>Ga0315338_1000095_pt1 | contig 405988 bp, 364 predicted proteins | sample ASW8metaG_FD_204518 | JGI IMG/M metagenome (GOLD analysis project Ga0315338, IMG submission 204518) | Ammonia-oxidizing marine archaeal communities from Monterey Bay, California, United States - ASW #8 | ecosystem: Environmental > Aquatic > Marine > Coastal | place: USA: California | collected...
TCTCCTCTTACGGAGGCCGTATCAGCCGCTTATGACTCCGAGAGTGATAGAATCGTAGTGTTTGAGAGTGCAGGTAATGGCAATGAGGTCTATGCCTATGATTACAATTCGGATGCCTGGACCCAGATGGATGATTTTCCTTCTCCTCTTACGGAGGCCGTATCAGCCGCTTATGACTCCGAGAGTGATAGAATCGTAGTGTTTGAGAGTGCAGGTAATGGCAATGAGGTCTATGCCTATGATTACAATTCGGATGCCTGGGCCCAGAAGACAGATTTTCCTTCCCCTCTTACGGAGGCCGTATCAGCGGCTTATGACTCCGAGAATGATAGAATCGTAGTGTTTGAGAGTGCAGGTAATGGCAATGAGGTCTATGCCTATGATTACAATTCGGATGCCTGGGTGCAGATGGATGATTTTCCTTCTCCTCTTAATGAGGCAAAAACAGCGGCTTATGACTCCGAGAGTGATAGAATCATAGTGTTTGAGGATGCAGGTAATGGCAATGAGGTCTATGCCTATGATTATTCAAGTTGGGCTGCCGCGGATATTGATGATACTAATGCAAATGGCGCGAAGTCAGTTTTTGCCGCCGATATGGATAATGATGGAGATATGGATATTCTTTCAGCATCTCCGAATGATCATACAATAGCTTGGTATGAGAATGATGGTAATGCCAATCCAAGTTGGACATTCTTAGAGATTGCAACTGATGCAGCAGCTGCATATTCTGTTTTTGCCGCCGATATGGATAATGATGGTGATATGGATGTTCTTTCAGCATCATATAGTGATAGTACAATAGCATGGTATGAAAACTTGGGCGATACCGATGACGATGGCGTCCTCGACTGGAACGCGGTAGATATTGCAACTAATGCAAGTGGTGCATATTCTGTTTTTGCTGCCGATATGGATAATGATGGAGACATGGATATTCTTTCAGCATCTCAGAATGATAATACAATAGCGTGGTATGAGTATGGCTTAGGCACAGGAACCGGCCCTAGTTGGACTGCAGTAGATATTGATACTAACGCAGAGGGTGCACGTTCAGTTTTTGCCATCGATATGGATAATGATGGAGACATGGATATTCTTTCAGCATCAAAAACCGACAATACAATAGCCTGGTATGAGAATAATGGTGCCTCGGATCCGAGTTGGTCTGCCGAGGATATTGCAACTACTGCAGCCAATGCAAGGTGCGTTTTTGCCGCCGATATGGATAATGATGGAGATATGGATATTCTTTCAGCATCAATTGATGATGATACAATAGCTTGGTATGAAAATACAGGAGGTTCAGTCGCGTATGACGTAGAATCCACTGCCCCTTCCAGTTTAGGTAATTCTGATAAGGAAGACCTTCTAAAAATTGAGGTAAACCACGATGGCAGGCCAGGAGATAATGATCTGGAACTTGTGACCTGGAAACTGCTGTTAGAGGAAACAGATGGTGATGTACTGACAACTACAGAGGCAAACAACATCATCGCTAATCTCTATGTCTATAACGATGACGGGGCCACTTCCGGTAGCTACGATGGTAGCGATACAGTGGAAATCACAGTATCAACACTTTCTCTCTCTAGTGGGATTCAAACCATTACGTTTACTGATAATGCCGGAGACACAGCCATAGCAGCAGACAATTCAAAGACGTTTTTTATTGTTGTGGAGATGACATCAGATGCCACTAGCCAAGGTATTGCTAGTCTAAGAGTATCATTCGATCCAGACGCTCATACTTTGAATGAGGATAGAACGGAGGATACCTCCTTAGCAGTGGAAGATTCTACCGAGATCACCACAGGTAATATCGGCATTCCTGAGTTTCCGACTATTTTAGCTCCAATATTGTCCGTTTTGCTAATAGTAGGTTTCAACTATCGGCGAAGAAGAGTCAGTCCGGACGGATAATTTCCCAGGCCTCAGTCAGGGAAGCGTATTGCCTTCCGCCAAGCCTTGCCAATGGATCCAATTTGGAGGGATCAGGCCTACTTCTTTCATCCAGTATGTCATTGTCGATGTGAATTCGGATTATTTCTACCAGTAGCATATCCCCAGGCCCATTTCCGACCTCCAGATGGCGATACAATTTACCTTCCAGCGCAACCTTGGCATCTTTCAGCCTTGGTGGTTTGACATCGGTCGATTTGATTTTTTCCAATCCTGCTATCTCGAATTCATCGTCTTCAGGCGGTAGCTCAGCCGAGGTATTGACCACTTTCTCGGACAGTTCCACGCTGGTCAGATGAATAACGCATTCACCAGTATCGATCAGGTTCTGTGACGTGTCCTTGAGTTTTCCAGCCCGTCTTCCTATTCCCAGGGATACAATAGGTGGGTTTGCAGAAACACCACCATAGAAGGAAAATGGTGCCAGATTATCAATTCCAGTCTTTGATCTGGTTGAGACCCATGCGATTGGTCTGGGAATCAGTATTCTGTAGAAGAAACTGGTGATCTCTTTCTGCTCTGTTTCAGCTACATTTATTTCCATTATTCGAATTTCGGTTCTCTTTTCTCTAAGAAGGCCTTGATTCCTTCTATAGCATCGCCACTGTTACCACTTTCACGGTTTTTTTCACGTTCTTTCCTTAATTCTTCTTCCAAGGATAGAGATTCAGACTCCAAAAGTAACTTCTTTGTCTCAGCAATTGCACCTGCAGGTCCAGAAGCTAGCTCTTTGGCCATTTCAAGTGTTCTTTGATTTAAATACTTATCTTCTATAACTTCGTGAACTAGCCCCCACTCCAGCATTTCACTAGAATCTAGGTTTTTTCCTCCAAAAAATAGAGATTGCGTTCGTCCTAGTCCAATTAATCTTGGCAAGATGTATGTAGTTCCGCCAGCTGGTACAAATCCACGCTTGAAATGTGCGCTTAGCAACTTGGCTGATTGCCCTGCGATTCTGTAATCTCCTGCCAGAGCAAAACCCAGTGCTCCGCCTGCGACAACCCCATTCAATGAGTTGACGACAGGTTTTTCCATGGTCAGAGTTGTGATAAAACAGGCATGAATCTGTTCAGTCAGTTTGTAGAACAGATCTCCTGCTTTTGGTAAATGCTCACCCATCTCATTTACATCTCCTCCAGATGAGAATGCTCTTCCTTTTCCCGTTATAACTACACATTTTACAGACGCATCGTTTGCCGCATCCTTGACGGCATTATTCAGTGCTATGGCCATCTCTAAGGTTATGGAATTCAGTTTTTCGGGTCGATTCAGGGTTATAATTCTGATATTTCCCTCATTTTCTATTAATATTGTCATTTTCTTTTCCTCAGTGTAACTAATAGAATCAGGCTGAATATTATAGATAATGGAGACAAGGCAGGTGTTATTTCGCCATCGTCCTCCATAACGTTCCCTAATTCCATTGTGATCTGTGCCAGGTCAGCTTCTTCTCCCACATGGACTAGTCTCAGATATTGTAGGACATTACTGCCTTTCTTGATGGTCTTGGTTTCTCCAGGTCCGATTTTTTCAGTAATACCGTTTCCAGCAGTTATGTTGTAGGCCGCCCCCCATCCGGTGTTGATTACCTTCACAGAATCTGAAGTTTCACTGACTATCTCTAGGTATCCTCCGAACAATTCAAGATTTTCCCATGCCAAGTCGTACATGGCCAATTCATTGGTCAATGCTTGTCTGATAGTTGTCGTTTCGATTGGAGACCACTGCATCGTATCGACCTCAACGATTACACTCACTGCATTTCTGGCCCCATAACCCCAGGCTATGGACTCTCCAGCACCGCTTGGATCTCGGTATGATAAGCCAGATACATTTGTTGATTCATTCAGGAACCGTTCATACAAATCCCAATCGGCGATAGGTACCGCGAATTCTCCAGTAATTTTCCACGGTAGAACTATATCATTTGAACCAGTATGACCTGAAAAATAGACATACAAATTCATTCCTCTCATGAGTTCCATATTGGCCTGAGTCTCAGCCTCGCTTCCTTCACTTGGTCCTCGATAGGTCCCGGAGGCAGGACAGGAACCCCGCGTGTCACTGGTTCCATACATCCCCCACATGTAGGGATAATTCCGGTTCAAATCGACACCATTCCAGTTGTTTCTACAATCCTCTAGATATCCGTCTGCATTCATGACGGGAGTCACTACCAATCTTTTTCCTTCCAAATAGGTTGGATCTGCTGCACTTCTTTCTAATACGTCCTGCAAGAACAGGAAAGCAGCTTCAGCGGACATTCCCTCATTTCCATGGTGTACTCCATCAACGTACATGGTCGGTAAGGCCGCCAATTCCTCCTCGGATAATTCAGTGATATTCAGTGCGACATCCACAGAAAATATTTCCAGTCCCAGACCGGTACTGGAAGCATGTTCGGAGTAAATTGCAATATCTGGATAGTTACTTGCTAATTCTTCGGTATCATCTTGCATTGAATAATAATTATGCAGAATTTCAACAGCCTCGCTTGGTTGGGCAACAAAGGCCAAGCACAGAATCGCCAGAAGCGGTAGAAGATATCGCACTTGAGGCAGAAACGGGGGTGCATCAAATAAGTTTTCGATGAAAGAGTAAAACTTTATCCTCCAGCATATTTGCCATTCATGACTTCAAATGGGCTGACCGATGGTAATGGACTTACCAACGGTAATGGTCTGACGAATGGCAATGGTCTAACCAACGGCAATGGTCTGACGAATGGCAATGGTCTAACCAACGGCAATGGTCTGACGAATGGCAATGGTCTAACCAACGGTAATGGTCTGACGAATGGCAATGGTCTAACCAACGGTAATGGTCTGACGAATGGCAATGGTCTAACCAATGGTAGTAAAACTTTATCCCTATCCCCAACACATTTGCCATTCATGGCTTCAAACGGCCTGACTGACGGTAATGGTCTGACGAATGGCAATGGTCTAACCAACGGTAATGGTCTGACGAATGGCAATGGTCTAACCAACGGTAATGGTCTGACGAATGGCAATGGTCTAACCAACGGTAATGGTCTGACGAATGGCAATGGTCTAACCAATGGTAATGGTCTAACTAATGGAAATGGATTAGGCGGTTACTCACAAATCGAGTTAAAGTCAAGGGACCGAAGGCCTTTTTTCAGGTATTTGCTTTTTCTTCTCACTCTCATCACGGTTGGTGGCGGTTGCATATTCTTTCTCAATGAAGGAACAGAGGTTTACACCATTAGGATAGATGGTAAGACTGGAGATTGGGAAGGAATACGGAAAGTGGGCCTTGAGAACGGCAATATTGAAAATTCTAATGTTGATTTAGCTCTTGTTTCGGCACATATGGATACAGTTTATCTGTCTTTTTTGACAGTCACTGTTGAGCCACTCTTCAATTCCGAAGAGGGTCGCACTTTACGGATTCTGGTTGATAGTGATAATAGTACCGAAACCGGTTATTTTGTTCCAGGGATGGGTGCAGATCACATGGTCGAGATATTTGGCCAGAAAGCACCTTTCACGAATAATGTGACGATTTTAAGTTCAATGCTTTATGTTTTTGATAATAATAGAGACCAATTTGATTGGCACGCTTTTTCCCCACTTACGCCTGTTGAAATAGCAGCAGATGGAAATACAGTGGAATGTCATGCACCTTTTTTTGATCTTGGGATAGATCCTAATGCTGTGGTGAAAGTAGCGTGGCAGACATCAGACGGTTCAGGTGTTACAGATTTGGCAGAGATAATAATGGGATTGAATACAGAAGATTTAGTAATAACCGAAGTGATAGAATCCCTTCAGAGACCAGAGCCGATGCTATATGATGACAGGTTGGTAATTGATGGTTTTTTCGAGGACTGGATAGACATCAGCAAATATCAGGATATGGATGGAAATCCTGTGGCAAACCTCAATGCAGATTTGGAGGAATATACTGTGGTCAATGAAGGTTTTGACTTTTTCTTTTACTTGCGTGTCAAAGGAGGAGTTCTAGAAGGTACAGCAATCCCATCGGTTCAGGCACGTGACATCCCGAGTTATGGCCCCCCTTCCAATCAGGTTGATGTAGTCAATCCGATATCTGATGATGCTGAATCGGTATTGCCTGAGCTCGACGGTTTAGACACTATCTATATTTTCTTGGACACTTATCATCCAGATTCCGAAGGTTTCGAGGTTAATGATTCGTTTTACGCCAACAAGATGATAGAGATCACAGGTCAGAATGGTTTGATATTATCTTCTAATTTGTACAATTATTCATCATCTGGTGGTTCAAATTCATGGGAATGGAATTATTTCAGGGAAATCAATTCCGCAGCTTTTGGTAGCGAGTTGGAATTGGAGACCTCAGGTCTGGGTGATGCTTTCAGAGTTTATTATCATTTAATATCTTGGGATGACTCTGAGGATTATTCAGATGGCTTCTGGGTAAGTTTAGGTAATTCAGGCGCTAGGACCGATCCTTCTTGGACTCAACGCAATATAGATACAAGTTTTGACGGAGCTACGTCAGTTTATGCTATTGATATTGATGGAGATGGAGACCTTGATGTTTTAGGTGCTGCAGACACAGCTAATGACATTACTTGGTGGGAGAACACTAACGGAGCTGGAACAAGCTGGACTGAGCACACAATTGACGGTAGTTTCAATTCAGCACGTGACGTCTACGCTATTGATTTAGATGATGACGGCGACGTGGATGTTCTAGGTGCTGGGGCAGGCGCTAACGACATTACATGGTGGGAAAATGATGGTGGCGAGAGTTTCACTGAGCACACAATTGATGCAGATTTCTCGAGTGCTTACGCAATTTATGCTATTGATGTTGATGATGACGGTGATATTGATGTCTTGGGAGCGGCAAATGGTAATGATGTTGATTATGATGTAACATGGTGGGAGAATGACGGTAGTGAGAGTTTCACATCTCATACCATAGATAGTACTTTTGATAAGGCCCGTGATGTTTATGCTACAGACGTAGATGGCGACGGAGACATAGATGTTTTAGGAGCTTCATATGGCGATAATGACATCAATTGGTGGGAGAATGACGGTAGCGAGAGTTTCACTCAGCACGCTATCGACACTAGTTTTTCTAATGCAAATTCAGTTTATGCTACAGATATAGATAATGATGGTGATGTAGATGTTTTGGGTATGGCTCGCGGTGATGATGATGTAACATGGTGGGAAAATGATGGTAGCGAGAGTTTTACTGAGCATACAATTGACGGCACTTTTGATCATGCATATTCAGTTTATGCCACAGATATAGACAATGATGGTGATGTGGATGTCTTAGGATCTGCACGAAGGGATGATGATGTAACTTGGTGGGAAAATGATGGCAGTGAGAGTTTTACTGAGAACACGATTGACGGTAATTTCAACGGCGCAGAAACAATCTTTGCAGCAGATATAGATGGTGACGGCGATATGGATATTTTGGGTGCATCAAATGAAGACGACGATATAGTTTGGTGGGAAAATACTGCTACTTTCAGCTTTGATCCAACATGGACAACTCTTAGTGTAAATACGGATGCAGATGGAGCAGAGGCTGTTTTCGCAGCAGATATAGATAATGATGGAGATATGGATATTGTGGCAGCATTAAATCGTGATAATCAGGTGGCATGGTATGAGAATGATGGAGATCCTTCTGATGGAGGCTGGACTCATAATATCATAAAAGATTATGCAGATCCATGTGGTTCTTGTGGTGGCATGTATGATGTTTTTGTGGCAGATATAGATAATGACGGTGATTTAGATGTAATTTCAGCTGGTGATGATGATGTGGAGTGGTATGCAAATAGTGGCGATGGATCAAGTTGGACAAAAAATGATATAGTTAGTGGTTCAAGTGATGCAGATGGATCAAATGCAGTCTTTGCAGCAGATATAGATAATGATGGAGATATGGATGTTGTGGCTGCTTTCTTCATGATAAGTAAAGTAGCATGGTATGAGAATGATGGCAGTCCGGGCAATGGTGGTTGGACAACTCACAATGTAAATACTCCAGATAATGATCAAGGCGCATATGACATATTTGTAGCCGATATGGATAATGATGGTGATTTAGATATTGTGGAGGCCGATCAATATAGTAACAAAGTATACTGGCACGAGAATGATGGAAGTCCCGGAGATGGTACTTGGACTCGAACTAAAATAAAGGGTGGTTTGGATGCAGTTAGTAGTGTATTTGTTGCAGATATGGATAATGATGGAGATATGGATGTTGTGTCTGCAGTTTATACTGATGATGATGTAAGATGGCATGAGAATGATGGTACTCCATCAGGAATTAATTGGGATACTTACAACATCGATACGGATGTTAATGGAGCTGCATCAGTTTTTGTAGCAGATATGGATAATGATGGAGATATGGATGTTGTGTCCGCAGCAGCACTCGGCGACAAAATAAAATGGCATGAGAATGATGGTACTCCTGATGCAGGTTGGACTACAGCTAATGTAGAAACGAGTGTAGATAAATCGTTGTCAGTTTTTGTGGCAGATATAGATAATGATGGATACATGGACATTGTATCAGCAGCATATAATGATGATGAAATAGAGTGGTATAATACTGCAATACCTGAATTTCCCAATATCATGATGCCAATCGTCTCCGTTTTAGCTATAGTTGGATTTCATCACAGAAGAAGACAAACACTTTAGTCTGGCGTCAATAGCCAGCTAATGTCTGGTTTACTTGAGGGCAAGACTGCAATTGTCACTGGAGGGTCCAAAGGTATTGGATTTAGCATAGCAGAGCGTTTTTCTAACGAGGGTGCAAAAGTAACAATTTGTAGTAGAAATGAATCCGAATTATCAGACTCCACAGCAAAACTAGATTGCGAATCCTACAGATTAGATGTTAGTGACTCCAAAGCTGTCGGAGCAATGGCGGCTTGGTTCTCCAAAGAGCATGGAAAATTGGACATTTTAGTCAATAATGCAGGCCTGATTCGTCCTGGAACAATAAAATCAGTAACAGAGGAGGACTGGGATCTCCAGATTGATGTTAATCTCAAGGGACCATTCCTGATGAGTAATGCTTTCCTTCCGCATATGAACGAAGGCAGTTCTATTCTGAACATAGCGTCTACAGTTGGCCTTAGGGCAATGCGCGGTGCGGTAGCCTATTGCGCTTCCAAGGGAGGTGTAGTCAATCTGACAAGGGCGATGGCACTGGATTTGGCAGGTAAGATACGCGTGAATTGTATCTGTCCTGCAGTTGTTGACACACCTATGATCGCTGAAAGACTTTCAACTGGGAAGGTCACGAGACAAGATTTTGACGAAGTTCAGCCTATTGGCAGAATGGGAAGGCCTGAAGAAATTGCTGCGATGGCCTTGCATCTTTGTGGTCCAGAATCGGAATGGACTACCGGTTCTATCATCACGGTCGATGGTGGACAGACTGCAGGTTAGATATAGCCAATTCTATTGATTAATAGTGAATTATTACGATATTTTGGAAATTGAAGAGGATGCAGATTCGATTTCTATAAAGAAGGCCTACAAGAAGTTAGCAAAGAAATTTCATCCTGATTTAAATCCTGATAATGTTGAGTTGTCCGAGGAGAAATTCAAGCAAATAAACGAGGCTTATCACGTCCTGATTGATAAGGATGAGAGGCGCAAATATGATCAGTATGGTTCTGAATATGTTCCTCGCAAGGCACCGCACTGGCGCGCAGTCAATTCTTGGACTCATGATACTTGGGATTACATACGATGAGTGAAGAAGAAAGGGCAGGCGTAACAGATGAAGTCTATGAAAGAAGATGGGCGATTCTTGCCGTAATGAGTCTTAGTCTGGTCATTGTCATACTTAACAATGTGACCTTGAATGTTGCGCTTCCAGAGCTTTCTAAGGAATTGAATGCCGACAATACGGATCTCCAGTGGATGGTGGACGCCTATGCACTCATCTTTGGTGGAACTCTTCTTGTCATGGGGGCAATTGGTGATCGCTTTGGTCGCAAGCCAGCTCTCCAGTTAGGATTGATTATGGTGGCCATCACGTCTGGTGCCACGGCAATGTACGCATCTACCTCAGAACACGTAATCCTTGCGCGTGCGGTGATGGGTCTCGGAGCAGCACTTGTAATGCCAGCTACTCTTTCTGTAGTTGTAGTTGTATTTCCTTCTGAAGAAAGAGGAAAGGCAGTTGGCATTTGGGCAGCTATGGCCGGTGCAGGTGCTCCGATTGGTCTTATTGTTGGAGGCTGGTCAGTAGAGAATTACGGTTGGGAGATGGTTTTCTGGATCAATGTTCCCGTTATCATATTAGCCCTTATTCTGGGATTTTTCCTAGTTCCGAACTCGAGGGACAGTCAGAAGCGTCCCCTTGATTTGTTTGGTTCGCTTCTATCTATCGGTGCACTTTTGTCAATCCTCTATGCTATTATCGAAGCTCCGAATGCTGGTTGGACAAGTACTGAGACCCTTGGTATTGGAGCCCTTGGTGTATTCCTCACTCTTGCCTTCATAAAATGGGAAAGAACTACTGAGCACCCCATGCTTCCTATCAGTCTCTTTGGTAAAATGGGTTTTACAATGGGATTGGTTGCGATATCTTTGGCTTTTTTTGTCATGTTCTCGTTTATGTTTACCCAGATGCTGCATTTTCAGCTTGTCAGAGGCCATACCGCTCTGGCGGCCGCCATCCGATTCATTCCCCTTCCCTTGGGTTTGATGCCAGCGGCAGCCAACAGCGACAAACTCGTTGCCAAATTTGGTAACAATAATGTTGTTGCACTGGGATTAACTCTGGTCTGCGCAGGGATGCTCTTATTCACTACAGTTGAGGTCGGCACAGAATATCTTAGAATTGCACTGACATTTTTCATTCTTGGACTTGGAATGGGGCTTACTATGGCACCTTCTACAACTTTGGTTATGGATTCTATTCCAGAGGACAAAGCGGGAGTTGGAAGTGCTACTAATGATGCCAGCAGAGAAGTCGGAGGGGCTTTGGGAATAGCCATTGGAGGTAGTGTTCTAAATCAGATATATCAGGATAAGTTGGTAATTCCAGAGGGTATGGAAGCCTATTCGACGGTTTTAACAGAATCGTTTCCTGCCGCTATGCGAATTGGATTGGAGATGGGAAATATGGATTTGATTCACAATGCTCGTTTAGCCTTTATGGATGGAATGGTAGGATCAGCAATGGTGTCTGCAGGGATAGCCTTGATGACTGCAATCCTCGTCAAGCTCTACATGCCAGGCAAGACAGAATAACCTCTTCTTAGAAAAATGGTCCGTCCTCCCGGATTTGAACCGGGGACCTGCCGGTAACTGCGGCCTCCCGTACTAACGGGAAAAAGGGAAAGACCCCTACAGCCGGCCGCTCTGGCCAGTCTGAGCTAAGGACGGTATCAGTTGTATTTAGTGACCGCTATTTGTTGCTTCTTCTAATGCTTCCTCGAATTTCTGGGTCTCTAATTCCATATTAGTGTATTCTTTTCCATACTCCAGGATTTTAACTATGAAGAATAGACAAAGAATCACCATCAGCGCGAGAAGGGCGTAGGAAACATATTCCCATGTTTTTCCTTCTAGCATGAAGGACATGGTCGCTATACCATTCCACAACCCATGCATCACAACACCAAAAATGTAGGCAAGAGGTGCATATCTAGTCAGTGGTTTTTCCATTTGATTAGATAATGCAATTCCATAGCCTACGGCTGCAGGTCCGACCGCATGCAGGACTGTGGATCCAATGCCCCTTGCAAAGGCGTTGATAGTCCATGCCTCAGACCCGTACCAGATTAATATGAACAGTTCATAAAGTAAATTTTCGATCATTGCGAATCCCATTCCACATGCTACGCCGTACAGTACTCCCTCGTACGGGGTTTTCAATCGTTTCATGACAAAGATCAGCCCTATGGGCTTCAGTAATTCTTCGACCAGGGGCGCTACCAAGGAAACCAGCATTAATTCAGGCCTTCCAAAGGTACCATTTCCTAAGAGAGCATTCGTATCCACATCTATTATTCGTGCTCCAATATCATTTAGGAGGCTGGCTGGCAGTGTGGAGAACATTCCCCACGCCAGTGCAATCAAAACTAGTCTTTGAGGTTCAGGTGAAGTTATGGTTCTAGAGTAGATGTAACTCACCCAGATTAGACCAGGAAACGAGAAGGCTACAATGAAGGCTACAGGAAATAGATAGATGAATGGTCCTCTTTCCCCAAGGGCCACGATTCCCAGTGCCAACGACACTAGAAATCCAAAGAATAATAATCCAGATTTCGGTAATTGCAATTCTCTTTTCTCGAAAGAGCCTAGTTTTAGTTCTAATTCCTTGGGTATTGATTCATCGCCTTTCCAATCTAGATTTCCCTCTAGGTCAGCTTTGTCATAGTGGACCTTCCCTGTTTTTCTACTGAATTGACCGGGGTAGTTTGGTCTGTAGGGGGATTCGGAATCATCAGTCTCGTCTCTAATTTCTCTGGCATAGGGTCGGTTATTGATTGAGATATATCTTATCGGGGCTGGCATCTTCTGTAGTATTGCGGCGATAATTAGAAAACCCGCGATTATCAGGATTATTACAAGAAGCCCCAAGAATGGGATCTCAGGAAGTGTCATTGGCCTTCCGTCTTCCATTGAAATGGGGCCTACGATGTACAGGTATCCCAACTGCCCTCCCATGATGAGCAGCATATTGGCAATTATCAATCCATAAATTCGGAATATTGCCCTATATTTCACAAATGACTATGCAACCCTATCGTTAAGGTAGTTCCCTTATCGATGAGATACATTTTTGCTTTGTGATTTCAGTTATCGCCTCAGCATCTCCCTTTCCATTGTACCCTGCGGCACCAGGATGGCCTCCAGCTGAGCCACCATTCATATTCTCTACTGATTCTAGGACTGTGGTAAGGTTAAACCCCTCCGAGACAATACGGTTCGATGCTCTGGTAGATAATCTCATCTCTCCTTTTTTGTTTTCAGAGGCAACTATCGCTACGTCAGCTCCCAGAACAATTAACAATCTCGCAGATCCGGATTCAAATGAACCTACAAGACTCGTCGCAATTATCCATTTACCCTCCTGTAGCCATTTCATTCTTTGTGCAGCCTTGAGGAACATGGTTTTCTGGGCTAGCGGGCGTTCTCGATCTAGGATGTTGATAATCTCTTGTGGATTAGCTCCTGCATTGCACAATTCACTTGCAACATTGAAGGTCTCATTGTTTGCATGTCTGAACTGTCCAGTATCAGTATAAATTGCAGAAAGTAGTACCGTAGCACAGGTTTTGCTAATTTCCAAATTCATCTCTTTCATCAAGAGGAATATTATCTCAGCCGTGCTTGTTTTCTGGGGTTGGTGGATAATTTCCGTACCTTTTGGCCATCCACTGATTTTACCATGATGGTCAATGACAACAATCCGCTTCGCTTTGGGAATTGGTCCACAATGTTCTGGATTGGGACTATCCAGAGCGATTACAGTTCCATCCCATTCTGTTGGAGGTTTGGGCAGTATATCATCGTTTGTGATTTTAGCAATATTCTGGCCTGAAACACTTATTCCATCTGATGCACAGATTATCGCATCACTGAATACAGTCTTCAAAGCGATAGCCGAGGCTACGGAATCTACATCTGCATGATGGTGTACTAATAACAGTAAATCATCTTTAAGCGACTTCTTGATTTTTTCATTCAGGAGCATTTTGACCACTCGTTTCCTGAACACTTTGGACTACTGGAGCTAATTTTTTCTGCATTTCTACAAGTTCTCTATTCATATTCTCAATCTGGTTCTTGAGGCTTTTATTTCTGATTTCCATGGTCTCTTTTTCTTCTTCAAGTTCTTTTCTCAACTTGTTAATATCTTCTACTTTCTTCATGATAGAGCCTATTGCACGGTAAAGAACTGTGTCCTTTCCAGCATCCTTGATTTCCTCGACGGTCCTCTCGGTCTCCCTGATTGACATGTCAATTTGTGAAGCTTGCTGCGAAAGAGCCTGAACTTGTTGTTGCATTTGCTGGAAGAGATTTAACTTCTCCTGAACGTTTTCAGGCGTGATCTCACTCATTCGCTGTCACCCCTTGGGCACAATATGCCCAACCCAGAAAAGAATTTAGAGCTGCCCTCAGGCTAGTCAGATCCTCAGCTTCCAGTTCAATCTTCAATTTTTCTCCAGCATGCCATACTTTGACATCTACCTTTGGCAATCCAGCCTTTGCCTCTTCTTTCAGCGCCTTAGCAATAGCTTCAGTGTCTTTTCCAGTTTTCAAGCTCACTTGAGCTTTCATCAGTCAGAGATAACCGTTTTCTTGGTGGAAGGCCTTATCTTGTAAAAGATCTTCTCTCCACAAACACGGCATGTAAGACCGAGAACTTCCAAGTCCATGTCCAACTTTGTACCACATGAAGCACACTTGTAGTTAACCATTTTCACTCCACCTTTGTGGGATAATAGGCCCCACTTGCGAATTGATAATCACAACTATTACATTTGAATATTCCTGTAGAAACGCGTTTAACATTTATCTTGGAGCATGATGGGCATTCGTGCTTTTGCCTCTGCTTCTTCTCAACGCTACCGACCCTTCTTCTAACCGATACTCCGTATCTTGGCCCGAATCGGCCCGTGCTTCCGACTTTTTTTGTCCCTTGACTCATCCTTGGGCACCTTTTAGAGCCTCACGTAAAACGTTATCGCTCTTTCTAGCAGTCTTGACAGCTTCTCTAATCTCGGCATCTGTAAAGGCCCCATTCATACCTTTTTGTGCAGCTCTCAAGTTTCCATTTTCATCATGAGCTACAGTAAATCTAGCACTCATGACCCCTTCCTCATCAGAAGTCGGATCCAGGATTACCGAGTCACCAAGTTTTCCAAAAGTACATGAAATCGGCCAGCAAGTTACAGGTAAATCTACATCTTTATCGGCTACACCGTGTTGTACGTTTGGAATCTTAGCATTCGAAAGTGCAGCAGCGGCAGCTAAGGTGCAACAGTCAAACATGTTGCCACCATTGTCTAGAATATGAAGATCAATAAAGACCGTCCAGACCTTTTCACCATGCTCAATACATAGACCTTCAAAGTCAATCATCCTTGATTCCCTTATACCTCTATCAACAACCCTAGATAGTTCAATAGATTGTTCTCTGGGGGGTCCGGGATCAAAAGACTGGTCTGCCAACGGAGCTAATTCGGTGGAGGTCATCATAGTTCCACTTCCTGGTGAATCACCATAGGGCGTCCCGATCAGCATTTTTATTCCACAAAGTACTTTAGTATTACCAAGATTGACCATCGCAGATCCCTCTGCAGTGTTAAGCATTCCAGTTTCAATCGTAACTTTCCTGAATTCGTTAATGCCACGTCCGTCCGCTCTTTTCCCCTCCTTGGCCAAGGATTCCATGTGGCCTTTCATGAGGTTTGAAACGCTATCGTTGCTCATGCACTACCTCCATATCGGTTTTCCAATGCAAGTCTCATTTTCTTGTACAAATCCATACATCCACTCGTTGCTAGATCCATGGCCTGCTCAAATTCATCAGGTGTCAAGTGCCCATCAAGTTGTAACAATACAACTTCACCGGTACTTGGGATTATCGCCAGAGGCAAGTCAGCTTGACCGTAGTTATCTTCTTCTTTATTCAAATCAAGAACAACTACGTCATTAACTTTTCCTGAAGCACAAGCGGGAATCATATCCCTCATAGGTATTCCAGCATCAGCCAATGCCACAGATGCTGCAGTCATTGCAGCACATCTTGTGCCCGCGTGGGCTTCGACAACTTGCATATCAACTCTAATCGATGCTTTTGGAAATTCTTCAACCATAACTACTTTTTCAAAAGCCTGAGAGGCAATGTAAGAAATCTCACTCGATCTCCGGTCATAGCCTGGCCTTTTTCTATCATTTACACTAAAAGGAGCCATAGTGTACCTAGCTTGTACTATTGCCCTGTCAGCTTTCTGTTTGTGCCTAGGGTGACATTCCATAGGCCCGAAGACTCCAGCATAGACTTTGTTATTCCCCCATTCGAGGTAACAAGATCCATTAGCATTGTCTAAGACACCTGCAACTATCTTTACTTCTCTCAATTCGTCTGCTTTTCTTCCATCCAGTCGAACCCCGTCCTTTATCAATTCCATATCAGTTTGGCCAGCCATTTTATTTCTCCAATAATTTCTCTATTTTTTTAGTCAATCCCTTCGAATTAGCTTCATTATCAATCATTTCGATTGCCTTCTGGGCAGTTGCAATATCACTTCCTTTTCCATCAATCCAGATATGTCCATTCTGCCCTATCAGGATTCTAGTCTGAGTCTTCTCACGGATAGCAGTAATCATCGAACCTTGCTTTCCGATTACTCTAGGAACGTTTCTAGGGCCAATCTTTACGATAGTACCTGAGTATAATTTTCTACAATCATCCTTTTTCAGACTGATCTGATGTGAACCCGCTGCGTCCACCATAAACACTTCAGCCCAGATTGCATCCCCAATTGTCAGAAATCTAGCAGTATCTCCAAATGGTACTTTCCATCCAGATTCACTGTGGTGTAGAGTAGAGTTGAATGAGGCCCCAATGTTCATTCTCCAGACAGAGGGTCCGGTTTCAACACATATGGCTACAATTTTATCGCCTACCTTGGGCGTGTAACTTCTTCCAGTTACAGCATTCACATTCATATATCCCGATTGGTCACTTGAGTAACCTAAAACGGATGCGTGCACTCTGCCATCACGTCTGAATATCCCGTGCCCTGGTTTACTTTTAGTCTCCAGTAAATCACCTGGTAAAACCAGTTTTCTAGAGCTCACACTATTTGACTTATCACTTGATTCTTTGCCCATCGTGAAACATCCTTTTTTTTCCTTCTAATACAATCCTTCGCAAACTCGGGTCTATTTGAAGATTTCTTCGAGATTTAGAGAATTTTTGTTTCGGCAGTACCCTTAGTTACAGATCCCAAAAGGTTCTCTAATTGGTTATATGATGCAGCAGACATTTCCATAATGCCAACCCAACTACCGTCCTTTTGGTATTCCTCGTTCTCGATTTTTCCGATTCCAGACAATTGCCCGTAACATTTGCCAACATGTATGGCCTGTATTTTCACCGCAACCTTGATTTTTTCGAAGGAGATGGGTATCAATGCTTTTATGCTCTTGAAAATGTTTCCCACTTGTTTCTCTACAGTCTCCATAGGATCTACCGAATACCGGACTTCCTCAATCGCATTTTCTATTCGTTGTGGAGGGTGTACACCTCCCGTTTGTGGATTCATTGCATTGGCGACAATATGTGCGATAATCTGTTTCCTCTTTTGTTCAACCATTTCCTTTCTCTGTTGAGACGTCAGTTGTATCGTCCCTTCATCTAGTATTATTTTGTATATTTTTATTAAATCCAGCGATTCAAAAGTATTGTTAACCAGAATATCGGGTGCTCTCTCACCCTTGGAACTATCACTCCAGATACCATCAGCTGCGATAGCATCTTCCCAGTCAATATCACCACCTTCATTGTATTCCTGTGCAGCCTTGGGGTCCACAAGAATCTCGAACCGGTTACCTCCAGTTTCGAATCTAGCAATAACCGAATCCTCAAGCGATACCATTACTTGATTTTCTTTACTACCTTACCTACTTCCTCAGAACTTAGTGTGTGAAATTCCTTTTCAGGATTTATAATCGCGATTTCAACAACTTCTGATTTGAGATTGTTCTCGTTAGCTGCTGAAAGAGCCTTTAGACCCAGGTTAACAGCTTGATTCTGCGTCATATTATCCTTGAAGTCTTTCTCAAAGACTTCCATGACCTCGTTCCTTCCAGCTCCTATTCCACCAGCTTTGTAGGCCATCATGGCTCCTGAAGGATCTGTTTCATAGAGATGAGGTCCAGATGCATCAATTCCTGCCATTAACATTGCCGTACCAAATGGTCTTACTCCTCCGTATTGAGTATAACTTTGTTTAAAATCACAAATTTTCTTGACTAGAGCTTCGACAGCCAGGTCTTCACTGTAGTTGAAGGCGTTAACCTGACATTCAATCCGGGCCCGATCGACCAAAGCTCTTGCGTCGGCCACTAAGCCTGAAGTTGCACAACCGATGTGTGAGTCAATCTTGAAAATTTTCTCTATACTTCTGGGTTCGATTAGTTTTGAGCTCAGTCTTTTGTCTACGATTAGGACAACTCCATCCTTGAACTTGACACCGACTGTGGTTGTCCCTCTTTTTACCGCTTCTCTGGCATATTCGACCTGAAATAGTCTCCCGTCTGGAGAAAATACTGTTATAGCCCGGTCATAGGCCATGTGTCCTGCTTGCATTAAAAATCCCTGATTGCCACGGTCTCAGATGGTAAAAAAGGGTATCGGTAGCTAGCGTAATTATTAAACGTCCAGTATTTAGCATACCGTGCGTAAAGCGTTGGTTGTAGCTATTTTGATGCTCATACCGGGTTGTTTGGATACAACCCCGGAAGAGATTTCCGGTGTTCAGATAGAGCTTCCCATAGGGCCAGTCATTGAGGGCGATACAGCTATCTTAATGGCGTCTGGCAAGAAACCGACTGGAGCAAAATATCTTTGGGACTTTGGAGATGGTTCTGGGGGCACGGGGGGAAATGTACAACATATTTTTGTTGATGAGGGGCAGTACACCATAGTTCTAACAGTTATAGATGAAGAGGGACGTATTGGTACCGCTAGTGAAAGCATTGAGATTTTACATCGCAATGAATCTCCAGTCGCCAGTCTAGATTCAACTTATGGTGGTGAAGGGCAGAATATCAAGGTTAACAGTCTCGTATTCTTTGATGGAGGATCATCAAGCGATCCGGATGGCGATGTCCTGTCTTTTGAATGGGATTTCGGAGATGGTAGTACTGGTGAGGGTATACGCCCCAATCATTTTTATGATACGGTTGGCAATTTCACAGTGACCCTATTAGTCAGCGATAGTGGCAATCTTTCCAGTTCGGAACAAATTTGGGTTCTAGTTTCAATTAGGACCTTTAGCGTAGCTTTCATAGAACATACAGTCACGATTCCTGACCTTCTAGGATACACTGAAGAACAAGATGAGACCATAGAGCAACACACTTATCCTTACAATCTTACGAGTGTTTCATACAATCTACAATGGGTTGAGGATGAGGAATTAGATGCCAACAATGATCTTCTTGATTATCCAGATAATTTCACATTACACGTCCAAACGAATTATCTTCTTAACATGACGGTTTCTAGCACCTCTGGAGATATTTCGCTAAATTTTGATGCGTTGAGTACACTTCCCACCAATGTTGTAATATCAATGGAATCTGTCTTGGAAGTTTCAGATTATCTTTTCCAGAATGGATATACTAGTGCTAAAGGCCAGGGTCCTTGGGAGACATCTATAATTTGCAACGAGGCAAGTTCCATAACCGATTTAGGATTGAACAGTTTTCTTGATACTGATGATGGTAACGATTGGTTCCTTAATGTGGAGTATCACTATTATTCTGCAACAATAACTGAGATTTAGTCAGAATCTTCTTCGATTAGGCCCAGTTGTGAGGCCAAGTAGGCTAATGTTTCATCAGCAGACTTATAGTCTAATCCACCTTTCTCCTTAGCCATTTTAAGTGGACCATAGGCACTCTTGACTGCACCTTCAAGGTTATCGGGATTCCTTTTAAGAGCAAGATGATAATTGCAAATTGCAAGGTTGTGCCAGGCCCTTGGCTCTTCGGGATCAACTTCGGTTGCCCGTTTGTAGTGTTCCTCCGCCCTCTCAAGTCTTTTCTCGACCCAGGCTGCATTTCCCAATCTCAGATAATTTTTCACATCCCCTTTTTTGATATTCGAAGCAAATTCCTTGAATTCCCCTCCCCCCGTTCTATAATTATTCTCGTTGTAGCTATTTGTCACAGGGCTGCGGCTAATACTTTCAGAGCTACTGGATAGGATCCCTGTTGTATCAGGGATTGGTTCGTCAAACATTCCAACGCCAAACATAGGTTCGTATTCTTCCACTGAGCCGAGATTCTCATTTTGGAGAGTAGATTTTTCAATTGGTTCTCTTTCAAAATTGTCTTCGATAGCGATGGGCTTGGCAATAGGATTCATTCGAAATCCCATAATCCTATTTCCAAATCCAGCTACAGCAAGGTCCATTTGTTTTGATGTACCGACACAAGTGACTTCTCCTTCGGCCTCGAATTTTTCTAGCAACTCGCCTGAACTTGAAAGGTGATACGCATTACCATCATGTGATCCTGCTAGGACTCCACCATTATGGAGAGGTACTACAGCTCTCACATAGCCACCTGTTGTAAAATTCCATGAGTCGTTCCCATTTTTGTCCAGACATTGGACATTGCAGTCCCATCCACCCACGAATATCGTTTCGCCATCATTTCCTACTGATACATCCCATAGAGAATCACTTCTCTGCTTTTCCCATAATAGACTGCCGTCGCAGTCTAGACCGTAAAGGAATTCATCACCACAGCCGACAACTAGTGAACCGTTTCTCGAAATACTTACACCTACCATCGCCCGGTTCGTGATATGTTCCCATAGTTGCAACCCACTTTCAGTGTATAGAGCTATGGAATCACCAGTTCCAACCACTATGAATTGTCCGTTTGGATCTACAGACATAGACCAGATTGACTTGCCTATAGCTTGTTCCCATTCCACATTACCTAGCGAATTGAACATTCGGAGTTTGCAGTCTTTACCGCCACAGACAACTTTGTTTCCACTCCCCAGAATTGCTAAGCCGTGTATCCCCTCATCAACTTCTTTCTCCCAATTCTGGTTACCATTCCTATCCGCTAGGGTCAGCCTTCCATCCCGGTCCCCCACTGCTATTTTGGTCCCATCCTCTGAACATGTAACACATATTACGGGGCCTTGAAGCATCATGTCGAAAATTGATTCCGGGGTCATGCGTTGAACTTGGCAATGGGCGTTATATTTATCGGTTATTCCACTTTAAGTTCTAACAAATAAATTTATATAAAGAGCGATTGTAGTAACGCACTGACTTTGATGTGATTTTGGCTCCTTTGCCAGAGTCTAAATTGAGGTCAATCGCAAATTGGTGTATAAAATGACAGATAATCGCATTGCATTCGTGTCCGCTATTGGTTTGGCCGTTTTGGCAATATTCATGCTCTCCAGTGTAGAGGCAGCACCTCCTACACTTAATAGTCCATATATTGATCCAGCCGACTCTAGAGTAGACGGCAGTGTGCCAATGTCATTTGGTATTGAATACAGCGATGCGGATGGAGATTTTCCTATTTCGTTTGTAGTCTATTTCGAGGGAGTCGATACTACTGCAGATATGGAATGTCTTAGTAGCGGCTGTATAGATGGTACTGATCCTGATGGGCTTTGGACTGTTGTAGATATGACTCAACCCTTGGCCAATACCCTAGTCGCGAATGTTGGGAGTGATGAGATTAATTATAATTTCATCGCAGTTACTGAGGGTGAAGATGATGTCTGTTATCTTTCATGCGACTATTGGGAAGAGTCTAATGTTAGGGTAAATACAATCCCGGTCCTTACAGATGATGCCACTGTCACCGGTGGTGGAATGCCGGAGGATGACTATACCTTAACAATCACTTACACTGATGCAGATGACCATTCAGGAGATGTGACGGCAACTGTTTGTGACGCTACACCTACCTGCGAATCCCTTACCTTGTCGACAAGTGATACGGATTTCACAGACGGTGCAGTTTATTCTGCGAATTTCAATACAGAGCTTGGAGGCGAACTTGACGTAACCGTTAGTGCCAGTGATGGCCATGATCCGGCTGCGGACGACCGCACTACGACCTTTACGGTCGACACTACAACCCCGTGGTTGAAAAATGGTGCCTCATCCGTGACCAGTGCGGGAGAGAATGATGATATTACATTCACGGTTGTATATTGTGTATTTGACGCAACAGATGCCGATCCGATAGCAGTAAATGTTGCGATAGATTCGACATCACATTCAATGGCAGCTGGTGATCCTAACTTAGATGCTTGTAAGAATGGTGTTGACTATTCAGTAACTACCACAGTAGCTTGGGCAGCTACCGCTCAGGCAGTTGTTTTCTCAGGTTCTAACAATAATGGTGATGCAGCAGACCACAGCGGGTCAGATATCACAATCAATGATGCACCTACACTTAGCACTGGCAGTGCAACAGAGGCTGCTGATGATTTTGTTCTTGAAGTTACTGTAGCCGATGAAAATTCCGATAATGGAGATACCCTCTCTGTTTTCGCAATTATTGAATTTCATGCATCTGAAATAGCGATGACCTGTGATGGCGGTGGTGTTTGTACGGTAACAGTGGCAGAAGCTACCATTATCGATGAACGAGGTGGTACTCGTGCCGTGACTTTCCGTGTTGAAGATAGCCATGGAACAAGTACCGACGGTGACTTCGACAACTCAATAGATGTGACAAAGACTAGCAGTTTTGTTTTGACCGGTCCGGGTGATCAATCCCCACAGCCAGGTTCAAACGATTACACATTTACAGTTGAGAACAATGGAAACTATGAGGACACATTCAGTATATCAGCTAGTAGTCTGAACAACTGGGTTAGTGCTTCTTCGAATCCTTCTGTGACTGTAGCATACGCTAGTTCAGGAACTTTTGCCGTAACTATGGATGTTCCCCATGTTGCAGCAGGTACCACTGATTCTTGGTCAGTTGATGTTACTGCTGGAAATGACGATACACATACCAGTAATGATGGAGGTACTACTACAGTTGCTGTTGTTTCAGGACACACGGTGACTATTGCAGCTGCATCAAGCAATGCAGATCCAGGTGCTACAGTCACGTACTACTTTACGATAACTAACACAGGTAATGCAGACGAGTCGTTTGATTACACAACTTCGGGAAATCCAGATTCGGGTTCCACAGCATTAGGTATGGGTGACTCTGAGACTGTAGCAGTTTCTCATACAGTTGGCTCTGCTTCCGCAGCTGGTGATCAGTCCACTGTGACTTTTACTTCAGGTTCGGAGAGTGCTACAGCAACAACTACGACTAATCAGATTTATGGAGTAACTATCTCCTTGCAGTCTACTACGGACAATGGTGGTATTTCTCCTGGAGAGACGTTTAACGCAGTATACACAGTCACCAACACAGGTAACGGAGCAGATACTGTAACTATTGATTTCAATGCAGATTGGTTGACCGGAGCTAGTGGCACAACCCACAATCTGGCAGGATTTGACGGTACAGGTACGGCCACTGCAACATTGACAGCACCTGGCAATGCAGCTAGTGACTCCAGTTCATCGATTACAGCCTTTGCTACAGGTTCAGGCTCTTCAGGTGACTCGGGTCCGACGTCACTGGATGTCGCCTCCAATTCACGTTCAGTTTCTCTTAGTCCCAGTGTTTCTTATACAATAAATCAGGGTTCATCGGCCACTGGAACTGTAACTGTTACGAATGGCGGTGTAGCATCTACTTTTGCAGTGATTTCAATGTCCGATTCATTGAGTTTTACTACTTCTGAGATAACTCTTGGAGCTGCAGGAACCATTACAGGTTCAGGAGATTTGACTTTTACTATCCATGCAGTAGAGTCTGGAGATTTCACATTCACGATCGCAGATGCTATTGATGATTCTTCGGCGACTTACACTGGAACTGTTGTAGCTCGAGCATTCGATGCTTCTACACTGACCAGTTCTACGGATGATTGTGGATCTACTGGCGTTGTTTGTGAGACTGACTCAGGCGGTGGTTGGGATGGTAATGGATATACTAATTCAGGCACTTGGTCAACCACAAAGACTCTGACTGACTCCAATGGGCAGTCAGGAACTATAGCATTTGATACGACTATTCCGAATGCGGCTCCAAGCGTAAGTTCTCTTAGTGCCGAGAATGGAGTAGTGGCAGGTGAACCTCGAACATTCATATTCATGGTACCATCAGATTCAGACGGCACAATCAGCCATTTTGTCATAGCCTTTGGAGACGGAAATTCCGAAACTTTCGAGGCTTCGGATATGACGGGTTCCACGGTTACCTCTACACATACTTATGAGTCAGCCGGTGATTTTTCAGTTACAGCCACAGCATATGATAATTCTGGAGATTACACAATTGAAGCAGTAACAGTAAACGTGGCCGAACGCACGCTTACGTTAGACGGAAGTTCTTACACTTACAACCTTGTGGCCCTTGTAGGCTTCTTCGTGCTAGGTATGCTCCTAGCCGGAACGGCTTTTAAGATGCAGCAGGGTGAAATTGCAGGAGATGAAGAAATGAACGAAAGAGACCGACAGAGATTAGAAAGCGTAGAACGCCGCATGGAGGGTCTGGCAGAGCGGGAAGAATTATTGGAGGTCTCTGCTTACGACGCATCCCGAGCGGCAACAAAGCTGGAAGAACATATTTCAGCTTTCAACGAAGTCCTGGTTCGAGCCCAGGAAATTGCAGCTGAGGAAAAGCTTCAGGAGCTTGAAGCAGCTGAAGCTGTTCGAGAGAAAGAAGAAGCGCAGATGCAGCTTGATCTGGAGGACCCGGATATCGAAATGGTGGCTGAGAGATTCCACGATTCTTTAGGTCGACTGGTCAAGGCTCGCGATGAACTGTCCAAGATAGAAGAGCAACTAGCTCACATATTGAAGATGGAGCGTGACGAGCAGTTGGAGAAACTGACATCGATGACTGAGTCATATGAGAGCACCAAGCGTAAGATTGATGCCCTTCAGTCCACCAAAGAAGCTAGAGACGCTACTGCAGATGAAAGTAGCATCATGAATTTGTTGAGTGCAGCCGCATCTGGTGGAAGTGCATCCGACTTCGGTGGCTTTGACGACTTTGGTGACAGTGATGAATACGAGGTCGAGATATATGAGGATGAAGATGGTTCATTCTACTACATTGATCCTGACACAGGGGAGGAAGTACCCTGTGACGAAGACGGCAACGCTCTCTGAAGATTTAAGCAGAGAATTAAGGTTGTCACAAGCTTTGGTATAGTCTTGGCTTTCGATATCGAATGGTGGTGGAATTTCCAGGATAGAATAGAGGTTCAATTTGGTTTTTCCCGCGTCCGTGAGGACGTTGCGTCCCGTTTTGCGTCCCGTATCTTTACACAGGAAGGCGACATATTCAATCATATTAAGGGCAGAGATTTGGTAATAGTGGGTGCTGGCATAAATTCTTTCACGGACATTCCTGAATCAGATTTACTGGTCGCTGATGGTGCACTCAGAGCCTGTCTGGAAAGAGGAACGATACCGGAGTTCATTGTTACGGACCTTGACGGTTACATTTCGGACCTAATCTGGGCCTCCGAACATGGTTCTAAAGTCATTGTGCACAGTCATGGCGATAATCTGGCAGCCTTGTATAGATATTCCTCATACATCAGGCCAATATGTGTTACATCCACATATCCCTCTACAGGCACTTCTTGCTGGGGAGGTTTTACAGATGGAGACCGTGCATTGATGATGGCACTTTCGTTAGGCTGCAAATCGGTACAGTTAATCGGATTTGATTTCTCTAGGATTGGAGATTATTCGGGTAAATACAGTCCAAGAAAACTAGAGAAATTGGCGTGGGCTAAAAAAATAGTAACTGAATGCATGCAGAGGTCTAGTTCAGTTTCTTTTTCTTAATCAGACACCTATCAACCTGATAAATGCATCTTCCAGATTATTTGCCCCTGTACTCATTTGAATCTCATTTACGGTTCCGATAGCTAGCAATTTCCCCTGATCGATTATTCCAACCTTGGTACAAAGACTTTCAGCCATTTCAATGATGTGTGTAGAAAGCAGAACGGTACGGCCATTTGCAGCTAGATTTGTTATCCAATCTTTCAATTGTTTGGTGTATCGAGGGTCCAGGCCGCTTGCCGGTTCATCCAGAAGAACTATTTCCGGATCATGTATCAAAGTCATTGCGATTGCAAGTTTTTGCCGCATTCCCTTTGAATAAGTTCCCACTTCATGATGTATCTGTTCCCCTAGTCCTAGTGAACTTGCATAGTATTTGATTCTCTGCTGTATCAATTTGCTTGAAAGCTTTCGAAGTTTACCAATCAGTTCTAGAGTCTCAGCTCCTGTTAACCGGTCGTAGATTAGCGGATTCTCTGGAAGATAGCCCATCTTTGATTTAGCCTTTAAAGGCGTTTTCTTGAGATCCATACCTCCAATCCGAACAGCCCCTCTGGTCGGTTTCAAGAGCCCACACATCATCTTGATAGTGGTCGATTTCCCGGCTCCATTTGTTCCCAGCAATCCAAAAACCTGGCCAGCCTCTACTTCGAAGGAAATATCCTTAGCTGCAGGCCTATTTCCATAGTACTTTGTCAAGCCATTAACTTGAATCATTAATCACCGACAGATGGTCTAACTTAAGACCCCATGTTCATTATAGTTTGGATATCCAAATCTGAGTCAAATCTTGGTTCTAAATAATGAAGTCAAACCGAAATAACAGTTCTCAAATTCGCCTTGATGCCTTCAATAGAATATTAGATTCCCTCAATGATCGGGATTCACCGGTTGTTGTTGAGGGTCATAGTGACACATTGGCACTTAGAAGCCTAGGATATCATGGCGTGGTAATCGAATTAAATGATGGCAAATCCGTACTCTCAACTGTTGAAAAGTTAGCACATAAATTAGGGACCTCAGGAATCTTTGTGATAATGACTGATTGGGACAGAACGGGAGGTCGTTTGGCCAAGCGGTTAAAGGAATATGGTGAATCTAGTGATTTGGTTCCAGATTTACGTGTAAGGCGTGATTTATCGTTACTTTGCTCTAAGGATATAACCTGTATTGAGGAATTACCAACGATGATTAAATCTCTTCGAAAGCAGCTATAAGCCATAGCGTTAATAAGCTGTATTTTATCTTCAAGTAATGCTTGGGAATCAGAATAAGGAAAGCGCATTGGAGCAAGATATTAGTCGTGATTATCTTTCCAAGTTGGAGAATATTCGAAACAATAGTGGAGATGCAGAGACAATTGGACTTTTAGATTCAGAAATATTAAAATTTGTTAAAATAGACGCCAAATTGCAAAGCGCAATCGTTGAAGCACATTCATACCATTCACAGCTTCAGGACGAAGTAGGAATAGATAAATTAATGATGAATGAGAAATCACTAGTTGAGGAGCTTCAGCAAGGTATTGTCAATTTCTATGCACCGGCCACCGTGAATCAATACATTGCAATTGCTGGTAGAGGGCCTTGGATTGTTACTTCGCACGGAGCGGTTCTACATGATAATGGAGGTTATGGAATGTTGGGCATAGGCCATGGTCCTGAGGCTGTAATTGATTCGATGAGTCAAAATTGGGTTATGGCTAATGTGATGACGCCATCTTTTTCTCAGAAGCGAATAGTGGATAGATTACGTAAGGAAATAGGCCACACACGTGGTAGTTGTCCATTTTCCAAATTTATCTGTATGAACAGTGGTTCAGAATCTGTAACTGTTGGTCTTAGGATAGCAGATGTGAATTCAAATATTCTAACATCTTTGGGTGGAAAGCATCAGGGAAAGAAAATCAAATTGCTTTCGATTGAAGAGAGTTTTCACGGGCGTACGGATAGACCTGCCCAGATGTCACATTCATGTAAGAACGAATACGACAAAAATCTTGCATCATTTAGGGACCGAAATAATCTGATACTAGTGCCTATGAATGATGTGCAAGCTCTCAGAACAGCTTTTGCAGAAGCTGAGGCAGGCAGTAATTTCATTGAATTAATGGCAATAGAGCCGGTTCAAGGCGAAGGAAATCCAGGAAAATGTATTGATAGGGATTTTTACGATGAAGCACGAAAGTTAACCAAGAATCATGGTTCTTTATTGCTTGTAGATTCAATACAGGCTGGTTTTAGAGGACAGGGTTGTCTTTCTGTCATAGATTATGACGGATTCCAAGATTGTGAAGAACCAGATCTGGAAACTTGGTCTAAGGCAATGAATGCTGGACAATACCCACTTTCAGTATTAGGAATGAATTCTAGGGCCTCTGAACTCTATGTTACAGGCATATATGGAAATACGATGACAACAAACCCAAGAGCTCTAGAAACAGCTATCACTGTTTTAGATGGAATCACTCCTGCATTACGTCAGAATATAAGAGATAGGGGTAAAGAGCTTGTTGATAAGCTAGAACACCTTGCGTCTGAATTTCCAGATTACATAACAAAGGTACAGGGTACAGGTTTATTGTGCAGTGCAGAATTTGCACCAGATTTACCAGTAGTAGGTTTTGGTGGAATAGAGCCTTGGTGTCGTCGCCATGGCCTCGGCGTTATTCATGGAGGCAAGAATGCTTTACGTTTTACTCCTCACTTTAATATCACCTCAGAAGAGATAGACTTGATAATTTTGATTGTGCGCAAGGCAGTTATAGCCTTTACCAGTAATTGATTTTGACTTAGTTCAGTTCCTTTCCCAGTACGTTTTCAACCGTATCTAGTATTTCATTAGTCTTAAGCAATTCAACCATTCTGTTATTATCCACATATAGAGGCCTATCATCATCTAGGAAATCAACGTATTTTCTTACTACTGCATGTGCAGCTGAGGTTCCTTTTCCCATGTTCTTTCCTCTCAGGTCCAGTGCTTGAGCGGCTGCCATCATTTCAATAGCTAGAACACCGTAACAATTGTCCAGTATTTTCTTAACTTTTTGGCTTGTCGTAAGCCCCATTGAGACAAAATCCTCTTGATCTGCAGCAGCAGGTATTGATTGGTTAGCAGCAGGATGGGATAGTATTCTTGTTTCAGCAATGAGTGCATCAGCTGTGTATTGTGCCAACATCATCCCTGAGTTCAAACCTGGTTTTTTTGTTAGAAATGGAGGCAACCCCACAGATAGGGCGGGATTTGTCAAGCGATTCATTCTCCTTTCTGAGATTACGGCCACCATACTTAGTCCAGTTCCTACCATTTCCATTGGAAGTGCCACCGGGGTACCTTGAAAATTTGCTCCAGTCAAGACCTCTTTTTCTTCAGTCAGGAATATCGGATTATCTCCAACTCCATTCAATTCGGTCTCAACTTGACTGATTGCAAATTCTATCGCATCTCTCAGTGTCCCAGCCACCTGAGGGGTTGATCTCATTGAATATGCATCTTGGACTTTTTTCTTTCCGCTGAATAGTATCTCAGAATCAGTAGTAATTAAATTCAGGTTCTCAGAAACCTTTTGGGACCCTTGGAAACCACGTAACACGTGAATTCTTGGGTCATATGGCTTCATGTTGGCCATTAATGCCTCTAAAGTCATAGCAGCCGTAATATCGTGTAATTTCATCCATTTTTTGGCATCATGAAGAATTATTGCAGCTAATGCAGTCAGTACATTGCTACCATTGATTATAGCCAATCCATCACGAGCCTCAAGTTCCAAGGGTTTTAGCCCGATACTCTCCAAAGCCGCTTTTGATTCTGTTATTTTACCATTGACAAACATTTCCCCTTCTCCCATTAACGCCAATGCGATTTGTGACATTGGTGCTAAATCGCCACAGGCCCCAACAGAACCTTTCTCACACACAACAGGCGTAAGTCCATGATTCAATGATTCGGCAAGGTATTCAGTTACCTTTCTTCGACCCCCTGAATGACCTTTAGAATGGACGTTAATCCGCCCACACATTGCGCCCCTGACCACTTCTATTTCCATAGGTTCACCTATTCCTGCAGCATGCGAATAAACAAGCAATTTCTGAAATTCCTTGATTTGCTCCGGCGTTAATGTAACCTCTGAGAATTCACCGATACCGGTTGTAACACCATACATTGTTTCATGCCCCTCAATTTTCTTTTCTAGCATTCTTCTACAAGACTCTATTCTTTGCCACGCCTCATCAGTAACTTCTATCTGGTGCTTGTTTCGTGCGACATCAACTAATTTATCGATGGTCAATGATTCACCATCTAAAGCTACGGTCATTACTTTGGATATAATTAGCACATTAAATAAACTACCGACTTGAAAATTCCTTTTTATTGCCTATTCATGGGGACCTGTGCCCGAATCAACTAAAAAGCAAATACGGGAGCTTGAAATCGATGCAGTTTCATATTCAAAGATAGGCCATTATTCCAAGGCTGAAAGCACCATAAAGAAAGCTCTCGAGCTCAAACCGAGTAGCAATCATCTGAACCATGAGTTAGCAAAGATTCATTTGAGATCAAAGCAATATGGAAAAGCACTAGATATCTTGCTTAAATTGTCAAATAAAACAAAAAATAGGGACATTCTCTTCAAGGATATTGGTTTGTCCTATTTCGGCATGGGTAAATTAGAAAAAGCACTAGAGGCTTCAGACGTATCCTTGAGTGAAAAACAGGATTACGTTGAGGCCTTGGCTCTCCAAGGTAAGTCTCTTAGAGAACTTGAGAGATATGATGAAGCCTTGGTTGTATTAGATAAGGCCCTCTCAAAGGATTCCAAGCACAGAGATGCCTTGTACCAGAAGGGGAAGATATTGTATATTATCGGGAAAAATCGCGAGGCCTTAGATTTGTTCAATGAAGTCTTAGACTTTAGACCCAGAGATACTGAAGTACTTGCAGCTAAGGGCTTGTCTCATGATCAACTGGGTGAATTCAAGGACGCCTCTGATTCTTTGAAAAGAAGTCTTAGTGTTGAGGATGAAGTCGTCCATAATGATCGAGGCGTAGCTCTTGGCCAGTTAGGTTACAATCACAAGGCGATTGACAGTTACCGCCGTGCACTTGCATCAAATCCTAAGTATGCAGTCTGTTGGTTTAACCTTGGAAAGGCTCTTTTCAGGGTGGGCGATCTCAGTGAGGCGTTGAAGGCTTTCAAACGTTCCACAGAACTTAATCCTAAGAATAGGAGTGCCTGGAACAATAGAGGTGTTACCCTCCGCCAGCTAAATAAATTGGAAGAATCTCTGGATTGTTATGATCGAGCTATAAAGTTAAAGGCGGACTATTCTTGGGCTTGGCATAACAAGGGCTATGTTCTCGAATTGTTGGATCGCCCGAGGGAAGCTCTGGAATGCTATGAGACAGTGTTAAAACACAAGCCTGATTTCCATGAACATGGTGATGATGAATGGGACAGGCTAAAGAAGGACACTCAGAGAGCAATAGAACGTATCGAAAAAATAATAGGTGATTGAGGTGGATGTAATTGATCTTATTGAGGCTGGGGAAGCTCTGATAGATCAGGGAAATACGGGTCAAGCTTATTCTAAATTCAAGGAGGCATTGGAATTAGCTCCTGAAGATCCTCAGTTATACAATCGTCTTGGAATGTTGGAAATGTCTAGAGGTCAACCAGCCAAAGCCCAATCTCATTTTGAAGAGTCATGTAAGCTGGCGCCGGATGTTTCTCGTTATCATATGCGACTGGGTGATTCTTTACAGCGTCTGGAAAAGTTTGAGGAGGCAATTCAGGCCTATGCCCATTCGCTGGAATTGGAACCCAGAAACGCACCAGCTTGGAATAATAGAGGGTTTGCGAATTTTAACATAAATCGTTGGAACGAAGCCCTTCGCTGTTATGATGAATCAATGCGTTCCGATCCTGGTTATGCTGTGGCTTGGTACAATTATGGTTACACCCTTCAATTATCTGGCCGTCTCAACGATTCTAAAGATTATTATCAGCGGGCAGTTGAATTAGATCCTGACGATAAAATAGCTTGGAATAATTTAGCTAATGTTCATTATAATCAGGGACATTACGAGAGAAGCATAGAAATATACAAAAAATCCATAGAGTTAGATAACGGTTATGTGATTGCTATAAATAATATTGGGAATGCTCTGGATCACTTGCATAGATATGAGGAGTCTATCCCTTATCATGAAAAGGCAATTGAGCTTGACCCTCAGTTCCATTATGCATGGATGGCTAAAGGTCGGGCTTTAACAAATTTAGACCGTCCACAGGAGGGCCTTGAATTCATAGAAACATCAATTGAATTAGAGGACCAAGATCCAGATTACCATGAGGCTTTAGCATATTGCCTTGTAGCATTAGGTCTCTTTGACAAGGCCAAACGGATTCTGAATTTGGGTTTATCAGTCGATGGTCAACATGTACCTTGCTGGGTAGCTCTAGGCGATATCAATATTGAGTTGAATAACCAGGTTCAGGCATTGCAGTGCTATGATGAAGCCGTCAGGGCTCAGGATGTTCTATCCCGGAGTCGAATGAGAGATCTGGACTGGATGGAGAAAGGTAGAATCCTTATTGACGCTGGTGTTATGCACGAAGGTTTTAGACAGTATAGTAACGCAATTAATGTAGCCTCAGGGGCTAGTCGACCCTATTTTAGAAAGGCCGAGCTTCTAATAAAAAATGATTTGATTGATGAAGCTAGAGAATCAATTTCCAGAGGTCTAGAGGTTGATCCCGAATCTATTAGCGGAACACAGCTACTGGTGAAGACAATGGATTCAGGTGAAATAATGGATAATCTGGAAAATCTGATTTCAAGGTTTCCCGAATCGCTTCAGCTAAAGCAGATTATAGGTTCCATGCTAGTTAGAGATGAACCGTTGAAGGCACTTGAATTATTAGGAAAAGAAAAGTGGGAAGATTTGATGTTAAGAGTGCAATGCCACAGGTTGTTGTCCGAAAATGAAAAAGCACTTGCAGCTGCAGTCAAGTCGATAGATCTAAGGCCGGAGAACATAGATGGATGGATTGCGGCCGGTTGGTCAGCATTTGATTTAGGGAAATATAAGGAATCCAGTGATTTCTTTGATTCGGCAATAGGTTGTGATATGTATTGTCCAGATGCACTTCTTGGCAAGGCTTCAGTTTTGAAGAAAATGGGAAAAGACACTTCCCACTATAGCCAGGTTTTAGCCGATTTTGACTTGGTTATTTAGCCGTAACTTCAATAAATATTTTTTCAATGTCCTGGGCTACTTTCTCCCACGAGAACAACTTCTCAACTCTTTCTCTACCTCTTTTTCCCATCTGCTTGGCCATTTCGGGATAATTCCACACCTTTTCTAGTGCTTCAGCCAATGCCTCAGGATCTAACGGTTCTACAATAAATCCTTCTTCTGATGAGATTACATCTCTCACACCTGGAATGTCACTGAGAATAAGTGGTTTACCAGAAGCCATTCCTTCCAAACCGACTATACCGAATGCTTCTAGTCTAGAGGTCGACGGTAGAACTACTACATCTGTTGCAGCATAATATGCCGGTAACCAATAATCTGAGATAGGCCCCACAAATACTATTCTATGTTCAAGTTTCATTTTTTGGCTCAGTTTTTTTAGCCAGCTTAGATAAGGCCCGTCACCTACAATCAGGAGTTTCCCATTTCCAGTGTAGTTTAGCGCCCTGATTAATATCCCAATTCCTTTATGAGGGACTAATCTTCCTACAAAAAGTGCTAGTGGTTCATCATTCTCTGTAAATTTATCCCGAATGAAATCACCATTATTCTCTGGCCTGAACCTATCAGTGTCCACGGCATTTGGCACTACATTCACATCAATGTCCCAGAGGCTTCTTGATGTGGTTGCATAACTTTCAGTGGTTGATATGACTCTGTCGGCAGATTCTAATGGATATTTCCCTAGCACTGTCTGGTACAAACTTACGGCTATCCTTCCAAATAGTCCCTTCAATTCTAAATCACAATGTTGAGTAATAACCAAAGGTTTCTGTGATTCCTTGGCACCCTTAGCAGCAAACCTTTCAGTAAAAGGGGGTGGCGAGTGGACGTGTACCACATCAGCATGACTCCTTCTCACAAAGGATTGGATGGCCGTCACTACGGGCGTGTTGTACACATTGGCCCATTGTGGCAGTCTAGTCACTTTGATTCCCTTTATTTTTTCAGTCTCCGGCATTCTACCATAGCGTGACGTCACAATTTCTACTTCATGACCCAATTTTATCAATGTTTCAGAAAGCCCCATAACATGAGATTCCACTCCTCCAAAATGAGGGTAAAAGTATGGAGTTACTTGTAGAATGTGCATCAGACTATGATACTCTGTGATTCATAGGTTCCTGAAACTAAAGTATTGGGCCCCACTTTCACACGGTTTCCCAGAATTGTTCCAGCGTTTACGGATGCATTTATTCCAGTGTTAACATTATCGCCTATGATTGCTCCTAATTTTCTTCTATCAGTGCTTATTTTCCTTCCTTGATGTGTAACTTCTATTATTTCCTTGTCAAGTCTTAGATTTGCGATTTTAGTTCCTGAACCTAAGTTACTATTCTTTCCAATAACTGAATCCCCCACATAGTTGTGGTGTGGTGCATTTGCACCTTCCATCAGTATGGTATTCTTTATCTCACTAGATGCACCGACTTTGTTGTCTCCACAAAGTACGGTTCCGCCTCTCAGGTAAGCATTGGGGCCTACAACACAATTTTCCCCGACCCATACAGTTCCTTCAGTGCAGGTACCTGACTTTATAATTGAATTCTTGCCCACATGTATTTTTCCATTTATATTGACATTATCGTCGATTATGCCGTGGTTTTTTTCCTCGATATCTTCGATGCAGATTTCATTGGCAGTTATCAGATCCCAGGGACACGCGATGTCTTTCCAGAATCCTTTGTATCTCATTACGTTGACATCTTTTGATATTTCTTGTAGCGCGTCTGTCAGTTCATACTCGCCCCTGACCGATTTCCCCACTCTTTTTATGGCCTCAAATATTTTTTCGTTGAATAAATACAACCCTGTATTAATGTCCGCTTTTCCGGACACACCTTTCTCAGTTATTGATACTAATTTTCCTTTCTTACTTTGAACAGCACCAAATCTAGATCCATCCTTGACTTCCGTGGTCATCATTACAATTTCATTTTTATAGTTATTCATCCGTTCAAGATTTGCCCCATCAATGACCATGTCTCCATTGAGGCAGTAAAATTCCCCCTTCATCTTCCCATTCGCCTGAAGAACAGCATGCCCAGTCCCTTTCTGCTTCTTCTGAATGATATATTTGATTTTTACACCCAGTTTCTCACCATTACCTAAATGATTAGAGATTGCCTTCATTTGATATCCAATCAAGATATGAATTTCCTTAACCCCTATTTTTGTAAGTTCTTCAATTTGTCTCTGAATTATCGTCGTTCCTCCCAATGGCAATAATGGTTTGGGAGTATTATCAGTCAAAGGCCACATACGCGTTCCTTTTCCTGCGGCTAAAATCATTGCCTTTTCAGTCATATTTCTTGTTCTATCCTCTTAATTAGAAGGGCATTTATCTTTGCCCCGTCCATTTTACCCCTGAATTCCGACATTACTAATCCCATCAGAGGTCCAACTGCATCCATTCCTTTATCCTTTACAAAATTCATTTTCTTTTGGACAAGGTTATCAATAAGGAGTTTCACATCCTCATCGATATTATCGTTTCCAGTTTCTATTTCATCTCCCATACTAGCTTGGACTAGTGCATTTTCAATCCCTTCTTTGGCTATTTTTCCATCTCCAACAAAGGATAAAACTTGTAGAATATCATCATCCGTAACAAAAATATGACCAGTAGATGACAAGTTTGGTAAGGTATGCAGTAACACTCTCGATATGTTCTTTGGATCTTCTATCTGTTCCATTAATCTATGGAATCGTAAATCGAGATTTCTCGCCACCATCTGCTTTGATTCCTCATCATTAAGAGGCAGTTCGGTCTCTCTCTGATCTAGGGTCTTTGGTAAAACTACATCGAAGTTTCGTAAGTTGACTGGCGCAATATCAGTTTCAGGGTACATTCTCGATGCTCCCGGCATTGGTCTGAGATATCTTGTGAGACCTTCCGGCGTAACCCTCCTGACTTCTTGAGGTACTCCATGGAATTTCACTCTCTGAATAACATTATCAAGTGCACTCTCGACAGCAGTTTTTTCACCAAATATCAAAACAAACGCATCATTCTCTTTACACTTCAAGACATCACTTATTTTCTGAGTTTCTTCTTTACTAACTCCATACGCTGGTAATTCGTCACTATGCATCAGTCCTTTTACAAACGTTTCTGAATAATCTTCAATCCCTGCTTTGATTGCATAATCAGCCAGTTCTCTTCCCATACGCACATGCTCTTTTGCAGACATCTTTGTACCAAGTAGACCCTCCCATCCCACTAACTTGCAAGCCATTGCAGTTCCTTTCTTTTTGGATATCAGATCAGTTACGTCCTTCTTATTTCCAACCTTTCCTTGTTTCAAGTCATTTATATTTTCCTGCCTATGAATTTCATTTTCAACAACCTCTGGCATGGTTGCCAAGTCTTGAAATCCTTTAAGCTCTACTCTTTGTCCATTGTTAATTGAGATATTCACATCTTGACGAATTGTCCCCAGTCCCCTTTTGACCTTGCAGGCTCGGAGAAGCCTACCTAAGGCTCGAGCGGCATCTTGCACGTCTTCAGGTTTCTTGAGTTGGGGTTTGGTTGTAACTTCTAGAAGAGGTATACCTAATCTATCTAAGAGATATTCATCCTTATTCTCACCATGTCGGCAAGAATCCTCCTCTAAGCAAATTTGATCCAATTCTAATTTTCCTCCTTCATATTCAATCTGGCCGCCGACAGCAATCAACCCAGTTCTTTGAAAACCGCTTGTATTTGAACCATCAACCACTACTTTCCGCATGAATTGTACTTCTTCAATTATCTCGGCACCTACCAATTTTGCAAATTGAACTGCAATTTCGATAGCGTCTTTGTTTGGCCCCCTCGGAGGTTCTTCATCAGTGTAAACCAAACAATTACAGCTTCGATTGTGATATGTAAATTTCCTAATTCCCTCAGCCTGTGCGGCAACATCGATACTTCCCATTTCACTTGAGGTTGCATGTAGGGTACGGCTAAATGTTTGATTACTGCCCGATTCTAAATTATCACAATTGCAGAAAAGCTTACCACAGTCAAGCTGTTGGTGTACCTCAAGCCCTGCCTTCAACTTCACAATATAGTCGCGTTGGTCTAGTTATTAAAAGGAACGGTTGAACTTATTCTTGATTTTTGGTAGAAGTACCAGAGCTATGAATCCTAGTATTGGTCCAACTATAAGAAACCCCATCGCTAGAATAGAGAAAAAGGCTCCAATCTGGGAATACTTGTAGGATTGTAAGGTATATGTGACCCATGCCCCCCATACACCTATCAATGAGAATACAAACATAATTCCCGGACACCAATTCAGCATCAAACTATAGGTGTTCTCGCCTAGATTTGTATTTCCTTTTCCTTCTTGCATATTGAAAGTAAATTGGTTAACTCCCTCCAATCCTTGATCGATTTCAATTAGACTTAGGTTACTGTCTTGAAGAGGAATATAGACGTTCATGGTGCAATTCTTGTGAAAGGGAACCTTGACCTCAACTTTGTATCTCCCAGGCTCAAGAAAAATATCATAGGTTCCATTTCCAAAATAAGTTTGGTTAATTTCTTGAGAATCAACAAGGATAGTTGCATTTTCTAGAGTCATAGTGCTGTTTTTCACCACTATTCCGATTTTAATCTTTTCAATCCCATCGTATTGATCGGGTACTGTGAATAACAATCCACTCGTCATAAATCCCATAAGAGCTGCTGTAAATATCAGCAGTGAAATTATCTTTACCATTGGGGTCTTTTCACTGGTTTCTGGAACTTCCCCTTCGTATTGTTTGTAATCCTTGGGTACAATTTTGGTTTCGTTAATATTTATCCTGTCTGATATCAGAGTGGCTCGTAATTCCTTACCTTGTTCAGTTAACTCTATTTCCAAATCCGAATCACAATTCACACACGTCCTTGTGAATTCACCCGAATCATCCCCCATTATGACAATTCTGTTTAATTTTTTACATTTGGGGCATTTAAATTCCATTCTTGCCATTACTAAGCTACTTCAGGACTGGCGTTCTTGCTGTTAGAGTTCCTCTCTTTCTTTCCAATCTTGATTTGGGGTATTTCCACTTTAAATGGTGGTGGGAGGTTCAGTTTCTTAGCAATATTCAGTACCTCGAAGGACCCCTGTGCCAAGGCTCTATTGTGTACAGCTTCTGCAATAGCATCAGGTAATTTGTGTTCTTTGTCCCATTTTTCGACAGCTTTTTTCACAACACCTTTCGAATCGTCGACATAGCCTATAGCACAATCTAGTTGAACTATACCTAATAGTCCGTATGAAACAGTATATCTCATTTCAATATCCATATCTTTATCCGATTTCCGTTTTATTGATAGAATAGTGGTATTATGATCTATTCTAACTTGCTTTTGGGGCGCCGATTTTCGATGTCTTTTTGCTTCGATAGCAATTAGCTGAAAACCTCTGGCTGGCATAAATCCCCTCACGAACCCTAGTTATTGATATTATTCCCCTAATTGCCAAGTGGTTATTCTTATTATCCCCTATCTTTAGAACACTAACAGTGTATCGGACCTTTGGGGTATTCTTAATACTCGTGACAATCGCCTTTGCGGGGTGTCAGGAATCCAATCCAAGTCGCACCATTGTTTCAATGCAAATTGATTCAGATGGGGAAAATACTTGGATCTATTTGTACACAATTCCCCGCGTAAAAATGGGTAATTTAACCATCACTTTGAACGAGGATTCCGAAACTTTAACTTCTGTATTTAGCCATCAGAGACCAATATCCAAGGAAGCAATAAGTAATATGACCGGTTCAGATGGCTATTTCAGTTTATCAGTTACAGCGGATTTGAGTAACGTTTACTGGGAATATTCATGCAAAATTAAGATTGTTCCTGACCTTGAATCTGAAGATAATCAGGTTTCAGCTGAGGTAATATTGGTAACAGATAATGAAGAAGAACTAAAGGTCTGGGAATTGCCTTATAATGTCCCATTGGAGTACGCAGCATGAATTTATCCAAAGCCCCCCTTGCATATCAGGCAACAATCGGTCTGGTTGTCGCTTTTCTCCTATATTTGCTTTTCTTTCAGATGGGATGGATAAGTTTTGATGCCAGTGATTTGCTTATGTTTTATTCGTTCTCGGTATTTACGGTTTCTTTAGCGGCAGTTCTGGGTGGAATTCTGTTAGGGATGTTCATTGCTACCCGTTCACTTTCAAATCAGGGTTTTACTCCCTTCGAGATTTCTATGCTAAAGCTTAGGGATGACATCCACAAATTGCAGAAAGAGGTCAATTCAATAGCCAAGTCAATTGATAATGATAAAAAAGACAATGAAAATGGCGAGTAATAGTTATATAAACTTTCCACTTTAGTGATAAACTATGGCACAAGGCGCATACTCCGTACTAGTATCGCTCATCGCATTACTTTTGTTATCACCAATCATAGGTGTCAACCAGAATATTGTTGAGAATCATTCGGAACTTCTAGCCAGCAATTATGAGGATGGTTCACGTGACGGTGATTATGACGTTTCACTTGAATTTGCAGAGGGCAATGAGGGCATCTCTTATGTGACACGTAATGAAGAGGTACAGGGAGAATTCGTTGTTATCAATGAAGGGACATTCAATGATACGTACGATTTATCAGTTAGTTGGAACGATCCGAATGATATTGGGTGGTATTCCGAACCAGATATGGCGGCAGTTTCAGTTTCTTCAGGTACCCAAGAGCCAATTTCATTTACTTTTAGAGCACCCGTTCAAAACGTCTATTCTGGAGATTATATGGAATTTTCAGTAATAGTTACATCTCAAAACTCCACCTTCACAAACGCTAGTGTTGAACAGAGGTTGGAGATAGATATGACATATGCAGTTGACGTTATCACAAGAGAAGGTGATTCACTAAGTGGTAACCGGGGTGAGACAGTTTCATACTCAGTAGAGGTCACAAATGTTGGTGACACTACCGAAGAATTTAGTATAGAAGTAGGTTTATTTCCTAAGGACTGGACAGCCACCCCAAGTGTCTCTACTGTAGAATTAGACCCTTCTGAGTCAGAGACTTTCATTCTAGCTGTAGAAATTCCTAACACTGCAGCGGAGAATGAGTTTGCAGTTATTCGGACCTCGGCTCATGTTCAGGAGACCGGTTATGATCATATCTATGGATATCTTGACACTAATACTACCGTAAACGATGGGAGAGTATATGGCGTTGATATTATTGCTGACGCGCTTGACAAACAGGTAATTCCGGGCGGCCAGATTTTGTATAATCTGTATGTTACCAATACAGGTGAAGAGACTGATTCTTTCCTTCTAGACCTTGGAGATGTAAGTGCTGGTTGGAGCTCCAACCTCAGCCAGTTTGGAATAAATAACCTTGAACCCGACGATACGGTAAACGTTGTCTTGAGTGTTTCTTGTCCGCTAGAATCTGTTAAAGATGACTGGTCCTGGGCCTATGTCAGTGTCAGGTCATCCAACAGAGAGCAATTCATGGACGATCTTACAACCAACACTTCGGTCCGCATACCTGTCAGAGATGTTGATTTGACGGTTGAATTAGATACTCTTAGCGGTAACCCCAGTGCCACGATGGTTTATTCAATGACTTTAACTAATTCCGGAACTGATCCTGATGATTTCTTATTGAATATAGAAAGATGCGAAGGTTGTGACGCCTGGGGTGTTGCATTGAGTACCTTATTCATCGAGGATTTGGAGGAAGGTTCTTCTTACGACTTCGATTTCAGTGTTGAGATTCCTGTTTCAGCACGAAACACAGACTGGGCAGAAATGAGAGTAGTAGCGACATCTGCAGCTAACTCTTCTAAGTCCGATTTTGTAGATACAACAACTAATGTCAATAAAATATTCAATAATCAGATAATATGGGGTGGCATGCAAATCCTGAATCCAGGTGACGATTCCCACTTTGAGATAACTTTGGTCAATACAGGGAATAGTATTCAGTCTTATACGTTCGATTCCAATCAATTTCCCAGTGGCTGGGACTTTGAGAATTCTTTCCCTTATTCGACAGAGGACTTAGATCCTTATGGCGGTGAAGAGACATTTTCGGTTTCTTTTGGAGTTCCGAATGATGCATCTCCAGGTTACTTCAATTTCACGGTTGCTTTGACCCTTGATGAGTCTGGAGTTACAGTCGATACCGTTGAATTATCGATAAAGGTTGAGTATTACGCTGAATTTGATCTTCAGGTAATGGAGATAGAATCATTTGATGACCCTGGCGCCACTCATGTATTTGGAGTAGAGCTAAGTAACAATGCCAATGCTGAGGATACGATAGCATTATACGTTGATCTCCTACCTGACGGTTGGAGTTACTGTATCGGTTCGGACTGTGCAACTTCTATCACTGTTCTTAAAGGCCATACAAAGACTTTCGAGTTGAAGATTACTTCTAGTTCTACAGAGGAGGCAGACACTATGAATGGTGCTTTCATGAGTCTTATTGGAGTCTCAGGGCTTAACAACAAGGTAACTGGCTATGACACTTTCACAGTTTACACCAATCCAGTTTATAATCTGGATGTGGAAACTCCTTCAGACCGAAAGGATGGTGAATCCGGGGAAACAATTCCATTCCAGCTTACAATTACTAATAGCGGTAATGCAGTTGATTACGTAAGCTTGCCATCAGCAGTAGCTCCTGCAGGGTGGATTGCTACTTTTTCAGAACCATCATTCACTCTGGCCCCCTCTCAGTCCAAGGTAGTATACCTCAATGTGGAGATTCCAGCTAATGTATATGGAGGAGATAATGTAATTCAGGTCAAGATATCCTCTGATCAGTCTGGCCAAACTACAGATATGGAATTTGTAATATATGTTCCTGAAATAGCCGATATCGACGTTGAATTGAAAACAACAGCTGGGGACGTGACTGCTGGAACCACTGGCAAATTCATCGTCAGACTGTCAAATAACGGCAATACGATCGAGAGCCTGAGTCTTTCAATTGAGGGAAAGCGTTCTTCGTGGTTCTCTCTTCCCTCAGATACAATTGGTTTGGAACCAGGTGGTTATCAGGAAATTATCATTGAGGTAAATCCTCCAATCACTCAGGCAGCAGGGGAGATGTCAGGCACTCTGAATGTGACTTTAAGCAGCGATAACTCGAAGACCACCAAGATAGCCCTGCCTTTCACCGTCCTTAAGTCTTATGCGATTCCAGATGAAACTATAGAAGAGGAAGAAGAAGGTTTGTTTGGCCTTCCTGGTCCCGGCCTAATCTCAGTGTTGCTGGTAATCACGCTTCTATCACGTTTGAGGCGGAGAATCTGAATCACAACTGTGGGTACGCCGATAGGGACGTACATTAAGGCTTCTGAATTACCTAGTGAAGCGAATGAAATGGCATCAGTCTTGGAAGAACACTCCGACTCCCAGATTGATATAAATCTGGAGTCAGAAGGTATTCCATTATCACTAATTAGGGAAGCAAGTATAATTCAGGCTAGGAACAAGATAAAGAGTCAGTTAACTCCAGACAAGGATCTAATTCAGTCAATAGAAGCATTGGATGAGGCCCATGAAACAATCAACATAGTGTCAGAGAGATTGACAGCATGGTATACTCAAGTAACAGGAGAGCCGCGAACAAAGGTCGAGGAGATATTGAAACAGGAAGCCCTGCCTTCTAGAATGGTAATTTTGAAAGATTTCTACATGTCAAACAAGACACTCATTACCTCCCTTTCGGAATATTTGGATCAAGAGGCTCCTAAAGTCTTTCCAAATCTAGTTAATGTTCTTGGTACACAACTGGCAGTTAGAATTGTAGCAGCTGTAGGGAGTTTGTCTAGATTGGCACGTTTGCCATCGTCTACCATTCAGTTGCTTGGAGCTGAGAAAGCCTTGTTCAGACATATGTCTGATGGATCCCCCCCTCCCAAGCATGGCCTCCTGTATCAACATCCGTCTGTAAAACAGGCGGTGAGAAAGGACAAGGGTCGTGTTTCTAGAAAATTAGCTGCAAAGGTAGCTATTGCCTCTAAGATTGAATATTATGGGGATAAAAGTGAGTGAAAAAAACGAACCAAGATCCTGGCAAGCGACCTTTGGTTTTGGTTTGTTGATGGGTGCTGCTGATGCAGTTCCAGGAGTGAGCGGAGGTACAATTGCACTTATCATAGGCATCTATCAGAAGCTGATAAGTTCAATATCAACCGGTCTGGATTTTGTAAAGGACAAGTTCCCGCTACATTCCAGATCTGAATTCTATTCGGCTTTTAATTTTCTCTTTCCACTAGGTTGTGGGATGTTGTGTTCTTATTATGTAGTCACCAAAATATTGGTAGGGCCTGATGATTCACCTGGTTTGTTGCGTCAAGATTCAACAGGACCTTACATATTCTCTTTCTTTTTTGGTTTAGTACTTTTTAGCATAAGAGAACCATGGCATTATGTTGCTAATTCCGAGCTCAAGCACTATATCCTAGCAGTAGTCGGAGTCTTGATTGTTTTCATTTACACTAGCTTTACTTTAGAATCTGCTAGTAACAGTAAAGTTATGCTAATTGTTGGTGGGATGCTTGCCCTCACAGCTATGCTACTACCTGGAGTAAGCGGAGCTTTAGTTCTTCTAACTCTTGGACAGTACAATTCCATAGCTAGTTCGTTTCATGGAGGAGATCTGGAGCCACTTATGTATCTGATTCTGGGTGGCATAATCGGTTTGTTTACGTTTGTTCCAGTTATGAAATACATGATAGATCAATATCTTGACAATACAATGGCAATGTTAGCTGGATTAATGTGTGGTTCGTTGATTACGTTGTGGCCTTGGAAAGAAAGTTATAATGGAGAAGGCCTGTCTCCCAATCTTTATCTTCAGGTCATTGAAGATTTCACGTTCGCCTCTATATTTTTGACCTTCTTATTTTTTGGTGGCGGAATAGCCGCTTCATATGGATTAAAGCAGTTTGAGGTCCAAAACAGCCCCTAAATAGCTACAAGAGCTTTTAAAAAACCCCCCTTGTGAAGGAAATAATGCGAGTACTCATTGCGGGTGCTGGTGAGGTTGGATTCCGTGTCGCCCGTGACCTTGTTTACCGAGGGCACGAGGTGACATTAGTCGATTCCAATCCCGCTGCCGTAAAGCGCGCACAGACCCTTGATGCACAAGTCTTCCAGGGGAATGCTGCTTCGCCAAGACTTCTGTTTGATGAAGCCTCTTTAGAGGAAGCGGATGTGTTTATCGGGGTAACTGGAAAGGATGAGGTTAACATATTAGGTTGTACTCTTGCCAAACAAGCAGGCTGTAATACTATAGCTAGAATTAATAATCAGGCATTCACAGATTTACCGTCCGAACAAAACCATCAGCAGATCTTTGGAGTTGACGCTTATGTTAGCCCGGATGAATTAGCAATGCACCGGATATGGCAAATTCTCTCTAGGCCAGCTCTAACCAGGTTGGAACATTTTTCGGTGGGCAAGCTTAGAATTTTGGAGGTCCGGCTGAGCGATAGTTCACCTTCTGTCGGTCGCCCTCTTGGTAATATTTCCTTGCCACCCCATTGCCGTATTGTTCTGATTGCACGGGAGGAAGGTGTAATCATCCCTACATCTAGCGATACATTGATGCCCAGAGATAGGATACTGGTTTTACTTAGTGAATATAGTGAATTAGAGGCATTGTCCGATGCATTAGGAATACCCAAGGAAATAACTGGTGAAAGGAATATCAAACGTATAATGATTGCTGGTACCAGCAAGATTGCTATCAGACTTGCCAAACAGGTTGCAAAAAGATACAAAGAGGTTGAAATCTACGTTACAGAACCTGACAAGGAAATGGCTGAGATTGCTAGTTCCCAGCTTCCTGAAGGGGTTCGAGTGTTGGTCGGTTCTCCAACCGATCGCCATTTTCTGAGAGAAGAGGGAATACGTTACGAGGATTTGTTTGTCGCCGCTACGGACAGAGAGGACCTTAATGTTCTGAGCTGTCTATTGGCTAAGAAAGAAGGAGCGAAGCGTACCGTGGCATTGGTCTACCAGACCGAGTTGGAGTATGTTGTTCAAGACACAGGCATTGATACTTTGATAAATCCAAAGAGAGTTACCGTTAATGCGATAATAAATCGTGTCACATCGACAGATGAGATAGAGGGTATGGAAGAATTGGAGGGCGGCGATGCCTCAATTCGCGAGTTTTTGATTAAGGGCAAAAATGGAAAAACTGATAAGAAACTCAAGAATCTCAATATTCCGGATAATACATTGTTAGCTATGATTAATAGAGATGGAGAATCATTATTTCCAGATAATGAATCGGTTTTGCAGGCAGGGGATCATGTTTTGGTATTCACCCTTAAAAATCAACTACCTGAGGTGGAGAACTTTTTCCAGTAATTAATGAGAGCTAGTCTCATACTAAGTCTCGCAGGAACGATTGTAGCTTTTTTTGGATTATCCTTTATCTTGCCGATTCTAGCCGGTCTAATCATGGGTGAGGATATTCTGGACTTGCTCAGGATGTTTGGAATCCCTATGGTCTTGTGTATAGCTGGTGGTGGTTTTCTTCATTCTTATTTTCATATTGATGAGGATATAAGAAATCGCGAAGCTTTTGTCCTGGTCAGTGTGGTCTGGATAATTATGGTGTTCATTGGGGCCATACCCTATATGGTATCAGAACAGATGGGCTTGATGTCGTACGAAATTGGTCTGGCAGGGGCCCTGTTTGAATCCATGTCCGGACTGACAACAACTGGTGCAACCATGTTTGAGGTTCCTAAGGGCGCTACAATCGTAAATTCCAGCCAATATGAGGAAGGATACTTTGATGCCCCTAAATCACTTCTATTGTGGAGATCACAGACTCAATGGTTGGGGGGAATGGGGATTATCGTTTTAGCTACTATTATTTTCTCAAGGCTTTTTGGAGGTGGAATTCAGGTTCTCCAGGCCGAGATGCCAGGAACTGGCCTTACCAGGTTAAAACCTCAGATGGCCCAGACAGCACGCCTCTTGTGGAGCTTGTACCTTGCCCTGACCGTTGCTGAGGTTGTCCTTCTCCGTTTTCTGGGAGATATTCCTCTTTACGATTCTATTTGTAATTCCTTTTCAACTGTTTCAACTGGTGGTTTCTCACCAAAGGTGGAATCGATTGGTTCATACGATAGCGCGGCTGCCGATTCGATTGTTACCTTCTTTATGCTAATTTCAGGTGTAAACTTTGTTTTGCTGTATTATGTGTCCACTACTTTGATTAATAGTGAGAATCCCATTTCCCTAAGGATAAAAAAATCGTTTAACCTTTTCAGAGCTAATGATGAATTAAAATTTTATTTCTTTCTGGTTCTAACTTCTTTTTCTCTAATATTTGTAAATCTTGCCCTAGAGTCTAAGAATAATAATGATATTGCCTCTAATTTTAGTCATACAGCTTTCCAAATCGCGTCCCTATTGACAGGCACTGGCTTTACAACGGCAAATTATACGGATTGGCCAAAAATGTCAGTCTTTGTGTTATTGTTAGCTATGTTCATGGGCGGTTGTGCAGGGTCTACAACAGGCGGAATCAAGATGGTACGAATAATGCTGTTATTGAAGGCTTTGAGGAGGGAACTGGTTCTGGTGATACATCCGCGCGCCATCATTAAACTCAGAATTGGAGACAAGGTTCTGGATGAGAATCTTTTCCGTAATGTCGGTGTCTTTTTCTTTATATTCATTATCCTTTTCTTGATGGGTTCCTTGGTGACCTTGTATCTGGAACCTGGTCTGGCCTTAATCGATGGCATATCTATCTCTCTTTCGTGTCTGGCCAATATAGGCCCAGGCATAGGAGTTATTGGCCCCACGGAAACATATAGTGATTTTGGGGACCCAACCCTGCTTTTTCTTTCTATGTTGATGATGTTGGGAAGGTTGGAGATTATAACCGTTCTTTTGTTGTTCTTTCCAGATACTTATAGAGATTAGGACACAACCTTAAAGTGTGAACAAACTAATCTGCATCTCATGAAGTTAATCTATTATAACCAGAGTCAAGGCCAGAAAGTACTCAATGTGATGCTACTGATTGCGTTCCTGTCGCTCGTAATACCATACATCATAGGGGTGAGGTATGGCCATCACACTCCCTGGTTACCTATGATCTCGGAGCTGGACAAGGCCACTCCTGAGGGAACTTTGTGGTCTGCTGGATTGAGTCTGGCTGGAGTAATTTCAATACCAATCTGGATTAAATTGTACAATAAATGGGGCAGACAACTACGTAGTTCGAATGCAGATCCAAAATGGCTCTGGTTCAATCTGTTGTTTGTTATCATGGCTCAGGTCGGAACGGTATCCTTCATCTGGACCGTGAATCTTCCTTACAATGAATATCCGGTCCCGCATGGGGTCACGGCTGCCTTGTACTTCTACCTCACTCTTCTTTTGGGAACGATCGCGATACTGGTGGTCAGAAAAATAGACAATTATCCGAAGGACATAATCAAGATTAGATTGGCACTGAATTTAGCAGGATATGCTTGCATGGTCCTTCTGGGACTTTCTGTCCGTGCATTGACCGCAGATGTATGTGAGGCACCGTGCAAACCTCTGTTCATGAATGCAGGTATGGAACCAGATCATGACCACATTATTCATTACAAGGTAGCAATCTTCGAATGGTTGATGGTATTTACAGCACAAATTGGCTATTTCTATACTTTTAATCATGACATGCAAGACGAATCAATAATAGAATAATGTCTTTGTGGCCTCAACTTCTTTAGTCCACTGTTAATTCGTTATTCATGGGAAAAGAGTCTTGGGCTAAGTACGGAATGGAAAAAGGCAAAGGCACGGCGATGAAGTCCGGAGCATTTTTGGAAGCCAAAGAGGAAGGTTTCGCAACTGCAATGTCTGCACCACCAGGTCCTGCCGGCGATAAAATTCTGAAGAATGCAGTAGATGGCATATGGTCTGAGGCCAAGAAGTTGACCGAAGAGGCAAGAAAGATGTCGCTAACGGTTAACAATCAAAAATCTAAGGAGGAGAGAGAATCAGTCTTGGATTTGACAAGAATCGCAGCTAGAAAGGCAGGTCTACAAGCCGCAATTGCAGCCGGATGGGAACAAGGATGGAAAGAAGGTGTGCTGAAACGAGATTCCGGAAAATCAGATTAATCTAAGTTGCATACTACTCAAATATCCGGACATTTTTATTTCTTTGATAACACGCGATAAGAATGCATCATTTTTCAGAGCTCCATCAATCTGGCTCTGTTCAATTGCCAGACTTATGTATCTGGTTCTCCCTTGCCGTCCTAGACTGACCACTTTGGCATTGATTAGCCCTTGCATATCTAGTTCAGATATAATGTGGCCAACTCGTCTTTGTGTCAGTTGTTCTACCTTAAACCGTTTGCATATTAGACGGTAGGTATTGTAGACCTCACCGGTTGTTTGTTGTCCGTTTTCCTTAGAACCCCGGTTTAGGATAATACTTGCCAAAGTTACTTTGGGCTGTAGTGGTAATGTTGAAATAAGGCTACGGACCAAATCATGTTCCATAACATTCTCAGCTTTGCTAACATACTTTACAGTTACGGTTTCCTCCCCCTCCCTCTCGGCAATTTCAGCCGAAATTCTAAGCAAGTCCAAGGCCTTTCTTGCGTCTCCATGTTCAAGCGCAGCTCTGCTGGAGCAGTATGACAATACAAGAGGATCAACAGCGCCTTCATGGAAAGCCATCTTTGCCCTTTGTACAAGTATATTCTCAATTTGGAGTGCATTGTATGGTGCAAATGTCAAAGATTCTTCTCCCATTCTTGATTTGACTCTGGGATCAAGCCACGAAGTGAATTTCGTATCATTTGAAATACCTATGAGTGAAATCTTTGAATTGTCCAGGTCCGAGTTTAAACCGGTAAGGTGGTAAAGAATATCATCTCCACTTTTGCTTATCAGTGTATCAATCTCATCTAGAATTACGATTGCAATTCCACCATCTTCATCTGCCTTTTCTTTGAGCGCCAAATACACCTTGTCGATTCTCCAACCGGCATTTGGTACCTTGTCTTCCCAATCGTTGGAATAAGTTTTACCGATATTTGTTAGAATCCCATAGGGTGTGTTGGTCTGTTTACAATTAATATAAGCCGTGTGGATTTTTTTACCCTCAGTCTCAGCTTTTGATACAATCTGTTTGCAAATAAATTTTGCGACGGCAGTCTTTCCTGTTCCTGTCTGCCCGTATATTAATATGTTGGATGGCCGCGCACCATATAATGCCGGTTTCAAAATATTTGCAACGCCATTAATTTCGTTATCTCGGTGAGGGAATTCTGGAGGTATGTAAGTCGATGCCAAAGCTTCTCTGTTCCTGAAAATCCGTTCTTCCTGAACGAGCTTGTCAAAAACATTGTTTTTTCCAGAATTTTGTTTCTTTTCCATAGATAATGCGCCAGCTATAAGCAGGGCCTTAGGTATAGCCAACCAGCTATAAATACAAAGGGTCTCAAGCAATCTTTTTTTCGTTTTTAAAGCCTGATTTTCCAATCATTTTTTAATATAATATAATCACTTTCAGTTTACAAAGTTGACATTACAAAAAGGGTTTTCTTCTCTCTCTAATAGGGTCGGACTTGTCAGTCAAAGAAAAGGAAGTTATTGCTTGGCTCTCAGAGCATAAATTAATGCCTTCTCCCGAGTTGGTAACTCATGTTGTTAACCATCCCGAGGGTCTGGTGCTCCTTGAGAAGTCGGTTGATTCTCTGGATGGACCCAGATTATTCCTTAGTGTTTCAGATCTTGTAGTTGATGAACATCCTGAACCTCCCAAGCCCATAAGCCGTCCTAAAGTTACCAACATCCCACCAGTCATAATCGATAGGCAGATCAACAAAAGTATGGCAGATGGAAAGTTGGAGAGTTATGTTTCCCTTTTCAATGATCGTTTCAAGACACTCTCAAGGCTGGTGCGCAGAGATCCTTCAATGCGGGATGCAGGCGGTCTGTCAAATCTTGATCCTGATGAAGAAAACAAAGTGATTGGCATGGTCGCAGATATTCGGACTTTTCCAAATGGCCGTATCAGGGTCGCTCTTGAGGATTCCAAAAATCGTCTGAATTTGATGTTGACTGAACCAGAAGAAGGAAGTCTGAATTTATTGCATGATGAGGTTATCGGCGTGTCTGGTAAACTTAGTAGACAGGGCAATCTTTTATTCGTAAATTCTCCAATTGTAAGACCACATGTTGGTCGTTATCGGGAATTTGCCCGAGCTGATGAACCATACATTGCGTTGTTTGTCTCGGATATACATTTAGGTAGCAAGACCTTCAAAAATAGGGAATGGAAAAAATTCACATCCTGGTTGAATGGAGAAGTTGATTATCACAAGGAATGGATTCCGAATCCAGGCTATTTGATAATAGCTGGAGACGCTGTTGATGGTATCGATTCCTATCCTGGTCAGGAAGATGATTTATCTATAACTGACGTCTGGGAACAGTACTCCGAACTGGCAACTTCAGTTTCCAAGATTCCAACAGAAATTCAGACAGTCATAATGCCAGGTAATCACGATGCAGTTCGGCTTATGGAACCTCAATTGCCCCTTCCTGACAGAGTGATAAAGAATTTCAAGGACAATTTAACATTTACAGCTAATCCGGTTCTACTTGATATCTCAGGTGTCAAGATTCTCTGCTACCATGGTAAATCCCTAGATGATCTGGTTAGTCTTCGAGACCTTTCCTACGACAATCCTATGGCAATGATGAAGGAGTTGCTCAATAGGAGACACATGGCACCGATATATGGAGGCAAAACCCCCCTAGCTCCGGAAAGAGAGGATCACTTATTGATACGAGAGATTCCCGACATTTTTGTTACAGGCCACGTTCATTCTTGCGGAGTTGAGAGATACAAGGGTGTTCTGATGTTGAATCCCGGTACCTGGCAAGCCCAGACAGATTATCAGAAGATGATGGGCTTTCAGCCAGATCCCTGTAGAGCGATTGCCGTGAATTTACAGACTTTTGATACACAAGTGCTGGACTTCAACTTTTGAGTTTAACTTAGATTATAAATAATCGCAGCTCTGGTAAAAGGTCATGAGAGATTCGAAGAATGCGTTTCACATAGCGATACCTTGCAAGAATCTACAGGAGGCTACTGATTTTTATCAGTCTAAGTTGGGTTGCAAGCTTTGCCGGGAATACGATGATCGTGTGACCTTCGACTTCTTTGGAGATCAATTGGTCTGTCATCTATCCCCGGATAAGATAGATACGGATCCTGAACCGTACCCCCGGCACTTCGGAATAACTTTCTACAAAGAATCAGATTTCAATTCCCTTGTTGCCCAGTTGAAGGATCAAAATGTAAAAATGCTTAATCCTATCTTTACCCGTTTTGAGGACATGCCGGAGAGGCATCTGACGTTTTTCTTGAAGGATCCTTCCAATAACATATTAGAATTCAAATTTTATCCTAATTCAGAGATGATGCATTAGACATGTCAAAGACCAAAGTAGTTATCACAGGTGCAGGAGGGGGTGGGGCTAACAATATAATTACAACGATTAAGGAAAGAGAAGAATATTTCTTGATTGGCTTTGATATCTCTGAATATAAGGTGGCCAGAGCGAATGTTGATCAGCGTTTTGTTGTCCCTCCCGCCTCGGCTCCTGATTACGAGGAAAGAATATCGGATATTATAAGTGAACAGAAACCGGCCTTGATTATTCCTACCAATGATCCCGAGGTCGAGAAATTATCAGAGATTAGAGAAAGGTTGGACACTCAACTTTTTTTCCCGGACCATGAATCAGTGACCTTATGTCTGAACAAATGGAATTTCTATAATTTTGCAGTAGAAAACGGAATTCGTATGGCCGAGACTTACCATGTAGAAAATCTGGATGATGTAGATGATATCTTTTCAAGATTCAGTTCAGATCTGCTTTGGTGCCGCGCTATTAAGGGTGCAGGTTCCAAGGGGGCAACTAAAGTCAAGGATGCTGAGCAGGCTAGATGGTGGATCAAGTATTGGAATGAGATGCGCGGAATGCAAATTTCAGATTTCACAATCTCTGAATTTCTTCCAGGTCGGGATTTCGCTTGCCAGAGCACCTGGAAAAATGGCAAACTCATATTGATGAAGGCAGCTGAGCGACTTTCCTACATTGAAGCTGCATCGCGACCCAGCAACATGTCCTCTTCACCTGAACTGGCCAAGACAGTTTACGACAAGGAACTCTTTGATTTCTGCATTGGCGTTATTGGGAAGCTTTCGGGAGGGCAAGCCCACGGTAATTATGACGTTGATATCAAAATGAACTCACGGAATGAATATTGTGTCACAGAAATAAACATCGGCCGTTTCTTCATGATTACGAATCTTTTCAACCTTTCAGGCAAATATTCCATGATTGACACTTACTTGAGGTTGGCCACAGGTGAAGATCCTGAGATTGATGACCCTTTTGATTTCTCGGAGAAGTATCTGATTCGATCCTTGGACACATTACCAACGGTCTTGTCCCCAGATGAGATAACTAGACGTCTTCAAGATTAGTTTTCTTCACAAATTGATAGAGTGATTCCAATCTTTCCTCGCAGTGTTCCCAGTTATGCGTTTTCTCGGCTAATTTTCTTGCCCGCTTACCCATCTCTGCGCATTTCTGTGGGTCAAACATCATTTTCATTATTGCAGCTTTGAGACGATCCCATCGACTCCACTCAAAGGTCACTCCAATCCCTTCTCTTTCGACGAATTGCCCCATTAAAAGCTCTTTACAGGTTATTATTGGAACTCCTGCCGCCATCGCCTCAAAAAGTTTGTTAGGCGCGCTCAAACGATTGTTTACGTTCGCTGGATCTAGGGCCATCAGGACCGCATCACATTCAATAGTCTGCAAAGGAACATTGTCGGGATGGATTGATCCCATATAGTTTACATTATTCATTTTCCCCTCTATTCTCTTAAGTTTAGGAACTAGGGTACCGAATCCCCCAATGTCAAACTGAACACCTTTCATCTTGCTGACAGTCAGCGCGGTTTCAATTATCCCTCGGGAAGGATGTTTTTCCAAGACACCGATATACAGGATGCGGAAATTTCCGCCCTTTTTTCGGTTCTCTATCTTTTTTAAGGGATAGTTTTCGAGTCGTTTGACATTTCCAATCCGGGTTAACTTTGAATTCATAAAATCCCGGTGTGCCATGTTCATAACTGTGGTTGCCTCTTCTTCAGTCGCTGCAAAAGGTGCCTTGATTCCAGATTCAAGCATGTTCTTTATTCTAGCGTAATTTGCAGGCCCCGCAGATATTATGCCATTACAATTTTTCAGTAGCACAGACTCAAGCATGTGCAGTCCGTTGGCAATTGAATTTGAAACAGCCCCCTTTACTAATCCAGGATAGTTCTCATGACAATCATAGACCAGAGGCCTCTCTAATATTTTTGAAGTGAATACACCTCCAGTCAGGGTATCCAGATCATGATAGTGAAGAATAATGTCCCTTTCAAGTTTATGAAATGCAAGGATCTGCCATGTACTCCACCAAAGGAATCCAGGTAATTTCCTAGCAAAGACAAAGGGGTCATTCAATGCACATTTTTCTTGATAACGCCATATAGTTCCCCATTCAGTAGTGGTCGTAGTCTCGAACCTTCCCGTCCGATCCCATGCAAGCAGGATTACTCGATGACCCAATTTAGCCAGACTTTTGGCTGTGTCAGCTACAACTGGTTCTGCGATGCCGCCTGTGGTCAGGCGTGTCCTGACCATAATCACTAGTGACATTGTAGCTTAAGGAAACTGCGGATAAATACAATCTCCGCTCATCGCAGAAGTTTTAAAGCATACTCAAGTGAGCACACATTAGTGCCGCTGTAGCTCAGCAGGTCAGAGCATCCGGCTGTTAACCGGACGGTCATCGGTTCGAATCCGATCAGCGGCGCCACCGGGCCCGTAGCTTAGTCTGGTGGAGCTCCCGGCTCATAACCGGGCGGTCGTCGGTTCAAATCCGGCCGGGCCCACCACTTAACTTCTGGAATCGCTCTTCAACCTCCGGTTTTGAGAGGTCCATTATCCCGGTAGTCCCGAATCCTTCTACAGTTATGGAGGCCACAGCAGCTCCATAATTCATAGCTACAATTAGGCTGTCTTTGTCCAGTGCTTTCACATTTGTCAGATATCCCATTGTCGCCCCGGCAAAGCTGTCCCCAGCTCCCGTCGGGTCAACAAATTTCTTGACGGCAAAGGCAGGTAGATGTGAAATCGAGTTCCCGGTGTACAATGAGGCCCCATGTTCACCTTTTTTGATAATGACGTATCTGGGCCCCTTGCCTAACAATTTCTGGGCCGCATCATCCAGATTTTCCGAATTTGAGTAAAGCTGCGCTTCAGCATCATTGATGAACAGAATGTCAACCTGCGAAACAACATTATCCAGAGTCTCCTTGGCAATGTCGATCCATAGATTCATCGTGTCCATAGCAATTATTTCAGCATCCATCTGTTCCAATACTCTTGTTTGGATATTTGGATCATTGTTGCACAATAACAATGATCTAGCCTTACGATGTTCTTTTTCTATTTCCCAGTCATAATGCTCGTTTATCTGGAAATCAGTTTCGTGAGTTATTGCCTGCGCCATATCTCCTTTGTATTCTCCAGACCAGTGAAAAGTGGGATATTCCAGTTTTTTGACGGATTTGATATCGATACCCTTAGATTCTATTTTATCAATAAAGTCGACTGGAAAATCATAACCTATTGCCGCAACCAATGCAGTTTCAGTAAAAAGACTGGATGCAATGCTGGAATAGATTCCAGCCCCTCCCACTACACCTTTACCGCTTCCGTGGGGTGTTTTCAAGTCATCCAAGGCTAAAACTCCTGCCACGATTAGTTTTGAGGCCACATTCTTACTCAGGAGGGCTGGCTTTAAATCCCAACCACTGTGCGCGAATAATGGCGACCTCTCGCAAAATAGCATTACTTTTCGCTGCTGAGAATATCAATGCGATAATCGGCTGGGTTGCCCTGTTATTTGTAGCTAGGAAAATGGGAGCATCGGCTCTTGGTGAGTTCAGCTATGCCCTCAGTTTAGTCGGTGGCTTCACCTTTCTGGCTTTTTTCGGTTTTCGTATGGCCCATGTCAAGAGGGTCAGCGAAGGTCTTGATCTTGGAAAATGTATTGGTACGTTTCTCTCCGTAAGATTGATTCTTATATCCTTCATGCTTATGGTCTTCGCCTCCTGCTACTGGTTCTGGACCGTCTATCTGGATAAGCAGATATACGATATCCAAACCCCAGGTCTGCTGCTAACAATTGTTCTGTACTACATCGTATTCCTAGCCTTGGGTGTAATGACTGCCACATTTAGCGGTCTAGAACAAAGCGCCAGAGTTGCAATTCCAAATATCATAGGAACATCCCTTCGTTCCTTTCTTTTCATAGCCACGGCCTTTATGGGCTGGAGTGTACTCGGGCTCGCCCGTTCTTATCTTGTAGGTGTTATAGTAATAGTTCTTATTTCCCTTTGGTATTTCCGGGACTATCCTATATCCAAGCCTGATAAGGAAACGTTCAATTCATATAAATCATATGCCATGCCAGTGGCGGCGGCTTCGATTTTCATAATCTTCAGGCAGCATTTCGACAAAATATTTATTGGAATATTCTGGACCGAAACTCAAGTCGGCCTTTATTTTGCAGTTCAACGTATAGCAATTTTCATAGGAGTCTTGGCCTTGGCTGTAGAGGAAATGCTTCTTCCAGCCATTTCCAAACTTCATGCCTCTAAAAAGAAGCAGGAAATCCCGCATCTCGTTTACGATGCAGAACGATACATTGCTATGTTGGTTGTACCAGTAGTGGCTATGACGGTTGTTTGGTCCAGTGAAATCATAGAGGTTTTTATCAGCCGGGAATTCTTGCCAGCTACCACAATCTTGCAGTTACTGGCGTTGGCAGCTCTGGTTCGAGTTGTCAATAGACCATGGTCAATTGCCCTGAGAGGTTCCAACCGACCTGACTTGACATCTATACTTAGCATCCTTGCAGCTTCACTCAGCATTATACTAATGCTGCTCTTGGTTCCAAGGAGTATCCCTCATCTGGGTCTCAATGATTTGCCAGGAATGGGAGGTGAAGGAGCTGCTCTTGCAGTATTGGCATCAGAGATGTTCATGGGTCTTTCACTCAGGATTATGTGTTATCTACACCTCAATATGTTACCTCGCCCAAATTTTTTCCTGCAACTTTCTGTAGCAATTTTAGTAGGTTTCCTGATGTGGTTGATACAGTCCAATATTCCAGTTGACAGATGGTATGAACTTTTCCTATTTTCGGCATTTGGGGGTTTTCTGTTTCTTTTTGTCCTTGCCGTTCTGGGTGGTTTTACCTCCAAAGATTTTAGATTTTATTGGAACACTCTGAACCCCAAAGAAATGACCACCTATATTGGTGAAGAACTCAAGAGAAACTGATGCTGTTCACGATTGGCCTAGTTTTTCTCCTCGTCCTTGTGGTTGTATTATTGTTCGCCTATCAGAAGGTTTACAATCCTGGCAAACTCTGTAGTGTGTGTTACCGCGTAGTTCCCGAACTGGTCTTTGTTGAGGCGACTGATGAGGAAGGTGGTGTGTCAGATTATTATGTAAAATGTCCATTCTGTGATTCAGACATTGACTGGGAGAACTAATTCCGATCCAGTGAGTTCGCAATTATTCTAAGTGCGATCCCCGTCACACCACCAGCTATCAGTCCCGTAACGACTCTCCTAATATTGGTTGATTCATAATCCGTCAGGAGTTGTACGGTTCCATCAATGCCAATGGGGACCAAAGACAGCAATATCAGGGGCAGAGTCAATTCAATCCTTCTTCCTAAAGCATAGGTAAAACCAATTACCAATCCTGCGAAAATTCCAACATCCCTTGCACAGAAAGGCATTTGGTTCTGATTGTAGGAATAAGACCGTTCTGACTTCTGATGACAGTTCACGTCTCCGAGATAGTAGACTGCCTTTGCAATGGGATTCATTTGTTCAATGACATTTTGGTTGTCATAGACCCCTACACCCCCACTAAGATCCTCCGCATGCCCTTCGGGAACCATGAATGGGCCGCTCAGAATCAGAAGTGTCCAGCCCCAAAGTATCACTAGAAAGGTCTTGTTCCATTTACCTAATAGGCCCCATTTCCTTCTTACTTCCCACGAGGACATCTATCCCTGTCTTTCGAACCTTTCTCTATCAACCAACAACAATGAGAGGGCAACCACAGATAGAACACTACCGATCAGGAACCCATAACTTAGGACACCAAATAAGCACCCTAGGACAGCTATCCTGAAATTCTGATGGAGAAGAGCGGCTGAACTACCTATCAAGGCTACCATCGAGGCAATCATAAATATGGGGGCAAGAGCATAATTTGGTGGCCAAGGCTTTGCAACGTTTTTCCGATAATCATAGTTTGTCTGTTCTTCCCCCTCATTCATTTCAATCTCCATGATATTAGCTCCATCGGCCCGGATATTCATCCAGACGACAACAGTTCCATATCCTCCCATAACAAAATTCAGTCTGGCTTCATCTCCGGTTAAATCATACAGGTAATATTTGCCTTGCTCATTGGTATAGGCTTTTTTATCACCAACTTCTACTTTGACACCTTCCAGTGTGTTCCCATCCTCATCAATTACAGTACCATGGACTGAGGATAATCCCTCATTGTCCCATTGGGTCTCTTGATCGCTCCATTTTAGTCCATAGGCTATACCTGATAATATTCCCAATACGAAAACAATTGATAGTAATACACCTGCCCACTGGGATGGTGATTTTGGTTTTTCTCCCAGATTATTCAGATTGTCCCAGTTGTAAGCGTCTTTGAGATTGGTAAAGACCACTGAAACAGTTGTTTCCCTCTTTAATTCTGAACTGGTGGGGTCTTTGGTTTCTTTGTGTCTTTTCCTAGTTGCACCCCATCTTTTTATTTCAGTACTCAACCATTGTCTTGCTTCACTAGTGAATTTGAATTCTTTACGAATATATCTTACGGTACGCTTTTCGATATCCGTATAGTCGTCATAATCTTTAATTTTAAGGAAAAGTTTCTTGCTTCCTTCCAATTTTATTTCTTCTTCCTTTTCCGTTAATTCATTGGCTATCTCAACCAGTTCTCGATCATACTTCTTCCCTTTAATCTCCATAAAAATTCCGACATCTTCATCCTGGGTAGTTCCGGTCTTTTCTTTTACGTAGTCACTTATTCCCTTTTTCACCTTGGTTATGCTTTGTTTTATATCGGCTACAAATGTTGTTTTCTCGACAGTAAATGAGGAATCACACATGGGGCATGTGACCTCCTGGCCTTCCTTCTTCGCCGTATTGAAGACATTATAGCAAGTTGTGCAACGTACCTTTGCCTCGGCCATTGTCCTGTACTCAACCGCCTGTTAAATAAACCTGACGATTGGGTGATTATGGAATGGTGGTTAGCCGTGCTTCTGGGTATCCTGCAAGGCGTAACCGAGTGGCTTCCGGTTAGTAGTAGCGGCCACTTGGCGATTTTCCAATTTTATTTCGAGGAAGAACCTCCAATTCTATTCGACATAATATTGCATCTGGGTTCCCTTTGCGTGATTCTGTACATAATGCGGGATGAGATCCGCCAGATTGTAGAGGCAGTTCCAAGTTTTGTCACGAAGTTCCAGAGTGATAATCTAAGGGGTAATGAAAGAATGATAGCTATGATTATGATGGCGTCATTCCCAACGGCCGTGATTGGTTTCACCTTTGATAGTACGATAATAGGTGATTTCTACTCTGAAATGCATCTGGTCGGAGGTTGCCTGATATTCACGGGCATTCTGGTCTGGTTCAGCAAGGACTATGATGGAGACAAGAAAATAGATGATTTTCCCATCAAGAATACATTAGTGATTGGATTTTTCCAGGGTCTGGCCATTCTGCCCGGCGTTTCCCGTTCGGGTTCCACAATTGCAATTTCCAAGATATTAGGGATGGATCCCGCCAAGGCCGCCCGATTCTCCTTCCTCTTATTCATACCTGCAATCATGGGTGCAACCCTCCTAAAGATTGGAGAGATTGATGAGACCGTAGCTGAAGTCGGAGCTCTACCATTGGCTCTGGGTTTTTTTACCTCTGTAGTAACCAGTTATTTTGCAGTCAATGCTCTTCTGGAATTGATAAGGCAACAGAAATTCCATTATTTTACACCTTATTGTCTGGCCCTTGGTCTGATTCTAATATTTGATAGTCTAAACTAGTCTTTCACTTTCTACTTTCATGGCATAATCACCTGAATAGGCAATTGAGCCCACACCTTCAAGCCCGGAGCCAGAGATTACGACAGTCCATATTCCATATATTGGTGGAAGCAGATACGGTCTTTCGCTGATTCCATTATTCCAAGTTACCATTTCGTAACCTTCACCATGTTCTCCCCCATTTGGGTCTCTGATACTAATGTCCACAGTTCCTGCCGGCCCTTCTCCAGGGTCGGTACCACCTGCAACATCATAATTCACGCTCAAGAGCAACATTACGAATCTGGCATTCCATTCGCTTTCAATCATAAAAGTATGTTCATATTTTTTCCAGGAAAGGTTTTGGGCAGTCTGCTGAAATTGCAAAGGATTCTCCAGCATGTTCTCAATAGCCTTCATGAGTGTCCCATCATCTTGATCCGGATCTGGTGCGAAGTCACCTTCCACGTTCCAGACCTCGATTGTTTGATAGCTTCTGGACTCTTCAGGCACTATTCGATCTATCAATCCATTCATGGCCGGGATATCGATACATCCTACGGTCATGAACAACACAGCTATCATTAACGCCTTCTTCACGGGATTTTGATTCCCATGGCCTAATTAAAATGTTTTCTGTATAATCAGCTGAAAAGACCTAAACACCCCTCTCTCTCCGTCATTGTGTCAGAATTAAGGCAAAAGTTGCTAGAGTTGGCGTTGGCAGAAGCCGCCCAGTATGGTGAGGCCAGAGCCAAGAGCGTAATCGGGAAGGCCATGGCCAAATTCCCTGAACTTCGCGCTTCGGCCAAAGAGGTCATGCCCTTGGTTGATGAGGTTGTTGCGGAAGTAAATCAGATGGACCCGAAGGATCTGGAACCTTTCCTACCTGAGAAAAGAGAAAAAGCGAAGGAAAATATCGAGAAAGAGCTTCCCGCTCTTCAAAACAGTGACAATGTAGTCTTGAGATTTGCACCAGGCCCTAGTGGACCACTTCATCTAGGTCACACTCGAGCATTGGCCCTGAATAACTATTATCGTAATAGATACGGAGGCAAGCTGATCCTGCGTCTGGAAGATACCAATCCGAATGCGATAGACCCCGAAGCCTATGATATGATACAGGCAGACATGGACTGGTTAGGAATCAATACCGATGAGGTCGTGGTCCAATCTGACCGGATGGAAACTTACTATGATGATATGCGCACAATCATATCCAAAGGAGGTGCCTACGTCACTAATTCCGAGGCGGAACATTGGAGAGACCTGAAAAAACGTAGTGAAGCCCATCCTGACCGCAATCGTGATTCCGAGGTCCAGCTTAATGAGTTCGAGGCCCTATTATCAGGTAGCGAGGGAATTGTCGTGATCAAGACTGATCTGGAAGATCCCAATCCCGCTCTCCGTGATTTCGTGGCATTCAGGGTCGTCGAATCCCCTCATCCAAGACAGAAAGACAAATACCGCCTCTGGCCACTTTACAATTATGCGGTCGCAATAGATGATTATCGTCTGGGTGTGACGCATGTATTGAGGGGTAAGGACCATCTGAATAATACATTAAAGCAGAAATGGATCTACAAGTATATGGGCTGGGATGAACCAGAATATATTCATTATGGTCTGGTATCCATTCCGGATACCAATCTCAAGACCAGCAATATACGGGAGTCAATCTCTAAGCACGAGTTCAGTGGTTGGGATGATTCTCGTTTAGCAACGCTTAAGGCCCTGGCACGGAGAGGTTACCTGCCCGAGACCTTCCTGAAATACTGGGAAAATGCAGGCATCAAGGAAGTTGACATCAAGTTCTCATGGCAGAATTTCAATGCCGTGAACAAGGATCTCGTGGACCCTGTCAGCAGGCGGTTGTTCTTTGTTCCTAATCCAGTAGAGTTCAAGATTGAAACTGAGAGTTCGCTGGCCAAAGAGGCACCATGGCATCCTGATAACTCGAAATTGGGTATGAGGGAAGAGAAAGTAAATTCGGGAGACACAATCTACCTTCCTGGAGAGGAAATTCAGAAGGCTACCGAATTGAGACTGAAGAATCTATGCAATGTCATGGTTGAGAACAAATCCCTTAAATTTTCAGGGTTTGACCACAAGCAAGGCCCTCCAATCATCCAATGGTGTTGCAGACATCGTAAGATGGAATTATTCTATCCCGATGGTAATTCAGTCAAAGGCGTAGTCGAGGACAATATCTCCGATCTGGATGGTCAGGTGGTCCAGTTTGAAAGAGTCGGTTTCGTGAGATTGGAAGGTAACAAAGCATTTTTTCTACACCGCTAATAACCACCCATGTCGTCTACCCATAGTCATCACCATCACCATCACGATGATGACGCAGATTCAGAGCGGAAGACGCGCCTAGTAGTGGTGATAACCGTTGTTATGATGGTCATCGAGGTTTCTGCGGGAATCTTCACCAAATCCATGGCCTTGCTGGCCGATGGATGGCATATGGGGACGCATGCTGCAGCGTTGGGAATCACGTTATACGCCTATTATTATGTTCGTACCGAGTCCAAAGTCAAGAAGAAGAAGGACCAGGTCATGGCTCTGGGCGGCTTTGCATCGGCCATAGTATTGGGTCTAGTTGCCTTGTATATTGGCTGGGAATCCATTGACAAGATAATCAATCCCGCTGACATTAAGTTCAAGGAAGCAATGGTTGTTGCAATTATTGGTCTTGTCGTCAACATAGCCTGTGCCAATATCCTAGGTCATGATCATCATCATGGACACCACCATCATCACCATGATTATGATGAACCCAAGAAGAAGCCCAAGAAAGCAGAACCAGAGGAGAATGACAGAGGGACCTGGAGCATGGTCCTTGATTCGTACAGGAAAGATTGGAAGGTCATGCTTGGTAAATTCGAGGGCGTAATGACTAATCCTGACGATATAGAGGACCTCAATCGCCGGGGTGCCTACCTTCATGTTCTGGCCGATGCCCTGGTCTCCGTAATGGTGATTCTGGCCTTGTTGTTCGGGCTGCTCAATCCATCTGCTTTCAGCATTCTGGACCCCTTGATCGGTATTGTTGCTGGGGCTGTCATCGCACGCTGGGCGGTCGGGTTGCTGGTCGATAGCCGAAATCAACTTCTGGAAATCAACTGATGCGAGTTCTTCACCTCAACAATCCGGCTCAGGTCGCTTCAAACCTCGTACTGGCCCAGAGGTCCCTAGGACTTGAATCAAGTCTGGTAGTCACCAGTACCAAGGGCTGGCATTCGAATTTCGACCATAATCTTTCGGATATTGATACCCGGCAGGTCCAGGGCAAACTTGCAGTTGGGAAAAAACTGTATGATCTGGTAAAGGAATGTGATATTCTGCATTATCATGGTCAGGCGGTCAGTGAGGGCTATCGTGATCTGGTAATGTGGTCTGGAATCATGAGCAAACCAGTCATCCTCCATCACCATGGTTCCGAGATTAGGAACAAGAAATATCCTAAATTTGCAGGTACACTGGTCAAACACCGGTACGTCAGTACCCCTGACCTGCTCGAGTTTGTACCAGATGCCGAGTGGCTTCCCAATCCGGTGAACCTGGATAATCTGAAATATTCTGAAACGGATACTACCGGACCGCTGAAGATTCTGCATGCACCAACCAACAGAGATGTCAAGAACACTGAAGCCGTCCTGGATGCCATCTCACAGGTCGAGATGGATGGACTGGACGTTCAATTCACCCTTGTAGAGAATGTCCAGCATTCGGAACTGGTTGAACAGGTGTCAAAAAATGACCTGGTCATTGACTGGCTTAATCCGGAGTTCGGAATCTATGGAGTGTTCTCGATTGAATCAATGGCCCAGGGTCGTACGGTCATCTGTACCCTCACGGATTCATTGTATGGGAAATACGATCTACCGATAATCAGCATTCAACCCGGTGACCTCGCATCCAAGATCACGGAGATCTACAATGATCGCCAGATTCTGGTTGATATGGGCAAATCTGGCCACGATTTTGTCCAGAAGTACCACAATCCAGTAGAATCTGCAAAGACCGTAATTGAAAGGTACAAAGCGGTCTTGGGGTAGAAATGGCAAGTTCACTATTCATCCACAAGGTCTACAACAGGCTCAAATCCTTCCAGAGACCTTTCTACAGCCGTTATCCAGTCACCAATGACTCTGCAAACCTCAGTTGCACACCTTTCTTCATAATCGGTTCCGGACGCTCTGGCAACACTTTGCTGAGGACAATCCTGACTGGTAATTCCGACCTTTCGATACCTCCTGAGTCATATCGCCTCCCGTTTGCCATCAAGAGATTCCATATCCATAACAATAGAGACTGGAAGGAGATAGTGACCGAGGTCCTTGACGAATTCTATTCCTGCCGTGAATTCTACACCTGGGAGATCAATCTGGATGAGGTCCGTGACCGATTGATGAATATTGATGAATCCAAACGAACATTATCCAACATTTTCGATGAACTCTATTGTAATTATTCCAAGAAACATGCTCCCGGTTCCAGGATATGGGGAGACAAGACTCCGTTGAACACGTTATACTTAGACTGGATCGGCAGCGTTTATCCCAATTCCAAATTCATACATATTATCCGGGATGGTCGTGATGTTGTAGATTCCTACTTGAGGATGGAGAGATATCAAAAACTGGAGGAGGCTGCCAGAAGATGGAACACTAGTATCAATCTGGCTCAGTCGTTTGGTTCGAAAAGAGGGGACGACTACATGGAAATGAGATATGAGGAGATGGTCACCGATACCGAGCCAGTGATACGCGAGGCCTGTTCCTTCCTGGGAATCGATTATTCACCAGAGATGCTGGAACATACTTCCCGGGTCGACAAACTGGGAGATACTGACAAGGCCCATCATTCCAATCTAACGAAACCCATCAATTCCGAATCAGTGGGCAAGTGGAAGAAGAATTTCTCGGATAGCGAGCAGAAAGAGGTCAATCGATTATTGAGCCAGAACCTGCTTTCCCTTGGTTACGTTGATTAATTAATAAGGGGCCTTTCGCAAGCTGTGAATCCGAATCTGTTTGTAGCCGGAGTGCCGAAAGCAGGGACAACATCCCTTTTTCGATATCTGGCTTTGCATCCTGACATCCATCCCTCCAATCCCAAGGAGCCGGGTTACTTTCATCCGTTCAAGATCAAGGAGATGGCTAGCGGTTTGGAGGCCTACCAGAAATGTTTTTCGGGACATTCAGGACAGAGATATGCTATGGAAGCCACACCGGGATACTTCTATGGCGGCCGAGAAAGCGCAGACGCTATCAATGATTTCTCGCCAGATTCCAGGGTGGTTCTGGTCTTACGCGATCCCGTCGAACGATTATTCTCCTTCTACAAATACAAGAAAAGTCTGGGACATATCGATGGCAAACTCAATTTTGGTAGTTACATCGAAGAATGCAAGCAAGTTTCGGGGAATCAACCCATCCAGAAGGAAAATTATGACTTCTGGGCCATGGTGGGAGGAAATTATGCATCCCTCCTTCTGGATTGGCATTCCGTCTTTGGTGACAGACTCAAAATCTGTTTCTTTGATGATCTGGTCAAGGGCAAGCACGATTTCGTTTCAGAGATATGCAAGTGGCTGGACCTCGATTCGAATTTGATTGCCAGAAAACAGACCAGAGTCGAGAATAAATCGATGCTCTATCGAAGCAAGGGTCTGCAACGAGTCGCCACATCTTTTGACAGTTTATTCTCGGGTGTCTGGTACTATATGCCTTGGTTGAAGTGGCCTTTCAGTGGAATCTACAATCTCCTGAATGCCAAGGCCCATACTGAGACCATATCAGATTCCCAGCGTAGCGAGCTGGAAGCATATTATCAAGGCGATATCGGCGAGACCCGCGCTTTCCTTGAGGAAAGGCAAATAGGGAACTTGCCAGGCTGGTTGACAAAGTAATGACTAATTACGACGTATTCAACGGTGACACAGACGGCATATTCGCCTGGCATCAGCTACGATTAGCTCATCCCAGTGATGCGACCCTGGTCACGGGAGTCAAACGGGATGTCGGTCTGGTAGGTCGAGTGGAAGCCGGTGAAGGAGACCTAGTGACGGTTATGGATGTCTCCCATGCCAAGAACCGGAAAGACGTCCAGAGACTTCTTGATTCTGGAGCTACGGTCGAATATTTTGACCATCATGATCCCGGAGAATTGATCGAACATCCTAACATTACTTACCATATCAATACTGAGCCGAACGTCTCGACAGGCCTGATAGTGAATTCGCATGTCAACGGCAAGAATCGTCTCTGGTCAGTAGCGACTGCATTTGGGGACAATCATATGGATTTAGCTATGAATATGGCCAAATCCGAAAATCTGAATGAGGACCAAATAATTTTGCTGAAACAGATTGGTCTGGTTGTAAATTACAATAGTTATGGGCAGACAGTGGAGGATCTATTTTTTTCTCCTGAAGAAATAGCTAAGGCAGTCAAAGCCTGCGGCTCAGATATATTCCGGTTTACGGAACAAAGTAATATCTTTCCGACATTGCTTGAAAATTTCAGTGCTGATATGAGTTCAGCTGTATGTCAGGAACCATATTCAATCAGCGATAATGCAGTCATCTATACTCTTCCCAATGAAGCCTGGACTCATCGTGTAATGGGGTCCTTCAGTAATCACTTGGTATCTACCAACAAGGATTTGGCGTGTGCTATTGCGGTCCTGAATTCCGATGGTACCTATAGGATATCGGTACGTTCTTCCATCAATAATCCATACGGTGCTGGAAATTTGTGCAAGAATTTTGGAGGAGGGGGTCGTGAGAAAGCTGGAGGAATCAATAATTTGTCAGCCTCCGACATGAATACTTTTAAAGAAGAATTCGAAAAGGTTTTTGCATGAAGACACCAACAGAATTCATTGAAGAATGGATGGAAGCAGTTTGCTCGAATGATGTAGATGCCATTCTTTCCTTATACAAAGAAGATGGACTTTTGTTGGGAACATTGGATAGTGAAATTCGTAAAGGTCGTGGCGAAATCAAGATGTATTTTGATTATTTTTTAAAATTCAAACCTTGTGGAAGAATTACTAAGATTGTTGAAGACGATTTGGGATACAGACGTATGGCTATAGCCAATGGAACCTATGATTTCGATTTGACAGAAAATGGTGAGCAGACCACTGCTCCAGCAAGATTTACTTTTGTTTTAGATAGGGAAGGGACAAAATGGAAGATCCATTCCCATCATTCCTCCAAACAACCAGAAAATGTGGAATTAGATAGTATTACTGAGAAAACTAAAACTAAATTAAATTCATCATTAATTTTGGATTGATTTTTAGATATAATATAAGGGTGGCCGCCCGAAGGCGACCTTTGCCCCGAACATAACGGGCACCATCATTGTTTCAGGGCCCTGACCCAGTTCGGGAAATGTAAGACTCCGGGGTTGTCCCTTCCATCACTAATCCGGTGGGGACCCAATGGAGTCGTGTATGCGAACAATTGCTCAGAACATCATTAATCAGCCCTGCCTTCGAAGCTCGCTTTGAACTTTAGGCGGGGGAGTAATTATGCTTGTCGTTTTCTGGGATGATTATTTTATAGCCACCTAAATGGACAATAATGAGCGATTCTGCTACCGAACTTCAACAACTCGTTGATGTACTACCTCAGTACGAGGACCAGATTCGCTATTGGGAATCGCAATTGGAAGCCATATCCAATGTCCGGGCCGACATAATTCAGGCCCAGGAGACCCTGAACGGGATGCTTGATTCGGACAAGGAAATGGAAATGATGGTACCGGTAGGCCACAACACCTCGATCTTCACCACAGTCAAGGATCTGGACAGGATTCTGGTCGGTCTGGGTTCCCGGGTCTACATGGAGGCTACCCGTTCCGATTCTCTGGAACGCCTCTCCAAACGCCTCGAGGGTTTGGAAAAGGCTGGTAAGTCCTATCAGGAGAATCTGAGCAAGTCCCAGAAGGATTATGTTGCACTCAGGGAACGGGCCGAGTACCTGAATTCTAATCCAGAGGCCAAATAATGTTCAAATCACTAAGGGACAGATTCCGGAGAGCCAGCAAGAAGGCTGAAGAGGAGCTGGATCCCGAATTGAAGCTGGATTACGAGTCATTTAGGCCGGAAGAAAGGGACAGCGGAGCCGTGATTCGCGAGAAGCACCTTGACAATGTCCTATGGGAGATGGAATTGGCCCTTCTGGAATCCGACGTTGCCATGGAGGCACTGGAGGAGATGAAGGCCATAATCAAGAAACGTCTGGTTGGCTTGAGGGTTGAGAATCGTGCGGCCATTACACCTACTATCGAAAAGGCATTGAAGGCTAGTCTGGTTGAATTATTGTCGAAAACCACATTTGATCCCCAAATTTTGCTTGAGAAGAGAGATGGACCACTGGTCATCGCCTTTGTGGGAGTCAATGGGACTGGCAAGACCACCACAATTGCCAGGATAACGGACTGGCTGCAACAGAATGGAAAGAGTGTTGTTCTAGCCGCATCCGATACTTTCAGGGCAGGAGCTATTGAACAACTGGAATTGCATGCTAATCGTCTTGGTTGCAAGTTCATCAAGCATCAGGCCGGAGGAGATCCTGCGGCAGTGGCATTCGATGCGGTCGAGCATGCCAAGGCCAAACACAGGGATATCGTGATGATTGATACGGCCGGCAGAATGCAGACCAATTCCAATCTGATGGATGAGATGAAGAAGATTAAGAGGGTCGCCAAACCGGACCTGATAATGTTCGTAGGAGATTCACTGGCCGGTAATGATGCGATTGACCAGGCCAAGAAATTCCATGAAGCAGTAGGAATTGACGCAGTTGTTCTCACTAAACTGGATGTGGATGCCAAAGGCGGAGCAGCATTGAGTATTTCATCGGCTATTGGTCAGCCTATTGCGTTTGTTGGTATTGGGCAGGAATACGGAGATATCATGCCATTCGATGCTACCTGGATTGTTGAACGTATTTTCGCCTAAAGTGATATAATAGAATTGGATGCATTGGACATATGAACAAAGCATACTTGTTGGCAATTTGCTTACTTCTGGCGCCATTTACAGGGTGTATTGAAGATTCTGGTTTAGAACTAGTCGAAGATACAGATGAATCTGATAATACTGACGAAGAAAAGTCTGAAAATGAAGAAAAAACAGAAGAAAGACCCACCGAACAATGGACCTTTTACCGCGACTTTGTTGAATGTGATCCAAATAATGATTCCATAGTAGCTTACGGTGAATTTGTCGATTGTCTAAATATGGACTTGGTGAATGACGGAGAATCAGTAGTTGCTGCATCATCAGAATTTGCTAATGAGATGTTCAGCATGGCAGATTTAGATATGGATGGAAACTTAACTTCGTCAGAATTTGATTACATTAAGAATTATCCTCATGAATTGGTAAAGGGTTGTATGAATTCTACAGCCAATAATTATAATGCAAATGCTACAGAGGAAGATAATACGTGCGACTATGATCTGGATGATGATGGAGTATTAGATGCTGATGAGATTCTAGGATGTACTAATTCGACTGCTAATAATTACAATGCAGAGGCTACAGAGGAAGATAATACATGCGACTATGATCTAGATGATGATGGGATCTTAGATTCTAATGAGGCTCTTGGATGTACTAATTCGACTGCTCTTAACTATAATCCAGAGGCTACAGAGGAAGACAATACGTGTGTATTTATTTTCCAACCACAAACAAAAGATGAACTTGAGACTGCTCTCATACCTGAATCATATGATGATGGATTCCATACTCTCTCTTCGACTTATGGAGAAATCAACACCTGGGATACATCATTGATTACTGATATGTCATATTTAATTTACAAGGCTTATTATTTTAATCACGATATTTCAGACTGGGATGTTTCAAATGTAACTAATATGGAGCGTATGTTTAGATCTGCTTATGCGTTCAATCAGGATATTTCAGACTGGGATGTTTCAAGCGTAACTACTATGGAATGGATGTTTTTTGAAGCTGAAAATTTCAACCAAAATATTTCAGATTGGGATGTTTCAAGTGTAACTAATATGGAGCGTATGTTTGAATATGCTACTAGTTTCAATCAAGATATTTCAGGTTGGGATGTTTCAAGTGTAACTTATATGAATTGGATGTTTTCTGAAGCTGAAAGTTTCAACCAAGATATTTCAGATTGGGATGTTTCAAGTGTAACTGATATGAGTGGTATGTTCTATAATACATATAATTTATCAGACGATAATAAATGTGCAATTCATACATCATTCAGTTCTAATGATAATTGGGAATATGATTGGGAAGAATATTGTTCATCATCATCTTTCCAACCTGAAACAAAAGATGAACTTCAGACTGCCGTGGATGAGTGGATAGACGACTCTGATAGTGCACGTGTACAATATGGAGAAATCAACACTTGGGACACGTCCTTGATTACCGATATGTCTGGATTATTTTACGCTACGACATTTAATGATGATATTTCAGATTGGGAGGTGTCAAGCGTAACTGATATGGATAATATGTTTTCTTTTGCTGAGAGTTTCAATGGTGATATTTCAGATTGGGATGTTTCAAGTGTAACTGATATGAGTTATATGTTTAGGGAAGCAGGCAGTTTCAATCAGGATATTTCAGAATGGGATGTTTCAAGCGTAACTGATATGAGTTATATGTTTTACAATGCTGATAGTTTCAATCAGGATATTTCAGAATGGGATGTTTCAAGCGTAACTGATATGAATTATATGTTTCTGGGTGCTGATAGTTTCAATCAGGATATTTCAGAATGGGATGTTTCAAGTGTAACTGATATGGAGTGGATGTTTGCATATGCTACAAGTTTTAATCAGGACATCTCAGAATGGGATGTGTCAAGTGTAACTGATATGAGTTATATGTTTTATTCTGCTTCTGAGTTTAATCAAGATATTTCAGATTGGGATGTTTCAAGTGTAACTGATATGGAGGGTATGTTTAGGGAAGCAGGCAGTTTCAATGGTGATATTTCAGATTGGGATGTTTCAAGTGTAACTGATATGAGTTATATGTTTTACAATGCTGATAGTTTCAATCAGGATATTTCAGAATGGGATGTTTCAAGTGTGACAAGTATGAGGTATATGTTTGCTGGTACTTATGCGTTCAATCAGGATATTTCAGATTGGGATGTTTCAAGTGTAACTGGGATGGATCGTATGTTTCATTCTGCCATAGGTTATTATGGAGATATTTCAGAATGGGATGTTTCAAGTGTAACTGATATGAGTTATATGTTTTATTCTGCTTCTGAGTTTAATCAAGATATTTCAGATTGGGATGTTTCAAGTGTCACGAATATGTGGGGTATGTTTGATGGTGCTGATGATCTATCAGATGATAATAAATGTGCAATTCATACCTCATTCAGTTCTAATGATTATTGGGAATATGATTGGGAAGAATATTGCTCCCAACCTTTTCAACCTGAAACAAAAGATGAACTTCAGACTGCTGTGGATGAGTGGATAGAGGATTCTGATAGTGCAAACTCAACTTATGGGACTATCGACACCTGGGACACATCATTGATTACCGATATGTCAAACTTATTTTACGATGAAGAGACATTTAATGGAGATATTTCAGAGTGGGATGTTTCAAGTGTAACTAATATGGAGGGTATGTTTGCTTATGCTTATAGTTTCAATGGTGATATTTCAGACTGGGATGTTTCAAGTGTAACTGATATGGAGGCTATGTTTCTTAATGCTGGCAGTTTCAATGGTGATATTTCAGACTGGGATGTTTCAAGTGTAACTGATATGGGGTATATGTTTCGTAATGCTGATGATTTCAATCAGGATATTTCAGATTGGGATGTCTCAAGTGTAACTACTATGGAGTATATGTTTTATGATGCTACCCGTTTCAACCAGGATATTTCAGATTGGGATGTCTCAAGTGTAAATTACATGTATAGTATGTTTGATTATGCCGATGATTTATCAGATGATAATAAATGTTACATTCATAGCTCATTTGATTCTAATGATAATTGGCCATATGATTGGGAAGAATATTGCTCCGATGATTGAGGAAAATCAAGCAGATTAATTTCCCATTAGAATTGAGTACAAAGTAAATTGTGGAACCCAGTGAGCATACGCTCGTCTATCATCCTTCCAGACAGGATGTAAATCTATTGAGGCTTGAACATGTTCATCATATGCTTCTTTCCATTTCTTTTCAGAGGTGGCAAGATATGCACAATGAAAACCCCAAGCTCTTGAAGCATTGATAGCCAGATGATGGTCAGTATTCAGGTCTTCTACCACACTTAGGTTGTAATCCTTCTCTAACCAGCCTTTCAGTTCTTCGGCACCTAATGCTGTGAATATCAAGTATGTCTGGAGGGCCCACAAAGAGAAGAATTCGCCTTCCCCTCCTCTATCCAAATCCATATTGACCTTTGGATTCAGGAAATTTTTGTTGGTTTTCTGAACAACCCAATCTACAGTCTCAGAATCTTCGAAATGAGTGGCCCAGGCATGCAATTGTATTAGTGCCCAAGAAGGATTCTTGTATTCTGAGATTGAGGGATCTCGCATTGAATTCTCTATCCATTCACGTAGATCCAGTGCAATCTCCTGTACCAGGCATTTGTAGTCGCCAAATCCGGTCAATTGTTCCAGTCGCATCATAAGTCGAAGATACCATGCTCTACCGTATGGCATCTCAAAATCCGGATGGTCTCTCAAGTACCGAATTTCTTCTTCCATATCTTTACTTTGTAATCTTTCAGAGACCCACCCTAAATTTTCTTTGTCACCTACTAGATGTGTACTTTCCAGCAATGCCCAGTGGCCATGAACGGAGGAATGCCAGTCCCAGCATCCGTGGAATATCACGTGTTCAGTATCCTTCTGCGATAGTTCACTTCTGAAGGTTTTGATGAATTCCTTGATTATCTCCGTCATCCAGCATCTATGGAGACGATAATTAATACTGATTCACGTTTAGGCTAATATGATAGTCTACGAGGTAAATTTGCAAGTTGATTCCATTGCAGCCGATGAATATGCAGAATGGCTGGAGCCCCACATAGAGCAGATACTGGAGATAGAGGGATTTCAGGGAGCTGAATGGTTCATTTGCGATTCAGAGGATGACAAGGTCCATTGGTCACTTAGATATCATTTGGATAGTCGTGAATCCTTAGAAAATTACCAGAATAATCATGCACCAGCATTGATTAAGGAAGGACTAGACCGATTTGGAGAATATCTTACTTCGAATAGACGTATAATGTCCCTGAAGAATGACTGAGTAATGGATAGGCTTCCAATCTTGTTTTGTTCATTTTTGGTCTTGTTTAGTTTGTTTGGTGGTTCAGCTGGGGAAACAGTTTCAATTTCTGTAAATCCAGGTTGGATGGAGTGGGAAGCGAGAGACTGCGAAATGGTAACTGATGAGAATGGTACGTGGGAAGATTGTGAATATTACGAAGTATATCAAACTAACATAACAGATAATGGCTGGAAAATGGATATAGCACTTGGCGAAAACTTTACTTTTGCTTTCATAGCAGCTAACCTTGAGAACGGCACAGAGTATGCCTTCAGTTATGAGATAGTACAAACGGCCGGTAATGAGGATGGTATGTGGCAAGAGGGTGTGGCAAACGCATCTCATCAGTTTTTTGCAAATAATACTGGCGAATATGTTTACAATTTAACAGGTCAGTTTATTCCTGATGATATATATCTAGACGAAATCTTTGTAGGTAAAACCACCAAGAATTGCACGTCGTTAAGGGCAACTGTGAGTTTCATAAAGAATTCAAATGCTGAGAATGGAACCTGGGAAGAGCTAGCAAAATTTTCAGCAAATCGGTTTAGTCCTTCAGGCCGTAGCATGGATCCTTTATGCCAGCCGTCCTACCGTGAGATTTCAAATAATAGCGGCGGTTTTTTGGGTATTTTTGGACTTTGCCTTTCGCCTATCCTCTTCCTCTTCACGGTTTCTAAGATGTTTAGTTTATTTTTTCAGCCTTCCGATACTGAGGTAGCAGCTAACACATCCAGGATTGATGTGGTAACAAATTCCAACACACGGGCTTTATTTTGGTTAATAATTATGTTTGTATCCGTCATTATGTTTTTCATGTCAATGATTGTGATGTGGTAACAGGATTAACCTAGACCAAAGTATGGATATCTTATCGCGTCAAACATGGTTCTGGTAATCGGTTTTCTCTTTCCTAAACCACCAGGTGTTACACCTAGGAAGAGGTCGGCAAAGATCTCGCATAATTTCTCGTCTCGGGAACCATAGTATACCATTCTTTCAGGCATTTTCAAGGCCAGGTAGGCAAAGAACGACAGGTCCTTCAATTCTTTTCCAAATGCTTTGCTCCAGTCCCGATGATAGTGATCCAGATTCTTCTGCGAGAAATCATTGGTTTCCAACGCGCTCTGGATCGTATCAATTGCAATCTTTCCAGCATGCATCCCATAGTAGATTCCCTCACCAGATAATGGCGACACCATTCCTGCTGAGTCTCCGACTAGCAAAGTATTGTCCATGGTTGTGGCTTTCAGTGGACCAGCCAGAGGAAGAGGCGCTCCCTTTACAGGCGGAGTAGTCAGATCCTTGGGGAAATATCCGTCCTTCTTGAGTAGATTGATGTAATCCTCCCAGATTTCCTTGACCTTGATCGATTTGATGGTTCGATTGTAACCACCAAATCCGATGTTCAGGATTTCTTTCTTAGGAAATACCCAGCCATATCCTTCGATACCTCCCGGTCTGAAGTGCACCAGCAATGATCTATTGTCCCCATAATTTTTGTCAACGAAGTCCTTTCCAACAACCGGTTCCCACATCAGCGCAGTCCCCATCTGATTATCGTTCCAGGGTTTGATATTTCTTTTTGCACGAACCATTGTAGCCAATTTGTCATTGGGTCCTGTAGCCCCAATTACCATTTTAGAATGGAATTCGCCTTTGGATGTTTTTACGGTCACACCTCCATTGAATTCGAAGTCACTGACCCTTGTCTCCGTCATAATCTCGGCTCCGACATCCCCGGCAGCTTCCAGAACTGCATTATCGAAAACTTCCCGGGTTATATTCCAGGGAGTTCCTTCCGGAAATTCGAAATCGATCTTGTATTTCATGGACGGTGAATAGAGATTGACGTCGTTAGAGGCACATTCGATAATTGGTTTGATATATGGTTCCAGTTCAGGCAATTCATCGAAGAGTCTGGCAGTAAGCAAACCTCCACAAGCTTTGTCCCTAGGAAATTTGGACTTGTCTATGACCAGTACTTTCATTCCGGCCTTGGCGGCATAGAATGCAGTTGCAGCCCCACTTGGACCGCCGCCACAGACGATTACATCATATTCATTCATTTTTCTCTACCCAGTTCTTGTAAGGTTCATGCGAATCATCCCAGGGGAGTGATACGATTGCGGGCATTGAGTAGGGGTGGTTCTTAACAATATATTTTTCGAGTTCTCTGAATTTTTCCTTGGAGGTCTTGATGAACAGAACATGTTCCGTATCATCCTTCATTTCATCTTCCCAGGAGTATACAGTTCTCACTGGCCAGAAGTTGCAACAGGCAGCCAAATTGGCTTTGACAACGCCTTTGGCTATCTCCTCGGCGCACTTCTCATCAGGGGTTGTAGTGTATACTGTGATACCCATGTTATCGTGCATTTCGAGCATGTTTAAATAGCCCCCCTTTCGTAGACGCGGACCCACGTGGTAAACCCGTGACTAATGAAGACAATCGTCTGAAAGAGGTAAAAAATGGCAAATCCGTTATTCGTAACATATGAGGCTCCAACGGAGCTATCAGAGAAGGCATATCTGGCCACCGAAACAGCTCGTGATGGTGGCAAGGTTCGCAAAGGTTCCAATGAAGTAACCAAGTTGATCGAAAGAGGTCAGGCAAAACTGGTCGTAATGGCCCTTGATGTTGAGCCTCCGGAGATTCTGGCACATCTTCCAATGCTATGTGAGGAAAAACAGATTCCTTACACTTATGTCCCATCAAGGGATGAACTTGGAAGAGCTGCAGGACTCAAGGTTACTACTGCAGCTGTTGCAATCACCGATATTGGAAAGAAAAAGGGATCTCTGGAAGAGGTCGTAAAGGCAATTGAAGTTGCCAAGAAATAAGAAATATGGACGGCATTCCGGCACAAGTAGTTGAGGTTCTCGGGCGTACGGGAATGAGAGGCGAAGCCTCGTCAGTGAAAGTTCGGGTTTTAGATGGTGATGACCGTGGCCGTATTATCCGGCGCAACGTGATTGGTCCAGTTGATGTAGGAGACCAGCTTTTGTTACTTGATTCATCCAGAGAGGCTAAGGCTCTGGATAGGAGATAGGAAAATGGCAGAGACCAAGACATGCTCCTTTACTGGTAAACCGATTCCTCCAGGAACGGGAATGATGTATGTCAAGAAGACAGGTCAGGTCCTGTATTTCATAAGTTCCAAGGCCAAGAAGAATTTCTTGAATTTGAATAGAATACCAGCTCGTACCAGATGGACTGATACAGCACGTAAAAAGAGAGAGAAATGAGCGTCGAGAGGACTTACGTTATGCTCAAGCCAGACGCAGTCCGTAGAGATTTGATAGGCATCATATTATCACGTTTCGAGGATACTGGTCTCAATATGGAAGCCATGAATCGATTAAATGTATCTTCTGAACAGTCAAGTGAACTCTACAAGGAGCATGAGGGCAAACCATTCTACGCCAATTTGATAAATTATATTCATTCTGGACCTGTAGTTGCAACAGTCTGGTCCGGCCCATCCGCAGTTTCGATAGCCCGAAAACTAATTGGTGCCACTGATCCTGCAGAGGCAGCACCAGGCACGATTCGTGGTGATTTTGGTCTGGTTCTTGATGAGAATGTCATCCATGGTTCGGATAGCGTTGCTAGCGCCGAGCGCGAGATTCCCATATTTTTCCCTGATATTTCTTAGGTCATAGTTTTATCCCCATTTCTAATGGGAAAATGTAATGCCCGACCCATCTGATATCCGAGTTGGAGTTCTACGAATTGAAGGTACTAATTGCGAAGACGAATCAGCACTGGCTTTTTCGTCCTTAGGATGCAATACGGAGAAAGTTCATCTCAAACAATTGATTGGTGAGGTAGAGCAATCAGAGCGCAGGGACATCATGGATTTTGATGCCCTTTATTTTCCGGGAGGATTCAGTTCTGGTGACTATGTCAGGGCCGGTGCCATCTTTGCTTCACGTGTAAAATCGGGATTGAAGTCTCAAGTCGATGAGTATATAAATGATGGACGACCAATTTTAGGGGTTTGCAATGGATTTCAGATTCTGGTGGAATTAGGTGCACTTCCAGGTACGGATTCGGGTACCAGTGAGGTCCCGGAGGCAGTCCTTCACACAAACGATTCCAGTCGTTTTGAGGCACGTCATGTCAATCTGTCCGTGGAGTCCAGTTCCCAGAGTTTTTTCACAAAGAATTACAAGACCAATCAGGTCTTGTCGATACCTAATGCTCATGCAGAAGGCAAACTCATGATGGATGAATCAAAATTTACAGATCTCCAAGCAGACAATCAGGTAGCCTTTCGATATTGTAACGATAAGGGGGATGCTAATCCGGGTTATCCTTGGAATCCCAATGGGGCTGCCTATGATATTGCAGGAATTACAAATCCTAAGGGGAATGTCCTGGGTATGATGCCTCATCCGGAGAGAGTTTTCCATGGTTGGCAACACACGGACTGGACTTCCTCAGGTCGTAATCCAGACGGGCCAGGTGATGGTCGGGCATTGTTCGAGGGAGTGGTTGATTTTCTTTGTCAGTAGATGCCTTACAAGTAGCAATTAAAGCCTCAATTCGAGCATCGGAGATAATCCTTGAGACTTTTGGCAATCCAGAAGGTATAGAATACAAATCCAGAGTTGATGTAGTGACTGACACAGACAAAAGATGCGAGGAAGAAATAGTCAAAATCCTTCGCTCAGAAACCCCGGATTTCGGTATAATTGCCGAGGAAGGTACCAATTTCCCTGGTGAAAAGGTCTGGATAGTGGATCCTCTGGATGGAACCACTAATTTTTCTCATTCATATCCTTTTTGCGGACCATCAATTGGATTATGTCAGGGAGATGAGGTGTTGGTAGGAGTTTTGGCAGACCCGTTTAGGGATGAATTGTACTTTGCAGCCAAGGGAACTGGAGCCTTCATGAATGATTTGCACAATACAGGTACTCCCCAGAAGTTGGCTGTCACGTCTGTCGATACTTTGCATAAGGCACTTTTTTCGTCTGGATTTCCTCATGATAAAGAGTCACAAATGTTCAAGAATATGTTGGAAAGATTTATCCGTCTGGAATATGAATCCCATTCAATCCGGAAGACTGGTTCTGCCGCTCTGTCGTTAGCCTACGTTGCCGCTGGACGCATAGAGAGCTATGTCGCATCAGGCCAGTATTCCTGGGATATGGCAGGAGGCATCCTTATCGTTGAGGAAGCAGGTGGTAAGGTAACCGATTTCGAGGGTCATCCTTACACGATGAGTACTAGGGAGTGGCTAATCTCGAATGGGGCTTTACACGATACGCTTGTCGAGCTTTTGAAAATAGATTGATGGTGTAATTAATTTAGAACCAGTCCTTTGGGAGTTTATGACAGATCAATTGTTCCTGAAGATGAATGATAATTGCCAGATACCAGTTGTTGGTTTGGGCACTTGGAAATCAGAACCCGGCGAAACTACTTCCCAGGCTGTTCTCGATTCGCTTGAGGCAGGATATCGGCATATAGACACTGCCAGAGCCTACGATAATGAAACAGATGTCGGTCGTGCAGTAACCGATTCGGGTTTACCTAGGAGCGAGTTGTTCATAACGACCAAGTTGTGGAACCAGCATCAGGGTTACGAAGAGGCAATTGAAGCCTGTGAAAAGAGTCTGAATCGACTGAATTGTGATTATATTGATCTTTATCTAATCCATTGGCCTCTCAGGGAAAAGAGAAATCATTCTTGGAAGGCATTTATTGAGTTACGAGAAAGAGGTTTATGTAAATCCATTGGAGTCAGTAACTTCACAATTAAACATCTGGCCGAGATAGAGGCTAAATTCGGTATTTTACCTGTAGTTAACCAGGTCGAGTTCCACCCGTACTATTATCAGAAAGAGCTTCTGGATTATTGTAATTCTAAGAATATCATTATCGAGGCCTATAGTCCCCTAGTGCATGCCAAACGAATGGATGAGCCTAAGTTGGGGGCAATTTCCGAGAAACTTGGTAAAACTCCCGCTCAGGTTTTGATTCGGTGGTCTATCCAACGAGGGATGGTCGTCCTTCCTAAATCAGTTAACAAAAACAGGATTATCGAGAATTTCTCGGTTTTTGACTTTGATATTCCAGATTCAATGATGAAAAAACTGGATGAATTGGATGAATCTTTCGTTACTTGCTGGGATCCTCACAATCCTCCGCCTTACGCCCCAGTTTAGGCAAATAATATTGGAAAAATTTAAAATAAGGGCTATTTTCCATAACTGTTATGTATGCAATATGTATATCTATGCAAAATGCATACTCTTTTATAGGAGTCTTTGACTGACGATAATGTGGCAAAAGAGGGCTATACTTCTATAAGGGTAACAAAAAATGTTCGGGATGAACTCCAGAATTACGTTGAAGAATGCTATTCTGATCTTTCGATCAATTCGATGCTCAAAGTCCATCTGGATAATTTGTCCGAAGGCCATGTCCGTTTTCCAAAATATGGAATGTTCGAGTGCCCCGAGAGTCGAAAGGAAAAGATGCGAAAGTCGATTAAGGGCAGTACCGGCAAAAAATCAGGAAGCTCATTGTCTCTTACGGGCAGTCTCCCGTCAGATCCTTACACCCGGACAGAATCCGACACAATGGGGCCTATGGAAGTTCCCGAATCTGCCTTGTGGGGAGCCAGTACCCAAAGAGCGGTCCTGAATTTCCCGGTCAGTGGTTTCCGGATGTCCCGTTCCTTTATTCGTGCTCTGGGGTACATCAAAGCCGGTGCGGCCACTGCTAATTTCGAATTAGGAGTTATAGACGAAAAAATGAAGGATGCAATCGTCGAGGCAGCTCTACAGGTAGCAAATGGTGAATTTGATGATCACTTCCCTGTCGACGTCTTTCAGACGGGTTCAGGAACATCAACCAATATGAATGCCAATGAGGTCATAGCCAATATTTCTTCGGAATTATCTGGTTCCAAGATACATCCTAATGATCATGTTAACCAGGGTCAATCATCTAATGATGTGATACCTTCGGCCCTGCATCTTTCGGCCCTTCTTGAGATTGAGGAGGAATTATGTCCGTCTCTCCTCAATTTGCAGAAGATTCTTGAGAAGAAGGCTGAAGAATTTATGCCCGTCATAAAAACGGGCCGCACTCATCTTATGGATGCCACACCAATTCGTTTGGGCCAGGAATTCCTGGGTTTTGCAGGCCTGATTGAGAGATCCCTGGATCGACTTCTTCTGGTCAAGGATGAGTTATCACTCCTAGCTCTGGGAGGTACTGCCGTCGGAACTGGGGTCAATACCCATCCCCAATTCTCGGCTTTGGCCTGTCAGAACATCGCGAAATTCTCCGGGGTGGATGTATATGAGACTGACAATCATTTCATGGCCCAGTCTAGTCTTGATGGGGCATTGACCACTAGTGCAGTCATTAGAGGCTTGGCAGTCAGCATGCAGAAGATAGCTAGTGATATCCGGTGGTTGGGTTCAGGTCCCCGTGCAGGTTTAGGAGAGATAGCCTTGCCTGCAGTTCAACCTGGTTCTTCGATTATGCCTGGAAAGATTAATCCAGTTATTCCGGAATCAATCATTCAGGCCTCCTCACAAGTCATAGCTTGTGATACAGCTCTAGTTCAGGGGGCTCAGGGAGGATACTTTGAACTTAACACGATGATGCCGTTTGCGGCTCACAATCTACTTCAGGCAATATCCCTGATGATCACCTCATCAGAGGTGTTCTCCAGTAAATGTATAGAAGGTCTGACTGCTACAGATCGAGGTCCTGAGCTATTGATGTCTGGCCTGATGCTGGCCACGACTCTCGCACCCGTAATTGGATATGAAAAAGCGGCTAAGATAGCTAAGGAAGCCCATGCCTCAGGTCAGACAATAATGGAAGCAGCTCTCGAAAAGACCGATCTTTCCGAAGATGAGCTAAGAGAAATCCTAAATCCTGAGAAAATGCTACAACCCGAGGCCTAGATTCTTTCCTCAACTAGTGAGTCCACTACGCTTGGGTCCGCCAAGGTCGAAGTATCACCCAGTTCGTCAATCTCGTCACATGCAATGCTCCTCAGAATACGGCGCATTATCTTTCCAGATCTGGTTTTTGGAAGTCCGTCAGTGAACTGTATTTTTCCAGGCGATGCATGAGGTCCGATATCGCTCCTTACTTTCTTGATTATCTCATCTCTGGTACTATCTGTGACCTTCTGTCCAGTTCTCAATGTGACGAAGGCATAGATTGCGTTTCCTTTTATGTCATGTGGATAACCAACTACTGCAGCCTCGGCCACGGCAGGGTGTCCACCTATAGCACCTTCAATTTCGGCAGTCCCCAAGTTATGTCCTGAGACGATTATCACGTCATCGACCCTTCCTGTTATCCAATAATATCCATCTTCATCTCTTTTACAACCATCACCCGAAAAATATTTCCCGGGGAATCTAGCAAAATATGTGTCAAAGAAGCGCTGTTTGTCCCCGTAAATGGTTCGCATCATACTGGGCCATGGTCTTTGCATAGCCAAGTTTCCTTCAACTCCGTTACCTTCCAGTACATTTCCATCATCATCGATAATCTCAGGTACTATTCCGAAGAATGGAAGGGTTGCCGATCCCGGTTTTGTGGACGTGACCCCTGGTAATGGCGTTATCAGGATTCCTCCGGTCTCAGTTTGCCACCATGTATCTACGATCGGGCATCTCTGATTGCCTATCGTGTTGTAATACCATAGCCATTCGGGCTCTTTTATCGGTTCTCCGACGGTTCCCAGAATCTTGAGGCTCTCAAGATTGTGCTGATTTGGCCATTTGTTCCCTTCCTTCATCAGGGCTCTCAGAGCTGTGGGAGCTGTGTAGAATATATTCACTTTGTGTTTCTCTACTATCTCCCAGAATCTTCCGTAATCTGGATAGTTTGGTACTCCTTCATACATCATGGTTGTGGCGCGATTTGCCATCGGCCCGTAAATGATGTACGAATGTCCCGTAATCCACCCGATATCGGCAGTGCACCAGTAAATATCACCAGGATGATAATCAAATATGTAATGATGAGTCGTGGAGGTATAGACCATGTATCCTCCTGTGGTGTGCATAACTCCTTTTGGTTTTCCAGTTGACCCACTGGTGTACAGAATAAATAGAGGATCTTCAGCATCCATTTCTTCGGGAGCACAAGCCGAATCTACCGAACCGAGGGCTTCGTGCCACCACACATCCCTTCCATCCAGCATATCGACAGCAGCTCCTGTGCGTTTTACAACCAGTGTTTTTTCAATAGAAGGGGTTTTCTGTAACGCTATATCGGCATTGCTTTTCATGGGGATATCTGTCTTTTCTCCTCTTACACCTGTATCCTGAGTAATCAGGACTTTGCATTCGGAATCATTTATTCGAGCTTCCAGGCTGTCGGGAGCGAATGCTCCGAATACAACAGAATGAATGGCTCCTATTCTGGCACATGCCAATACTGCAATCGCCAGTTCGGGGACCATCTGCATGTAGATACATACCCGATCTCCCTTTTCAATTCCCAGATTCTTGAGTGCGTTTCCAGCTAGCTGTACTTGATCCAACAATTCACTGTAAGTGTATTTTTTACTCTCATTAGGATCATTTCCCTCCCATATTAGTCCAATTTCCTCTCCGTATCCATCTTCAACATGTCTATCAATGCAATTGTAGCACGCATTTAGTTTTGCGCCCTCAAACCACTTTATATGCGCATCGTCGAAATCCCAGTCCCACACTTTACTCCATTTTTGGGACCATGAAATCCTATCTGCCTGCCCTTCCCAGAAGCTTTCAGGGTTCTTGATTGAATCATTATACATTCTTTTGTAATCTTCAATACTTGAGATGTGTGCACGTTTGGTAAGTTCAGCATTTGGCTCGTATTTACGCATATTAACCAACGTAAAGAGACATGCATAAAGAAAAAGTTTACTAAAAGGCATAAATCACAAAATACCCCCTCCTTGGACCATTGTGAATATATGCCTAAGATGTGGTGCTGAGCCCCCCCTCGCGTCTCAGATTTGCCACGATTGCGTACGCCAGACCATAGAACTGGCTTCTATCCCAGTCAATCTGAGGATGGTGGCCTGTAAATCTTGTTCTTCATTGAAGGTTCCTGGGACCTGGACGGAGTTTAAGGATCTTGATTCTGCAGTGTCCTCTTTTGTCGAGAGTTCCGTCGACTGGAATACCGATGCCAAAAAGCAGGCGATTCATCTAACTTTGAATCAACTGGACCCCCATAGGTTCCGTGTGGAGGTCAATTGTACAGGCGTATTCCAGGAGGTGGCCCTTTCCAGTTTATTGAAATCAGAGACCAATGTTAAATTTCAAGTTTGCCAGAATTGTTCAAGACAGGCTGGAGGATATTACGAATCAATCCTACAAATCAGGACCAAGAGGAAAGAAATACTTGACCTTGCGGTGGATTTGGTCTATAATGAAATTGATTCAGGTCCTTCCGAGTTGTTCACTCCCGAGGCTGGGACTGTCAGGGGAGGTTTTGATTTTCAATTGTCATCTACGGAGAAAGGACGTTCGTTGGCCAGAGAACTGATGATTAAATTTGGGGGACAGGTGACGGAGACCAATAAACTGATAGGGCGCAAAGATGGGCGGGATTTACTGAGGCATACGTTTGGTGTGAGATTGCCAGAGGTTAAGGCCGGTGACTATCTCTTTCTGGACGAGGGAGTTTGGTGCGTAACCCGTATAGATCGACGCAAGGCCAATCTTAAACGTTTGATACCATCCCTTGCCCAAAAGACAGTTGAGATTGATTCCCTGAGAAATGTACCGTTATTGGATAATCTCTCTGATGTACAGACGGTAAGTCATCGTAATCGAGAATATTTATTGTTAGATCCCTTCACCTTGCAAACGGTTGAGGCAATTTCTCCTGAAGATTGGAAAGGTGATAAGATTTCAGCACTGAGATATGGTAACGACACTTACTTTATCTGGGATTAGGCCCTAAACTCTTCCAGAGTTGCCTGACCTCGTTGTTTTTCACCGTCTATTTGGAGAGGGTATTTCTCAGTTATACATCCCAAACAAAGGTCCTTTTCCTCTTTACCAATACATTTGACCAGTCCCGGGATTGATATGTATTCTACTGAGTCTGCACCGATTTCCTTGGTTATCTCCTCCGTGGTTCTATTTGGAGCCACGAATTCTTCTCGGCTGGGCATATCAATTCCAAGAAAGCAGGGAGAGATTATGGGCGGACATCCTACTCTGATATGAACTTCCTTGGCCCCCGCTTCTCTGACCCTTGACACAATTCTCTTCGAAGTATTTCCTCTAACAATGGAGTCATCAACCAAGATGACCCTTTTTCCTTCCACAATTTCCTTTATGGGATTCAATTTCTCGTTTATCGTGGCCTTTCTTTGTTCATTTACAGGCTGGATAAAGGATCGATGCAAGTATCTGTTTTTGATTAGGCCTTCTCGATAAGGTATATTGGAAGCTTCGGAGAACCCAAGGGCACAAGCAATCCCTGAATCTGGGACTGGCACGACCACATCACCTTCCAGAGGAGATTCTTCCCATAGTTTACTCCCGATTTTCTGCCGAACCGAATAAGTGAGGATTCCATCTATTTTGGCATCTGGTCTGGCAAAGTAGACATATTCGAACATGCAAAAGGCTTTGTCTTCTGAATTTGAAACAATGTGTGATATTATTTTCTCATCGTTTATTGTTACAATCTCACCAGGTTCCACATCTCTAATCACCCTTCCTCCCATAATCTCGATCGCTGAACTCTCAGAGGCAACTACGTTTCCATCACTTATCTCACCTATACAGAGAGGTTTTATTCCTAGTGGATCTCTGAACGCATATAGTTCATCTTGATGCAACAGGACAATCGAATAACTTCCCACCAGATTTTCCATAGTTAGTTGGATGGATTTGGTTATAGAGTGTTTTTTAGACAAGTTGTTGGCAATCATTCGGACAATAATTTCCGAATCAGTATCTGACATGAAGGCCCAGCCAGCATTTTCCTTTTCCTGTCTGAGAGCGTCTTGGTTAGCAATGTTGCCGTTATGACCAATACTCAGTTCTCCATTGACCGATGATACGGTCATAGGTTGAGCGTTTTTCATTGATGAACCACCGGCTGTAGAATATCTGACGTGCCCGATTCCGGTTAATCCATTGGTAAATTCATCCCCAAAATCATTCAGAACTTCACCTACCAGCCCCATCCCTTTCTGGGTCAGGTGTTCTCTGTCATAGATAGTGATTCCTGCGGACTCCTGTCCTCTGTGCTGTAAAGCCCTCAGGCCCACAGTCATTAAGTTCAGTACAGGTGATTTACTTGCTATGCCTAGAACTCCACACGCCTCTTTAAGAGGCATCAGTGTGTCTTGGCCCAGTTATATTCACGATTTTTTGCACTATCTCCAAAACCGCAGGAGGCGCATTTTTTCTTACGCAGATGGTAAGCATGTCGTCCACATCTCCGGCAAATCATATGGGTCTGCTTCTGGCGTTTACCTTGAGCTGCTGTGCCTTTACCCATTTTAATCGTGAATTCCCGAAAAGCAGTACTCGGACCGTATCGGGGTGACGCTTCACCTGATTGGGTTATAAAATAATTTGTTTAGCCTAAACCGATGGCTCTGTAGTCAAAACCGGCCTTTTCAATTTGTTCTGGATTGAAAGCCTGCCTCCCATCAATGATTACGTTGCCACTCATTCGATTTCGTAACATCTTGAGGTTGATTTTCGTGTATTCTTTCCATTCAGTCATCAGGATAACACAATCTGCCTTTTCGACCGTTTCTTCAATGCTAGGAGCAGTATTCACATCTATCAATTCCTTGAAATTATCCATAGCCTCTGGGTCATGGCCTACTACCTCGGCGCCTTTATCCATCAATTCTTTTACTACAACTTCACTTCTTGATTCCCTGACATCATCGGTGTCTGGTTTGAAGGCAAGTCCCAGTATTGCTATCTTCTTGCCTTTCAGGACTCCTAGTCGTTCCTCAGCCATTTGAACAATTATTTGGGGTTGCAACTCATTCACTTCTAGCGTGGCCTTCAGCATCTTCGATTCGACATTATCCGATTTTGCAGCGGCGGCCAGAGCCTTTACATCCTTGGGAAAGCAGGAACCTCCGAATCCAGCTCCAGCTCTCAAAAATAAGGGAGAGATCCGGCTATCCATTCCCATTCCTTCAGCTACTTCTTTGAAATCGATGCCCCAAGAATTACACATATTGGCCATTTCATTGACAAAGGAAATTTTTGCAGCCAGGAACGAATTCGAAGCGTATTTTATGAACTCGGCTGTACGAGGGTTGCACTCCAGTTTAGGGCATTTGTATTCTTTGTACAGTGAGCGCATTACTCTAAGCGAAAGTTTGTCTGCACTACCTATAACAATCCGGTCCGGTTTCTGAGCATCTTTAACGGCGCTTCCTTCCTTAAGGAATTCGGGGTTCATTCCAACTCCTAGCTGTTCTCTTTTCCATCCACTTTTCTTGACTAGGATAGGCAATACTATCTCTTCTGTTGTCAACGGTACAACTGTTGATTTTACAATAACTGTATGTTTCTTTTCCTTGTGTCTTAAAGCTCTTCCTATTGATGACGCAGCTGATTTGATATAGTTAAGATCAATACTCCCATCTTTTTCTGAGGGCGTACCTACACATATGAAGGTCAGATCACTCTCTACAATGCCATCTTCAATATCAGTGCTTCCTTTCAGATTTCCGGTCCTGATTCCTTCCTGGATTAATTTTTCTAGGCCTGGTTCAAAGATAGGTGACTTACCTTGGTTTAATTCAGTTATCTTTGCTTCCAGAATATCTAAACAAGTGACTTGATTTCCGGTTTCAGCCAATGTCGCACCAGTGACCAGCCCCACGTATCCGGCCCCCATGACACTTATTTTCATATTCGGCCTTAGGAGACCTACATAAAAGACCCTCCTATAGTCGTGCCGTGGTAAATAATCTAGTTGTTAAAAAGCGGAGACCAATCAATAAAAAAGAGGCTAAAAGGATCAAGCAGGGACTATTAGATACGCATGGTCTTGACCTTCCTATTTCTGCAGGTAATTACGAACAGGCATTTTCTGAGAATTTTGATGTGGTTATTCAACATGGACACATTATTGCCTTAGTTTTGGACGATCAGATTCATCTGTCGGTTAGGGGGCTGTTGTCCTACGTACCGAAAACAGGGTGGGTGCAGGTGGATATGGGTGCAGTCAAATTTGTTTGCAATGGGGCGAATGTGATGTCAGCTGGTATCAATGAGGTGAGCCCCGAGGTGGTTGAAGGACAATATGTCTGGATTCGTGAAGAGAACCATCACAAACCATTGGCAGTGGGTCAGGCCCTCCTGAGCAGTAAGGATATGCTCAGTTCGGAAAAAGGTAAAGCCGTCAAGGCTCTTCATTATATAGGAGATAAAGTTTGGGAGTACGGAGTAAAGGACTGAAGGTTAATATTTTACATAGGACCGATTTGGTGAGAGAGAAATGAGGCGAGCGTTGCTATTCCTGTTTTTCGCAATGTTGTTGTTATTGTACCCTCAAGGAGGAACTGCCAGTGGCGAGACCTTCGCTTCAGTCGATTTATACATTTATGGGGATTCCGATGGTCAATTACAGATTGATGAACCATCCACCTCGAATGTTGAGTCAGTTGTTATAGGCGATGGAGAACAGTCAGCAGGTAATACCCAAGAAGTGGGTCGATGGACCACTTCTTCACTTTATGCTTCGGCTAATATTTCAGGTGATTGGTCAGGTAAGGCCTGGATTTCCACAAATCGCGATGCAACTGTAACACTTACGTATACATTAATTCAGAACGATGAGACTCTGGACAGTTTTCAATTTGAGGGAGAGGTTGGATCTGGTGAAACGGTTGCAATAGGTGGAGAGAGTGACTTTTCATTGACAGGTATTGATGATTCACCACTAACCCTTTTGATTGAGAGTACTTGGACAGCCACCCCTGGCTCTACTCCGCCTCCACCTAACGAAGGAAATACTACAATAACATTAGAATATGGGGCATCTTCTCGTGACACGAGTGTCAGCATTTCCATTAGCCACGTGCAAATCACAGAGGGCAGTCCCTCTAATCATAATGCAGGACAGAGCCAAGTTACAATATATCTCCATGTTTCCGATGTGTTTGGAGTGGATGATATTCTGGGTAAAACGGCAGGATATTACAATATGCGGATGGCGCCAGAGGGTGAGTCTCTCTGGTCTTCTACCGTAGATAAAGTCACGGATCGTGGAGATTATGTCGAGGTTCAGTTTATTTGGTCATATGAAGGGCACACTCTACCAGCTGGTGAGAATTCCTATATCATTGAAGCTGGAGCTACAGATCTTCTTAGTGAGATTGAGTGGTCAATTAATTTACAGACGACCATTTTCATTGAGCCTAAGCCTGACATTGAGATAGATCCAGTATCCAGCGTCTCTAAAACTGCTGAATTAGGTAAATCCGCAATTTACACACTTTCAGTAGAGAATACAGGTTCTGGAAGTGATGAGTTCATAGTGACCTATGATAATAATGATGGTTGGACAATCGATATCGACCTTTATGATTTGGAACTAGATGCTGGTGATAGCGAAAACATCAAGGTAACTGTTGCACCACTAGATACTGCCTCAGATGGTCAGGAGTCACCTACGCAGATTACAGTTACCGCGGCCTCAGATTCAGATATTTACGATACTCTAACACTTCTGACAACCGCAGAGGAGCCAGAACCAGATTGGGATTTTTCGGTAGGTGTTGGCAAGGATGAAAATGAAAACTATGATTTCTCCTGTGGTTGTTTTGTCATCAGTGATCGTGCAGAAATTGAGATAACTATAATTCTGACTAACGAAGGCAATCAGCAGAATAATTACAATCTAGAGGTTATATCGGATGAAAGCCCGAACGCATTTAGTTTAGACTTCAATCCTAGTTTTGTATCATCTTTACCATCAGGACAAAGTATCAATTTAATCTTGACCTTGGAACCACGTGATGATTATAGTGGTCAATCCACCTATCTGGTTGTAGAAGCAACTTCCTCAGGAGATGGCAGAAAAGAGGAATCCGAACCCATTTCAATTGTTTTAGAACAGAGCGGAAATGTGGTCATGTCAATCTCCAGTCCATTGAAAGCGTCTCAGGGTGGCACCATAACCCACTCATTCCAGATATCAAATACAAATACGGAAGAGGCTAAGAGAATCTACTTCGTTGTGTCTGGAATAACTGCCAATGATAACTTAGCGGCAGAGTGGATAACTTTTGAAAATAAGGATGGCAAGTTGATCGCTTTTCCTAGTTCTCTTCTGACTCTTTTACCATCTCAATCTGTTGAAGTGACACTTAGGATTAGTATCCCTTCAAGTGCAGATGTCGGGTCATATAATCTCAAAATGTGGATGGCAAATGACCTGAAACTGCGAATATCAGATCAAGTAGACCTTGATTTTGTTGCAACTCAAGCAACAGTCACTGAGGAGTCAGACTATCTTCTTTACAGTGTTCTGGTTTTAGTCTTAGGAGGCGTTCTAGTCTATGGGTATCGTAATTTCTCTTCAGATGACGGTTTTGAGGATGAGTATGATGATGAATTAGAGGAAATTCCTGAACTTGTTCAAACTCCAGTAGTACCCGAGGCTAAACCGGTTGAAGCACCTCCTCCAGTTGTAGAAGAAATTCCTGTAGTTGCTCAACCTGAGATGGCTGCGCCAGTGTCCAAACCTCGTAAGAAATGGTTTGGATTATTTGGCAGTAGTGAACCGGAAGCGTCGCCCTCTATTGCTGAATTGCATAATCAGACTCATGCGCCAGTGGCCCAACCCGTGGTAGCCGAGCCAGTAGTGGTCCAACCCGTGGTAGCCGAGCCAGTAGTGGTCCAACCCGTGGTAGCCGAGCCAGTAGTGGTCCAACCCGTGGTAGCCGAGCCAGTAGTGGTCCAACCCGTGGTAGCCGAGCCAGTAGTGGCCCAACCCGTGGTAGCCGAGCCAGTAGTGGCTCAACCCGTGGTAGCCGAGCCAGTAGTGGCCCAACCCGTGGTAGCCGAGCCAGTAGTGGCCCAACCAGTGGTTGCTCAGCCGATTGTCGTCCAGCCTATCGAAGAAGATGAAGGATAGGTGGGAAAATTTTATATACAACTACTAAACTATAGGTTTACAACCAATGGTTGTTTACCGGAGTAAGAATGAACCGAAAACGTAAGGATGATGTGGACGACTGGTTTCGTGGAGGGGAGTGGAGTATAGAGGATATATTCAGTAATCTTGACACTGAATTTAGTAAGATGCGTAAGCAGATGGATGGCCTGATGAGAGATGCAGTTGATGGTAATCTGCCCGAAAATGCAAAGAAAAGCCCATTTGTTTTTGGTTTCTCAGTTAAAGCCGGATCGGATGGGTTTCCCGTTTTCGAGGATTTTGGAAACACTCGAATGCGTCCTTTCAACCGTCAGGGAGAGAAACCGGTTGTTGATACCAGGCGAGAACCATTAACAGATATCAATGAGACTGATAATCAAATTGCTATTACTGTCGAGCTTCCTGGAGTTAACAAAGAAGATATTGATATCAATGTGATGGAGGATAAAGTAGAGGTAAATGTAAAAGCGGAATCAAGAAAATACTTCAAGAGTATTGATTTGTCTTCACCCGTTGAAACTAATTCTTCCAAAGCAACATATACCAATGGAATTTTGGATCTGGTTCTCACCAAAAAAGAATCGGATGAGCCGAAAGGAACTAAGGTAAAAGTAGATTAGAATTCTGGAGGTAGGGGGTCCGCCTATGCTAGGTTCTGCAGTTTTTCAATTCCATTCAAGCCATGGATTAGATTCACAATCTGAGAAGGAACTGCCGTTTCCCAATCATCGCCCTCCGTCATCGCCTGACGGATGGCAGCACCCTCCCAGACCTCGCGGTTAATCACTTTAGGTTCCACAACTCTGTAACCAGCAGCTTTGAACAATCTCTGTACAAGTGAGTTTCCACTATAGATGGCATCAAATTCAGGAACTAGTTTTTCTAGATAGGAAACATATTTGTCGTTATTATGGATGTCAGTAATTCCATACATTTCGTAATCACAACCAAGGTTGTTCATTACCGTCTTAATCATGGTTTTTCTTTCCTCAGTAGTAAAAGGATTATCCTTTGTATTTCCCTCCTGAGCCGAACCTATACAGATTATTGGTTCCATTTGATCGTTTAAAATTTCCTGTATAACACTCAGGTGGCCTAAGTGAAATGGCTGAAACCTGCCTAAAATCAATCCTTTTTTCATTTAGCCTGAATCAGTTCTTGGTTCCCCATCCATTTCTGCAATACTTTGGGTATGGCTACACTTCCGTCAGCTTGTTGATGGTTCTCAAGTATGGAAGCCAGCGCCCTTGTTGTGGCTATTGCTGTTGCATTCAGAGTATGAGGGAACTCTGTTCCTTCAGGGGTTCTATATCTCATGTTCAATCTTACACTTTGATAAGATCTACAATTGCTGGCACTTACGACTTCTTTCCATTGTTGTGAAGCTGGCATCCATGCTTCCAGATCGAATTTACGTGCAGCTACAGTTCCTATATCTCCAGTGCAAATGTCGACAACCCTGAATGGAATCTCCAGCCCTTTGAATATGTGAATTGCATTGGCAACCAATTCATCATGGAATTTTCTAGAGTCTTTCGGTTTACAAATAATAACTTGCTCAACCTTTGCAAATTGGTGTACCCTCCAGATTCCCCTGTCACTCATACCATGTGCTCCAACCTCCCTTCTGAAATTGGTTGATATTCCTGCATAACGTAGCGGTTCATCTTTTATTTCTATTATTTCATTCTTGAACCTAGATGTCATGGGATGCTCAGATGTTGCTATCAGGTACAGGTCATGATCCTCGATTTTGTACATAACCTCTTCAAAGTCGTTGAGGTCAACAACTCCTTCATACGCTTCCTTATTCATCATGAATGGAGGAATGGTCAGTGAGTATCTTTTTTCACAAAGTACATCAATTGCATAATTAATTAGAGCCATTTCTAGCCTTGCTAGATCTCCCGTTAAGAAATAGAACCGTCTTCCAGATATATTGGCTGCTCGTTTTAGATCAGCCCCCTCTATAATTTCCATTATATTTTGATGGGATTTAGCTTTTTTTGATTTTTTCTTTGGCCCATGGATCGTTAGTTCTTGATTACCTTCTTCACCTATGCCAGTTTGCACATCGTCGTCTAATATATTGGGGACCTTCATTCTGGCTTCTTCTCTTAGTATCAGTGCGTTTTTAGTTTCACTTTCGTTTTCATTTAGTCTTTTCTTAATTTGCCCCATTTCATCGAGTAGGCTGCCTCCATCCTTGCCTTCTTTCTTTAGTTCACCTATACTTCTGGAGATACTATTTCTTTGTGATCTAAGTTTATTTCCTTCATCTATTAATTCCCTCCATTTCTGGTCCATTTGAATAACGCTTTTAGCGCTATCATCAGGCATATTTCTTTTCTTGAGGTCATCAAAAATCGCCTTGGAATTTTCCCGAAAGACTTTCATCTCAAGCATTGAGATATCGGAGAACCGATGTCTTTATGAACTTGCTCCATTGGAAATCATGCTTCTTTTACGCGGAGCCACGGAAGTCGTCACGCCAAAGCCTACCTCCACTCCTTTGGTGGGTGAGGCAATGGGGCAAGTTGTTAGGCATCCTCATACAGATGTTTTGATTGATGGAAATCAGATTGTAGAGATTGGCCAGAATCTTGATTCTTCGAATTCAAAAATCATAGATGTTAGCGGCAAAGTTATTGTGCCAGGCTTTGTGGATCCTCATACCCATCTTGTTTGGTCTGGTTCTCGTGAACATGAACTTGAGTGGAAGTTGGAAGGCCGTACTTATCAGGAGATTCTGGCAGACGGTGGTGGAATTCTACGGACTGTAGGAGAGACCCGTAAGGCTAGTAAAGAAGACCTTCAGAGTGAGTCACTTATTCGTTTGAAAAATGCAGTTAGACATGGAACCACTACAATTGAGATTAAGTCAGGATATGGTCTTGAAAAGGATACTGAGATCAAGCAATTGGAGGTTGCCAATTGGCTTGGGACCTTGGGATTAGCTGAAACAGTTGTCACATACATGGGAGCGCATGCGATTCCTGATGATATGGATAGATATACCTATGTTGCTTCGGTTTCGGAAAATCTAGAAGAATTACGGAAATTGGCAGAATTCTGTGACGTTTTCTGTGAGGAGGGTGCTTTTACCGAGGACGAATCCAGAATTATATTGGAAGCTGCTAGAAAGGCTGGGTTTGGCCTTAAGATTCACGCAGATGAATTTGGAGATACAGGTGGAGGAAAACTTGCCGCAGAGTTGAGAGTAATCAGTGCAGATCATCTAGCCGGCTCTACTCTGGAGACTATTCAGGCATTACGCGATTCTGGAGTCATTGGCGTTCTTTTGCCAGGGACCCCTTTAGCAATTCTTTCGGATCATTTTGCTCCAGCCAGAAAGATGATAGCCAACAATCTACCTATAGCCCTTGCAACGGATTGTAATCCTAATTGTTATACGGAATCAATGCAGCTTATCCAACAATTAGCAGTCTTCAGGATGGGTATGACGCCGGCCGAGTCTTTAGTTGCTTCTACAATTAATGCGGCTTTAGCGATAGGAAAAACAGATAGAGGCTGTATTGCAGAGGGTTGGAAGGCCGATCTTTTGATTTGTGATATACCTGATTATCGACATCTAACTTATCATTTTGGAATAAATCATGTTGAAACCGTTATCATCGGTGGTAAGGTTATAGATGCCTAAACCCCTAAAACGGGTTGGTAGGGCCTTGTGGGACGTTTCCCTCTACACACTTTCGATTCCAGAACGTTATTTACGAGGATTGACAGCACTGACGGGCGGAATGCTGAAAGAAACCACTGATCTAGTTTTACCTGATTTTGTTAGGGACACTACTAGCTACAATATATTTGTTGGAAACCTTTTACGTTTTGCTGTAGAGAATGTAGGTGGTGTTGAAGGATTATATGATGAGGAAGGACTCGAAGGTGAATTTGCGACTCGTAAAGTGCTTGGTAATGCAATAGAAGGCATAGGTATCGCAACCGTTCACGTTTCACCATTATGGATATTTGCTTTTTTTGCAGATTCCGTGAAGGGCGGTCAAGCCTATCTAAATAGGTTACAAGATGAGTTGGTGGCCAAAGGGTACATAGAGTCCAAAAAAGTTTCCAGTTCACTTCAAGAACTACTCGAAGGACTGGAACGAACCACATCTAGTTTTGCTAAGAATATAGATACACCCCCACTTTCACGCGAGGATGTGGTAGGCAACATCGATGAGATTCGAGATTCAATTAGTGAGTTATGGTCTAGCACCGGAAAGGCTGCAGGAGATGTTACTGAAGAGGTTGGAAATGTCATGCAGGAATTTCTTGATACTGCAACTGAAGAGAGTCAGTCAATTCTGGAACTAGGTGGTGTTATGACCCTTCAGGCAACTTCACGTGCCAAGAAGGCAGCTGGTGTGGCAGTTACAGCACCTCAGGTTGCTGGAAAGATGCTTTATGAGAATATTTTGGGTTACTACAAGGAGACTCTATCTGACATTCATGACCATGGTTATGCAAGGGTGGTAAGTGAAACGATTGATCCTTATGGCAACGCTATCATAAGTCAGTTTAGCACAGAAAAGGAAACTTGGACAGAGAAGATTTTCCGTGGTTCAGCACGTGGTTTGCAGCGTATTTTTGGGATGCAAACCTCCAAATAGTAGCCTAGAAAAGATGTGGGGCTGGACTTGGCTGGGGAGCTAGACGTACCCTGTGACCCTCAATCGCCTTTAGGGGGAGCGACAGCTGGTGGCGGCGCACCCAGTGGGCTGTCTAATCCGCATTTCAACTGCGATATCCTGTCCCTCGGGGTCGCAGGTGATTGCAGGGGTTTGCCGGAGGGCAGACTTCGGATCTTTGCCATGGGGACTGGGTCAGGCCCGGAAGGGAGCAGCCTTACCGTGGACTTCCGACGCTCGAGCGGGTTGCGGGGTTGAGAAGGAGTGCGGTGTCGGACACTCTACCAGGACGACAACGCCAGTGGTCTGGCACTTATTTTCCGATATTTCTTAGCCATTGCTTACCGGGTTTCCATTCGGTAAACATGGTTATCAACATCCCTAATATCGTGAATAAAGTTCCTGTCCATACCAAGATAATACCGGGAATCTCCCTCACAATTATTGTCGCACTGTTTTCGCCACCCTCAGATGTAACACTACTCAGGGTTATGTACAAATCACGATGAATTTGGTGTTTGAGATAAATTTGTGTGGTTTCCTGATTCCCCTCTCTCCGTTTCGTGATTTGGTCATCAATTACCACGTCATCATCGTTTTCTATTAATCTGATGAAAGCAGTACACTTTGGGATGCAAGCCATCTCATCAGGTCCAGAGTTCATTGTTATTTTATCAAGCTCCAGGACGAAATTACCAGCCAGTTTACGTTCACCTTCCTGTAGAGTTATACTATCTTCAGTTCCTAATCCATAGGAAAGACAATATCCGATAAGAATCAACATCATTCCCAAGTGTGCAGTATAAGGTCCCCAGGCCCTCAACATGGGAAGTAGTCTCTTGGTCCGATACCTCCACATGTACCTGAAGATTGAATATCCACAAATGAATGCCCAAGGTATCATGGCCCCTACCATCCAGCCTCTTCCTTCAGACATTATTGCGTAGGTTAGGCTGAAAGCAATTCCAAGTCCGATTACAATCAGGATCTTCTGTAAATCAATGAAAGGTCTCAAGGTGTGTATGGTGAAAATTGCTGAAAGAATGACCACAAACGGAGCTAGTCGCACCTCAAACACTTCGGGAGTCAGATATCCGTTTGCTCTGACCAGAAGCAGAACTAGGGTTACGGTGAGTATCAAGAGCTGGGTGTAGATTGCTGCAAAGAATGTATTATCCTCACTAAAGTAATCCTCTAGACTCTTGTATTCTTTAGGTTCTTCCGCTTCTTTTTTCCTATAATTTGAGATGACTAGTCCAAAGGTTAAGATAATGGCTAGAATCATCATTATGAAAAAGCCCTTGACTGACACATCATTCTCTAGAACATATCCCAACCGACTCCAGGCCCCTCCAGTTTCTTCTACAATAAATGCGTGAACCGAGGACCAGATACCACCTCTTGTAACAAATGATTCCAATAATACTAGAACAAAGGTAAGCATTGCTAGAAGAGGTCCTAAAACGCTGTATTTTTTCTTTCGTCTTGACATGACAGACGTATGCAGTAGACTGGTCGTCGCAAGCCACGGTAGCAATCCAGCAGTCTCGACTGGATCCCAGGCCCAGTAACCACCCCAACCGAGAGTTACGTATGCCCAATAACCTCCAATAGCCAATGCCAGACTCATTCCGATCCAGGAACTGCGTCCCCATCTCCTCACAGTCTCATTCCAATTCTTATTTCCAGTTATTAGATAAGCCATTCCAGAGGCATAGAGGAGGACAATCATCCCATATGATACAAAGACGATTGGTGGATGGATGATCATGTATGGTGATAATAAAAGTGGATTCAGTCCGTTTCCAATGTCAGGTACGGTTTCATTCTGACTGAATGGATTAATGTATAGTTGGATAATACAAAATCCCAGAAGGATAATGCAGCCTATAAGCGAGGTACTTTGCTTCTGCGAATCCTCTTCTGAATGTAGTTTTCTCTCGACGTTTATGGACAGGATGGTTGTCCATGCCCATATCAGCAAGGTACCATCTCTCCCAGCCCAGACACCGGCTAGTTTGTATCCCATTGACAAATGTTCAGCTGAGTAATCTGATACGTATTCAAATCTCAGATCCGTAACTAGAAAGTAGTAGGCCAGTAGAATCAAAGCAATAGTATGAGTCACAAGTGTTAGGGATAACAAAGCCTCGAAATTTCGTTTGTATATCTCGTTCCTATTTTTCAGGTTATTAAAACCAAAATATATGGAGCAGAGTACTAGAAGCGGGTTGAGATAAATTAGGATTTCACCGACATTCATCTTCGACCGGCGAGTACTAAAATTACCAGAATAGAGATGCTAGTGATAATACTTGGAGAATAGAGCAAGGACTCATCTTCAGAATCTTGAGATTTAATATTGACCTTGAAATAATAGGAGTCTCCCATCTTTACAACGTTCATTCCTTCATAGTAGCTATACTCACTTGCAGGGATTTTATCAGTGGAGTTATCATCTTTCTCAAGTTCATACTTGTAGCCCGGATAGTCATCGTTCTTCACTTCGTACGTAAATTGGAATCTATCATTTATTGTATCATTTCGTTCTATGGTTTCTGGTTTGTAGCAGGTGTATGGTTCCTCTAAAGTGCAGACGTAGAATGTAACCGAAACTACATTATCTTCCGTGTCAATCAATGCCGTAAATTCGTCACCTTCAGCTACTTCGTCTGGTGAATGTGATATTTCTGAAACTACAGATGGTAAAAGCAAAACCAACGCAAAAATAATTAATCTTTTCATATTTATCCTATCTGGTTTTATATCAATGAGTTTATTAGTCTTTTTCGTTTGTTTTTTTCCAACGAATCCATGCTATCGCAAAGCAGGCTGCGGCGAACAACATGAAGATTGGGTACATGGCTTCCATCCATATTCCCATTTTCTCAAATCCTCCAATTGTAACTGCCGTTGCGCACAATGTGCAAATAATTCCGAATATTAGAAAAGGCAAATAATCGCGTTCTATATCCATAAACTGGTACCCCAATCCGGTTAAAGGGTTATATTATAGTTGACCTTGTTGAAACGAATGCAGAGAGTATGTATGGGAGGCACCTTCGATGTGTTCCATAGAGGTCATGAGGTACTAATTCAGACGGCTCTTGAGGTCAGTGTTCAGGTTTTAATCGGTTTGACCACAGACGGACGAGCTGGTAAGGGACGAGTTGGATTTCAGATTACATCCTATAATGAGAGGAAAGATAGGTTGGAAGGCTGGTTAAAATCCCAAAGAGTTGAACACAGGGTTGAGATCGTACCTTTGAATGATGATTGGGGACCAGCAGCCTTGGGGAAAGAGTTTGAAGGCATCATTGTTTCAGAGGAGACTGAAGATATGGCCTTAGCCCTAAATCAAGTTCGTGAACAAGAAGGGATTGATAAATTGAAGATAATTGTCGTTCCAATGGTCCAGGCCTATGATGGTCATCGAATCAGCAGTAGCAGGATAAGAGACGGAGAGATCAATTCCAAGGGCTCTAGGGCCTAACACTTATAGACACCCCTCAGATGCGAGCCACTTAGCATTTGGTGCGAGAGAAATATAATGGTTGAAGAGCAGATTTCAAGTATATCGCAAGACATTCGCAGTTCAATCGCTGAGGATTCATCAGTTCCTAGAAATGTTAGGTCCAATGTGGTAACAGGATTGGAAACCTATCTCCTCAACAAGCATGATGATCTGGACCTGAGAGTATACTCCACTATCTCTGTCCTTGAAGAACAAATAAATGATACCAACATCCCTCAACATGCGCGAACTCGACTCTTTGAATTCATAAGAGATTTAGAAGGGATTGTTCGTAAGTGGGAAAAAACAGCTGAATAGGCGTTCTATCTTTCTTGTTTTTTTAGGGGATACCTATTTATGACCTTTTATTGCTAAAGATGATGTGAACAGAAGCCAATTTGTGTCATTGATTCTGTCTTTTGCGTTTCTAGGAGTGTTGATTACTTGGACACCGACAACGGCGGAAGAGGTTGGGGATCAAGAGCAAGATGTAGCTCTCTATCTTTACACATACAATGGTATTGGTAGACTTCACACTATGGAAACAGGAGGGCATGGTGACGCCGACCAAGTTAGCATTCAACCTGGGAGTAGTACCTATTTTGCTTTGAATCTCAGTCTTCAGACGGATTTGCCGGTCAAGTCCTACCGAACAGATGTTGGTTTTCACCTTTATCTGTACGCAAACTCAGCAGATTTCAATGCGGGTCACTTGAATTTGTTCGTTAGGGATGGTACTACGATGACAGGAGGCGAATTGCTTGCTTCCGGTGATATGAATGTTCCTACGGTAATCCAAACCAACAATGAGGAACATGTGGATATTTATTGGGAGGAGGATTATGGCCCCACTCATTCTTTCGCTTCCGAACATTACATAGTCTTGGAATTAGAGAACGATGGTGATAATGCAATCAATCTGGAACTTGATTCGGGAAAGAGTGGCGACTCACCATCTCGTCTAGTAACCACTACCAATCCAGTCAGGGAGATCACAGTCCTTACAGAATCCTACAATCTGGCAACCCCAGATCTGGAAGACCTTGTTAGCACTGAGAATTTCAAGCCGAATTTACCTTCTGATATTTCAAAGATGTTTGTTTCAGGTACAGCATTGAACGCTTTCGGGACCTATGACATTACAAAGTTTGAGGTCGCAGTTTTTGATTCAGATGACAATGAATTATTTGTTGGCGAGACTGAAGTGGATGAACCAGACCAAGATGCCGATACAAATGAATTTGAAGAAATTATTTGGAACTACAATAATCCTGCTGAGCCTTCTGAGAATCATAAGGGTAAGGGAATCTATACCGTTCGTGTATCGGCCGTAAATCAGCAAGGCAATGAATTCTCATTGGATAAATCAATCCAGATGGATGCTTATGGTGTATATCTCTATACAGCAGAACCTGACCAGAACGTAGCTGTTGGAGGCGACGTTGAATATCAGGTATTTGTCATGAATGCAGGTGATGAGCAAGACAAATTTACGATAGAACCCAGTGAGACATCCGACAATTGGGTTGTAAGTCCATCAACTTGGACAAGCAGTACTCTGGGTTCCGGAGATGAACAGGCGGTTACCTTCACTATTTCTGCATCTGATTCCACAGAAATGGTTGGAAAGAGTGCCGTTGTGATTTTTACAGGTCAATCCGAGAATGCTGTTGTTGAGGAAACATTTGGTTTGATAACCACCACCTCAGTTGGCGCAGAATATGAGGTTTCATTGTATTTCGAGGATGAGGTTTCAGGCCAGGCGGTTTCAAGTCTCAGTACCAAGGGAGTTGCTGGGGAATGGAATCAGTATATTTTGAGTGTCGCTAATCAAGGTCAAGCGACAGACGGTGTTCAATTGATTGCTCAAGAAGTTCCACCAGACTGGGAGATTAAGTTTGAGTATGGAGATTTGAATGCTGGCTCGATAACAGTTGATGGCATACCACGCTCAGGTGATGGTTACAACGTTGCGAATGTTACGGTGTGGGCTAAGCCAGCACAGGGTGGTGAGATTGAGACCGCAGATATTGAATTGATAGGCATATCTCAAGGCAACACTAGCAAAAGTGATACGGCTACCTTATCCATAACACGCACTTTTGGTCTCGTGCTGAGTATCACTCCTCAAGGTCACTCAGGTATTTTTACAAACAAGCAGGCTGGCGAGCAGTTTGAGATTGACCTTCTTCTGGAATCTGCAGTTGAGGACGAACGAACCATCCGTCTCTATATTCCGGATGATGAATTACCAGATGGTTGGTCATACAGTTTCAAGGAGGATGGAGCCACAGTTACTGAGACGTCATTAGATGGAGGTGAAAGTAAACCTTTGGTTCTTTTTATCACAGTTGGTAGCCAGACGGTCTATAATGAGGACGGGTATTCATTCAATGCACTGGCTCAGGATCTTTCAGATTCGACTGTTCTTGCTCGCCAAGAGATTACTGTAATGCTCAGGCTTGATTCTGGATTTGCCCTATCATCTTTGCAATATAGGGTAGAGGGTGCTTCTCCCGGAGAGAGTTATACAGTCCAACTGAATATTGATAATCAGGCCAATGGCGACGATAGATTCACACTCTCTGCAAGTTATCCGTCAGGATGGAGGGTTGTTTTTCCAGATGGCAATACTTTCGATGTTGAGGCAACTCGTTCCATCACGATTCCTATCCAAATTACTGTAGGTGATGAGGCTGAAGATGGTGATAAAGTAAGTATTATTATATCCGTGGCAAGTCAATTGTCAAATCAGGAAAAACAGCAGAGTTTTATTATCGAGGTCGAACAGGGTTTTACAGATAGATTGTCTTCTGCTCTTGCTGATTTATGGTACATTTTTGTCTTTTTAGGTCTTGTTATAGTTATTGGCGTGGTTAGCTATTATCGTCAAGAAGAGGATTGGGATGATGATTATTCTGATGATACTGAAAGTGACCGACCTCCTCCCGAATCCGATGATGAATGGGATGATTGGAATTAAGGAAAACTGAATGCCAGTTTCATTGACCTATTTAGGGGGCGCTTCAGAAGTTGGCAGAGTTGGAGCGGTTTTAGAGGGTGATGAAGGCCGGCTTCTATTGGATTATGGAATTCAACCAGATGATCCGCCCAAGTTTCCGCTACCCGCACCAGAGGTCGATGCGCTTTTGCTAACTCATGCACACTTAGATCACTGTGGATTAGTTCCGGATGTAGCAAGTCGAGGAACTCCGATTGTTTCTACTCCAGTTACAGGTGCTCTTGCTGAAAGAATGGCCCAAGACACGCTTAAAGTAGCTGAATTAGAGAATTATCCCCGGCCATTCCATCCGACCGCAATAGCCGATATGAATCACAATCTCAGACCTTCAACGCCTGGGAAAATTGAATATCGCGGTGGTTTTGAATTTCAGATGTTCAATGCAGGCCATATCCCTGGTGCAGTCATGTTTAATTTTCCACAGCAGGATTTTCTATTTACCGGAGATATTCACACGGTTGACACTCAACTTACCAGAGCAGCTAAACCGAAACCATGTAAGACACTGGCTATAGAGTCGACATATGGGGGTCGTGATCATCCGAATCGGCGCCAGATAGAGTCTGAATTGGTAGATTCTATTGAGGAAGTGGTCAATTCAGGTGGCAAGGTTGTCCTACCTTCATTTGGGCTTGGTCGTTCTCAGGAATTGCTAATGCTTACTCGCAATTTGGGATTTGAAGTATGGTTAGATGGAATGGGTCGTGATATGGCTAGAATCCTACAGAAATATCCAGGTTCAATTCGTGATGTATCTTCTATGCATAAATCAATCCGACAAACAAATTTTGTAAAATACAGCCGTCAGAGAGATATTGCTTTGAATGCTGATGTTATTGTCACAACTTCAGGCATGCTCAATGGTGGTCCAGTGCTTCACTATTTGTCTAAGCTTCGAAAGGATCCATCTTCGGCTGTCTTTCTTACAGGCTTTCAGGTTCCGGGGACTAATGGACATTTGTTGAAAGAAACCGGAAAGATAAGGTTGGAGCGGGATCCTAAATCACCCAGTTTTGATATCCAGTGTCAATTCAAGGCATTTGATCTGAGTGGTCATGCTGGCCACAGCCAGATTGTCGATTTTATCAATGGTTGTAATCCTGAAAAAGTAATCCTTTATCATGGAGACAATCGCGAGGCCTTTATTGATGATTTGAAGGATTATGAGTTGGTGTTGCCTCAAGAGAATGAATCCATAGAGATAGTTTAGGTATCTTCTGTATCATAGTCAGCTCCAATAAACATTCTAACAAATCCTAACAGCATGAAAAAGATTAATGAAGTGAAAACTATACCATAGGGCCCTTGCAATTCGACAGAGTCCTGTATTCTCCCCTCGGAAGTTGCCAGATAGTCATTGACATTGATTACAACCTCGGCAAGCGTAAATGTAATTATTAACATCACGCCCAAGTTCATAAGGTAACTGATGAATAGAGTCCTCAAGGTTCGAGACACTCCTTTTCTCTGCACGTCTGTCAACAAGGAGATGTCTAATCCGGCAGGCTTGAATTGTTCAGCATAATTCTCGTACTTTATCGCAGCATATGAAAGTTCGATGTAAATGATAAATCCCAATCCAATAAAAATGCCACTTGCCAAGTACTCATCCCAGGTTCTCTTCTGTTCTTTTACTTCATACCCACAGAAATCAGCATCATGATTCTCTAGACAAAGGTTAGGACTATGGAGGAATCCGATTATGATTGCCAATGCGATTGAACCTGCAATAGCCCATCCCTTTCTTTTCCAGATACCAAAGGCGCCTAAGAATGCAATCGAACCGAATATCAAATTCGAAACGCGAATTCTAGCATCATCTATTCTTTTCTCACTTCCTTCTTCGTCATCATAAAGAATTTTGACAGGTTTCCATTTCCATTGGGTCTGTTCAGTTTCTTCATTTACTACTTGAGAAGGTATTACGTGTTCACCAACCTGCCAATCAAGGGCTGGGTCAGAGATGTACTGGGCGAGTAAGATTACTGTAGCCAGAAGTAGGAAAAATTTGTATTTTCCTTTGAATAGAGTAAATGTGTAGAATCCAAAACCGGCTATGAAACTCCATACTACAAAGATAGCAGGGTCCGGTTTGAATCCCGGAATGGCTCCCCGTGCATATTTTGTTATTAATGAATCTAGAGGATTGTGATAATTATAGAACTCCAGAATAACATAGACCAAAGCTAAGCTGGAGATTATCTTGATTCCAAATATAATAGGATATTCTCCAAAAAGATCCTTGTAATTGATGACCTCACCTATTTTTGGAATCTTGCTCGGTTTTTCTTCAATTTCTTCCATTCAACCACCTTGTAATACAGTATTGACTGATTCGTCAGACTTCCAATCTCCAATCTCCATTCCAAAGCTCCTGATTTCCGAAACCATATTTTCTCTCTCCATTCGTGCGACTAACAGTGGTTCCCCCGGTATTCTATTCATTTTCTCTTCGAAATCAAGGCTAGATGGTGAAATTGTAGTTATTGGATAACCACGACTGATTGTGCTAGTGAACGCCTCCGAAATAGTGAAGTCATCATCTAGGGAACTAAACAGAATTATTGGAGAGCCACTTGGTATATAGGGTAGAAGATCCTTCAGAACAATTTCCAGTTTTAGATTTCCTTTTGGCGTGATGCTAGATAGTGCAGTTAGAATCTTGAAAAGATGGTGTTCACCCCGATCCAGATCTACTTTTTCCACATCTTCTCCATAAACCATCAATGCAACTTTGTTTCTTTCGTCCAAGAGCTGTTTTGCGTATGTTGCAGCCCCTCTGCAAGACATCTCGAGGGGAGTGTCCTTACCACCTCCAACAGCCGAAACTTCTCTGGCATCAACCAATAAGATTACATCCATGACATCCTCTTTTACAGTTTCATTGACCATCATTTTGCCCTTTTTAGCCAGCGCTTTCCAGTTTACGGATCTTAGAGAATCACCCGGGACAAATTCCCTAAGTGAGTAGAATTCAGTTCCAGATCCTATCACGTTGAGCGGCATGGCACCTGATAGGAGTTTAGGAGATCTCGATTTTATAATCTGGTACTCCAGTACCTCAATCTCAGGAAAGACCGAAAAACTATAGATGGTGTCTTCAATTCTTTCATTATAGAAAAGGTCGAAGGCATCCTTGACTCTCATTTTAACAGGACCTAGATGATAATGCCCTCTTATCGGAAGTTTGAGAGTATATTCGAAGGATACCTCTTGCCACGGCTTCATGTACAGTAGCGTATAATTTGATCCTTTGATAATTCTAGCCTGAGGTGGCAGACTATCATATATTTCAACGAATCCTAAACCTAGGCCTGTGTTCTTAACTATGAATTTTACACCCATAGTACCGTCCTCAAAGATGTTGTCTGAAGTTGTTTCTCTTCTTATTGAGACCTTCGGCATCCATACATCAAGAAAACTGGCTAATACTACGAAGGTTAACATTACCAGTCCTGCGCTGATGAACAAGTAGTTGAGTCGGATTAGACCTGCTAAAGTCAGGAATATGGCACCTCCTGCGACTGCTGCCGCTTTTTTACTCCACATTTAATCTTCTAGTTGTCCCTGCGTTGTTGGTACTTCTACTTCTTCAAGAATCTGTGAGATTATTTCCTCTGTCTTTACACCTTTGATACGTGGCTCCGGCTTTAGTATCATCCTGTGTCTGAGGGTGTATATACACAATCTTTTGATGTCGTCAGGTATGACGTAATCTCTTCCATTTAGAACAGCTAAGGCACGTGATAATTTGAACAATGCTTGTGCGCCTCTGGGAGAAGATCCGACTTTAACTCTTGGATCCTCCCTAGTACGATGTATAATCTCGACTATATATTCAATTATGGAATCGTCGACCTGAACCTTTTCCAAGCTTTCCTGCATTTCTCGAAGTTTTTCAGGAGAGGTTATGGCCTTGAGCTCATGTTCGTCTTTTCCTCTCTGTTTTCGCTTGATTAGGATTGCTCGTTCTATAGGTCTGCCAGGATATCCTACAGATAGTTTCATCATGAAACGGTCAAGCTGCGCGTCAGGTAGAGGGTAGGTCCCTTCCGATTCTATGGGATTCTGGGTTGCCAGAGTCACGAAAGGTTCAGGAAGTTTGTGTGTGTCTCCTTCGATTGTAACTTGATGTTCCTGCATCGCTTCAAGGAGAGCAGCCTGTGTCTTTGGAGGCGCTCTGTTAATCTCATCCGCCAATAATAGGTTACAAAACAAGGGTCCTTTCCGGAATTGGAATTTCTGATCTTTTTGATTCCAAATATAGATGCCAGTTATATCTGCAGGAAGTAAATCTGGGGTGAATTGCACTCGTTTAAAGTTTATTCCCAGAGTTTCCGCAAACGTGTTAGACAATAAGGTTTTGGCCAGTCCGGGATTATCCTCGAACAGAGTGTTTCCTCCAGCTAGGATACCCACTGCACAGAGGTCTAGAACTGGTCTTTTACCCATAACGACTTGTTCAACTTCGCCAAGTACGGCATGCATCAAATCGTGTGTTTCTTGTAAAGAAGGCTCCATGACGTAGGTTTGTACTGCATCACTTTGCTCTTCAGTCTCATTTTCTTCTGTTTTTTCTTCTTCTTTGTCTTCCTTCTTTTTTCCAAATAGGCTCATTTTTTCCACCCTCTAACGGCTTTTTCGACCACATTTAAGGTCATATTCTTTTCATTGTCTATAATGAATCTAATTAATACTGGATCCTTCAACATTTCTTCTAATTTTGAAGGCGGTAGCATTTCGAATTCCTCTCGTGAGAAACCATTTGCGATTCGTACTTTATCAATGAATACCTCCTTTATGGTTTCTGGATGAGTATAATGTGCGTGAGGCACTCTAAATCGGGATAGTCTCCCCTCATATATGTTAAACAAATGTCTCCAGGGTTTTGGATTTTCTACCCTCATCATTGCTAACTGTAGCAATAGAATTATAGAACCTAGGAAAATTATCCCTAGTGTCTCACTGCTGCTTATGTAACCTAAAACACCAAAGAGCTGTACATAAATCAGGGAAATTAAATCAGATTGGATGTGTCTGCTCTCATCAAAAATTATTGTCTGTTTCTCACCTTCGCTGAGGTATTCCACCACTGACAAAACGAATTCACGATTATCTAATTGATTGTAATATTGATTTGTAAATATGCTCGTGTCAGATATGAATATCACTTTTCCGTCCCCAACACTAGCTTCAGCTACAACAGGCTGCCCATAAGAAACGTTTTTACGGTAAGTACTTTCTCCCTCAATACAGTTATCATTTTCATCCAAAATTAGGCAACCACCCTTTCCATCTTGATTACGATCTACAAATCCCTGTTGGCTAGAATGTGCCAATTCTTCTGCCGAATCAGATTTTACAGACAGTACTCCAGGAGAGCTCATCATTAACTGACCACTGAACCCCCCCATCCTCTCTATTTCGGCATCTATGATTACAATAGAATTATTCTTGGGATGGATGGCTTCGTTCCAATGATTCGAATCATAAAGTCTGGCCGGTTTACATTTGGGGCTGCTTCCAGTGTATCCCAGTGAATCTACTGCGATGCCTACCAGACCACTACTGGTTGTTGGTTGGCACCCCTCTTGAACAATATTTGCCCACCATTTTACACCTACGTCCAGGCTTCCCATATCTCCGTGGAATGCGGAATTACCATAACCGGAATCATCGGCAATTATCACCTTGCCACCCGATTTTACAAAGGCATGAATTGCTTTTGCGTCATATTCACTGTACATCCTTTCGACACCAATAATAATCAGAATGGTCTCGTTGCTGTTGATTGTAGGATGTGTAGAATTTTTCTCAACTTCAGCAATCTTATTGATTATAGCTGGTCTAGACACAATGGTCTTGATTTCGTGTTTTCCGTCGCCGTCTTGATCTATATCATTAGCAAATTGAGAGATATCATTCCAATCATCATCATAGGCAGACAGTTGGGAAGGATTCTTCGCATTGGTTATTAGAACCGGATATACCACCGTAATCATCATCAGAATAATGAAGAGTGCGAAAAGTTTGGACCCATACTCTTTCCAGAATTGTCTTCTCATTTTTTACTTCCTCATCCCAAATATATTGGTAAATCTTGAGATTTTCCCGCTTTTTAGGCCCTGATTCAAATCCATCTCGACTTGATGTAGATTGTTTATTGCCTCTACACACCAGATGTTGTAGGATCCGTCAATCATTTCCATTCCGAATTCATCAACAATCTTAGGCTTGATTCCACTATATCTTGCAATCTCGAAAAGTGAGGTCAAAAGTTTGACGCTGTGGTCAGGAATAGGTAATGCACCACCCATTACATCTGTAAATTCTCTGACTGTCTGAGTTCTTGTTTTGATGAACCCATATCTCCTTAGAATATTTAGTAGTTGGTGATATGATTTGATAATAATCTGTCTATAATCCTCATCCTTGTTCAGTTCCTTTTGCATCTGCTTGATGAGGTTGCGCACTTCATATTTGTGTCTCTGTGTCCAATAGAGATAATATCCAGTTAGCAAAAGGGCGGCCGGAATCCCAACGAACAAGGGGATATACTTTTCTAGGTCAATGGGTTCGACTGCTTCGGGAGATTTGGTTATAGTTATAGCTACATCAGTCGCAGTAAATTCAGCCTCCTGGGGTGTATCATAGAATGCATCAAGTGGTCCTCCTGCAAAGGAAGCAGCCACTGTCACGCTAGTTCCATTATTAGGGAATACAAAACTGAAGTGCGCAAGACCGTTTGCGTCTGTTTCAAGTTCATGCGTCTCTTTCGCATCCATTTCAACTCCCTTGCCATAATACATTGTAACCTCAACAAATGCGTCAGCGAATGGTAGTGGCGTCCCATCATCCTCTTGTAGCCACAAGGAGACATTCACGGTGTCGCCTGGGAATACACTTACAGGCTCAAAATCAAATTCTATAGTGCTCGGTACCAGAATGTTGTGTACACTCTTGTAGCTGGTACCATCTACGAACTCGATACCATTGTATCCTATATTCAAAGTATGATTATTCCGGTATATTTCAGGTACTGTTCCAACAGCTGTGAAGGTAAGGTCACCCATAAAAGAAGTTGATAATTCTTGACTACCTATGGAAACAGAGATATTCCCATCAAGGCGATTTCCTAAATCGTCCATCAATATACCTGTAACATTGATAGCTCCACCCCTTACAAGTTCCCCATCAAACCAGTCCCCTACAACATTGATTGTCTGAAATGAACTTGAACCATACACCCCAAAGGATGTATTTGCCTCGGCATCCAGATGCCATAGGGTTTCGTTGAATATTGCAGTTACATTGTCGATACCTAAATTATAGTTCGAGACCAAGGTATGGTTCAGTTCAAAGGTACCAAATACGTCAGTGTTAGCATAGTAGGTGGTACCTCCTATCTCAATCTGAATTGTCTCTGAAATAACTGGAGCTCCAGTTTCATCAATTATACTACCGTAGATGGTTACGTTTTCTCCTCTGTATGCGTCATCAGCCTGAATAGATATTGTGACTGTACTTTGAGGTATTACTGTAAGTTCATTTTTTGAACTTAGCGCAACACTATCACTCTCTACAATAGATATCTCAATAACGAATGGTTCATTCTGTGCTTCTTCCACAAATGTTAGGAATTCAAATTTACCAGTTTCGTCAGTAGTCAATGGTGGCAAGAATCCATCCCTGAAGAACTTGATCGCTACACCCTCTATAGGAATTCCTAACTCGTCAATTATAGTTCCACTTACGTTATAATCTGCGTTTCTAGCAGTTCTGCAAAGCCATTCAGCCTCCTCTTCAGACGTCATCTCACATTTGGTGTGTTCGTCCAGTATCAAAGAGGGCGTCGCAAGGAATATGGCTGTTGATTGAGCCGTGCTTCCCCATAGGGATTTACTATCCATTAAAATCGCCGTGATGTTGTGACTACCAGCGTCTTCCTGTGAAATGTTTACAGATAAGCTATACCTTCCTTCACTGTTTGTTGTAGCTGAACCGACATAGATTCCATCCAATTCCAAGTTGATAGTGAATTCATCCACACTTAAGTTGTTATGATCTGTGACATTTCCTTCCAGTTTTATATTCCTAGTCCTGAGACACTGCGGTATGTCACAAGGAACATCGTTCTGCATGGCCTCTATAGTGATACTGCTAATACCTCTTATGATAACTTCATCTGACATGGCAACATCGGCTGGATGAAAACCATCACCAGAATAGCTTGCAATCAGTTTTGTCTCTCCCCAACTGGCATTTGCGGGAATCGTCAGATTTATTTCCCAGTCTTGGTTTCCAGATACATTTATTTCACCAATTACATTTCCGCTGTAGCTGATTTCAATGGTACCGGTTGGTTCCTCTATTTCATCTCCTTGTATGCTTCCTCTGATAGTGTATATTTGATTTATGTCGAATGTTCTATCATTATCATCACTGAATTCTAACTCGATACTAGCGTTTATTACTCTGATATAACGAGTGCTGCTACTGTCTGTGAGATTTTCATTACCATCAAAACTGAAGAATAGTTTTTCATTTGAATCCTCAGCCACAGGAAGTTGTATTTCTATTGCAAAACTTCCATCGCCATTTGTTATTTCGCTGTAATCAATTCCATCAAATTCAAGATCTATAGTATACCCACCTAGACCTAATCCCTCCTCTTCAAGTATAAATCCGGTGATAATGGTGGTATCACCACTGGCACCTGTGGTTGGTACAGTTGGCAAAATACTTGTATTTCCTTTTATGGTAATATTTAGTGAGATAGGTCCCCACTCATCAGTTATAGTTTTAGTTGTATTAGCATGCTCTATGGCTTGTGCTGGTCGATATAACTGTATAAACCAATCACCAGCCCTTATAGTAGATGCCAATGAACTTCCATTACATATTACTTCTACAAAACCATCCGAGTCGGTTGTTCCTTCTCCAATCTTATAAGACGGACTTTCCTCTTCTTCAGTCTCATTAATATAAGCCTCAATTTCTAGCCCTACATATGGCTCTCCTGAAGTCTGATTAATAATATTGAAAGACCAGATAAATTCTTGATCCTTGTAAACTATGGAAGGTGGATATTCTGGAGTTCCAGCTCTTGCAGGTGGACTACCCCATGGTGGGTCATCCTCATCTTCATACGCATATACCGGATTTGCCTCTCCCTCATCCCCGTCATCCCACGCGTCAAGGTCTGTATTGTCATCATGTGGATCCGAGGTGTTCCATCCCTGTACATCATAGTGGATCCTAGGGTCATTATCATCACCAGTTATGTTCCAATAATAATACACTTCGTAATAATCATCCAGTCCGTCATTGTCTGAGTCGCTGTCCATTGGGTCGGTTCGCGATTCATAGGTGTCATTAGAAGGAGTCACTTCCTCCAAGTCACTCAGTTTGTCACCATCCGAATCAGCCTTTGTCGGGTCCGATACGTAATTGTATTGATTATCTACGCCGTCCCGCTTTATGTTCCAAGGGTCTATCTCATCCCCGTCCCACAAAGTATCTCCGTCAGAATCCTTTTCCAATTCATTGGTAGAATAGGTATTGATCTCTTCTAAATTGGTTAATCCATCACCATCCAGATCTTCGTCTCCGTCTAATGTTCCATCTGAATCCGTATCATTAGATATTAAGCTGTATTGATATCCCTGTACTTCGCGTGTTCTTTCCCAGGTATCATTCAATCCATCTCCATCCGAGTCCTGATTCTTTGGATCTGAGAAGTAGGTGTAAACTTCAACACTATCATGTAATCCATCATTATCCGAATCCCAAATTTTCGGATCAGTACATTCATTATCGTTTATTCCATATATACACGTATTTATTTCCGGACCATCATTTATTCCATCGTCGTCTGAATCATGGTCATTTGGATCAGTACATTGGGTATTACTTTCTCCATAGATACAATTATTAATTTCATCATAATCGTTTATTCCATCATCATCGGTGTCATTGCTGTTTGGATTAGTACATTCATCATTGTTTTCACCATATGTACAATCACCGAATAAGAACGGCCTCCCTTCCACATAGTCACTTAATCCATCATCATCACTATCAGAATCCATTGGATCTGTATTATGTGTGTAAACTTCTACCCCATCATGTACTCCATCATCATCACTATCAGAATCCATTGGATCACTGCATGATTCACCATCCTCGCCGTATCCACAATTTTCCACTTCATATCCGTCTCCTATGTAATCGTCATCAGAATCTGAATCTTTTGGATCAGTACATTCGTCATCATTTTCACCATATACGCAATTATTTATTTCATCATAGTCATTCATTTCATCATAATCGGAATCATCCTGATATGGATCAGTACATTCGGCATTGTTTTCACCATATATGCAATTGCTAACTTCGTCATAATCATTTATTCCATCATCATCAGTGTCATTTTTGTTCGGATTAGATCTGTAACTGTATGTGTTATTCAACCCATAAACTTCATCCCCATCAATCAATCCATCATCATCTGAATCGGGGTCATTTGGATCAGTTCCTTCAGTTATTTCTTCACCATTACTTAATCCATCACCATCATTATCTAATGCAGCAAGAAAATCGTCACTAGCGTCGTTAGGGTTTGTGTCATCAGTTTCAATTTCAGTACCATCCCTTATTCCTCCATTATCGGAGTCTGAATCAAGAGGATCTGTAGCACCATGTCCATGAGATGTGTTGTTTCTGTCCTGCCCTAATATTTCTTGACCATCCGATAGGCGGTCTCCATCAGAGTCATCGTCCATTGGATCAGTACCTGTCAAAGTTACCTCAAGCCAATCATTTATTCCATCACTATCCGAATCACTACTGGTGGGGTCGGTACAATCAGAACCTGTGTTATTTTGCCCATAAATACAATTATTTACTTCAACATAATCACTCAGGCCATCATCGTCAGTGTCTGAGTTTGTAAGATTAGTTCCTAGAGATACTTCTGCACCATCGTTTAATCCATCAATGTCAGTATCTTCAATCAGGGGGTTTGAAAAGTAAGTGTTAATTTCATCTCCGTCTTCTACACCATCGTTGTCGGAATCATCAATCTGAGGGTCCGTACATTCATCATTATCTTCACCGTACACGCAATTAAAAATTTCCTCATAGTCATTTACTCCGTCAGCATCACTGTCTGCACTCAAGATATTTGTACATTCATCATCGTTTTCCCCATATATGCAATTAGTTACTTCAGTAGCATCACCTAGATTGTCGTCATCAGTATCTGTATCTCGAGGATCTGATACAAGTAAATTCACTTCCGTTCCATCAGGTAATGCATCTCCGTCAGAGTCTTTTACATTTGGATTGGTACATTCATTGTCGTCTTCACCATAATCGCAATTGTTGACTTCGGTACTATCACTTAAGTCATCATCATCAGTATCAAAATCCATTGGATCTGTGAAGTGAGTTCCAATTTCATCCCCATCATTTAACGTATCACCATCAGAGTCATCATCTATTAGACTAGTACATTCATTATTATCCTCACCATATATGCAGTTGTTAACTTCGGTAGAGTCAGTTAAACCGTCGTCATCCGAGTCAGCATTTTTCGGATCACTTGTCCAATTATTAACTTCATCCCCGTCCTCTAAACCATCGTTATCAGAATCATCATCAATTGGACTGGTACACTCATCCTCATCCTCTCCATAAACACAATTTGTAGTTTCGTCTCCATCCTCTATTCCATCATAGTCAGAATCTTTTTTATTCGGATCACTGGTCCAATTATTGACTTCATCACCATCTTTCAAACCATCGTTGTCCGAATCTGGATCGTTTGGATCAGTGAAATAGATATTTTCTTCTTCTCCATTTGACAGCCCATCATTATCATCGTCAAAAGAAGACAAATCATCATCTGTTCCATCATTAGGATCCGTACCATCAACAAGAACCTCTAGACCATCTTTCTGCCCACCTCCATCAGTATCAGCCACAAGTGGATCAGTAGGTCCCCATGTGGCATTGTAAATTTCATTCCAATCATTTAGTCCGTCATTGTCCGAATCATCTTTTGTTGGATCAGTACATTCATCATTGTCTTCACCGTACATGCAATTATCAATCTCAGTAAAGTCATCAATTTCATCACTATCTGAATCAGCAAGAAGTGGACTAGTGCATTGTTTTCCATCTGCACCATATACACAATTACTCAATTCTACACCGTCTTCTAATCCATCATCATCAGTATCATTATCCATTGGATCTGTTTCACGTGTATTGATTTCTTCACCGTCATTCACACCATCAAAATCAGAGTCTATTTCCGTCGGATCGGTACATAACTTGTCATTTTCACCGTATTCACAAGTATTAACTTCATCTCCATCATTTATTCCATCTCCATCCGTGTCTTTTACGTTTGGATTGGTCCCGTATGTATTAACTTCATCACCATCATTTAAATCATCTTCATCAGTATCAGCTACAAGTGGATCGGTAGGCCCCCAGGTTGTATTGTGAACTTCATCCCCATCAGACAAACCATCATCATCAGAATCGGGGTTCAAGGGGTCCGTATCTTGAATTTGTTCTTCGCCATCATTTAATCCATCATCATCCGTATCGTTATCCTGTGAATCAGTTTCCCCAAGTTCAGGCTCAAAAATTCCATTTCCGTTTATGTCCTCTTCACCATTTTTTAATCCATCTTCATCATCATCTCTATCAGCCTGTTGTATATCATCAGTTTTATTTAGTGGATCTGTAAAATCGGTAAAAATTTCCAAAACATCATTGGCTCCCCCTCCGTCAGTATCAATAAGAGTTGGATCGGTACATTCATCGTTATTTTCACCATGAATACAATTGTTAATTTCATCGTAATCACTTATTGTATCTCCATCAGTATCAGCAAGGGTTGGATCAGTACATTCAGCGCCTGTTTCACCATATACACAATTGGAAATTTCGTCATAATCTCCTATCCCGTCCTCATCCGTATCACTCATTGTAGAATTAGTGCATGTGTTTGTACTTGTTCCATAGATGCAATTCGTGTCCTCCACATGATCAAAAATGTCATCTCCGTCGGAATCTCTGATATCATCCTCCGAATCTCTGGGGTTTGTACCATCTGAGAATATTTCTTCGTAATCGGTTCTTCCCCCCTCATCAGTATCAGGATCTGCAGGATCAGTCTCATCATCATCCAATTTTCCATTTGTGTTAGTATCCTCGTCAGCATCTTCAATACCGTCTCCATCGGTATCTGTGTTGAGAGGGTCGGTTGTTGTGTTACCATCCTCATCGGGTTGCCAGTCCTCAATGCAATCTGGAAGTGTGTCTCCATTTTTGTTGTCACAACTTAGCAAATTGTATTCGAATTCCCAGATATCCATATCCACTCCTAATTCCAGACCATCAGTCAATCCATCATCATCACTGTCGTTGTCTAGGGGATTGGTCCCGTATTCGTAGTATTCATCACCATCACTCACTCCATCATTATCCGAATCGGAGTCCAAGGGATGTGAACAGAATTTCCCATTTAAGGAGTATAATCTACATAAAATCTCATCATCATCCTCCAACCCATCATTATCCGAATCGGTAGAAAGAGGATTGGTTCCAGTATCTGAATCAATGTCAACAAAAGTTCCTGAATTAGTTTCAACTCCGTCCCACAGCCCATCTCCATCGGTGTCTACTTCGTAGGGGTTAGTTCCTATTCCTGCTTCATATTCATCACTGAGTCCGTCTCCGTCGCTATCGCTTACTTCATAGTCTGTTCCAGGTTGCGTACCATTCCCTTCCACATTGTCAGCCTCACCAGTGGTGATGGCAGCATTCATGTCACAGGTTGGACACTGTGTCGAGGACGTCGGTTCGAAAATCAACCATCCTAGACCATCGAATAAGACCTCAGCATATGCGTGCCCATTAAGCATAGTGACAACTCGTGTATCTTCTTCTATCGAGTACCCAGTACTCTCTCCATAGCCACTGCTTTCCCAGCCCTCCGGAGTTACGATGTCCCCGGGCCCATTACCTTCTATATATCTTGAGGGTATGCCATTCAATCGAGATAATACGGTGAAAGCAGCTGCAAAATTAGTACACTTTCCAGACCAGGCAGAATTCCCAAATAAGAAGTAGTCGACAAAATCATGACCATCTGGCGTTAATGTACCATTAATATTGTAGTAATAATTGTTTCTGAGATAATACATTATCGCTTCGGCCTTTTCGTAATCGGTTGTTTTTCCAGCAGTTATGGACGCAGCCAGATCGTAAACATCATTATCAGGACCTGGTCTGACGGGAAAATTGGGTAATTCTACCAGTTGCGGTGAAAAATCAGATGGAGCATTAGCCGCCTGCTTTACAGAGTCAGGTATGTTGTACTCTGTCATTGTAAAAGAATAACTTTGAGCATAGCCGTCAACTTGTAGATTGAATGCACTGTCCATTGTGACTGGATTACTGATGAATACTGAATTGGTGTACAACGCTGTAGATAGATATCCCTGAGCCGGCATTATCCAATTCACAGTATATTCAAACTCTTCACTAGTTACTTCGGGATGTGTAACTAGATAGTCATAACTGTAATCAGGTGATCCAGTATACCAATAACCAGGGTCTGAATTTATTCCAGACACAATATCATACTGTTCGCATCCTGGTGCAGGACACCATTGGCTTCTCGTGTAAGTGTTCGTTGCAGAGTCGTATCCATTGTCATAGATGTCTTTGGCAGCTGTTCTCCAATATTGTGGATTTGCCGTTGGCTCCTCACAGTTATCACAAGTGACTGTAAATTTAACAGCCATAAGCATAGCTAGAGGGTAGAAACCTTCCAATCCACCCCCCACACCATTAGCGTCTGGCTGAGGTGTCCAATCATTGTTCTTGGCCATTTCTTCAGCCCATTGTGGTAGGGGTGGATCATCATCATCCATATCTGGAATCCCATCACCATCACTATCAGGATTATTTGGATCAAGATGACTAATCATATTCTCGTACATATCAGGTATTCCGTCCCCATCACTATCCATCATCTCCTCCCTGTCTGAAATGCCATCGCCATCCGCATCTGGATCCATACAGTTGCTAATCCCGTCTCCATCTAAATCCCCCTCACAATTGTATAAATCCTCCATATTAGGAGGCACGAAATCTTCATTTACCAGATCGTTCCAGAAATCCATTTCAGCCATATCTGAGATGCCATCTCCATCCATGTCAAAATCATTGGGATCAAACCCTAGAGATATTTCGTAATCGTCAGACAATCCATCCCCATCACTATCTCTGAAAGGGGCATCAGGGATTCCATCTCCATCGAGGTCGACCTCAGCTAACGGATTCTTCTCTATGCTCGAGGCTCTTGAAAGAAAAGGGGAATAAGGCAATGCCGTAAGTAGTAAGACTGCAACAATCAGTGCCTGATATCTCTTCCCGCGCATACGATAAATCCAATCCTGCAGAGATAAGTATGAATATATCAGTTAGGTCTAGTAAAATGGCGCCCGCGCCGGGATTTGAACCCGGGTCCTCAGCTCGACAGGCTGAGATGATAGGCCAGGCTACACCACGCGAGCGCGTTGGCGGACCAGAGCACTTTGTATATATCCTTTGCCAAAATAAAATTACATTCCCATGTTAATCCGGAACGTTGGGTTTCCTGCTTCGCCGTTACCAAAGAATTCCTCGGAGTCCCCTTCTTCCATCATGGCCCCCATCAGAACACCGACGGTCTCCTGTAAAAATCTAAGTTCAACCTGAAGCTCCGAAATCGTCTCCTGAAGCTTCTTTATCTCATCTGATTCTGACGCCACTGGGCGTTAATATTACAGCCCCTTATAACAGTTATCTCTAAAGCTTTTCCAGTTTTGTTTTTAGGACCGGTACGATTTCGAATAAATCATCTACAATCCCGTAATCAGCCACCTTGAATATGGGTGCCTCAGGATCCTTATTTATGGCTGCAATAAACTTTGATCCACTCATTCCACCTAGGTGTTGAATAGCACCAGAGATGCCTATTGCCAGATAGAGGTCAGGGGTCACGGTCTTACCGGTCTGACCAACCTGATATGAATGCGGTACCCACCCAGCATCAACTATTGCCCGGCTTGCTCCGGCAGCAGCTCCTATTGTTGCAGCCAGGGGTCGTATCAACGTTTCATAATTCTCCGGACTTTCCAGTCCTCGTCCACCACTAACAACAATGTTAGCTTCCGTCAATTCAATAGTACCCGCACCTATTTTTTCAATAGATGTGGTATTAAGGGTTGAATCTGGTATGTCTCCTGAAAAATTCTCGACACTACCTGACCAGGATTCACCTGTGGGGTATGCATTGTTACGTATGCTTGCAACCAGTGGACTCTCCGGTTTCGATCTAGCAAGGACTTTACCTGCAAAATCAGGTCTAACGAATCCTTCACTACTGGCCTCCAGACAATCTCCCAGATATCCCCACCCTAGTTCGGCAGCTACCCTTGGGCCCAGATCCTTACCCATCGTTGTTGCCCCCATCAATACTCTGGTGGCATCGTTCTTTTGAACAACCTGAGAAACAATTGAAGCATATTTCACAGGATCATAATGTTCCAATGCATCATAATCTGCAATTACTACCTTTCCCGCGGCTAGTTTCATTGCAGACTCTGAAACATTTTTACCGATAACCAATCCTACGACCTCACCCATTCCGGCTGCAACTCCAGCAACTTGTTGTGAGACGTCCTTTATTCCATTACCATCAGTTTCACCGACCAGAACTACAGTGCTCATAGTACCTTAGCCTCCATCTTTAATTTTTCTATTAATTTGTCAATCTTTTCTTCTGGGCTCTCTCCTTCCAGAATCACACCTCCACCTCTAGCAGGCGGTAGCGAACATTCGGTGGTTTGTACATCATTTCCAGGTTCTGAATCAACATCACGATTGTCAAATGGTTTTCTTTTAGACATCATGATGTCCTTCAAGGCCGGGAATCTTACTTTGGTCATGTCTTTCTGGCAGGTAATCAACACGGGGGTTGGAGTTTCAATTATCTGTAAACCACCTTCAATTTGTCTGCTTGCGATTAGTTTATCTCCACTTAATTCCAGATTGGTCACACCCGATACATGTGGTACTCCAAGAAAGTGTGCGACCATTGGTCCCGTTGCAGCTTGGTAGTAGTCTATGCCCTGAACGCCACACATAATCAGATCTGCACCCAGTTCTTTGACAGTTTCAGATAATAACTTTGCATTCGACGAAGGTTTGTTGCCGCTATATTCTTGTTGCCTGAGAACTATGGTCTCATCAGCTCCAATAGCCATCATCTTTCTTAGATCAGTGTCTATGCTAGCATTGCCAGAGAACAAGCTGACTAGCGTTACTTTTCCACCTACGGCTTCTTTGAATTGGACTCCCTGTTCCACTGCGAATTCATCGTACGGATTGACCATGTATTTGAATCCGTCCTCTTTGACTTTCCCATCCACAATCTCTAGTCGGGATTCCGTGTCCGGAACCATCTTGATTAACACTGCTATGTTCATGTTTCTGCCTCCAGATTCTCCAGTAATATCTCAGAGATGTCCTTAACCTGCTTATCATCCCCAATACTCTTCAGACCATCGCTCATCATGGTCATGCAGAAAGGACACCCTACTGCAACGCAGTCGGCGCCTGTTTTTGATGCTTCCTTTGCCCTAATTTCGTTAACTCTCTTATCGGCGTCTTCTTCCATCCACACTCTGGCACCCCCACCTCCACAGCAGAACGAATTGGTTCCATGCCTTTCCATTTCAATAAGATCTCCTCCGAGTGCACCCCTTGGAGCCTCAGTTTCACCTCCAATCCTTCCCAAGTAGCAGGGATCATGAAAAGTTACTTTGTCCTCGAAGTCCTTGATTTTGAGCTTCTCTTCCTGACGTAGTTCATTCAATACCTGAGAATGGTGGTAAACTTCGTATTTTCCACCATATTTCTCGTATTCTTTTCCTATAGTATGAAAACAGTGTGGACAAGCTGTGATGACCTTCAGTGTTCCTAGGGAATTGAGGTTGTCAACATTCATTTCCGCCATCATTTGGAATAGGAATTCGTTCCCAGCTCTTCGTGCCGGATCTCCATTACATGTCTCCATTTCCCCAAGTATTGAAAAGTCAACTCCAGCCTCCTTCAGAAGCTTGGCTGTTGCCCTTGAAACCTTTTTATTCCTATCGTCGAAAGAACCAGCACATCCAACAAAGAACAGATATTCTGCAGGTTCGCCTACTTTCAGGTCCAAACCTTCAGCCCAGTCAGCCCTTGTATGAGCACCTAATCCCCAAGGATTGGAATTTCTTTCCAGATTATTGAACAGGTTCTGTAATTCTTCAGGAAAATCAGATGCTTCCATTACCAGATGTCTTCTCGTGTCTGTAAGTTTGGGAACATGCTCAATATGGACCGGACAGGCTTCGACACAGGCATAACAAGTGGTACAAGCCCAAATCGCGTCTGGAGTGAATCGGTCTACCATTGTCTCTTCAGGTTCTTTTTCACTCAGAAGAAGAGACCCATGTTCTCTTCCATAATCCTTGACATCCATCACGATCTGCATGGGGTTCAAAGTCTTACCACTGTTATAGGCTGGACAGACATCCTGGCATCGGGCACATGCAGTACAGGCCCATCCATCTGATAATTGTCTCCAGGTAAAGTCTGCGAATTTGTTAACACCCAGTGTCAGGTTATCAAAGTCTAAATCGTCAGTCTTTACGGCCTCATTATTCTCATCCGTCTGCATAGGAATCATGGTTCCCATTGGATTATGGTCCTGGAACATTACATTTGGAATAGTGCCAATTAAGTGAGAATGTTTTGTCTGAGGAATCTCAATCAAGAACCCACCTATCAGTACCATGTGTAGCCAGTAGCTAATGTCAACCATACTGGCTATCGTGTCGTGGTCCATATCATTCATTTGCTTTGCGAAAAGAACACCTATTGGTTCCCATTGATTGTAATTGGTCTCTTCACCTATCATATTTCCAGCTTCAACGATAAAAGCAGTTAGAACAATTCCTAGGATTGCCAGTAGGATCAAAGGACCTTCTATGCTTGCACCCTTCAGTTTTGCTGGTCTGATTATTATTCTACGATATAAGGCGATTAGGATTCCTATCGTGGCCATGGCGTACCCTAAGTCCACGACTAGGTTCCAGATTCCGTCTAATTGTATGTTACTAAGAAGTTCTTGCAAGAGCCCTCCAGTCCCCAGATCTACGACGTCACTTACAAGCAGTAAGAAACCCCAGAAGATCAGTGCATGAGCATATCCTGCTACCTTATCTTGAACGACCTTGCGCTGGCCTAACCAATCCCTCAAGAATTCGGCTAATCTCTGCTTCCATGAATTGAAACGGTCATCATCTTTCCCGAGGCGAATCAACCTTACGACAAATCCAACTTGGTAAAAATGCGAACCAAGGGCTATCGCAGACCAAACCAGTAATATTAGATACCATTCTATACCATAATAATCGTGAAATGGTGTCATTCTATTGCCGCCTCTTTTTTCATTGGTTATATCCTATTTTAAACATCTCCCAGATCAATTCTTACTACAAAGGAGTCTCCATCCTTGGCCTTAAGCTCATCTCTCAGATAGACTGGTGAAATAATCTCTATTACTCTTTTGTAATGGGTCCTTTTTGGAGATATTACTGCACACTTTTCGACCTTTTTAGTTCCGCTTATTAGGGCACATTTGAACAGCCATGCCTTTCCAAAAGTCCGGCCTTCCTGTTCGAAACCTTCAATCAGGATTCCCTCTGCAGCTTTCATAGCCTCTATTTTTGGTACTTCATCCTCGTTCAGCCTGAGGTTAAAAGTTCCCTCAAAGGGCTGCCAATTCAATTTACTTTCAAATTGTTCCATATATCCTTTTTTGGAAATATAGTAACCTCCTTCACCAAGTCCAGTCTCTAGGGCACCTCTTATTTCTATTTTCTTTTGAGCCCCAAAGATAAGTCCATATTCGGAGAATTCCTTTCTAAGGATGGAAATTCCCTTATTCATTATTGTTACCACTTGCCCTCCCTGTGCCAATCTCCTTTCTAGATATCCCTTCTCAACTAGTTCAATTAGATATCTTGATGCCGATTGTTGACTTACATGCAGTTGTTTTGACAACCTGATAGAGGATATGTGCACTGGATGCCTTGTTCCACCCTGGAGTGCCAAAAATTTGAGCGTAGAAAGCAGGACTGGCTTCAGTCTTCGTCCTCCTTCATAATATCCTGGAGTTGGTCTTTTTGTTCATCACTCATATTTTCCATAGCTTTCCGTGATTGGTCGACCAAATCACCCATTATTACGCTATAAATCAGAGGAACAATGGTATTGCTCTCAACCTTTGCATCATGATCCACTTTGGCAGCATCTCTCTGAGTTCTAAGTTGATCGGCTGTCATTTCACCTTGACCCAATCCTTGGCAAGCATTGTCCGTTACGAAGTATTTCTTACCATTATAACCTAGAGGATAAGCCTGACAATTAAGTGGCATATCATGATGTACCTGGCAGTTTTTATTTTCCGAATCATACATTGGGCACCCCGTTTCACCTTCTTTTGTTTCCAGAACCAGTTGCGGGAATCCTTGAGACATATTCATTCCAATGTTTGGTGCGATACTGCTCAAAGTTCCGTTTTTCCTCCATCTGTTAAGATCATCAAAGTATACTGGGACGCCATTAACTTTGGAGCAATACTGCCCACATCTGACGCAGTTGTAGACAAACTTAGGTGCACTCTTGTTTTTTTCCTCAGCCATTAGAACTACCAGTTTTTGAGTAACAGAGTGAATGTGGTTAATAACCATGTTCCTCGAATTATGTTGTTTGACTCAATTCTGTTAGTAATGGATTCTTTTCATCCTACGCGTAGGATATGAACTCTTTTATTTACCCCTGGTAATGACGGCGAGGTGTGAATGCTTATGAAATCAAGCAAGATATTAACGCTAGCAGTGGCTTTTGCCATATTGGCCTCAGTAATGACGCCTCTAATTGGTATGGGCCCAGTCGCTAATGCAGCGGCAGATGATCCAGTTGAAGTTAAGATAGGATTATTGAACCCGATAACCGGTCCAATAGCAGTCTACGCTGAAGCCTTTACGGATGCAGCAGAAATGGCTATAGCTGACCTTAATGCTGGTCAAGATACCCATTCTTTCTCCCTGGTTGAAGGTGATTCAGGTTGCGACGGAACAACTGCCGCAACAGCAGCTGACTCGCTAATAAGTTCAGGAGTCGCAGGTATAGCTGGAGCAGCATGTTCAGGAGCAACTCTTGGTGCTTTGGAAGTAGCTAAGACAGGTTCTACGGTAATGGTATCTTACGCCTCAACTTCACCAGCTTTGACTGTTGTGGATGATGACGGTTACTTTTTCCGTGTGGTTCCAAGCGATGCCCAGCAGGGTATGGCAATGGCTTCTATGGCAGCAGCTCATGGATGGCAGAACCCAGGAATAATCTATATGACCAATGACTATGGAGCTGGTCTAGCTGATGTAGTTAAGGCTGCATATGCAGCCGCAGGTGTAGACGCTATGTGTGTCGACATTGGATATGATCAGGATAACACGGACTTCTCATCTCAAGTAGAGGCACTCGCCGCAGCAGGATGTGACAGCTTAATCATGGTCACTTATGCTACTGATGGTGCAGCTCTCTTGGAAGAGATGGCTACACAGGGCGTAGAGGGGGCAACTTCCCCAGTATGTTCTTCAGGCTGTCCATTCCCAGTTATGGGTGCAGATGGTATTGCAGACATGGGTTTCCTTGCGGAATTCTCTGATGCAAGCGCAGCAGCTACAGTAATTGCTACTAAACCTGCAGCAGGTTCAGACAGTGATGCTAAAGACGCATTTGATGCAGCTTGGGAAGCAGAAGAGCGTAATGCCAGTGCAATTTACATCCATGAGACCTATGATGCAGTAACTATGATTGGTCTGGCAGCAATGCAGGATACAGATGGTGATCTAAGGGACGATATTGCAGCCGTTGGTAGTGGCTACCAAGGTGCCAGTGGAGTTCATACATTTGATGCTGTTGGAGATGTTGCAGGTTCAGGTTATGATGTCTGTCAATTCAATCCAGTTATAGTGGACGGCCAGCCAAGTCTAAACTTGGCATGTAATGGTCACTTTGGTACTTCATTATCTTTCCCAGGTGCAGCACCTATCAACATAGGTCTATTGAGTCCAATCACAGGACCAATTGCAGTTTATGCTCCGGGATTCACTATTGCAGCTAATGTCGCAATAGGATACATGAACACAATCCAACCACTTAACTTCCAGTTCTCTGTTACAATAGCAGATTCAGGTTGTGATGGAACAACGGCAGCAACTGGAGCTCAATCACTGATTGATGCTGGAGTTGTTGGTATTGCAGGAGCAGCATGTTCAGGAGCAACTCTTGGAGCTATTGAGGTCGCTAAGGCAGCAGGAGTACCAATGGTATCCTATGCTTCTACCTCCCCAGCTATAACCAACTACGATGATGATGGTTACCTTTTCAGAGTCGTACCAAGTGATGCTCAGCAGGGACAGGCACTTGCAGAGACTTACGAGGCATCTGGATATGAGTATCCAGGAATCATTGCAATGACCAATGATTACGGTGCAGGTTTCCACGGAGCCTTCAAGGACAACTGGGATGGTGATATCTGTTCGGAGTCAACATACGCTGACGGCACTACGGATTTCACATCACAAGTAGCAGCAGTTGCAGATAACGGCTGTGACTCAGTGGTCATGATTACTTATGCTACAGATGGAGCAGCCATAGCTGAAGAGATCGCAACACAGGGACTTGAAGTTGCCATCTTCGGTGGCGATGGAATTGCAGATGTTAGTTTTGGTAATGAATTCACTGACATCAGTGCAATAAGCGGAATCACCGCAACCAAGCCCGCATCAGGTGCAGATTCATCTTTGTCTATGCTATTTGATGCATTCTATGCAGGAGCATCTGCGGCAGCAGGATATGAAGGTGGAATCTACACCAGAGAAACCTTTGATGCAGTTGCAATCATTGGACTTGCTCAAGCAACAGCTTACCTAACACCAGTAGATGATGGCGTAAAGGAAATGCTCGGTTTGACCGTAGCTGGACCTAGCGCACCACAACTAGGTGCTAGTGGAGTCCACATATTTGATGAAAATGGCGACGTAGCCGGTTCCGGTTTTGACATATGTACCTTTGGCGTTGATGATGCAGGTAATGCAACATTAGATTGTCACAGTTCATGGGGCCTGTTTGATGGTCTTACTGATGGCGGTATACCTCAGAACGAGGGCGGGGACGAATGTCCATTCGATGATGTGGTATGGTGTGAAGCCAATATGGAAAACTGTACGGACGAGGACGGTGACCCAGCAGCATGTGGAACAGCAGTCGCTGAAAATTGTGGAACGGATCATGAGGCCGGAAATGAATTCTGTGCAGAGATAACCGAAGAATGTGCAGATGATCCTGGTGACGATGAATGGTTTACAGCTTTCTGTGGTGGTTTTACTGCACCAGAGCCAGAACCAGAACCAGAGCCAGAACCAGAGCCAGAACCAGAACCAGAACCAGTTGTGGAAGAAGAGGATGAGGTACCTGGATTCGGTCTATTGTCAGCCGTTGCTGCACTTAGTGTAGTACTAATTCTCCGCAGAAGACTCTAAGTCAAATCTGTCTGAGAAAGAACTCATAAGCAAAAAGGGGTGGTCGTCATCGAGTCGGCCGCCCTAGTTTGGGGGTTGACAGTTATAGGAGCCCCTGCTGGTACAGTACCGTTCAGAGGTAGCTTTGAGTAGATTAGCATTAACCAGAGATAGTTGGGATTCCATTCCTGTAGGACTGAAATTTGCATTTCTTGCATTTTTTGATGCCTCCCTTGGACTTCGTTATGATTCAGGCATATTCTCGCTGTTAATTCATGGTGATCCACTTTGGATTCTCCAATTCTTTGAGTATGTCCTCTCCAGTATGTATATTCTTCACTGGTTGTTGAACAACTTACAAGGCTGGTACAGAGCAATTGCTTTCGTTTCGTCTCCGATATTAATTTTACTTATTTTTGCATTCTGTCTGGAACAATTATTTGTTGGACAAGAAAGCACTGCATCGACCACATTTAATCTGGCATCCACACTTTTTAGTGGTTTTTATTGGGGAGCTGCATATTTGGCCATAGCTGCAGGTCTGACTTTGACATACAAGGTTCAGCGTTTTGGTAATTTTGCACAGGCTGAAATTATGTTGTTCGGAGCCTATGTGGGCTTTACTATGATGTGGAGTCCTTTTTTCTACACATTAGTAAATGACAAGAAGGTTCTGAATATAGATGTCGCCAAAGACGAGGTTTTGACTTGGGATCTTCTATTTTGGGCATGCGTAACGGGATTTGTTTTGACAGGTCTTCTGGGCGTTTTAATCGATCGTCTGATCTATAGCCGATTTCGGAAGAATCATGCTATTCCCCAAACAATGATGATCGCATCTTTGGGTGTTGCTATGATTCTTCGTGGGATTTTATACCTTAGGTATGGGGCAAGTCAGCACTTATTTGTTCCAGACATAGATTGGCGTTTGTCCACATCCAGACATGAATTTCCAGGGGATAAATGGTGGTGGCCCAGTGTTTTGAGTCAGACGGCCAGGTTCCGTTTTGGTGAGAGAACGGTTGAAAAAAGTCATGATGATATGGATAAGACAGCTTGTATAGAAGAAGGGAAACCAGATAACTTTTCATCCAGCTGGGATGTCGAGTCTGAAATATGTAATGTTACTGAGTATTTGCCTTTCTATGAGATTCAAGATTCAACATATTACTTACAATACACCAAAGCTGCACTGATTCTTGGAGTCTTTGCATCTGTAGTTTTGTTACTATTTGTGCTCAACATGACCCGTCTGGGTCGTCAGATGCGCGCAGTAGCAGACAATCCAGATCTTGCAGCTTCTTCTGGAATTAATGTCGAACGTGTGCATATGACTTGTGCATTCCTATCTGCGGGAATATCTGGCTTCGGCGGTGTACTATTTGGAATGTATGTACGTGTAAATCCAGAGGTAGGTCTTAGCATACTTCTACCAGCATTTTCAGTTATTGTACTTGGTACTCTCGGTTCTGTCAGAGGAGTTCTGATTGCAGCAATTATTGTTGGTTTGGTCCGCTCTATTTCTGAACCTATACTGATTGGTACGGGTAGTGTATTGGATCGTCCATCTTATGCAGCTTTTGGAGAGGCAATGCCCTACATGTTCTTGATAGCTGTATTGATGATTATGCCAAAGGGTCTTGGAGACGCATTGGAGAACTGGCAGATTGAACGGGCACGAAACAGGCAAGGTTCGATTTTCAGTCTTCGGAATGTTTCTCTCTTCCTATTGCTAATAATATGTATCTGGAAATCCACTTTAGTATTTGGACTAATTTTATGGGGCATACTAAATTTCTGGTTCTACCTTTTGAGTCACATTAAGGTTGGATCTTCGAATACGCTACCGTCCCTACCTGAATTACCATATGTAGGTGATCAACTTCGCAGATTTAGTTCGTCACAGAAATTATCAATCTTCGTAGCAGCTTTATTTCAAATCACGGTTGTTAGTATACTTGATGGCCTTACGTCTGGCACAGGTACAGCTTATCTTCTTGTCGATTATGTATTCTTCTTGTTGAGTATAGTGGGTATAATTACGCTGTATTCATCAATTGCTTCACTTATTCCCGAACTCAACAAAATCATCACTCCCGCAAGGGCGTTGTCCTTGGAAGAGAAGGAAGGAAAGTCTAGACAACGGATGCAACTCATAGTTTCAGGATTCCTAGTGACTTTTGTTTCATATGGAGCAGATTATCTAGTTGCAGGTAGTGGAACTATTTATTACCTCATAGATGTAATATTTTTGCTTTTACAAATATTCGGCCTTGTTCTAGTGGTAATCACGTTATTTTTGTCCAGATTCAAATTAATGAGTTTATTCAACGACCTTGGTACGAAATTAAAGGCACTTCCTGAGATACCGAAGTGGGGTACTCTTTATGGGTGTATATTGTTCACTTATTTTGTATATTACTTGGATGTGGTAACTTCAGGTTCTGGTGTTATTTATTACATAATCGATTTAGTGTATCTGGTATTCCTTCTTCTGGGAGTAGCCGCTACGATTATTACAGTTATTAAATCGAAAGCAGAGATAGATCATCGGCTTAATCTAGTATTCGTTTTGATAGGAGGATTATTACTGTATTTTGAGGATATGATAGAACCGGGTTTGGTGAGGGATACAGAGTCCAAAATGTATGTGAAAGAGATTGCTTATCTCTTTTTGATATTGAGTTTTAATGATGTACGTCTTTTCATATTTAGCATTCCATCCCGTGTGCTGGATGTAATTAATCAGAATGAATCCTTCAAAAATCTCAAAGAAGGCGTTTTAACGAACGTAAACCCATTTGTCTTTCTTTTTGGCATTATATTGTTTCTTTACGTTCCTTTTGGTCAGATCAAGATGCTTGGTTTTTTCTTCATTGTATACTCGATTAATCCGTTTACTGATTTTGTTTCAGAGAAGGCTGGACGTTTGCAAAGTAATCTCTGGAATGCAATAATGCCACCTTCCAAGGCACAATATGGACGTTCTAGTGAACGTGGTTCATGGGTTACATTTGCTTTTTTCCTAGTTCTACTGATATACGTTGCTTGGTGGTTGCCGAGTGTAACTAATTTTACAAAATCAATGCAGATATCAAGAATAATTGTTTTGGTTTGTGCCTTTTCAATTCTGGCCTTCTCTTTGAACCTACATACTGGAATAACGGGAATGACAAATTTCGGAGTCATTTTCTTTGCTGGAATTGGAGCTATAACTATGGGTATTCTGACAGTTCCAGAAGATAGACCTGGAGGTCAGGGATGGTCACCTATCTTTGGAATTTTCAACGGTGATTTTACCTCAGGAATCCTTGCAGCCGTTATTGTTTCAGGTATTGCAGGTTGGCTTCTTGCTTATCCAACAGCACGCCTCCGTATGGATTATTTTGCAATTGTGACAATCTCTTTAGGTGAGATCGTAAGAATTTCTATGAGGGCCGAACCACTTCTTAGAGCTGGTACAGGAACAACTGCAATAGGAATTCAATTGTATGACTTACCTCTGGAACACTGGTGGGTATCAACAATGGATGACTCTGTTGGTAAGTGGTTCAATTTAGTGCATCTTGATCTTGATCAGACAGAGGCAGCTCCTTACACAGTATTGCTTGCTGCAATAGCCTTGCTATCGTTTTTCTTGGTCTGGACTCTAGCTGAAAGGATGTTAAATTCTCCTTGGGGGCGGATTCTGCGCGCTATAAGAGAGGACGAAGAGGTCACTATGCATCATGGTCACAATGTATTCCAGCATAAGGCTATGAGTCTGGCGGTAGGTGGTGCTATTGCAGGTTTTGGCGGAGGTCTCTGGGCTTGGTTAAATATGAGTGTATTGGACGATTTTATTAGCCCCGTCAAATCCACATTCCTTATCTGGGCAGCTTTTATTGTCGGTGGACGGGCCAATAATAGAGGTATGGTCATAGGTGCATTTATCATAGTCCTGACAGAATTTCTGTTCAATCTGCTGCCTCTTGCTAGAGGAGATATAGACAATCAATTTCATGAGAGTGTTGCAGGAATTGATGAATTCTTCGCTTGGATTATTTTGGATGTGATTGGGAGTGTGACCAGTGATTTATCTATAACTGAGACATTAGGTAATCCAGATGATTTAAGGATGAATTTGGTTTATCTTAAATTGGTAATGATTGGGCTTGTAATTTTGGTTAGTTTAATGCTTTCCGAAAAAGGATTGTTGCCTGAGGTTCCTAAAAGACCAGAAAACCCTAGTTCGCATTCTTCTTCTCAGGATAATGCCGAGAAAGTTGATTTCAAAGGGAGGGAAAAATAGTGTCTTCGGTCCTTAAAGTTACTGATTTGACCAAGGATTTTGGAGGTTTACGTGCAGTTGACAATGTATCTTTTGAGGTTGGTAAAGGGGAGTTTGTTGGATTAATAGGCCCTAATGGTTGCGGAAAAACAACAACGTTCAATTGTATTTCGGGTCTTCTCGAACCCAGCAAAGGAGAAGTTGAGGTATTTGAGAAAAATGCCACAGTTCTAAGACCTGATGAGATTCAGAAGTTAGGTTTGACGCGTACGTTTCAGCATACCCGCCTCTGGAGAGAAATGACGACCATTGAGAACCTATTGATACCACCCAGAAATCAGTTTGGAGACAATCCTTTAACGGCCATAATGTCCTATTTCTTTAAGGATGAAGAGAGAGCAAGGCTTGTCAAAGCCTATGATACACTTGCTGAATTAGAGATTACCCATATGGCTCACAATCTTACCAGTGAGTTGTCTGGAGGTCAGAGTAAGCTTGTTGATATCGGAAGGGCGCTTATGGGTGACCCTGACCTTTTGCTTCTTGATGAACCCGTTGCAGGCGTGGCAGGACCATTAGCTGAAAAGATTTTCAATAATCTACGTAGTATTGTGTCGGAGAAAGGGATTTCGATATTTGTTATAGAACACAATATGGATTTCATTCTCAGGAGAGGTGTTGACCGCATAATCGTAATGGATCAGGGAAAGGTGTTGATGCAAGGAACACCTGATGAGGTTAAAGACAGCAAAGAAGTGATTGAGGCCTATCTGGGGGCCGCAGCATGACCCGTGTCCTGGATGTATCTGGACTTGAGGGAGGATATGATAAGGTTCAGATTATGAATGGTGTGGATCTTTATGTTGATGAGGGCGAGTTTGTGACGGTAATAGGTCCGAATGGCTGTGGCAAATCAACATTCATTAAGCTTATCTTCGGTATTGCTACATATTACAAGGGTAGTGTAAAACACAAAGGGCAAGAAGTTTCGGGATGGCGTACAGATTCTCTAGTGAATCGTGGAATAGCCTACGTCCCTCAGGTCGACAATGTTTTTCCAAGCCTATCAGTTAGAGAAAATCTGGAGATGGGTGGAATCAGCCTTCCCACCCCATTTCTTGAATCTCGTATTGATAGGGCTCTGGATATGTTCGAGGATCTGAGGCCTAGAATGAATGATGTGGCAGCTTCTTTGTCTGGAGGTCAAAGACAGATGTTAGCAATTAGCCGTGCTCTAATCAATGATCCCGATTTCCTTCTGCTTGATGAGCCCACTGCAGCCCTTAGTCCCCTTTACCAGCAACAGATAATAGAGCGGATTGATGCACTTAGGGCGAAGGGGATAACAGTCCTGATTGTTGAGCAGAACGCCAGATTATCATTGTCCCGTTCCGATAGAGGGTATATCTTTTCCAATGGGAAAGTGGTCCATACTGCACCAGCCAGTGAAATACTGGTTGACCCCCAAATCAATGAATATTTCTTGGGTACCAAGAAAGACTAATAGCTGCAATTATGGAACAACCTAGTGGCAGAAAATTGGCAATCACCAATCTGATGATGTTGTCGGTTGCCATGTTCTGGGGAGTTGCTTGGCCAGTAGGTCGTATTCTGGCAGTTGATCTGGTGGATTATCCTTTTTCTGTGATGTTTCTAAGGTATAGTTTTGCCCTTCCAGTTCTATTTGTATGGATGTGGTATAGGGAGGGAAACACAATACCTAAACAAGAGGATTGGAAACCAATATTCCTGATGGCTTTCACTTCTGTCTTTCTATATCAGGTAGGATACATGTTTGGGATGCAGAGAACAGCTGCATCTGATGCATCACTGGTCATTGGTTTCAATCCCGTTTTTGTCGCCATACTCTCTATCTGGCTTCTTTCACATCGTATGAATTCAGGAGGAATAATTGGTATTTGTCTTAGTTTTACTGGGATTCTTCTAATATTCCTGGCTTCACCTAACGTTCAAATTCCATTTGAGGAGCGGATTACTGGTAATAGTTTGATAATGTTTGGTGCATTTACTTATGCAATCTACGTCGTCTCTATGAGGCGCTATGTTCTCGAAAGAGGAGCGGATCAACTTAGTTCACTTTCTCTAATCGCTTGGGTATCCTTGATTGGCTGTATTTTCTTTATTCCTTTTGTTATCAATGAGGCACCTTGGGACCGAGTTTGGAGTAATGAGGAATGGTTACTGATAGCCTATCTGGGTGTACTTTCAACAGCTATTTCTTATGTTTTCTTTGCGATTGGCGTTGATGTAATAGGAGCGAATCGGGCTTCCAGTTTTGTCAATGTAGTTCCTGTTTTTGGGATTCTATCTAGTTGGTTTTTATTGGATGAAGAATTGGGTTGGATCCAATTAGTTAGTTTTGCCTTGATTTATTTTGGCGTAAGGATGGTTAATGCCCAACCTCCCGAGGGTATCACAAAGCCTAAATAACCACTCCATACCGTCATGATATGCTGGAGTTTTTGGATGGTTGGCACCCCATTAAACAGGCTTTAGCCGCAGGTCTTTTTACTTGGGGAATGACTGCTGCTGGAGCCGGTTTAGTCTTCTTTTTTAAGGAAGTCGATAGAAAGATTCTTGATGGAATGTTGGGATTTGCTGCAGGCGTAATGATTGCAGCTAGTTTCTGGTCTTTGTTAGCACCGGCTATTGAGCATTCTGAGGAAAGCAATCCTTTCCTTGGTGGAGTGGTTCCAGTTCTTTTTGGATTCCTTCTTGGGGGCGTCTGTATGAGGTTAATAGATATTTATCTTCCCCATCTTCACCCAGGTGCTCCTCCTGAAGAAACTGAAGGTATCAAAACTACATGGCACAGAAGCATGCTCCTTATCTCAGCTATAACCCTTCACAACATACCAGAAGGTCTAGCTGTGGGAGTAGCATTCGGTGCCGCAGCTTCAGGGGATGGATTTGGTGCTGCAATCGCTTTGGCCATAGGTATAGGGCTGCAAAATTTCCCTGAAGGAGCAGCAGTTTCCCTTCCACTTAGGAGGGAAGGCCTTTCTCGAAAAGAAAGTTTCTGGTGGGGACAATTGTCCGCTCTGGTAGAGCCCATTGCTGCAGTGTTAGGTGCAGCTGTGGTTGTCTACATGGATCCACTTTTGCCGTATGCTCTTGCATTTGCGGCTGGAGCAATGATCTTCGTTGTTGTGGAGGAATTGGTACCGGAGGCCCATAGGGGAGGTAATGGAGACGTTGCAACAATGGGAGTAATGATAGGGTTTTCAGTTATGATGGTTCTTGATGTTGGTCTGGGATAACTAAATCTCAGTGCTCTACACCATGTTTCTCAAAATATTTCTGGTGATATTCCTCGGCTTTCCAGAATTCTTTTGCTTCAGTGATTTCAGTGACAATTTTTCTATCAGTTAGTTTGTTTTGATGATAGTTCAAGGATTTTCTTGCAATTTCTTTTTGAGTCTCTGTGAAATAAAAGATTGCTGAACGATATTGAGTGCCTACATCAGCTCCTTGTTGATTAAGTGTGGTAGGATCATGTTTTTTCCAAAAAACATTTAGTAAGGTATCATAAGAAACTGTATCAGAGTCATAATCAACCAGTACTACTTCTGCATGATCAGTAGTATTAGTGCAAACTTGTTCGTACGTCGGATTGTCTACTTTTCCTCCACTGTAACCAGATATTACCTCATTAACACCTTCAATCTTGGCAAAGTTGTATTCAACGCCCCAGAAGCATCCTGCACCAAACATCGCCTTGGCCATTATTTTGAATTAGAATCAATCCAGTTTATGAAAAGATTCATTCCCTCCTGTAAATCATCTTTTCCAATTCCGGAGAATGCCATTCGGATATAGAAATCAGTTTCTCCTTTCAAAGGCCTACCAAAGTGGTGTCTACAGCAGAAGCTTACTCCAGTTTCATTCAGGGTTGCCTTCCTGAATTCTTCAACGTCATTGAATCCCATTCTCTGCATCAGTCCAGTTACTTTTGGAAATACGTAGAATCCAGCTTCAGGTATGTGAGCTTCAACGCCATCAATCCCATTCAATATCTTTACTAGAATATCGCGCCTGCTTCGTAATTCATCAATAATTGCTTGTGTCTCTTCTTTGGGCGCGTTTAGGCCCGCTACACCAGCATATTGAATGAAATGCGTGGTGCATGATTCCATATTGACGTTAAGTCTAGTGATTTGCTCTATCACCTCTTCTGGACCTATAGCTCCACCAAGTCTCCATCCTGTCATTGCAAATTTCTTCGAGAACGTGTACATGGTCAATGTCCTATCATACATTTCTGGTAAACTTGCTATGGATTGTGGAGTCCCCTCGTAAAGAGTATCAAAATATGCATCGTCAGATATCAGGAACATATCATTTTCAACAACTAGATTGGCTAGACGTTGCATTTCCTCATCAGGGGAGGAGGCCCCCGTAGGATTGTTGTAATTGTTGTAGAAGATATGCTTTGCACCTTTTCTGATTCCTTCCTCTATAGCGTCGAAATCAAGTCTTAATCCATCTGGGCTATCAACGTATCCATAAGGATGAGCGATTCCACTGTAAAATTCAATTTGGGATTCATAGATAGGATAGCCCGGATTTGGATACAATACGACATCCCCTTTCTCCATCATCGATGCAATGTATTTTCCGATACTTGGTTTCCCACCCGGTTGTATCGAGACGTTATCAATCCCATAGTTCAATCCCCTAGCATTTCCAACATCTTTCCCTAAGGCTTCTCTTAGTTCAGGTATTCCAGGGGAGGGACAGTAACCCGTTTTTCCGGCTTTGATTGCCTCTTTGACAGCAGAGACTATGGTGGCTGGTGTTGGAAGATTAATATCGCCCAAGTGAAATGGAAAGATTTTCTTGCCAGTTGCAGCCAATTTTGCAGCCTCAGCCGAAACTGCAAAGGCCGTCTCACTACCCAATAAATCCATCCTTTTGGCCACACTCATTGCTTTTTTGCATGCGGATGCCAGATATTATTGTTTTTTGCGTAATCTTTATACTTAAGCATTAATCCGCAGGGTAATGGCTAGTGAGTGGAGAAACCAGTTGAACGTCTGGCTTCAGGAGCATATGTTGGCAGTTAGCACGGTCGGTACGATACTAAGTTCATTTATGGTATTCATTGGAATAATGGGTCGATGGTATGAGGATTCTTCATTGTCACCAACCACTATCCTGGATTTTATGGGAGCATACGACATCTGGGTTCTGATCTTTGGATTGATAATTCTTGCCTTCTCGGCTTATTATCTTTGGCTAACTAGGCATTACATGAATCGTTTTGAGGAGATAGTAGCAACCAATTCCAAGAAAGAATTCCAGAGAAACTGGACTGAAGTTGAGCAGATCTCCAGATATCATTTACCTAAAGAATATCGCAAGAGGGTCTCCGAGATTCGAGAGAAGTTCGGACTCAAGTAATTAAGAAATTTTATATAGTGTCTTTTTTCTTTGAAAGCAGTGGTTAACAACCTCAGGTTCATAACCGATGAAATCCAAGAGTAATAAAGACGATGAAAAGATAGAAACTGTGAAGGAAGAAGAGCCTACAGTTTTGACTCCCGAAGAGGAAATACAGAAATTGAAATCTGAAGTTGAAGACTATAATGAGAAATTTTTGAGGGTCGTGGCAGATTTTGATAATTTCCGGAAGCGCATTGATCGAGATAGGGAACAACAAAGTCTCAGACTGAGGGGAGAGATACTTTCCAATTTCCTTGAGATTGTGGATACTGTCGAAAAGGCAGTTGAGGTTGATCATCCAGACCTGGAAAGTTCCCTAGAGGGAATCAAAGGAATACACCGATTGATGTCCGCATTGATGGATTCATTTAACATAAAACGTTTTGATCCTCAAGGCGAACAATTTGATTTTAGACTGCATGAGGCCTTGACAACAGTTGAGAAAGAAGGTGTAGAGCCCAATACTATAGTCGAGGTTATTCAATCAGGCTATACTTTAGAGGGTGAATTACTACGGCCAGCTAAGGTTGTAGTATCAAAAGGTTTTGAAGAAGAAGGTAAGAAAATAGTAGTAGAAGGTGAGTAAAATGGCAAAAGAAATGATAATAGGAATAGATTTGGGTACAACCAATTCTGAGGCAGCATATCTTGAGGGAGGTAGACCTGTGATTATACCTTCCGCAGAAGGTTCGACATTTGGTGGTAAGATGTTTCCATCCGTTGTTGCATTTACTAAGGATGGTGAGAGAATTGTTGGAGACCCTGCCAAAAGACAGGCGGTATTGAATCCAGAGAATACAATAATGAATATCAAGAGGGAAATGGGAACCAAGCACAAGGTTACCATAAAGAAGAAAAAATATTCTCCGGAAGAAATATCAGCAATGATACTACAGAAGATACGTGCAGATGCAGAGGCACATCTGGGTGTCGATATTGAGAAGGCAGTAATCACCGTTCCAGCTTATTTCAATGATAATCAGAGGCAGGCGACCATAGATGCTGGAAAAATAGCCGGTTTGAAGGTCGAGAGAATCATAAACGAGCCCACTGCGGCAGCATTGGCCTATGGTCTTGACAAGGAAGGGGAGTACACGGTTGCAGTCTTGGACCTAGGTGGTGGGACTTTCGATGTCACAATTATGGAGATGGACAACGGTGTATTCGATGTTGTATCCACTTCAGGTGACAACAAGCTTGGTGGAACTGATATGGATGAAGCAATGATTGACTACCTAGCAGACATTTTCAAGTCAGACAATGGAATAGACTTACGTGATGACCCTGCATCTAAGCAGCGTCTCCGTGATGCAGCGGAAAAAGCAAAGATTGAATTGAGCAATACTCTGAAAGCCACAATCAACTTACCATATATCTGGTCAGATTCTAGTGGTCCGAAGCATTTGGAGCTTGATCTCACGAGAGCTAAGTTGGATGAGATAGTTGGTCCAGTTGTCAATCGTTGCGAGAAACCAATTAAGAAGGCATTCAAGGATGCTAAAATCAAACCAGGTGATGTTGACAAAGTAATTCTTGTTGGAGGTCCAACTAGAATGCCAACCGTTCAGAAGGCATTTGAGAAATTTGTAGGGCGTAAAGCTGAGAGAGGAGTAGACCCTATGCAATGTGTTGCCATGGGTGCAGCTATCCAAGCAGGTGTGTTGGCAGGAGATATCAAGGACATTGTTCTTCTGGATGTTACTCCTTTGACTTTAGGTATTGAGACAGAAGGTTCAGTCTTGACTCCATTGATAGACCGTAACACCACAATACCAACTAACAAGTCCAAAATATTCTCTACAGCCGCAGACAATCAACCCGCTGTCGAGATTCACGTTCTGCAAGGTGAAAGGACCATGGCTGCAGACAATGATACTCTAGGCCGCTTCCAACTTGTAGGTATACCACCATCACCCCGAGGTATTCCACAGATTGAAGTATCCTTTGATATTGACAGAAATGGTGTAATCAATGTCACTGCCAAGGACCTTGGAACTGATAACGAACAGCAGATAGAAATCACCTCCAAGTCAAATCTGAGCGATGATGAAATCGAACAGAAGGTAAAGGAGGCTGAAAAGCATGCTGAAGAGGATAAACAGATTAGAGAAATGGTCGAGACCCGTAATCAGGCCGAGTCCTTCATCTATGCTACAGACAAGGCCATCAAGGATCTCGATGACAAGGTTGATGATGATACCAAGGCCAAGGTTGAGGAGTCCAAGGAAAAGTTAGAAGCAGCTATGAAGGAAGATGATTTAGAGGGTCTGAAGAAAGCACTGGAGGATTTCCAGCAGGCATCTCAGGCAATTGGTCAGATGGCATATCAGCAAGCAGCTGAAGAACAGGCCAAGAACCAGGCCGAAGTCCCAGATTCAGAGGTTGATGATGATAACGTGGTCGATGTTGATTATGAAGAGGTTGATGACGAAAAGTAGATTGTGTCCTAGTCAAGTATAAATTACCCTATTCTTCTGTGGCGGAACATGGCCGATAAGGTGTCCTTTACGAATTTCGGTGAGAGGAAGAAAGTTAGAAAGGTCAAACGCCGTGGTCGAAAGAAACCGAATATCAATGCTGAAGCATTACTCGATGAGGTTCTGGCAGCCAAGAAGATGGCAGACCAAACGATTGAAGAGTCCAGTTCGAACCTTATCACACTCCCATTCCTTGAATTTTCTGCGTTACAAGAGACCCCTTTTGAACCGGGTGAGTGGAACGCTGTGGAGATTACATTAAGCAATACAGGAAATGGTGCAGCAAGCACAGTAACCCTTTCATTTGATAACTTGAGAGCACGAGGACAGACAATAATTGAAAGTCTGAATCCTGGAGAGGATAAAGTTATTGTCATTGAGTTGATGTCTAATGCCCTAGACAAGACCGTTAGCCGCCTAGATGTCTATTATCATTCCATTGAGGGTGACACATTTACTGCAATAAGGAGAGATTGGTTCCCTAATGATTATGAGGCAGCCAACATTTTTGAGAATGAAATTCCACCTGGCGAGGACAAAGATTCACCACTCTATCAACATCGAGAGGTAATGCATGGAGATTTCCACATCATATGTGGTAATTGTGGTGTTAGAGCACCATCCACTTTCCGAATCTGTGGGAAGTGCGGTACGCGTCTTCAGAAGCGATTAGATCGTCGTAGTGAGGATAAGGATCTTGCGGCTGTTCAGGATGAGCGTGAGATATTAATCAAGAAGTTACAAAAGCTTGGTGAACTAAAGGACAAAGGTATGTTAAGTGATGATGAGTTTACCGTAGCCAAAGCTCAACTCTTGAATTAGACCTCTTCGGCCCATTCCACATCATCATCAAAGTTACCGTCAGACACAGGTCCTTTCTTTACAGCATCAGCTACCCGACTGTTCAGAACAAGGATGAAGATAATAAGAACGAAAGCCCATTGTACAACCATTGTTATTATCGTGAATAATCCTAGTCCCATCCCTTCTATCGGAGAGTGGCTCTGGTTTTGTAATTTTTCGTAGATAAAGAATCCGAAGACTGCAATAAATTCAAGAGGGAAAACGTATTTGATGATGTACTCCCACCAAACTCCAATTTGGATATCAGCATATTGAGTGTTGATTAGGTTCTTCCTGAAATCACTAACACCGAATCGCATTACAACCACAGCAATCATAAGTCCCGAGACAATCAATCCAGTACCCCAGACAAAATCCTGGTTGTCCAAGAATTCTAGACTTATTGCTGATGGAATACCAGCCAATGCTACGGCAGCAGCGATGTAGCGTACAGCCTCTTTTCTTTCCCATCCCATGTCAACAAAATTTACGACACATCCCTGTAAAGTTGAAACCATTGAAGTTAAGGCCGCAAACGACATCGAAAGGAAGAATATACTACCTATGACCCACCCTGCAGTTCCCATTGATGCAAAAAGTGCGGTCAAATGAATAAAAGTTAATCCAGATGATCCAGATTCAACTGCAGCCAATCCATCAGCAGTAGTGTCAGAAAGTGCAAAGACAGTTCCTAAAACAGCGACACCTGCGATTAATGAGACTGAGTTGTTACCGAGTCCGGTCAAAAATGCGTTCAGTCCAATATCTTCTTTCTTCCTCATTGCAACAGCATAGGTGATAGCCATTCCAAAACCAGCAGAGGTCGACCAAGCAGATTGCACCAAAGCCCTGATCCATGTTTCACCTTTGAACAGGTATTCCCACTGTGGAATGAACAAGAATCTCAATCCCATCGCAGCGCCGGATGGGTTAAGGATAAAGGGATAGATCATGGCAACAATCAGAAATGCTACTAAACAGGGAATCAGTATCGTATTTGCTCTTTCTATTCCACTTATTCCATTGTAGACGATAAAAGCAGAGACACTTACAGCTATTAGTTGGAAGAATACAACTTCGGCTGGAGAGCTTATGAAATTGTCCCACAGAGCCTGTGTTTGGGCAGTATCAGTTGCGTCACTCATATCTCCAGAGAGTGCAATCCAGAAGTACCTGATTGTCCAGCCCATTACTACAGCATAGTAGAATCCTACGGCCGTTCCGACCCACATCATCCAGATTCCAAGCCACGTAAAATTTCGACCAGCCATATCTCTCATGGCCCCAACAGTCCCAAGTCTGGTTTTCTTACCAATAGCAAATTCAGCCATTAACAATGGAATCGACCATGCAAATAGGAAAATAAGCCATCCAATCATAAATGATCCACCTCCGTTTGCAGCAGCTTCTCGAGGGAACCTCCAGATATTTCCAGTACCCACGGCAGCACCGATAGTGGTTAGAATTAATCCTAATCTTGAGGAGAATATCTCAGGTGGGTTTTCATCAGCCATTTTTTCATTTTTCCTTAGGTATGGCTGTAACGCTTCGTTTGGCAATGGTACCCTTTTTTCTTATGGCCGATGAGGGTTTGGCTTTCTTAGATGGTATGTCACCTTCGTTTTTTCTTCTTTCAGCTTCGGTTGCAATTCCTACGGTCTTGTATAGTCCTCCCCAAACAACACCATACATTAGGGCCATCATCATTCCAACACCTAGGACATCAAGTACTGGATTACCGAATCCAATAATGTCATCAACGAAGATTTCAATTGGTTCCGCAGCGCCGTAGCCAGTTACTATGAATCCGCCACCAAATTCATTCGCCAGCCTTGAGTCCTGGGCAACAGCGTAGAATTGGATGTTGGTAGAATCCTCAGTTTCTGGTATGTATGCCCTGAACACAGAATCTCTTCTTGGTATTGTGAAATCAGCGCTGTAATCAGAGTAGTCTTTGGTATCACAGTCTTTGATACAAGACATAGGTAATTCCTTCCACACTCCTTCTGCCATTTCATCAGTTCGGTAATTCAGAACTAATGAATCCTTCAACATGAACTGAGCATCTTTGACTTCAACTCTTACAGGGAGTCTATCATTTGCATAATAGTCCCCAAAGTCCACTTCAGTGTCAGATTGGAACCCGACAGTTTCCCCTTTGGATGACATGATACTCAATTGAGGCATCATAGTATCACCAGGTGAGTGAATACCGGGACCATTGAGGTCCCCATAATCAGGGAACATTTGTCCAATCCTAGCTTCAGGAGATTCATCCAACAAATGCATGTTGGTTAGTAAATGCATTCTGACAGTTGGCCGAATGAGTAGTGTATCGGCATGGAATCCTCCATTGAGGCCCCCTTGACTTCCGCAGCTGTTCAACTCAACAGTGTATGAGAATGAGCCTTGCATGCCATATTGAAAATCATTGATATCTCCAGATACCTTGTATCCTCCTTGATCTTTCCAATTACCATACCCTGTTAAATTCATCAAAGGTTTTACTTGATTTTCCATGTAAAGTTCGTGAGGTGGATCTTGATCCTTGTAACCCCATGGCCAAATGTAGAGATTGGAGCAAGAATGGTATGAAACCGAGTTCATGATGTTGTGTTTCATATCATGTGCTTCAGTTCGGTAATTTCGTATATAATCACCATTTGTATTCGTTACAAACATGTCAGGCCAATTTTGTCTTTCTATTCCATTTTGATAATCTTTAAGATATGCATCTTGTGGATAATCATCATAAATGTCAAGTCTCCAAGTCAGATATTCTATGACTTGAGTCTCAGGTTCTGAGAAACCACCTTCACGGTCCTCATCCACCATTCCATCTTCATCATCATCTTTATGTTGAGCATCAGGCGGATCTTCATCCACTCCAGTAACATCTCCTGTGTTCTGGTCTCCTATAACACACGGATTTGCAAAGAACCCCTCTTCACAATCACCATCATCGTCGTTAAAATCCCGGGGACCGTGATAAACATCAGAGCAGATATTATCATCATCTACTGTGAATTCAGGTTCAAGGTCGTCCCCGATAAGGGCCGTAAATTGCGTATTATGTGACCACTCAAAGGGATAGTTTCGGTTAATGTCTACTCCATCACACTCTCCACCATATCTGTCATCCTGGTCATTATCCCGCATGTTCTTTCTCCAGAAACGGCTAGGGTCTTCTCGGTCATACATGTACCCATCAGGATTCAGGATCGGGACGATCCAGATTTCCCGGTTATTGATCAGATGTGTTACTCGGGCTTCACTAGGATCTTCATCAATACCCTCATCAATAATTCCATCACCATCATTGTCTATACCATCGAATAATGCACGACCATATTCATCCACTCGACCTCCTTGTTCTCCATCGCCATCATTGTCGACTCCGTCAATCATGTCTTCGTTAATCAATCCATCCCCATCATTGTCAGTAGGTTCCATTCCGTAAAAATGGGTCAGGAAATAAACGAAATACAATGGAGTGACCACAGTCATCCATTCTCTGGCATGGTGATTTCCAACTATGAAAAATGTCTCTTCGTCTGGATCATCATAAAAATCAGGTTCATTAGCCACATTATCAGAAATCTTGACCCCCACAATCTCATTTCCTTGCCAAGTTTGTCCCGCTGGAATAATATCTGTCAAATAGTAAAATTCAACAATATGTGGATAATCGTTGGCAAATTTTTGCAATTCTGAGACAACTTCGTAATATTCATGGTAGTCATCAAATAGAATATCAAAAGGAAAAGTATTAGTTCGATTTAGAGTATCATTACCGTCTACTGCGAACCCATTAGAGGAGTCTTCAGGCTTTTGAATATCCTCGAATTCAATGGACCCCGTACTCATAGTGGTCAGAGTCAGCATAATCGCCAAAGCGACTGGTGAGAGTCGATTCATGTTTTTAGCATGAGAGACACATTATTATAAGATTTCATCAATACATATCTTCATTAATCTGAGTCATTGATAACGATTAATGCTCAAGTGCAAGGATTGTCCACATTGGTATGGTGGCGAGGATTTTGGTTATGGAAGTTGCAGACTCAAGCTCCAGAGAGAAGAGAAGAAATTCCTGACATTTGGGCAACAGGATTGTGACGAGGGCCTTTCAGATGATTAAGGTCAGGAACATGAAGAAATCCGAGCTTGCCTTTGCCAAGTCTCTTACTGATGCTGAGGAATGGGGTAATTCCAAAGAGGATTGGAATCGTCTTTTCAGAATAAGTATTCCGTTAGTTGCTGTGGATGGAGACAATCTTGCAGGAATTGCTACTGCATTTGATTATGGTGTTCTGGGAATGATAGGGAACGTTGTTGTCTCCAAAGAAAGTAGAGGAAAGGGTGTTGGTCAGGAGTTGATTAAGGAGGCTATGACAAGGCTTGAATCCTGTAAATCAGTCAGAGTCCATTCAATGATGGAAGTTACTTCATTCTACAAGGATCTGGGTTTTCTTGCAGAGGGAATGTCGACTCAGTTCCGGCTTGATGCAAATATGAAATCCTTTCAACCTTTTGATATAGATTCGGAGACAAATATTGTCCCTGCGGAAGGATACTGGGATGAGATCTTAGCGATGGATTCACGTCAGTTTGTCGGAGATCGTTCTCAATTCCTGAAAGAGATTAAGGATTATCTTCCACAATGTTCCTTTGTTGCATTAGGAGAGGATGGCTCAGTCAAAGGTTTTATCATGGCCAAGGGTGAGGATTCTTGGTATGAGATTGGTCCTTGGATAGTGGAATCTGGGTGTAAGAATTGGCAAGGTCTGTTGCAGGCCTCAGTTCAGGCTATTCCAGACAATTCAACTGTAGAAATCTTTGTGCCAGCACCAAATTTCAGGGTCACCAGTTTGTTGGATTCAGTGGGTTACAGTGCCCATAGTTACTGCATGTCAATGTTCTACGGTGAGGATTGGCCAGATGAGGCCAATATCTGTGCCAGAGGCGGGGGAGACAAAGGTTGAAGCTATTCAATACCGCATCTGGACAAAAGGAGGATTTTGCCCCTGATTCTAAGAAATTGGGGTTGTATATCTGTGGTCCCACAGTTTATTCGGACACTCATCTGGGCCATGCCAAATCCTACGTCTCGTTCGATATCCTGAAAAGATGGTTAGGATACAAGGGATATGAGGTAAATCACATCCAGAATTTTACGGATGTATCTGACGAAACTGCAATCGGAGCCGCAAAGTCCAGTATGGACGAATTGGAATTCTCTCTTCGATACGAGAAAGAATTTCTGGGGAAAATGAAGCTACTTTCGAACACTTCAGCCACAAAATACACAAGGGCCTCAGATTTTGTTGAGCAAATAGCTGCTGAATCCCGGAAATTGCTGAAGAAAGGGGAAGCCTATCAGACAGATCAGGGAATTTTCTTGCGTATCAAGCAGGAAGAGCATGGCAAATTATTGGGTGTCGGTCTCGAAGAATCTCTGGCTCAAGGTACATCGGAAGTTGATCCCGGGCCCAAGAAAAGTCCCCACGATACATTGCTCTGGGGCCCACCTATTGAAGGTGGTAAAATCTGGGAATTCGAGGGGTTACCACTAGGTCGACCGGGCTGGCATCTGGAATGTACACTGATGGCATCATCCGAACTGGATTTGCCGATAGATATTCACTGGGGAGGTATAGACCTGATCTATCCGCACCATGAATCCGAGATCATCCTTGCTGAGAAGATAGGATTAGGAAGTTTTTGTGATTTCTGGATGCATAATGGACTGATGGAGGATTCTGAAGGCAAATTATCAAAATCACGGGGAGAAAGAATCACTCTGGAGGAAGTCTTCAAGGATTGCCCACCACCAGCCCTCAGGTTCTACTTGTTGGGTTTTCATTATCGTGATTTCACCCCCTATTCACCGGAAGGATTACTTGAAGCGTGTCAGGAAGGTGAAAGATTGGGCGTCAATGCAGTGGATTGCATGGTTGTGGAACCAACAGATCCAAGAGAAGATGAGGAAACTGCACCTCTGGTCACTAAATTCGAGGATGCCTTGAGTGACGATCTGGATACACCAAGGACTCTTGATGTTCTGAGGGAACTGGATGAGATCGCTGGAAACAGGTTGAAGAATAAAGGGGATATCGGCCCAATTTCGGGAATGTACAGTATATTTCAGTGTGTTCTTGGCGTGTTTTCTTAGTCGCTAAATTCTTCCAGGATTGAATCCGTTACATCAGAAGCTGGCAAGTCCTTCTCCATCAGCCAGCCGTACCATTCAATCGAGATTTTAGCGCCCTTTTCCGTTTTCTTGGCCTTGAGGATTCTGTCTTTGGCAATAATTTTCCCATCCAGTAAGATTCCATTCTTTCCGAAGGCAAAAGGACGAGGATATCCAAGATAAAGCAGACTTAATACAAAAAGAGCAGTAGACAGGTAAATGTCAACTTCTTGGACGATATCTAGACAGATAATGAACACCATTGTGCTTGGAATCAGGAGGGCATTGATTCCCTTGCGTTCCATCTCCGTCCAGAAATCAAGTTTGGCAACTTTACTTCCTTCTTCTGGTTTCCTGAAAAGTATGCTAACATCGTACAATAGCACAACCAGCAGTATTATCTTGGCATAGAAGAGAAAATCATCCATTCCTGACCTCGGACACCAATTTCCAGACGTTTCCGAAGATCTCTTCGGGTGTTCCTGTAGCGTCAACAATTCTGACCAGCGGGTCATTCTCGAGATTAAGATAAGCCTCCCTGACCTTTTCCAGATGTTCTTCCTTCTCGAATTCATCTGCATCGCTATGCCCCTTTACTCTTTCTAGGGCAACCGATACAGGCAGGTCGAAGATCAGGACAACATCTGGTTCTGGAGCGAATGCATGCTTTTCACGAATCTCTTCGACATCTATCCCTCCTGCAACTTGATAGGCCATTGATGAATAGTAATAGCGGTCCATCAGGACCACGGCCCCACTATCTAGAGTGGGCTGTATTTTCTCCTCTACATGCTGTTTTCTGTCCAAAACAAAAAGTTCCAATATTTCTTCGTTGGTCGCTTTTCTCTTTCCATGCAGCATATCCCATAATTTCTGCCCATGTGGCCTTTTTGTTGGTTCTTTCAGGATTATGACCTTCTCACCTTCTCCCTCCAGTTTCCCCTGTAATAGTTTAGACTGTGTTGATTTCCCACAGCCATCTATTCCTTCAAGGTTTACAAGCACTCCAATCATAGCGGAAGGGTCTTAATTAGAGAATTTGTTATCTAATCGTCATTCTTTGATCTTTCTTTTATCAATTCAGGATTCATATTAGGTCTGCAATACCAGGTCAGATATTTCTCATCGCCTTCTTGGAACCGATCTATGAAGAAATTACCACGGCCGTATTTATTCTCACCAACCCTCTGGATTGCCTTTTTCATTGTTCTGCCTATTTTCAGGTCTCTGGTGACATCCTTGTCCTTCCAGACTATCATGGGCATCATCTGCAGGTTGTCAATGATAATGTATTCTTCAGTCTCGTCGTATATCTCTGCATTTTCAGGGATATTTTCCAGTTCCATAGGGGCCCACCTCGTGTACCTTTTTTAATTTACCATTAAAGCTAATATACCACTTTCAATGCAACAATATGGTAGATTTCAAGGCTTTCATCAAGGGCAAGGCCGTCAAGATGATCAAAGACCCCAAAACCGGACAGGAAAAATGGGTGCCCATGGATTTTGATGAGTCTGAGGAATCAGACTAAATATCTTGGAATTATCCTTTATTTCTGGTTTTCTTATTAGTATTTCACTAATTCTAGCTCTTGGCCCACAGAATGTTTTCGTAATGAGGCAAGGCTTACTGCGATCACATGTTTTTGCTGCTTGTTTGATATGTTCCATTTCCGATGCTTTGCTGATTGCTGCAGGGGTTTTGGGTGTTGGATTATTTATCTCGGAAATAGAGGAATTGGCAATCTGGATGTCAGTAGGTGCAGCATTGTTTCTGATATTCTATGGATGTTTGAGAATCAGATCAGCATTGGATCCCAAGGGAATGGAAGTCAGTGAAGGTGAATCACAGGACCTATGGCCGACAATCCTAGCAGGTCTGGCATTCACTTATCTCAATCCGCATGTGTACGTGGACACTCTGCTGCTCATTGGCGGTGCATCCAGCAGTTATGTTGGTGACGAGAAACTGATGTTTGGAATAGGTGCAGCTACCGCATCTTTCGTATTTTTCTTTTCATTGGGATATGGGGCCAAACGCCTTTCTCCAATATTGAACAATCCTGAATCATGGAAAATTATTGATCTATTCATTGCCGTAATAATGTTTACAGTTGCCGGGATTCTTATGTTTCCTTACTTGTTCTAAATATTGAGGATCTCACGCAGAGATTCAAGGAAAAAAGTAATTTGCTCTGAAGTGTTATCAATATGAGGAGAGACGCGAAGAAAACCAGAACGATTTGTAACCAGAATTCCATATTCGTCCTGTAATTGTTTCACTACCTTACCGGTATCAAAGCCTGTAGGAATCTTGAGACTAACTATTGCGCTACGTTCATCATCATTAGTAGGTGAAACTATTTCGAGTCCGCTTTCCAAGGCACCCTCAATCAACATATTGGTTAATTCAATGTCATGCTCCCAGACTTTCTTAATTCCAATATTGGTTATTTCCTCAATTGACGCTGCGAGTCCTAGTACGGCGCCGAAATGGATAGTCGTGAACTCAAAGCGACTGGCATCATTGGGAAATTCTAGGCGATCAGCCTTCATATTCCAGATGTCTTTATGACTGCGAAAACCAAGCAATCCTGGGGAAAGTGATTGAATGGTTGGGGAAATATAGCCAACAGCAGCACCATAAGTTCCTCTGAGCCACTTGTATCCTGAGGATACGATAGCGTCTGCACCAGATCCTTGTGCATCTATTGGAACCATACCCATTGATTGCGTAGCATCGATAATCAATAATGCTCCGACATCATGAGCTGCCTTAGCAAAAGTTTCCAGATTGTAACGTTGACCACATGCATATTCTACATGCGAAAGAGTTACTATTTTGGTATCATCATCGATTAAACTCAGAATATCATCAGGATTGGTGTAATAATTCTCGTCATAAGGCGCGAGCCTTATCTCTGAACCGAATTCATCTGCGATTCTTTGCCAAGGGTATACAGTAGATGGAAAAGATGCTCTTGTAGAAACAATATTGCCTCTTTTTGGTGCTATTGCCCATGCTAATGAGCCTAGCAGTTCGGTTGCGCTTGAGCTTACACATACATCTGAACTTGAGCATCCCAAAAGTGTTGCCGCAGCTTTTCGAAGAGGCATCATCCCCTCCTTTTCAGCGTCTGCATCGAATTCAGCAGCACCTCCACGCGCTAAAGATTCAGCCCATTCAGAAGCTATCAAATGCGCTTTAGGAGATGTCGTTGCTACATTTGCATATGACAAGTTCGTCCACTTATTCATCTTTGATAGATGGGTTATGAATGGTTGCATTTATCATCTTAGCGTGAGGCTAAAGTAGCATGTCTTATTCTGTATTAATAGGATGAAATCAACGGCGTTGACACTTTCTGAAGACAGATATTTTGAACGTTATGCCAAGTTTATCTCGGAAGCCGAGGGAACTCCTCAGCGCATAACTTCTGCTGACGATTTAGACAATTATGATGTTCTAGTTTTGTCTGGAGGTGGTGACATGGGAATCAAAAGTGGAGCATATGGGGATCAAACCGATAACTTGCCAATTGGTGGAGTCAAAGAGGAGCGTGATGAATTAGAGAGGCAACTTCTTGGGAGAGCATTTGAGCGTAAGATGCCAGTTCTTGGAATCTGCCGTGGTTTGCAAGTCATAAATGTATTTCTTGGAGGAACGCTTTGGTCAGATGTTAGTCAGGGTGGTTTTGATGGTGGTATTCATCGTGACGGTGATGGAGGAGAACCCCCGGTAGGTGACATTGCCCACTGGATAGAGATGGCAGGTTCCGATTTTGAGGTTACAAGTCATCACCATCAAGGCGTTAGGGAATTAGGAAGAGATCTCGAAGTTCTTTCCAAGAGCTCGGATGGAATGATCGAGGCTGTAAAACACAAATCGTTGCCATGGTTTGCTGTCCAGTGGCACCCTGAGCGTACAGAAGAAGGTCTGGGGCGAGCACTTCCCCGTGAATGGCTAAGGAAAGAGCTTCAAAGATGTACAACAAAATAACACTGCTAGGCAATGCACAGGATGCAGGTCGACCTCAGTTTGGATGCATAGATAATTGTTGTGAAGATGCACGTAAAGACAGAAGTCTTGCCAGGATGCCGGTTTCGCTTGGACTGCACGGGAATGATTTCGGTATAGTTGAAACGACTCGCTGTATTGGAGATCAACTGGCAATGGTCGGCAACCCCGATATCTTAGATATATGGTTGACCCATGCCCACCTTGGTCATATCGAAGGATTAGGCCAGTTTGGTAGAGAATCGATCAATTTGAAGAATGTCAGACTTCATTGTTCAGATTTAGTTCTCAACTACGTGAAAAACCATCCAACCTGGCAGAAGTTGTTTGACCGTGGAAATTTTTCTCCGGACAGTTTCGCTTCAGACGCCGTAATTCCTATTGAGGTTCCTCACAGGGCTAGAGATTTTGATACACATGCACTATTCTTCAGGGGCATAAGCAATAATCTTCTGTTCTTGCCGGATCATGATACTTGGGGAGCCACCCTTTCCTCTCTAGAACACGACAACCCTAAGGACTGGTTCCGGTCTCTGGATGCAGACATAGTTCTCCTAGATGGGACCTTCTGGGATGACAATGAACTGAAGAATCGTGTTCAGACGAATGTTCCTCATCCTCCAGTTTCCCAATCGCTTGAATTACTGGGTAACCGTCAGGATGATGATCCACGAATAGTCTTCATTCACCTCAATCACAGTAATCCTCTTCATTATCCAGATTCAGAACAGTATCAGCAGGTCAATGAAATGGGATGGGAAGTCGGAATTGAGGGTATGGAGTTTGTATTGTAATGTACACCCGGATCAAAAATTATCTCCATATTCGTTTCCTGATGAATATTTATTCCATTCGCAATCTGATAACTGGTAACGGTGCAGTCTGGTTGAAGCTCAATACCTCAGATCTTGAGCATATGGTCAAGGAAACAGTTTCCCGAGGTTCGCTTAATCTTGAGGGAAGGAATGTCCTGGATTTGGGATGCGGCACAGGTACAATGCTGGATTTTCTACAGAGGGAGAAAGGTGCAGTCCCATACGGTGTCGACTTGAGTCGTTTGAATCTCTATCAGTGCCGCAAAAAGATGAAGAACGGTAATTTCTTTCGTGAAGATATAATTCAATATCTGGAAAGCATCAAGGACAAATTTGATCTGGTCATAATGTATGGTGTTATTGGCTGCTTCACAGTAGATAAGCAGAGGGCCATTATTGATAGAATAATTAAGTCTCTGAACGAAGGCGGTTGCCTTTGGATTGGGGCGAATATTTACACAGATTCATCCTATAAGTTTCAAACATATCCGGTTCCGAAGGGATTCTATGAAGAGATTTGTGCAGGTCAATCTGTTAAATTGGATGAGTTCTTTGAATTGGAAGTCTTTGGGAATGGAAAATACGATCCGGACCAGACTTCAGTTATGATTAGTTACCAACCATAGGTTTCGGTAATTTTCAGGCTAGCTTTGATCTTCAATAATTTTCCGGCCAAAGGCGCTAGGTCCGGATTCTTAATCAATACTGCAAACATCTTTAACCATGGTAGATCGGAATAGTTTCTACCGTCATATATTTCACCTATCAAGTTCAGAACTCTCTTGTCCAGAGAATAGATTAATTTGGATTGGTCGACAAATTTCTGTTTGGTCCAGGGCTGTCTTTTCAGGATTCTGTCATACCATACATGCGATTCTAAATCAGGATGTAGTGCTTCTCCACAGTTTTCCCAGTATTGTCCCCTCAATTCATGATGATTAATTGCGTGTGACGGTGGTACCAGCTTTCCACTTCCTAATTCATTACCGATAGCGATTGCGGCGTATTCACCAGATAACATTCCGACATGAACACCGCCTTTTGTTATCGGGTTTGTCAGGCCTGCAGAATCGCCGACAACATAAGCATCCTTGGTAGAAAATTGAGTGATTGGTCCGTCTCTTGGAATAAGTCCACCATTCTGCTTGTCCCCTAGATCATTCAGGATTCTCTTCTCAGGGTCAACACTCATCTGTTCTCTACAGAAGTATTCCAGACCTTCCTTGGCACCATTGGTAGCTACAATCCCTACATTGAAAATATCATCTCGAGGAAATACCCAGATGTAACCATCTGCGTACATAGGATCTATGTAGAAATCAAAATAATTGGTATCTGGAAAATCTACATCACTCGTCTTGAATTTGTATTGGAGACCCGGTAAAAGGCGCAATTTATCATTGCCTTTCAGACCGACCTGCGTCACAATATTAGGAATTCTGCCTTCAGCAATTACCAATTGTTTGGCCTTTGCTACTTCTCCATCTTTTGAGAAGAGGTTCCAGTGACCATTTTCCTTGGTTACTTTTGATATCTTGATTCCCTCATGCCTTTCAGTACCAGCAGCTACGGCATCATCCGAGATTTTGCTATCCAGACCCCAGCGGTGTATGGAATATCCGGGAGACATCAATCCAACAGATTTTCCATTAGGCATTCTGATTCGATTACCTTTTACTTCCCTTATCGCCCAGTCTCCTACAGGATAATTTGTATGTTCCAGAGCTATTTTACCTAGACCTTCACCGCAATGGATAGGGTCTCCAACTCTTTTTTTACGATCGAAGGCTACAACTGAATGTCCCGCTTCAGCTAAACGCAGGGCCGTCATTCCTCCAGCAGGCCCTTGTCCAATTACAGCCACATCAAACATGGAGTGTTCCGAGTGAGCCTTGATAATAAGCCCTCACTTTTTGGAATCTCTTAGGATTGGTCTGGCATCTCGATATGAATCAAGTTCTTCAATGGGAATCTCGCAAACGATGACACCCTCTTCGAAAGCAGGAATCTCAGCTATAGTTTTCCCTCTTGGGTCAACAACTGTGGACTCTCCCGCAAACGTCAGGCTTCCCTGAGTCCCAACGTTGTTGACATAAGCATAGAAACAGGTCGTTTCTATCGCTCTGGCAGGTAGTACCCTATGGAACAAGGGTCTTGAGGTAGTTGGACTTGCTGATAGATTAAGGATTAAGTCAGCTCCATTATGAGCTAGACCCATGGACGTCTCCGGAAAGAATATATCATAACAGATCTGAATTCCAATTTTTCCAAATGGAGTTTCAAAGACTGGTGTATTGTCTCCTTCTCCAAAGAATATTTTCTCTTCAAATGGACCAAAATTAGGCAAGAATTGCTTGCGATAGTGCCCAATATAGCCTTCGGGTCCTATCAGGATTGCAGAATTGAATAGTGACTTTCCGGCTTTCTCTACAATTCCCGTTGTGATATGTATATTGTAAGTCTTGGCCAGTCTACACATTCCAGATTGAGCTTTTCCCTTACCAGGTATTTTCTCGGCGACATCATTGTAGTTATCCCGTAGATTGTATCCAGTAATGAAAAGCTCAGGAAAGGCGATGAGATCTATATTCTGTTCACCATCTTTTTGAGCTTCACAGATTAGCCCCTCCATTATCTCTAAATTTTTCTCGATATCTCCAAGAACAACAGGAGCCTGACCCATTGCTAAATGCATAGAACCCATTTAGACCCATTAATAATAGATGTTATTACTAAATTTCAATAAGGCCCACTTGCTGAAGTGGACGTGAAACTGCTTCCAGATACACAGAAGATAATTGAAAAGTTTATCCAGACCAGAGTTAAAGAGGCTGGAGTCACAGGTGTTGTTATTGGAATATCTGGAGGTGTGGATTCAGCTACCACTCTTGCCTTGGCAGTTTCTGCTTTGGGAAGTGAGAACGTCACAGGATTGATTATGCCATTCATTCACACTGAATCGGTTGACTTGGCATCCAGTCATGCTGAATCCTTAGATGTTGAGATTAAGGAACTGAATATTTCATCTGTAGTTGAGTCATTCAAGGCCACAACAGCCTCATTTTCATCCAAGGCATCTGAGGGCAATTTACACTCACGAGTCCGAATGACGTTTCTGTATGGTGAAGCTTTCCACTCAAGTTCCTTGGTTATGGGTACTTCCAACAAATCCGAACTTCTGGTAGGATATTATACCAAATGGGGCGACGGAGCATCGGATTTTCTACCTATGGGGGACCTGTACAAATCACAGGTTTATCTCCTCGCCAAAGATTTGGGAATTCCCAAGAGAATTTTGGATAGAAAACCTACAGCAGAGCTGTGGGAAGGTCAAACAGATGAGGATGAATTAGGGATTGATTATGCCACTTTAGATCAAATATTAATGGGTCTGGAAAGGCAATTATCCTTTAAAAGGATATCCTCTAAAACAGGTATAGACCTGGTGTCAGTGGAAAGAATCAGTAATTTAATCAAACTTTCAATCCATAAACGTGTCTTTCCACCGGTATGTAAAATCGGCCGCCGTACGGTTGGTTTGGATTGGCGGGAGACCATAGGTAGTCATTAAATCTAAAATTCAGTTATTACGTTAATTAGCGAATTAGTACATTATCTATTTTTATTGTTTAATGCAGTGGAACCAGCACCCCATTTTTGACAGGTTCTACCATTTTTTTAACTTTTTTAGGGTGGTACTAACTACAAAAATGGGGAATAGTATTTTTTTTTGACAGTATGCAACGCTTATTATGTAGTACCTCAATAGCGGTAAACCGTGAAATTAAATCATATATTTTTGACTTGTGACTCATTCTCGCCACCCTTGGGGGTGGCTTGATTGCCGGCCAAGGTAAATGGACTAAAAATAGACCGCAAATTTACAGATACAGGTAAGGATCCATTCCAGAAGTTAAATTGGGAGAAGAGAGATGTTGAAATTCGTAACTTTGATGCTTCTGTAGCTTTTTCTATGAAAGATGTTAATCTGCCTGACAATTATAGTCAGGTTGCAGCTAATGTCCTTGCCCAGAAATACTTGCGTAAGGCGGGCGTGCCTAAGAAATTGAAAAAGGTTAAGGAGGCCGATGTTCCCATCTGGCTTCAAAAAAGTGTTCCGGATTCCAACTCTGAGAGTCTAGGTGAGGAAACGGATGGAAAACAGACGTTCCGCCGTTTGGCAGGGACTTGGACTTACTGGGGATGGAAATATGGTTATTTTGCCACTGAGAAGGATGCTCGTTCTTACTATGATGAGATGTGTTATATGTTGGCCTTCCAAATGGTTTCTCCAAATTCCCCACAATGGTTCAACACTGGCCTGAATTGGGCTTATGGAATTGAAGGTCCAGCTCAAGGACATTATTTTATCAATCCTGAAACGGGAGAACTGGAAAAGTCGGTCAATGCTTATGAGCATCCTCAGCCACATGCCTGTTTTATCCAATCCGTATCTGATGATTTGGTAAATCAGGGCGGTATAATGGATCTCTGGACGCGTGAGGCCCGTCTTTTCAAGTTTGGTTCCGGAACTGGAAGTAACTTTTCTAGAATCAGGGGTGAAGGAGAGCCACTTTCCGGAGGAGGAATGTCTTCAGGCCTGATGTCTTTTTTGAGAATTGGGGATCGAGCTGCTGGTGCAATAAAATCAGGTGGAACTACTCGTCGGGCGGCTAAAATGGTTTGTTTGGATATGGATCATCCAGATATTGAGAATTTTATTAATTGGAAGTTGACAGAGGAGGAGAAGGTTGCAGCTTTGGTAGCCGGTTCTCAACATCTTCAGAATCAGGGTAATGAGATATTGGCTGCAATCCAGGCTCACCCCGATGATGGGTCACGGTTTGATCAGTCAGTGAACAAATCACTGGCTAAATCGATTAATTCAGCTTTGAAGGCCTATGTTCCTGATAATTTGATTGCTCGTGTTCTGGAATTGGGAGAACAGGGCTATACCCATATCGAGATTGATACTTACGATACTTCTTGGGAGGGCGATGCATATGCTACAGTCTCAGGCCAGAATAGTAACAATTCGGTCAGGGTCAACAATGACTTCATGCAAGCAGTCATAGGTGAAAGTGACTGGAATTTGTATTGGAGGACCGAACTCGAGGATGCAGAAAGTGAAGACCGTGATCCGAAACCATCTAAAACACTTCCAGCAAATGAACTTTGGGATAGCATAGCCCGGGCGGCCTGGTCATGTGCAGATCCGGGGCTTCAGTACGACACGACAATTAATGAATGGCATACCTGTTTAGCAGATGGAAAGATAAATGGAAGCAATCCTTGCTCAGAATACATGTTCCTGGATGATACTGCTTGCAATCTGGCTAGTTTGAATCTTGTTAAATTCTATGATGATGAATCAACCCAATTTAAGACTGAAGAATACAGTCATGCTATTCGTCTTTGGACAGTTGCTCTCGAGATATCTGTTCTCATGGCCCAATTTCCTTCGGAAGAGATTGCACAGCGTAGTTATGACTATAGAACATTGGGATTAGGTTATGCTAACATTGGTTCCCTTTTGATGCGAATGGGGATACCATATGATGACAACCGGGCATCAGCCATTTGTGGTGCACTTACGTCAGTATTAGGTGGAATCTCGTATGCAACCAGTGCCGAGATGGCTTCTATCAAAGGTCCTTTCCCGAGATATGAACATAACAAGGAAAACATGCAGCGAGTTATCCGGAATCATAGAAGAGCTGCGTACAAAAAACCAAATGAGGATTATGAGGGACTCACTGTAAAGCCAAAAGGAATTGATCCTAATTACTGCCCGGAGTATTTACTCAGTGCAGCAAGACATTCTTGGGATTTGGCTGTTGATTTAGGAGAAAAGAACGGTTTCCGTAACGCTCAGTCTACAGTCATTGCACCTACAGGGACTATTGGTATTGTGATGGATTGTGACACTACAGGGATTGAACCAGATTTTGCTCTTGTTAAATTCAAGACCTTAGCAGGAGGGGGGATGTTACGTATAATCAATCAGTCGGTACCATTAGCCCTCAATCGCCTTGGTTATGATGTTTCTCAATCCAAGGAAATCGTGGACTATATCATAGGATCTGGAACATTTGAAGGTTCACCCGAGATAAATCGGGAATCATTGAAGAAAAAGGGCCTTATACCAGAAGTCATAGATTCAATGGAATCACAAATAGAACATTTCACGTCCCTCAGTCTGCTAATTACTCCTTCATTAGTTGGGCATGACTTCTGCAAACAGAAATTACGTGTGGAAGATTCTCATCTTGAGGAGTTGGATTTTAGTCTACTTTCTCATCTGGGCTTTACAAAAGAGCAGATAGAAGCAGCTAATGACCATATATTTGGCAGACTAACAATAGAAGATGCCCCTCATATCAAGGAAAAGGATTTGGCTGTCTTTGACTGCGCAAATAAATGTGGCAAGTATGGTACGCGCTTCATTTCCTGGAATGCTCATATCAATATGATGGCAGCAGCCCAGCCATTCATCTCCGGTGCTATCTCCAAGACAATCAATATGCCTCATGAGTCTACGATTGAGGATATCAAACAAGCTTACATGGATTCCTGGAGATCCATGATAAAGGCCAATGCCTTGTATAGAGATGGTTCAAAATTGAGCCAACCATTAATGTCAGGCACTGTTCTAAAAGTTGATATTCAGGAAGATGAGATGATGACAGAAGGCTTGATGAGCACTGAACAGGCAGTTGAAGTAATGGCTGAGTCCTTGCCAATTCCGGATGCCAAACCATTGGCCCACAAAGTTGTCACTCGATATATTGCTCAAAGAAGACGTTTACCTAATAGACGTGGTGGCTATATTCAGAAAGCAAAGATTGGAGGTCACAATGTTTACCTCCATACTGGAGAATATGTTGATGGAACACTGGGAGAGATATTCATTGATATGCATAAAGAGGGTGCAGCATTCAAGGCTTTGACGAACGCATTCGCGATTGCAGTTAGCCTAGGTCTACAACATGGAGTTCCATTGACTGAGTTTGTAGATGCGTTTATCTTCAACCGATTTGAACCTAATGGTCCAGTCATTGGAAATGATAGAATTAAGATGTCAACCAGTATCATTGACTATATTTTCAGAGATCTTGCAGTCAGTTATCTGAATCGTGAAGATTTAGCACATGTAAAGCCGGAAGACTTGCAGCCAGATATAGTCCGGAGTGATGGTGAAGCTGAGACAGAACAGAATCTAAATTCAGGTCTCAGCCCAGCTGGGAATGCAACTGATAGTCATGAGATACAGTTGACATTGGATGATATGGATTCTGCTATGGCAGACACATCGATTGTCCAGACCAACATACCGGAGCTAGCTCCAGCACCTACTATTTCTGGTGAGAATTCAACTGTTAAGGAGGCTGAAAAGTTTGGCTTTGAGGGAGATCCTTGCCCCGAATGTGGTCAGTTCACTCTTGTTGCAAATGGTAGTTGTCTGAAATGTGTAAGCTGTGGATCAACGACCGGTTGTTCGTAGAAATATAACTGAAAACTAAATAAGCCCAAGTTAAATGAGTCGATGATGACTCGTGAACGAAACGCTGCATCTATAACTGGCAAAATATCGGACGGACTGTCCAAGTTTGAAAGTTACAATAACAAGGAGATATATCGGTTTGATCAGCTGGGTTTTACCATAACTGGACGTCTAATCTCTGGTCTATTTGGTTTCCTGATTATTGTTGTTATGCTTATGTTTACGTTTTCCTCAGCTGCAAATTCAGTAATGGTTGCTGAATTAGGTGGTATCAAGTCATTCGCGGCCGATGTAGTCATTACGGAACAGTCAGGTCCTTCCTTGTCTGGAGTATTAGATGAAGGAGAGTTCATTGAGTTTGGATATCTAATGGACGAAATTGATTGGGATTACACCTCAAGTCTTCGAATTACTGAGATACATGTGGCAGTAGATTGGGATGCTAGTGGAGGTGCAGGGCCAGGTAGACAAGTTACGTTTGATGTTTCTTCAGATAATAATACTGCAGGTGAAAGCCAAAATGATGGTGGTGGAGGTGGAGAAATTGTTATAGAGTGGGGAATTAACCCATTGCCAGAGACAGTTTCTGATACTGCAGATAGTCTTGAGGATTTTGTATCGTCCTTTGAGAAGAATGGCGAGTGGATGGGTGGTAAATTTACATTTACACAAGCTAGCCAAGGTTCTATTGTATTGAGTGAATCCGTTGATTATACAATTTCTCTAACTTATTACACATGGGAATTGGAAAATGTCAGGGAACTCTCTGAAATATGATGGAATCTAATATTGAAGAGGGCAATCTTCTGTTTACGGATGAGTACAAGAAGGCTCTAGAGAAGGCATCCTATGAGATTGTCGGTAATCACTCGGCAGTCGAGATTTGTGGGTGGACCAAGAAAAGTCTCAAGGGAGACAGTGATGGTTGTTACAAACAAAAGTTCTATGGTATTCGCTCCCACCAGTGCACACAGATGACGCCAGCTGCGGTAGCATGTGACCAAAAGTGTGTTTATTGTTGGAGAGCTAATGAGATGTTCTCTGGAAAACAGGACCTAATGGAGTATGCTAACGACGATCCTGTGGAAGTGGTACAAGAGTCCATTGAAGCCCATCTTAGAAAACTAACTGGCTTTGGTGGAAATCCAAAGATTGACCAGAATAAATATGAGGAATCAAAAACAGTACGTCATTTTGCAATTTCATTGACAGGTGAGCCTACATTGTACAAAAGATTGCCCGGAATGTTACGAGAGCTGCGTAGACGTAAGATATCTTCATTTCTGGTCACTAATGGATTACATCCCGAAATGATAGAGCGTCTTCGTGATGAAGATTCACTACCAACGCAACTCTACATGTCCCTCGATGCTCCTGATAAGGCAACTTGGAAGAAGATAGACATCCCCTTAATACCTAATTTTTGGGATAAAATACGAGGCACTCTGAAACTGATGGATGGTCTGAAGACCAGAAAGGTTCTTCGCATGACGGTAGTCAAAGGATGGAATGATTTTGATATTCCAGGCTATGCAGATTTAATTCGCCTAGCAGGCGAACGTGTTATGATTGAGGTAAAATCATACATGCATCTGGGACCTGCACGCAAGCGTCTTAGTCAGGACAACATGCTTTCGTACGAGGAGGTCAGTGAATTCTCTAATAATCTAGCCTCAGAGTTAGGATGGAAGGTTATTGATGAGGCGCCTAACAGTTTGATTGCTTTGGTCGCTGAAGAGGATTGGGATGGTAGAGTAATGGATTTTGGCAATCCACTGACAGGCCATCATGAGCCTGCATTTAGTTGTTAAACCCAAAACAGGTAAATACTACCACTTTGACCTCGGCATAGTGGGTTATATTTCTGGGATTGAAGCAGCATTTAAGACGTACATTGGAGATACTTCTGTAGAAGAATTGAAGAATGCGATAACAGAGAAGCCAATGATTCTGATTGCAGGGGATCAACTTACAGGAAAATCAACACAGGCTCAGAGGTTAGCTGAACATTTCGGTGGAGCTTTCAGGTCGGTTGGGATGCTTTTTAGAGAAGCGGCAGTTAAGAGAGGAATAAGTGTTGCAGAACAGGCTCGTTTGTTACTGACGGAAAGAGGTATTGATGTAGATATAGACTACAAAACCTGTCAAATGATTGCTGGAAATAAGATTCAACCAAATTTGGCGGTAATTGAAGGTCGACAACCAGCCTACATGGGAAGTTTTATGGCGAGCCTAGGAAAGAAACACATCGTTCGTTTGTATTTCCAATGTTCAATTCGTGAACAGGCATTACGTTTTTTACGTAGGGAATCTGGAGAGGCCGCCTATCAGACAGGAAAGAGTCAGATTTCCAACAAAAAGTATGGGAATCTAGAAGAGCTAAGAACCGAAATTCAAGTACTTGATATTGAAGGGGAGGTTATAGATCAATTCATGGAGAACCTGAACCGGGATGAGGATGATAAGCATCGATACTCCGGCCTTTACGGTTTTGATTATGGTAATTTGGAAGGTTATGACATTATACTGGATACAAATAACAAAGAGCCAGAAGAGGTCTTTGAAGAGGTACTAAAAGAGTTAGACTCGTTCGGCTTTCGAGCAGATTAATAAACTCCCTAGTGTAACGGTAAAAGTGGACTTATCATCGAACGAAATAAAAATCCTCAAAGCTTTGCAAGGAGGCACTCTTTCACCTTCAGAAGCCTCCTTAGCTTCAGGCCTTGGTGAAAAGGAGACAATGTCTGCGGCATCCTGGCTTAGAAGTAAAGGTTTGGTGAAGATATCCGAGAAGTCTGCAACATTTTATTTGACCAATAATGAAGGTCAGAAGTATGCAGAGGAAGGTCTACCTGAGAGAAGGGCAGCGGAATGGCTCAATCAGTTCGGAGAATCTCCAATTGAGGATTTACCTCTGGATGAAAACGAAAAGAAGGTAGTTATTGGGTGGTTAAAACGAAAAAACTTTGTAGACTTGGAAAAGACGGAAGATGGCCTTAAATTAGTCCCAACAGGGAATCTCAATGAGACTCCAGATGAGCCACTATTAGTCCTATTGAATAGACGACCTATATCTGAGAAAAAGATTGATAAAAAAGGTCTGGTTTTACTAAAAGGGAGACAACTGTTAGACACCAAGGAGGAAATCACTAGAAAGTTCAGCCTAACTCCTGACGGCCAGAATTTCAATTTAAAGGGTATTGACGACAATCTTATTGGAGAGTTGACGCCTGAGATGATACAATCTGGTGTTTGGAAAGACAAGGCCTTCCAGAGATATGGGTTGGATACCAATGTTGAACCTACAGACCACGCGACTCTTCATCCCCTAACACGTTTTACAGAAGAAATTCGTTCTATATTTCTTCAAATGGGATTCACTGAAATCGAGGGCGATTATGTTGAATCTGCTTTTTGGAACATGGATGCACTATTCATTCCACAGGATCATCCTGCGCGGGAATTGCAGGATACATTCTATCTGTCAGAGCCAGCATCGTTTGTAATAAATGATGAAGAGACTATGGATCGAGTAAAGGCCATTCATGAGGATGGTGGTGAAACAGATTCAGTTGGTTGGGGTAGTGACTGGAGTCGGGAGGTAGCTCAGCAGGCGCTTCTGAGAACCCATACAACGGTGGGCACAATTCGATATTTATCTGAGCATTCTGAGCCTCCCATTCGTGTGTTCAGCGTAGGACGAGTCTTTCGCAGGGAGGCATTAGATGCAACGCATTTACCCGAGTTCACACAAGTCGAGGGCATAATAGTAGAACCTGAAGCTAATTTTGGTATGTTAATAGGCGTTCTCAAAGAATTTTACCGTAGAATGGGATTCCCTGACGTTCGTGTTCGTCCAGCTTATTTTCCATACACTGAGCCGTCCATGGAAGTTGAGGTCAAATTTGGCGATAGTTGGCTTGAACTTGGAGGTTCGGGTATCTTCCGTCCTGAGGTCACTGCGCCTTTTGGTATAGATTGTCCAGTTCTAGCATGGGGGTTGGGCTTGGAAAGATTGGCCATGTTACGTCTAGGTATCAAAGATATCAGAATGCTCTACCAGAGTGACTTTCAGTGGCTCAAGGAAACAATTTAGGCTATACTGATACTTACTCTTTTGATTACGACGTCTTCACCATTTCGAACAAAGGTGACATAGGACTCTCCAGGGGTAATCCCTAATTCTTCCTCAACCCATTTAGGAAGATATATTCTTCTGTTGATATCATATTTCTTGACGTCAGTAACGGGCATATTCATATCACCCTATTAGTCACGTGCTCTAAAAGGGTTATGGGTGATTAGGGGTAAACTGCAGTGTTAATTTTATCTCTCCACCGCCATAAGTGTTTGATGTCATCAGCACGCATTACGGTAACTGGGGCTGCAGGTCAGATATGTTACAGTTTACTCCCTAGGATTGCAGCTGGTGAAATGTTTGGCCTTGAAACGAAAGTTTCACTACAATTACTTGAGATTCCTCCGGCTCTGGACGCCTTGAATGGTGTTGCAATGGAATTACAGGACTGTTCTTTTCCACTCTTGGATGACGTGGTGGTAACCTCAAATCCAGACGAGGCATTCAGTGGTTCAAATCTCTGCCTTTTGATTGGAAGCAAACCTAGGGGGCCAGGCATGGAACGTTCGGATTTGTTAAAGGATAACGGAAAAATATTTGTCGGTCAAGGAAAGTCAATCGCAGCCAATGCGGCAGATAATTGTCGCATTGTGGTCGTTGGTAATCCCTGTAATACCAATTGTATGATAGCAGCCTCACAATCTGACAGATTTGGTCCAGAACGTTTCACGGCCATGACTCGTCTTGATCAGAATCGAGCTGTCGCAATGCTTGCTGAAAAAGCAGGAGCGGATGTTACAGAGGTGTCCCGAATGGCAATTTTTGGTAATCATAGTCCCACTATGTTTCCAGATTTTTCAAACGCATTGATATCGAACAACCCAGTAACAGAGGTAATTTCTGATCACAATTGGTTGAAGAACCAATTCATTTCTGCAGTCGGAAAGAGAGGGGCAGCCATAATCAAGGCACGAGGTCTTTCAAGCGCTGCATCTGCGGCCAATGCATTGATAAATCACTGCCAAAGCCTAGACACAGTTGACGGTAAAATTCATTCAGTTGTAGTCCATAGTAAAGGGGAATACGGCTTTACAGAAGGAATATGGGCGGGAATGCCAGTCCGAACGGTTTCTCACGGAAATTATGAAATCGTTGAAGATTTCGAACATGATGCGTTTGCTAAGGCAGCAATAGCCAAAACAAACGCCGAACTTGTCTCGGAAAGAGAATTGGTATCCGATTTTCTCTAAATGGGTCCAGCTTTGGCATAGTCACCAAAGCTTTCGTATTTCACAAAATTATCTTTGAATAGCTTAACTAATTCACCAGCTTTTCTGTCGTAGGCTTCTTTGTCAGCCCAGGTATTTTTTGGATTTAGTATTGCATTTTGCACTCCAGATACGGACTCAGGGATCAGGACCTTGAAGATGGGATCTGGAGCAAAGTTTACATTCTCTAATTCTCCATTCAATATAGCAGACAGCATCCTTCTGGTGACAGGCAAGTCTATTCGTTTTCCAATACCATAAGCACCTCCACTCCATCCAGTGTTGACTAACCACGTCTGGACTCCGTGTTTCTTTAATTTTTTACCTAGAAGTTTAGCATAGGTTGTTGGGTATTGAGGCATGAACGGTGCTCCAAAACAGGTTGAAAAAGTAGCCACAGGTTCAGTGATTCCTCTCTCTGTACCGGCGACTTTTGCCGTGTATCCGCTCAAAAAATGATACATGGCCATCTCAACAGTCAACTTTGAAATTGGAGGAAGAACACCAAAAGCATCACAGGTTAGAAATATTACATTGTGCGGATGTCCTCCCTGCTCTGAGGGTTCTATGTTTTGAATATAATTGAGAGGATATGAGACTCTTGTATTTTCAGTGATGGAACCATCGCTATAGTCAACGGTCCCATTTTTATCAGTAACGACATTCTCAAGAAGAGCCCCAGGTCTAATGGCTTTGTAAATATCAGGTTCTTTTTCAGGGTCAAGATTGATTGTCTTAGCATAGCATCCACCTTCAAAATTAAAGATTCCTTCAGTAGACCATCCATGTTCGTCATCCCCAACCAATCTCCTATCTGGGTCCGTAGACAGAGTTGTCTTACCCGTGCCACTGAGGCCAAAGAACAAGGCTGAATCTTCATTCTTTCCTATGTTTGCTGAGCAGTGCATAGGCATTACCCCTTCGAGAGGAAGGTAATAATTGAGAGCTGAAAAAACGGATTTTTTAATCTCCCCTCCATATTCAGTTCCCCCTATTATGGCTATTTTCTTGTCAAGGTTTAGAACAATAAATACTTTAGAATTAAGCCCCAATTCCTTCCAATTCTCAACTTCTGTGGAACTGGCATTCAGTATTGTAAATTCAGGAACAAAGCCTTCCAATTCCTCAGCACTTGGTCTTATGAACATGTTGTGTGAAAAGTGCCCTTGCCATGCTTTCAGAGTAACCACTCTTAGTGGAAGTTGGTACCTTTTATCAGCCCCTGCAAACCCGTCAAAAACAAAAAGTTCTTTTCCATTCATCTCTTTCTTGACAAGCTTTTCTAATTCATCAAATGATTTTTCACTAAGTGGTTGATTAATTTCACCCCAGTCAATCAAAGGTTCGGTTGACTTGCTCTTTACGATGAAACGGTCGTTTGGAGATCTTCCAGTATATATTCCAGTGTCAACAATCACGGTGTTGTTATCAGATAGTCTTCCTTCGCCTCTTTCAAGTTCCAATATTTTCCATTCATCCTGTGTAAGATTACAATGCAAAGCGGATGGAATTATGCCCATCTGCTCCATCTTACTGAACATAGCCGGTCGCACGCGAAACCGTATTTATAATTGAGGGATGGCATTTAGTACTACAGTGTTTAGACAACGCTCGAACCCCAAGACATACTTTCATACTAGGGCCGGTGGTCTAGGGGTTATGACGTCGCCCTTACAAGGCGAAGATCGGCGGTTCGATTCCGCCCCGGCCCACCATTCACGGCGTAAGCAGAAGATGTTAGGTCAAAATTTCCTGTTAGATCAAAAGATTGCAGACAGGATTGTTGCCGAAGCATCGATTGAGGATGGTGAAAAGATATTAGAAATAGGGCCTGGGCGCGGTGTTCTAACTGAAAGATTGGCGCCCTTAGGTAAATTGTTAGCAGTTGAAAAGGATAAGTGGCTGGCAGTTGTTCTCAAGCAGAAATTTGCAGACCTAGCTGAAATAGTGGAAGACGACATTCTGAAATTTGATATTCCGGAGATTGATATAATCGTAGCTAATCTGCCTTATTCTATTTCATCCCCAATTCTGTTTAGGTTATTTGATTTTGAATGGAACCGTGCCATTCTAATGTTTCAGGAAGAATTTGCCAATCGGCTTATCGCCAAACCCGGTTCCAAAACTTATGGCCGTCTATCAGTTATGGCCAATCACTATGCTAAAACAACAAAACTGTTCAAAGTTTCTAAGACAGCATTCCAACCTCAACCCAAGGTGCATTCTCAGGTAGTCCGATTGGTTCGTCATTCACCTGATTATGAATTATCCGATTTTGATAATTTCGAGAAAGTAGTAAAATCCATCTTTATGCATCGACGCAAAAAGATTCGAAATTGCTTGAAACTTGCTTTCCCAAATCTAGAAGTAGAAGATTTGGACCATATGGATCAGAGAGCTGAGGTTCTCACACCCAAGCAAATTGCTGATTTGTCCAACCAGATATTTGAGAGAGTCTCAGAATAGTTTCTTCAGAAGGAGCATATCAGTCAAACTGGCCTTGACCTTAAGATCTCCCTTCATGTAAGCCTTAACGGGTGACATGGTCCGAGATATAAGCGCCTCTAGAATCTCAGCGGAAGCCGTAACTCTTAGGTCTGCACTGTTGTCATCAGTTATTGAGAAATTTTCGAGTTCGAGATTTTCCAGTTTACTGACGTGATTATCCCCATCTGAGACACAAATGCAGATGGTTCTGGTCTTTCCTTCTATCATTTTAGCAGTACCAGGTTCATCTTTTATCTTAGAATTGAATTCTATAACTTTTTCGTTTAGCAGTTTGCTTACATCAGTCATTTTTTTTCACCAAATTCTTCGAGAGTCTTAACTGGCCTTATCCGGTCTAAAGTCTTCCAACTTTTCCGGGTTCCCTCAGGCCACTTTCCATTATCAGCATAGAAGCTCTTCAAAAACTTAATTGTTTTTTTATCAGAGGGATATCCACTACCGAAATCACCGATTCTACGCTTCATTCTTCCAACTTCTTTTTCCCTAGTCTCCTTGGCGATTATGGATGCCGCTGCAACCACCGGTATCTTTGCATCGGCTTTGTGCATAGATATTATATCCGTATCATTTTGATTTGTCAGTCCCTTCTTGATTTCATTTCCGAACCTGTTCTCATTTACGTCGGCAGCGTCAACATAGGCTACCTTTGGGTTTAGTTTGCTGATTAGTCTTTCAAAGGCTTCCCGGTTTAATTGGTTCAACTTATTTTGCCTTCTATATTCATCAACAATCTCTGGCTCAATGATCTCAACAGCATAATGAAATTTATTCTTTATCAATTCAGCCAATTCTTTTCTCCTTTTCGGTGTTAACTGTTTAGAGTCTTTGAATCCCAGATTTTCAATATCTTTAGCGTTATCGACCTTGACCGCTGCAACAACCAATGGCCCTATCACCGGTCCTTTCCCAGCTTCATCGACCCCGCAGATCATGTGTCTAAACAGAGTGTAGCAAATTTTCTTGCCATAAAATATATTGCAGCATATTCTGGTAGTTCTGTTATCTCCTCGCGTTTAAGTTTGAATTCATTTCCCATCTGAACGGGATGTGGCATAATAGATCTAATTTTGATTGGCTCATCACTAAATACAATTGGTATAGTATAGGGATCAAATATTTCTAGTTCATCCTTATTCAGAGTCTTTACAAGTAGTCCGGTTCCTCCATGTAAGGAGCCAGGCAGCCGGATTAGTCTGTGTATATCTCCAGTTACAGGTTCATCAGGCAGAACAGTTATATCTTTCAATGCTCTCTTCACGAGTCTGTCTTTCTGACTTGGAAATAGTATGTTAAAAGTTTCTTTTGTATTGCTTCCTTTTACTATCTTTTTCGCTTCATTGTCCCCAATTCGTAGTAATTTCTTCCAATCTTTCCACATTTCTTCAGGTTCCTTGCTTATTTCTTCTATATAATTATGGATTTTCCTAGAAACTAATCCTTTCCATCCAGGTGCATCTTTGTCAGGCAGAGTGTATCTCTCTTGGTACCATTCTTTTCCGTATTTTTTTACTATTTCACCTTCATCATCTAGTATTAAGTTTTGTTTTATTCCAGAAGTTGTTAGATAATCTGCTAATTCTCTTCTTGCTCCTGATGGTAGATCAAGTAGTCTTCTATCTCTTACATGTATGTGATACCCTCTACCTCCACTAAAAACAATCAGCAAATCGTCTTCTTTGAGGGCAAAGTCTCCTAACAAAACATCGTTTACCAGTCTCAGAGTTTGTTCTTTGATATATTCCATTAGCTGTGCGAATGTAATTTTGCCTGCTTTAAGATCATCCATTTCAGGCAAGTGATCGGCGTCTAAGTCGAATATTAAGTCAGCCCCTCTCCATTCCTTTTCAAGCATTGTATTTTTTCCAGGATCGGTGTAGTATGCTACAGAATGGTAACAATGGGCGGGTGCTCTTCCTTCTAGATAAATGCCTATTTCTTTAGAAGAACCAAATTTTAGATGTCGTATCATTCCCCTTCCGTTCCAGTCCAAAAAGCCCCACTCTCTAGATGAAAATCTAGGCGGTAGCGTTATCTCGGCATCTTTATAGTAATCTTTGAATTTTTCCTTCAAAAAATCTTTAGTTTTAATCGGTTCGATATCTTTCAGTAGGCTCATCCAATTACCTTATGCCAAGACTTCTTGGCGCCCATAATTCCTTGACTTAACCACCCATTCCTAAGTTTTTGTCCAAATGTGTATTCCCATGGCCGGCGTGGCAACATCTCCGAGAATCTTTGCAGTAATTCTCTCTGTTCAGCTTCGCCTCCTCCTCTTATCTCAATGTAAGTTACGCTACCAGAGCTGGGTTTCTCTTCCCAGATGTCTACTATAAGGCCCCCATCTCCGATTTCGTATCTATGAACTAATGCTGTCCTTTCTAGTGCAATCACCACAGCGACTCTGGTATACGAACGGTTGACATTTTTCCGTTTGTATTCATGCCCCATTTCATCCAGCAGTTTTCTAAAAATAGTAGCTGTAGACCTTGATTCAAAACAGACAGGTAACTTTACCAATGAATCTCACCACCAATCGCAGGATATCCCAGTTCAAATTTTTCCAAGGCACTGGGATGTATCTCGCCATAATTCAACATGACATCTTTCGTTTTGATTTGGGCACATCTTCCAGGTATGAAAACAGGGTCCTTTCCTTCTTCAGTTTCACCGGAAACATCTAATCTATGTGCAATGCTCTCGGCTGTAGTTCTGGCCTTTGAGAAAGTACCCTTGCTTTCCAATTCAATCCATGCTAAAGACATTCGATTAGAATGTTCTCTAATCACTTGTCCTACCTCAAATACTTTCTGTGGCAATTCCCGATGGCGATTGCTGCTTAGAAGCTCCAGAAGACTAGGTAAAATACTAGAACGGAGCATATGGTAATCCTCAGTAACAGGATTGGATACTTCAGCTTCATATTCACTTTCCCTTCCGGTATTTTCATGTAACATTTTCGTTGATGTCAAGGTCAAAGTCACAACTTCTTGAAATCCAATGCCCAACATGGTTTCTCTACACTTACTTTCTAATTTTCGGGACTTGAGTCCTTCACCAAATCGTGCCCCCAGAGGTAGATGTTCAGGTATCTCTCCGTATCCTATTCCAATTGCTACTTCTTCTAATAAATCAATAGGATGAAGTATATCTGCCCTATAAGCCGGAACTTTGACATGCCAAGTATCATCTTTCAAGTCAGGTTCCATGGCGCATTTTCGGAATGCCTTGAATATGGCAAAATTCCCAGGATCAAAACCCAATAAACTAACTAAGTAGTCATTTTTAATCTTATGAATCTTTGGTTCCATTCTTGGCACAATTATCTTCTCAGAAGGGTATCTTATCTCTAATTGCTCAATTTCTCCACCACGTTCTACCAAGGCAGCAGCAACAATATTTAGGCAGGCTTCAACTGCTTCTTGCTCCAATCCAGTAACATCGATCAGTATTTCTTTAGTTTTTTTTGTAAGGGTTGTCAATGCTCCATTAATTATGGGTGGCAAGGAGGCGACTTCTCCATTCTTGTCAGTAATTAGGGGGTATTTTTTGAAATCTTTCAGTAGATGAGCGTATTCCATTCCTTTAGGATGCTCATTCAGAATCTCCTCGGGTGTCATTTCATAGTCTTTTTGGAGTGGTACGAAAGCTGGTTCATGCGGTGAGCAGGTTCCATATCTGAATGGCGCTTTCAATTTGGATAGATCATGTATTCCAATAGATACTTTTTTTCTCTTTCGACCCAGAGTTACATGTAATTTTTCCTGAAGTTCCATTAGGGATTTTATTGAGGTATCATCCAGTTTTACACCTCTTGCAATACCACCCAGTAAGAACGGTCGAATCTTGAGTACATCGGGTGAAACAACTATATGGGTTGACGCTGGCTTGGTATCGTACACCACTAATCCAAGTTTTTGTTCTGTGAATGCTCTTACAGCACGCGCCACCCCTTCGGTTGACAGTAAATCAGGCCTATCTGGAAAGAATTCTATGGAGGCCTTATTCTTTCCAATTTCATCGGGATCAGCTCCAATTTCAGGAATGATTCTAGAAAAATCGGCGGAACTTATCGGACTCTTAAGCATCCGATTAAGGTCTTCAAACTCTATATTAATTACTGGCATCTTAGACCCTTATATAATCCCGTTATAAGCAAATATGTCGACAAGTTCAATCTAAGTTTACTTGTTACGCCTTCTTTCACGCTTTCGGCGGCGCATCTTTTTCTTACGCCACTTCCAACGTTGTTTTCCGGCTTTTTTCCAGACTCGGGAACTTCTCTTCATTATTGGGATGAGCGCACTCGCCTACTGTATATAAAATCAAACCTTCCCAACAAGTAGGTATCGGAAAGTTATTTGACAGAGCATCTAATCGCATTGATATGGAATACCCTGAATTTCCTGATGACGCAGGTTACACTTCGATTCGAGTGGTATTGTCTGGTAAATCTGGTAAGTCTGTCAAAATCAGAGGATGGATCTATAGAACCCGTTCTTCAGGAAAGCTAGCATTTGTTGTTGTGAGAGATTCTACAGGTGTAATTCAATGTACAGTCTCCAGAGACAAAGTGGCAGAGTCTGACTTTGACGGAGCTAGTAAGGCACTGATTGAATCGTCTGTGATATTAGAAGGTGAACCGGTAAAGGACGATAGAGCCCCGGGTGGATGGGAAATTAGGACGACCAAGTTCGAGGTTTTCCATTTTGCTGAAACTTTCCCTATAACTAAGGACCAAAGCGACGAACATCTACTGAACAATAGGCATCTATGGCTGCGTAGCAGGAATATGGTGTCTGCTCTTAAGATTCGTTCAACTGTGTTCAAAGCTTTCAGAGACTACTGGACTAATCTGGACTACACCGAAATACAGTCACCAAGTTTCACCACATCAGCCTGTGAAGGCGGTTCTACACTTTTCAATGTATCATATGATGATGAAAATGAGAAAAGCGGCCAAAAATTCTATGCGCACTTAAGTCAATCCTGGCAATTATATGCAGAGGCTACGATGTTTGGATTGGAGAACATATTCACTATTGCTCCATCTTTCAGGGCTGAGAAGTCGCGTACTCGCCGCCATCTAACTGAATTCTGGCATGCTGAAGTTGAGTCAGCATGGCTCCACAACCATCAGATAATGGAACTTGAAGAGGGCATGATTGTGTACATCCTGAAAGAGGTTCTATCGGCTAACAGGGCAGAGTTGGAATTCCTTGGAAGGGATGTTTCAATCTTGGAGAATATCAAGGCCCCTTTTGACAAAATGAAATATGAAGAGGTTTTAGAAAAATTGAATTCTATGGGATTTGATTTGGGATGGGGTGATGATTTTGGATACAAGGAGGAAAAGGCGCTCACCCAAGAACTTCGTTCCCCAATTTACATAACCCATTTTCCAAAGGAGAAGGGATTCTACCATAGGCCAGATCCCAGTGACCCTAAAGCCCTCGTTTGTCACGATCTATTGGCACCTGAGGGATATGGTGAAATAATTGGGGGAGGTGAGAGAGTATGGTCTCCAGATGAACTTATTGAAAGGATTAAGGAAGAGAACCTAGAACCAGAATCTTATGGTTGGTATCTGGACATCCGAAAATTCGGTAGTGTTCCTCATTCAGGTTTTGGTTTGGGAATTGACAGAGTGGTCAGTTGGATATGTGGTTCTGGGCACATCAAGCACGTAATTCCTTTCCCTCGTACAATGCGAAGAACAACGCCTTAACTTACTCTTTCAATCTAGCTATTAAATCTGCTTTCTTTCCGGAGACAGTCATTCCCTTTTCCTTCAGAATTTTCTTCAATTGAGCTACGGTCATTGAATCGTAGTCCGTCTTTCTTGGTTCATCATCTTCAGAATCAGGAATTCCATCACCATCTATGTCCCCTGTACCGTCTTTTTCCATAGGTCCTTCAACTTTATCCTCGCTTGGACCAACACCTCCAAATTTTTCCAGAGATCGTCCCGCTCTTCTACGTACGTGGGCATCACTATCTGACAATCCTGCAACGAGTGCTTCTCTTGCATCATTCGATCCCGCGAATCGGCCAAGTCCTTTGGCCGCATGCCATCTCGTGTATCGGTCCTTGTCCTCCATTCCATCTATGAGATATGGCATAATGGAAAGTCTTCCAGTCCGCCCAATCGCATCCATGGCGGTTCTCCGTGCATAAAAATCACCGTTTTTCAGTCCATCGTTGATTAGAGGTTCAAGACCCATTTCCGTCATTTCTTGAAACAGTTCCAAGGCGGCTTTATTGACAAATGAGGCACTACTGCCCGCGTCGGATTTCCCATATAACTGAATCCATCTTACCAATTCAGCAGATATCGCCCTTTCATGTAAAGGTAGCATTTTCCTAAGGGATTGTAGGGCTTCATGTCTGTTCATGAAACGTTCATTACCCAAATCTACAATCAAATCCTCTATCCTACCTGATGTGCCACTGCTCAGTTCAGAATCTTCAGAATCACTTTCCATGGTAATCTGTTTGCCACCTACTCACACTATTTAAACATGGTGCGTAAGCACCCTTATACTATATGGTCACCAAGATAATATCGCATCGAGGTCGCACTTCTAATGAAAGCCCAGATAATACATTACAATCAATTGAAGATGCTATTGATTTTAACATAGACATGGTGGAATTTGATGTTCGCCGTACCCGAGATGGGCAGATTGTTTGCTTTCACGACGCTGAAATTGATAATCAACTCCTTATCTCTTTGTCTTTTTCTGAGCTAACTGAAATGAATTCCCTGATTCCTACACTAGAGCAAGTTCTCCGGTTGGCAAAAGGGAAGATTCAGGTGGATGTAGATCTCAAGGAAACGGGATATGAAAATGAAGTTATCAATATTTTACTGGATTATTTTGAATATGCTGACTTCATAATGAAATCCTTTAATCGTCAAGTAATCAAGAGAATTAAAGAAGTAGATAACAGAATCTATACTGGTTTACTGATGGGTGAAGAGTGGAAGATGTCCCAATTCGTTGATGTTCTGAAGGAGTCTTTTACGGGTTCGGGTGTAATTGTTGATGGCGCTGATTTTCTCTCACCCAATTATAAGATATTTGAAGTGGGACTAATGACAAAATTAAGTAAGATGCAGATTCCCATACAAGTATGGACTGTCAATAATGAGGTTCTTTTGAAAACATTATTACGTAAAGACATTCATTCCATTGTGACTGATATTCCTGAAAGGGCAATGGAACTTAGGGAGTCAATACAAAATGTTTGATTTCAAAAAAATAGAATCCTTTGCCCCCTTCTGCATTTCATGTCTAGGAAGGGCTGTGGGGCGTGTAGGGTTTGGTCTGGATAATCGGGAACGTGGTCTAGAGATGTTGAACCAATTTGAGCTTCAGGAAGATACAATTCTCGAAGGCTTGGTTTGTGCCGAGTCAGGATGTAGGATTTGTGATGGACTGATAGGAGATATAGAGAATTTCATTGGAATGGTTTTAGAGGATTTCTCCAAGTTTTCACTTTCCACTTTCAAGATAGGTACCATAGTTGACAACGAGATATTGGAGAAAGAGCTAGAATTTCAGTCTGTATTTGGGGAAGGACTGAGTGAGTCTATCAAATCCCAATTAAATCGGGAAATAGGGATAGGAGTATACAATAAATCCGGTATTGATGCATTACTTGACAGTCCGGATGCGGTTGCTATTGTAGATACCCGTTATGATACGGTTGAATTAGAAATAAGATCTCTATTTATCGAGGGTAATTACAACAAATTTGATAGGACAATACCCCAGACCCGCTGGCCGTGTAGCAGTTGCAAAGGAGTAGGATGTCGGAAATGCAATAATACTGGACAATTATATCCTGATTCCGTACAGTCCTTGATTGCTGAAAAGTTCCTAGAAGTTAGCTTGTCAGATGAAGATTTGTTCCATGGTATGGGTCGTGAGGACATCGATGCTACAATGTTGGGCGATGGTCGCCCCTTTGTCTTGGAACTTAGGAGGCCTAAAAGGAGAGAACTCGATCTGGCTAATATTGCAGAAGATATAAATTTATCATATAAGGGCCGCATAAAGATAACCAATCTGAAAATAGTACCGAGATCCAGAGTTGCTCAACTAAAAAACACAGTTTGTGAGAAAACGTATAGAGTTGACGTCTCTGTATCCCATGAACTCTCTATCGAAAGCCTTAAGAAAGGGGCACAAAGGTTGTCAAACGCGGTTGTCGAACAGCGGACACCTACACGAGTGTCTCATCGTCGAGCTGACTTAGTACGCCCTCGCCTGATTAACTATGTGGATGTCAAGTCTTTTGTTAAGGGGATGGTGGAACTGGAAATTAGGGCTCAGCACGGTACCTACATTCGTGAACTTGTCAGTGGCGACGGGGGTCGGACAGATCCCAGTTTGTCCTTGCTGGTCGATTCACCATGCAAGGTAGAGGTTTTGGACGTCCTCAATCTTCACCTTGATAACAGCGAGAAAAAAGATGGCTAAGAGATCCCAAGGTTTAAGGAGTGGTTCGCGCCACAAGATGTCACGCCCAAGCAGGGAGCGTGGGCTATCACCAATAACACGTTCACTTCAAACATTCAATGATGGAGACATGGTGAGTATAGTCATAGATCCTTCCTTCCATAGAGGGCAACCCCACCATAGATTTCAGGGACTGACCGGTAAAATAACTAGGAATCAAGGCAAAGCATATGTGGTCCGCACCCGTGTAGGAAATATGGACAAGGACTTGATAGTCCGTTCAGAGCACCTTAGAAAGGCCAATTAAAGGAGTTAAAATGGAGTCAGAATCACAACCCGAACCAGTTCCTCTGGGAGTAGTTAACAAAATGCTAGAGAAGGAACTAAGTGTGAGGGAGAATCGATTGAGATGCATTGAATGCGGTCATTTCCAGCCAGTTCCAGATGTTGAACCGGAACCTGCGGTCGAGGAGGCTACGGAAGAAGGTGAGGAACCGACTCCAGTAGGTCCCACTTGTGACAGTTGTGGTTCACAAAGAATGACCTTGATTGAACAGATTCAATATGAGCACAAATTGGCTTTGGACCATGTCCATCTATTGTCTAAGTTGGGTCCTAAAGAATCGAAGATGATAATGAAAAAGGTAATTGCATTGGAGCATGTGAATGATTACTATGCAGCCAAAATTGCAGATATCTTGCCCATGCATCCAGATGATGTCCGGTCAATATTTGCCCGTGAACGTTTCTCGGTAGGACGAGAAGAGATAGATTCCATAATAGCAGCCGTTAAGGAGATTACGGGGGCATGAATTATGGAAGATTACGCGTACGTTCTCGATGTATTAACTGAAGGAAGGCCAGATAGTAAGCGTCGTTTTCGAAGAGAGCCAGTGGTTTATGGTTTGGGAATCGAAGAGTTCAAGATTTTTGATATGAAACCAGTACCTGAGTCGGCTATCAATATAGGAGATCGCTGTTATATTGGCAAGGAAACTGAGGAAAGAACACAGATAGACCACGTTAGAGCTAGGGTGAATTACAAAGAATTGACTCACACAGCCCAGTCTGAACTTAGTTTTGTATTGGATGAAATCGTACGTGAGAATGAGGAAAAATTTATCCAATTCTATAACCATGCAGGTCCAATCTCACGAAGATATCATTCACTTGAACTGATACCAGGATTGGGCAAGAAGACTATGAATCTGATTGTTAGAAATAGGCCTTACACTGGTTTCAGAGAAATGGAAGAGAAAATTCCAAATTTTCGAAATCCGGAGAAATATATTTCACAGAGAATTGAAAACGAAATCAGGGAGACCGATCAGAAGTATCGTCTTTTTGTAAGGTAATTAAACAGCATACGAATATTCTATTGCTCCAGCTATTCGAATCCTGACGTCGGCGTCTCCGGAAAGGGATATTTCCAGTGTCCAGTTTCCACTGGTTCCCATAACTGTTCCTAGTTCGTTCTTGCTATTTCCGGGGCTAAAGGTTTCCACCAGAATATCTGTACTTTCATGGTCACGCAATATCAATTCTCCACCACTTCCTGAACCTATCTCAGCCTCCAAGTAATATACAACGTAGTCCCAAGGTCCATATCGTTCATGTCCTTCATTAGCGAATTGGGTGTCATAATATCCAAAATCAGGGCCGATAAATTCCTCATCATACAAATCCCCACCTCTACAGAAATAGGAGTTCCCTGTGTAGTCATTTCCGTGTTTAGCTAGTTGCATTTCCAGTATAGTTTCCCCAGTAGATTCAGTGAATACGAAGGAATTTATCCATTTTGCATCCACATCGAAATTGTATTCAATTCTTGCCCCATCACTATTGGTAGCTACAATATCTGCTCGATTAGCTTGAATATCGACAACCGTAGCTGCAAAACCATCTTTTCCATATAAACTGAATGACCAATCCTTATTTTTTTCAAGCGGGAAGTCAAACAGGAGTTGAGCTACGTTATTCTCGTATATTGAAAAATCAGACATTTGTACTCGTCCCAAAGCAGGATTGTAGTTCAGAACAGCATGTCTTTTTGCATCTATCAGGGATGCTGTACCAATGTAATAATCATTAGAATCATCATCAATTGCGACAATCATAGTGGTAGATATTTCAATGTCAGCGGTTTTAATCCCGTATTCCCAGTAATACCCCTTGTTCCAGATAGGGGCTGAAATCGAGACAGTGTCATCGTCAGACAACAATCTGTCTTCCAAGCACCCTCCGAACGGGGTACACAGCAGAATCACAGAAAAGGCTAGGACGATAATCCTTTGGTCTTTCATTCCATTATTAAGCCAGGAGGCCATAATTATAGTTCATCATAGCCTTCCAGCTTCAGAAATTCCCTTGCGGCTGATACAGTATAGAAAGAACCAGTAACCAGCGTCTTTTGATGGGCTGCATATTCCATAGCATCACTGACACTTTCAAATTCCGTGTTCTGGTATCCGTGTTTCAGACATATTTCACTAAGTTCTGAACTAGACATACTCCTTTCAGTTTCTAGGTTACAAACAAGAATTTCACAGTCTTTTGGAAAGGAACTGATAATATTCTCGATATCTTTGTCTTTGAGAATACCGATCAGAATCTTCTGATAATCTCCTTTTTTATTCATCAGAAATTTGATTGCCTGAGTATTGTGTGCAGTATCCAAAGTAAAATTTTCTGCAATTTCGTATCTTCCAGGTATAGATACTATATTCACTGAACAGTCTAATTTCAGAACTTTCAAGGCATATCTTATCCAGTCGTTAACATCTTTTCCATAATTAAAGTTCCAGCATTGGGGTATAAATTTGTGATATTCCTTAGGCCAACCAGTGATTACTACTGTTTTATCCTTTACAATCTTTGATTTGGTTATTGCAATAGACTCAAGTGTATTTCCAAGATACTCTTCATGATCCAAACCCAATGTGGTCAAGATTGCAATTCTCGCTTGGCCTATGTTAACGGCATCCCATTCTCCTCCCAATCCGATCTCCATTATGGCATAATCTACATTCTTGGAATTAAAATAATAGTAAGCAGTAGCCGTCAGAACTTCAAAGTAGGTTGGCTTGATTTGGAATTCCGTAGCAATCTCCTTTATTTTGGACAGATATGCATGAAATTCCTCTATCGAAATCAATTCTTCACCTAAAAGGATTCTTTCCCTAACTGAATGAAGATGAGGGGAGGTAAAGCATCCAGTCTTGATTCCTGCCTTGGTCAGGGTTGAATTAAGGCTGAAACAGGTGCTTCCTTTGGCATTTGTACCTCCAATCATGATAATCTCCAGTTCTTTTTCAGGATTTCCTAAATAATGCATCAATTCCTGCATTCGGTCAAGCCCGGGAACTATTTTGTTCTCGTTTAAGGATTCTAACCAATCCAGGATTTTAGAGTATCTTTTTTTTAGACGATTCATATATAAAGAATTACTCTATAGATTCCCATTCAACTGCATCAGGAGGTATTATGCCTTGATCGTTCAAGATACTTCTGAACACATCGGAAGAGACTCCAGCAATTTCAGCTCCTTTGGTTAAAGTTGCCTTTCCTTTTTTGTACATTGCAACAGCCGAAGCATACCTAAGGTGATTTTTCTTTTCAAGCATAAAACGCAATGCTTCCTTGACTACGTCAGAACGGCTGCTAAAGTGCCCTGAATCGACGAGAGACTCAATATGTGAGACTAGTATTGGAGGTAGTGAATAGGAGTTACTCATATAGTAATAGTTATCAACTATTATTAATAGTTATTCACGAACCTTTATATGCATCTTTCTGATGAAATTGGTAGGTATAGCAATGAGCTTGAACCACACTAATTGGCTTGCGAACACACTAGCACTGATGCTGGTATGTATTGGTTTTCTTCTGATCACTGGTGGAGCGTCTGCAGATGCTTATGATCACAAAATGACGTTCACACCGTCTACCCAGAATGGAGATCCAGAAGAACAACTTCAATATACTATTACAATTGAGAATCTTGGTGATAATGATGATTCTTACGATATGTCAGTTACCAATTCTACTATTCCTAACGGTTATACAGCTTTTATCATTCCAACTGAACTTTCTGTTGAAGAGGATGAATCAGGAACTGCTACTTTATTCATAAAGATTGCTAACCGAACAACGAATACAGCGGAAGGCGGCGATACGGCCCAAATAAGTTTCAAGTCCAAATCTCAAAATGCAGATAGTGGAGGTAAAACTAAAACACAAACAGCTTCACTGACTGTAAACAACGTCTATGGAACTACACTTACACCCTCTATTGGAGAGAAGAATGTAAATCCAAATGAAAATGTTAAATTTGAAATTAGCGTTGAGAATACAGGTGGAAATACCGAGGACAGTGTAACAATTTCATTCAGTGGTAATGGTGTTGATCAATGGGATATAACACCTCAACCTTCAACCTTGACTCTGGATATTAATGAATTAGCATATTTCAATCTTTCAGTGACCCCTGATATTGAAGCAACTGCAGGACTTAAGAGTATATCAATCATAGCTACTTCAGAGGATGGCGAAACAGTAACATCGACATCCGTTACAGTGAAGGTCAATCAACTTCCAGCTCTTCAAGTAGATAAGGTCGGTACAAGTTCCAGGGATGTAGAGGCAGGTAAACGAGTTTACTATTCCTTTGATGTCACGAACAAAGGGAATGCGGTTGATACATTCAATTTGGTTGTTGATATCTCTTCTCTGCCAACTGGTTGGGATGCTTCTCTGGATCAGGATAAAATCAGTAACCTAGGCGTTGATGAGAATATTACCCTAACTGATGTCTTGGTTGTCAAGGCACCAGATGACGCAGCAGCAGAGGCTGAAACCAGTATAATTGTCACGATTTCATCTGATTACAATTCCTCAGTTAATTCTACTTACACTTCACGAACAACGGTTTTGCAGAATTATGAACCTAAATTAACAATAGTAGGTGAGGACACGATGTCTGCCAAACCCGAGGAACAGGTTAATTTCACTATTAGAATTGCAAATGATGGTAACGGTGAAGATGATATTTCCTTGGCATTGATAGGTGGAAATTCTAGCTGGGGACAACTTGGTGATTCAGCTTTCACTCTTGAGGCCGGTACAAACGGTACTACGACCCTAAGAGTTACACCACCTAAAGACACAGAGGCTAAAAATGGTTATATCTTGATAGTCAGAGCGACATCTGAGGACGAGACCACAACAAATTCAAGAAATATTTTCATAAATGTCAACCAGATTTACGAAGTTTCTGTACAGGTTTCAGGTGATAGTTCCAAGAAAGGGGATCCTGGAGACGAATTAAATTATCAGATACTGGTCAAGAACAAGGGCAATGGAGATGACACGTTTACCTTGTCATTAGAAGGTGAAAAAGCAGCCTGGGGTTCTATATTAGATGAAGTTGAATTGACAAGTGGTGAATCAACTACAGTCAATCTCACAGTCAACATAGATGATGATGCAACTGTCGGTGACAATGACGTCATAGTCAGAGGAACTTCAGAAGATAATCCGAGTGTTAATGATACCGGTACAGTCAAGGTAACGGTCAACAAACAGTTCAAGGTAGATGTGATTGTATCATCTATGAGTGGTGATCCAGGTTCAACAATAAGTTATGCCGTCAGGATTCAGAATGAAGGAACTGGTGACGACACTTTCTCAGTTTCTATAGATGATTATCCAGAGGGCTGGTCTGTAGATCCAGTATCATTCCAGGTTGAAGATGTTCCCGCAGGTGGTGAGGAAATTGTGAACCTGAGTGTATCCATACGTTCGGGGGAAAATAACAAGGCGTTTACGATTAATCTAACTGCATCGTCCGATGAGGCACGTAAGGAGAATCCACCTAAGTATGTCAATACCACGGTTAGCATAATCACTATTGTAAATCAGGAGTACTGGATTGAATTTGATTTGGATAATCCTGGTGATATAAATGTTGACGCCACTGTTGGCATCCCAACTTCGGTAGACTTTGATGTTGTTAACAAGGGTACTGGTGATGACGTGGTTGCGTTGTCAGCTACAGCACCAGATGGTTGGACTTCAGTGTCTTTCAGTAGTAATTATGTTAGTGTTGCGGAAGGAGGCCAAGAACAAGTATCCCTGTTTATCACAGTTCCTGAAGACACAGCCGATCAAGTTTATGATATAGTGGTGAAAGGCGTATCTGACTGTGCTACTTGTGATGAAGAAGGCGCTAAATCTAACTATGAACTTACTTTCAAGGTTGATGTTACGTTAGCTAGGGGTGTTGAAGTAAATGCAGATGTGACTTCGGTCTCAAAACTTCCTGGAACTACTGCAAACTTTACGGTTGACATTAAAAATATAGGGGATGGGCAAGACACAATGATTGTGTCTGTATTGGACGATGATTTGTCCTGGACTTCTTTGAATCGAACCCAAGTTTCACTAGATAAGGAGCGAACAGGTTCTGTCACAGTTTCCGTTACTCTACCAACTTATGATTTGGCTAATCTTACGAATTTGGAAAGAACTGCTCTGCAGGGCGACGATTATCAGATTACGATAAAGGTCAAGTCAGAGGGTGATTTATCAGAAAGTTCAACTGTTGCGTTGACTACAGTTATTGGGCAGATATATGGCGCTAGTATAGAAATTATTGGAGACAGTCAAATAACATCTTATCCTTCGACAGAAACTGACGCTGAAGAACGCACGGAGAAATTCACCTTCAAGTTGACCAATACAGGAAACAAGCAGGATACGATATCAGATAATATCATAGCAACCTCTTATCCAGATGAATGGAATGTTGACCTTTATCAAGCGTCTACTTGTTCTTCTACTTTTACTGGTAGTGTTGGTGCAGGTCAATCCAAATATCTTTACCTGTGTGTTACACCAGATCAGGATTCGGATGTTGGGAATGAAACGATTCTGACTGAGTTCTCACCAAATGGTGGTACTGAACCCGCAGTGACTATTTCGGTCGTACTTGAGGTAGCTTCACCCAGAAGGGAATTGACAGCTTCGGCCATTGACACGATACAGGAGATCTATCCAGAATATGAGGGTACCAGTAGTCAGAATAGCGTCAAGTTCAAGGTCAAACTGGATAATACTGGTTCAAACGTTGACAAGTTCGTACCCGAGTTGGAAACCACTTTGGAGGATGACTGGACCGTTACGTTTTGGCAGGATAGTGGAAAGACTCAGTCTTGGTCTACCTCAGGAGTATCTATCGAGGACGGAGAATTGGATGATCTATGGGTGTTTGTGGAGGTCGCTGATGATGCAGATGAGGGTAATGAAACAATCGAGATATCAATACGTAATGAAGAAGATGACCCAAGCGCCCGTGCAGAGGTTACGCTTACCGTGTGGATCCAGAGACCAGAGCTTTCGATAAAAACATCCGCTATCCAGTTGGAGATTGAAGGAGCAGTAGGAAATGCCACAACGGTGAAAGAGGAAGATACAGTGGTTATCCTGGTCGATGTTGAGAATTCAGGAATGGCTGATGCTGATGACGTTCGTGTGGAAGTATTTTATTATCCAAAGAAATCACCTGTAACCGATCAGGAGATTTCAGATTTCATAGGATCAAATGAGTGTAAGACCCAGTGGGTATATGATGACGCCACGAACGCACAAATTTGCATACTTTATGATAAGGAAGCCAACATCAAATCAGGAAGCAGTAAATCGATAGCATCAGATGATTGGATAATCCAGGGTGGTGAATGGTATGTTGAGGTTCGTGCAGATTATGATGAGGATGATTCTAATGGAAAGATTCTAGAACCTAATGAAAACAATAATGATGCCCGTTACACAGACCTATTACGTGTAAAGCCCGACCTAGGAATAGATTCAATGAGATTGGGCGAAAGCAAATATGCTGGTGAAAACGCTCAAACTCCAAATATTGGTGATACAGTCAGCTTTGTTGTCACAGTTACAAATAGTGGTGCAGCAGATGTTAGAGATGCCCGTTTGTACATCAAGGCAGACACAGACGCTGAAAGTGGCGTGACATTGACGGAACGTTCTAACAAGGACTATATGAAGTTCGATATTGATGCAGGAGAAACAACCGATGTTCGTTTCCGTTGGGAGGCTAGTCAAGAGGTTTGGAGTGGTTTCATCGCTGAGGTCAATCCAGTTTGCGATGACTATGGTATACAAATCTTTGACTGTGAGAGTCTAGGTGATGGTTTTGCTTCGGATACAGACCGAATGTTTGACGAATTAAATCGTTATACTAACAATGAGTATCCAACCACAGGTGTTTTTGAACAGTCTAACTCAGAGGTCCGGTTCGAGATACTACCTGACTTCAAGATCAAGAAGGTTGTGATGGACCCACGTGATCCAGAGGTTGACGAGCCTGTCGAAGTTACGGTAACACTCGAGAATATAGGTAACGCGGATTGGGATGTTATGTCGGGAAATCTCCAGATTGTGTTTGAAGATGGAGTCGGTCCTGAAATTACAACTTCAGTAGGTGAGTCTATTAACAAGGATGATTCCATTGAAGTCGAGTTCTCATGGACAGTTCCAGATGAGGATAAGGATACTCTGTTCTTGACCTTCACAATAGACGCAGGCAGTGGCCAATGGGAGATTAAACAATGTGATACTTGTGATGATACCAACTCAGGTGATGGTAAGGACAATGATGAACATACTCAAGAGCTGCCGGTCGTACTGGCCGCAGTTTTAGGTGAGATTGAATTTATCACCACTTTGACTGAGAAAGATCTGGTTCGTGGTGTTCCGTTGATAGTACCTGTAGTTGGGTTAATTGGATTAGTCGCACTGGCAATTCCATTGTTGATGTATCGCAGACGTAGTGGAAAGAAGAGGTCCAGAAAGGATGATGACGAGTCAGAGGAGGAAGAGGATGAGGATCAAGCCCCAGCTCCTCTAGCCAAAATAGCAGTGGCTATCGTGTCCACTCTGGATGGTAAGACTGCTAACGTCAAGGTACCTTCGGATATGCCAGTTAACAAGCTCTTGCAGAATTGTGTCGGTAAATTCCCATTGCCTCATGCAAACTTCGCAGTTATGTTGAATGGCGTTGCCGTGGACATCAATCTCAGCCTGGAGGATGCAGGTCTGACTGATGGCTGTCAGGTAGATTTAGTTCCACTTGAGTGATTTAGCAAGATGCTTGATGCATTAGTAATAGGGGCAGGTCCAAGCGGTTCGCGTACAGCTTGGAATTTAGCTGAAGCTGGTTATTCCACAGCTCTTGTCGAGGAGCACGAGATTGTAGGTGAACCGTGTCAATGTGCTGGTTTGGTAACCCCTCGAACGTTTGAATATTTGGGTTATAGACGCCCAGTCCAACAGGAAATGAGCGGTGCCAGACTCTGGGGTCCCAAGGATTCGTTTTTGAGTTTTCAGGCTCCTGAAACAAAGGCCCTGGTCATTGACAGGCCTGACCTTGATCGTTCAATTGCGAACAAAGCAGAAGATGCTGGTGCTGATTTAATGCCAGGTCATAGGTACCTAGGCCATCGTAGAACAGATAACGGAATCGCAGCTACAGTCACGAGCAAGAAGGGCAAGTTCGAGATTGAGACAAAGTTATTGATAGGTTCTGATGGGCCTGCATCCAGAGTTGCACGCGATTCAGGTCTGAGCGGTAAAAGAGAGGTTCTGGCAGCGTTCGGAGCCGATGTGGAAGGTTATCAGGGCATAGAGAATCATGTGGATTTGTTTGTGGGTTCCGAGTTGGCTCCCCGTTTTTTTGGATGGGGCATTCCGACAGGAACTAATGAGGGTCGTATAGGGTTGGCAACTGTTTTACCTGACCGACCTAAAAACTTCTTCAGAGATTTTTTTCACAAGGGTGCACCCTCAAAATTGTTGGGAGGGGCGAAGATAGTCAATCGTGTCAGTGGCCTAATTCCCTTTGGAACCCGAAATCCAAGTTACTCGGATAATGTATTGTTGACTGGAGATGCAGCAGGTATGGCCAAACCCACATCTGGAGGTGGAATATATTCTGGCCTGATATCTGCAGATGCAGCTTTTGAAGTTGCAGATCAAGCCCTTCAGGCCGAAAAATTCGATTCCAAGACTCTGAGTCCATACCAAAAATTGTTACAGAAGCGTATTGGGGGAGAATTATCCAAAGGCCATCATTTACGTAGGGCCTTTCTTAGTTTAACTGATGACCAGTTAGCAGATATAATCACAATTTTGGGTGAACCTAAGGTTCGGGATGCTATAGAGAAAACTGGAGATCTGGATTACGCTTCCTTAGCCGCCTTTTCGGTACTTAAGGCGCAACCGAAGCTGGTTAAGTTTGCCCCGTTGTTTCTGAAGCCATTTATTTAATCCAGGATAGGTGCCTTCTTCTTCCAGATAGAATATAACGGATATTCCTGCAAATACAATGGTCAGTGTGATGAGCATGTATAATGGCCACTGTGGTATTGGTTTCTTGATGCCAAATGAGGAATCGGGTATTATACCGTCTATTCCAAGAACATCCAAATTTATGTTTCCAGGCAATCCTTCAGTTCCGTTAGTGGTTGCATCCTCCCACTGTTCCATGTTCCAGTGTCCTCTAGATTGCATTACCCTTGGGGTGGAATTATAATCAAAATTCATAGAGAAACGGACAAAGTATGTTCCTTCTTTGGTGTCCTCTTTCGATACGATTTCAAACTCAAGTAAGATGGTTTCATTAGATGCTATAGTTCCAATATTGAAGGTTGCTTTTCTGGCATCAGCGGTTGCTACACAATTCTCTACTTCATCTTGGTTCCAGCATGTTTCACGAACAAAAGGTCGTTCATTACTGGGAACTTGGTCCAAAGATTCGGATTCGTCAATATCAGTTCGGTGATATATTTCGGCAATAATGACCACATTATCCAAGGAGTACCCATACCTATTGTGAACATCCAATGAAAAATCATCTTCCTGTCCAGGTTCTAATTGAGGAGTACTGAAGTTGTGAAAATCAGGGATATTTCCAGGATGGCTAACATAATTGTCTATTTCCCCTCCACCCATCGGTTGTGAAATTAGAGCAACAATCAACAGGAATCCCCAAAGTCGTTTCATTATTCCTGTCACGTAAACCTCCCTTTAAAACCAGTATCATCCCTAAAAGTGATAAGAGATTTGATTTATATGGACCATCCTTTAGAATAATTATGCGTATCTTGATTATTCTAAGCGCGCTTTTCGTGCTTTCAATTATTCTCTTGACAGGTGGTGCCCTCTCACAAGAATTTGAATATTCCAGTCTCACAGTCTCCGAGGATGAAAGTGTAACTTTTGACGGAGATCAACTGTGGATTGAGGGCGATATACTGATAGACGGTAACCTGACGATAAAAAACAGCTATATCCATGTCAATCGGTCTTTGGATTTGACGATTTCCGAGATTAGAATCAATTCCACGGGCAGTTTGAATTTGGTTAATACTATAGTGACTACAACGGCGAATGAAACCTATGGCATCACAACCTACACTTTGGTATCTGATGGCGGAGAACTGACAATTCAGGATGCCCAAATCTACTATGGTATGCTGTGGCTGGTAGGTGGTAACACTAGTATCACTAACCTCTCGCTCGATGGTTATAGCCTGTCCAATTACGGCATCTTTTCAGAAGATACTAATCTGATTGCCTCTGGCGTATCAATTAGAAATTATACTCTGGGCCTGAGAGCTATAGGTAGCAGCCCGACTCTTGAGTCCGTATTCTACTATAATTGCAGTACCTGGATGACCCAGGAATGGTGGGTCACTTTTTCACCTGTAGAGGACTCTACAGGTTTACCAATATCAGGTTTTGAGATAAGGCAATGGGATACTGATGGAAATATGTTCGGAACTTGGAACTGGGTCAAACAGTTTGAGGTCAATTCAGAGGGGCAGAGTGTAGATTATAGTGCAAACTTCAGTTCATATCTGAATCTTCATTTTGCTTACATAGCAGACGAATGGGAACAACAGATAACAACTAACACAGATATGATTCGGTCTTATAATCTGAACAGTTCTAGTGTTAGATATAATTCAGCTATTTTGTTTGTGGACGGAGTTCCATTGTATTCGGGACAAATAGTTCCCAAATGGTCTGAGATTAACATTAGTGTTGTGATTGACAATCCAACAGATATGAATTTCCACAATCTGTATTTGGATCTGTCCGTTAATGGAGAACCCGGTTTCGCACGAACGAGTCTGAAACTTCCAGCCGGAAATTCACAGCGGGAGAATCTAACCTGGATGGCCTCGGTAGAGGGGCCATTGTCTTTGGGCGTCAGTACGGTCGTGGTTGACTACTCAGGTAATTTAACAGATACGACGATATCCTTTTCCAAATTTGTAGAGGTTGAAAGAAATGCTACTATATCCAAAACGTCGGGATCATGGGTTGCTCTCCTTGCAGTTTTCATAGTTCTCTCGCTTTGCAGTTACATAATTTATTCCGGGATTGAGGAAGATACCGAATCTCCTGATACCGAAGTAAAAGAAGATACTGAAGTAGAGGAAGATGAACATCTGAGAGAAATTGCCTTACCACAAGAAATTGAAGAAGAGAAGGATAATTGAGTCAAGTAGTTATTGGAATCGAGTCTACAGCTCATACTGCTGGAGTTGGTATAATCACCTCAGATGGGGAGATTTTGTCGAATCAGCGGGCAGTTTACATACCTGAAGAGGGAGGTATCCATCCTCGAGAAGCAGCTAATCATCATACTGAGAGTTTACCAGAGCTGTTTAGGAAAGCATTGAAAGAAGCTAAATTGGAGCCTAATGATATTTCTCTGGTATCCTACGCCCGAGGGCCCGGGTTAGGTCCATGTTTGAGGACTGGCGCAACTGCAGCCCGGGCGTTTGCCTATTCTCATGATATCCCATTACTGGGTGTGAATCATTGTGTAGCTCATCTCGAAATAGGAATTCTGGAAGGAGCCACAGATCCAGTCCTTCTCTATTTGTCCGGTGGTAATACACAAGTAATAGCCTATGCAGCAGGTCGTTTCCGAGTTTTCGGGGAGACCATTGACATAGGTATTGGTAATGGCCTTGACAAATTCGCCAGAGAAGCAGGCATGGGATTTCCAGGAGGCCCTAAATTGGAAAAGGTGGCCAAAGGTCCGGAACTTCTTGACCTTCCTTATTCTGTCAAAGGGATGGACATGGCCTTCTCAGGCCTGATGACTGCCGCAAAAGGCAAGTTAGACGCTGGTCATTCTATGGAAAGCGTAGCGTTCTCAATTCAGGAGACGGCTTTTGCAATGTCCTGCGAGGTCTCGGAAAGAGCTTTGGCTCATACCGGCAAGAAAGAATTGGTTCTAGGTGGTGGTGTCGCCTGTAATTCTCGTTTGAGGGAGATGGCCATGACCATGGCTGAGGAACGCGGTATCAGGTGTTTCGTCCCGGAAAGAACCCTTTGTGTGGATAATGGAGTGATGATTGCATGGCTTGGTCATCAGATGATGGGTGCTAATTATTCTATTTCCGAGGAAGATAACGTCGTAGATCAGAAATACCGTACAGATATGGTGGAGGTTACCTGGAGATGAGGTTCAGGGGAGCTGAGGCTATTGTCGAATCGGTAAAATGGAATGGCCTGGATGCGATTTCCAAAATCAGAAATCCTCGTTCATATAGACATCCGACTCTGGAGAAAAGATTAGTTCGGGAGAGGATGAGAAGTGAAGTACGTATAATCGAGAAATTGATTTTAAATGGTCTGGCAGTTCCATCGTTGTATAGTGTTGATATCGCCAATTCTCAGATAATAATGGAATTTCTGGAGGGAATGACACTTGAACAGGCCCTTCGCCACAAGAATTTTGAGAAGAGTTTAGTTGGTACTGCTGAATTGTTAGCTTCCATCCATTCTCTTGGAGTCATCCATGGGGATCCAACTACTAGTAATTTTCTCGTCAATGAAAAAATTCATGCCATTGATTTTGGTCTGGCAGGTATTTCAGAGGATGATGAGGCTCGCGCTTCAGACTTGAGAGTGTTGCTTGAATCTCTGGATTCTCATCATTCCGAGATTAGTGGTCGGGATATTTTTCTGAAAGCCTATTCGAACTGGACAAATTCTAGTTCAGTTTTAGAGGCCCTCAAAGTGTTAGAACTTAGAGGTAGATACAACCTAATGAGAGGATAGGCGCACTGTAATAATCCCCCCCATGATTAACGCCATGAGGTCTTAGTCATTTGTTAGGATGAGTAGAATCAATTTATTGGCACTTTCATTATTCGCATTTTTGTTTCTGATTTCGTCTGCGGAGGCCGAAAAGGAACCTCTTTGGGAATGGGAATCTCCTAATTCGGTTAATCACGTAGCTATCTCTGGAGATTCAAGAAACATTTCTGCAACTTACGCCAGTTCCGTTTCTCTCTGGTATAATGATACAACAAATCCTCGGAATACGAAAACAGTCGGTTCTGGAATTTCCTCTATGGAAATGTCATCTGATGGCAAATATGTTCTGACTGGTGAAGAATTTGATACAACAGTCACATTGTGGGAAGAAGGTAGCAAGGTTTGGGAAACTGATAATTTTCTGAATGTTGTCAATGATGTGGATATTTCATCGGATGGTGCCTATATTGCCGTTGTTGACTGGAAAAATGCTCTTTTCTTTAACAAAGACACTAATGAGGCTATCTGGTCAAAGCTTCACGAAGACGAAATAATGACTACTGTATCAATTTCTCCAAATGGATACTTTATTGCAGCAGGTACGGAACAGGGAAAAGTCTATGTTTATTCCACTTATGATGATAATATATCCTGGTTTCACGACGGTCTTTTGGATGGACGTATAATTGAAATTGATTTCTCAGAGGATAGCACTCATTTTGTCATTGGAACTGAAAATGGTAGAGTCTACGTATACGAATCGGAAGGCGAGAATCCAGTTTTCACATATGAACAACCCGACAGCGTTACTTGCGTATCCGCCAGTTCGAATACAAATTACTATGCGTTTGGAACAGACGAAGGCTTATTGACAATGCTTGACCTAGAAATTGAATTCAAAGCTTGGGAGGCAGATATAGGTGGTATTGTAACTGACATTTCTTTCAATGGAAAGGGCAATTATGTTGTTGTTGGTTCCAACAACAAACGTTTGATTCTGGCTGACGCGCTTACAGGAGACGAATTGTGGAGAACCTCTGCATTTGGGGGAGTATATGGAGTCGCAATGTCTTATCGTGGAGAAAATATTGCGGTTGGAACCGCAGAAGGCCTAGCAGTCTATTATGAGCGGCAATTGGATAATCAGGCACCTGTTGCTACTATTGAATCCATAACACCCTCTACAGCTCTGCCAGATACTCCGATTGTTATGAATGGTTCTGCAGTTGATTCCGACGGTGAGATTGTCGATTACTTATGGACTTCATCTAAGGATGGTAACTTATCCAATCAGAGGATATTTACAGTATCAAACCTGACCATGGGCCTCCATGTTATTACTTTCAGTGCTCAGGATAATGAGGGTCGCTGGAGCAAAGAGGTATCTGCGAATATAGGAGTTGGAGATTTTCCTGAAGCTACAATTGACTCGGTATCAGGTTGTGATTTATCAAGTGTTTGTGTAATAAGTGAGGGTGTGAGCATCGAATTTGACGGTTCAGCAGCATCTACAGCATCCAATGACACAGAAATAATTGGTTATCATTGGTCCTCAGATATAGACGGCAATTTGTCAAATCAAATGTCTTTCACTACTTCAGGCCTTTCGCTTGGGCCTCATACCATAACTTTCCGTGCTGAGAACAACATTAGTTTCTGGTCCGCCAACGTTACTATAAGTTTATTGATAAATGGCGTACCTGTTTCTGACATAATAAGCGTAGATCCGAATCCAGTCCAGCCAGGTGAGGACATATTTCTGATTGCCTCAGGCAATGATCCAGATGGTGGTTCCTTAACCTATATCTGGAGCTCTGATACATTACTCTTTGCAAACAACCAGAATCTGTACGAAAGTCAGGACAATGGTTCCAAGATAGTGACTTCTGAATCAGATGTGGGTGAGCACGATATTTATCTTAGAGTGGTTGATTCATACGGCATATCCAGTGAGAGTTCCATGGTTACAGTTCAGATACTTTCACCGCCATTGGTCTCCGCCCAATGTGATACGGAAGCATCCTTGGAACAGGACTTACTGTTCAATGCAATTGCTAGTGACAAGGATGGTTCGATTGTTCGTTATGAATGGGATTTCGACAGCGCCAGTGGAGATATTGATTCGATTGATTTCCAGGGAGCTTCGTTTGCTACTCATTCTTACAATAGTACTCCTGTAGATTCCTATTACACCGTAGTAGTTCGGGTCACAGACAATGATGGATTAGTGACAAGAGATACCTGTACCGTGGAGATAGTTCAACCAACGACACCCGATTCATCTAGTGGTAGTTCCTCTTCATCAGGAGGTGCTTTGGATTCAATATCCGAGATTGCAACCCCTCCAGTAATAGCTGGAATCGGTCTGGTTCTCTTGATTATTGGTGCTGTGGCCTTTTACATAATGCGACGCGATGATTACATTCCATATGTTCCACCTAAGGCTGCCCCAGTTACGGGAGCTACGTACATGGAATCTGAGGCATATCCAGTGAGGGGGAAAAAGGTTGTAGAGCAGGAGGTTGTAACAGAGACCATGACGGTTGAATGTCCAGGATGTTCGGCCAGGATGGATATACCTCATATTTCTGGAGCCCAGCAAATTCAGTGTTCCGAATGTGGATTAGAAGGAGAAATAGAGCTCTAATGAAAGGAGCATACGGTTATTTTATAGGGTTGTTGATTATGGAGCCATAGCAAAGATGAAACGCGTAAAACTCATTAATGACCCAGCCGAGCTAGTGGCACTTTTCCGAGCAATAGATTCTGAAGAAAGACGTAATGTGATGACCACATTATCCGAAGGATGGACAATGATTAGTACCCTCATAGAGAAATATGGTCAGGGTGCCCATGGCGCTATAACCTATTTTGAGAAGTTCAAACTTGTAGAATCTAGATGGGAGGTCAATGATGAAACTGGACGCCCAGAAAAGAGTTATCGGACTTTCTACAATGCATTCCAGATTTCCACATCATTAACTTTTGACGAAGCCCAAGAGCTTCTGACTGTAGTATTAATGTCCGAGAAAGAATTCAATAATCTTGAATCGAAGATTGTTGAAATGATTGGTTCGGATGGTACATTTGCTAACGATATCTCTAAAGAATTGAATCTTAGTTCATTAACCTTGAAAGGTTTAGTTAGAAGATCTGTAAAATTTGATTTTAAGGGGCATAATATAGTACCACTAAAGGAAGAAGAATGAACGGCCCAGATATAGATGGAACCTTGCCAGGACAAGAGATAGAAGAAGAATCTTCAGAAGATGAGATTAGAAGAGAGTCTGACTCTGAGTCGACTCGAACGGTCACGGATTCTATGAATTGGGATGGAGATGGTGACGGTTATGGGTGGAGAGAGGGAGAGTCTCTGCGAGGATGGTTGTACCTTATCGCTGGGGCGGGCTACACTCTGCTTGTGGTTTATCTTTTGTTAGTCATCTGGATGGGTTATGAAAATATTCCAATTCTTAGTGATGGGAAGATTGCAGATACTAGTGGTGCATTTACTACAGCGATATTGATCTCAGCTATGGTGTATGTCACTATGTGGTTTTTTATGTCTGGTAAAAAACATTCATTTTTCACAGAGGATCCAGACAAGGCCAAATTCTATGCTGGTATCATTGGTCTTGCATCATTGGTTATCATAGCTCTGAGTTGGGCAGATTACAGTAGAGAAATGATAGTTTCCGCTATTCTGACCTCGGTTTCAAGTTGGTCTTATATACGTTCATCTCAGATGAAGTAAGGCCTAGGCGGGGGTCGCATAGTCTGGCCAATTGCGCTAGATTCAGAGTCTAGTCCTTAGTGGTACGAGGGTTCGAATCCCTCCCCCCGCACCATTCAATGCCTCCACATTGGCAAAACTGAATCATAGCCAGCCAACGGAACCCCCGTCATGGCTGCAGTTTCCTGATTGCTTGTCCTTAGGTTTTCAGGTCCTAAATTCGATATTTTTCCAATTCCTAGAGAGCCAACAGTTTCAGCTAATTCCGTCGCAAAATTATTCAATTCCTTGTTTTGACATTCTTTTTCCAAGAAAATACCCGATGAACCCAAAGCTATCATTTTGGTAGCTTTCTTGCAATTCAGATCTTGACAAGCAGTCAATATAGTCATACTGTTCTTGTAGTCTCTGGCGGCAGTTATTGCAGCCTCGATTGGGATTTCACCACCAACTAGTATAACTCCGTCAGCACCAGATTTTGACACTACGGAAAGATCATTACTGATGTCTCCGGCCGGAAGCCTGACCATTATGGGTATTCTCTTTGACGTTGCCTGCCTAATTAAGTCGATTACAAAGGCTAAATCCGCAGGTCGTTTCATATCCAATCTTCGATTAATCTCCGTTGCTGTAAGATCAATTATCGCCATATTTGCTGAATCTAGGTTTTCTGGTGATTTTCCATTCAGAACCCATTCAGCATAGACTGGGGCGTTTGCCCCTTTCCAAAGTAGAGGTATCGTGAGATTCAATGGCTCCATTTTGTTATTCCCAATAGATATCGACAATTCAAGATTATCCAAAGCCGGTGTTCTTGGTCTTCTACTGAGTACTGCAGGTGCTAACATCAGGGTTTCTGAAATTGAATTGTAGGTAGCTTTTCTGGAGGTTTTCGGTTTGTGTAGTTTGCTGTTAACTGTTTTGAAATTTAGGCCTTCAGGATCAACCCCATACTCTTGCAGGGTTTTTTTGACAACTTTCAGGTCGCTGGGTGATGAATTTTTGACGTCCAATTGCTCATTATTCTCAAATTCCCCTGCTAGGAAAACCCTTCCTCCAGTCATTATCCTTCCTACATAACCTGCCACGTCACCACAGACAATAATGGTCCCTCCATTCATGCATGTTGCGATATCTCCCCTCACACTTCCAGATATTATTAGATTCCCTCCTTTCATTGAGGGTCCAGCACTTCCCTCAACTGATCCTTGTATGACTATGGTCCCTCCGGATGAACAGTGACCTACTCCTTCCTCACAATTTCCATTAACTATAATCACTCCTTTCCTCATCCCATTACCAACAAATCGGCCTGCGTTTCCGTTCAACACAATACAGCTTCCGTTATTCAATCCAGCCAGATTGTCTCCTGCATTTCCGTCGAAGGAAATATTTGTTTTTGGAGGCATGTTGGTTGCAATACAGGCTTGGGATGCAAGACCAGGCACTTGCATGGACTTGCTATTTTGTAGTTTTTTACGCAGTTCTTCGTTAATTGCACTCGACGTCCAAGAGCCTTCAGAATCTCCCATTTCATGCCTATTTGTGACCTGTATTTACGTGATTAGGTTAGTGCCCTCGCGTGACCATGTACTCGAGTAATGATTCGAAAAGTTGTCTTGCTTCACCGTCAGGGTATTTTGTTAAGGTGTCGCGTACTCCTTCCAGGTAGCCATTCGCTAGTGAGTGGCATGCTTCCAACGCTCCACATTTTTCCATTATTTGAACTGCTTCCTGTACATCGCTATCACTGTTGTCTTTATTATCAAGAATATCTAGTAGCCTTTTTCGATCATCTTTCGAGGTCCGATTCAACGCTTCGATAACTAGTAGAGTCTTTTTACCCTGCCTAATATCAGATCCGGATGGCTTACCTAAGACTTGTTCTGAGGCAGTGGCGTCAAGGTAGTCATCCCATATTTGGAATCCAAGTCCGACATTGGTCGCCATTTCCTCTAATTCACGAGCTTGTTTTTCACCAGAGCCACCAATACGTGCACCACCATAGGCTGCTGCACCAAAAAGTATTGAGGTCTTGAGCCGAATCATTTCCATATAATCTTCTGGACTAACGGTTTCTTCCTGTTCAAAATTAATATCCATCTGCTGCCCTTCAGCAATTTTCCTCACAGTATACGCTACATTCTGGACCAGGTCTGATTTGATATCATTGCTAACCTCACAGTCAGTTATCATTTCAAATGCGTATGAGAAAAGTGTGTCTCCTGCAAGTATGGCTGTTGAAAGCCCGTAAATAGTGTGACATGCAGCTACTCCATGTCTCAGATCGTCATCATCCATTACATCATCATGTACTAGAGTAAAGTTGTGTATTGCTTCCAAGGCAGCAGCAAAGGGTATGGCATTGTTCGAGTTTCCTCCTACCATCTCGCAGGTTATCAAGGCCATTACAGGCCGAAGCCTCTTGCCTCCAGCCATAGGAATGTGAGCTGTAGCCTTGTACAATTTCTGTGGTTCTCTTACCTTTAGATATTTTGCTAGGGCTATCTCCACAGGTTTGGCTTTCTCAGCTATTTTCTCCTTAAGACTCATTGGCATTCGTCCATTTTGTGTAATTTATCATCAGCAGCTTTACTCAGGTCATCAAGGGTGTTCCAGATGTCATTCAAGAAGTTTTCCTTTATGAGTCTGAACCAAGGCCCAATTCTTTCACCCTGATCGAATAGTTCCTGCAATTCGTCTTCAGTAACATATCTTAACTCTGCGATCTCATTGGGATTTGACTTAGTTTTGACATCACAACATAGAGCAAAGATGTAATCAATTTCGTGCTCAACCCACTTTTCGTCTGCTCTGGCCTGGTAGTGCATTTTAGTTATGAAGCACAGTTGATTCGAATCGATTAGGTCTTGGTCTATTCCTAATTCATGTTCCATTTTTCTCTTTGCAGCCCGTTTTGCACCATCTATGCCTCCAAGCTCATTATCAATGTGAAGAGGATGACTACAACAGCTGTTTGCCCAGATTGATGGAAAGGTAATCTTGTCAGCAGCTCTTTTCTGTATCAATAATTCACCCGACGAGTTGAAGAGCAGAACACTGAAGGCACGATGTAGTTTTCCTTCACCAAGATGACAGTTTACCTTTGTGTCAGGACCAATTATGTTATCATCCTTATCGACAACTATGCAATTTTCTTCCATCATCTGAACCTGCTCCTCGTCGTATCCCTGAAGTCCAGGCTTGTCTCCCGTCATCATGGCGCGAAAAGAACGGTTAATTAAAATGGATGTGCTTACACAATCTCTTTAACTTGGCATTGTCTTGGTCACATATGACAAAGCTTGATTTCATTAGGGAGCTAGGTATCAAAGACATTAATCCCGGAGGTTTTTCGACGGAGTGGCTTGGTTCCGGCAGTGATTTGGAATCTATAACTCCTGCAGATGGTAGCATAATAGCCACTGTAAAACAGTGTGATTCTGGTGATTATGAGAAGATAATGCAGGACGCTACCTCGACTTTCAAGAGATGGAGAATGGAACCAGCACCTAAGCGAGGGGAAGTCATAAGAAAATTAGGTAATGAATTCAGAAAATACAAGGAACCTCTGGGCAAATTAATATCTTGGGAGATGGGCAAGATTCAGGCTGAAGGCGAGGGTGAGGTCCAGGAAATGATAGACATTGCAGATTTTGCAGTTGGTTTGAGCAGGCAGTTATACGGAAAAACCATGCATTCAGAACGTCCAGGCCATAGAATGTATGAACAATGGCATCCTCTTGGAGTGGTTGGAATAATCTCTGCCTTCAATTTTCCAGGTGCAGTATGGGCTTGGAATGCTATGATTGCAGCAGTTTGTGGAGATACAATGGTATGGAAACCGTCCTCCAAGACACCGCTGACATCAATAGCAATTCAGAAGATAGTCAACAATGTCATGGAACCAATGGGATGGGCGGGAGTCATGAATTTACTAGTTGGCAGTAGTCGTGATGTTGGTGAGATGTTGATACATGATCGTCGTGCCCCACTGATTTCGGCTACTGGATCATGTGGAATGGGACGTAAGATTGGTGGAGCAGTTTCCAAGCGTCTTGGGCGCACACTTCTGGAATTGGGTGGGAACAATGGTATCATTGTAATGCCTGATGCAGATGTAGACCTTGCCTTGCGAGCCGTCCTATTCGGTGCAGTTGGGACATCAGGGCAACGCTGTACGACCACACGCAGATTATTCTTGCACAATTCAGTTTCAGAAGATATGACAGACCGTCTGGTTACAGCTTATGGACAGGTAAAGATTGGAAATCCCCTTAATGGCACTACATTGATGGGCCCCCTTGTTGATGATGGTGCAGTTAAGGACTATAATGAGGCATTGACGATTATAGAAGAACAAGGAGGTAAGATTCTCTGTGGCGGCAATGTATTGGATGTACCTGGAAGCTTTGTCGAACCTACCATAATTGTAGCTACCCCAGATATGCAAATCACACGAGAGGAAACCTTTGCCCCTATTCTTTACGTATTTGACTTTGATTCTATAGATGAAGCGATAACGATGCATAATTCAGTAGATCAAGGTCTGAGTTCTTCTATTTTTACAGGAGATATGCAATCCGTTGAACGCTTCCTGTCGCATGCAGGTAGTGATTGTGGTATTGCTAACATCAATATAGGTACCTCAGGAGCAGAGATTGGAGGTGCGTTTGGAGGTGAGAAGGATACTGGTGGTGGTCGTGAGGCAGGTTCAGATAGTTGGAAATCCTATATGCGGCGTCAGACCAATACCCTTAATTGGTCAGATGAACTTCCATTAGCACAGGGTATTGAATTTGGTTGATATGGATGATGACGAGCGACAGTACATGCGTGTTCCCAAGGAGAATGCAGAATCTGTCATGGGTAAATTGGTCGACGCTGGGTTGATTGATGAGGATGCAGAGGTCCGATGGGAGGGCGATTTCGTTTCCTTTCCCTTGATATCCGGATTATCCCCGAAGAATTAATTGGGTTGTAAGCAAACAATTTCAGGTATTAAATCGTATAATTCATTCCAGTTTTTCATATCAGTAGTTTCTGTTGGTTTATTGGGTATAAGATCATCTACCAAATCATCAATTGGTCCTATTCCAGTTTGATCATTTAATTCTTCAGATGAAATCATTGCAATGCCCATAGATACTACCAATAAATTGTATTCAGGAGCTTTCCATACTTCCCCAATATATCGCGTTTCAGCGCCTTGGGTAACATTATATCCAACGTCTTCAAAACCTATTCTTTCCGACGTTGCCGTACCGTTATAGATTACATATTGTGTTGAATATCCCTGTTTGGTTGTTCTTTGACCATCTTCTATATGTGTATTCAATTCTATTTCTTGCTCAAGGGACATTTCATGGAATTGTCGGTCCAATTCATCTAGCGCATCTCTTTCATCTAGGTCAAATGGAACTTTTATTGCAATAACAAATAGCATTGCAGGGTAACCATCACTTTCACCTTCACTATCTTCCCCATCATCAAGGTAAAGAAAGAAAGAGGTTGAAGCAAATCCTAGCCCATACTCATCATATTGGCTCATAGCTCTTTTCCAACCATTACCAGAATCACCTTGAACGAATTCCCCGGGAAGTTTAACAGTTACCGAATTATACAGAGGCATAAGTATCAGACATGGTAGTACAACAATAATCGCTATTGCAAAACATGTTGCTGATCTCAAAGCCATTCTCTTCCAGGGTCTTGGGATTCCAGATAGTGCCCTTCCAATTAGATAGCTTGGAACTCCTATGGTTATACCTAAAAGCAGTGGCATCATGTTTGAGTTTGCAACAGTTATTAATAATCCTAAAAATAAGAATCCAGAGCAGATTACATATCCAGCACGTCTAACTCTGATATTGGTACCGAATAACTTGAAAGACCATTTAGCCTCTATTATTTTGATATTCAACTTTCTAAGAATAAAACACCAGCCCTGCCGAATCCATCCATCTATTGGTTCAACACCTCTGAATTCGTTCGATTTTTTCCTATCTCTATGTACTACAAAGAAGCAAAAAGCCATTGCTGAGAATAGGAAAACCCAGAATCCAGTTCCTACGCCAAAAGAACCAATGTAATATGCAAAAAAGGCAAAGATTGATGCCATCCATGCTATTTTGAGTGGTCCGGATTCATTTTCTCCGATCAATGTCAGACTTAGGTCCTCATCAGAATCGTCTATGCTCTCAGCTTCTAGTATCAGTTTCCCATCCCCCTTATTTCCAACTAGAGTGTTGAGCCTGATATCGGTCGCTATTTGATCTAATATTTTAGGGTCTGCACAGATGCTCCATTTTCTAGCATGAGTACCAATGGTCAATGCGTTAACTTTGATGTATTGTCTTGCCACGGATAGTAGCACGAATAAGAAAAATAAAACCAGGTTTCCGATAAAGATCAGACTTAATGGTATGAACAACAGTTGCCACCAGGCTGAGAATCTTGGCACGAATCCCCTCTCCAGATAATCTATATTCTCACAAGGTATATCCCATAGATTGAATTGGTTTCCAATAAAAACCCTAAGGTTGGTCAGGAACAGACTCCCCTTTCTTTTATGGTCAACAGTAATGCCTTCGTATTTTTTAAGCAATTTCTCGCTTGGCAAGAATTTTTCAGTTAGATCCACGAAGTTTAGCCACATTAGTCTTATTTAAAGCATTTTCAGAATACGAAGAGCAGATAAAGCCCTCAGTATTGCAAGCACATGGAACTGCTCGATTCGCTTCGTTTTGTTCTAGGGGCCTCAATGTTAGGTTATGGTGCCTGGACCGATCACAAAACGCGGAGAGTTCCTAATCAAACTTGGTTGATTTCTGGTACTCTAGGGTCAGTACTTCTGGCTTATGAATTTACCACAGAAGAATACAGTTTGCACATCTGGGCTTTGCTGGTTGCCACAATTGTGCTATTCTACAATGCTTTCGTTGATGAATATGTTCTGGACGATAACCAGATGATGTTATGGAGGGCTGTTCAGGCTCTTGGAATTCTTTGTGCAGCGTATTTTCTGTTCACAGTAGAATCAGAAGAGCTGTCAGCTCAGGACTACAAGTTGGTAGATGTGGTTTCTATTTCTATTCTGATACTCTTGATGTACGTCTGGTTCTATCTGGGTCCTACTATTGGAGGGGCCGATGTGAAGGCGATAATGACCATAGGACTTGTGGCACCATTTACCTTATCGTTTAGTGCTGATAATTTTACCGCCTTTGAAACACGTGGCTTCCCCTATCCCTTTGTTGTATTCATGAATTCACTTCTGCTTTATCTGCTAATTCCCTTATCTTTAGCAGTTTACAACGTCATCAAGGGAAATCTTGAGAAACCATATTTCCAGATTTTCTTCGGTACGAAAATGAAGATTGATATGGCCCGTGAAAGTTTTGTCTGGCCTATGCAACAGATTATAGGGGGTAAAGTGGTGATGGTTGCCTTTGTTAAGAATAAGGACGACTCAGATACCCAGTGGGATAAATTGGAAGAATCGGGAGTTGATAATCCTTGGATTACCTTCAAGATTCCGTATATCATACCTTTGGCACTTGCATTTGTTCTTTCAGCCATATTTGGAGATTTATTCTCACATTATCTTGTAGTTCCCCTAAATTCACTATTTGGTTAGTTCTATAAATTCACTAAGAACGGAAGCCGTAGCACCCCATATATTCAGGTCCCCAACTTTGAATATCGGAACTTTAGCCTCAAATCCTCTGAGGTCCCATGTTTCGTAATAATCTTTATCAGAATCAAGAAGTTCAGATACTTTCAAAACAAAAAAATCAGCAACCTCGTTTTCTGATAATTTCCATTCGGGTTCTTCATCCATTACACCTATGTAGGTTTGTACCAGATATCCAGATACTGGGACAGGTATTGGTGTCAATTTACCAATGATTTCTATTTTATCTGGATCAACACCGATTTCCTCCTGAGCTTCTCTTAGTGCAGTTTCCTCCAAACTTTCTTCTTCCTCTTTGGAGCCCCCAGGTAAGGCAATCTGCCCAGGATGATTTTTCACATTCTCAGGCCTTTTTATCATGGGAAAACAATATTCTCCATCTTTTTCGAACAAGGCTATCAGAATTGCTGCATCTTTTAGGGCATCCAGTTTCTCTTTAGACAGCCAGTCGTTTAGAATTTGTAAATTTTCTTTTTCATTATCTACAGTTCTAACGGTCATTTTAGCCCAGGCTTTGGCGCCCGGTAGCTCACCTTCTAGACCTGCCCTGATTTTATCAATCACTTCTATTTCTCGGCGAGTTCTTTCAGAATTCTTAGAAGAAGATCCCAGAATTTCTTAACAGATGGGATATCAACTCTTTCATCAGGTGAATGTGGACCTTTTATTGTTGGTCCAAAGGATATCATGTCCATTCCATTCACTTTTTCACCGATTACGCCACATTCCAGCCCTGCATGAATGGCACAAACATTTGGTTCTCCATCAAGCATTTCTGCGTAAATCTTGGTAGTTATTTCCAAGATTGAAGAATTCAGATTAGGTGCCCATCCAGGATAGGCCTCATCTTGCTCGATTTTTGCCCCATATACTTTGGACATTAGTGCAATCCTTTCTCTCTGTAATTCAAGAGCATCAGATATTGATGATCTTGTGGAGGACACAATGTTGTAGTTTCCCCCATCGCACTTGACAGCAGCTAAATTGTTCGAGGTTTCTACGAGCCCTTCCACATCATGAGAATATTTCAGCACTCCATGTGGTATGGTTCTCAAGAGTCCTACAAGTGCAACTTGGCTATCCTCGGTAAGTGTTTTGTCAGGTGAATCATCTAAACCGGCAAAACTAATTTTTAGATTTTTTTCCTTTGATCCGAATTCTTTGTTCAGCCCCTGTTCCCGCTTTGAGACGATTATTTGGGCATCAGCCATAGCCTCTGGGCTGATTAAAACTGTGGCAAAGGCCTCCCTTGGAATTGCATTATGTTTGTCTCCTCCTTGTATTGAAACAATCCTGCAATCCATTGAATTCTGCAATGCATCCAGTATCGAAGCTAGAAAAACAATCGCATTTCCTCTTTCCTCATGAATCTCAACCCCTGAATGTCCTCCCATCAGCCCTTCAATTGAGAGCTGGAATGATAGAAAGTCAGAGGGTGCGTTTCGATAATCCACACTAAGGTCAATACTGGAATCACCACCACCTGCACAGCCAATGCAGATTTCTCCCCAATCCTCCGTATCCAGATTTAGCATTGTCCGTCCCTTGATTATTTCTCCGTTCAACGCAAAAGCTCCAGTTAAGCCAGTCTCCTCATCAACAGTGAATAGACATTCCAACGGAGGTAATTTACTATCTTGAGGGGTATCAAGTAGAGATAGTGCGGCTGCAACCCCTATGCCGTTATCGGCCCCCAGAGTTGTGCCTTCAGCTTTCAACCAGTCTCCGTCGGTGTATAATTTCAGTGGATCATTCATAAAATCGTGATTTGAATCTCGATTCTTCTCGCAAACCATGTCAACATGACTTTGGATTACAATTGTTGGTGCATTCTCGCCTCCATTACTTCCAGGCCTGATAACGACGATATTTCCTGTTGAATCCTCTCTCATTTCGAGATTTCTTTCAGAAGCAAAATCCTTCAGATATTGCAATATCTTTTCTTCGTGTTTGGAGGGTCGGGGAATTTGGGTTATTTCTTCAAAGTACTTCCACACATTCCTCGGTTCAAAGTTCTCAACTACGGATGCCATAGTTCATCAGTCTGGGCGGGTAAGAAAAACTTTCAGTCAATTGTTTGGTATTGAATATCAATATATATAAGCGGCTCAAGAACAGTTTCCTCAAACGTATCTACATTCTGACTGTTTACTGTCATTTCAAGTATGTGACTGTCATCAACTGAATGTTCCAGTATTTTTCCGTTATTGAATTCTTCTCCCCAGATATCAAAGAAAAAACCAAGTTTGGCGGTAGTGTTTTTCGTCGTCTCTACATGTACTCTACCACTATTGTCATATGTATGAATAGGATGTAAGAATAGAGTTTCCCCGTTTTCATCCTTTTCAAAGCCTACATTGGTTGGAATCTCGATTCTTTCCCCATTGATAGTTATATTGAGTTGGAAATGGTAATGATAATCGGATTTAATTCCTTGAAGTGTGTAGTAACAGATTTCACTCTTCAGGTATTCGTTTTTTTCACTCGTATCTTCCTCAGTAATATTAAGATAGTAAACACTTGTTAAGATCATTACCGAAACTAGGCTCAAGAAAATACCTTTTAGAAGATCTTGATTTCGACTATTCTTTTTCTTTGTTACCAAAGATAATCATGCCTCCAAGCACTATTGCACCTATTCCTGATATTGCTGCGATGGCAAGTAACCATGTTGGTTTAGTATCATTATCCTTTTCTTCTTCAGGTTCTTGCTGGAAGCCTGGTGTTAAATGTGTATCAGGATTAACAGTTACATTTCCGTACGTTCTTTCTCCGGTTGAAGCTATGTCCATGAAGGGGTATTCCCCGTCAGAATCAGTATAGTTGAAAGGTATATCAAAAAAGGCATTGCAATCATCATTCAGTTTTGTACCATTCGCGTCAATTTCACAGGATTTTGTCAAGTTCCCTGAATCCCAGTCATCATCCCCAAAATAGTTACCATCCCTATTCGAATCTACAAATATTCTATGGGTCACATTTTCAGAATCATCTACATTTATCCACCGAGCTGTGTCATTTATCATTATACTTGCATTAGTTGGCGCCATTCCATTTTTCGTTATTATGATTGTGAATAGGTCTCCAGAATGCGCTGAAACATTTGGTCCAACAAACGCCAATGTTAGAATCAAAAGTGTGATTGTTATGACAGATGTTAGTCTCCACCGCATATTTTTGAAGATAAGATACTCTATAAATAAGCGTGGATATTCGACTTAATCCATAATTAAAAAACTATATAGACTTACCCAATCGTATAATATTGGTGTGTAATGGCCACAAGGAAAAAACCAGATAAGGTTCTATCAAAAATACCGCAGTCCAAAGAGTTAGCGGTAGTGGTATTGTTGGTTCTTAGCTCCATAACTGCAGCATCTTATTATTGGTCGACGAGCAGCGATTCTAATGACGAAACTAACTTTGACAATATGGTTGATCCCTTGCTTCAGGATGAGGGCCACAATCATAGAAATGCATCCGAGCATCAATTATGGACAGACAATATCGAGTTTGTCAGTTATAATGCTCTGACCAAGCCCGGCAATGCGGAGGTTCAAGTTGCTAAGTCTCCTGATGGTAACACATATGCCTATCAGGCCGGTTGGAAAGGTTTTCACATTATAGACGTCACGGACCCTAGCAATACCACAGTCACAGCTTGGTACAATGACCCCTATACTCAAGTCTTGGATATTAAATATCTACAGTATAATGGTGAGGAATATATCATCTGTCAAAACCAGATAGTTGATTCAGGCCAGTCAGATCCGAACGTTGGTGATTGGGATGATCCAGCTCAAGTCTCTGTTAATTTAGTGAAGGTTACAGATAAGACAGACCCACAGTGGATTGATTCTTGGTATGATTCAGACCACCCATCAGGACCACATAACTTGTACACTTACATGATTGATCATGAGTGGTATATCTTTGTTGCAAACCCTGACTATGAGAACTGTGACATTGGAACCGGAGAAGCCTGTGGAGGAGTAACTATTGCTCATCTTAATTTTGATCTTTGGGGAGATTTACCCCGAATAGTAAAAGTTGGAGAATATGAAGTCAGCTGGGAAACAACTAGAGGTGGATGGATCTATATCCATGACATGACGGTTCAGAAATGGCCGGGAACTGATGAGAACGATCCCCGTTTCGGTCACACATTCATCTATGGGGCCTATTGGGAGGCTGGTCTAAGGATAGGTGATGTGACAGATGTTCCTCATCCAAGGAATGATTATGTTCGTTATCTTCAGTATGCTACGGCTTGTTATTCACATAATGCTGTGACTTGTAATTGGAGGGCACCCGAGGTCGGCTACTGGATGGACTTTGCAGATCTTAATGACGATGATGAGCCCGATTCTAGTACTGCTAGTAATTCCTCCTCAGTTAATGGTGGAAGGGCCAGTTACATTCACTATGCAGAACCATATCCGGTCATGGTCGATGCCAGTCATTTAGGAATGGGTGATGATCCAGTTCATTTGACTTTTATTGCAACAGAAGTCTTGGAAACAACCAATGGAACTGGACTATCCTATCTTTTGGATACCACTGATTATTCAATAAATGGTAATTCATTTACTTTCCAACCCAAACTTTTGAGTGCCTGGGAAAATCCGTTTGGAGCAGATCATCATATTCCTGGAGGAGAGGAATGGCTTCTGTTTTCCCCTCATAACGCAGACACGGTCTGGTTTGATACATCAGGAGGTGGAGATACATCACATGGAGGAACATGGGATGGTAGAATCTACATGGGTAATTACCACTCAGGCCTTTGGGTTCTGGATGTGGAAACTTTGATGGTAGGAAATGGATACCTCGATAATACCTATAGAGAAGCTACGGTTGGCTATTACTTACCACATGGAGCTGATGGTGAACCTTTACCTTCCCAGTTCTATGATTTTGGTTGGGTCCCGTTCCTTTGGACATCTGAATATTATAACGGATATGTCTATCTTTCTTGTATAACCTCAGGATTGTACATTGTGCAATTAGACTTAGATGTTCCCTATGTTGATAGTTCTCTAGCAGTTTCAGAGGATTAATCTAGGATCTTTTAACTGATATTATTTGTTGAGGCTTGTTTGGTCTGTCCTGATGGCCAGTTTTACAATTTTCTATCTTTTTAACAACATTCATTCCTTCCGTGACTTCACCAAATATGGCGTGAGCACCGTCTAACCAGGGAGTGGCAACAGTCGTCAAGAAAAACTGGGAGCCCCCTGTATTTGGTCCAGCATTTGCCATTGAAAGTAATCCTGGTTTATTATGTTTCAATTCTGGGTGGAATTCACAATTTATCTGGTATCCAGGGCCCCCAGTTCCAGCCCGAGAATTATTCGGATCCTTAGAATTGGGGCATCCTCCCTGAAGCATGAAGTCCTTTATTACTCTATGAAAGTGTAATCCGTTGTAATATCCCTTATCGACTAGACTGAGGAAATTGTCTACGGTTTTAGGGGCCTTGTCATCAAATAATCCAATTTTTATATCTCCAGCACTGGTTTTCATTAGAACGGTAGTCATATTATCACTAAACAATAAAGGAAGGTCCCCAAAAGCCTTGACCCTATCTTTTAACAACACCTCTTTTTGCGAATATTGTGGAAGACCCCGTTAACACAGCAGAATTCTGGGAAGCATGTTATGAATCCGAAATGGATGGTTGGGATATTGGAGGCCCTACTCCCGTATTTGAAAGATTAGCAACTGAGGTCCCCAAAGGCAGAATTTGTGTGATCGGTTGTGGTAGAGGATATGATGCCGTAACTTTCGCTAAAGCAGGTTTTGAAGTAACGGCTATCGATTTTGCCCAAACTGCAGTTCTGGCTTCAAGAGAAAACGCTAGAAAGCAAGAGGTTGAGATGACAGTTCTTCGTGAGGATTTCTTTGACTTACCTGATGAATTGCATGACCAATTCGATTACGTTCTGGAGTACACCTGTTTCTGCGCGATAAGTCCTGAGCGCAGATTCGAATATGATCGGGTGATTTGGCAATTACTGAAACCTGAGGGTAAACTATTGGCATTGTTCTTCCCGCTGGACAAGAATGTCGATGAAGGCGGTCCTCCTTGGGGAGTCAACATTTCTGAATTGCATGCACTATTCGGTCTACATTGGAATTTGGAATCTGAAGAAATGCCTAAAGAGTCTATAGAGCCGCGTGCAGATCGTGAAATTATGATGATCTGGAAAAAGAAATGAAGGATTTGCCAAGACTTACTGATGAAGATTTTGATGAACAGAGACTTGTGAATCACTCGGGCCAGTCAGTTATAATTTTTTCTGCAGATTGGTGTCCCTACTGTGTTTCGTTTTTTAATAATTGGAAAGAATATAGTCGTGTTTCTTCAGCAATGATTGCAGATCTCACAAGCATTGATTCTAGATTATGGGAAGGTTTTGATCTCAATGTAGTCCCCTCAATGGCGATTTTCAAGGATGGTATCCTTCAAAAACGCTGGGATGGTATTCTTGGTCGTGGTCTTAGCATTGATCAAATCGAAGATGTGAACTCATACTTTTCTAAGTCTTGATTTGAAGATAGCTACAACGGTCACAATTAAGATTGAAATTGGCGAATTGGCATAATCCAGTTCTTTGACTTTGTCAACTATATTCTTATCTTCGGTTTCATTCGTCTGATTTGTTCCAGTTTCAGGATAACCTATTGTTCCAGAGGGTTCATAATCCAAAGATTGTACAATCCAGAACTCGTCAGAGACTATTCCATCAGAATTCCTTATGAATTCATAGTGCAGAATTCCACTTTTCGTGACTTCGAATTGGGTGTAACCATAGGATAATTCTCGATAAGCTGACCACTCTGGTTGAGGCTCCTCAAAGCCATCATATATGGATCGTCCAGCCATCCCTGCCACTATGTGGATCGGTGCGTCTGGAAGATAATAGGGGTCATCATGGCTTCCGGTGTTATTGGCGTAAACTTGTTCCTCAAAAACAGGATGTGTCCTTTCGTAGTGATGATCGTGGCCCCAGATTGCCAAGTCGACGTTGTAATCGAAAAGTAGGCTTTCCATCGCATCTCTGAATTCAATCTCGCTTCCGTGCCCATCACCTTCTCCGTTTGAGCTATACATCGGACGATGTGCAAAGATAATTACCCAAGGTACGTTTTCTCGATTCCCGTCTGCATCCTCTAGGTCATTTTCGAGCCAGGTGTATTGTGAACTTCCAGGCTCATAATCGTGTTCACTTGATATCGAAACAAAGTGAATATATTCAAAATCAAAGCTGTACCAGAAACTGTTGCTTCCGGGACTGTAAAATCGACTTTCATAAGCATCAAAACCATATGGTTCAGAGTCTTCTTCGTGATTACCAGGTGCATACATATGAGGTGACTTTGAAGTAACCATTTCAATTTGGTTCTGATACTCATCCCATACACTTTGATCTCCGATTCCATTTCCGGATCCGGCACCATTAGCATAGGATATGTCTCCAGCATGTATTACCAGATCAAAATCGACTGGAATCATGTTGCTAGTTGTTTCCTGGGCATTACTCGATGTCCCATGGTCCGCTATAGCCCCGATCTGAATGCTTTCCGGGTTTTCTTCCAGAGTTCTGAAAGAAAAGACGTCACTCCATTCCCCACTTCCTCCCACTCGATAATAGTATGTGGTGTTGGAAGTCAATCCAGACAAGATAGTGGTGTGTGTACAGGTTGTCCATAGGTACATGTCATCATCTCCTTCCTCCGAGAAATTCAGGCTGTCCTGACCAGTACCATATTCTACAGTATTGTCAGAATTACAGAAAGTGGTTGTATCTTCTTCAGTTCCCCATTGCACTACCATTTCTCCAGGTATTCCATTCGTGGCAAGATGCACTTGTTCAGGTTCCGCGGATTCAACATTCGTGGAAATAACCAAGGTGCCAAGTACAAAAATGAGAAGTAAGGTAATGCACCTCATCATTTTACTTAATTATACACTATAATATAATGATTTACGGTTTAATCGTGTCTATAGACAAAATAAATCTGCTTCGCTTCATTGTCATACTGCCATGAGTCTATCTTCAGATTATTTTCTTTACAAATCTCTTTATAATCATGATTGAAGCAAAATTTAGAATCATCTGGTTTCACATTGATAGAATCGTAAGGGATAGTTGGATTATGCCATGAAACAATCGCTACTTTTGTAGCAACTCTAGCTAATTCACACATAATGTTTACAATGTCTTTTGGGGGCTGGTGCAACATAACAGAGATGCTTACTACCACGTCGAATTCGTCATTGTTAAAGGAAAATTTTGTCAAGATGGCTTTGTCAATGATTAGATTCAGTTCAATTTTCTGTTGTCTTGCAGTTTCTAACAGCCTATCTCTATATTTTGAAGAAACATCATACCCTGTAATCTGGTTGTTCTCGCTATAAGCTGGCAATATTCTTCCAACACCAGGCCCATAATCTAATATTTTATCATTCAGACGTATATTCTTCTTTACGAAAGAGATGTGTTTCAGCGTATTCCGCTCATTGGGATTCTTGCTATTCGGATTGTCTCTCTTATTCCAGTATTCAATTACATCATAAGAGGTCATATTCTTTTGCTAATTGAGTACATATATAATAATTCTTATAGTAAAACTCTTCGTTCTTCTTTTACGGTATTCAGAACTAGGGAAGTGCTGGTTCTCTCAATGTTCTTTTGTGATAAGGCAGTTTTGATAAAAGAGTCCATCTCTTCTCTGTCACGAAATCGAGCCAGAACTAGGGAATCCCATTCTCCAGTCACGTCATACACCCCGAAAACTCTAGGATGCTTTGCTATGGTGGCCTGTAAATCCATTATCTTGCCTTTGGTTATTCTGAGATTTATTATTGCGGTCAAGGTGAACCCAATTTTTTCAGGATCTATATCTGCAAAATAACCACGTATGATTTTCTCATTTTCCAAGTTCTTGATATGATTGCTTACAGTGCCTAGCGCAACACCTGTTGACGCTGCAAGCTCTCGCTGCGAGGCTTTACCGTTTTGGTTCAAGCAACGCAAAAGTTCAGAATCTTTGTCACTAATTACCATTATTTGAACATTTGTTCATCCTATATATAAATTACTATGTAATAAACCAATTATTTTATGAAAATTGACCTTTAAAATCAGAAAAGGAGTTTTTCTTATATAGTATGTTTCAATAGAAACCTGATTATTATGGGAAAAACATCAAAACTAGAATATATTTGGTTAGATGGCTACAAGCCGACTCAGAGTCTAAGAAGTAAGACGTTGATTAGGAAAAATTTTTCAGGTAAATTGAAAGATTGTCCAATGTGGGCATTTGATGGTAGTTCAACACAACAGGCTGAAGGAAATGCTTCAGATTGTCTACTCAAACCGGTTGCGATATATCCTGACCCTGACAGAGTTAATGGTTTCCTGGTGATGAATGAAGTCTACAATGCAGATGGAACACCTCATGAATCCAATGGAAGAGCTACAATTGATGATGATGATAATGATTTCTGGTTTGGTTTTGAACAAGAATATTTTTTGTGGGATCCTGAAACCAACCTTCCTCTGGGCTTTCCAAAGGATCAGACTCCACAAGGTCAATTTTACTGTTCGGTAGGTGGAAAGAATACTTTTGGGCGAGAAATAATTGAAGATCATCTCAATCAGTGTCTGGACGCAGGACTGAATGTTGAAGGCATTAATGCAGAGGTGGCAGCGGGCCAGTGGGAATACCAGATATTTTCGAAGGGTGCCAAGAATGCTGGTGATGAAATCTGGATATCCAGATACTTAGCTGAGAGAAATGCAGAGAAATATGGTATTGCCATAGAATGGCATCCAAAACCGTTAGGTGCTACAGATTGGAATGGGTCGGGTATGCATGCAAATTTCTCAGACAATACTTTGAGGACCTGTGGGGAAGAAAAAGTATTCAATAAGGTTTGTGAGGCTTTTGGTAAAAATATAGAGAAACATATCTCTGTCTATGGAGCCGATAATGATAAGCGATTGACCGGGGCCCACGAAACTCAAGCTATAGACCAATTTTCGTATGGAATGTATGATCGAGGTGCGTCAATACGGATACCTGTGGGAACTGTTGAAGATGGTTGGAAGGGGAGACTTGAGGACAGAAGACCGGCTTCTAATGGGGATCCATACAAGATTGCATCTGTAATCATAACCACAACTAAATCAGCTTACTGACAAACTTAGTAGTGGTGGCCCCGCCCGGATTTGAACCGGAGTCTATGGCTCCCAAAGCTACAAGGATACCAAACTACCCCACAGGGCCACTGAGATTTCACTGAGGGGGTTGGTTTAAGACCTATTTGGTCAATTCAAAGTGTGGTCTTACTTTGGTATCACCCACACCTTCAACGTGATAGGGCCTGTCATCAACTCTAGTAAAACCCGTCTTTTCAATTAATCTAAAAACAGTTTTATTCTCTTTGTGTGTTGCAGCCCACACTTTTTCTAATTTTAATTCCTTGAATCCAAATTGCTTTATTCTTTCGATTGCTTCTGTAGCAAAATCTTGGTTCCAATATTGCCTTCCAATCCAACATCCGATTTCTCCTTTGGTGGTGATGTTAATTCCTCCTACTAGAGAATGATTATCATTCTTAACAATGGCATATACATAATCATTTTCTGGCTTGTTATTAATCCACCAATCCGCATGTTTTTCAGTATATGGAAAAGGTATTCTTTCGGTCCATCTACTGACTTCTTTATCATTCAATAACTTTATCAGAGATTCTTTGTCATCTTTTGTGTATTGACGAAGACTAAGTCTTCTACTATGAAGTTCCATCAATCGTCTTCGTCAACTATCTCAGCGTCTTGAACTTCGGGTTTTGAAAGATCAATTATTGCTTCTTCAACAGGTTCGGCGACAACGGCTTCGGCCTCAACAACTTCTTCAACAGGTTCGGCGACAACGGCTTCGGCCTCAACAACTTCTTCAACAGGTTCGGCGACAACGGCTTCAGCCTCAACTGCTATAGCCTCGGCTTCCACAATCTCATTCTCACCATCACCGTCATTCATATCATCATCTTCTTCAGTTGAATCCTCGCTTACAATTTCAACGAAGGTTGACAGTAAGGTCTTACTACCATCCTCAAAGTCTATATCCAATCTGTAGTTTTCACCTTTGGGTTTGCTGTCTTTAACTTCCCCGACACCAAATATTGTATGCGAAACCTTGATACCTGGTTCATAGTCACCATGATCTACTGGTTCTTCAACAACAGCTTCGGCCATTACAGTCTCCAATACTTCAGTTTCAGGTTCTTCTTCTGCAGATTTATCTTCCTCGGCTTCGGTTTTCTCTTCTGAATCCTCAGGTTTATCTTCCTCAGTTTCGGTTTCTTCTTCCTCGGATGGCCTTTGATAAGCTTCAACATCCTCCTGAGTTTCCTCTATTTTCTCATCAGGGACATCTTCAGAAACATCTTTTAAAGTTAAAAATGTACCCAAGATTGTTCTCTGTCCTTCTTCAAAATCAACCTTTATTGACCAATGCTTTCCAATCTCTGTCATATTAGTGACAGTTCCATTTCCATAAACACCATGGAAAACATCATCTCCAATGATAAAAGGCTCATCTCCTCTTTCTATTTCATCATCTTCAGATTCTTCAGCAGCTTCGATAGCTTCTTCTTTCTCTTCAGTTGCTTCCTCTTCCTGAATCAGCGCTTCGGCCAGCTCCTCAGTGGATTCCTCCACCTCTACTACTGCTTCTTCAAGCTTGTCAGTGGCTTCCTCCTCTTCCTCTGCTGTGGTTTCAACCTCTTTTGTAGCTATAACTTCTACAGCCACAGCCTCGGCTACAACAGATTCAGCATCCTTTTGTTTTTCAACACTTTCTTCCAGATCTGCTACAGCTTCCACTATTTCTCCTTCATCAGCCCCTTTTTCCACTAACTCGGTTACTTGTTCTGTAGATTCAACAACCGCTTCAGTAGCAACGGCTTCAGCTTCCACAGCAGTGGCTACTGATTCAGCCGCCCTGGCTTCATCTTCTATAGCCTCTGTATGGTCTTCAATAGCTTCTGCCTTAGCATCAGCTGCTTCTGCCACAGCCACTATTGCACTCTCTTCTTTTTGAATGGCTGTTTCAACATTCTCTGTGGCTATAGTTTCAGCTTCAATAGCATCCACGACAAGCTCAATTTCTACTGCTGCCACTTCAGCAGGCTCTTCCGTTACCGGTTCAGCTTCAACAGTTACTTCAGCAGGCTCTTCCGTTACCGGTTCAGCCTCAACAGCAGTTTCGGCAGGCTCTTCCATTACCGGTTCAGCTTCAACAGTTGCTTCAGCCGGTTCTTCCACCAGTTCAGCTACGGCAGGAATATCCCAATCACTACTGGTTTCTACAATATCAACCTCAGCCACTACCTGTTCGGCTTCTTGTACTTGATCCAGGTCATCTACCATTTCAAAATCATCTTCAATTTCGACTACAGAAGGTAAGGATCTGATTTCTTCTTCAAAGTCGATTTCCTCTAACGGTGCCTCAGTTAGAGCCTGAGACCAGACTGAACAGACCTTTGCAATAGGTTCATTTATTCTCAGACAGGTGCCACAAATATTAGGGTTCTCTGGCTGCCAGATACAAGGTTGACTTGGCAGATTGTCTAGAAACTCACGTATGGACCCGTATCTTTGTGGTTGTGCCGCCATTTTTCTCCTTTATAAGTTTATTATTCACCTTAACTGGACCCGTCCCATCTTTATTGGAGTTAGTATAGTTTTCTGTGTGTATAAAATATTAGCATACCAATATTCTATATAACCTGACGAAATCCAGAAGTGTCATGGCCACTAGAAAGGAACCAGAACAAATATTCGATTACGGTGGGGAAAAGATGTTTGCCCTATTTGTTGTTTTAATGCTCAGTACGTCCGGCATCCTGATTTGGCTTGATGATGACAGTACAGATGAGATAGACGATTTCTTTGGAATAGAAGGGGGAAGTGAATGGGATGAGCCAGTTTTTATGCCCAGACATGAGGAATGTATAGATGAGAATAATGGCCAGACTTATCCAGAATATGGAATAGGCTACGAACCAAGTTTATCTCTTGATTCTGATGGCAATATGTTCATTACTGCTCACAAGGATTTAAGGTGGGGTGGTGAAGATTCACCGATTCCTATTTTTCTTGATCCAGATGATCCAGGGCTATGGTATGCTTGTGAAGAAGGTGAAAGCACATCATGGGATTATTGGGCATCTTGGTTTTGGAAGACAAATGATGGAGGGCTTACATGGGATCATGGCGATAATTTTGACCCCACTCCAGGTAATATGCTTATGGCTAACTATGCGGCAGGCGGTTCAGAATGTTTAGGAGATGAGGGCGATATATCTGTTGATGCAAATGACATGATTTATTATTTAGATACAACACTTGAGGACAATTGGTGGCATATCTTCTCTGATGGAGGTAATAGCTATGAACTGGGAGTCTGTCAGCGCATGAACTCAATGGCAGCCGATGATAGACCATGGCTGGCAGCTCAGGGCAATGGAATTATTCACTATCTTGGGAACTCTGGCGTTCCTCCTCCCGAGTGTACAATAGATTCGGGACGATATTGGTATTATCATTCGGAAGATGGTGGAACCACCTTTTCTCAGTGTTATTCCATGCCTGGAGGCTGGTCCACGATTGCAGCTCAACGTAATGGTTCTTACGTTTATGTTGCTCAAGAAAATGCAGACACTGCGTCAGGTACAGTTATTGTACGCATAAGTGATGATTATGGAAGAGGGACTGGTCCAGGCCCATCTGATGGTACGTGGCAAGACCCTGTAGTTGTTGGCAATCGTAAAGGTAATCCTCCTGAGGGATATCCTCTGGTTAATACTAATGAGCAGGGTACGGTTGCGGTGGTATGGGCAGATTGTCCAGAAGGCAAAGTAGGTGCATGGGAGATGAATATAGCCTTGTCCTATGACTATGGAGTGAATTGGTCAACTTGGGAGATAACTCCTGAATGGGATGGAATAACAATGTATCCTTTCGTGTCTATAAGTGAAACAAATCGTATAGCCGTCTCATTTTATGGGATGGATTATTCAACTGGAAATTCAACAGGCTATAATGAAGGAACTCCTTGGTATCTTTATTCAGCTTATTTGGATGAACCTCAATCGAATGATACTTGGGACTTTGAAATTGCAGACCCTACTCCTTTGCATACAGTTACAGCTTACGAGGAATCAAATAGTGATGTTCATGCGTTGCATGATTTTTTTGAGACAGTTATTTCGCCCGATGGTTCGTGGATGGGTATAGCCTATCAACGTAACGTGGATCAGCATCCTTTTGAAGAAAATGAAGAACAGCGTTACATTATGTTCGTCAGAGGAGAACTCAACTAGTTAGCTTTTCGATTATTCTCAATAATTTGTCTTCTTTTGCTTCCCAGCAATAATTTTTTTTTACTGTGTCGTGTGCCCTTTTACCCATTTCCTGTAAATTACTATGTTCCATCAAAGTTTCTATTCCATCTGACAAAGATTTTGGATTTGTCGAGTTCACAGTAACACCTAGGTTTTTCCCGTTGATTAATGAATCAAGCAGAGGTCCAGTAGCAGATACAACTGGCAGTCCCATAATCATGTATTCAAATATCTTGGTCGGTAACCCTTTCAGATACCGGGGGCCAGGCTGATTCATGAATAATCCACAGTCTGAATTTGCGATGACTGGCGCCAATTCTCTGTAGTCTACCCATCCTAACCAATCAATATCGAGTTCGTTTTCAGAGTCATATTGATGAGCCCACCTCTCCAATTCCCCGTCGTAAAAACCACCAACTATACGGAGGCTTATATTCCTATTTTCTTTTAATATGTGTATAGCCTCTAAAATTATCTTAATCCCTCTTCTCTCCGTCAGACCGCCCACATAGAGTACCACAAATTTTTCATTCTTTTTACGTGAGGTAGGTTCATTGAAATCTGACAATCGGGGGTAATTTGGAATAACTGTAATCTTCCCAAGTTTAGATAGTGTCTTTGCCAACCGATTATCGACGGTTATAATATGGTCAACTCTAGGTGCGCAAATTGAAATACCGATCTCTGTAAGTATGGCTGAGAGTCTTCCTTGCAATTCTTTTTTCATAGGAACAAGGTATTCATGGCAATCCCAGATGACTGGTTTCCTCGTTATCCTTTTTAAAACAATACTGTACAAAAGAGGGTCCAGTTCATGGCAATAGAACAGATCACAGTCCGTTTTCAGAGCTTTCCTAATCATTTTTAGGGCAACCATGCCAGGAGTCCCTCCAGTTTCTATACAATGTACCTTTATGCCTTCAAATTCTTTGATTTCAGTCGATTTATGGGGCGTTACAATTTCAATATTGTGGCCACCTTTCTTCATAGTACAGACCTCTTTGTAGACGCGTTGGTCGAAAGGTTGAAAGAATTCGCGATCACAAATCACGGTGATATTTGCCACAGTGTGCTATAGCGGCAGTTCTAAAACCTGTTCATTCTTGCATATCTGTGAGAGTTCTGATGGTAGCGCCCTCTGTGAGGGTCCCGGATACTTTGGGTCAAACCCTTCACCAATTGGCTTTAGCAGATGGTCTAGCAAAACGCGGCATAGATATCACTTTAATTTGTAGATATGATTCTAACAATGCAGATACGTCTAATTTGAGTCCCAACCTTAAATTTATACCAATTGTTGATCCAGGAATACCTTTTGAAAGAATCATATTCACCCGTACTTCATACCAGAAAGTATTGACCGAATTAAAAACAGGAGAATATGATTTAGTTCATGATAGAGGATATATCTTTGCAGGTTCAGGAGTTAGGGCAGCCTCTGAAGCAGGCGTAAGATCAGTATTACAGGTTGACGACAACTGGATGCGTTCTGAACTATCAGCAACCAGGATTGCCAGACTTTGGCCCTATAATGAGAAAGCAATCCGTTCTTGTAGAGAGCAAATAGAGAAAGCAGATAATGGTTTCACAGTCAGTAAGGTTCTGAGGGAACAGATTTCTAAATGGAATCCCAAGGCCAACAATTTCACAGTTATTCAGAATGGTTACGAGAACGATCTGTTTTCTCCTGATGTAGAACCGCTAGGTATAAGGGAAAGATTAGGACTGAAAGGTAAGATTGTTGTTTTTGTAGGGGCCCTAGGGCCCTGGCATGGAACCGATGAATTGGTAGAGATAGCAAGATTGAACCCGGAACTGAATGTTATTGTTGCTGGAGGCGGATATGGTAAAAATCTTCCGGAGTTGGCCAATTTGTTTCATATTGGAAGGCTTGAAAGGGCTGACGTTCCTCGTCTTTTGGTTGAAGCCGATGTTGGCGTGGCCCCTTATCCCAACATAGACTATGGATTCTCTCCTCTAAAAATATATGAATACATGGGTTGTAAGTTACCTGTAGTTGCGACATCACTCCCTTCAGTAAAAGAGGCTACCCAAGGTCATGCACTTCTGGTAAGATCTGGGCAGATGGCTGACGCTGTGGCGAAGATTCTGGAGAATGAGAAACTTCTTGATGAATTATCTGAGTCCGCTTACACCTATGCTTCTTCGAGAAGAACATGGGATAATACAATTGATAAGACCATTAAATTATACCAAGAGACGATATGAGTTTTGTACCTGGGCATGTCAGCTTAACATTTGCAGTCTGGCCTGATGAGGATCCTTTGAAGATGGGTTCTACAGGTATAGGATTAGTATTGCCTCAAGGAGTTCATTGTTCTGTTGTCGATGAGCAATCCAAATCCTCGAAGAATGTAGTAATATGTGGTGGCAAACAGATTAAGGATCCCGTTACATTACGTGCCTTAGAATTGATTGGTTTTGGAAATCAAGGTCTTACTATTTATTTGAGAAGAGATCTTCCTCTAGGTTTTGGTCTGGGAATTTCAGGTTCGTCAGCTTTGGCCGCCTGTTTAGAATTGGAAAAGGATTTTGAAAAATCTGTAAAGGCAGCTCATCAGGCCGAAGTTGAATACAAGACAGGACTAGGTGATGTAATGGCGATAGCAGCGTCCCTGAAAGAAAATATTTTTCCATCAATTGTCATAAGAGAGAGTCCGGGTTATGGTGGTGATGTCATTACTTATCCAGTTAAAGATAAAATGGTAATTTGTCTTTCTGGATTGGGAAGAGATACCTCTCAGGTCCTTAATAATTCGGAGTGGACCGAGATAATAAACACAGCATCCCTAGGAATCCAATTGACCAATGTAAATCTTCGGACAGCAATTAAGACAGGGCGTTTGTTCACTGAAAAGGCAGGTCTAATTAATGAGAACCTTTCTGAGATCCTGGAGAAAGTACCAATGGGAGCTGTTGCTTCTGTTGCCCATTTAGGTACCTCTATCGTTGCAACATCGGATGATGTATTAGAACTGCGTTCAGTCCTAGAAAATTTTGGAGAGATAAGAGAGTTCTAAGCAGTCTGATTTACAACTTTTCCAGAAATATTAGAACTTGGAAGGAATTTTGCCAGATTCACTAACAATCCTTCTTTTCGAGGACCGGCCACCAGTATATTATCCAGGACATCTTTCAATGTCGAAACTGGAATTATTTTGATCATATCCTTGTATTTGGATTCTAGAAGAACATCTTGCATATTCATAGTTGGTATGAGTACCTTGGTCACTCCTGTTTCCGCGGCGGCTTCTATTTTTGCAGTCACTCCACCTACAGGCAAGACCTGCCCCCTCACACTCAAGGACCCAGTCAAAGCAACAGTCTGATCAACTTCAGCATTTTCCAAAGCAGAAATTACGGCAGTTGCGATAGAAACCGATGCAGAGTCACCTTCTACGCCTTCGTATGCACCTACAAATTGAACGTGGATATCATATTTTGAGATGTCTTCACCGGTGTATTTCTTAATAAGAGCAGATACATTTTCTACAGCTTCTTTAGCGATCTCACCCAGCTTACCCGTTGCCACCACTCTTCCACGGTCTTTTGATTGAGCTGGAGTTACTTCAGCTACTATAGGCATTAGAATACCAGCCATCTCGGACATTCCTGAATCAGCACCCATTACTGCTAAACCGTTTACCATCCCTATTTCAGCACCTTCAACGGAGTAAGTCTTGTAGTCCTTACGCCTTTCGACATAACGATCCGCAATCTGCTGTTCGAGTGGTTTAGCTATTTTCTTGGCTTTAATTACATGTTCAGCAGTTACCTTTTCGTCACCTAATTCTCGGGCAATATCTCCCGCAACCCTGACCAGACCTCCTAGTTCCCTAAGTCTCAGACTCAGATGTAATTGGCGTCCTGCCCTACGTTGAGCTTCATGTATGATCTCACCGATTGCTTCTCTGGAGAAGTGCCCAATTTTTTCATCTTTTGCCACTTCTTGCGCGATAAATCTGACTAACTTTTCACGATTGTCCTGAGAATCAGGGATAGTTGAATTCATGTAGACTTCATATCCATATCCTCGGATTCGGCTTCTGAGTGCAGGATGCATTCCCTTTATCGCATCCAGATTTCCAGCTGCTACAAGAACAAAATCACATGGTACTGGTTCGGTTTTGGTCATCGCTCCAGCAGACCTCTCAGACTGTCCGGAAATTGAGAATTCACCCTCTTGTATTGCCGTTAGCAAAGATTGCTGTGACTCTATCCTTAGAAGATTAATTTCATCAACATACAAGACGCCTCTGTGGGCTTTGTGAATGGCTCCTGCTTCGACACGATCATGGGCTGGTGTCTCCAAACCTCCAGATTGGAATGGATCGTGTCTTACGTCTCCCAGCAAGGCACCTGCATGGGTACCGGTGGCATCAACAAAAGCGGCCTCCGCGTCATGGTCGTGCAAAACAAGTCCTTTGGGAACATTTGCAGTTTCATTTCTTTGGTTCGTATATCTCATAGCCATAAACACAAACGCTGCGGCTATCAAACTGTAAAAAATAATCATGGGGTTGCTAAATCCGCTCAGGGCAAACCAAAGAGCACCGAAACCAACTATCATAAAAACGATCATCATTTGTGATTTGGCTTTTTTCTCCTTTTCAATCATTGCTTGGGCTTTCTGGACCTGAACAATTTCTTTGCCTTTACCAGCAGGTACGATTCTCACCCTTGGTTCGTTATTATCTTCATTATTGTGATAGACCAGAACATCTTGTAATTCTTCTTTGGGCAATAGTTCAGATATCGATTGGGCCAGCATTGATTTTCCAGTGCCTGGATCTCCAATTAACATGACGTGTCGTTTTTGCTCAGCTGCTTTCCTTACAATATCGACACCCTGTTCTTGACCAATTACCTGATCAACCAACATTTTAGGTATCGCTATCTCCTCTGTAGTTTCGATATCCAAATCCTTAATCCAGACACGAGGGTCTGAGAGATTCTCGGTTTTTTTAGCCATTTATCTTATGTGGAGGGACTGGCTACAGATATATAAGTATCTAATCATAGTTCGACATCAGCTATGTCATCATCTTCATCATTTTCAGTTTCTAGGACTTCATCCAGTATGAATTTGGTTCCATAATGGAGAATTCCACTTTCACTATCCTCTCCAAGTTTTCTAAACACAGATTTGACTTTCATTCCAGGTCTGACTATCTTCGGTTCACAATCCACCACTTGGGAAGTTATTCTTGGCCCTTCTTCTAATTCAATTATTGCTATACAATAAGGTCCGAACATTTCGTAGCCTGTCTGAGCCTGATGGACCACGGTCGAGTTTATCACTTTTCCATTACCCTTGAATTCGTAATCTTCCATATTTCCCATTGATTCCCTTCCAGCCTCTGGATTGAAACTTCTCTTGGGGTAGTGGTAGGTATTTGTTATCTTGCAATGGGATCCTACCAGATTGTAGCGTGAATCTAATTCTCTCCAGAATCTTGGTACCGACATTAATCAGCCTCCAGTATGTGTACTACGGCAGTTGCTGCTGTACCGCCATGATTTTCCGCCAGTCCTATTTTGGCACCTTTGATCTGCCTTTCACCTGCTTCTCCTCTAAGTTGCTGAACTATCTCTACTACTTGAGCGATTCCAGTAGCACCTGGAGCATGGCCACGCGCTTTCAATCCACCACTTGTGTTCACAGCAATCTTCCCACCTAATCTCGTCTCGCCTTTAAGCCCCATAGAAGCCGCCTTGCCTCGTTTAAATATTCCAATTTCTTCCAAGGCTATTATCTCAGAGATTGTAAAGTTGTCATGAATTTCAACCAAATCTAAATCCTTAGTCTTTTTCCCACAACTTTTGAATGCTCTTTTAGCTGCAATACCTATTGCAGGCAGTCGATTCAAATATTTACGGTGATGCAAACTCAGTGTGTCAGATGCCTGTCCTGACCCGATAATCCGGACTGATTTCTTTTTGAATTTTTTGGCTTTATCGGTTGCGCAAAGAACCACGGCCGCAGCTCCATCGCTATTTGGTGCACAGTCCAACATCCGTAGAGGACTGGACACCATTCCTGAGTTAGAGACAGCCTCTCCAGAGACTTGAAATTGGAATTGCGCCATAGGATTCAGTGATGCGTGATAATGATTCTTCTCAGAAACAGCGGAAAGTTCCTCTCGGCTGGTTCCATATTCATCCATATGGCTTTGCGCAATCATTGCATGCAATGAGGCAAAAGTAGCACCAGCCTGAGATTCCCATTGTTCATCAGATCCCATACTTACAGTGTATGAAGATTCCGAATCACTAACATCCGTCATCTTTTCCGCGCCTCCTACAACTGCAACGTCAATGAATCCACCAGCAATTGCCATGTACGCCTGTCTGATTGCTAACCCACCAGAAGCTGATGCAGCTTCGACCCTAGTTGCTGGTATGTTCTGATTAGTCAAACCACAATAGTCAGCTATCAGGGCGCTTACATGTTCCTGTTGTAAAGTTGATCCTGCAGCCATGTTTCCAAGATACAGTGCGTCAATATCTTTGCTTTTTATTCCAGCATCACTTATAGCCGCGAGTCCTGTTTCTAGACCTAATTCCCGAAGCGATTTGTCCCATAACTCACCGAATTTAGTTATCCCTATTCCAATTACACTAACATCTCTCAATTCGAACCCCCCATTCTCAATTTTCCTCTATATTTTGCATAGGTGGCATAGTTTACAATTTTCATCCTTGAAATCATATCCTCTACAGTTTCACTGCGGTCCATTTTTTCTATATTCTTCGTTACAGTGATGTCAAAACCATCACTTCCAGCTCCAGACCCATATGCCACCGCTAAAATCCTATCACCTGGCTTTGCGATATCCAGAATAGCTGCGAGCCCTAGGAAAATAGCACCAGAATAAGTATTTCCTATCCTAGGAGTGAGTAATCCGGTTTCAAATTGTTCTGTAGTGAAACCTAACGCCTTTGCAGCCCTCATTGGAAATTTACCATTAGGTTGATGGGTTACAACGTAATCATAGTCCTTTGCTTCTGTACCTGCCATTTCCATGGTCTTCAGTCCACAACTCATAACATGTTTGAAGAAAGCTGGTTTACCAGTAAAACGTCCACCATGTCTTGGATATTTCTGACCCTCTCTCCTCCAGAAATCAGGAGTGTCAGTTGTATAAGAAGTTGTATGATTTATATTGGCAATCACTTTCTTGCTACCAATTATGAATGCCCCTCCACCGGCTGAAGCGCTGTATTCCAAAGCATCACCTGGGGCACCTTGAGAGGTATCAACCCCAATTGCAATCCCATTATACACCTGTTTGTCACCGACCATTCCCAGACATGTTTGGATTGCTGCCGTACCTGCCTTACATGCAAATTCATAATCTGCTGCAGTCAGATGTGGCGTCGCACCTATTGCCTGAGCAACAATGGTAGATGTTGGTTTCACAGCATATGGGTGAGATTCCGAACCTGTGTAAATAGCTCCAATGTCATCTCCATTTAACTTTGCTCTTTTCATAGCTTGTCGAGTCGCCTCGACAGAGATGGTTATTACATCCTCATCAGGACCTGGCACGGATTTTGAGTAGACGTTCAGATTTTTAGCCCAAGCGCTACCATCTGCACCCCATACAGACGCAATCTCTCCAGTCTCGATTTTATGGCAGGGTACGTACGCCCCATAGCTTACTATTCCATTCATTTTTTTCTCCTATTTGAGATACCTCAGTTTTTCTACAATCGTATTTTCATCAAGGTCAGTTTTGACCAAGACCACTTTTTCCATATCAGCTAGTTTGGGTGCCAATGGGTCTACTGCCTTTGGTTTGACATAAACCGCCATCCTAGGTTTGACAGGATGCGCTCTCACTGCAATCATAGGTGATCTACCATAGTGCACACCAGAGAAGAATACAGCCCTTTCATTTGACCAACCATACATTTCGCCAAATGCATTGAAGGTAGTGATGGCTTTCAGAGAATCAACCATAGTATATCCATAGATGGGCCTTTCAATTATCTCTTCACTACCCGCCAGTACTTCCCCTTCTATCTTTTCAATGATAGTTTCTATTGAGATTCCACTAGTGAATTCTCTTATGTCAACTATAGCTTCATTGGTACGTGTACCTGTCATGTTGTTTACTACTTTTCCACCATGAGATGAGTCATAGTCGACCATTGCTTCAACAAATTTTCTTACAGTTACAATACCTGGAGATGCTCTGCGTCCCTTCTCGAAATCACAAACTACAGAAGGATTCACTTTGAGCAATGTCGCAAGTTCCTTCTGCGATAACTGAAATATTTCCCTCCATTTCCTCAGAGTCTCACCTGGCCTCTCCGAAACAACGATTTCTCCAGCCATTCGGCGTGTTAGTTGCTCTTGCACATCGTTCGATTTCGACACACTATTTAATTATATGTGTATCTGGATTCGTCAATCAGCTTACTTTATGTCCCTGAGATGCAATTATTATATAGGCAATAAGGGGTTGAAAATGGTGAACTCAATAAATTGGATTCCCAAAAACATATTTTTGACCAAAGGTACTGGTGTTCATAATGAAAAACTTGCGTCCTTTGAGCTTGCCTTGAGATCTGCAGGTATTGCTAGTTATAACCTGATTTCCGTTTCTTCAATCCTGCCACCCCAATGTTCCATTATTGATTCTGAGAAAGGAAATCGCATGCTCCATCCTGGACAAGTGGTTCCTGTCGTTCTGGCACGCTCAGACAGCAATAAAGCAGATACACTAGTAAGTTCAGGCGTCGGTATCGCAATACCAAGAAACCGGGATGATTATGGATATCTTTCCGAACATCATGCAACAGGTATGGACGTACGTCAGGTGGAGGATTATGTCGAGGACCTTGCGGCTGAGATGTTGGCAACTACCTATGGTCTTCAATTCGATCCTGACGCTTCGTGGGACAAAAAGCGTGAATTGTGGACGATTGATAATCGAATAGTAGAGACCAAGAGTATTGTTGCAGTTTCCCCATCAGATTCTTCTGGAAAATGGACAACTGTTGTTTGTGCCGCAGTTTTGATAGTCTAAGTTTCTAATCTAATAGAGAATAAATTTGAATCAGAATATAGCACTTTATAAAATACTCTTTAAATGTGATTTAGATAGTCCACAATATTCAAGATTAGAGTTTTTCTTCATTTTTAAAGATAATTATAGATGATAAGTATATAAATCCTATATTTGTGAATATTTTGTAGTATTATCAACTTATATAGGCATCTAATCAAGAATTAACTAAAATTTTGGCATAGGACAAGTATTAAACAACCATATACATTGTGTGTGAGTATCCTTACATGCGCGAGAGCACACCGCTATGGTCATTTCGAAAGGGAGTAGCCCCTTCAGCTTTATCGATAAGTTTGGATGGAAAATTTGCAGGAGTGGGTCACAAAGGTGGGCTTCTTCTTCTTAACAATACAGGTGGCCTTACATGGGCAACCAAGAAGATAAGGCGCGTGCGTGACATCTCGATATCTACCCGTACAGGTCGGATGTCGATTGCTAGTGGTCAGAAAGTTGTTTACTTGGTAGATCGCAAGGGAGCTGTAATTTGGCATCGCGAACTTCAGAGTTCAGCAGTATCAACTAGTATTTCTTCCAATGGGAATGTTATTGTTGTTGGGACTAATTTGGGGCGCCTGATTGTATTTAATGGTAAAGGAAAGATGCTTTGGGAAACACATCTGAGTAACTCAGATTTTCCGGTAAATTCGGTTGATGTCTCCTCAGATGGAAAATTTATTGTAGCCGGTACTAACTATTCACATATCTATTTGTATGATATAAAGGGGAACATACTCTGGGCCAAGGAAACAACTGGTGAGGTTCTCCAGACATGTATAAACTCAAATGGCGATTATATAGGATATCTTACTAGTGACCGCAAGTTTTCGTTTGGAGTAAAGAGTTCAAGGATTCTTTGGGAACATACATTTTCTAAACAACCAGTTTGGGTTGATATGACACAAACTGCAGATTTTATGACGATTGGAGAATCAGCTACTAAGGTTACGTTGTTTAGCAAGGCAGGGCGTAAAGTTTGGGGTTTGAAACCTAGATCCGCACCTCGAGGAGTTCTGGCTAGTGGAGGTGGTTATATTTTTGTGGGAGGGACAACAGAGATTTGCAAGTACAGTCTCGAGCCTTATCTTAAACGCCTTCTAGTGCATTGTAAAAAGATGATTGAAAAAGCAAACTCAGAAAATTTGGATACAACTACGGCTAGTAAGTATCTTGCCATTGCCGTTTCCAGTCTTCAGAGTTCAAATCATCTAGAATTTCTGGTAAATATTCAACAAGCACGGCGTTCAGCCCGTGAGGCCCGTATAATTGATAGCGATTTGACTTCTAATGAAAGGAGGATTGAACGGAATGAGATGGAGGAGCTGTCAAGATTGCGTCCTAGTTCGGACACAGCCTCTGAGGAGGAGATGCTTCCTAAATTAATTCAGTTAGCAGAGATGAGGGAAAACGGAACTTTGAGTGAAGAAGAATTTGTTTTAGCCAAGACCAAACTTTTGAAACTCTAACTTAAACTTAATATAATCTGGGTACATTGAAAGGGCTATGTCCACTCCAACTACTCCTGAATACTTGATTTCAAATGCTGAGAAATATGCAAATGAACCAGCTGTATCTTCCAAGAATGATGCAGGGGAATGGGATACGACAACTTGGTCCGATTTTCTTGACCAGACAATGGGTGTGGCCAAGGCACTTACAGCCATGGGTTTTGGCAATGATGATAAACTCAGTATCTATTCCTATAATCGCAAGGAATGGTATATGGCCTACGCCGCAGCAAATTTCTGTAATGGAGCAGCTGTTGGAGTCTATCACACATGTTCCCCTAACGAAGTTGAATGGGTGGTAGGTAATTCAGACTCTAAGTTCGTATTTGTGGGGCATAATCCTATGGATGGTGGAGATACTGGAAAGATGTGCTCCTATCGCCTTTATGAGGCCATGGATTCACTTGAAAAGGTCGAAGTAATTGTTGTAATGGATGGAGTTGATATGCCAGATCACCCTAAAGCCATGTCCTGGTCAGAGTTTGTTTCTAAAGGAGAGGGTGTTGATGATTCACGAATTCGAGATAGTATTGCAGGCATTAAACCTGGTGATACAGCTACTCTCATTTACACTTCAGGTACGACTGGAAATCCCAAGGGTGTTGAACTTACTTATGATAATATGGAGTATGAGGTTGACCAAGTATTGAAGATTCAGAGTTATGAACAGGGAAATAAATATGTTTCATGGTTACCTTGTGCTCATGTATTTGGACAATTACTTGATAATCATGCATGGATTAGAGAAGCAATTCATATGCATGTAGTGGACAATCCACTGCATGCAATTGATTACTGTAAAGAGGTTCAACCACACCTTTTCATTGGTGTTCCAAGAATTTATGAGAAGGTTTATTCAAATCTTGTTGCAGGTTTAGGCGGAAAAGTCAAACTTCTCAAGATTCCAATTTTAGGAGGTATTATCAAGAAGAAGGCAAAACAGAAGATTGGCATGTCGAATTGTATCTATGCGATTACTGGAGCAGCACCGATCAATCCTGATATCCTCAAATTATTCCATTCCTTGGGTATTCCCTTATTCGAAGGGTATGGTATGACTGAAACTACAGCTGGTGCGACAATAGGTCACAAAGGATCGAACAAGTTTGGTTCAGTTGGTAAGCCATTTGCTGGCGAGATTCGAATTGATAAGCCCAATGATAAGGGAGATGGAGAGATTCAATTCCGTGGCCGACATGTCATGAAGGGTTATTACAAAAATCCTGAAGCAACAGCAGAAACAATGGATGGAGACTGGCTAAAATCTGGTGATTTAGGTCGTGTTGATGAAGATGGTTTTGTCTATGTTACAGGGCGTTTGAAGGAAATATATGTAAGTTCAGCTGGAAAAAACATAGCGCCTCTCGTCATAGAGGAAACAATGAAGTCAATTCCTATCATTTCTCAATGTATGCTTGTGGGTGATAATCGAAAATTCTGTAGTGCGCTTTTCACACTTGATGTTGGCGCTATCCTTAGAGATAAGCATGGTCTGGATGGAGCTACTGAGGTACCTAAGGACCCGAACGAGCAGATTGCCAAGTTAGAGTCACTTGGTTCGAAATTATCAGATTACACGGAGAGTCCTGAAATAAAGGCTGAATTAGACGCTCAGGTTCAGGAACTGAACCAGAAATTTAGCAATCCCGAACAAGTTAAGAAGTTCACAATTCTTCCACGGGATCTGAATGTAGATGAGGGTGAGCTCACTCCAACTCTAAAGATACGCCGAAAGCAAATCAATGAGAATTGGGCTAAAGAAATAGAAGCAATGTACTCAGATTAGATGCTAAGAGTAACATTCTTTTTAGCAGGCCTTTTCGCAGTCTTAAATCTTTATTTAACTGAAACAACTATTGTTAAAGCAGTATCAGTTATTTGTATACTTATTAGTCTAGGAGTGGCCGTTCTTTGGCCCGATCCTTTGCCCCCTCCCCCTCCATCAGACCTATGGTCTGAGGCTCCTGAGACCAAGGAACGTGAAATGAAACTATGTTCAAATTGCGGTAAAGCAGTTGATCAAAAGTGGTCAATGTGTCCCTATTGCTCTAAAAAAGTATGAAGCAATGGTTCTTTGCCGTAGATAGGGGCGGAACTTTCACAGATATTATAGGAATAGACCCTTCAAACAAGATTCATACTTCTAAAATCCTTTCAGAGTCTTCAGCATATTCGGATCCCGTAGTTGCAGGGGTTCGTCGGATTCTGAATGTGCGTGGTGATGATAAAATACCTCTTCACAGGATAGAACGAATACGGATTGGTACAACCGTAGCGACCAATGCCCTGCTTGAACGTAAAGGGTCCAAGACTGCGTTATTGATTACTCATGGTTTTGGTGACCTTCTAGAAATAGGAAATCAGGCACGTCCTGAACTTTTTGATCTGTCCATAACCAAACCGAATCAGTTATACCATTGCGTTTCTGAAATTCATGAACGTCTGGACGCTGAGGGCAATATTGTTCGAGAGTTAGATGAGGACCACGTTGAAAAGATATTGAAAGATTTGTATGCTTCAGGTATTAGATCGCTAGCAATTGTTTTGATGCATTCCTGGAAAAATCCAATGCACGAAGAAAGATGCTATGACCTAGCTAAAGATGTAGGTTTTGAGAATATTTCGATTTCAAGTCGGATAATGCCCCTGATAAAGATTGTTGGCCGTGGCCAGACAACAGTTGTTGACTCCTATCTATATCCCATTCTCAACCAATATATCTCGTCATTACAGAGTGAACTAGGAGACATACCTATCGAGTTTATGCAAAGTTCAGGAGGATTGACAGATAGTCTGTCATTAACTGGTAAAGATTCGATAATGTCGGGACCTGCAGGCGGAGTGATAGGCTCGGCGGCTGTTGGAAACGCAAATAATCTTGATTGCATAATTGGTTTTGACATGGGAGGAACATCAACCGATGTCTCCAGATATGATGGTAGTTTTAGCAGAGTAACTGGACTAGTGGCCGGTGGAATAAATTTTCAAACTTCTAGTCTGGATATTAAAACTGTAGCTGCTGGTGGCGGGTCTTTACTATGGTTTGATGGTCGAAAACTACAGGTTGGACCGGAGTCAGCTGGATCCAATCCAGGACCGGTTTGTTATGGTCTTGATGGGAAGTTGACGCTTACAGATGCCAATTTACTTCTCGGGCGAATAAATCCTGATTTTTTCCCTCAAGTATTTGGTCCAGAGCAGAATCAGAAATTGGATGCAAGCGAATCCAAAGATAATTTTGAAAACTTGAGGTCTGAGGTAAATAAGAATACATTATCATCCTTCTCATCAGAAGAATTAGCCCTTGGTTTTGTCGATATAGCCAATGAGAAAATGGCAGGAGCAATCAAGGAAATATCTGTTTCTCGCGGTTATGATATTAGGGAGCATGCGCTTGTATGCTTTGGAGGAGCTGCCCCTCAGCATTGTTGTGGAATCGCTAGAATCCTTGGAATCAAGCAGATTGTAATTCACCCACTTTCGAGTCTTCTTTCGGCTTATGGAATTGCGAATTCTAAGCAATTTAGGTATGGTATTAGATCCATGGTACAGAAATTTGACTCACAATCACATGTAGAAGCCTTGTCTGGTATTCAGTCATTGGAATCTCCTCAGATTGAGGAAATTCAGAAGCTTGGTATATCTCCAGACAATATTGCCATGGATCATTTTATGGATTTACGAGTCACAGGTACGGATAGTACTATTACAATTCCATGTTCCAATTTTGACCAGATGGTTGAATCCTTTGGAGAAAGGCACAGAAACTTATTTGGTTTTTCACCTTCCGGAGAGTTGGAGATTGCCAATATTCGAGTCGAGGTCTCCGGCAGCAGAACGGAGATTGAAGAGCAGAAACCTAATCCTGATTTATCACCAGCCATGATTGGTCAATCAGAGGTATATTTCAATCATCAATTTATGAGCACTCCCATCTATTCAAGGGATTCCTTGCACGAAGGATTTGAATTGGCTGGACCAGCGATGATAACTGACCTCAATTCAACTATAGTAATTGAACCAGGATTCACAGCTGACATCAATGGGTTCGGGCATATTGTCATAAATCAAAAGACGTTTCATAAATCACAGGTGTCAACAGAAAAGGACCCTGTCTCCTTGGAGATATTCAATAATCTATTCATGAGCATAGCTGAGCAGATGGGTTTTACTCTGAAGAACACAGCCCATTCAGTCAATATTAAGGAGAGACTTGACTTTTCTTGCGCCATTTTTGACAGTGAAGGTAATCTCGTTGCCAATGCACCACATGTTCCTGTGCATCTGGGTGCTATGGGCGAATCTGTGAAATCGATTATCACCTCTAATAAAGGTAGAATGAAAGATGGTGATTTCTATCTGATTAATAATCCTCATAAAGGTGGCTCACACCTTCCAGATCTGACAGTTATCTCTCCAGTTTTCTCAGGTTCTCAAGAACCAATATTCTATGCGGCAAGTAGAGGTCATCATGCAGACATTGGGGGCATAACACCAGGTTCAATCCCTCCATTCTCAACCTCGATTCACGAGGAGGGAATCATAATAGACAATTTCCGGATCGTTGAGAATGGAATATTGAAGGAAAAAGAGTTTGAGGATTTGATGAGTTCTTCTGAGAATCCAGCTAGAAACATAGAAGAGAGAAAACATGACATCAATGCCCAGATTGCTGCGGTTAGAAAAGGTATTTTGGAGATAGATGGTCTAATTGAAAAATATAGCCTACCAACAGTTCAAGCTTACATGGGATATATCCGGGAAAACTCGGCAGAAGCGATGAGCGATGCTTTGGAAGAATATCTTGGTGATGAGAGAAGCAAGGAAAGTAGTTTTGAGGATTTTCTAGATGATGGAGCAAAGATAGCGGTAAATATTAAGGTGATGAAGCGAGAAGACAGAGTCCCTTCCTTTCATGCAGTAATTGATTTTAATGGTACCAGTCCTCAGATGAAGAACAATCTGAATGCTCCAATTGCAGTTACTAAAGCAGCAGTATTGTACGTTTTTAGACTTCTAATCAATAAGGATATCCCTCTTAATTCTGGATGTCTGGACCAAATTGAGGTAATCATTCCCGAGGGTTCCTTGTTGAACCCAGATGATAACGCGGCCGTGGTCGGAGGTAATGTTGAGACCTCACAGCGAATTACCGATGTCTTGCTAGGTGCTCTGGGGATTGCAGCAGCTTCACAGGGGACAATGAACAATTTTGTGTTTGGTTCCGCTGATGACTCCGGAAATCAGTATTACGAAACGATAGCTGGGGGATCAGGGGCAATTGAAGGTAGTGACGGTGCCTCGGCTGTTCAAGTTCATATGACCAATACGAGATCTACAGACCCGGAGATTCTTGAGCATCGGTTTAAGGAGATCAGGCTTGAATCCTTCAGAATTCGTCATGGTTCAGGCGGTGATGGAAAAAACAAAGGTGGTGATGGAGTCATACGTGAGATTAATTTTCTGGAACCAAGAAAAGTATCAATAGTTTCGGAAAGACGCAAAATTCCTCCTTATGGTGTTTCTGGTGGTGAACCTGCTTCCTGTGGTTCCAATCTCCTTAGAAAAGTATCAGGTGAGGAGATTGACTTAGGAGGTAAGGTTGAGAGGATTATTGAGTCCGGAGAGACTGTGATTATCAACACCCCCGGTGGTGGAGGTTTTGGTTCCAAAATCTGACCTCAAAACTTTTATGACGTGCATGTTATCGTGAAATGATGCGAAGACTGAATGTTGTTATGATTGTCGCCTTTTTGGTCTTTTCAACCCTTCCAGTATCTGGCTCTAACTTGGAACCTAGATCCGAAATTTATATCTCTGAGATTCCTAAAGTCAAGACCAATGAATGGCAGGAATCCCCGTGGTGGGAAACCACAGTTCGAGACTTGAATCGTAATGGAATAGTAGATTGGCTCGAGCCTCTTGAAAATGAATATCAGGTTGGCGTATCTTTCGTTTCGGAACCAACTGATGAAGATTTGCAAGCTCTGGTTGACTTAGGCTTGGAAGTCAGATATTATCTGACTTCAGTAAATGCTCTTCTTCTGGGATTTGTTGAACCAGATTTGTACTCACAGATTTCTCAGCTTCCAGGTGTAATAATGGTCGAACCTTATGGAAGCGTGGTGTTCTATGGTGACGTCCAAACACCCGCTGTCAAGGCCAGTAATTCCTCAGTTTATCCAGAGGGAGCCTGGGATCTCGGATTTACGGGTAGAGGCATCAATATTGCTATCGTTGATACTGGAATTGACAATGAACATCCGGGACTGGAGGGTAAATTTGTTGCAGGCTTTGATGCAGTCTGTACTGATGATCCACTCTGTTTGGCATCACTTCAGGAGGATGACGGAAGCTTTGATCCGGATGATCAGAATCAGCACGGAACTGCGTGTTCAGGCATGGCTACGAGTACAGGCCTTCTGTCCAGTGGTGAGAAAACCAATTTCACTGGAGCTGCACCGGATGCCAAGCTAGTTGATGTTAGGATTGGAACTGCATTAGGGGCTGGACCTTTTGAGAATTACATACTTGAGCAAGAATTTTACGAATCTGCTATGAATGGCATTCAGTGGGTAATTGATAACAAAGATACAGCATGGCCTGGAGCAGAAAACGAGAGCTATGGCATAGATGTAATTTCTTTATCCTGGGGAATCACCTCACATGAGGATGGTGGTTCAGATGGAACAGACATGTTCTCAAGAATATTGGATGAGGCCACTTTGGCAGGCATTGCTGTTTCAGTGGCTGCAGGAAACAGTGGGTCTGATAATGATGGATTGTCTGGGATGGGTGCATCCAGTCTTTCGATTACGGTCGGAGCACTTGATGACAAGAATACAATAGATCGTGTTGATGATGGTATTGCTTCATACTCCAGTCGTGGCCCTCGCAAGGACAACAATGATGGCAACCCTTACGATGAGATGAAACCGGATATCTCAGCACCAGGAACAAATATAGTTCAGGCCGAGGCCTGCTATGCTAGTGGAAGTTGCTACAATAGGATTCCTGGTCAGGATGCCTCAGATAATGGATATAGTGGCCGTGGTAGTGGAACGTCCTACGCCACCCCTTCAATTTCAGGAATAATTGCATTGGTACTAGAGGCCAATCCAGATTTAAATCCACTTGAGGTTCGTGAGATACTCCGCCTAACCGCAGAAAGGAAGGAAACACTTTCCTCTGCAGATGGAGAAGGTGTAGAGGATGGGCCATGGGCAACGGAGCCAGATTTGGATCCCTACTGGAATCGTCATTTTGGATGGGGCATGGTTGATGCTCATGAGGCAGTTAAATCCGCTCTTGCGAATGTGGACACTGAGAATCTAAATGTTGATTTACAGGCCTATATCACTGATCAAGTAAGTGGTACTGGGTCCACAACACTTAGCGGAATCGCTTGGGCAAGAACAGATTCTGTTAGTGAAGTAGAATACAGTTTAGACGGCAATTCGTGGAAAAGTGCTCAATACGAAACTGGTTCGAATGCATCCATATATGTTAATTGGGTCATTTCACTTGATTCAGAGGAGCTGTCATTTGCTGGTGACCATGTCCTATTAGTGAGATCTGTTGGTGAAAATGGAACCTATTCCATTGCTGACCATTCAGAATTCTATGCTTTTGGTGAATCAGCAGAAATGAAGAACGATCGGATGCTTGCGATTTTTATTGTGCTTGGAGCTCTAATTCTGGCTGTTGTTGGTGTGACGGCCTTCCGAAAGAAGTTATTCTCTGGTTGAATTTTTCTTCTCGTGCTCCAGCAGCCATTCCTTTGCTCCAGGATTACCAGACCAGCCTGTGACATTGTTCCTGCCTACTACGCGATGGCAGGGGATGATTACAGGTATTTTATTTCTTGCACATGCACTTCCCACTGCCCTGTATGCCTTGGGTCTTCCAATCTCTGAAGCGATATCCGAGTAAGTCCTTGTTTCACCTAGAGGTATTCTCGTCAGACTCTCCCATACGTCTTTTTGAAATAGAGTGCCTTGCATTTGGATTTTGATTCCCAGAGAGTCGGTTTTACCTGAGAAATAGTTATCCAATTGTTTAATGGTTCCATTTGCAAATGAATCAAGCTGAAATTTATCTTTCTTCTTTGGAGAAGCTACAGTTGCCCATTTTATTCCGATAACTTTCTGTTTATGAATCGAGATTTTCAAAGGACCAACTGGAGAGTTGTAAACTAATTCCGGCACCACAGGTAAGTCTTAAATCACTACTTAACAATATCTCCGAGTGCGCATTCCAATTACTGTTGTCATAGGTGTCGTTCTGGCAATTGTTGGCGTTATTGGTCTGACTGTTATTTTCCCGAATTTCATGGCGACAAATGGTGAAGATTTCGTTAATCAGATTGATACATCTTCGGGTCTCGAGAAATACCAAGATTATGGAGTTGGAGACACTGTAACCATAGTAGACACCATAGCCCGAATGGAATTTAGTGATGGCCAGACCCAGATTTGGCTAGATACGATTGGAAAATCGCCAAGCGATCCTCCTTTCCGTTTTGGCTCAAATCTAATGGAAGATTATGGGGTTGGTAATCAGGTAATTATCACATTTGAGGTTGTAAAGGATAGTAATGGCCATCATACTCCCGATGCAAATTATCAGGAGAATGGTCTTAGTCCAGATGCCATAAGTTCCAGATATTCAACCGTTAATGAGTATATCTTCATCACTCTATTAGTTGCAGGTTTGGGCATAGTGTTCTATGGAGGTTTATCTTCCTTCAGAGCAGGTAGACCTACGGTTATGGCACCGGATGATGATTGGGGTTTCCCTCAAGCACCCCCTGTGGCTCCAGCAGCGCCGATGACACCACCACAACCCCAGTTTCCTCCAAGTACCGCAGCTATTCCACAACCGACACCTGTATCTCCACAACCAGTTCCTCAACCAACTGCTGCTCCATCAACAATGACCATTACAGTGCCACCTGGTGTTGTTTCCGGTCAGGTTTTGACAGTTACAATGCCAAATGGGCAAGTAGTTAATGTAGAAGTTCCTCCTGGCAGTTCGTCAGGTTCTCAATTCACGATAACGGTGAAACAATGAAAGAAAAATTGCGTAAATCAGGTTCGTTGGCCATTATAGGCCTGTTACTCTTTTCAGGTTGTTTAGATCTGGGTTCAGAGGAAGCTATTGGCGATAATCTTAATCCTCAAGCCGATGTAAATGTAGCATCAGGCCAAACAGTCGTTGATCTTGGTTCTTCAATACAGTTTGATGCATCAGATTCGGAAGATGAGGATGGAAGTATCACATCATACAGTTGGGATTTTGGTGATGGTAGTACAGGAACTAATTCAATGGAGCTTCACAAGTATATGATTCCAGGAGATTACATTGTCTCATTATCAGTTACAGATAATAAAGGAGCAGTCGGAAACAATGATCGTAAGTTGACTTATATCACAGTTTTACACCCAGAAATCTCAGATTCCACATCTACACCTCATGCAATAATATCAGTTAAAGCGTCTGTCGTTGTACCGGGAACAGAAATAGAGTTCAACGGCGCTGGATCTTGGTCCTATTTGGATGGGTCTGCGTCTACTGATGAGATTACCTCATGGGCATGGGACTTTGGAGATGGACAAACTGAAACTGGAAATATTGTAACTCATACTTTTGGAAGTACAGGTGGTTTGACCTCCTATAGTTCTATTGGTAACTATGTGGTTGCCTTGACAGTTACCAATAGTAATGGTTTGACTGACACAGTTTATAGAACGATTAGGGTCATACCTAATGAAATTTCATCAGAAGGTTCGGCTAATCCAGATGTTCTGACATCAGTTTCGATAGGTGATCCCGTCACATTGGATCCTGCAGAGGCGTATGATACAGCTAGTGGAGCAGTTCTGACAAATGCCTATGAAACTCTAGTTTTCTACGATCGTGAGCGTACGGATAAACTAATTCCAATTCTTGCGGAAGAACTACCAACTGTTCAGAATGGAGGCATATCTAATGAGGGAATGACTTACACATTCAAGATACGACAGGGTGTTACTTTCCACGATGATTCAACCATGGATGCAGACGATGTAGTTTTCTCTATAAATCGATTGATAACGATGGATTTGGCAGCAGGTCCCGCTTGGATGTATACTGAACTTCTTGATAAGACGGATGAAAACGGTGATGGCATTGCCGATAGTGTAGTGAAAATCGATCAGTATACAGTTCAATTCAATTTGAATCAATCGGCTCCACGTTTCTTGGCTATAATGGCATACAATGGTGCATCAATATTATCACAGGAATGGGTCTCAAAGCAGGGTTGCTCAGTACCAATGCCTGATGTTGAATGTCCAGGTATAAGTGACAAGGTTATGGGTACTGGACCATATATGATGAATGAGGATTATGGTGGTAAATGGGTTCGTGAGCAATATGTCCTAATGCAGTATTATCCTGATTACTGGAGAGGATGGAGTGCCTCTGAACGACAGGCCTATGGCTTCCCAGAGGGTTACATCAAAACAGTTCTTATCAAAAAGAACAATGATCAACAATCCCGGACCCTTGAACTCCGTTCAGGAGAGGCTGATTTTGCTTATATTGAACCAAATGCAAGAGAAGAGGTTTTAGGATATGAAGGAATAGAATACGTTGGGCAACTCAAATCTTTGAGTATGGGATTCATAGGTTTTAATCATGCTATAGCCAATCATGAGACTACAGCTCCATCAAGTGATTTCTTTGCTAATGAGGATATCAGACGTGCATTTTGTTATTCCTTCAATTATGAAGATTATATCGATAATATAATTGATGGGTTTGGAACTAGGCCCACAGGACCTATACCTGATGGTTTGTTAGGATTCGATTCCAATGGTCCACAATACAGCTTTGATCCATCTATGGCCGAGCAACACTTTCGTGATGCAGGAGTATGGGATACAGGTTTTGAACTGACAGCATTTTACAATTCAGGCAATGATGTCAGAATGGATGCTCTCTTGATGTTGGAGAATAATGTTGAATCTATGAATCCCAATTTTGATATTGAAGTTCAAGGACTTGAATGGCCAGACTATCTTGACAAGTTAAGAGCACAAGAGTTGCCCCTTTTCTTCCTTGGATGGGCACCAGATTATGCAGATCCACACAACTATGCGCATCCATTCTTACATAGTGATGGTCACTTTCCACATTACCTAGGATTCCATGATGATGAGATAGATGAACTTATAATGGATGCAGCAAAAGAATCAGATTCATCTATCAGAGAAAGTATGTATTCTGAACTTGCTTATCTAGAACACGATAAAGCACTTTATATTTGGTGTAGTCAAGGGATTGGTTATCACTTTGAAAGAGATTGGGTTAATGGTTGGTATCATAATATGATGCATAGTCTTCTGTACTATACTCTAAGCAAAGATTGATTTAGAATATATATTTAAAAACCAATCTTTAGGCGACTGTGAAACTTTGGATATACATAATTCGGAGATTAGCCCTGACTGTACCAGTTTTACTAGGTGTCACACTGATAACATTCTCACTCTCGACGATGATGGGAGACCCTGCTGCACCCTACATGACCGAGAAAACTTCGCCTGAAGAACGAGATAGAATAATTGAACAATACAATCTGGATGCTCCTCTTCCAGAAAGGTATGTTACATATCTCAGCAATTTGCTCCATGGAGAGTGGGGTTTTTCCAAGACAATCAATATGGATGTCTCTGAGGCCGTGCAGATTAAATTTGCAGCTACTTTAGAGTTATCGATTTTAGCCTTCATAATTGCCGTTGCTACAGCTATTCCTTTAGGTATATTCTCTTCAGTCAGACATAATAGATGGGAGGATCACAGTGTCCGATTATTTGCTTTGATAGGTTCCGCAGTTCCCATATTCTGGTTTGCTCTTGTTCTCAAATATATTTTTGCGTTTCAGTGGGGACATTTTACACACCTTCCATTAGGATATAGATACGATGCATATCTTTGGGAGATAGCCGATCCAATTGAAACCCCCACGGGTCTCCTTCTGGTTGATTCAATTGTAGCAGGATCTTGGGTACATTTCAAAGACGCCTTCAGGCACATGGTTCTGCCTGCTACTGCACTTGGCTATGCTTCCATGGCGACAACGATTCGTTTGATGCGTGGTAATATGCTAGATGTTCTAGAACAAGATTACGTTAGGACTGCAAAAGCAAAGGGTTTGTCATCAAGTAAAGTAACACTGGGTCATGCTTCCAAGAATGCAATGATACCTACTGTAACTTTGTTGGGTATGGGTTTTGCGGGCCTCCTCAACGGTTCTGTACTGACTGAGACAATATTCCAGTGGCCAGGTCTTGGTTTATGGACTGTCAATTCTATGAGAAATCTTGATATTTCTGCGATTCTGGGTCTGGTTATATTCTCCGCAATTTTGACTATTATTGCTAATTTAATCGTAGACATAGCCTACGCATATCTAGATCCCCGCGTGGACTTAGGGAGCACAGTAAGTATAGGAGAAATGGTCATTGTTTTATTGTCTTTTCTATTCTTAGGAACTGCATACGCTGACATTGTTTGGGGTTTGGCAGTACTATGGTTATTGCAAGTAATATTCTGGTTGGGATTAATCTGGGTTCTGATTTATTTCCTTGCTATTAAACGTATAGTTACAGAGGTTTCAGACTTATGGGCTCCCGCTCTGTTGATTGGCACTGCAATAGTGGTAATGAGTATTTTTAAGACTCCAGATAGTAATTCTGTTTTTCTTCGCTTTATTCCCACTTTTTCACAACTTGTTTTGTTTAGTTTGCTATTTTGGTTCGGTTTCATAGCCATGAGATGGAAATCCTCAGGTCATTTACAAGATAAGCATAGATTTTATTCTGAATTCAAATCTAGTTTTGGACCAAGAGTGGAAGAGTGGAAGAGGATGTCCTATCAGTTCTTCCGTAATCCTCTGGCAGTTTTTGGTTTGTTGATAGTTATTACTCTTCTCATGGTTTCACTTTTTGCTCCAATTCTAGCACCTCCTTCAGAAACACAACTTGAGAGAGATGATCCAAATGATCCATGGGATGGTCCAATGAGGATGGAAGAAAATTTCGAATTTAATCATAATCTTCAACCCCCTTGTATCACCTGGCTATCTTTGAATCCACTTGAGAATTGTACAGGAGAACGTGGTGAGGAAAATGGATTTATCCTTGGCAGTACTGACAAGGGTTATGACATATACTATGGAATAGTTTGGGGAAGTAAGACATCCCTTGATGTGGCTATCAAGGTTGTTTTTACTGGTACGTTTATTGCAGTGGTTATTGGCGTTATATCTGGATACTATGGTGGGCGTATAGATGAAATTGTTATGCGAATTACAGATGTGTTCATGGCAATACCAGGCCTAGTTCTAGCACTGGCCATAATTGCAGTTACAGACGATCCTTCGATTTCAAATTTAATGTATGCGCTGATAATCGTCTGGTGGCCAGGTTTTACTCGTATTATTAGAGCAGAAGCCTTGAGAATTCGGAAATTGCCTTATGTTGAAGCTGCAAGAGCAGCTGGAGCTTCAGATTTCAGATTGATTTTTGTACATGTCCTCCCTAATTGTATCACTTCGATTATTGTAATTGCAACCATGGATATGGGAGGAATTGTTCTTTCATTAGCAGGTTTGGGTTTCCTTGGTTTTGGAGGAGGTCCAGACTTGGCAGAATGGGGAAAATTAGTGGATTATGGTCAAGGACATTTGCTTGCGGGTGAGACTTGGGCATTCTTCTATCCTGGACTTGTTATTGCCCTATGGGCACTTGGATTCTACCTACTGGGTGATGGCTTACGCGATATCCTCGATCCGAGGCAGAGGGACTGATGCTAGAAATAAAGAATTTGAAGACACAATTCAACACCTATGATGGTGTTGTAGAGGCACTTAACGGTGTAGACTTGACAATAGAAGATGGAGAAATCTTTGGTCTAGTTGGTGAGACAGGTTGTGGAAAATCAGTAACTTGTTATTCGGTTCTGAAACTTCTACCTAAAACTGCTGAAGTAGTCGATGGAGAGATTGTTTTGAATGGAGAAAATATAACACATGCTTCTGAGAGTAGATTAAGAGAAATAAGGGGTGGAGAAATAGGAATTATTTTTCAGGATCCTCTTTCCGCATTGAATCCTGTTATGACAATAAATGAACAAATAGGTGAAGTATTGACTCTCCACCAAAAAAAGGAAGTCAATGCCTTGGCCTCTGAAAAAGAGATACCAGTTTACAAAAGCGAGAAATGGAAAGCTTCATCAGGTGTTGAGTTTATGATTACAGCTTTCTCAGTTTTCTTCATAGGCCTTTTCACAATTTTAGGACAATTTAGTCTTGGTTTACCCTTCATAGCACTAATCGCAGCTATGTTCCTGCGTGACCAAATGCAAAAAGATTTACCTGAATCTGCACTTGATTTGATGGTAATCGAGGCTTTATCCAGAGTTAAGTTGCCTAATCCTAGGCAGATTGCTAAATCCTATCCACACGAGTTAAGTGGAGGCATGCAGCAGAGAGTTATGATTGCTATGGCTCTGGCTGGTAAAGCAAAGATGTTGATTGCAGATGAACCAACTACAGCTTTAGATGTAACTATTCAGGCACAGATTCTTCAATTGATTAAGGATATTCAGAAAGAAGAACAAATGTCGGTTCTTTTGATTACACACGATTTGGGAGTTGTTGCAGAAACCTGCGAAAAAGTAGCCGTAATGTACAAGGGGAAAATTGTTGAAGAGTCTTCGGTTGATGAAATATTCACTAATCCCCAACATGATTACACTAAATCATTATTGAATGCAATACCTAAAGGTGGTAAAGAGAGATTGCAAGTATCAGGAATAGGAGATCACGAGTCTATATGAAGCAAGAAACTATTATTCAAATCAGTGCACTCCGAAAACATTTTCCTGTAAAGAATTTGTGGGGAACTGATATTGCATTAGTTAAGGCCCTAGATGGTGTTGATTTAAGCATAAGTGAAGGAAAAACTTTTGGAATAGTTGGAGAGAGTGGATGTGGTAAGACTACTTTGATGCGAACTTTATTGAGGTTAGTAGAGCCAACATCCGGTTCGGTTGTTTTGTCAGAAAAACTTACTGGAGGTCAGTTTTCAAGTAACAATTTGGAAGAATTAAAGAAGAATGAATTACGGAAATTCCGCCGTCAAATTGGAGTCGTTTTCCAGGACCCAATGGGGGCTTTGAATCCTAGAATGCTAATCAAAGATATTGTAGGAGAACCCTTAGCAATACATGGTCAAACCGAAAATATTAGGGACAGAGTTATTGAATTATTGAATAATGTAGGTCTTGGCAACGAGCATCTTTACAGATATCCTCATGAATTCTCGGGTGGTCAACGCCAAAGGATTGTAATAGCCAGAGCACTTGCACTGGATCCCAAAATTCTGGTCTTAGATGAGCCTACTTCCGCACTAGATGTTTCAGTTCAGGCTCGAATACTAAATTTGTTGAATGATTTACAGGCAAAATTCAATTTAACGTATATATTTATTTCACATGATTTGTCAGTCATAGAGTATATGTGTGATCGTTTAGCAGTCATGTATTTGGGTAAAGTTGTTGAGGAGGCAGATACAGAGGCTTTATTCTCAAATCCTCAGCATCCTTACACCAAAGCACTGCTTTCAGCAACCCCTAATTTTGATAAGGATAGAAAGAAAATTATGATTCTTGGGGACGTTCCAAGTCCAATAGCTTATTTAGACGAATCAAAAGCTAAATTAGCTACCGAAATGACAGAACAGGAGCGTTTAGAAATCGAGGCAATAGAAGGTAAAGGTATTGACTATATAGTCAGGTCAAGCCTTAACAAAGTATTGCCATTGACGAAAATCTCGGCTAATCATTATGCAAGAGTCTGATTAAAATGACCGAACAGGCACCGATTTCAAGATTAATCTCCCACATGAAGGCCCATCGTTCCACGATGTGGTTAGCAACTTTATTCTCAATCTTGAATAAAATATTTGATTTGGCACCTCCTTTACTGATTGGAGCCGCAGTTGATGTTGTTGTTATGGAGGAGAAATCAGTATTGTCCACATATGGATATCCAGATCCTAAGGAGCAACTCATAATTCTATCAATATTAACGGTAATAATCTGGGTTTTAGAATCACTCTTTGAGTATATTTACGGAGTTTTGTGGAGGAATCTAGCTCAATCTGTTCAACACGACTTCAGATTGGATGCCTATTCTCATATTCAAGAATTAGAGATGGCGTGGTTCAGTGATCAGTCCAAAGGTGAACTGATGTCAATACTGAATGATGACATCAATCAACTGGAACGTTTTTTGGATAAAGGAGCCAATGAACTATTACAGGTTGGCACCACAGTTATAGTAATCAGTGCAATTTTCTTTTACATTTCTCCAACTATAGCTATCTATTCGGTTATTCCAATTCCAGTTATTATTTGGGGTTCATTCAGGTTCCAATCACGTATAGGTCCTCGATATGCAGAGGTTCGAAAGGAAGTGGGACTTCTGAATTCACTTCTTTCTAACAATCTGAGTGGTATTAGTACAATCAAAAGTTTTACCAGTGAAGAACTCGAGGTTGAGCGTGTCAGAGCAGCTTCTCAGGCATATCGCGAAGCTAATCGCAGTGCTATCAGACTGAGTGCAGCCTTTGTTCCGTTGATCAGGATGGCAATTCTGGTTGGTTTCACTGCAACCTTGCTACATGGGGGTTTTGTGACTCTTGATGGAGGCATGGCAATAGCCTCATACAGCATTATGATCTTCATGATGCAGAGATTACTCTGGCCTCTAACAAGACTCGGTGAGACCTTTGATCTCTATCAGAGAGCGATGATATCCACTGTCAGAGTCCTTGGTCTTCTTGAGACTGAGATAAAGGTTGTTGAAGGTGAGAAGGAACTGGATATAACAAAAGTAAAGGGTGGAATCAACTTTCAGGATGTTGATTTTGCCTATCCTGAACGTGAACAGGTGATCTCTAGGTTTGGTTTGGACATCAAACCAGGTACCACGCAGGCAATTGTTGGACCTACTGGGAGCGGTAAAACAACAGTCATTCGATTGTTACTGAGATTCCACGATTCTTCATCGGGTCAAATTTCACTTGATGGTGATGATATCAAGGATCTGAGAGTGAAGAGCCTTCGTTCTGCGATTTCTCTGGTCACCCAGACGATAACTCTGTTTCCTGGAACCGTAATGCAAAATATTGCATATGGTAAAAAAGGAGCGACAGAAGACGAAATAGTAGAGGCGGCCAGAATTGCTGAGGCACATGATTTTGTCACGTCATTGCCAGATGGTTATGAGACCCAGATAGGAGAAGGAGGTCACAAGTTATCTGGCGGCCAGAGACAAAGACTGTCTATTGCCAGAGCAGTTCTGAAAGATGCACCAATATTAGTACTTGATGAAGCAACATCTTCGGTTGACAATGAGACCGAAGAGGCATTACAGAAATCTTTGGCAGTCATATCCAAGAATCGAACAACGATTGTAATCGCACATCGTTTATCAACGATAAGACACAGTGACTCGATTATGGTCCTGGATGAAGGAAAAGTAGTTGAATTGGGAAGTCATGATGAATTATTGGGCAATAATTCGCAGTACTCTCGGCTTTGGAATGTCCAGACTGGAAAAAGATAATTTGTCCGTTGTCCTTATCATCCCCTTTCTTTGATTCCTTAATCACGGGCCCGTAGATCAGCCTGGAAGATCGCCTGCTTTGCAAGCAGGAGGCCTCGGGTTCAAATCCCGACGGGTCCACCATTTTTTTCTAAAGATATTTTTTTAATGGATAGTAGATAACACAATATGCGTGTGTTAGTTGCACTGATGGTTTCCATCATGCTCTGTCTTCAGCCAATGTTGTCTTTTGACAATGAATCTGATAATTATGTAATCGTACCATTTTCATCATTGCAGCAACCAATGATATCTGATAATTGGTGGGAAGATACGCGCATGGATAAGGACCGAAATGGCATGCATGATATGCTAGATATTGCTGTTGAACAAGGAAAATATGTCATTGCTGGGAAAATATCAGTATTAGTTGATTTCGATCATATGCCTACTGAATCAGATGAACAATTATTGATTGATGAAGTTGGATTTGAGCCTTCTTGGAGATTTCATCATATACCTATAATTGCAGGTACAATCGAAACTGAATTACTTGACGATTTGTTGAATGTAGAGGGTGTAGTATTTTTGACATTAAATGGTGAGTTGCGAATTGCTCTGGATAATGCAATTGGAATTCACCACGTAGATACAGTCTGGGATTTTGGTTATACTGGTGAAGGAATTAGTGTAGCAATTATTGATACTGGAATTGATCCCAACCATGTAAGCATAAACGATTTTGATGATGATCCTACTACCAACGATCCAAAGGTTGTAGCATTTTATGACGCTCTTGATGATAGTGGAGATGATGGTAGTGGTACTTCGCAAGCATATGATGACCATGGCCATGGTTCACATTGTGCAGGCATAACTGCTGGAACAGGCGCAGTTGATGAGGGTCTTACAAGTACAGGTGAAACTCCTTACAGAGGTGTAGCGCCGGGAGCTACCCTAGTTGGTGTCAAGGTTCTGGATGGAGGCGGTAGTGGTAGTTTTGCTGAAGTTATGAAAGGAATGGAATGGACGATTGATAACCAGATAAAATACAATATCCGTTCAGCTTCAATGTCCCTTGGCGGAGTCTGGTTAATTGAGTTAACCCAAGAACAAGAAGAGCGAGTTACAACACTTGCCAATGAAATGGTAGCCGCTGGAATCTCATTGATGATTGCGGCTGGAAATTCTGCAGCGTATGGTACTATAGGTACGCCGGGAGCAGCTAAGGATGTGATTACTGTAGGGGCAACGGAAGATAGTCGTCAATTAGCGGTATATTCAAGCAAAGGTCCAACTCATGAAGGCCAGATTAAGCCAAATGTTGCAGCTATTGGTTCAGCCGTAATGTCAGTTGAGGCCAATACTGCCAATGGCTATGTGTCTATGTCTGGAACAAGTATGGCTACTCCTATGGTTGCTGGAATGGCAGTTCTGTTACATCAGGCCAATCCAGATTTGCAACCCTTGATGATCCGTAGTATTCTGGAAACTACGGCAGAATACAGGTTTTTGAGTCACCCTGTTCGCCCTAACAATGACTATGGCTGGGGTTTTGTGGAGATGGATATGGCTTTAGCCGAGGCCATCAAGTATGATGCATCCATATCGGTCGAACTTGATCCTGAGACTCCAATGATTTATTACGAGGGTAATGAAACAGACGGTGGCAATGATACTGCATCAAGGTTTTTTGTACATGAAAATGCCAAATTATATTTCAGCGCAATTGGAAATGTTTCACATATTGAATGGAGAAACGTCTTGATAGAGGACATATGGCATTCTGTGGATTCACTCACTGAGATAGATGTGATGAGTACGGATTTGGGAACTGGCAATCACACAATCTGGGTCCGAGCAGTTAGTTCAGATGGAATAAGTGCACCGATAACCATTCCTCTGAATGTGGGTGACCCTATTTCCAAGAAGAAGGAAGATTCACCTTCATTTTCGTTCGGTTTTGTGATTTTGGCTTCGTCTATGGTAGCTTTGTTCAGGTCGAATAAAAGGCAAGTATAGCTTACCAGATTCCAAAAACATAATGGTTATATACACCTTTGACAGGGAAACATTATGCTGGAATTCAATGTGTCTTTAACAGATAAACCCGGTGAGCTGGCCACAGTAGCTTCAGCTGTTGGTGACGAAGGAATCAACATACTTGGTTGTGTTGGTATGGGTCGTTCTAGTGCCTCTGTGACAATGGTAACAGATGATGAAGAGGGCACATCCAAGGTTTTGGAATCGATGGGTCGGAAATTTGAGACTAATGAACTAATCCTCACATCATTGTCCAACAAACCTGGGGCCCTCGCTGACATGGCAACGAAACTGAGTGAATCTGGCGTAAATATTGTTTCGTTGTATATTATGAAGATGGAACAAGATATGGCAGATATAGCTCTTACCACCGACAACCCCTCAAAGACCAAGGAAATCTTAGGAATCTAAAGCGAATGAAGGTTGATCTTCATGGTCTACCTTTGTCCGAAGCCAAGATCAGTGCCCAAGTTGCTGTTGCTGAGGCTTGGAGCAATGCTATTTCCAGTGTTGAGTTGATACATGGCCACAATCTTGGCACGGCTATCAAGGATTATATTCAGCAATATGAGGGTCTTCGAAATGATATTGAGGTAGTATACCCTGAAGTTCCAGCACTGAAATTGAGTGATAATGGCCTTGGTTCTACAATAGTAAGGTTTAAACGACACTAATTCTTCACAATACATGGATTTTACTACATCCCTCATAGGAATGTCATTAGTTTGTGCCATGGGTGCAATGTCACCAGGGCCTAGTTTGGCAGTGGTTCTAAGGAACACCATTTCTGGAGGACGTACACAAGGAGTAATGACTGGAATAGGGCATGGTATTGGATTTGGAATATATGCTCTGCTAGCTATCATGGGCCTTTCAGCGCTTCTTTTGGCCAATGAAAATGTTTTCAACCTGTTGCAGTGGGCTGGAGCTGCAGTTCTTCTATGGTTGGCCTACAATATGTTGACATATCATTCCTCAGGACCGGTAGAAGAACATGAAAGTCAAGGTCGTAAGGGTTTTGCTGAGGGATTCATGATAGCTTTTCTAAATCCTAAAATCCTAGTATTTCTGGTAGCGGTCTTCAGTCAATTCATAGATCCAGAGATGAGCAATCCCGAACGTTTCATCATGGCCATTGTGGCCGGAATTATAGACATATCTTGGTATGTTCTAGTGGCTATGGTTTTAGCAGGTACTTCTATCGTGGACAAATTAAGAGCAAATGCAATCATTATTGATCGTTCAATCGGTACGGTTCTGCTTATGCTTGCGATATTACTGATTGTAAGAACATTGGGTTTAGACATATCTTAATATCTAGCACTAGCTAGAGTTTTCAATGTCTACGACTCATAGGATAATCTATGATGATTCTTCTGAATTGTCTGGAATTGAGAGTGAATCTGTGGACTTGGTTGTTACTTCACCACCTTACCCGATGGTTGCCATGTGGGACGAAATGTTTGGTGAGTTAGATGAAGATATATCGCATTTGATGGAAGATGGAAATTATGACGATGCCTTTGAGCTTATGCATAAACAATTGGACAAGACATGGAATTCAGTTTACCGTGTTCTGAATAATGGAGGTATTGCGTGTATAAATATTGGGGATTCCACAAGGACATTTGAAGGCGTGTTCAAGCTTTACAATTCTCACTCCAGGATTCTCAACTTCTGTTTATCAATTGGTTTTGAATCCTTACCATCCATAATATGGCGAAAGTCAACCAATGCTCCAAATAAATTCATGGGATCTGGAATGTACCCCGTTGGTTCACATGTCACGCTTGAACACGAGCACATTTTGATATTGCGAAAGGGTCCTAGGCGTATCTTCGATAGTCCCGAATCCAAATCTAATAGAAATTCGAGCGCTTTTTTCTGGGAAGAAAGAAATAAGTGGTTCTCGGACACTTGGTTTGATGTCCATGGTAAATTACAGAACATAGATGTGGGAAGGGAACGCAGTGCAGCCTATCCGTTTGAATTGGCAGCGCGTCTGATAAACATGTTTTCAGTCAAGAACGATCTCGTTCTGGACCCCTTTTTAGGTACTGGAACTACAACTAAGGCAGCTATTTGTTCGGAGAGAAATTCAATTGGTTTCGAGAGAGATGAGACCCTTTCAGAATTGATAGATAAGGAGATAAGTGAATCCCGTGATTTTTACAACAATTATGTTGAAGAAAGATTGGACAGACATTTGGAATTTATCAAGACTAGAATAGAATCAGGTAAGGAAGCCAAGCATAAGTTGAATAATCACGAAGGTTATTGTGTCAGTTCACAGGAAGTAGACATTGTTTTGAACAAAATATCAGATATTGAAATCTCATCCTCTGGGTACGAGGTTCTCTATGAACCGTTAGGCCGTTGATTCGCTTTCGATAGAGTTTATTGTTTTCCAGACCCATATTGGTCCCACTATTGCAGAGACTCCAATTGAGATTGCAATTGAGTACCAGATCCAAACAATATCATATCCATTATTTGCAAAGTAGTAAGCCAATGGTGCTGAAATCAGTAGAACTCTCAGAGCTGTAATGACTAGAACTGGCAGTCCTTGCCCTAATCCTTGCATGATTCTTCCACAAGGCATAGCTATGCCTACGAAGGGATATGCAAAGCAAAGTGTTCTTAGAGCTCCAATACCCATTTCCTCAATCTCGGAGTCATCTGTGAAGAGGCCCATGATATATGGTGCTGCGATGAAAACAATTAGTGATGCAGCGGCAACAATTGTGAAAGCCCTGGTAATACCATATGTAATAATTTGTCTAACCTTATCCATTCTTTTGGCACCAGTAAACATTCCAACCGTCGTTACTAGACCGGTTGCAATTCCCATTATTGGCAAAAACATCAACATGTCAAGCCTACCTGAGATCGTGTATGCAGCTACCGCATCGGGACCGTACCCATCTACTAAAATATAATTGAAGATTCCCTGTCCAAAGGACATGATTATCATGGAAATCGATGACGGTATTCCTACCCATAATATTTCCTTCATCATTTCTGTTGAGAATGTGAAATTACGGAGGTCGAAGCTGATGTAGGCATGATCTTTCCAGAAAAGCATGTAAACAAATATTGAGAAGACAACGATTTGTGATACGACCGTCGCCATTGCAGCACCTTCAACACCCAGCCCCAGTCCAAATCCACCATATCTCTCCAGATTGAAAATAAATATCGGATCCAGGATTATGTTCAATACGGTTCCTATTGCAGCAACCATTACTGGAAACTTCATGTCTCCTTCTCCCCCTAGAATTGAACGGAATATAATCGAAAAAATGATAAAGGTCATCCCGTAGCATGTAATCCTCAGATAACTCCATGATTCATCAAGCATTTCGGCTGGAGCACCAAGTGCAGAAAGGACGTCTTTTCCCAGAGTTAGACCACCAATTGTCAGTACAATTCCTAGGAAGAGGCCAAGCAATATTCCATGTTCAGCTGAGTTGTCCGCCTTGCGCTTATCTTCTGCTCCAATAGCCCTCGATATAGATGAAGTTACACCTGTTCCAATACCGAATGTTATCCCCATCACGAAAAAATAGAGTGGCATATTGAAAGCAACAGCAGTTATTGATGCTCCACCAAGCTGTCCAATAAACAACATATCCACTATAGAATACATTGTCTGTATGGCCATTCCAGCCATAACTGGAAGTGCTATGCTCCAGAGAGCCTTCTCAGGTTTATCCAAGAATTCCTGAAGGCGTGATTCATCTTTGCCTCTCACTTGCTGGTAGACGCACAATTATTCTATAAAAAGGTTGATTTTTACAGTCCCTAATTTATGAGAATCTAACGCTTAAGGTTATATCCCAGATTATAGCCTCAGATTTTAGTGAACTCTGACGAAAATGAGGAAGATATCAATCCTCCAACTGAATTGTATGCATATCATGCTACCAGCTCGTTTGCAAACGATACTGCATTGCCCTATCTTAGTTACTTTGCGGTGAGGTTAGGAGCGTCTTTCGAGCAGATTGCATGGATGACTTCTCTGATGAACCTCATACCCAATGCGTTTCAATATTTGTGGGGTTGGATCTCAGATAAGAAATTAGTAAGAACGTATTGGATTATTGGAGGTTCGATTCTGGCATCTTTGGCGCTCTACCGGTTGTCCCAAGTCCAGACTCCAAACGAGATGATAGTTCTAGTGGTAGTATATTCGCTGGCATTATCGATTATCATACCTACTTGGTCAGCGCTTCAGGGAGATTGGATGAATCCCTCTAAACGGGGGAGCACATTGAGTAGATTCAATGTAATAGGTGGTTTAGCAGGCCTCATGGGTTCGTTGATTGCAGTCTATGTAATCTATGTTAACGAAGCGGATTCACCAGATTCTTTCAGAGTATTATTCGTCCTGGCTGCATTTGCGACTTTTTTTGGAGGCCTGATTCTAATTCGAGTACCTTATCGTGATCCTACCAAGACACCGGACCTGATTTTAACAGAAACAGCAAAAAAAGAATATTCAGACACTTTCCAGAGTTATGTCCGTGCCCAGGCATTCTACGTATTGAACATGTCTATGCTCTGGCCTCTATTCGCGATGATTCTAATCAAAGTGTTAGAAGTTGACAACATGGTTCTTGTCGCTTTTAGTGTGATAGGAGCCCTATCTGAGATGGCATTTCAGCCAATAATGGGTCGATTAGTAGATCGAGTAGGACCCTTACCGGTCCTAATTATGAGCCGAATCGGATTTGCGATTTTACCATTCATATACGCTTTTTTCCCTGATATCCGAGTCATGCTTGCATTGCAAGTCGTTATTCTGGGTCCATGTTTCAGTGCATTCTTGATAACATCCAATGCTATGGTTCTGGATCTTGCACCTAATAAGGAGAGAGCATCCTACTTCAGTTACTATAATTCTCGGGTTGGAGTAACCGCATTCGTTGGAGCATTGACTGGAGGTTACATTGCCGGTCACATCGAAGATTTTTCGGGTCCAATTTATCTAATAGACAGATTAATGGATTTCAGTCTGATTGATCATCTGGATTATACTTGGCGTGCTATATTCATTGTATTCCTACTATCTGGTATTGGACGTTCAATTGGCACCATCCCGTTTCTAAGATTAAAGATGCCAAAGAAGTATCCCGGCTCGATACATTTTGTTGATAGATTGATGGAATTCAGAATGTTCCGCCGTCGCTGAGGGTGGTCCGGACCCCTCAGTGTCTTATTCTTTCTTATGCATTAAAATAAAGCCAATAAAGCCACCACACATCAACATTAGAACTATTAATATGTTTGTTAACAAATATACTTCCGCGTTGAATTCTCCTACTTCAAAATCATACAAAGCTTTGTGCATGGCCATAAGTGCAAAGATCGTTCCTAGAACAAACAATCCTACTGCTCCATATCTATGTTGATCTCTTTCTTCCATAATCTCCCAACCTAGCTACATTAATCAAATTTTGGTTAGTTCACCTATAAGATAGGGCCGTGTTGAGTCGAATAGCAGGTAAATTACAGATATTTTTGCAGTAGTAAATGGAAATGGTGCACGCCAATCTCCCTCTTTGGAGAGTATCTGCCTCTGTCATAGGCTTTTGACTTTATTCCCTTCTGTACAGTTTCAACTATTTCTCCGTCCTCAAGTTCTACTTTGTCCAGATTCCCACCAGCTCCCTTTCCCATTAATTCTTCCTTCCAGACATAGGTGAAATACTCTATTTCTGTATATTCAGAGGATTTTGGTTTTACTACATTTATCGATAATCCCCAAGGATAGAAATTGAACATCATGTTAGGAAACAAAAAGAAATAGTATGCAGCTATGTTCTTGCCGTAATCTTGATGATCCTTTGGTAAATCAAAAGTATTCTCATCTCCCTTTCCAATACCAATCTGTAAAACAGTATTATCAATCCCTTCAGTAAAATAGTCTTCGTATTCAAGTTCCTTGTTCAAGTCCTTGTGAACATAGGGTATGTGAAATCCTTCCAGATAATTATCACAATATAGAGCCCAATTTGCATTGACCTTGTAAGTTCTTGATAATTCTGGTTTGTATTTGAACTCATCAACAGGCAGCCAATCCAATCTTTCAACCATTGTACTGGTAACTTCAGAAAGATCACATCTTTTGTCATTGATTATGAATATCAGATTCTTCCAGATTTCCATGCTGATCTCAGGTAAATCATCATCTTTTCTTGGAAAATTTTTCACATCGTCAAATTCAGGCATGAATTTCATTTTCCCATCAATCTCAAATTGCCTTCCGTGGTAGCCACATACCAATGTTTTAGTGTTACATGAATCATTACAGACTACGTTTCCACGATGTGTACAGACATTTGACAAACATTTGACCTTCTCATCCTTTTTTGTCAATACATATGGTTCATTCAGCATTCCATCCAAAAGAATTCCAGGATGAGCATTGTTCTTGTCTAACAGTGAGGTATCACCGATAAACTGCCAGCTTTTGTCAAATAAATTTCTAAGTTTTTTGTAAATCTTAGGACTATGGTAAAATTTTGAAGGAATAGTTTTTGCCTTTCGTATATCTTTGTCAATATCTATTTTCATTATTAAGAGATATCAACGTCTTCTTGATTTTGTACGGGTGGTTCTTCTTCTTGCTCCACCAGATCTTCTACCACTTCTACCCCATCCACCTCTTCTTCCGAAACCTCCAAAACCAAATCCTCTACGACGATTCCAGCCTCTATGAGCAAATCCACGTGAGAATGGATCGGAATGACCGGTGATTCTACCCATGGCAGCAAAAGCTATCACAATCGCGATTATAATGAAGAAAGGTATGAAGCAAAAAACCATAGCTAATCCTGAACTTGGCGGATTCTCTATGTAATTATTTGTGGGATTCTCAGAATCATAATGGACTTTTACAGTTCCATTAATTTGGTATTTATTCTCTAATTCAGTTTGACATGTATCTTCACCATAGTTTCCGTCTATCCCCAACTCAGAACTGAAATACCTTTGATTGTCCACGGTAAAATTGTAGCTCACATCTATCTTACACCAGAAAACGTCATGGCACTCCCAGTCATCCTCGTATCCATCATCGTTTTCATCGTCACATTCTTCTACCCATCCATCAGCATAGTCTGTTCCTGATACATTTCCTTCCGTGGTTGGCCAGCTTGCTACTTCCTCCGCACTTGACATGAATAGATAAATTCCCATTATTCCACTTCCAAAGACCAACAAGACGGCTACAGCTATTCCAATCCAGAATACCTTATCACTACCATCATTTCCTTGAGAAGTGGTAGGTGTATCAGTGCTTGTAGGTATTTTGTATTCTCCACTACTAGCACCTGTCTCGGTCGGTGTTCTGGAAGACGCATACTGGTCATTGTCGTCTCCCTGCCTCCACTTGCGATATTCTTCGCTATCCTGTTCAATATCTTCGTCTTCAGCCAAATTTGTCCCTCATTCTATCTAGGAAAGATGGGCTTTCACTATCCAATTCCCTTAGTTCTTCCCACATCTTCTTGGTTTTGCTATTAGGTTTGGGCATTTTAACAGTTATTCTAACATGCTGACTTCCCTTGCTGCTAGGTCTGGTAATATCTGGCATACCTTTTCCTCTCAGTCTCAGAACGTCACCTGATTGGGTTCCGGTCGGTATTTTCAATTTTACATTTCCAGACAGTGTTGGAACCTTCAGGCTGTCTCCCAATACTGCCTGAGCAGGCGTCAGATCTAGATCAAGTATAATCTCATTGTCCTGTCTCTGGAACATTTGGTGGGGTTTAACATTGACAACAATGTAGAGGTCACCCTTAGGACCATTATTGGGTCCTGCGCTTCCTTGACCCCTCATTCTGAGTCTGAAGCCGTCATCGGCTCCAGGAGGTATTCTTAGTTTTATCTTCTTTTTGACTGCTACTATTCCAGAACCTCGGCAGTCTCCACATGGTTTGTCTATAATTTTACCTGAGCCTCTACAATCTGAACAATTATCCGTAGTAACTGTCTGAATGAAGCTTCGTCTCACCATCTTTCGGACCATTCCCTGTCCACCACAGGTATTGCAAGTCTTTGCACTACCACCTTCGGTAGCTCCGGAGCCACTGCATTTAGGACAATTCCCGTTTCGGGGTATCTCTACCTCCTTTTCCATTCCACTGTAGGCCTCTTCCAAGGTCATGGTGATATCATATCTGAGATCGTCTCCCCGATTGTCCGGGCCTCTTTGGCCTCCACCAAAGAATTGTGAGAATATATCTCCCATTCCACCTCTTTGACCTCCTCCAAATAATTGTCCAAAGATATCGGAAACATCTCCCCCATGGCTGAATTGGTCCCATGAGAATCCTCCGCCTCCAAAGTCAACACCCTCATGTCCAAAGCGGTCGTAACGTCCTCTTTTTTCCGAATCCGCCAAGACCTCATAAGCCTCGGAAATCTCCTTGAATTTTTTCTCTGCAACCTCAGGGCTCTCATCGCTAGCGTCAGGATGGTGTTTTCTGGCTAGTTTCCGATATGCTTTCTTGATGGTTCTCTCGTCAGCATCTTTTGATACTCCCAGAATTTCGTAATAATCTCTTTTAGCCATTGGCGTTCGTCCTATTTTGTCCTTTTAATAAAACTTTAGAATTGTCGATTTCCTAGTCCTCGGGCACCCCAAACCACGGTTCCTAGTCCTATTCCAATCATTACTAACATAGCAGTTATTGGCTCTGTAGCTATGTTTACAACCTCATTGTTTACTATTTTGGTCAATCCATAATCCTCGGCAGTGACACTCCATCCTATATTTTTTAGACCATCAAATAGGATGGATTCCAAGTAGTGTGAAACAGTTATTTGTTGATATTGGGTTCCTGAGACTATCATTTCCCATATGATCCAATACACTATCCCTAGGAGGAAAGGTCTTTCGAAGTAGGCACTTATCAAGCAGAATATTCCCAAATATGCGATGGATTCGAACAAAACGATTTTGATGACCAGCCAGAGAATCTCCAGTTCCTCGGTTATTCCATGGATCCCTGAACCAAGCATTATGACGATGTACATGATTATACTTGATGAGGCTAGTATGCCAAACATGCATAGAACTCCTGTAACATATCTGTAAAAAATAATCTCTAGAGACATTATGGGCGTGGTACGCAATATTTGCATGGTCTTCCGATTGAATTCTTCATTAATCAGCTCTGAGCTGAACATTATGGCCAGCAATACACCAATAAATTTGACAATGAATAAGCTTGACAAATTTAGGAATGCTTCTCTCAGTTCAATATGCAGCAAGCCCCCATCACTGCCGTAGTACACTTTCTCACCATCTATTTCCTCGAATTGCCTTTCATCAGAGAATTCATAGTAGAACCACAAGCCCAGAAAACATGGTAGTAGCATAATTACGACAAGGACCCAAGTCAATGGGTTTACCAGAAGACGTTGACTACAGTCTTTCAGGATGGGTGGGAAGAGATTCTTCGAGCGATTAAATACATTGCTTATTTCCATTGGGAACCTCCTACTATCTTGTCATAAAGTGATTCCAGAGAATCATCGTCCGAATTGATTTTTGTTACAGCTATCTTCTCTTTCTGCAGAATCTTGGGAAGTTCCAGATAAAATGTCTCGGCCCTATCTGTTTCAAGCAGTATCTCTCCCTGTTCTTCATTTACTCTGGCAGCCCTTACCCACTCTTCATCCAGCATTCTTTTGGCTAGAATTCTAAGATTTGCCTTATCGATTGGTGAGATCTTGACCTGCCTTGGGATATGGTCCATTAATTTTCGAATCTCGTGCCTGTCTCCCGAGGCGAGCATCCTGCCATTATTGATCAATATGATTCTATCGGTAAGATTCTCCACATCATGCAGTATATGACTTGAGATCATAATGGTCTTACCTTTCTCCGACCATTCTTTCATTTTATTCATGAGGAGATGTCTAGTACTTGGGTCTGCACCCTGAAATGGTTCATCCATAATCAGGATCTCAGGGTCAAACACTGTAGCCCTTGCAACTTTGGTCTTCTGTCGCATTCCCTTGGAATAGGTCCTTATTTTACGTTCCATAGAATCTTCCAGGCCTAATTCAGAAAGTGAGGCTCTGGCCATCTCTTCAGCTTCTTGTTTTTCATAGTTGTGCATTCTCAAGAAGTAGGAAACATAATCCAGACCAGACATATGTTCGTAGAAGCAGTCAAATTCGGGTACAAATCCAATTTTATTCCTTTGCTCCCAATCCGTAAAGGGATCTTTTCCCATCACGGTCACAGCACCCATGGATGGCCTTGCCAGACCCAGAATCATCTTCATCATGGTCGACTTGCCAGCACCATTTGGCCCCAGGATACCGGTCAGACCAGGATCTACATTAATCGAGATTTCGGATATGCCTTGAACTTTACCATAGTTCTTGGTGACTTGATCTAGGATTATCTCACTCATTTGTTTGCCTCCATCTGTGATATCATCCAATTGACAAATAGTCCACAGGATCCAATTATCAGAATGAACACACCAAATACTTCAATATCCGCAATATCAATTGTTTCAATTCCAAATGCCGTAAAGAAAGGTTGAGTGTCAAAGATGTAGAAACCAATTATATCCAATAAATGGATTATAGATAACAACAGTACCCTGTCGTCACCAATCATCAAGTAAAAAATTTCAATTATTATTGCAGACCCATACACAAATAGGAAAAATGCCCCGGCCGCCCAGGACTCTCTGTTTATTGCAGTCGAGAACGTTAGACCGATTATTGAGTACGAGGCTGAATAGAAAGAACCTAAGATTAGTATATCAAGCAGCAACCATTTGTGGTTCTTAATCCAGTCAAATTCTAGTCCTGCTTCTCCCCATTGATTTACGTATACAATTAGATTCGGTAAAGCAGTTACACACATTAGCAGCAGAAAAACGGGAATGAATCTGGCAATTAGATAATCTAGTCTGCTAATTGGTCGAGAAAGGTAAAGGTGTAATGACTGATCAGTCATATCGTTAGCAATTAGTCCACTACTAGAAATTGCAGCCAGAGTTACTAGGAAGAGTCTGACCCCTCCAAGTCCTAAATCGTTATAGTAGACTAAGGGTTGACAACGTTTTAAGTCCTCAGATGAATCCCAGAACTCCAGATTCTCGCATGGATAATCACCTGTGGATAATAGGACATAGAAGCCAAGAGTCCAGAGCCAGATTAGGGCTACAAGCGCTAGGGCCCATTGATTCTTTAGACTTAACATCCTCAGGAATCCTCTCAATCCCATTCCCAAGACTATTGACGGTCGACTTGTGAGTTCAGCTTTGAACTCCCTGAATCTTTCACTAACTTGCGCCTTTTCTTTCAATCTACGACCTCCAGATATACATTATCCATGGTTATAGTGGCCCTTTCCATCTCATAAAGTTGGCAATTGCTTTTGACAGCTGAATCGACGATTTGTTCGAATGTTTTGTCATTTACATATGGAATATGTAATCCCCTACCGCCCGAGGTTGCAGTAATTCCACTTTTCTTTAACTGCTTTACAAAATCTTCAGCTGATCCCCCAATTCTGACTTGGATAACGTCAGTTTGCCTTTGCATCAGTTTCTTTACATTCTCTTGCATCTGCAGCTTGCCATTATTTACAATAATCACATGGTCACACACAGTTTCCACATCTTGTAAAATGTGTGTACTGAGCAGGACATTGGTACCACTAACCTCTGTCAGTCCGTTTATCGTTTCGAGCATTTCCTGCCGGGCTTTCGGGTCCAGACCAGAGGTTGGTTCATCCAGAAAAATGACTTCAGGACCGTGGATCAGTCCCTGAGCCAGCTTTACTTTCTGCCTCATTCCTCCGGAATATTCCTCAATTTTCCTGTATTTTTCCTCACCCATCTGGAGATGTCCTAGAATCTCATGGGTTCTCTGCGTGGCGCTTTGTAGACTCATACCAGATACCAGTCCCATCTCTATCAGGAATTCGACGCCGGTCATACTGTTCGGAATACAATCGTGCTCAGGCATGTAACCAATTTTACGTCGTATGTCGACGGTGTTTCTATCCAGATCCTCTCCCAATACAGTAATACTTCCACTGGTCGTTCTGATTAGTCCTAATGCAATCTTAACAAAGGTGCTCTTCCCAGCCCCGTTAGGCCCCAAGATGCCGATTTTACCTTCAGGTATATCTACCGTAAAATCGTCCAAGGCGGTGACCGCCCCATATTTCTTGATGACATTCCTGGCCTCTATCAATGTTGAACCCATCGGGACTGGCCTACTATCTATTTAAAAAATATTCAAAATTTTTTTGAATAATTTTATATATGCACCCGTGTGCCGAAAGAATACCGTAGAAGAGATGTAATCTCGCTGTACTACGGAGGTGAAGTCATCGCATCGAACAAGATAAACCAAGCTATCGCAGATGTTCTCGATACAAAGAAGGAACGCAAGTTCGTAGAGACTATGGAAGTTGCAATAAATCTTCGTGATGTTGATCTCCAGAATCCTCAAAAAAGAATCAATGCCGAGGTGGCGCTTCCTCATGGTCGAGGAAAGCCAGCCCGAGTTGCGGTATTCGCTCAGGGTGAGATGGCCGTTATTTCCAAGAAGATAGTAGATACAGTCATATCTCCTGATGAGATTGATGAGCTAGCTGAAAATAAAAGAGAGGCTAGGAAATTAGCGGGTCGTTTCGATTTCTTTGTTGCAGAGACCGGTTTGATGGCCAGTATCGGTAAGAGTCTTGGTGTTGTTCTAGGTCCCAGAGGGAAGATGCCTCGACCAATACCTCCTCAGGCAGATATTGGAAGAATAATAAGTGGATTGACAAATCTGGTCCCAGTCCGTTCCAAGGACCGTCCAACATTCCATGTTCCTTTTGGAAATGTTTCTATGCCTCGGGAACAATTAGCTGATAATCTTGAAACCATCTTGAAACGAGTCGAATCGAATCTTGATCGGGGTACGGATAACATAGCATCTATCTGGGTCAAGACCAGTATGGGCAAGGCGGTGAGATTAGGATGAAGCCAAAGGCTATCGTTGCTGATTGGAAACGCAAGGAAGTCTCCAATATCCAGGAATTCGTGCAGTCCGCTCCAGTAGTAGGTCTGGTAGATGTATCTGGAATCGGGGCTAAACAGATGCTGACCATGCGTTCTTCGCTCAGGGACATGGGCGTGAGGCTGAGAATGTCTCGGAACCGTCTTCTGAAATTGGCACTGAAGGATGCTTCCAAGAGTAAGAAGGGAGTCGAACAGGTAATTGACATCTTTGTACCTAACCAGATTGCCTTGCTATCTTCAACTGCAAGTCCATTCAAGATATTCCAGATGCTTATGGAGTCACGGACACAGGCACCGGCTAAGGGTGGAGAGACAGCCACTTCAAAGATTGTGATTGAGAAAGGTCCCACTGCTTTCCCGGCAGGACCAGTTGTAGGAGATTTCCAGAATGCTGGTTTCCCTGCAGCTATTGAAAAGGGAAAAGTTGTGATTCGAAAGAAACACACTGCGGTAGAAGAAGGTGAAGTTATCAGTGCCGATGTTGCTGCCGCACTTACTAAACTTGAGATTTATCCGATAACCGTAGGAATGCACTTGTTAGGTGCATTTGATGGAGAGACTTTCTATCTATCAGATGTACTTGACATAGATCTGAACGAGTTCCGGGGTCATGTTCAATCGGCCACGGCACAGGCATTCAATCTGGCATTCAATACACGGTATTTCACTGGGGCAACAATGCAGCCCTTGCTCTCCAAGGCACATAACGATGCTTTGGCAGTTGCAACCACGACTGCATATCCCACGGAGTCAACAATCAAGGCCCTTCTGGCTAAGGCCCATGGTGCGATGCTTGGCGTCGCCGGGCGTGCTGGAGATGGTGCCGATGATGAGTTGAAAGAGATGCTTGGTGATACAGCTGCGACTACTGTAGCTGCAAAGCCTGAGCCGGTGGAAGAAGCGTCATCCTCTGAAGAAGAGGACGAAGATGAGAAAGAGGAAGTATCCAACGAGGATGCGGTCTCGGATCCTGGAGCTTAATTTGGATAATAAGGAGGCAAAAAATGGAATACGTCTATACAGCAATGTTACTGCATTCTGCAGGAACTGAGGTAAACGCCAAGAGCGTTGAGAAAGTCTTGAAGGCCGCAGGCGTCAAGGCAGAAAAATCAAGGGCAGAAGCCCTTGTCGCTTCTTTAGAAGGAGTCGATATTGAGGAAGCTATGGCAACCGCCGCCGTTGCTGCACCAGCCGCTGGTGCTGCACCTGCCGCCGCCGCCGCATCTTCAGAAGAGGCCCCAGCTGAGGCAGAAGCCGAAGAAGAAGAGGAAGAAGTCAGCGAAGAAGACGCTGTGTCTGGACTTGGTGCACTTTTCGGTTGAGGTTGACATGGGTCTCAAAACCCATATGAAGTTCAATGGATTCCGAACAGGAAACCCAAGCCCCTGTAGCAGCCGAAGGCTCGAAGCCTTCTGATGATAGCGAAAGCTCTACAGATAACGCCCAAGACTACGATGTTCTGACAGTAGCCGAGCTTAAGACGAAGCTCAAAGAGTCAGGTCTACCAGTATCAGGTAAAAAATCGGAACTTATCGCAAGATTGGTTGCCTCCAATCAAGAAGTGGAAGAAGTTTCTGAGGATAAGAAGGGAAAAGAGATTGTTCTTGAGAACCTTGAGAACCTTTCGCGTTCTGAATTAAGAAATGAAAGAAAGAAGTATCACATTCTGGCTGAAGAGATACGTGTTAAGCGAGACGAATTAAATCTAAAATCACAGACACATGCCGCCACACGTAATGAATTGAATCTCAAAGCCAAGGAGTATATGGATAATGTACATCTTTACCGTGATCGTAGAAACGGCCTTAATGTAGAAGTAGGCCAGATTCGTGACGAGCGCCGGGACATATCGGACACTGTAAGAGTCCTAAAAGACAAGTTTCTGGGATTAAAGCGCGATCGCTTTGCCGGGCGTAATCTACCACCTATTACCAGACTGAGAAAGCAGATACAGGAACTGGAGATTAAACAGATGACCACTCCTTTGACAAGAGACAAGGAAAGGGCTCTGGTTGAAGAAATTGGTTCACTCCAGAACAAGATCAAGGAGCATGATGAACTGATTGAGACAGACACTGAAGTTCTGGAAGCTCGTGATGAATTCAGGGAAGCCGAGAATAATCGCAGAGATTTAAGCAAGAAGATGCAGAAATCGCGTCAGGAAGCACAGATGTGTCACAACGAGATGAAAGATTCTCTAAGACTTAATCGTTCCACACGCAGGAAGGCTGATTCTGCACAGAGAATGTTTGTTAAAGCCAAGGAAAAAGCCGATGAAGTTCACAATGAATACATTGAGTATCTACGTGCGATGCAAGAAATAGATCGAATGACCGCTTCTCACAGCAGGTCAGGTTCGGTCGCTGACCAAAAGGCTAGTGCAGCCAGTGCAGAGGATCTCTTCGCAAAGTTTTTGGCAGGTGAAAAATTGTCAACGGAGCAGCTCATGATTATTCAAAAGGCCGGGATGCTTTAGTTAATATTCATTAACCACCGTCCGTTACTGTCACTATGGGTCGTCTGGTATGGAGTCCATCTGAGGATAGAATCAAGTCCAGTCTACTTCACAATTTTATTCAGAAATCCCCTCTTGATTCGAATTCGTATTCAGATCTGCATCGTTGGTCAATCGAGAATATGGAAGACTTTTGGTCCCATTTCTGGGAATTTTCAAAGATAATCCATTCCAGAACCTATGATTCTGTTCTGGATAATCCCACTATGCCTGGGGCACGCTGGTTCTCGGGTTCTGAATTGAATTATGCTGAGAATCTTCTGGCCGGAAATAATGACCAGATTGCAATAATAGGCACTGGTGAGGGCAGAGAAGATCAAATTCTGACATTCAAGGAGTTGAATGAGTCAGTTGCAGCAGCCCAACAGGGGTTGAAAGAAATGGGAGTGACTAGAGGAACTAGGATAGCTGCCTTCGTACCTAACTGTGTTGAGACTGTAATCCTCATGCTGGCAGTTACAGCCACAGGGGCAGTTTGGACCTCATGCTCTCCTGATTTTGGTTCACAGGGAGTAGTTGATCGGTTTGGCCAAGTTGAACCTTCAGTCATGATAGTTGCTAATGGATACAATTACAACGGCAAGGTTTTCTCGTTGGAGCAAAAAATCAACAAAGTTCTTGAGGCAATTGATAGTATTGAAAATGTTATATCCATAGAATTTACAGACATTGCCTGTAAACTAAATCATTTATCAGTAATAAATTATCATGATTTAGTCTCCAATGATGTGACAGTTCCAGAGTTTGTTCAATTACCTTTTGATTATCCATTGTACATAATGTACTCATCGGGGACAACCGGACCTCCGAAATCCATTATCCATGGTGCAGGAGGTACACTTATTCAGCATTTGAAAGAGCATCAGTTACAGTGCGATATACAGAAGGGACGAGATACATTATTTTGGTTCACAACGTGTGGTTGGATGATGTGGAATTGGCTTGTTTCAGGCCTGGCCTCAGGTGCAACCATAGTCCTCTATGACGGAAGTCCAGGACATCCGAACCTAGGAACTTTGTGGAAAATAGCTGAGAGAACTGGAATCACACATTTTGGAACAAGTCCAAAGTTTCTGGCAGCCTGTAGCAAATCGGAATTAGTACCTGAGAATGTAGCAGATTTGTCAAATTTAAGGTCTCTTTTATCAACAGGATCACCATTGGTACCGGAGCAATTCGATTGGGTCTATGAGAAGGTACATTCCGATATTCAGGTGGCATCAATATCAGGTGGTACTGATATTATTGGTTGTTTTCTAGCAGGTTCACCCATTTTACCTGTCTACAGGGGCGAGTTACAATGCCCTCAACTGGGGATGGACGTTCAATCCTGGGATTCTGATGGAAAACCTGTATTTGGGCAGAGTGGTGAATTGGTTTGTACACGAGCATTCCCTTCAATGCCTATTGGTTTCTGGAACGATGAGGATGGTTCAAAGTATCAGGAAGCCTATTTCGATGACTTTGAGGGCGTCTGGACCCATGGCGACTACGTTGAAATGACTGATAATGGCGGTGCGATAATTTATGGCCGAAGTGACACCACTCTGAATCCAGGTGGTGTAAGGATAGGGACTGCTGAGATATATCGAGCAGTCGAGAATATGGAGCAGATTGTAGATGCGGTTGTTGTCGGTAGGCCAAATGAAGGAGATGTAGAGGTGGTTCTTTGTGTTAAATTGACTAAAGGTACAGATTTCGATGAAAAGTTAGAGTCTGATATTAAAGGATTGATAAGAAGTGCAACCACCCCTCGTCATGTCCCCAAATATATTTTTGAGGTGGACGACATACCCTATACAATTAGTGGTAAAAAGGTTGAAAAGGCAGTTTTAGCAACTATCACAGGTAGAAAAGTGGATAACAAGGATGCGCTGGCAAATCCCGAGTCTCTCAAACAATACTCAGCTTTATCTTTCTGAAAGCCTTTAGAATGGTGTTCTTCTAACAACACTATGAAGGCCTACTTTGTAGCACTGCTTATCGCAAGCTCAATTATTCTGAGTCTTGTAGATACGGGAAGTTATGAAGTTCAGGATAATACTGATATTATTGTTCCAAGCTTTGTAGAAGAGCCTCATATTTGTGGCCCTAAGACTTTTTCTAATAGTGTGAGATTTGCTTTCATTCGAGAATCAGATTTAAAAAAATATTCTTCACCTCAACTATATTTGACTAAGGAATGGGTAGTTGTTCTCAAAGACCCTTACTGTTTGAATAATCTTGGTATGTTCATAGATAACGGTCGAATCGTATCTTATCATCAATTTGATATTCTGAGCGGCACTTGGATAATTGAATTTCAAACGGGTGATCAGGCGATTACATACCTTGATGAATTAGGTAATTATATCTGGAAATTCTATCCCTTAGTTCAGGAGGATTTAGATGTCAAATACGAACCAAACGACCCATTCTATGAATCTGGAGATCAATGGCACCTAGATAATTATGGTCAGAATAATGGAACTTCAGGTATAGACCTTAATACTCAAGGTGCTTGGAATGAGTTTACAGGGGATGGCATTGTGATTGGTGTGGTTGATGATGGCATTGACTATGACAATCCAGATTTATCTCCAAATTTTCTTAGTGCTTATAGCTATGACTATTGTGGAAACGACACTGACGTTATGCCTTCTGATTCAAGCAGCGAGGGAATAGTTGATTGGCATGGAACTGCTGTTGCAGGAATCGTATCAGCAAAGGGTGACAACGATCTTGGAATTACGGGTGTTGCCTATAACTCAAGTATGGTAGGATTGAGATTGATTGCGGATGATTGTACATTTGATTATACCCTTGATGAGGCTGAAGCGTATGCTTTGAATCATAGATTGGATTTGATAGACATTTACACAAATAGCTGGGGACCCGTAGACTCTGGTAACGTACTTGGGGATGCTGGGCCTTTGGCTATTGCAGCGCTCGAAAAGGGCATCACAGAGGGGCGAGAAGGCCTTGGTACCATCTATACGTGGGCCAATGGTAATGGTTTGGATAATAGAGATCAATCGAATAAGGACAACTATGCTAATAGTAGATATACCATCTCAGTAGGAGCTGTTGATTGGCAAGGTGAGCAGACATGGTATTCAGAAACTGGGTCTAATCTGCTTGTTTCTGCACCATCTTTCAATTATGAGGGCGATCCCTCTGTTTTTACGACAGATGTCTCTGGAAGTGATGGAGATAACGACACAGACTATACTCCAAACATGGGTGGCACTTCGGCAGCAACTCCAATGGTGGCTGGAGTCGTCGCTCTTATGCTTGAGGCAAATCAGAATCTGACTTGGAGGGATGTACAACACATTCTGGTACAGACTTCAAGAAAAGTTGATTCTGACCATCCTGGCTGGTTCCAGACAAAGGCAGGTTATTGGTACAATCATGCATATGGATATGGGCTGATTGACGCGACAGAAGCAGTCAATGTGGCTAAATCCTGGCAAACGGTTGATGGTGAAATAGTAGTCAATATGGGGGAAATCACGGTCAACGATTATATTTTTGATGACCGAGATAGCGGTGTCTCATCTACGATTATCGTGAATCAAAGCATAAATATTGAAAGTATAGAAGTACTGGTTGATGTTAGTCATAAGTATAGAGGAGATTTGAATTTCTTCTTAACTTCGCCAAGTGGTATAGTGTCCGAACTTGTTCGTGAACATTCAGATCCTGGACACGACTATGATGACTGGATATTTTCATCAGTAGTACACTGGGATGAGAATTCTTTTGGTGAATGGACGTTAAAGGTTAATGATACTGTTCAAGGAGGTGACATAGGCTCTCCTGAATTCCGTTACTGGAACTTGACTTTCTATGGGACTGCTGGAACCGATAACGATGAGGATGGACTACCAAACTATGCTGAATCGGTTATAGGTACTGGCCTTGATAATCCGGATCATGATGGAGATGGTCTTCTGGACGGTGAAGAGTTCTATGGTTGGCTTGATTATGTTGGTTCCGAGCATAGGACAAATCCACTGGTTCAGGATACAGATAACGATGGCCTTAGTGATTGGGTTGAGGGCCTCGGTTTCAATGATACCGGCTTTGTGACAGATCCAAACGATAATGATACTGATGATGACGGTCTTTTGGACGGTGAAGAAATAAACGATTACTTTACTAATCCAACTAGTCAGGATACAGACGGTGATACTCTGTCTGATTTCAATGAGATTTTTGCATATGACTTATTCAATTTATCATATAGTGACCCTACCAAAGCAGACAGCGATAATGACACTATGCCAGACCCCTATGAATTAGCGAATGGTTTTGACCCGATGAAACAAATTGATGGTTGGCTTGATTCAGATTATGACGGTTTTGACCGGAATTTTGATGGCTTCCTTTCGGAAGACGAATTTTATACGAATTCGATGGAGTATTTGCAGGGCACCGATCCCCGTTTTTCTGATTCTGATATGGATGGAATGTATGATGGCTGGGAATATTACTGGGGTCTCGATCCTCTTTCACCAGATTCTGAAGAGGATCTGGATAATGATACACTTTCAAACCTTTACGAATATGATAATATGTTTGTTGAAAGTAGAATCTTTTCATTATCTGAACCCAGCTTGCGTGCCTATTGGAAATTTGATGGCGATTCAATTATAATCTTGGATGAAACAATCAATTCGAATACGGGCGTTACAATGAACAGTCCAAGTATGGATTTTTCATCATTATATGGTAAAGGTTTGTATTGCGATGGAGTAGACGATTATGTCGAATTAGAATCCCTCCACAATTCCAAATTTACAGAGTACACAGTTCAGTCTTGGGTCAAACTTACAAACTTCACCAATGGCTTTGGAACAGTATTTGGTACTGTTAATGATGGTAGAACCTGGTTGGGCGTTAATTCAGAAAATTATTTTGAATTTAGGGTCTTTTCTGGTAATAAGGAATACAGATCTCCCATAACAAATGATAGTGTTGAAGCTAAACTTGAAGTTTGGTACAATCTAGCTGCAACTTATAGTGAATCTCAGGATAGCTTGAGATTGTATGTAAATGGTACTCTGGTTTCAGAGATAGGTATAACGCCCAACCATAGCATTCAAACAGCAACAAATAACAATTACATGTGCCGCGGCCAGAATGGAGATTATTTGAATGGAACTATTGACAATCTTGCAGTTTGGGACCGAGTTCTTAATTCGGATGAGATACAATATGTGTATGAGCAACCATTGGGTTTTGGCAACTATTATTCTTTCAAGAACGACGATGGCATATTTCGAACAAATCCTACTTTGAATGATACTGATAGTGACGGACTAAGTGATTCTGAAGAATCATATTTTGGTATTGATGGATATATTACAGACCCGACAAATCCTGACACAGATGGTGATGGACTGAATGATTCTGACGAGATTTTTATATACAATACAAATCCTGCTAGTAATGATACAGATGGTGATAATTTCACCGATGATATTGATTTATTTCCTCTGGATGCAGCAGAATGGAATGATACTGATAATGATGGTGTAGGTGATAATTCAGATTCATTTCCATTAGATTCCAATGAGACACTTGACAGTGATAGTGATAACATTGGTGACAATATGGAACATAGTATCGGAACCGATCCACAGAATAACGATACAGATTCTGACGGAATTAATGACTTTGATGATAAGTTCCCATTAGATTCCAATGAGACTACTGACACAGATAGTGATGGATACGGTGACAATTCTGATGCCTGTCCTGAAAATCCCAAGGATTATCTTGACACAGATTCAGATGGTTATTGTGATAACAACGATGTATTCCCCGACAATCCGAATGAGTGGTTAGATACTGACGGCGATGGATATGGCGATAATTCTGATGAATATCCTGAAGATCCAAATCGAGCACTCCTGCCACCAGATACAGAATATGTTCCTCTAGCTGGCAATTATTCTCTGGATACTATAATGTTAGTCATAGTTGCTCTAGGTGTTACTTATTTTGTGGTAAAAACATTTGTGAGATAGAATTATAGAGTTTTATCCACATTCTGCGTGACAGATTCAGTCAACAGATTACATTCGTTGATTAGTTTCTCGAGATTTTTTACAGTGGCCTTGCAGAATTTTTCATTCTTAATGCTTTTTAGATTGATTCTAACATTATACGCAGCGGCTTTGGCTCCTGCATTTGCCATCAGAGCTCCAGAACCAACATCACTGGCCATTCCATCATCCATCAATTTTGATATCTCAAAACAAATCTGTAGTGCATTTCTGCAATGTTTTACAGTTTCAAGTGGAACTTGGGTTGCAATCTGATAACCCTCCTGCATTGCGGTTTCTCTATTTTTTTTGTCAGCATCAGTATCTTTTGGCATTCTCATGGCTTTTATCACTTGATCGAATGCACTAGTATCATCGTCAATCGCCTTGATTAATGCATCCTTTACAACCTGCCCCTTACTGGCAATCTTGTTCAATTTTTCTTTCTGGTCTTCGAATCCAGCTTTACTGGTACTCAGATTGGCTACCATAGTTCCAAGCGCAGCTCCTAGTGCACCAGATAACGCAGCTACAGAACCTCCGCCAGGTGCTGGCGAGTCCCTTGAAACTTCATCAACGAAGTCGAACGTAACTCGGTTTGCCAAATCTCCATCAACCTTGGGCATCCCCAACACCTTGTCCTTGGGGTTAAAATCACCAACGTCGCACAAACCTAGGCTCTGTACCGCAATATTCATTAAATCAGGTACTGGAAGTCCAGATGACTTGTGCATTCTCAGGAGATAGTGTTCAGCTGCCATTCTCATGGCATCATATGGAATAAGGCCAACAATTTCAGAACCTGTGACCTTGAGTCCTCTTTTTCGAGCCTCTTCACATGCCGTGTCAAAGATATGGTGTATAGATGCAATCTTATAGTTTGTGAGATTCATACTGATTTGGGCTCTATTATATTCAGGTATTACCCAACCCAGACCCTTTACATTTGTGAATTTTCCATCCTTGTAAACGGGTTTTCCAATCAGGTTATCCGGATCAAGTCCTAAAGAACGATATCTTTCTCTAAGATTCTTTCCGGTCGTCTTTTTGTAATGTTTGGTGAGTTCATCTAGGCTAGAACCAACAAAATCACTGTTTCCATCGGGATATTTTCCTTCTTCGAAGTGTACTACATCTCCTTTGTAGTAGAAAGGATATATGTTTCCAGTTCGTTTCCAACGACCTCTTTCTCGGATTTCATATGCGATTTCATTTGCGTAGGTTCTGTCAGTCGTATTCAAATTGATATTGTAAGCAATCAGGAATTCTCTAGCTCCCACCGCAATTGCTCCAGATTGAGCATTGAATTTTGTGCTACCATAATCAGGTTTCCAGTTTTTCTCGCCTAATTTTTCCTCTAATCCTTCATATTCTCCAGCTCTCACACCAGCCAGATTTTTCCTCTCGTCAATTGTGGCGGCATTCTCGTAAAGATAAACTGGTATCTCTAGTTCCTCTCCAATTCTTTTACCTACTTTATTGGCAATATTGATACAGTCCTTCATAGATACATCTGAGACTGGAACAAAGGGGCATACATCAGTCGCTCCCATTCTTGGATGTGCACCCTCATGTTCTCTCATATCGATTATCTCTGAGGCTTTCTTTACAGCCTGAAAGGCGGCTTCCTCAACTCTGTTTGGTGAACCAATGAAAGTTACAACGGTTCGGTTAGTATCCGAACCAATGTCCACATCAAGCAATTCGACACCAGATATTTTTTCTATGGAGTCTGTTATTTTTTTTATCTTGTCTTTGTCTCGACCTTCGGAGAAGTTGGGTACACATTCTACGAGTTGATTCACGGAAGTTTACAAATTGGGCTGTTAATACAGTTTGGTATTTAGTAGGCACTCAGTCTTTCTGTAATGAAGTCTCTTTTCATGGTCGCCAGAAAGAAGCCTAATCGTGGTCCCTTCTCCTTTCCAAGTATGACACTGTACATAATTCTGAAATACTCTTTAGCAGGTGTCTTGTTTGCTTCTTGGAGTTCATAGAAAGAATCATGGATTTCGTCTGGTGTCCATCCCACCTTGTTCAGTTTTTCCCTCAGTTGATTAATTCGCTTCAGATCCTCTTTATTGAATTCAATCTCAGGTGGTTCCTCTTGAATTACAAACTTAACGCTTTCAGGAGCGTGGCTTTCAAGCCATTCTTCAATACAATTTGTACGTATTTCTAATCTCTTTCGTCCATTTTCATCTAGATTTTTGAGGTATCCTGTTCTTCTAAGCGTCGCAATAATCTCGTCATTTCCATCCTTTGATTGATTTAGAGTCACTAAATGTCTATATGGTAACATCTGGGGTTTGTTTTTCGGTAGAGAGTTAATCTGGCTTAATTCAAAAGCTCTGGTGGAATTTTCTTCTAATTTCCCATCGTAAAAATCTTGCTCAGTTCTATCGTATTTGTCAACTGAATTAAGTAATCCTAGTCCAGGGTCAAAGTCAATATGGCGGTTGGGTTGAGGTTGCATTATAAGCCACCTGATCACTTCAGGCGGTGCCATTCTAAGAATCTCTTCAGCAGGTATTGCTAATCCAGTAGAGGAATGCATAGCTCCTTTCCCTTTTAGATTAATCCATTCATATACTATATGGTGTGGGACCTTATTTCCTAGGATTTTCTCAATTATTTCTTTACCAGTGTCATAGCTTCCTCCCTTGGTCGCATGATCCTTTCCAAATGCTTCAAATGTCACTCCTAGGACTTTCCATTTTGAGGGCCAATCAAGTCTCCAGGGCAGTTTACCTTCCCCCTTGGCCATATTGTTGGTAACCTCTTCACCATTCTCGTTTTCAAAGGTGACGTAAGGCCAATCATATTTGGTTACTTTACCTGTGCACAGTCTCCCATCGTTGTTTTTGAAGGTCCAAGGAAACCAGTTTTTAGGTAGTTGTCTCCCTGAAACGGTTTCAAGAATCTTTCTAGCAGTTTCTGTCTGGTCGATTATCCTTTTAGTGCATTCTTCGAATTTTCCCTCTTGATAAAATTGGTAGTTATTTACTACTTCTGGATAAACCCCGACTCTTTCTAATGCCTCAAAGAAAGGTCTTAGGAAATACTGGTCATAGTTTTCATCACCTTTGGGTGCAGGAATCTCGGCTAAAGGAAAACCAACTAGTTCTTTGTATTTTTCATCATCCAGAAAAGGATAGACTTTACGGAGAGGATCTGCATTATCTGCAACGTACAAGAGCCTGGCCTTTCCGCCTTTGTCATTTACAGCCTTAACAATTGCATCTGCTGTCAGAATCTCCCGCATGCTACCAAGATGTATTGGACCAGAAGGCGTTATCCCCGAGGAGATGACATGCTCATTTCCAGACTCTAATAATTTTTCTGCGACTACGTCTGCCCAGTGCATTAAGTTCTTACCGGTCTAGCCCTTATTAACGCTCTGAGTGGGACGTCGTCTATTTTGTTATCAGCCTTTTTATTTATTAGAACTATAGCTAGAACAGGTACGCCCTCTCTCTCTCTGATAAATTTAATCACTTCTTCAGCGGTTGATCCTGAACTTACAACGTCATCTATAAGGACTATATTTTTTCCCTTCAACCCGGCATAGTTGGAGGCAAAATTGATTTGTGTCCCCTCACGACTGGGCCTTACCATTCCAAAATCAACGCCTAACAAATCAGAAACAATAGTTGCTAGAGGAACCCCATTATTTGTCACTCCAGCTACCATGTCCAATTCGAATCCTATATTATCTTGTTCCTCAAGAATTACGTCCGCCATTATCTCAGCTATGGCCTGTATTCTGGATCCGGATACTCCAATGGTTCTCCACCCTACTTTGACATCAGGAGGGGGAGCTTCGTCAAAATTCTCAGAGGCCTGCTTTGCCAATAGCCATTCCACTGTTGCCTGTGAAAGGTGCATTTCCTGAGAGATTTCTCTATTGCTTTGCCCTTTCTCTTTGAGTTCATTGGCCTTTGCTGCCATCTTTTCTATGGACATGCTTACGAATTCTGGTTATTCTTATTTAAGTTTACCTACTGGTTTATATATTTTCATAACGATGTTTGCATTAAATCTTATATACAACACTCTTGTGACGCAGGTTTGTAGCATGGCACTTTGGCAAGGAAGAGCAAAACGCAAGTCAACAGGTGGACGTTTATCTCACCATAGAGGGAAAAAGAGATTTGAGATTGGAAGGGAGCTACAAGATGCTAAAGTTGGAGCTACAACTAAGAAAACAGCACGCGCTCGTGGTGGAGGACGTAAAAATCGTTTGTTAAGAGCAGAATATGTATCAATTACGGATCCAGAATCTGGCAAGAGTTCGTCTTCTAAAATCATAGAGGTTGTTGAGAATAGTGCCAATCCAAACTATGTTAGACAGAATATAATAACCAAAGGATCCATTATCGAGACTGAAAAAGGTAAAGCTAAAGTGACTTCCAGACCTGGGCAGCATGGTGTTGTCAATGCAGTTCTTGTGACCGATTGATGTCAGAAAGGCGACCTTTAGTAATATATCCGGAATATTTTGATTTTAATTTGAAGAGATCTGAAGGTCGTAAAGTTCCAGCAAATATCTCTGTGAAGAGACCGAATATTGATGAATTATATTCGATAATGAAGAATATTGGAACAGAAGTTAAAAAGAGTTCTAAATCACATCCAAGTAATTGGGATGCAGAATTGGGCAGTATAAATCTATTTTATGAGGGCAAGAAAATGGCATTACTTCATAAAATAGGCAAAGAACTTAAGAATTTGAGAAAAACAGATTAATTACCAAGGCTCGTTTTTGACACCTAATTTGTAGCCTATGATATTTACACCTCGGTGAAGGATTGGTGTTGCAATCAGTAAAGTAAACAGGGGCACAGTTCCATCAAAAATCCAGGTCTGCAACCAGCCCCCTCCTAGAATAAATGACAGAAGCAAGGACATAATGATAAAATCGTACATATCTAATAGAGTATATTTGTCACCTCGATTCAGATTCAGCCTACGTTTAAAGAACGATGCAGTCAGATCCCCAAATAATGCTCCAAAGGCTAAAAGAAAGAAAATTAGAAAGGGTGTATCTCCCCAGAAGGTTTCGTTATTTGTCCCAGCTATACCAGGTTCTATGTTATCAACAAAAGAGGTTCCAAAGTTCAGTTGTACATATCCTACAATAATTCCCCCTATTGTCCCCCCTAGAAGTCCACTCCAAGTTTTTCCGTCTCCTAAAATTCGATTCCCATCCCCTAATTTCTTACCTTGATCAATTGGGAATCGTCCGCCTGTGACAACGGCAATTGTGTTGGCTAAGTATGCAGGAATCATTATCCACAGGACAATGAAGGCCTGAGCTAGGGGATATTCGCCATCCATTAATTCCCGTCCAGTTCGGTTTTCAAGTTTTCAATAACCACTACAGGTGTAGGATCTACATTGTTTAATTTGGCTAATTCAAGTGAAACTAAATCACCTAATAAGATCATACTAATTATTCTTGCCAAAGGAGTTTTTCCTCCTGCAACACATTCAACAACTTCTACTCCATCCCAAGCAACATTTTTGGTAGCTTCAAATCTATTTTTAATTTGTGTTTTTTCATTAGCATCCCGAATTAGAATAACAGACATTTGATTATTGGGCAGGGTCCAACCAACGATTTCATTATGATTCATTTCAGGTATTTGATGATTAAATGCCAGTTGTTTTGCATTTTCTTCTATCTGGCATCTCCATCTGTATGCTACTGGGTTCATCAGGTCACTGGAATATATGCAAGGAATTGTTCCTTTTAGTTGAGAAGCTATGTCTTTAGCCTTATCAATAGGTAATGTAAAACGATTAACTTCATTAATTTGTTCTTCAAGATTAGGTAGACCAATTCTACAGATTAACGCTTTTAAAAGAAGAGGCAGTGCAGCTCTCGGTTGATGTCCTTTTTCGATTTTAGTTGTATGTAGGTTATTGTCTTTTGCTAGAGTCTCTAATTTACCGCCAGTAGTAATAATTTCTATATCACAGCCAATCTCTAAAGCTGCTTTAGCTGCCGATAAAGTTTCAGCAGTATTGCCAGAATAGGAAACGCAAATTACGAAACAATTCTTAGTAGTCCATTTAGGAAGATTATAATTATTCCAGGAGGTTATTTGCGCAAAGCCTTCAGTATCACTAATTGCAGATAATATTTGTCCGCCAATACCAGACCCACCCATTCCTGAGATTATTATCTGTTTATTATTAATGTTTGATAAATCAAAGTCTACAGACTTCCACATCCCCAAAAAATTCTCTGTATCCTCTTCTATATTCATGCTTCTGTACACTTCTATATTTGTTGGTTAATAAGTCTAAAGGTCCCTCTTGCTTCATCGGAAGTCTTTTTATTACCCAATTTGTGTAGGACTGTGTTCTATCAAAGAACATGAGGAATAAAAATGGATGAAGTCCGTATGTCTAAGTCTAGCATAAGAGGTGTTTCTGTCGCTCTTGCAGTGGTTGTAATGTTGGTTGCAGGAACCATGATTAGCAATGTTGATGCTGCAGCATCCCCTGTTACGTTATCATCAGATACATCCACTACAGATGTGATGGTTGGTGACTATGCAGTGGCTACACTGACACTTTCGAGTAGTGATACAACATATCGAACAATGGAGGTCTATCTTGTTGCTAGCTGGGCAAGCGGTGTGGCTTGGACAACTTTCTTTATGGATACAGATTTGAATCCTTTAGACGGGGACAAGGTTAGTCTATCGAAGGGAGGTTCTGGAACAGTCAAGTTCATAATCTATTGTACCGGTATTTGTTCTGAAGGGGACACCAATACAGTAAGTATTGTTGGTAAAACAGATCCCAAGTTCTACGAAGGTAGCAGCACATCTAATTGCGGGAGCACAGATTGTGAGACCGATACTTCACCAGCTTCATCTTCATCCAATGTCACAAATACGATTTCTATTAGCATAACTGCTCGTCAAGCATATGCGCAAACTGTAACCTGTGATGCCGCATCTTCTACTGGTAACAATCAGATGTTCCAAGGTAATACCTATCTTTGGGGTTACACACTAACCAATACAGGTTGGAATACAGACACCTATCAGTTCACTTCAGTTGTGACTAGTGGTTCAGGAGCTGAAGTTGGTTTCTGGACAGTTAGTCCTGGAATATCGAATGGTAAAGAGTTGACAGGACAGAGTGATGCGTCTTCTACCGCTGTACACTCTGCAGCTGGTTCAATTAGTATAATTCCGGCTTCAAATGCCAGACCTGGGGTTTACAATATTGAACTAACAATTACCTCTACCAACGATGCACCAGATGCTGGATGTGACTTTGATGTTGTTATTCCCGAACCTGATCTTGAGATAAAGGATACTGACATTTCTTTCAGTCATACCGGAGCTTGGATTAACACCCGTGGAGACTCGCAGAGAGTAACCATTACAGCCAAAGTAAGGAACAATGGAGGTACTACAGATGCCTCCGGAACAACGACAACGGATGTCGAGGTTAAATTCTATGTCGATGGTTCCCAACTAGGTTCTGCTCAAACTATAGCATCGTTGAATTACGGAGATGAAACCACAGTCTCAGTTTTCTGGAACCCTGCTCGAGCGCATGATGGTGATGAAGTTGGAATTTCAATCAAGGTAGTAGTAGACCCTGCCGATGTTATTGAAGAGACAGACCAATCCAATAATGAGGGTAGCACTCATTTCAAGGTTGTAAGGACCAAGGCCAGCAATCCATCTTTCTATATGGGATTCATGTCACTGACTGCAGCTGTTGGTGCGGCAGTCTTGTTGTCCACTTATTACCGCAACAAAGAAGACTTGGAAGATTAGATTTTCACAAGTCACTGAAGGGTAGATGAAGAAAGCCCTGACCGGCCCAGACATTAGGATGTTGGTGTCGGAATGGCAATATTTATTGGGTTGCAGACTGGAGCAGTTTGGACGACCCAGTTCCAATGAACTGATTCTGAAGTTTCGAAGTTCACGAACTGGAACGGTCCGACTTGTAGTTGATCTCAGCGGATGGGTTTATGTCACTAAGAAGTCTATCAGCACCGAGTCCAATCAAGGCGTCTTTGTAAATGCTGTACGAAAGATAATTAAGAAGAGCCGTTTGGAATCCATAAGTCAGTTAAACGGGGATCGGATTATATGCCTTGAATTTGTAAGAGGAGATAAAAGTCACACCCTGATTTTTGAGATGTTCCATAAAGGAAATACTATTCTTTGCAGTGATAAAAAGATAAAAACCGTCATGCGTCAGCAGAAATTCAGACACCGGAGTCTGAAACCAGGATTGGAATATCAGGCACCACCAGGTTTTAATCCGTTTGAATCTGATTTCTCCAAGTTCAGTGAGGCCATTTCAGGTTCGGAGCGGTCAGTTGGCGCGAGTTTGACAATCGACTGCAATTTGGGAGGGGATATTTCGGATTTGCTGTGTCATAGATTAGAAATAGAGAGAGAGCTTAAAGCTGAACAATCAAAATTTCAAAGTATCTATGATCAAGTACAAGAGATATTATCTGATAAGATTGAACCATCCATTTTTCTAGATGACAAAGGTAATAATTTTACAGTATCATCCCTTAACTTGAGCCATTTGAAACAGGGTCCTCAATTTGATACATTTGGTGAAGCCATAGAGACCTATCTTAATTCCCGTAAAGAGTTAGTAGTAGTAGTTGAAGACAAAGAAGACATACGGATTATTCGGCAAAAGGAAGCTATAGAGAATTATTTGTCCAAGGCCGAGAAAATGAGGGAAAAAGGCAATCTTATTTTTTCCAACATAGGTCTTGTAAGGAAATCTATCAAAAATGAAAGAGATACCATTCTGATTGAAGATAAAGAGTTCAAGATTGATATTTCCAAATCTCCTGAAGCTAATGCTTCAGAATATTTTGATAAAGCTAAGGAAATGGAAAGAAAAGCTAAGCGTACTAGGGAAATTCTGGATACTAAATTGCCAAAGAAGCCCCGAAAAAGGAAAGTTAAGGCTGAGAATCTGGAATGGTTTGAGAATTATAGATGGTTTATAACTTCAGAGGGAGAGGTTGGCATTGGTGGAAAAGATGCTACAACAAATGAAAGGTTAGTCAAGAAATATTTGAAAAATATGGATCGTTATGCTCATGCAGATGTTCATGGAGCTCCAAGTGTAGTGGTTAAGAACAAGGGAACACCTCCTTCATCTGACTCTATGCTGGAAGCCTGCCATTTTAGTTTAGCCTATAGCAAGGCTTGGGCAGCTCGGGTTTCAAGTGGACATTCTTTCTGGGTAGAGAGTGATAAAGTCTCAAAGACTCCAAACACGGGTGAGTTCCTAGCTAAGGGTTCATTTGTTATTAGAGGCAAGCGTAATTGGAATAAGAACCTGGAACTTAAACTGGCAATTGGATTGATTGATTATAATGGCGTTGAGAAATTGATGGGAGGGCCATCTATGACTATGGAGAATCAATCCCGGAAATATGCAATTTTCAAGCCCGGTTTTACAGATCGAAAGCAGCTTTCTAATCTTTTGTCAAATATTTTTGAGAGAGAGATATCTGAAATTGAGAAGTTACTACCTAATGGTGGTTTTGAGTTAGTTAAATCCTCAGGTATTGATATAAAATTGGAATAGGTTGGTGCGGGGGGTGGGATTTGAACCCACGTACCACTAAGGACTAGGCCCTCAACCTAGCGCAATTGGCCAGGCTATGCGACCCCCGCTTTATGCGGCAGCGTCAATGCCAGACATGAATTCATTACAATGCTTGTCCAGCGCCTTAAGGGCTTGTTCTAGAGCCAATTTGGCTTTCATTGCGCCATTAGTTTCAAATTCAAAAACAAAGTGATCTTTCTTTGTGGATACTTCTATAGCTGCTTTAGCGTCTTCATCATTCCATAGTTTTTCCAATACTTTGAGTGCTTCGTGAGCTTCTATGGGGTCCTCTATGACATGTTTCTTTCCCTTTTTCTTAAATTTATTTTTGCCAACAGCATCCAGAACGGTGTTTGAGCCCTTTCCAGAAGCTACAGTCAAAGTTGCTGCCTGATAGAATCTTGGAGCCACCGCACACTGCCATTTTGCATGTTTTCTAGCGTTTCCCATTTTAGCCTTGGCATAGATTAGAATGGCCTGTCTCTCTCCCAATTTTACGATTGGAACTTTTGCCTCAGGTATTGTTAGTGAGTTGTCACCACTTACAGGTTCTAAATCACCAGAATAAACGGTGCAAGGCCCTTGCCTATGAAGTGAATACATGATATCTGGCTGTTTGGAGTCATCATCTATAGTGTCACCAAAGGCTTCGATTGTCTTTTTGTCAGTAGGTATTGGAAGCATCCCAATTCTATGGGATATAATCTCATTGAACATCGCACTGATTGATTCGTATTCACGTTCTTCTCCGCTCTCTTCATCTACATAGGATCCCAAGGAACCCATGTGAAAATCAACTTCATGTATGGCTAGACAAGGTACCATTGAAACTAAAGACCTTCTTACCGAATTCACAAACGAATAATTGACATCCTTGAACTCAACTTGGCCATAATAGTCTTCCATTCTTCTGATATTTACTTTCATTATACTCTCCTTCCTCTTCTTCCACCCTTAGGCTTTCCGCCATCATGAGGTATGGGTGTGACGTCATCGATTCTGGTTATGAGTATCCCGGCCCTTGCTAAAGCTCTGATTGCAGCCTGTGCTCCGGGACCTGGCGTACCTCCTCTTTTTCCTCCAGCACCTCTAAGTTTTACATGGACGTTTTCGATACCCTTTTCCTTCAAAGCATCAGCCACCTGGTTGGCCGCTAACATGGCTGCATGTGGCCGTGATTCTTCTCTCTGTGCTCTTACAACCATCCCTCCAGAACATTTGGCTATAGTCTCAGCCCCGGTTGAATCAGTAACTGTGATGATAATATTGTTGTGTGAGGCGAAAATATGTGCTATAGCCCACTTTTTCATTATTTCTTCTCCACTTTGGTTTCTTCAACCTCTTTGAGTTTACCCTTATCTTCAGTCTTAGCATCTTCAGCCTTATCTTCAACAGGCTCTTCCATTTCATCTTCAGTTTTTTCCTGGATTCCAGGCCTTACTGGGTGAAGATCATTATTCAGCGCCGAGGTTGGCGAATAAGATATGTTCTTTTCTTGTAATCTGGTAACTAATATTCCTGGAATTCGGGCTACAGCTCCATCGATAGATATATGGCCATGAACTATTAGTTGTCTTGCCTGTTTGACAGTGGATGATAATCCTTGAAGATAAACTTGAGTTTGTAATCTGCGATCCAGAACACTTTCGGACGTCATTGTAAGGACGTCTTCAAGACCCGAATTCTGCTCTAACATTCCAAGGCGGTTTAGTTTGGCTAAAAGGAGGTTCTCTTCTTTCTGGGCTTGTTTATCGTTGGAGTTAGCTGTTAGCTTCCTAGCTTGCCTCCGCATTTCTCTGACCTTCGTATTAGCTCTCCAAATTTCCCTTTTGTTCTTAAGTCCATATTGATGAATTAATCCGCTCTCTTCTTCTATTCTAACCTTCTGCCAAGGATGGGATGGCGTGTCATAGTGTTTACTGGGAAACTTGGGATCACCCATAACTATGTTTGAGCCCCTTTCTTACGACTGACACCCAAGGCCAACCCCTTTCTTCCATTGGAGTAGGTTCTCTGCCCCCTAACCTTGTGTCCTGATGCATGTCTTATGCCTTTGTAGGATTTGACCTTCTTCATTCGATTTAAATCTTCGTCGTGTGTCATTTTCAGTTCAACACTAACTGGGTGCATATTGTCCCCCGTGTCATAGTCTTTCTGCCTGTTAAGCAACCAGTCAGGAACATAATCATTCAGATTCATTATCGCATTTTCAATATCCGCTACATTAGTATCGTCTAGTTTTCCGGCCAGTTTATTGGGATCAAGTTTTAATTTCTGGACTATGGCATTGCTAATTCGGGGTCCGATTCCCCTAATTGAAGTTAAGGCATTTGCTAGTCGCTCTTCACCCGAGACATCGGAGTTTGCTATACGGATTATGTACTTGAAATCTGAGTCGTCTGACACATGTACCTCTTAGGAATAAAATCCAGAGTTGGCGCCAGGCAGGCAGCCTATTTATATGCTTTTCTTGAAATTATTGACGATTGAAGGCATGGGTAACTATTAATATGGCATAACCAAGTTGGAATCAGAAATGAAAAAGGTTACACTCCTATTGCTGATTCTTTTCCTTGTTATGGGTGCTTCTGGAGGTTATGGCTATTATGTCATTGTTCTTGAAGATGATGCAGATGATACTGATGATAATCCAAAGTCCAGCAGTCCTCCCATTGCAAGGATAAACCCTTCTAATCCTAAAATACAAGCTAATGAAACCATTCTTTTTTCTGCCTCTGATTCTACAGATTCAGATGGAGATACACTTACTTTCACATGGATCTTTGAGGGAGATAGTGAACAGTATAGTGCTAAGACAATCGAACGTACTTATCCTGATGGAGGTGATTTTTATGTCAATCTCTTGGTTACAGATTCAACCGGTTTGACTGGTGAAGCTGAAACCACAGTAAGTGTGGTAGAGGATTATCATGGAGAAGCAAGCGGTGATGTTGATGAGGGCGAAAGCGATCAAATAGAATTTCCTGTCGAGTCTGGGGTTGTTAGTTTATACATCACGTGGGAACTTGATGATAACCAACAAATCACAGGTACAATTAATCCCTCTAGTGTAAATCTTGTGCTGAATGATTCGCAAGGAAATAATCTTGAAAATGAAACGGATGTGCAGGAAGGCGATGGTTCATGGTCTATAAGCAGTGAAAGATTAGATTCTGTAGGTGATTATGAATTTATAATAGAGGGCGAAGATGGTAGTATGTCTTACGATGTAACTATTGATGTTAGTTATTAGTTTTTTCCAGCACCATAATATATCTAGTAAGTGATTTGTGAATATACCATTCGAATTGGTAGATTTTCTTGAAGTTAGTGGTTTGTATTAATTCGGGATTAGAAATAGCCATTACAATTCTTTTTCCTTCTTCCATTGCTTCTGAGAAAATAGTCATGGCTCTCTGTAAAAGTTCACTAATTTTCTCACCCCCTGTACTACTTGCGATTCCATAGGGCGGGTCCGTAACAATTGCTTCAAATCTCTGATTTTTTGATTCACCTACATCTCCTTTTTCAATATCCCCTTCTAATCCAAAATGTTCGAGATTTCCCTTTGAATTCACAATCATCTTTTCTAGGAGATCAATGCCTTTGGCTTTCATTCCCATGTCTGCGGCTTCGATTAGAATCCCGCCAGTACCACAAAAAGGATCAAGGATAGTATCATTTGTCGAACAGTTAGCAAGGTTTACCATCGACCTTGCTATTCTGGGGTGAATACTTATGGGAGAAAAATAAGGTCTGTACCTCACATGGTGTTCCAGACAACTTTTGTAAGAGGTTATTGAATCTTCTTCACGAATAGATATTATTGTTCTTGAACCAGCATAAAAAAGTATCTTTACGTCAGGATTAACTAGGTCAATTTTATTCTCGACTGGTATTTTTTGTCCAATCTTGATGGCTATTTTTTTTTCTGAAACCCCCTTCTTATAAATCTGGCGTATTGCAAATTTACTTTTTCCCAGATTCAGTGTTGGTAATTGTTCTATGAATTTTTCAGTATCTCTTTCTTCAGATGTGTGTATGAGTCTAGAGACCCGTTTGGTCATACCCAATCTTCGAATGGTTTGTAAAGTCAATTTCTGAGATGTCTTAATTATGACTATCTGGCCTTCTTCAAAATTCGTTTTGGGATTATACCCTTCAGTTTTCAGCAACTCCCTAGCTTCAATCTTGGCTAATTCTTTGTTCTCGCCACCCAGTTCAAACAGGTATTCGCTTGTCACTTGACTCCAATAAAGTTATTTTATAATGTTGTGTGTATATTGTAATTTGTGAGAAAGATAGCAAGGAAGTTCTTGTCTCCGGTCTACAAATTGTACGAGAAGAGATTATCGAGGCAGGTTCGTAAAGGTCCAGTACCTAACCATTTAGCAGTAATTATGGATGGTAACCGAAGATATGCAGAGAGTGTTGGCCTGCGCCCTAATGAGGGGCATGTCATAGGAAAGGGTACACTGGAGAACTTATCAGATTGGTGTCGAGACCTCAACATTCGTTACTTGACCGTTTACGCATTTTCATTGGAGAACTTCGGACGTAAAGATGAAGAACTTGAGGCATTAATGGATCTTTTTGAAGAATCTTTCAGAAGCGCCGGGGATGACCCTCGTGTCCATAATTACAAAGTTCGAGTCAGAGCTCTGGGGAATCGTGAGTTATTGCCAGATAGAGTGGTTGAAGCCATAGAATATGCGGAGTCTCGGACTAAAGATTACAAAGATTACAATTACAGTTTGGCTGTGGCTTATGGAGGACGGCAAGAGATTGTCAGGTCAATGAAAAAGATTGGCGAAAAGATAAAAAATGGTGAAATTGATAGTAGTCAGATTAATGCAGATTTGATATCAGACAATTTATACACTAGCGGTTTACCAGATCCTGATTTGATATTGAGAACTTCGGGTGAGGAAAGGGTAAGTAATTTTTTGTTATGGCAATTAGCCTATTCTGAATTATATTTTGCAGATGTTTTCTGGCCTGAGTTGAGAAAGATTGACTTCTTGCGAGCAATTCGTTCTTTTCAGCAACGCAAGAGGCGCTTAGGACACTGACAACAATTTTTAACGGAGTGTCTTATACAAGGTAGTATGTTAGAGCGTTATGCACGCCTTCCAATTGATAGCCCAAGACCAATAATCTGGGTCGTAGTACTGCTGACTCTAGTCGCATCCCCCTTGCTTTTAGAGGTTGAATTTGCAACAGATGTACAGGCATTTCTCCCACAATCTGAGGAAGTGGAGACCTACGACAAAATAACAGATCAATTTGGAAGGGATTCTAGTGTAGCTAATCTGTATATTACACCACTGGGAGGCAATAACGTCTTGACCATGCAAAATCTGGCAGATATTCTTGTATTACATCAGAAATCTTCAAAGATTACTGGTGTCAAGGATGTGCTATCGGTTGCCGGCTTCTTCGATGAGGCACTGAAAGATAGTGGGACCTCATTAAATGAGGCTAATAGCGAAAGGTGTGTTGAATATGAGGATTCTAATGGTAATGGACAATATGAATCCGATGAGGATTGTTATTATTCTAATTGGGATAGGGTCTGGGATTCTATAAAGTCATCAAATACTGAAGGGAATTATACTTGGGCTGATGTTGATTTTGTTGCCGATGTTCTCATAAATCGTGACATGGATATGAATAATTTTGTTTTTCCAGAACGTAATAGGACAGCTCCAACGGCAAATTCAACAATCATTATGATTAATCTGGAACCAGATTTGACAACTCAACAAAAAAAGGAAATTGGGCAAGAGATTAGGATTTTGGCCGATAGCCATAATTACGAGTCAGGAACTGATATTCAGGCTGAAGCCTTTTCAGTTCATCTTCTCGCCTCCGATGTTGATGAGTCAACACGAGAGACTAATTTGCTAATGGGAATAGGCATGTTTGTTGTTACTGTTGTTCTTTTGTGGTTTACGTTCAGACATTGGAGCTATGTTATTTTACCAATAGTCACTTTGGTAATTTCGGTTATCTGGACATTTGCCTTTGGTGTTCTGATGGGAATCACATTTACAGCAATCGATGTGGCCGTTGTACCTCTGGTAGTGGGTTTAGGAATTGACTTTTCGGTTCACATAAGCCGTAGATATCAAGAGGGCATAAATGCTGGAAATTCAGTAGAAGAATCGCTTCTCGATTCCCAGATTCATACTGGCAGGGCGCTAACTTTAGCTGTAATCACAACAATAATTGCTTTCTTGTCTGGAATAGGTGGAGGTGTTGGTCCAGTACGTGATTTCAGTTTATTATGTGCTGCAGGCATATTTTCATCATTTATATTGACTATTTTGTTTTATACCTCTCTAAGATATGTTTTAGATTCAGGTTCAGAGCAAATGACCACAGTTATTCCTGGTTCTGAATTGGTTGAGAATACTATATCACGAGCTTCTGAATTGGTGGATAGCTATCCTCAGGCAATAGTCTCAACCGTCGTGATTATCACACTACTAGCGATGATGGGCGCTTCTAAGATTGACACGTCTTTCACCTTAGATGACTTTCTTTCAGATGATCTGGAAATAATGGTTACAGCTGACAAGATTCAAACTGAATTTAGAGGAGCTAGCTATTCCCAATCCCAGATACTAATAGAGGGTCCAGTGGCAACCACTACCTTTTTGGATGGTTTATATGAATTTAAAGAAGGGGAACAAGGGGTATGCCCATCCAACGTCGCCAATTGTGGCCTGAATGATGATAGATATATTATCCAGGTAGGTGCCGAGGCCCGTCTTGAATCGGTTCATGAGCTTGTTCAGAAGGCCATAGATTCTGAGAAGTACAATGTAGGTCATGGCAATAATTCGACCCATGAATGGATTTTCACCAATTTCTTTCAAGTAACTCCGGGAGAGGAGATTGAAGTAAGTTGGAACAATCAACAGTCTATCGTGTATTCGTCTTTAGAAGTAAAGATTAGCTGGTATCAAGGTAACAATCAGGTTGGTTATGAGAGATTGGATAGCATGTCTTTAGATTCTGATATGTCTTACCATTCTAAAGCTTCAACCATCGTGCCTTCAGGAGCCGACAGCGCCCGTGTCAAATTCACTCATCTTCAAGACAGTTCACCAGATTCTCTAATCTATGGTTCGGCAGTTCATAATTCTGAAAAATATATTTATGTTCAATCATTACAGTATACTTTTAATCTTACTTATCAATCAAAATCCTTCAGCCAGACCACAGATTCAGATGTGGAGAATCTATATGACTATCTTTATCAAAGAGACCTTGATATTGCAGACTCTTTCACTGGTGAGTCATATTCGGATAAAATACGTCATGTTCTGTATAGAGATGAAAATGGCCAGTACACTTCATCGGTAATCAGGGTCTTTATTGGGCCTGATACCGTTCATGAGCTTGATAACGACGGCTTGGAGTTCATGCGGACTGAGCTTCAAGCTAATATCCCCTCCAGTATGAGTGATTACAGAATCAGTTTTACGGGCGGTCATGTTCTGACAAGCGTCACAGTTAATGAGATTCAATCTACTCAGATCAGTTCAACTCTGACTTCTATTGTCCTAGCAGCTATCATATTGATTGCTATTTACCGTAATTTTGGTATGGCAACTCTAGCAATCTTGCCAACCATTCTTGCAACAGTTTGGATTATGGCAACAATGACTGTTTTGGGAATAACTCTCAATGTACTTACTGTAATGGTAACTGCTTTAACCATAGGTCTTGGAATTGATTATGCAATCCATATTGTCGAGAGATTTAGAGAAGAAATAGAGCATAAGAGTGAGAGACAAGCGCTTCAGACTACAATCGAGCGTACAGGTTCTGCGTTGCTGATTTCAGGCCTTACCACGGTCTGTGGATTTGCAGTTCTGTTTCTGTCCCCTATGCCTCTGGTGAGAAACTTTGGAATTATAACTGCAGCCACAATTGTGTACTCCGTTATAATCGCTATTTTTATTCTACCCAGCCTAATCTGGACCGCAAGTCGAATAAAAGAATGGTATTCTATTCAAACTTTAGATTAGTCTTTTTTTGGCGTCTCTTTTCCCATAGCTCTCTGGCCAATTGACGCATATCCTCTACAGAGTCCGATTCATCTACTATCTCAGCACCTAATAGAGTCTCCATTGCATCTTCTAGGGTTATTATTCCTTGAGTGGTGCCATATTCATCCACAACTAGGAAGATATGTTCCCTTTTCCGGAGAAACTCCTCCAATAACGTTGCAACAGAGTCTTCGGGGTTGACATTAGATAGTTCAGATATAATAGTCTCCATCTTGGTGTCAGCTTTATCTCTACTGTGCAATTCCATTATTGTGCTTCTGAAGACCACTCCGATAATATCATCAATATTCTCATCATAAATAGGAATCCTTGAGAAAGGAATCGGAGCATTTTTTTCCACGACTTTTCCAACCGTTTCAGATCGATGAATGATCATCATTACGGTGCTAGGAGTCATAACATCCTCAGCCAGTATCTTGTCTAGGGTCAAAAGATTCTTTATTACTTGAGTTTCCTGTTTTTCCAGAGCTCCTTGGGTCTCCCCAATTTCAGCTACAGCAATCATTTCTTCACGAGTCATCTCCTTCTGGTCTTCATTCCCTTCGGCAATCCTCCTGGAGAAATTGTTCAGTACTACAACAATAGGCCAGGTAACCCATACGAGTCCATCCAGAGCATAAGCTGAGGTTGGGGCCATCTTTTTCCAATAAATCGCACCCAACGTCTTAGGTATTATCTCCGAGAAGACCAGAATCAATATAGTTAGGATAATTGATGCTGCAGTAAACCATTCATTCCCTAATTTATGGAATTCAGAACCAACTCCGGCCGCACCGATTGTGTGTGAGATAGTGTTCCATGTCAGTATAGCAGCTAGTGGTTGATCAATATTATTTTTCAGCCTTTTGAGTCTGGTTCCACTGCCTTTTTCACCTTTACCTAAAATTTCTATGTGAGACCAAGTTACTGATAAGATAATCGCCTCTAACAAAGAACAAAGAAAAGATACACCTAAAGCTAGGAAAAGGAAAAATGCAATCCTGCCCCACATTAATTCTGGACTTTCCAGTCCATCTGTTAATGATGTAAAACCGGATAGAAAAACCACTATCTTAGGCCCCTCCACCAGAGGAATAGATAAGTGTGGCTTGCGGATATCCCAAGCATGCCTTAGTTCTACTCAATTGTTAGAAACCTCGAACATGATTTGCCCATTTGGGCCATAGACTCATATTGAGTTACTGGGAGCTTGTTTATTAGTTCTTTTGTTTGTTTGACGCGATTTTTTGCACAAATCATTATAACTACGTCCTCTACGGCGCCCGCATGGCACGTTTTCCTGAGGCCGAAGCCCGATTGTTTAGCAAGAAAATCTGTATGCAGTGCAACGCAGTCAATGCGTGGAAGGCTGTGAAGTGTCGTAAGTGTAATTACAAGGGTCTCAGACCTAAAGCCAAGGAACAGCGCAGTAAGTAAATTCATTCCAGTATTTCTGTACTCTTTTCTTTACCTATGATTACTTTGGTTGCCATGTTGATGAATAGACCAGTATCTTTTACACCATCAATACTCAATAATCTTGCATTTATCTCTTCAGGATTCTTTATTCCTTCTGGAAAATAGCAGTGATAAATGTAATTCTCATTGTCCGTAATAAAAGCACTTCCATTTTCTTCTGTACGGAGTTTTGCCCTACATCCTTGTTTTTCAATCTCTCTGGCTACTAAATTGTGATTCTCAGTTCCAACTTCTACGGGCAGAGGTCCAACACCCAATCTCTCAACAACCTTGGTTTCATCAATAATTATGATTAATTCCTTTGCCTTTTTTTCAACTTTCTTTTCTCTTAGCAACGCTCCACCGAGTCCTTTGATTAGATTTAGACTGGGAGAAACCTCATCCGCTCCATCGATTGCAATGTCTATAGAATTCATTTCATCAATGCCAATTAAATTCATACCCCATTTTTCCGCTAGTTTTTTTGTTTCAATAGATGTGGGCATCCCCGTAATCTGAAAATTCTCTGATAATTTGTCTCCAAGAAGATCAACGGCGATTGAAGCGGTTGATCCTGTACCCAACCCGACCGTCATTCCATGTTTAACAAACTTTACGGCTTCCTTCGCAGCATTCTTTTTTGCAGATTCTTGATTCAATAGTAGAGCCCACCTTCTGGTTCGGAGATATCCGTCTCATTCAGGCGATTCTTAATCTTTTCAAGAGCTACAGTGAAATCTTTGTAAGAAACCTTGATTCTCTTGTTTTTGATTGCACCCATACCAGCCTCTACACATACCGCTCTGAGATCTGCTCCGGAAAGACCATCCGTTTCGGCTGCCATTTTTTTGTAATTCACACCCTTTGCTATAGCCATTTTAGCAGTATGAATCTTTATTATTTTCAATCTGGCCTCTTCTTCGGGTAGTGGAATTTTGATGATTCGATCAAACCTTCCAGGCCTCAATAATGCCTCATCCAGGATATCAGGTCTATTCGAGGCACCCATTATCGCAACCTCTCCCCTAGGAGTAAATCCGTCTAATTCACCAAGTAGTTGCATTAGTGTTCTCTGTACTTCCCGGTCGCCAGTTGTACCAACGTCCATTCTTTTGGCTCCCACGGCATCCAGCTCATCAATGAATATTATACTTGGAGCCTTTTCCTGAGCTAATTGGAAGAGCTCCCTTACCAGTCTAGCTCCCTCTCCAATGTATTTTTGTACCAATTCACTTCCAATGAGTCTAATAAACGTTGCATTCGTCGCATTCGCTACAGCCTTGGCCATCAATGTCTTCCCAGTTCCAGGTGCACCTATCAATAAGACACCTTTTGGTGGTTCAATTCCTATCTTGGAAAAACGTTTAGGATGAAGCATCGGCAGTTCTATAGTGCTCCTAAGTTCATCTAGTTGTTCGGTTAGGCCCCCAATATCCTTGTAGGTCTCAATTGGTTTACTATCTACTTCCGCACCCATTACAAGAGGATCCTTAGCAGAGGGGAGTGTCTCTAGGACGGCCAAAGTCTGGCGGTGAAGAGCTACCCTGTCCCCAACCTCCAGATTGTCTTTGTCGATACCTTCTGAGATATGAACTACAAAATCGGGTCCACTACTGGATTTGATACTGACTCTCCCGTTGTCAAGCATGTCTCTGACAGTACCTATGACTTGAGGAGGTGCCCTTAGTCTGGCCAGCTCACCTTTGAGGTGTGCGTTCTCTCTTTTCATCCTTGAAACATCGCTTTCCAATTGTCTCTTTTCGGATTCGAATCTTTCAGTTTCCTCTATGAGCCATTTGTTCCCGTCCTCCGTAGGAGCCGAGACATCGCCTTCACTTTCTTCTGAAGCCACCTTAAATCACTAAACATTTAATTGGCTTAGATATATATCAGTTTTGATTTCATATGTTGTGTGAGATGTGCGGCGCCGAATCAGCCCTCTTGACTTCTCGTAAAATATCAGGTTCAGTTCTCCAGGTCTGTAGCGCATGCAGTGTTTCAGGTTCAGAACCAACACATAGGGAGTCTGTGGGGCACAGGGCATATGTTGCGCAAACTCTTCGAAAAAGGAATATGAAGACAAGATATCTCGAGATTGAGACAGATGAAAGTGTTTTAGTGAGTGATTATGGCGTCGTGGTAAGACAGGCCCGGGAAAAGTCAGGTCTTGACCATGCTACTCTGGCTAGCAAGATATCCGAGAAAAAGTCAATAATCACATCTGTCGAGTCCGGCAATATGCGTCCCAATGAGAAGTTGATAAAGAAATTGGAGAATTTCCTTAAGATCAAGTTAACTGAGAATGTGGAAAGCAATCCAGAGCCGAATTCCAAGAAATCTAGTAAGAGTCTGACGATGGGAGATTTATTGAAACAGGCAATGGAAGAAAATTAGTTGACACTATCACGCATAATCTATTTGTACTAACTTTTAACCTTAACACTATGGGTCTATTAGGACGCCAGTTCAATTTGGAGAGGTCGGCTGAAGATTCACTCCTACTGGTTTTATCTACTTTGACGTTTACAATCTCATTATTTTCAGGATATATGGAGTCAGGTATTGGAAAACTCATATCACTTCCATTATTTGGAATTGAATTCCATCTGATTTCGACCCCGGTCTGGTTAATCTCAGGAATAGCCTGTATAATGTGTCTGCAGCAGCTTTTTCACAAAATCTGGTCGCACGGAATTTGGTTAATTGGAGTTTACTGGCTAACTGCTATTGGAACCATAATTCTTTTTGTTATGTTTGATCAGGGCTATGTCTGGTTCTTTGTAGCCCTGATTCTAATCTTTTTAGCAATATTCCTGATGTATTGGATGATTCTTGAAATATATAGTTTGAGATATAGTATCTTAGGTGAGATTCCTGAGGCCAATCGTTCTATCAGCCTTACAGATTGGTTGTTATCAGTTCCATCTTTTTTTATATGTACTTTCATCAGCTACTATTACTATACAAAGTTGTATGTTGGAGAGGACGGGTGGTTCACCTTTGGTCATGCTTCCGAGGGCTATCTGGTGTTCCAGTTTGGCGTATTTTTCTCAGGAATGTATATTTTGTACGTACCTCAGTCCTTGTTGGGAGATTATCTGGAATTCAGTGATTTAGATATCAATACCAGTTACAAGGTAGACCAAGATAAAGTACAACAGAGACTTGCAGATTATTCCAAGAGTTTTGATGAAGGTAAGGTCCAGGCAACACTTGTGGATTTGTATCGAATGGCAGACGAGGACCCTGAGGCTTGGTCCAGATTCGGAGAGTTCTACTCAGGTTGGAGTGTCGAAGAAATCAAGCTTTTCATAACTAAACTTGAAGAATTGAAGGCCTGATTTATATATAGAAAAGGGATGGCAAAGGTTATATACGTTTTTTTTTAGCGTCAATAAGTGTTTTAGAGAAATCTGGAACCAACTCTTTGCCTCGGCATTGGGAGAAAACTCATGAGCAACATGAATCTACCCGAATGGACAGCACAGGCCCTTGTGGCCGCAGGAGCAGTATTTCTGCTAATATCAGCGTATGTAATGGGTGTTATGGTCCCTAACGGCCTTCTGGCACCTAATGACTTTGACGTGAATTATTATTTTGAAGGAGACATCAAAACTTTTGATTTGGATACTGAGACGGGTACTGGTGTTTTTGTGGATGATGTGGGTAGCGGATCCTATGAACCTACCAAAGCCAAGGATGGTGGTGGTGCTACTCTTAATCTTGTAGGAAAACCCAGTGGTGCTGATTACACTAGTCTTTCACAAAATTTCAGTCTAACTACAGATGGAATTGATGGAGATGGAGTTTGGTTAGGTACTATATCAGACACTAGTGATAATCCTGCATTATTAAATCGTAAAACTTACGAGGTTGATGGCAAACAAGGGGCATGGACACCTACAAACCTTCCTGAAGAAGGTAAAGAATATGTTTTCCCAAATCCAGTCAATGGAGATTATGATGATACATTTACTTGTTCAGACAAGAGAATGTTGGACGACGTCGAAGTAATGACTTGTGTCGCTGAACCAGAAGCTGGCACAAAGATGACTTTTGTGCCTGGTGAAGGTAGCGATTTAGAACTTCTTAAAAACACATTTGAGGGTCGAAACAGTGGTGCAGGTCCTGGTTCTGCAACCATGTGGTTCTCTTACAGAACAGAACAGATAGTAGGTACTGAATTAGGGGGAGTCATAGATCGGGTCTATAATGTCACAGTTTACATGCAGGCGCCAACAATGGTGTATTTGGAAGACAATTTCAATTTTACTACATATTATGAGGGTAGGGTTGGAGGTATCAACACATTTACTTTGCAAACAGAATATTATAATGCAACAGGGATTAGAGCTGGTTGTGTCATTAAAGAGTCATCAACAGCTACTCACATAAATGTACTTGGTTATCTTAGGATTTTTGAAACAAAATATGAAAATGGAACAACTCTAGAAACAGATTATGGCACCCAGAGTTCTGATGGATGCTGGGATTCATCTTCCTCCGATGATTACACTCAAGAATTAGTAAACGTCACTTACGATGTTAACAGACGTACTCTTCAGTATGTAAATGGTTCAACAGCTACCGAAGCAGGTGGAGATGGTTTTAATTTCTTCTCTCCTACTTGTGACACAATTAGTGTGGTCTCAAAGGAATGTTGGGTACCTGCAGCTAATGCATCATGGCCCAATGTAATGTATAGTCCACATATGCAGAATTATACTTTCATAGCCGAGACGGATGTTAATGGAACATTAGCATACCATTTTAGAGCCGATGAAAAGAACATTTCAGGTGATTCAGGTTCATTATTTAATCAGAATATAGGACCTTTGGATATGGATTATTATGAGGATGTGTGGATTGATCCAATTACAGGTACAATATTAGATCAGAAATATGATATTCAGATAATTGTTCCTTCAGGAGTTCCAGGTTTTGGTAATGCTACAGTGAGAGACATTGTAGCCAATTATACACAGGAATCTCAGGAAGAAGCAGCATCTACGGCTAAACTTCAGGCCCTTGCACAGTATTATCAGGGTCATGAGATGGTTGTTCTCACGCTAAATGGAGCATATACAGAAAAAACAGTAGATGGCCAGATAGACGCTGAAAAAGATAAGATCGCAAATTATACCTTGGGTACACAAACCTTGCCTACTATTCTGATTGGTCTTGCCATGGTTTCCCTTATGGCGGGTTTCTATGTTTATTATCAGACCGGTGGGGCAATTTCTGGTGGTGGAGACATGGATGAAGCGGAATCAACTGAGGATGAGGAGGCTGCAGATTCGTCCGATGGTGATGAAGAACCAGATTTTGATGACCTTTAGTTTATCAGAAAAAAATGTAAGAGCAATCGCACTTCTGGATGAAACTAAAGTCATTTATAACCTATAAGTTTACAGGAGAGTATGATTGCAGAGGATGAAGTTGCAATACCTGTCGAAGTGATTACATCCTCTGTAAGTGAATCTACAGCTAAGAAATCTACAACTAAGATAAAGTGGAAAATAAGTATTGAAGAAGCAGTAAAGTATGGTTCTAGTGTAATTAAGGCAGTTTCACCCTATATATTAATTATTATTATCATGGTTGCTTCTACTTTCAAGTTATTGTCTTTAAGTTTTGAGGCTTCATTACAAGGAGAGAAAGTTCTTAGTGATATTTATCTTGGCGTTTCTTTTCTTTTGATTTTTGGTAGTTCTCTTTTGTCTTTGGCTTTAGCTATAGGCCTAGGTTACAAGTTTGGTGGAGATGTTTTGTTAAAGGCTGTAGAGACCCATCATAGATTTGGATTTATGATGTCCAAGAAAAAAAAGTAAAATACTCTACTGTTTTAGGCAAAGGCTTCTAGTTTCTTACGGTTATCATCATCAATCTGGAATTTCTCACCGGTCTTGTAATTGATCATGACCACGACACTATCAGCCTCGGCCACCATCTTCGAACCATTATTCTTGCTGGTAATCTGGTGTTCTATTCCAAATGATGTATTTCCAATATGCTTGATTCTGGTCTTGACATATATGGTGTCAGGGCAAACAACTGGAATCCGATAATTTGTATTGAAGTTTGCTAAAATAGGTCCTACACCACTTTTGACGTTTTTCGAATGGGTTATCGCGTTGGTATCAAGAATCTCATCCATTTTTAGACCATCGAGGTCCCAGATTTTGCAGAATAACTCGATTCGTGAGGTTTCACACCATTTAAGATAAATTATATTGTTGACATGCCCAAAAGCATCCATATCGCCCCATAGCACAGGTATCTCAGTCGTGACGGGCCAGTTTTTCTCAGTCATCTAGAAACTTTTTCCCCATCTGATAGAATGCATTGCCAACCAGCCATTGTCCTCCGTCCGCAATAAGCATATCACCAGTAATAACATCTGCCGCAGGTGAGCATAGATACAGGACCTGTTGAGCCATTTTTTCAGGAGTTGTAACCCCTCCAGTAGGGATATAGTCCTCGAACGTCTTTGCAGTATTCTCATCAATCATCAGATTTTGTTTGACATTGTCCGTCAAGACCACTCCTGGACACATGGCATTCACCCGAATATCATCATCGGCCCATTCCAGTGCTAGTGTCCTAGTCAGGTTCAAAACGCCTGCCTTAGCAGCCCCAGAATGTCCTACGAAAGGTGCTGCATTCCAGGAATAATTTGCAATTATGTTGACAATAGATGCTCCGTTCTTTGCTTTCCTAAGGAGTGGATAGCAAGCTTTTGAGACTCTGAAGGTCCCGTCTAGAACGATATCCACAACAGATCTCCAAGCATTCTCGCTCATGGCAGCTATAGGCGCAACAAAGTTTCCGGCGGCGTTGTTGACCAGAATATCCAGTTCCCCCCATTCCGAGCTTAGAAATCCAGCAACGTCTTCTACCGTCTCATTCTTCCTTACATCCATCGTCTTCCAGAGCAGTTTCTTATCAAATTTCTTTTTGGTTTCAGAGGCAGCCTCAGCTAATTTCTCTTCCTTTCTGGAGGCGATGAAAACCTCGGCTCCATGATTAAGAAAGGCTTGTGCAAACCCTAATCCCATTCCGGTGGCCCCCCCAGTTATGAATACTTTTTTTCCTTCGAAAAGATTATCCTTGAACACACTATTTTCAGGCATTTATTCAGACAACTCCTGAGAATTGGCTATTACTGTTAAAACCATCATCTGGCAATGACATCATTGTTTTCGATCCGGAACTGATTGTTATGGCTCTTGAAAGTGTTTCCGGCAGTATTCTTTCGAAGAAAAATCTCGCCAATATGATTTTGTGTTCATAATAATCATCTTTTTCTCTCTTTGAAAATGCCACTTTGAGCATTAGCAACCACATATATCCCATTGCTACAAGTCCGAACTGCCTAAGATAGTCAGTTGCAGCAGCTCCAATTTCATATGGATTGCCAAGACCTTTTTGAGCCATGTAGAGAGTTGTTTTTTGTAATCCTTTCAATGCTTTTGAGAAAGGTACAACAAATTCCTTCATATCAGTGTCTTCCTTATTCTGTTCTATAAAATCCAATGCTGGATGGAAGAATCTTCTCAATAGCCGACCCATATGTTGAGGCATCTTTCTACCTGCCAGATCCAAGGCTTGAATCCCGTTGGTCCCTTCCCAGATTGGTGCTATTCTGACGTCTCTGGAGAATTGTTCCATGCCATATTCTCTGATGTATCCATGTCCTCCATGGACTTGTAGCATGTCGTATGTTATCTCAACTCCGTAATCGGTCAATAATGCTTTGACTATAGGCGTCATCAATTCTACCAGGTCACCAGTTTCCTTTCTTACCTTCTCATCAGGATCCTTTTCTGACTTATCGATTGCGAACGCAGTCCAGCAGGCTAGCATTCTACCTGCATCAATCAAGGATTTTGACCTCATCAGCATTCTTCTAACGTCAGGATGAACAATCAGAGGATCGGCCTCCCCGTCAGGGTTCCTAGGCTCCTTCAGATCCCGCCCTTGAATCCTATCTTTGGCATAGGCAAGTCCGTTTTGGTATGCTATCTCGGACTGCCCCAGTCCTTGTAACCCTACAGCAATCCTTTCAGTGTTCATCATTGAGAACATAGCTGCAAGGCCGTCATGCGGCTCCCCTACTAGATAGCCTTCAGCATTCTCAAAACTCAGAACGCATGTTGGGGACCCATGTACTCCCATTTTTTCCTCAATTGAAACACATTTTACCTTATTTCTTTTTCCTAATGTTCCGTCCTTATTGACTATGAATTTTGGAACTATAAATAGGCTGATTCCTTTGACTCCCTTGGGTGAATCAGGCAGTCTTGCGAGAACCAAATGTATGATATTCTCTGACAGATTGTGTTCTCCGCATGAAATGAATATTTTCTGCCCGTTCAAATTATATGAATCACCTACGGGTTTAGCCGAGGTTCGAATAAGTCCCAAGTCTGTTCCAGAGTGTGCCTCGGTCAAACACATGGTTCCAAACCATTCTCCTGTCAGGAATCTTGGAAGGTAAGTTTCTTTCAATTCCTCGCTTCCATGGCTATATATGCAGTTATAGGCCCCTTTCGTAAGTCCCAGATAGATTCCTAGAGACATGTTAGTTGCGCATGATATTTCATCAGCAAAAACACTAAGTACATTTGGAAATTCCATTCCACCATACTTCTGATGTCCAAATAGGGTAGTCAGGCCAGATTCAATTAATATGTCTGTAGCCTTCTTCATACTTGGTGGTACGGTAACGTTTCCATTCTCGAATATAGCTCCTATCTCATCACCGTCCTTATTTGAAGGGAGCCAATGTTCTTCTGACATTTTCCCAAATTGGTCACTAATCATTTCGATCATGTCCCAGGTTGCTTCTTCGTAACCTTCATACCCTGTCAACTCCTTTTCCACATCCAGTACCTCACGTAAGATGAATTCATATTCGCGGTTAGGGGGTTTGTATTGGACCATTTTAATTCCTCAGTGGTTTTCCGGTTGTTAGCATATGTTCGACACGATCCATGGTTCCTTCCGTTTTCATCAGTTTGATTATACCTTTCCTTTCCATCTCAAGTATTCTATCATCTGATACGGTGTCAGTTGGATCAGTATCTCCACCACTCAGGATGTGTGACAGTTCTTTGGTAACAATTATGTCGTGTGGCGTTGCATGACCTGCTTTTACTAAATCATCAACCGCCAAATCAAGTGCAGCTTTGCCTGAGGGACCTGGCAGGAAGTGTTCATTCGGCAATGGAGCCTCATAATTCTCTACCATTTCAAGACATTTTGATTTTGCCTCGTACAGGACCCGTGCTCGATTCATGGTTATTTCATCTTCTTGTCTCAGGAAGTGTAATTCTTTTGCTTCTTGCGCACTTGTCGCTACTTTTGCAGTACCAACATTCTGAAATATTTTCATGATTGTTGCCATTGGTCCCCTCGGTTGTTTAGGGTCGTTATTCCATCTGGTAATCATTTCTTTACAGCCACCCCAAGCAGGAACAAGACCAACACCCACTTCGACTAACCCAATATAGCTTTCTGAATGAGCTTGTACCGCATCACAGGCGAGTAAGACCTCGCATCCTCCTCCGATTGCCAACCCCGAGGACGCTCCCACTACTGGGAAATCTCCATGCTTCAGCATCATGAATGCCATTTGTCCTCCAAACACAAACTTTTCTGCTTCTTCCCAAGCACCTACATTGGCAACAAAACTTGATAATCCTAAATTAGCCCCGGCTGAGAAGTTGCTCCCATCGTTTCCAATCACAACTCCCTTGTAATTCCCAGATTCGCATTGATCCGCAGCTTCACTTAATGCTTCCATAATTAGTGGATCCATAGAATTCATCTTGCTGTGGAATTCTGCCAGAATGATCTGGTCACCCATGTCCCATAAACTAGCAGATGGATTTCGGAATATTGGTTTTTGTCCGCGTTTCACATCTGTAGCGGTAAGATACCCCTCCGGTCGCCTGATTTTACTATATTTTCCGTCAGTTCCAAAATAGAGCACGTCCTTTCCTTTTTCCTCATAGAAATTACCCTCAGAGACTTTCTCCAATAATTCCGGAACGTTCATTCCTTCTTCAGATATTCTTGATGCAAACCATGAAGGTCCAAGATTGTCCAGCATCTCAAAGGGTCCTTTCTTCCAAAGGAATCCGTTTTTCATAGCTAGATCAACGTTTACAATAGTGTCTGTTATCTCAGGCACTAAAGAAGCCGCATACGTTAGGGTCTTGGAAAGGACCTTCCATGCATATTCGCCTCCTTTATCATCATATTCAACTAGACTTCTTAGTCCTTTTTTTGCGACCTTTATACTTTCTAGACTGACTTTAGAGGCTGTGTGATATTCACCTGTTTTTAGATTTCTAGCCTCCTTAACCTTCTTTCCTGAATCTGAATTCAAGCGATAGAATCCACCCTTTCCTTTTCGACCGGTGTAACCATCAGCAATCATATTGGACAGTATTTTTTCTATACCAAGTTCATTTTGTTCTTGTACACCAATATTGTACATGTCATTCTTTGGAAGATTGGATGACATGCTTTCTGTCACATGGGGAATCAGGTCCAGACCGACAACATCTCCTAAGGCAAAGATTCCAGTTTTTGGGGCTCCAATTGGCCTTCCCATGATTGCATCTGCTTCCTCCACAGTAAGTCCCATCCTCACGGCTTCAACCATTCCGATTAAGGTCCAGTAAGTTCCTATTCTGTTACCAATGAAACCTGGTGTGTCATTGCATATTACAACCTCTTTTCCAAGCTTAATGTCACAGAATTCGGTCACTGCATCTATTTTCTTTTTACTTACTTCTTTCCCGGCTACAATTTCCAATAGACGGAGGTATCTTGGTGGATTGAAAAAATGGGTTATAATAAAATCTGATGCAAATGCCTTTGACATTCCCTTAACCAGTTGGTTTCTCGGTATAGTGGAAGTATTTGAAGTAACAAGCGAGCCTTTTTTTCTGATCTTGTCGATCTTCTTGAAAACATCATGTTTGATTTCCAATTTTTCCAGTACAACTTCGATAATCAGATCCGCGTCATCGAGTGTATCAAGATGATCTTCTATGTTCCCAGTGGTGATAAGTTTTGAATTCTTGCGATGCATTAGTGGTGTTGGGCTTCCCATTCTGACTGGCTTCAGCATCTTCTGAACAGCAGTTTCGGTGATTATATTGCGATTTATAGCTCCTTCCGGAACAATATCCAATAAGGTTACAGGTAGGCCTGCGTTCGCTACATGGGCTGCAATACCACTTCCCATGACGCCAGCCCCGATTACAGCAACTTTCTCAATTTTCACTATATCATCAGGCCCTTTCAAGGATAGTTGCACATCCTTGCCCTCCACCAACACACATGGTTGATAGGGCATATCTTGCTCCGTTATTCTGGAGCAACGATGCAGCTTTTCCAGTTATTCGAGCCCCGCTGGCACCCAAAGGATGGCCCATTGCAAGCGCGCCACCATGGAGATTGAGCTTTGACATGTCTATCCCTAGTTCATCCACGCATGCCAGACTCTGAGCAGCAAACGCTTCGTTCATTTCAATAATGTCAATATCTTCTAGTTTCAAACCAGCCCTTTTCAGAGCTTTCTGTGAGGACAATACAGGTCCGATTCCCATGATTTCAGGACTGCATCCTGAAATTGCCATCCCTCGTATGTAGGCAAGCATTTTCAACTTGTTCGATTTCGCATAATCCTTTGAACAAACAATAACGGCTGCTGTACCATCTGTAAGAGGTGATGAAGTTCCTGCGGTAACAACACCTTCTTTGTCAAAGGCCGGCTTCAATTGGGCCATTGATTCTAGGGTGGTATCTGGCCTAATGCATCCGTCTTCACTTATGTCATTAACCGGGATAATCTCATCTTTGAATTCACCTTTTTCAATCGCCTTAGATGCCTTCTGATGACTTTCCAGAGCCATTTGTTCTTGCCTTTCTCTTGATATCGAATATTTCTTTGCCAGATTCTCAGCAGTGTGCCCCATACCAATGTAAGCATCTATGTCCACTAGGCTTGGATTAAGCATAGGATTGAAACCAGGCATTGGGACTCTGGTCATCGATTCGACACCACCTGCAATGAACAGTTCCCCGGCACCTGAGTGTATCGCTCCAGCAGCTTGATGAATGGCCTGCATAGATGAAGCGCAGAATCTATTCACTGTAACACCACCAACACTTTTTGGAAGTTCAGTCAGAAATACAACATTCCGTGCTAGATTCATTCCTTGTTCCGCTTCGGGAAAGGCGCAACCCAGAATCAGATCTTCGACATCTTCTTTTTTCACACCTGTCTTTTCGAGAAGACCCTTAATCACTTCAGCTGCTAAGTCATCCGGTCTCGTTTTGCTTAATTGGCCTTTTTTGGCAGGAGTAAAGGCAGAGCGTGCATAACCACAAATTACCACTTCAGTCATCCTAATCAGCACAATAAGTAGTATTACTATATAAAGGTAGGACTAAGCGTCTAAAATATAAAACATTTATATACTAATACTCAAATCTATTTTGGATGGCAGAATCTAAGCAACATCAAAAAGGGAGTACCGAGAAACAGATCTTGGTACTCAAGAAGTTAGGTTTTTCAGATGATGAGGCCCGGATTTATCATGTACTTCTAGTTTCCAAGGAGTCTACTGTTGGGGAGATAAGCCGATCCATAAATTTTTCCAGAGCCAAGATTTATGGCATAATAGATAATTTGTTATCAGAAGGCATAGTTGTCGAAGGTAATAAGCACCCTAAATCCTACTATCCGGTAGATCCCATGGAAATAGCTGAAGGAAGGTTAAAGGCCATGGAATCAGCCTCCCTGTCAGTGGAATCTGACCTATCACCATTGTATCAGTCGAAACCTGTCGATTATCTGGAAACATTGACAGTCAAGGATATGGAGATATTCTCTCAAGTGATCTCAATGTGTGAACGGGCTGATGCGTCTATAGATGTCATTGCTTCGATTCTCCCTTCTGAGATGCCAAGGAATGTTTGTCGGGCTTTTTCTGATGCGAGTGGAAGGGGTGTTGAAGTCCGGATGTTGTTCCCTAAGAAGGAAACGATGCTTGACTTATCCCGTTTAGAAGGATTTTTTGAAATAAGATTGGCCCCCACTATGCCAGCAGCAGGTATGATATTAGTGGACGAAAAGGAATTTTGTGTGGGTGGTCTAGATGTTCCCGATTCAAACAATATGCTTTTGGGGATGTGGATGAATCAGCCAGAGTTAGCTAGACTTGCCAAATTGATTTTTGACAATATTTACGAATCCTCTGAGATATACGAGAGTTAATTTTTGAGTTGTGTTAAAGCCTTTTACAACCCAGGTATATTTTCAATTCCAGGCAGTGTTCCGAATACATAATAATAGATAATTGCAGCAATCCCATAGAAGAAGATAAAGATTTTCAGGTATCTCATGCCTGCCCTAAATATGAATCCCCAAGTAGAGATATCATCTTTCGGTTTCGCATCGGCGTTCGCGAATGGATCCTTGTCCTTGATATCTATTCTAACCACGGTTCTGTAATTTTAGTGTGGATTAAACATTATGCCTATCGTAAGGACATAACAATATTAATTCGGTCTTGATGCTCAGAATATGAGTTCTCATCCTGTCAATGAGCCCATTCTAAACTATGCACCTGGTAGCGAAGAAAGGAAAGTGCTTAAGGAAGAAATTGATAGACAAATGTCAGAAGTGATTGAGATTCCTTGTATAGTAAATGGTAAAGAAATTTACACCAATAACACAGTAACTCAGGTTATTCCACACAACCATGGTCATATTCTGGCTAATGTTCATCTTGCAGGACGTTCGGAGATGGAGTCAGCTTGTACCTCGGCGGTTAAGGCCCAATCCGAATGGATTGATATGGGGCTGGAGGGCCGGGCATCTATCTTTGAGAGATGTGCAGATCTTTTAGCAGGTGATTGGAGAATGAAAGTGAATGCAGCTACTATGCTCAATCAGAGTAAGACTGTATTCCAGGCCGAGATTGACGCAGCATGTGAGTTGATAGATTTCTGGAGGTTCAATGCGTATTATACGAGACAGTTTCATGATCAATTTCAACCACTTGTCTCTCCTGAGGGTATTGCTAATACAACCGAGATACGGCCTCTAGAAGGTTTTGTACTGGCTATAACACCCTTCAATTTTAGCAGTATAGCCGGTAATCTTCCTAGTGCTCCGGCATTAGTTGGTTGTACAGCTCTATGGAAGCCAAGTCGAAATTCATATTATTCAAATTATATGCTGATGCTTCTGATGATGGAAGCAGGTTTACCTCCTGGTGTTATCAATTTCTTGCCAGGTTCTGGTGCAGAGATAACGGAGGTTGCACTTTCCAATCCCGATTTTGCAGGAGTTCACTTCACAGGTTCCACGGCAGTTTTTCAGGGGCTATGGCAGCGTGTTGCTGAAGCCCTGCCCGGTCTGAAGGGATATCCACGTGTTGTCGGAGAAACTGGTGGGAAGGATTTTGTGGTTGCCCATCCAGATTGTGATCGACAGGGACTTCTGGTAGCATTGTTGAGAGGAGCATTCGAATACCAGGGACAAAAATGTTCTGCGGCCAGTAGGGCTTACATTCCTAAATCAGTGTGGGGTGCAATTAATGAAGATCTAATATCCGAGATCAAGAAAATCAAAATGGGCGATTGCAGTGATTTTAGTAATTTCATGACAGCCGTAATTGACAAGAGAGCATTTGAGAAGATTACAGGGTATATTGGTCGAGCCATGAAGAGGGACTGCTGTGAGATAGTTGTTGGGGGTGGAAGCGATGATAGTACTGGATGGTTCATCGAACCTACAATTATTGTGACTAAGAACCCACAGTCAGAATCCATGGTCCAAGAAATATTTGGCCCCGTCCTGACAGTTTATGTCTATGAGGATAATGATTTCGAAGATGTCTTAGAACTGTGCGACAAGGCGTCTCCTTATGCATTGACAGGTTCCATTTTTGCGACCAGCGAAGAAAATATTCAGAAAGCTTATGAGGCTCTCAGATTTACAGCAGGTAATTTTTACATCAATGACAAACCTACTGGAGCAGTGGTAGGTCAGCAACCGTTTGGAGGCGCTCGGGCATCGGGAACCAATGACAAGGCCGGAGGTCCATTGAATCTTTTGAGGTGGATATCGCCACGATCTGTGAAGCGCGCCAACATTCCCTTCCATGACTGGACCTATCCATTTATGGATAAAGATTAGAATAATCTGGTGGGCCCGACCGGATTTGAACCGGTGACCTCCCGATTATCAGTCGGGTGCTCTAACCAGGCTAAGCCACGGGCCCGAGGTTTTGCTACCAGACTAGGGAATTTAAGAATGCACGTTATTTTTTTAGAAAATGCATTCAAAATAGGTGTAATGGTGACCCTATTTTTTTATAGGGGTTTTGAAGTGGGAAATGGTCGTTATTTTAGACATGTCACGCAACGATTTATTGGTTAAGATTAAGCAGGCCGAACAAACTGCTGAAAGTTCCTTGGAAGGAGCAGAGAAAGAACGTAGTGAAACACTTCGGAATGCTGAGACTAAAGGCCATTCTGTTATCGTCGATGCGAGAAGCAAGGCAGAGGCTAAAGCTTCTAAAGATCTTGATAAGGCAAAAAAGGATATTTCCAAGAAGAAGGACAAGTTGCTGAAAGAAGGCATGACTGACATCAAGAAGATGCAGTCCCAAGCAAGCAAGAAAAGTGGGAAGGCAGCAGATAATTTCGTGAAGACGTTTTTGGAGTCAGTTGATGCTTAAGCCTGAACCAATGACCAAAGTAGTCATTTGTGGCCTGAATCAGGATTTATCAGGGGTTTCTCATATTCTGTCCCAGAAGCGCTTGGTCCACTTGGAGGATTATGGTGGTGAAGATGAGGGTTTCTCAGCTGGCACCACTTTGGATTATGGGGCCAAGGTTTCAGAATATCTAGTTAGGATAAGATCACTGATCAAGATTCTTGATATAGATGCAGGTTCACCAGTAGGCATTAAAAATGCAGATTCCGTTGAAGAGGAAGTCTTTGAAAAGCTGGATGATCTGGAAAAGAATATATTGGCGATTCATGGAAATCACCGAGATTCAACACAAAAGTTGAAAGACGGGATGAGTCGTTTAGAGTCACTGGAGCAATTTGAACCCCTGGGTATCAATCTTGAGTCTTTTTCGGGCTTCAAGAGTATGAGCGTTTTCACAGGAACATTATCTTCCAAGACTGAGATTTCAATACATAATGCTGAAATTATACGTGAAGATGATATAATCGCAGTTTTTGTTCCAGTTGATGACCATGAAGAGGTCGAACAACAATTGATAAAGGCTGGTTTTAAGAGCCTTGATTCTCCAATTGGTGAAGGAATAATAAGTGATGTGATGGTTGCGCTTGAATCCGAGATGCAAAATCTGGAAGGAGAAGTTGAGGCTTTGGAACATGAATTAGAAGCCTTGAACAAACGCCATGGGCAATGGTTGGTCGTAGCCGAGGAACATTTTGCTGCCCAATCCGAGAAATCCAGTTTACCTCTCAAACTTGCCTTGAGCAAAAATGCATTTGTTCTGGATGGCTGGGTTCCCGAAAAAGATTGTGAAGGATTGGAAACTTCATTGGATGGCCTGAATGTGGATATTCAGTTAGAATCCTCTGATGATGAACCACCTGTGAAATTGGATAATCCACCCGTGGTTCGTCCATTCGAGTTCTTCACCAAACTTTATGGAATACCCAAACATCGTGAATTGGATCCTTCATTGCTTCTTTTCTTTGGTTATCCTTTGTTCTTTGGATTAATGATTGGAGATTTAGGCTATGGTTTCTGTTATTTCTTGTTAGGACACTTTCTAGTAACAAGATACAGTCACAGTGACGAATTACTAAATCTTGGAAAAATCATTCGAACTGCCGGTCTTTCTGCGTTCTTCTTTGGTACAGTTCTTTTCGCAGAGGCCTTTGGATTTGAGATAAAAGCCTTAGGTCATGATTATGTTCTTCACAAGTCTGATTCAGCTGATGTTGGTTTCTTCCTCCTTGCCACAGGTGGAATTGGTCTGTTTTATGTCACTCTTGGATTGGCTATGGGTTTCTACAATGCACTGAATATGCATGATCTCAAGCATGCAGTTCAGGAGAAATTATCATGGATCATGATACTTTGGGGCGGTTTACTATTCATTCCTCCATCGTTATTTGGAAATCATCTTTTGGGTTCTCGCCTTGGATTATCTGAGGATATTGAATTATGGGGAGGTTTAGCTGCCTTTCTGATTGGGCTTGCACTGGCGGTTTCTGCAGAGGGTATTGTAGCTCTAGTTGAGATTCCCTCTGTATTTGTTCAAGTAATTTCTTATGTTCGAATTGCAGCTCTGGGAGTTGCAGATTATGGACTGGCCCATGCTTTCAACGGCATGGCTTTTGATATTGGATTTTCAGGTATTAGCATTATTCCAGCCTTGCTAATACTATTAGTAGGACAAATGGTGGTTTTCACTCTGGGCCTGATTGGTTCAGGAATAAACTCCTTGCGTCTTCAGTACGTCGAATGTTTCCCCAAATTCTTTGTTGGAGGGGGAACAGATTACACTCCTTTCGGGTACACCCGAAAATACACACACGAAACGGAGGCAACAGTATGAACAGAAAAACGAATCTATACGTTTTGGCAGCAATGCTTTTTGTAGCATTGTTAGCCACGCCAGCAGTATCTGCAACCAGTCATGAGACTGAAACAACCGCAGACGGAGACAATGAAAACACAGTAGACGCATCTAAGAACACCGCATATGGATATATGGCAATTGGAGCCGGTCTTGCTATTGGTTTAGCAGGAATTGGTACTGGTATAGCACAATCCCATACGGGGGCGGCTGCAGTAGGTGCAGTAGCTGAAGATCGAGGCAATTTTGCCAACAGTTTGATCTTTATTGCTATACCTGAGACTGTCGTTATCCTTGGTTTTGTTATTGCGAACCAGATTATGGGCCTAATAGATTTATCAGGCCACTGAGATGGCGCTCCAGAAAATTCTGAGTCAGGTTGAAAAAGCTGGCCAGAAACAGGTAGAGGATATACGCAAATCCACAAATTCTGAGGTGGAATCCAGACTATCTGAGGCTCGCAAGAAAGGTAAGATAATTGCTGCGGAGATAGCAAACGAGGCCAAACGGCAGATAGAACAATTGGAACAACAGGAAATCCCGGCAGCAGAGTTAGAGGTGAAACGTAACAGACTGGATGCTCAACGCCGAGCGTTGGAAGAAACCAGACAGAAAGTACACACTAAACTTGTAAAACTAGGAAAGTCAGATCTTGAAAAAGTATACAAGAAACTGGTATCCAATCTTCCCAAAGATGGTACGCTGCACTGTCGCAAGGAAGACGCAGCCTTGGTCGGTAAGTTAACATCAACAAAAATGGGAACTTCCATAAGTGAACCCGGTTTTATTATCGAGACTAAGGACTATCGTTTGGATTTCAGATTTAGCACTTTAGTAGAGAAGGTTTGGCAAGATAATCTTCCAGTGGTCAGTGAGGAACTTTTCGGTAAATGAGTAACTACGCCTACGCTGCAACTAGGGTAAGGGCACGACGTTCGCGTTTACTTGGCCCTGAAAGTTACAACCAACTCTTGAATATGGAATTCTCAGAGATTGCACGATATATTCAGGATTTGGAATACAGGCGTGAGATTGACAAATACGGTGCTTCTTTGCGAGGAGCTGATTTACTTGAAACAGCTTTGTTGGATAATCGTTCAACCGAGATTGGTGAAGTGATTGGTTTTTGTACTGGAGAGCTAAGAAAGGGTGTTGGAGCCTATGCAGAACGTTATCATGTACGTGGTATCAAAGTTTTACTGCGTGGAATCTTTGACGGTGTATCTTCAGATGAGTTGCTACGGCAAGTCTCGCCTATGACAGAGCGTGAACGTGAACTTTACACACGCCTCGCATCATCAGACAGCGTTGATGCCGCAGTAGAACAATTAGAGGGAACACAGTATTATGAGGTTCTTCAGGAGGCTCTGGAAAAAAGGAAGACAGATAGCCTTCAGCCCCTTGAAGATGCACTTGACAAGGCGTATTATCAGGATCTGGTTGCCAATCTCCCTTCTAGTGGGGCGGCAGACAGAGTTTACCGAGGATTCGTTCAGCTTCAGATTGATGTTGCTAATTTGAAGACAATTATGAGATTGAGGCATCGTGGCGTGGGTGGTCACGGAGAATTGTTAATCTCAGGAGGTAATCTTGATGAATCATTATTGGGGGCAACAAATAGTGTGGCAGATATTTTACCCGTCATTGAAGGAACTGCCTATCAGGAAGTTCTACAACCGATATTGGAAGATTTCGAAGACAATGGTTTGAACAAAGTGATACAGGCTTTGGAAAATCATGTGTCTGCGGCATCTAGGCGTTATTCCTACTTGTATCCGCTATCTATTCTACCGATTCTGGATTATTTACTTAGAAAGGAGAAAGAAGTTAGGAATCTGCGAACAATTGTTCGTGGCAAGGATCTGGAGTTGTCTAACGAACAGATCGAGGAGATAATGGTGGTATAATGGAGATAGGGGTGATTGGTAGAGGCATGTTTACTACAGGATTCCGTCTTGTGGGGGTTCACAAGTGGTTTAGTGTAGACGATGAGACTACTTCCGAAAAGGCCGTTAACCTGGCTTTGGAGGATAAAGAGATAGGTGTTTTAGTGATTCATGACACCGAATGGCAGGAACTGGAGGACAAAACTCAGGCTAAATTGAGTAATAGTGTACATCCTACAGTAATTGCGATCGGTTCAGAAGTTGATGACACCTTGAGAGAGCGAATAAGAACAGCTGTAGGAGTTGATTTATGGAAGTAAAAGCAAAAGGCGAAATATTTCGGGTTTCCGGCCCGGTCGTGACTGCCGAGGGAATTTCCCCTCGAATGTATGACGTGGTACTAGTAGGCCACGAGAAGTTGATGGGTGAAGTCATACGTCTGGAAGGGGAGAAATCCACAATTCAGGTGTATGAGGATACATCAGGCATAATGCCCGGTGAACCTGTTGAGAACACAGGAGCCTCGCTGTCAGTAGAGCTGGGACCTGGTCTTCTCAGATCAATTTATGATGGAATTCAGAGACCTTTGCCGGTTCTGCAAGACAGTATGGGTGATTATATTCTCAGAGGAGTTACAGCACCTGGTCTTGACCACACCGTAAAATGGGATTTCAAGGCTACTTCTAAAGCTGGTGATGAAGTCAATGGCGGAGACATCCTGGGAACTGTTCAGGAGACTCCAACTATAGTACACAAAATATTGGTCCCTCCCAAAGTTAGTGGAAAGATCAAGAGCATAAAGAAAGGAAAATACACAGTTGATGATGTAATAGGTACGCTTGAAGATGGAACTAAATTGCAATTAATGCACAAATGGCCAGTTCGTGAACCACGGCCATTTTCTAGAAAACATCCGCCAGATATACCCTTAGTTACAGGAACCAGAACTTTGGATGGTCTATTTCCAATAGCTAAAGGTGGTACGGCAGCAATTCCAGGTGGTTTTGGTACTGGCAAGACAGTTACTCAGCAGACTCTGGCCAAGTGGTCAGATGCACAAGTTGTGGTCTATGTAGGATGTGGTGAGAGAGGCAATGAGATGACGGAAGTTCTAACTGAATTCCCTCATCTGAAGGACCCCAAGACTGGTGGACCCTTGATGGACCGGACGGTTCTTATCGCGAATACTTCAAACATGCCTGTGGCAGCTAGAGAGGCCTCGGTTTACACCGGCATCACTCTGGCTGAATATTACCGTGATCAAGGATATGATGTTTCTCTGATGGCGGATTCAACATCAAGGTGGGCTGAGGCTATGCGTGAAATTTCCTCAAGACTTGAGGAAATGCCAGGTGAAGAAGGATATCCAGCATATCTGGCTTCCCGACTCTCTGAATTCTATGAGAGAGCTGGTAGAGTTGAAACCATGGCTGGAGACGACGGTTCTGTAACAGTAATTGGTGCAGTTTCACCTGCAGGTGGGGATTTCTCGGAACCGGTTACGCAGAATACCCTTCGGATAGTCAAGGTATTCTGGGCTCTGGATTCCAAATTGGCACAGAAGAGACACTTTCCGGCTATTAACTGGTTAACAAGTTATTCACTATACAATCGGGTCTTAGGTGACTGGTATAGCGAAAACGCATCCAAAAAATGGGGTGATAATATTGCAACCACAATGGCCGTATTACAGGAAGAGGCTGAACTTCAGGAAATCGTACAATTGGTTGGTTCCGATGCACTTCCTGAGGATCAACAGCTTACGTTGGAAGTGGCTCGGTTGTTAAGAGAATTCTACTTACAGCAAAATGCTTTTCACGATGTAGATACTTACTGCAAGATTAATGTTCAAGCTGAGTTTTTGGATGTGATATTGTATTACAAAGAATTAGCAGAGGCAGCCCTTGCATCAGGGATTTCAGTTCCCAATCTAACTAGTATTCCAGTATTGGAAGAACTCGGCCGTTCTAAGTTTGAAGAGGATTTCAATGATTTGTTACCAAAGTTGAGAAAGCGAATCAAAAATGAAATATCCGGATTAAAGGAGGACTAAAATGCAAAAAGAGTACAAAACAATAAGTGAGATTGCTGGGCCCTTGGTCTTTGTTGAGAAGACGGAACCAGTAGGATATGGTGAATTAGTACAGATCGCAATGCCCGACGGTTCAACCAAGAGAGGACAAGTACTTGACACTTCAAAAGATATAGTTGTGGTACAGGTCTTTGAGGGTACATCTGGTATTGATCGAGCGTCTGGCGTAAAGTTCTTGGGTGAAACAATCAAACTCTCGGTTTCAAAAGAAATGCTTGGACGTATTCTTAATGGGGCTGGAGAGCCAATAGATGGTGGTGCGCCAATTGTCCCAGAAAAAAGGAGTGAGATTATTGGAGCTGCTATCAATCCTTACTCTCGAGCTTCTCCAGAGGAATTCATCCAGACAGGGATATCGACTATAGATGGTTTGAACACTCTGGTTATGGGTCAAAAGTTGCCTATTTTCTCAGGTTCAGGACTACCTCATAATGACATTGCATTACAAATTGCAAGACAGGCTAAGACTTTGGGAAGCGATCGTGAATTTGCGGTTGTCTTTGCAGCAATGGGGATAACTAATGAAGAAGCACACTATTTTATGTCTGATTTCGAGCGTACTGGTGCCCTTTCACGAGCCGTCGTACTTATGAATCTAGCAAGTGATCCTGCTGTAGAGCGATTAATCACACCCCGTATGGCTTTGACCGCGGCAGAATACCTTGCGTTTGAGCATGGATATGATATTCTGGTTATTCTAACAGATATGACAAATTATTGTGAGGCTCTGCGACAGATTGGGGCGGCTCGTGAAGAGGTTCCTGGTAGACGTGGTTATCCGGGTTACATGTACACCGATCTTGCCCAGAATTACGAAAGAGCTGGTTTGATTAAGGGGAAGGCAGGTTCTGTGACACAGGTACCTATTTTGACAATGCCTGGTGATGATATTACACACCCAATTCCAGATTTGACAGGTTATATTACGGAAGGACAGATTGTGGTTTCAAGAGAATTGCATCGGAAGGGGATTTATCCCCCCATCTTTGTCTTACCTTCTTTGTCACGTTTGATGAATGCAGGTATTGGAGAAGGCCAGACTAGGGAAGATCATAAACAATTGAGTGACCAGCTTTATGCAGCTTATGCAGAGGGTGTGGACCTAAGAGGTCTGGTTGCAATTGTTGGTAAAGAAGCTCTCTCTGAAAGAGATCAGAGACTATTAGAATTTGGAGATGACTTCGAGAATCGCTTTGTTAGACAGGGTCGTGAAAATGACAGACATATAGGAGATGATACCCTTGAACTTGGTTGGGATATGATAAGTGCTCTACCTGAGTCAGCTCTTACTAGGATTGACAAGAAAATAATGAGTCAGTATCACCCAGCTTACCGCGATAAAAGCAAAAAATGAGTATAGCAGACGTTAAACCCACACGCTCAGAACTTATAGCCACCCGGAGACGTATCAAACTCTCTATAAGTGGACACAAGTTGCTTAAAATGAAACGAGACGGTCTGATTATCGAATTTTTCGAGCTTCTTCCTAAAGTTAAGGACATGCGTTCTCAATTGGTTAAGCTTTACACAGTGGCAGACAAAAAGCTGGCTGTGGCAATGGTAGCTGACGGTAAGAGTGCTCTAAAGTCGGCAGCGAATTGTGTTCGCACACCTCCCCAAGTTGAATTAAGTGAGAATAACATCATGGGTGTTGTGGTCCCCAAGATCAAAGTTTCTACTATAGAAAAATCTGTTGAAGAGCGAGGATATGGTTTGATTGGCACATCAGTTCGAATTGATGAATCGGTACACGCTTTTGAAAAACTAGCAGAAAAGGTTCTGGAGGCTGCGGAACTAGAGACTACCATGAAAAAACTTTTAGATGAGATAGAGTCCACTAAGCGTAGAGTCAATGCTCTGGAATTCAAGGTCATACCCCAGCTCGAGGAAGTTGCGGCTTACATTACCCTACGTCTGGAAGAATTGGAAAGGGAAAACGTCTTCAGGTTGAAACGTATAAAGGCCTAATGCTAAAATCTCCATTTGAATGGCTACAAGAACAGTTTGACGATTCAGAAAAGCGAGAGAGGCTGTTCAAAGTAGTGGCGATAATCTCACAGGGAATGCTCTTCTTGGGTATTATCTTGATAATATGGATATTACAGGACGATTTACGCTCTGTTTTAGGATCCTAGAGTTATTCTTTCATTTTCGTATAGCCACATTTACCACACGAGGAACGGTTGTTGTGCTCGGCTAGGAAGACTCCAGGTTCACATTCTGGACAGAATTCTCTCTTCCTTTTCAATTTTCCATCGGATATATCATATTGTTCGATCTTACCCATTATTCAGATTTTTCCTCTTCAACCGGAGTTTCTTTTTCAGTAGCTTCCCCTTGTGTTGCCTCTTCAGTAGTTTCCTTTTGGGCTGTTTTTTCAACAGGTTCGTTTTCCTCTTTCACCTTTTCATCTTTCTTGGTCTTTTTAGCTTTTGGAGGTTTTTTCTCCGAAGGCTTTTGTCTGGCTATTGAAGGTTTTGTTTCTATTCTATTCAGGGCTTCAATATTTGTATAAATCTTAGCATATCCCTGTGTTTCCGTTTTACCGTATTTATTTTTCAGGTGGTCTATAACAACCAGGTCCTTCTTGGCTTTAAGTTGTTCAGATAAACTCTGAATAACTTCCTTTCTCTTCGGAGTTCCTTTATTTTCGTGTCTAATGACTATCTGAACCTCCTGTCTATGCAGGAGTGGGTTATCATTCTTTTCTGCTATTTCCAATTCCATTTATTTCACCAGCATGCGTTCCAAGAAGCTATCTGCTCTCTTTTTAGAACGTTGATTTACATCAACTACTACCATACCTTTGTCGGGCATCCCATAAATTACCTTCGCTCCCAAGTTTGCTAGACTTATTGCTGCCAAAGTTGCTAAATCCTCTTCACCTTCAACAATGATTCTGGTTTTTACATTATCCGAAATTGCAGTCTCAATAGCGTTCCATAACTCATTTGAGATAGTTCCAGCATTATTATTGACATTAACGATTTTCTCTCCAATTTGGTCCATTGTACTCCTTTGTTCTACTGATAAAGGGCTGTCCCTTTTGGTCTTGTAATCAATTATGCTGAGATTTGGCATCCTTACTTGTTCATTGATCTTTATTGTACAAATGTCACCTATCGTGATAATATATTTAGCATTCAGTCCAGCAGGTGCGTTTTGATATATTCTGTTAGTCGTGTCTTTCAATTCCTGAGCCATCTCAGGCCTCAGCTTGTACATTTAGCGTACACGCAAGGCATAGCGACCAGGCGTTTGTATACCCATTTCTTGGGCTATACCTGAATTCTCAGGATTCAGTATCTCGACATATCCTTGCCATTCCCTTGATACTTCGGCTTCAGGGCATCTAGGACATGCTTTTTCATCCAATATCAAATGACATTCCTTGCAAGCGAAATCACTCATTATTCACCACCTGCAGCTGCTTTGTTTTGATCTTCTACAATCCATTCATGTTTCCCCAATCCGGGCTGTCTCATAGTTAAACCAATTTTGGATTCGCGTGGGGAGACCTCGTTGAGTGAGATGGTTACTATTCGTGCCCTAACTTTGTCTCCAACTCGAAGTTCTCTCTTTGTCTCCTTACCAATTAATCTCTGATTCCCTACATCTGTGTTTATGTGGTCATCCTGTACCTGCGATACGTGTAGAAGTCCATCCAATGGTCCAAATCTGATGAAAGCACCATATTCGGTTATCTGGTCTACTACACCCTCTATTATTTCCTGTATCCTTACGTCGAATAATAACATATCCATTCGAACCGGTTGATACACTGCACCATCACCATGTACGACCCTGCTATCTCCTATAAGTTCGAGATTGGTTATCAGTACTACCAATTTCTGGTCAGATCCCATTCTCCCCTCAAAAGCTTGATGGGCCAATTCCATGGTTACTTTGCTGATGTCTTCATCCAGTCGGTCAGGGGGGATGCGAACCATGTCATTTCGTGTGTGTAAGTAGTACATTATTCTGTGCAGTAGCACCCTCTATAAACGAACTTCTCAAATACCAGTTAGTACCAAATTAACCACAGACCTTAATTTGATTAAAATATTGGGACTCGGCCCTGTTGTATCCTCTCTGCTCCTAGGCAACCAGATATTGTGGTTGCTAACTAGAGTAGCACAAGGGCGAATGCAGTATTGATTCAAATATGATTATTCAGAATAATCCGTTAAGCCAGCCAGATCCGAGTGTTCCAGCGATGACAACTGAAACGATTGACATCAACTTGATTAGAATGTTTAGTGAAGGCCCGCTTGTATCCTTGAATGGGTCACCGATTGTATCACCAACGATTGCTGCGTTGTGAGCATCGTCTCCTTTCTCAGCACCATCAATTTCACCTTGCTCTATTGCTTTCTTGGCGTTATCCCAAGCACCACCAGCGTTGGCCATAAAGAGAGCCATTAGAACACCGGTTGCTGTTGCACCTGCCAGCATTCCCCCAAGAGCTGATGCGCCAAGGAGGAAACCAACTATAACTGGACTTGAAATTGCAACTACTCCTGGAGCTATCATCTCTCGTAGAGCGGCCTTAGTGGAAATGTCAACACAAGTAGCACTGTCAGGCTCAACTCCCTCTCTCCCCTCAAGAAGTCCATCAATTTCTTTGAATTGACGGCGGATTTCCTTAATCATCTCTTCAGCCGCTCGCCCGACAGATTTCATGGTCATCGAAGCAACCACGAATGGCAGAGCGCCGCCAATTAGTAAGCCGATGACTACCATTGGCTCAGATAGCGACAAATCTGCTGCAGTTAGTCCAGCACTAGTCTGAAAAGCCGCAAACAGAGCAAGCGCAGTTAGAGCAGCACTACCAATTGCGAATCCCTTACCGATTGCAGCAGTTGTGTTTCCGATAGAATCCAAACCATCAGTAATTTCACGTACATCATCTCCAAGACCCGACATTTCGGAAATACCACCGGCATTGTCAGCAACTGGACCGTAGGCATCCACAGTCATTGTTACCCCGACTGTTGCGAGCATTCCCATTGCAGCCATTGCAATTCCATAAAGTCCTGCAACACCACCACCCATGACGACATTTGCGCCAAAAATACCACCAGCAATCAACACTACAGGCACAAAGACGGATTGCATTCCAACTGCTAATCCTGCGATTGCGTTTGTTGCGCTACCAGTCTTAGAAGCCTCTCCAATGAAAGGAATTGCCTTCACTTGAACACCAAAGACAGGCTCAATTCCAGTGTAATACTCTGTAACGAGTCCAATCATAATACCAACAAAGGTACCGATAGCTACAGCCCAAATTGGAGTGACAGGTAGGTCTAGGTATCCTAGTGTGAAGTATCCGCCAACTAAGAACAACCCGGCGCCGATGAATGTAGTATTACGCAAAGCCGCAGCTGCATCCATGTTCTTCATTACAGTCATTGAGAATACACCAATGATTGAAGAGATGTATCCAACAATTGCCAATACGATTGGCAACATTAGGTAGCCTTCACCAAGAATATCTGGATTCGCTGCCGCAATTATCATGGCTGCAATGATTGAGCCGACAAACGACTCAAAGATGTCAGCACCCATTCCTGCTACATCACCAACATTGTCGCCAACATTATCAGCAATTACACCAGGGTTTCTTGGATCATCCTCAGGAATACCAGCCTCAACCTTTCCGACAAGGTCTGCACCTACGTCAGCAGCCTTGGTGTAGATTCCACCACCTACGCGTGCGAATAGTGCGATGCTCGAAGCACCCATTCCAAAGCCAGCAATGTTTCCTACTGTGAGGAAATCAGTTTCTGTAAAATAATACATTAAAGAAATTCCAGCAAGACCAAGACCACCAACTGCCAATCCCATGACTGCCCCACCATTGTAAGCAGTCTGTAGAGCTGCAGCCTGACCTCCATCTGCAGCAGCCTGTGCTGTGCGTCCATTAGCTGCTGTTGCCGATTTCATGCCGCTGAATCCAGCCGCAACTGATGCCAAAGCACCGATGATGAATGCAACCATGGTATGAACTCCAAGGTCATCGTTTGCTCTACCACCTGCATATAATAGTCCAGCAACGACAACTACGAATACTGCTAACATTCTGTATTCAGCGTACAAAAAGGCCATTGCTCCATCTTGGATACGTTGGGTGATTTTTGCCACAGTTTCGTTCTCAATTTTGATTGAGTCAACCATCTTGTACAACATTGCTGCAATCAGTAAACCAACAATTCCAGTTCCTATTCCAATCAATCCTACTTGTGTTCCATCCATTTATTGCACCTCTTGTATTGGTTCTAGACAACTAAAACAACACAAGCTCTCTGAGATTTTAGTACCGACTATATAAGACTGATGGAGACGAATTTATTTTGCTCTTCCGTAGACAAATCCACCAATCAGACCAAAGCCGAGCATTACGACTAGGACCGCATATAGTCCAATATCCCACCATGTTCCGAATTTTATTCCCCAGCCAATCCAAAAAGCCAAGGCCAAGGGTATCAAGAAGTAGTAGAACCCTGCAGTTACTTTTTCTTGGTCAGGTAGATTTTCTAGATTCAAATTTTCACCATCACCATGTCTTTGACAGAGCGGACTGTTTCAAAAGGAATATTTAACATGTTCTCCGAATCAACCTCATAACCTTCAGGTATTTCCCCTTCCGAGGAGATAACCAGAGTTTTCAGTTCCCCAGTTGTAGAATCTAGGATGACGTTGGTTATGTGCCCTAAACGCTCACCTGAGACAGTGGTTACCTGCTTATCCTTCAAATCTGATAGTCTTATTTCCATTTTACATATAGAGATCGGTCTCACTACGCCTTTCGTCCCTTCGTGAGCGAGATCTCAGTTTCTTGCCTATTTCTGTATAGTATTTTACGGTATCCTCAGTAATGGATGGTACAACCAGTTCTAGAGCTTCCTCGAAATGCTTCATTGTTACTTCCTTGGCTTTGTGATCTTTTCGAAGGGCCAGAATGGCAGCTTCTCTGACGACCCCTTCAATGTCAGCTCCGGTATATCCTACCATTTTTTTGGCTAGAATACCTAATTTTACATTCTTTAAAGGCATTGATTTAGTGTGTATCTCCAAGATTTTCTCCCGGGCATCCTCATCAGGTTCGCCAACCAGTATCATTCTATCAAATCTCCCGGGCCTGAGTAAAGCTGGATCTATAATTTCAGGTCTGTTCGTCGCTCCAATGGTTATTACCCCTTCCAGATTTTCAAGACCGTCCATACTGGTCAATAATTGATCCACAAGCCTATCTGATACATTATTATCTCCTCCAGTTCCTCTTGTGGGTGCAAGCGCATCCAATTCATCCAAGAAGACTATGCAAGGTGAAACCTGTTTTGCCTTTCTGAAGACTTCCCTCAGCTTCTTTTCAGATTCACCAACCCATTTGGACATAACTTCCGGTCCTTTGATTGCGATGAAATTGGCAGCGGATTCTGTGGCAACGGCCTTTGCGATTAAGGTCTTTCCAGTCCCTGGAGGGCCATAAAGAATCATTCCACGCGGAGGTTTAATTCCCAATCTCTCAAAACCCTCAGGATTTGTCAGAGGCCATTCTACGGTTTCCTTGAGTCGCTGTTTGACATCTTCTAGTCCACCTACCTCATCCCATTCCACTCTTGGAATTTCAACCATGACTTCTCTAAGAGCCGATGGCTCTACGTCTTTCAGGGCCTCCTTGAAATCATCATTGATAACTTTCATTTCTTGCAGTAATTTGGGTGGAATTGGCTCGTCCAGATCAATCTCAGGTAAGTATCTTCTGAGAGCGCTCATCGCAGATTCCCTAGCTAAGGCTGCTAGGTCCGCACCCACGAATCCATGAGTTATCTCTGCAAAGTAATCTATTTCTTTCCAATGCCCATCCTTGTCTCTAGAGATAGGCATACCTCTAGTGTGAACTTGCAGGACCTCTTTTCTCCCATCCCGGTCAGGAATTCCAATTTCGATTTCACGGTCGAATCTACCAGGTCTTCGAAGGGCCTGGTCAATAGCATCAGGCCTGTTAGTAGCTGCAATTACAATCACTTGGCCCCGAGCTTGCAAACCATCCATCAGGGTAAGAAGTTGAGCTACCACGCGTCTTTCAACTTCGCCTTGAGTCTCGTCACGTTTGGAAGCGATTGAATCCAGCTCATCTATGAAAATAATGGATGGAGAGTTTGTTTCAGCCTCCTCGAATTTCTGTCTTAAGTGGGCCTCGGACTCGCCATAATACTTGTTCATTATCTCAGGACCCTGAATTGAAAGGAAGTTTGCCCCGGACTCATTTGCAACGGCCTTGGCAAGTAATGTTTTTCCAGTTCCAGGTGGTCCATACAGCAAAACTCCTTTTGGAGGGTCTATTCCCAGAGCATCGAAGAGTTCAGGATGTTTGAGTGGTAGCTCAATCATCTCCCGGACTTTCTTGATTTCCTCTTTGAGTCCTCCGATATCCTCGTAGGCGACCCCTGTCGTGGTTAGTTCTTCCTCTTTTACTGGGTCTTCATGGACCTGAATGACAGTATCTGCCTGAATCTGGATGATACCTTTAGGTTGTACTACTGTAACTGCAAATGGTAAACGTCCACCCATTAGAGTCAGACCAGGTACGATTACTACATCTCCCTTGGTTAGGGGCCTTCGATTCAGGCCTCTAAGAATGACTTCCTCTATACCGGGACCGAACTGAACTCTTCCTGATTGGTCCATCATTGGGGCCAATACTACTTTCTGGGCTGGTTTGACCTGAGCCTTTTTGACTTCTACCTTGTCTCCCAGATTTACCTTAGCATTGTTTCTGATTAGTCCATCAACCCTGACAATTCCTTTACCTTCGTCCTCGGTTCTTGCACGCCAGACGATTGCGACAGTCGGATCCCTTCTTCTTCCGTGTATTTCTACAATATCTCCAATAGACAATCCTAGTTCATTTCTAGTCACAGTGTCCAGTCGACCTCTCCCATAACCGACTTCATCCTGAAGCGCCTCGGCGACTTTCAGAGTGATTGATTCTTCTCCCATGGGTATATTGTAATCTTTGGGTTCAAATAACTAATGTTGATTGGAATATTTGCGTTTTAGTCGGTTATTATATCCTACAATCAGGATTACAGAGGCTACAGGCATGAAAAGGGTAGGGAATTCTGGTATACTTACATCCGTAACGTCGTCTTGAGGCGGAGCTGCAGGCGTTCTATCAGTATCTCCATGTTTGTTTTCTGATTTGGAGTCATCCGAAGCACCAGCACCAACAGCGAAGTCATCTAGGTCAAGTGATCCTTGACTAATGGCAGATAATTCAATAGCAAAATACAAATAATCTCCACTTTCCACAGTAGCGTGTTTCTCACCAGTTGTATCTTCTGCATATGTGTAACCTGCTTTTGCTGACCATGCATCTGAAAGACCAGATGCTTCCCAATTGTATCGTGCACCTTCATTGGTACCGTCTTCACCATCATAGGTTCCAAACAGATAATCGGGGGTATTATCTCCGTCATAGCTGGTCCAGATATAATAGGAATATGAACTGAGGTCCGGATTCGCATCAAATTCAACTCTTATGTAAACATATCCATCGCTTAGACTGTTTCCAACTGCTACAGTTCTTATATCACAAGCATTAGTAGTATCATAGTCAGATCCGTCTGTTACGTAAGTTACCCACGTACTAATCCCTGTATGATCTGGAGCACTGCCAGCTCTGCTTCCGTCTTCCCCCGTGACATTAGAGTCTTCATCAGGTAAAGTAATCTTGTTGTGAATCTCGGCTTCTATTCTATCTTCATCATCATCCCATGAAGTTATGTAGAAGTAATAATTCCCACTTTCTCCCAGAACTTCGATTTCGTTATCATCATTTGCTGCGGGTGTATTTGTCCCGGCACTCCATTCCCAGTCACTACCAGACCCCACGTAATTGCTGATGGTACTGGAAGTGATTACACCATAGTGTCCACTGATTTGAAGCAGTTTATCAGCGCCTATTGATTCACCCATATATCCGGTGGATGCGTTGAAGTCCGAGTCTATGAAAATAAATATTTGATCCTCATTACTCAATTCAGGGACATCAAAGGCCATACTCTCACCCTCCGTGAGAGTGACGTCAAAAGCTGGGCTATCCAGTGCCTTGTTCCTGGCGCTCTTATCTGCAAAAACGGTTCCACCTAAAATGTCTCCTTCAACGTTAATGTAGTAGAATGCGTCCCCAGTATCTTCAGTGAGGTTTGCATATTTCCATATATCTGCATTTGGATTAATAAGATCATCAGAATCCGATTTTAAATTCGCATTCTGTTCCCAGTCGTTAAAATCCCCATCTATGGATATCAGTGTTCCAGTATATTGGCCGTTTGCATTCTCCCGGTCTTGTTTCAGATTGTAATTGAAGGTTTGTTCATTTCGTGATAAATCAATTATATTTGTTGAATCGGAATTTCCGCTCTCATCAGACATGATTATTACGTATTTTAATCCACTACCAGCATCAATTCCCAGATCAAAGTTCGGGACTTGAAGTTCAAGGGCATTTGACACTCCATCAGCAGCAGTTGTATTGGCCTGCAAAGTAGTCATGCTGTAGAAACCATTCCAGTCACTATTGTCTTTAGAACCATCAAAGACATATAGTAGAGACGTAGACACAAGTCCATTTTTCTCACCATAAATCTCAATCAGGTGATCTGCACCCATACCTGGGTATGAGTATCCGGTATTAGGGTCGTTATCGCTGTCAATAAGTATCCTGAGGGTCGTACCTTGGCTATTCATGAACATTGGTTCTTGCGTATGTATTAGGTATGAAAGGTAAACCTTGTCGATTGTAACAGCCGTTTCAATAATATCTATATTTCCGTTACCGCCCGCATCGTTGGGATTGTCAAAACTCGTATCAATACCAGCCCAATCATTGAATAGTCCATCAATGGCTACTCCTTGTACAGCTTCTCCACTTTCCCATAGATAGTAAACACACCCTCCACCAAGTAGTAGTGCAATGAGAAGTGCAATCACAGAAATTCTTGCAACGTTGCTTTTCCCCTCAAGTTCGATGTGTGAATATCCTCCTAATCCACCTCTGAATTGAAGTCCTCCTCCGTTGGTTAATCCATTTCCGTTGGTTAATCCATTTCCGTTGGTTAATCCATTTCCGTTGGTTAATCCATTTCCGTTGGTTAATCCATTTCCGTTGGTTAATCCATTTCCGTTGGTCAATCCATTTCCGTTGGTCAATCCATTTCCGTTGGTCAATCCATTTCCGTTGGTCAATCCATTTCCGTTGGTCAATCCATTTCCGTTGGTCAATCCATTTCCGTTGGTTAATCCATTTCCGTTGGTTAATCCATTTCCGTTGGTTAATCCATTTCCGTTGGTTAATCCATTTCCGTTGGTTAATCCATTTCCGTTGGTTAATCCATTTCCGTTGGTTAATCCATTTCCGTTGGTCAATCCATTTCCGTTGGTCAATCCATTTCCGTTGGTCAATCCATTTCCGTTGGTCAATCCATTTCCGTTGGTCAATCCATTTCCGTTGGTTAATCCATTTCCGTTGGTCAATCCATTTCCGTTGGTCAATCCATTTCCGTTGGTGAACCCATTGGCTATTCTTGATTTCTTACTATCGGTCATGGGAAGCTCTGCCTCACACAGGGATTTATAATATTAACCCTTGGCATTAGATGGCGGGCACGGAGGGATTCGAACCCTCGACCTGCTGCTTAGGAGGCAGCCGCCATTCCTGGCTAGGCCACGTGCCCACTGATAGAATTTTATTCAGTGGTCTTTTTATCTTCTGATGAAATCTTATATTTTTCTTTTTCTTCGTAGATCTTTCCCATTACTGGAGGTTTAAGTTCATCTTCTAGATTCTCTATAAGTTGTGAATTTTCCAAAAGTTCAGGCAAAGGTCGCCCCTCTAACATTTCCTTGTGCTTTGATTCGATTTCACTAAATAGGATACTGTTAGATAGACTATCAGGAGGTTTGAATTCTTCTACCAGGTTTTCTGGAAATTTACCCTGCTGGAACGCTTCAAGGTTGGTTAATGTCTCCGGACTAATCTTTTTTGAATCTATCTCAGCTTCGAATTCACTCTTTCTGGCGAATTTTCTCAGTTTGTCATCTTCCGTTTTCATTATTAATTTCCAGTTCTTATCCTAACACCAACTATTCCTTAATTATCTTTTCTACGGCACTGAATGGATCTATGTCCCGCTTCATTATGCTGGTTGCCATCCTTTCAATTTCACCACTGCCAACTTCGATTATCTTTCTATTGAATAGTTTCTGGCTGACCTGATTTTCCAAATCATACTTGAGTTTTCTAAGTCGTTGTTGCTGAAGTTTTTCTTTTCCCAGATGATTCTTATGATTTTCAATCTCATTCCACAGCTTATCTATTCCTTCATTGCTTGTAGCTGTGGTTGTTACTATTGGTGGTAACCATTCACCATGTTCACCGAGACTCAGCATCATTTGTAATTCCTTGGAAAGTCTATCTGCTCCAGGTCTATCACTCTTGTTCACAACCAGAACATCTCCAATTTCTAGAATTCCTGCTTTTTGAGCTTGTACTTCATCTCCTAATCCAGGAACTTCAACAACTACCGTTGTATCCGCAAGTTGCGCAATTTCCACGTCTCCTTGTCCAGCACCAACTGTTTCTACCAGAGTAATATCATTTTGCAATAGTTCTAGTGCGTTTATCATGAACCTGGTTGTTGCTGCCAGACCTCCCAGATGCCCTCTACTGGCCACTGAACGAATGAAGATTCCAGATTCGTGGGCACTAGACATTCGTAATCTGTCCCCTAATACGGCCCCTCCTGAGAAAGGACTGGTTGGATCGACGGCTAGGACCCCGACCTTATGTCCATGGCCTTTTGCAGTTCTTGCCAAAACATCAACTATTGTTGATTTTCCAGCGCCTGGCGGTCCTGTGATTCCTATAATGTACGATTTTCCGGTCAATGCCCAGATTTCCTTCAGTATCTGCTCAGATTTTTCGTCCTCGTCTTCAATTAAGGTTAACAATCTAGCTACGGCCCGTACATCGCCATTTTTCAGATTTTCAATTAGTTCAGTTTTGTTCAATTTACAATTCCGTTGATGTAGTCTATTATTTCGGTCGTGGAGGACCCTGGTCCAAAGATTGCTTCAATACCCATCTTCTTCCATTTTGGAATCTCTTCATCTGGAATGATCCCACCAGCAATTATTCGAATATCGCGAACTCCTCTTTCTTTCAGAAGTTCAATTACTTTGGGAAAAATGTGATTATGGGCCCCAGACAATATACTCAGACCAATAAACTGTACATCCTCCTGTATAGCCGCTTCCACTATATCTTCAGGGCTTTGTCTTAATCCAGTGTAAATAACTTCCATACCAGCGTCCCGGAGAGCTCTGGCGATGACCTTTGCCCCCCTGTCATGTCCATCGAGACCTGGTTTAGCAATCAGGATTCTAATTTTCCCTTTCTTGCTCATAAATCAATCCACAAATCTGTCTATTTAACTATTTACGACGGCGGCTTGCCAACGCAGACACTCTGCTAGGCTTACCTTTGGGAGTGGATTTCTTCTTTTTCGGTTTTTTTGTTTTTTCTTTTTCTTTCTTAGATTCCTCTATCTTTTTCTTTGGAATACCAAATAACGATTTCAGTTTATTGCTAGCTGACTCCTTGGGCTCATCAGGGACCGCCATTGAACTCTGTCCATCATCACTAGTTTTAGTTCCTTCATCGGACCATTTCTCTTCGTCCAAGTCTATGTTGTCTGGTAATCCTCTAGTACTTCTAACACCTATTGTGAATGATCCCAAGGTGAAGACTATTATCATTCCAAATATCAGAGGTTCCGCCACATTGATCTTTAGGGAAGGACCTAACGCCAAAGATAATATCATGAACAAACTTACAACCAGCCCAAAAGCCCATCCACCTCCTACAGTCAGTATGTATGTTAAATGCCAATTACTGGGCAATTCCTTGGCTCCAGCTCTGCCTGCAAGAAATGGAATTATAATTAGTGAAATCGGAATCCCCACTGGCAAAAAGATGAGAAATACAAGTCCTCCTATCATCATCTTTAATGCATTATTCCGGGCGTTCTGATATTTTTCAATGGACATGTTTGCGTCTGTTTCCCTGAAGGGTGTGGTGCCGCCGGCCGGGATCGAACCGGCGACCTCGGGATCTTCAGTCCCGCGCTCTCCCAACTGAGCTACAGCGGCTGATGGTTTCATTATGAACCCCCATAAAACAATTAACTATGCAGAACAACTTTTATGCACCCCTTTCTAAATCATTATTTGGTGATGAGGTCTGCCTAAGTTCACAGGAAGAGAATCAGCGCTCGTGGAAAAGTGCTATTTTTGCAAAAAAGAGATAACGGTACCAACGGGCCCCGGGTGGAATTCAACTCGGGTCATATGTAGAGACTGTTCTAAGACACAGCAAGCCCCGGATTGATGAAAAGAGACTGCCCTAGATGCTTTTCAGAGCTCAGACATGAAATTATACGGAAAGGTATCTGGAAAGTTGAAATCGACAGGTGTGGATCCTGTTCAGGGATTTTTCTTGATAAAGGTGAATTAATGACTTTGACAGGTAATCGCCCATTACATCATTTGACAACCAAACATTTGGGTATAGATTCAGATTCTGAGTTACTTTGTCCAAGCTGCGGTTCATTGATGGATGATGAGCATGCAGGAGATGTGGAGATTGATGTCTGTTTACAATGTAATGGTGTCTGGTTGGACAAGAATGAATTGGATTCATTAAGAGAGATAGATTCAGCCTCGATGAAAGTATTATCTCCCGAAAAACTGGCTGAGTTATACGATGCTGATCAGTCTGTTCCTTCTGGTGGTTTATTCAGTTGGCTCTTTGGGAGATAATTTGTACAAGATTAGTGATACCGTAAGTGCACCCTATGGAACTCCACCCGATGAACGCTCGGTAGAACAACTAATGGAATCATCAGTCATTGTGATTAACAAGCAAGCCGGTCCTTCATCTCATCAGGTCGCGGCTTGGTTGAGAGATTCCTTTGAATTGAAGCAAACAGGACATGGAGGTACATTGGATCCCAATGTCACAGGAGTCTTGCCAATTTCAATTGGTAGAGCTTCTAAAGTCATTAAAGTAATGCAGGAGTCCTCCAAGGAATATGTATGTCTAATGAAACATGGAAAGGATCCTGGCAAGGATCGAATGGCTGAGATGTTCACTAAATTCACAGGACCGTTATATCAGATTCCACCTCTACAGGCAGCCGTAAAGAGAGAGTTGAGAATAAGAAGAGTTTATGAAATTGAAATGCTTGAACATAAATCACAATCTACTCTTTTCAGGGTTGAATGTGAAGGAGGAACTTATATCCGGAATTTATGTTCAGATATAGGTTCAGCCCTAGGAAGTGGTGCTCATATGGAACAATTGGTAAGGACCAAATCGGGTCCGTTTACTCTGGAAGATTCGGTTTCGTTGATCGATGCCCACGATAAATACAAGAAATGGCAGGATTCAGGTGATTCCTCTCAGATCTCATCTATCTTGAAACCATTGGAATCAATGCTGGTGGATTTGCCCTTGATTGATGTCAAAGATTCTGCTGTAGATGCGTTGTGCCATGGTGCAGATCTGGGATTTCCGGGGGTTGTTTCCGTATCTAAAAGTATGAAAAGAGGGCAATTGCTGTCAATAAGGACTACTAGGGGTGAGGCTATTGCGTTAGCAAGAGCAACAGTGAATGCAGATGAAATAGCCCAGAATCCAAAATCCAAGGGTAAAGTTGCGCGCTTGGAGCGGGTTATCATGGAAAGAGGGACTTATCCCAGAGAGTGGAAGTCTAAATGAAATATAAATGGGAATTAAGGGAAACAGTGGGTCTCTTTGGATTTCTTTTGGTACTTGCAACCTTGTATTTTGGACTGATATATACTGGTCCAGCTAAATTTTTCACAGCCCCCAATGCCCAGAAATTATTCTATTTCCATGTCCCCTCTGGTCTGGTCACTTATCTGGCCTTCCTGATGGTAGTCGGAGGTAGTTCTCTCTATCTCTATAATCAATCTCATTATGCTGATAGGGTTGCCAAGTGTTCAGCTGAACTAGGGATAGTTTTTGGTTTTATGTCTCTGGCATCTGGAACTTTCTGGATGAAAGCAGAATGGGGTGGAGACATAGTTTCTCGATTCTTGACAGATATGAGGCTGGCAACAACTCTTGCAATGTGGATTCTGTACATAGCCTATTTTGTCTATCGAAGGCAGCCCGAGACCTCGCTTGTCAAGAATAATGCAGCAGTTCTGGGAATGTCTGGTTTGATTATGGTACCTTTGTCATACCTGTCATCACGTTTTCTTAGATCCCATCATCCCGTTATCGTGGGTACTGCAGAGCAAGACAGTCTGGATCCATCTCTCAGGGTAGGGTTGTACATGGGCATTCTGGCATTTATTCTTCTGTATTCTTTTTTACTGAATATTAGAATGCAAATTGAGGAGATGGATAAAGCCATATTTTCCAAGAAAATGGGGAACCTATGAGAATCGGTTTAATTCTAGTTATCTTGTTGTTCCTAGCTCCGTTTTCATCAGCAGGGCAATATTGTCATGAAGATAATTGTTTCACAAATAGGGAGTACATCAATTTGAATGAAGAGAATTTGTACGTATACTATAATTCATTATTCACGATTGGAGAAAATTGGTTCGTCGTATTTCATGTTACTGGTACAGACAATGACTATGATGTAGACCTCTCTTTTGAAGATGGTAATTCCAAAAGTCTGACTTTACCGGAAGGTAGTTCTAATTACACAGATTCAGTCAGTTTCTCTGGTTCTACTTTTACGTCCGAAAAGTTTGATTTCAATTTACACTTGACTATAACTCAGTCTCAAGGTGGAGAGATTGTTGCGAATAGTACTCTTATGATAGACATAAATAAATCCACAGATGATGATATGTTCTATCTGTGGGGAGGTATGACGGTATTCTGGGTTGCGATAGGTGCCTATGTTCTGTATCTTTCAAGCCAATTTAGGCAATTGAGCAAAAAAGTGGAGAGAATTGAAAAGTGATGGAATCTGATAGACGTACCAAAGTTCCATGGTCTTCCTGGTCGAAGGGATTGCTTGCCTTTTTGGTTCTGATTGCCACAGGAATTGTGGTTTTTACCACAGTAGATGAACAATCGATGTATGTTTCTGTAGAGGAAGTAGTTTCTGGTGATTATCAGGATGGGGCCAATTTACAGGTTCATGGTACTATTACAGATCTTAAGATAAACGATTGTATCATGGTTGATGGTAACTATTCGCTTAGAGTCGATATTTCATCAATTATACTCCCAGACACTTTTGCAGAAGACAAGGGAGCGACCTTTACAGGGATTCTGCGTGTTGTTGATGGAGAAATGTATCTCGAGGCCGTAAAAGTACAAATGGGCTGTCCTTCTAAGTATCAACCAGCGGAAGAGTAGACCTCATGAAAGATAAATTAGTGCCCAAGGAGGATCACGTATATGAGCTGCCCAAGGAAGGTCGAATGCGGGTTCCGGGTCGAATCTATTCTTCACAATCTCTACTGGAACATCCCGGAATGGATTCTGCCATACAGCAGGTAGCTAACGTAGCTACATTACCGGGAATAGTTGATTTCAGCATGGCGATGCCAGATATTCATTGGGGTTATGGATTCCCAATTGGAGGCGTCGCTGCTTTCAGGACAGAATCCAAAGGTGATGGAATGGGTGTAATTTCTCCGGGTGGTGTCGGTTTTGACATAAATTGCGGAGTGCGTTTGATACGGACCGATCTGGTTGAACAGGACATTCGAAGCAAGCAGAAGGATCTGATTGATGAGTTGTACAAGGAAGTTCCTGCAGGTTTGGGATCCAAGGGAAAAATAACCCTTTCCGATAGAGAAATAGATTCGGTTCTGTCTATAGGGGCTAAATGGGCTGCTGATGAGGGGTACCTCTGGGAAAGTGATCTGGATGTACTGGAGGAGAATGGTTGCATTGAGAACTCTTCACCCGAGCACGTCTCACACTATGCCAGAACGCGTGGTCGGAAGCAAGTTGGTTCTCTAGGAAGTGGTAACCATTTTCTAGAAGTTCAGAAAGTAGATGAGGTTTTTGACGAAAAAGTTGCCAAGGCCTTCGGACTTTTCGAGGGTCAGGCTGTAGTTATGATGCACACTGGTTCACGTGGTTGTGGTCACCAGGTTTGCCAAGACCACTTGGATTGTGTTCTTAGGGCCAGTAAGAGAGAAGGGATTGACCTACCTGACAAACAATTGGCTGCCGCCCCTCTGGATACCAAGGAGGCTCAGGAATACCTAGGTGCGATGTCATCCGCGGCTAATTTTGCATGGGCCAACAGATCATTGATATCATACGCTACCCGAAGAGCCTTTTCTAACATATTTGGAGGAGATGGTAAGAGTCTGGGGATGGACACGGTCTATGACGTTTCTCATAATATAGCTAAAATCGAAAAACATTCAGGTGAGGACCTATGTGTTCATCGTAAAGGAGCAACAAGGGCATTTGGACCTGGATCACTAGATATACCCTCCAAGTATCGTAGTTTTGGGCAGCCAGTGATTGTACCTGGAGATATGGGGACTTCAAGTTACGTTCTCTCCGGAACTTCAGGGGCTATGGCTCAGACTTTTGGTTCGACATGTCACGGTGCTGGAAGGGCAATGGGTCGTAAGGCTGCATTCAAGAAGTTCGATTCCAAGAATCTGGTCAGAAGATTATGGGAGAAAGATCGCATCTATGTCAGAGCCAGATCTCCACGTGTAGCTTCCGAGGAAGCTCCTGGAGCTTACAAGAATGTGTCTGATGTAGTTGACGTGTGCCATGCCTCAGGAATAGCTAACAAAGTTGTGAGATTGAAGCCCATGGGCGTGGTGAAGGGGTAGATGGGAATACAGTTAGGGCCCCTACTCGAAACACGTAAGATCAAATTGGAAGAATTAAGCGGCCAGAGCGTTGCTATTGATGGTTACAATGTCTTGTACCAATTTCTGACCAGTATAAGACAAGCGGACGGAACTCTTTTGACAGATTCAAAGGGAAGGGTGACCAGTCATTTGAGTGGCATATTATTTAGATTTTCTAATTTGGTTGAGAATGGTTTGAAGATTTGCCTTGTTTTTGATGGCAAACCACCAGCCCTCAAGATGGATGTCCTTGAGGTACGCCGGCAGAGAAAGCTCAAGGCTCAGGTGGAATGGGAGGCTGCGATTGAGGCTGGAGATATGGAGACAGCTAGGACCAAGGCCCAGCAAACAACAAGGCTTGACGCTACCATGATCCAGGAATCAAAGGAGCTTCTCAATCTTCTTGGTATTCCCTGGGTACAGGCACCAAGTGAAGGTGAGGCTCAGGTAGCTCATCTTCTTAGTACAGGAAAGGTGGATTATGGTGCTTCACAGGATTTCGATACGGTCCTGTTCGGTGCTTCCAAGTTGGTTCGCAATTTGACACTGTCTGGTAGACGAAAACTTCCGAAGCAGCAAAAATGGGTGGAGGTCACGCCGGAGATTATCGAGGTCGCGAAGTCGCTTGAAACCTTGAATCTCAATAGGGAACAGCTTGTGGATGTTGCCATTCTTATGGGTACTGATTTTAATCAAGGTATAGATGGTATAGGCCCTAAAAAGGGACTCAAGCTTCTGCAAGAATGCGGGAATGCTGAGAAAGCTCTTGAGAAGATAGGCAAGAGAATAGAAAACCTGGAAGAAATACGGTCATTGTTTCTGGATCATCCAGTTGAGGACTTCACTCCGGAATGGGAATTTCCTGATGTTGAATCAACTATATCCTTTCTTTGCGAGAATTATTCTTTCAATAAGCCTAGGGTTGAGAAAGCCTTAGATAAATATGTACAGGAAAAGTCAATCGCAAGGCAATTGACTTTAGGTGATTTTTAGTATATTTTAAATATATCAGCGCTCGGGCAACGTCAATGCAGAGCATTTCAATCGACAAATTGGAAGAGGCCCTGAAATCAGGAACTTCAATCCTTGATTGTCGACCAACCAATGATTTTGCGGTTTCACACGTGCCGAATTCGATAAGTGCCAGTATCAATGGATCCTATGAATATATGGCGACCTGCCTTTTTGACAAGAAGAAACCGCTTATCGTGATTGCTGAATCTGGAAGAGAAAGTGAAGCCATTCTAAGATTGGATATAGACGGTTTTACGGATATCTGTTTTTTTGATTTTGAAAAATGGAAGGTATCTGGACATACATCAAGCATAGTTCGTTTTTCAGCCAAGGACGCCACAGTTCATCTGAAAAAGATGAAGGATGTCAGTAATGCTGAGGACTGGAAAGTTCTGCATGTCAAAGGTGTTTCGAGTGCACCATTACTAGATATTGTGGACAATCCGGGTATGATCTCTGAAGGCGATGTTCTTTACTGTGCCTATGGTCATAAATCAATGGCGGCGGCTTCTTTTATGGCCACCAAAGGCGTAAATGTTAGTGATATAATGGGAGGCCTGAGTGCAATGCTAGTTGACGCACCGGATTTGAAGATATAATGAGTGAAAAAGCATTCTCATTCCTGCCTATGCCTGAACGTTCGAGCAAACCTCGGAAAAATGGTTTGACAATGTGTCTGGATCAGGGTATGGGTTTGACATATACTGAGGACTTGTTATCCATTTGTTCGGAGTACGTAGATGTTTGGAAATTGGGTTGGGCTACGGCACAGTTGCAACCCAAGGAAATAGTAAGCAAGAAAGTAGAACTTATTCGAAATCATGACATATCCGTTTGTAATGGAGGCACTCTGCTTGAATTATCTGAGCATCAAGGAAAGGCTGAACAGTTATTTTCCGAGTTGTTGGATTTGGGTTGTGATTCTACAGAAATTTCCAGTGGCAGCCTCGATATCAATTCGGACCGAGTTGCCGAATTAATCTCACTTGCCAATAAAATGGGGCTAAGAGTATTCTGTGAAGTTGGCAAGAAATTACCAGAGGATGATTACGAGGGCAAAGAATACAATCGCCTTCTAGAAAAATTTATAGGTGCTGGGGCAGACAAGGTGATACTGGAGGCTCGTGAATCAGGGGTTAGTGTTGGAATAATGGATGACCAGGGGAAACCCCGGGAAGCAAAGATGAGCGATGTTTTAGAGGGAATAGACCCCAATGATGTTATTTTTGAGGCACCAAGGAAAGCCCAACAGATATTCTTCCTCCGCCAGTTTGGACCGGAGGCCAATTTAGGTAACGTTCATCCGACCGATGTAATTTCGGTTGAGACCTTGAGAAGGGGTCTCAGAGGTGATACGATCAATGATTTCTACTTTGTGATTGGAGATCGCCACTTGAAGAAACAGGGCCGCAAGTAGAGAGTAGAATGGAAGTTAGAATTGAACATGGTATAAGTGGTGCTGAGATAGCAGTATCCAGAGGAGATGCCATTGTTATTGTAGATGCCATCCGAGCATCGACAACGTATGTGACGGCTTTTGCAAGCGGCGCAGACCGGATTATTCCATGTTCCAGTCGCAAGCATCTAGCTGAGAAATACGAGGACTATCCCAATTCACTTAAATGTGGCGAAAGGTTGTGTAAGAAAATAGAGGGTTATGATTTAGGTTCATCTCCAGTTGAGATGTCTAATACGGATTTGACAGGTAAAGTTCTGCTCTCTAGTACAACCAATGGTTCACGCATGGTCGTTGCTTGCCGTGATTCTCCTCTGGTAGTTATGGGAGGATTCTGTAACGCAAGTTCTGTCGCAGAATTCTTGAAAGACCGAAATAGGGATATATCTATAATTTGTTCGGGAAGGCTGGGTGAAGAGGTCATCGAGGATAATCTGTGTGGTGAATTTATCAAACATCTTCTTGTATCCTCCTCAAAAACTTTCAGCTTGTCCAAAGAGGAAATAGAGGAGGAATGTTTGGTCTCTCCCAGTTATGAGATGCTGTCAAGTGCTGGCTTGGAAGAGGATTTTGAGAAATGTATGTCCTTTGATTCTCATTCATTGGTTCCTGTTTTTGATGGTGAAGCATTCATTTTACTTTAACGCGGAAAATCTTTTCACTACCACATACTGAACAAGAATCCACTTTTTCCAGAGCTTCAGCTCTACAAGCCGAACATCGGTATTTCCATTTTCTAAGCTCCTTTATTTCATTACCACTACACGAAGTGAATTCAATTCCCATATGCAGTGCCACATTCTGAATAGCGAAATCATCTGAGACTATTGTCCCTCGCATTTCATAGGCTAAAGCCAGGATTTTAAGGTCAATATTGGAAAGTACACCTAAGTCTCCAGTTTCTTCTGAATTTGTTCTGATATTTTCAATGGAATCCCCCTTAGGATCTTGAATCTTCAGTCCTATTTCGCTCATGTTTGTGAAATATTGCTTGCTTTGCCGGTTGTTCAACTCAGATTCAATCTCAGATATAGTTGCTATTTCTCCCTCAGGATGATTCTGCGTCAGGAATGCACAGGTATCAAGAATATACATGGTCACTCATTACACCCCTATTCTATAGGTATTAAAATAATCCGAACATAGGTCTACATGTTATGGCTCTCCAGATCAATGGTTTGGTCATACTGTTGAATCCAGTATTGACTAGCCAATCTGGAGATCTGAACATCAGGTTTCCCCAGGACATACCTCTCTTCGAATATTTCATTACTTTTCCCATTTGCTTGTTCCAGCGTATCTGATATTGATCCAGTGAGATTCCATCTCGGACATGTTCAGCAATCACCTGTCCTGCGATTCGGCCTCCTATCATTGCCGTGGTTATTCCGGCTCCATTAGATGGGAGGACCATACCTGCTGCATCCCCTACCAATATGTAGTGTTCTTTCGTGAAATTGCTAATGCTTCCAGACATGGGCAGCACCCCACCACCCTTGTATGTGACCTCACCATCAAATTGGTCAAAGAAATCATTGGCCATTCCATTCAGACTCTTATCTTTGGAAAATCGAGTCTGAATTCCGATTCCGATATTTGCTCCACCGTCCTTGGGTATCATCCAGGCATAACCCCCTGGAGCAGTGGAACCAAAGTAGAGATCTACCCTATTATCAAAATCACCATCAATAAGTATGAAATTTACGGCAATATTGAGCGATTTCTCCTTCCAGAATTTTTTACGCAGAGGATCATGAGGTCCTCCACAGCCTACAATCACTTTAGCTGATATCCTTTCTCCATTTCTCAGAATTATATTATGCCCATCGATATCATTTACTCTGGCCTCGGTAAGAAACTCAGCACCACTGATTTTGGCTATTTCCACTAGTTTCTGGTCGTGGATTGGTCTGTGCAGAATTTGTCCTTCAAAGGGATAGATCAATTTTTTCCCAGAAGGTGCAACAAGCCCCATTGTTTTTGTTTCTCTGGATATGGCCTCGTCAGGTGTACGGAACAGTTCATCTATATCTGGGACATCCGGGCATAGATTCTTCAATTGAAGATTACTAGGTACCAACTCTCCACATTGTAGGGGTGTTCCGATAATCCTTCTTCGGTCAATGACTAAGACTTTTGCTCCACCCTCAGCCGCGTATCTGGCGACGGTACTTCCTGCAGGTCCTCCACCTATTATGATGGTATCCCAATCATATTCCATGATTCACACTGGCTTCGCTAAAAATAGAGTTTGGTTGGAATAATAAGTATCATAAACACCTCTGTCTGAACACAGATGTGAAAGCAGTCATTTTGACCGCAGGGGAAGGTGCACGCCTAGGTAGTTGGACCTCCAATAGGCCCAAGGGCATGATCCCCTTGGGAAATAGGCCAATCTTGGATCATTTAGTTAGAGGGTTAGTCAGTGCTGGAATAACAGAGATTAACATGGTTGTGGGTTACGCTCGTAATAGTGTAATGTCCTATTTTGGAGATGGTTCCTCTTTGGGAGGGAAAATAAATTATTGTTTTCAGGATAAACCAACAGGGACATTGGATGCGATGAAAATCGGGATGTCTGATATTGGGGATGAATTCATTCTAGTGCCTGGAGACAATTATGTCTCAGCCTCCTCATTCATTTCTATGAAAGATTATGATGGTGAGGCCCTTTTATCGGGCCAGGCAGAAAGATGGTCAAAATGGGGTGAGATTGAGATTAGAAAAGGCAATCCAAGTATAACTTTTGACAATCCAGATGCATATGGTCGAATCCACTTTACAGGAATAATAAAACTCAAGAAACAGACTGCTGAGAAGATGATTATCAGCTCAGGTAGACATATCGGGGAATCGCTTCAGGAAATAGCTTCCCAAACTAGTTTTGAAGTTCTTAAGGCTGAATACTGGCATAACATCGTTTATCCTTGGGATTTGATTTCCGGCAATAGGATGGCCCTTCGTGATAATCTATTGTTTCGTTCAACTAAAATAGAAAAGAATGTGGTCATTAAAGGTGAGGTTTCTATTGGAAAAGGTACGGTTATTCGTTCAGGATCCTACATATTAGGCCCCGTTTCGATTGGGGAGGGGTGTGATATTGGTCCCAATTCAGTTATTGGTTCTGCGGTTTCAATTGGGAACAATGTAATAGTTGGCCCATTCTCGGAGATTGTTGATAGTATGGTTATGGCCAATTGTGACTTGGGTAGTTACACTAGTCTCAAAGGCAGTGTTCTGGGGACCGGTGTTTCTTTTGGCTCACATAGTATAGCAATACCCAGCACTAGGAACATAATGTACTTTGACAAGGAGTTCTCTGTAAGTGATAGAGGTGCAATGATAGGAGACGATTGTATTATAGGTAGCAGAGCCACTCTTCAGGGAGGTTCAATCCTTCTTAGCGGGGCAACTATAGGTGAAGGAGAATTTTATAATGCCGACTTTCAGGGAGATAACATCTGATGTGCGGCATTGTAGGTTATACTGGAGGTCAGCCAGCTCAGGAAATTGTATTGGAATCCTTGAAAAAATTAGAGTATAGGGGATATGATTCTTCAGGTATTGCAATGCATGAGGGTAAACTAGTCATCTGCAAGAAAGAGGGCCCAATTGAGAACATGGAAGCCGAATTAGGCGAATCCAAATCAACTCTGGCGATTGCTCACACTAGATGGGCGACACACGGTATCCCTTCGGACGCTAATGCTCATCCCCATTCTGATGAAGAAATTTCAGTTGCAGTGGTTCACAATGGTACAATTGACAATTACTTGGAAATCAAGGAGTCAATGGAGGCTGAAGGTCACAATTTCAAGAGTGATTCAGACTCAGAGATTCTTCCTTTATTGATATCAAAGTACTATTCGGGCGATTTAGTTGAGGCTGTGAACAAGACATTGGGTGATATCCATGGTATTTTCACAATAGCAGCTATCCACAAGGATAATCCAGATGAAATAGTTGCAGTCAGGAATGAAACCCCACTTGTAGTTGGACTTGGCAATTCTGAGAATTTTGTTTCGAGTGATATTTATGCTATTCTGAAGTACACACAGGAGATTATCTATCCTGAGGATTATCAAATTGTCAGAGTAACCTCCGACAAGGTGGAGGTTCTTGACAGAGATCTTAACTTACTTGATTATAATGTCGAGACCGTTGAAAAGTATACTGAAGTTGCAGAGAAAGGTGGTTTTGAGCATTTCATGCTTAAAGAAATATTTGAGCAGCCCAAGGCTTTACAGGATTCATTGACCGAATTATTAGTCGAGTCACCTTTGGAAAGATTAGGCCTTAATTGGAAAATAGGCAGTATATCAATAGTTGCATGTGGTACTTCATACCATGCAGGCCTAGTTGGGAAATATGTTATCGAGCAATTAACTGCAATACCCGTTTCAGTGAGTTACTCTTCGGAGTTTCGTTACGCAGCTCCGGTTCAAGGAGTGGGAGGTCTGTTATCTTCACGTCCGTTAGTTATTCTCATTTCGCAAAGCGGTGAAACCGCGGACACTTTAGCCGCAGCGCGAGCCGCAAAACAACAGGGTTGTCATACCATTGTGATTTGTAACGTGCCAGGTAGTAGAATCACTAGGGAAGTAGATGGGATAATCATTACTAAATCCGGTCAAGAAATTGGGGTTGCGGCTACAAAAACATTTATGACACAAATGCAGGCCCTTTACGCCCTTGCAGTCAATTTAGCTTTTAATTCAGGTTCATTGGATCACCCACAATCAAAATTGTGGGAGTCTGAAATTCGAAAGATTCCTAGTATAGTGTCACAAGTTCTGAATAATTGTGAATCCATAAAGGCATTGGTACCTCATATCGTAAAATCAAAATCAGTATTCTTTATTGGTAGAAATATAAACTATCCCTTAGCACTAGAGGGCGCTCTGAAACTCAAGGAGATATCCTACATCCATGCTGAGGGTTATCCAGCAGGAGAACTGAAGCATGGTCCTTTGGCATTATTGAGCAAGGATACACCAGTTATTGCTATAGCCGTTCAGGATCACACATATTCTAAATTGATATCAAATATAGAGGAGGTATCTGCTCGAAAGGCACCAGTTATAACAGTTGCTCAAAAGGGAGATCAACTAGTTCCTAAGATATCAGATCACTTTTTCGAATTACCAGATATTGACCCGGTGTTATCTCCCTTCCCAGTTGCGGTATTCTTGCAACTTCTTTCCTATTATATATCGCATGAATTAGGAACTGAAATAGATAAACCACGTAATTTGGCGAAGTCTGTTACTGTTGAGTAGTATTCTGAAACGATATCAGGAGTCTTTTGTCAAGCTCCCAGTTCCTCCAGACTTTGCAGGGCAAAGGCCGTGTGTAATGCAGTTCCTATATGCAGAGCATCTTCATCCATTTTGAACAAGGGATGATGCACATTGTAGATGGCATCTATCTTCTCATTGCGCATACCCAAGGCAACGAAACAGCCTTTCACTTTCTCAGTGTAGTATGCAAAATCCTCACCTCCCATAACTGGTTCCAGATCCACGGTATTTGATTCTCCTAGCATCTCGCTTCCAACACCCTTTGCAAAATTCCACATCACACCATCATTCACAGTGGGAGGGTAATCGTTTCCAGGGTAACTGACTATAGCTTTACAAGAATGCGCCTGAGCGATGGTCTCGGCTACTGTTTTTACACGATTTTGTAGGTTTTTTAGTCCTTCTGTCGTCAGAGATCTTAGGGTACCCATGAGTTTTACCTCAGGAGGTATGACATTGGATACTTGTCCACCATGTATCGTACTTATGCTTACCACTCCCGAATCCAGAGGATCTAGTTCTCGTGATATGATGGTTTGAAGACTGGTTATTATCTGAGCCGATGCAACTATTGGATCCCTAGCCAGATGTGGCATTGCGGCATGACCACCTTCCCCCTCTACGGTCATTTCAAGGAAAGAAGTTGCAGCCAGAAAAGTACCTTCCCGGGATCCGATGGTACCGGTTGGCAATAGGGGCCAGACGTGTAGTCCAAAAATACGTTCGACTTCTGGTGAGTCCAGGGCGCCTTCATCGCGCATCAGTTTTCCACCAGCACCTCCTTCCTCGGCTGGCTGGAACAATAATTTAATCGTGCCGTTTACGTTTTTCTCATTCTCTTTCAGGATCTTCGCAGCTCCCAGCAGCATTGAGGTGTGACAATCATGTCCACAAGCATGCATCTTGCCATCTATCTTACTCTTGAATGGAACATCTGTTTCTTCATGAATAGGTAAAGCATCCATGTCGGCTCTCAGGGCAACACAAGGTCCATTTCCATTACCAATGGTTCCCAGAACTCCGGTCTTGGCAATCGGTGATTCGTAAGGAATACTGAGTTTGTCTAATTCCCTCCTGACAAGTTCACTGGTCTTGAACTCCTCGTACATTAGTTCGGGATGCCGGTGCAATTCTCTTCGTATCTCGATTATCCAGTCAGAGATTTTCTTTGCTTCCTTTTTAGCTTCTTTGGGATGCATAATTAGTTAGAATTCATTCTCATTATAGAAGTATCGCCATTATCAAACCAAACTGAAAATTGATTGTTATCTGTGAATTTGGTCTTTGCCTCACCTGTCAATTCTTCTGCTGGGTCCCACTGTAGAAGAGCAACACCTTTTTGCATCTCTTTCGAGAGAATCACATACGAGACTTGTTTGACTCCAGCTTGAGGGGTGGATAGGGCCTTGCCAGCCTCAATGGCTTGTTCAGCATCCCCTGTTATCACTTCTGCCCCATTTTCCCAGCTGGCATTAGTTTCAGTGAGCCCAAATGTTAGGCTACTGAGTCTGTGATCACTCACCACTAATGAATCATCCTCGGTAAACTGGGTCCATAGAATAGCATCAAATTCTTTGTCATTCGTCCCCTCCTGGAATCCACCCATGACTGATGGTGGTGGATATGCTCCAACAGCACAACCGAGAAACAGCAGCGTGAAACCATAGGCAATCGCAGGTCTTCTACTAGGTTCGAATCCCTTGATCAGATACTGGAATCCAATCCCAGCCATAAATGCTAAGGGAGCCATTAGGTAGGGCGCATGTCGATAAGCTATCAGTAAATGAGATCCTGTTATCGCACCTATTGCAGCTAGACCAAGTATCGGCAGCATCCACCCGAAAATGAGCCACCCATATTTCTTGGAAAGAACAAAACTGGGTACAGCTACCAGAGTTATCCATGCTAGATTCACGGCAAGATAGGGTACCGCATCCAGCCCAACTGGTATTTCCGTTCCTGGAACGCCCTTCCATAGAGCCAGTAAAATCACGATTAGTGATCCAAAGAAAGCAAAAATAATCCTTTTCAGGAAACTTGAGTGATCAATATTCTCCGAGAATGTGAGCAAGACCAGTTTGTCCTTGATGACCCATAGAATAGCTATACATACGAATGGAATCAAGGCCATAACCAGAGTTACAGGAATGCTTTCTGGCAGGAAGCCAAAGGCGCTCTGTTCAAGCATTTTGCTAAATGATCCTGCATAGACCAGCCAATAGGCAGAGATTATCACGGATATGAATCCAATTCCTACAATTCCGGGTTTTGCTATTTCTTCATTCCCGGCAGCTATCTCAACAACCAGTATTCCGACTATTGCTGCCATCATAAGCAATAGAGTAAAGTGATGGGTAATCAGCAGCCCTCCCAAGGCAAGTATCAGGATAATGCTCCAGGTACTATCATACTTTCCAGATTCTAGGCATTTCAGCCAACCGTACAGGAACACAAAACCCAATGGTTCAGCCAGGCCTCCTGGCATTGGGTGGGAATTAGCAAAAACAACCGCGAAAGTAACACTGTAGAAGGCACAGCCAAACAAGGCTGGAAGAAAACCCACCAATTTCTTTCCAATCATGAAGAGAGTAGGTATTGCTAAAGCCGACATCAAGGGAATGAACCACAGTAATGACTGATGATAATCCATCCCAGTTAGTAGGCCTACGCTACCAGCTAGGATCTGCATCCCCTGGAAATCAGTATAGGCTCTTCCCCATCCAATGTATCCCTCTGTCAGCATCTTTCCGTTTTCTACAAGATGCCTTGTCAGGTACAGGTATTCTCCGGAGTCACTTCCCCAGATACGCCAGTTGTAATGATGATAGATACGTACCAGGAATCCGAATGATATCAGTGAATATAGCAAATTCCTTTCAAAGAGTTTCGTCCTCAATTAGGCTCACCTACTGTAATTAGGATAACTTCGACAATTGCTGCAAAGAAAACCAGAAATATCAGATTTATTATTATTGAAGGTTCAGGGGTTCCAAACAATGCTATCAGGATTATCAAAAAATAAAGATATTTACGAGCATCCTTGCTTTTTTCGGTATAATCTATAGCAAACAGGGTCAGGATTGGCAGGCTCATAAGGACCCCGCAGAAAATGGATATTGATACCACAAGTTTCGTTGTTTCGTAAACGGATAGTTTCGCCACGACTATTTCATCTGTCATGAGGAGTTCCATTACATTTGGGGCAACATAGAACAGCCCTATCAGCGAACCAGCCACAAAGAGAGTTGAACCTATAGAGAAACTGACCATGGTTCCTCTCCTTTCCTTTACGGTCAGACCCGGACTCGAAAAATTGTAGAATCCTCTAATCCATAGTGGAAATGTTAGTAGCATACTTCCTATCAGGCTCAGGTAGATCTTTAGTTTCAGAAGTTCGGTGGGACTGTAGGTAGCCAGATCAGTCAGACTTAGTTCAGCAACGACCAGAAGATTCTCGATCAATTGGATAGAGAATGGCACTAGCAAGACCAGTAAGGCCATGTTACAAAGGAAGGGAGGCATCAAATGAGAACGGAGGTCCTCGAGATGGCTTGACAATGGCCTGCTGATATCTGCAGTTTCAGACACTAGGTAGGCTAAGGTCGGGGGCTTAAAAGGCGCCTTGTATCAGTAATATAATGAATATTATTCAGGGCTGTGTTCGCTATCCTCCTGCACCAGGAGGGGCTGAAACGGTCGTGAGAGCCTATTCCGAGGGTTTACTTGCAAAGGGCCATAAAGTGGAGGTGATAACCACGGACCTTTACACTGAAACGCCCTTTGTGAAGAAGAAGATGCCCTCTGAGATTGGTGGTGTCCCCGTATCCAGGCACAGTGCGTTCAGCGTGTCTGGTGAAGCACATTATGTTCTGGCTCCAGGGATGGTGACTTCTTTCCTTTCAAAGAAGGCAGACATCATCCACACTCATTCGTACGGTTACTTCCAGAATCATGCAGCCTGGATAAAAGAGAAATTCCAATCTACTCCATGGGTGATTACACCTCATTTCCATCCTTCATGGTCAATGTGGGGAGGGGCCAAAAGGCGTACTCTGCGGGATTTTTATGATTCCAAGATTGGAAAGGCAACCATGGAATCTGCGGATTTGATAACTTGTGTCAGCAAGCATGAAAGGGATGTCCTGATCTCTGAGATTGGACTCAATGACAAAAACATAAAGATAATCTATAATGGTATCAATTGGGAGGATTGGAAGATGATACCAGACCCAGCGACCTTCCGTCGCAAGCATTCTCATATTTCTGAGAAATTTGTGCTTTTTGCAGGTAGATTGGCCACAAACAAAGGTCTTACGAACCTGATAGATGCAATGTCCCTATCGGAATCCCCAGATATCGATTTGGTCCTAATGGGTGCTGATATGGGGCTGGGTGATGAATTGGACAAGGTCGCCGTTTCCAAGAATGTGACAATGCATCGCTTGGGTCATGTGGATGATGGTGTTTATCGGTCCGCTCTGTCTGCTGCCGAAATTCTGGTCTTACCTTCTGAGTATGAGGCTTTTGGAATAGTCTTGTTAGAAGCAGCTGCAGCAGCAACTCCCGTTATCGGAACTCGGGTTGGAGGTATTCCTGAGGCGATGTCCGATGGAAGGAATGGATTTTTGGTAGATTACAATAATCCAGCTTTGTTAGCTGATAAGATATCCTCATTAATCTGTGATGAGAAACTTTGCAAGGAACTGGGAAATCACGGTAGAATATTCTCCAAACAGTTTTCGTGGTCCAGTCTAGTAGATCAGCTTGAATCGGAGTATCTTTTCCTGTTGTAAAATAATATGGCGATTTATAAAATACTCTCTAAATAGGATTTAGATAAACCTTAATGTTCAAGACTACTGGTTTTCTTCATTTCTGCCATCAATTATAGAACATTAGTATATAAATCATATTTTGGACAATATTTGACAGTTTTCTTAATTTATATAGCCATCTAATCAGGAATCAGTAAAAATATTAAACATGGGATAAGTATTAAACAACCAGATACACTGTGTGTTTGTGCCCCCTAAGCGCCTTAACTTCAGAATGAGCATTCCTTCCAATTTCCGTAAGGATTGGGATTTGTTCAACAAAAGGTGCAAAATAGAAGGTATGACTCCGGCCAATCTTTTGCAAGATCTGATTGAGGAATATTTGGATGAATTCAGGGAGGAAATGGAGAAAGCTCAAGGCGAACTGGACGAAGTAGCAGGTCCGTTGCGTGACGCCCCTCCTAAAAAAGTGAAAATCAGGAAACCAAAGAAGAAGTCTTTTCTTGCCAGGAAAGCAACCATCTCTGTTCCAAAACGAGCAGAGGAGGAAGAGGAAGCGGAAGATGTGGACATTGGGGACACTCCCAAGTTCAAGTTTTTGACACTTGTAAAGGATTTGGATATAGGGTCAGGCATACCTCCTGAGGAGTTACTGGCTCTTGCGGGAGAGGAAGGGATACCTAATCCCCGTCTCCAGATGAACAAAATGATTCGAAGAGGAATTCTATATGTGCATCTGGGCCGTATACACGTTACTTAAGTATTCAGTTCTATAATGGCAGAATAATGAGAGCAGCTGGTTGGGAACTGTCAGTTAAACAATGGGTTCTTTTGTTTATCTTGATTATTTCTATGATTCTTATCAGTGATATTACTGCATTTATCGGTGCATCACTTTTAGCTTTCATACCTGCATACATGTATCTCAAATCAATTAGAAATACAGAACAGTATGACCGGGAACCATGGGAAGCTCTTAGGATAGCATTTGCCTGGGGAGCTATATCTGGTGTTTTTCTGGCGATAGTGCTCAGTGCAATTGGCGCTCCTCTTTTGCTTTTTTTATTAGTAGACTTCACCGATCCGAGTGTGCATGATATCCTACCTATAATTGTGGGGGCTGTTATTGTGGCTCCAATAGTCGAGGAGTTTGCTAAACCATTGGTGATGTTCCAGAATCAGACGATTCGTAAGGAGATTGATGAATTGGAAGATGGTATTGTCTATGGAGCCGCCTGTGGATTGGGTTTTGGTGCAACTGAGAACGTCATGTATGGTTTGACAGAAGGTCTGGCTGCAGCAGGTTTTGCGGGCATGGCATTCTTGATTGTTATTAGAACCGTATCCTCTATTTTACTTCATTTAGTAACCACATCTTACACTGGGCATGGCATTGCCAGATACATGTTGAACGGAGAGCCTTTCACAGTAGTATTAAAATATTATTTGGTCGCTGTTGTAGTTCACGCGACTTGGAACCTTGCAGCCATCTATTCCTTAGTATTTGGTTCAGAGACCGGAGCTTTCCTGATATTCCTCTTTTCCATTATCTTGGCTATTTCAGGCTTACAATTAGCCAAAAAGAGAATCGCAGCTTTGGATGTAGTCGCAACTGTTCCGGTCAATGAATCTCTTCCACCAGGGAGTGCTTGGGACGGAGATAGTAAATGGAATCATGAAAGTAAGTGGGGAGGCGAGGATAAATGGAATCGCGAAAGTTTGTGGGATTCCAAGCAGAATGGGGGGCAAGCCAGTGCTTCGCAAGCAGCTACTTTGTATTCCACTGAGACCACTGGAACAGTTGGCTCAGATTGGGATTGGAAAAGTACATTGGGTACTATTGTCTTCCTGCTTTTTATTGCCTTCAATATCCTTGAAACTATTTTGTAGGGGCATTTTCCTCACAATTTAACAGTGGGCCAGTAGCTTAGCTAGGTAAAGCGATCGGCTCTTAACCGATCGACCGGGGGTTCGAATCCCTCCTGGCCCGCCATCAGGTAAAATGAGTAGGATACAAACGCGTTATTCGTCCCTGTTTTTCTAGATTCAGGATTGAATTGGCAACCAGAGAATTGACGTGATAATTTATCTTCTGCCGACTTACATCCAGTCTCTGGGATATCATGGACTGAGTTATTCCTGGATTATCCTTGACAATCTCAATTATTTCCTTTTGTGTCTCGTTAGTAATCAGCAAGGTTCGAATTCTGGCTTTGTTAGTGCTTCCAAATGGGAAGAAGAGACGTTGCCTTCCACTTTTCTGGGAGGTAATCATCTGATGGTTTTCAAGAATATAGATATGGTGCGCCAGAGTTCCATTATGGAGTCCTAGTCCCTCTCTGAGTTCCGTGAAATTTGCACCAGGTTCAGAGTATATGTGTTCCAGAAGTCTCTGGCGTGTGGGTTCGTCAGCTAGCGTATCCTTTTGCAATCTTGAGTAAAGAGGAATAAAGAATTTGAATGTCAGATATTTGAAATTCTCAGATCTTCGGAATTGGTATCCCATCCCCAGGAATGACAGGCCGAAAAGTCCACGAGTAAGATTCAATTTGGGAAAGTTAAAAGTCCGGGTGATTTCCTTCGGTTCCTCTACGGGTGCCACGACATTTATGGCCTGCGTCATTTGGTATGAGGTGATTAATTCTGAATTATCATAGATTGATACGAATATTTGGTGTTCGCCCTCATTTTCAGGTTTATATGTGGTCCTTACGCTCCATGATTCACCATTTTCAAGTTGGTCAATCAAGACCTGTTCAATAATCTCATTGCCGACCCCATTATTCTCAATTCTGATATGTACGTCCAGTGAACTGCTAAGATAACCATTGTTGGTAATCACAGTTGTACAGCTGATACTTTGCCCTAACAGAACAGAATGTCGATTACAGCTTTGATCTAGGACTTCGATATCAATCTTTTCATAACTCAGGACATAGGTTAGGATCTTGTTTTCTCCTCTGTTACTGATATCGATATTCAATTGGCTACCCCCTTCGCGAGGTATCTCTGGAAGTGGATTTATCTCAATTTCAGTGGTGGTACTCTTTCCAGACTCGATAATGACTTTATCAGGTCCGTTTATAGAATCGATGAAGGTTCCTGCAAAGATGTATGAAATGCTGTATTCCTCAGTGTAGAATCCCTCGTTGTTCAGGATAATATTGACCGTGTATGTCTCTGTTTTCTCAAAGTTTACTGAAGGAGCTATAATTCCCTCAATAGTCTCGATGGGGTCTTCTGTAGTTTGAACACTAAAACGATAATGGTCCATACTTATTGTAGAGAGCACAGACCCGTAAGATCCCGGGTTCTCCGAGCTTATTAGCAGGTCACCACTATTGTCATTTATACTGATCAGATAATAATTGTCGAACAAGTTGGCTTTCTCGAATGGGGAACTGAAGATTAGCTCATCTATGTTGGAGCTCTCAACCAGTAAATTCAGTTGGTTGTAGTCAGATACTATTGAAACTACGGAATCAGGATTCTCAAAAGTGAGTTCGAAGGTACCGAGATCTTCAAGAGAGATAGATACGAAAGAGTCAAATCGGTTAATATATATATTTTCTTTCACCAATATTACCTCTGTTTTGCAGTAATAATTCCCAGGTGAATCAATGCCTGCTAATTCAAAATCCAAGATTTGCGAATCTCCCGAGAGTAAATTCGGTGTACGGCTGTAGGATTCAACGTAGCCATCTATGGAATATAGATCTACAATAACGGATATGTTGCCTAGTTGTTGGTCGAAAAGACCAGTATTCTCAATAACTACGAGTATTTCGGGATTCTGGTCTGTCGTGTAGAAATAGTGTTTATCTATAGTGACATCAAGGTCGTGTTTAGTGGTCACATATCGGTGATTCATGTTTTTCAGGAACCAGAAATTGGTCTCATCAGTATTGGTACCTGTTGCAAGCAATTGGATGTAGACATCAGCTTCCTTGACTAATCCTAATTCTATATTGTTTGTAGTGGATTCATCCAGTGAATATATGGTATTCCATTCAGTACTGTACAGTTGTTCACTATCAAAATCAGTAGTATAGGCTATGGTAAAACTCGAGGATTCGGTCTTATCAAAATCCATCTCTATTTCAAGCACATTGTTTTCACTTCCCACGGTGCTGAATGGACCTAGTACAATCCCAGTTTCGTAATCGTCTTCCAGATTTATTAATTCTAGCTGTTCATTCTCATCATCATATCTCCAATTAGCTCCCTCAAGATCCAAGTAGTAATCTTGTATTATGTTATCAAGTTGTATGTTAGTATTCTCATAGAACACATATTGATATTCACTATGGGATGTTGTTATTTCGCCATCGGACAGCAGAGTCAGGTTGAAGACATAGTTCCCTGAACGGGGTATGGTGAACACAAAATTGTTCTGGTAGGTTTGAAAGGGATCAAGTGAAAAGACGAGGTTTGCAGATTCCAGTTCTATCGTCTCCTGTAAATCTTCGCTGAAGACGTTTATCAATAAACTGTAAGATACTTCTTCATTCGCTTCATTGGTAATCTCCAGATCTATGCTATTTTCGATTCTAGCGTTATCGTGTTGCAGTGATGTTATTTCAATGCTATTTTCCGCTTGTGTAGTGGGAATGAGCGCAAAGCCGACAGTCAAAGCAACCAGGATAATAAAAAGATATGACTTTGCACCCATTATCCTCTTAAAAACATAATAGTATTAATAACTATAGGATAATTTTTTGACAATAAAGGTATAAGATTTTGATTAATATTAATAATAAATTAATTATATAATCAATAAATATATACATAAAAACTTTGTAAACTATTAAATAATGGACCAATTCAAGATGTTGTGGACACCTCACAAAGAATTTCGCAGGCAGTTTCGCTGATTCCTGTACTGGTTTCTATTATAATTCTATTTGTTGCAGGGGCGGGTTCTTGGTTTGTCGTCAAAGAGGATTTTTACCCCCATGCTACCTCTGACGAGACAGTTATTTTGGATTCAGGCTCAGACTATGATTATCATATGGATGGAATAGTGATTACAAATGAGGCAGGCGAATCCAAGATAGATTATTCGGCTTCAACTGTGCTCTGCGATGAGGGGGAACCAACATGTATGGTCTATGAAATGAGAGGCATTGTTTTCTATAATATGGGTTTGGTTTTCTATGCAATCTTTTCTATTTCAATCGTTTCTGCAATGTTAATCTTTCTGAGGGATTACAATCTAATTCAAAAGATTAACAAACAGTTTAAGATTGATATTACAAGATCGGATTTGTTAGCCACCTCCTTTGGGTCACATATATCTATTATCGTATTTGCATTATTCTTGTTATTGTATGCAGTTACGGCAATCCCTAGTGCAATGCATGAAGATCATGCTGGAGGATTCAAAGAATGTCTCTATACCAATGATATTACAGTAGTTGGGAAAAATGATGGTTGTGATGTCTATGTAGAGGGGGAAGGAGTAGAGCTCAATTCTATGTGGGCAATAGGTCCAGCCTTCATAATATTCCTTGGAGGAGTTCTATCTTCTTCGATATATCTTGCTTCTTACACTTATAGTCAGTTTGAGGAGGGTAAAGATGCCAGTGTTGCTCCAGCACCAGAATTATTTTTTGATTCAGAGGCGAAGCTTCTTTTTGATGTTAACACAGGTGAGGTCGTCAAATCTTTCGTGGGAGATGAGAGATCCTTATTCTTTGATACCGAGGCTAATGTATTATTCGACGAGAATACAGGGGATATAGTCTACAGCGAATATTTTGATAAATTCATCAGTAAAAAGATGTCAGATAAAGAAAAGAGTTAGGTATGCGAAAGAGCATTACTATCTTGCTTGCCTTGATGTTTGTTTTTCCAGGCTGTTTGAATGATGAGGAGATTGTAGAAGATATACTAGAAGAAGAGGGTATTGAAGAAGTAGGATATGAGGGAGATTGTACTAGTAATTGTCTTGAGTCAGAGTGTGATGGTCCAGGTATAGGAGATTGTAGTCAGTGCGTTGAAGGTTTTATGCTTCTGGATGCTGATGGTGACGGATATGGCGAATGTATCGAAGTATTTGAGCCGCATATTCCTGAATTAGTAGAAGTACCTCAGGAAGAGGGATGTGACAATATCAATCCATTACATTGTATGTTTCCTTTTCCATCTAATGCATTTCTGAGTGAAGATTCAACTACTGTGACAGGTTACAGAGTTAACTATACTCAAACTTCAGTTCCAGGTTCAGGTACATTCAGGCAAGTAGAGATACCTGGTCTGAATCGATTGGATGGTATGAGTCCTTCTACTCAGATATTAACTGCCTTTGATGAAGATCCTGTCCTCACAGCCGTTGCTAATCAATCAACTATAGAGAAATCTTTGATTGAAGGACATGCTACTATTCTGGTAAATCTAGATACTGGTGAAAGGCTTCCACACTGGATTGAACTGGATTCTAGGACTGATAATAAGGGTCCGACTATTCTCTATATTAGAACTATTAGGGGTCTCGATCACAATACAGCCTATGGTGTTGGCATTTCCGGTCTGACTAATTCCACGGGTGACTTAATTTCACCATCTTTGGCTTTCAAAGCGTTGATTGAAGGCGATTATACTGATGCTCCGGATGTTGAACTTAGGGCTGCAAGTTTCGATAATCTTTTCGTGAATCTGGAATCTCACGATTATAAAAGAGAAAATCTACAGGCAGCCTGGGAATTTCATACAGCATCTACTGAATCTATTGTTGGGGGAATGCTCCATATGAGGGGAGATGCACTTACTAGACTAGGTGATGATGGAATAGGATGTAATGTGACCTCTTCAGAGGATAATTATGGAAATGATAACACGACTTTCCGTAGAGTTAGAGGAACTATTACCACTCCACAATATTTATTGAATCCCGATGAGCCACCATCATTAATGAGCAGGGATTCCAATGGAACTCCTCTTTTCACAGGTTACAGTGAGGTTCCTTTTACGTTGATAATTCCACAAGTATTGGCTGACAACAATGCCTCTGGTCCACTGGCGGTCTTTGGGCATGGTTTCATGGGAACTGGTGAAGCAACAATTAGTGGTTCCCGAGGCTGGTCTCAGACTTATGGTGTCTCACTCTTGGCCACAGACTGGTATGGGTGGAGTCAATCCGATTATGATACTGTGATTGATATGCTTGTCCAACCCGCCTATTTTGAGCATCAGACTGATCGATTACAACAAGCAATGATTAACAAGATCACGATGCTGCGGACGATGAAAGGAGTTTGCTCAGATATTCCTGAATTATATTCCGATGAGACCAATTTAGTGGATACTGATGAAGTGTATTACATGGGTTATTCTCTAGGTGGAATTTATGGTGGGACGTTCATGGCCTTATCCCCAGATATTGATAGGGGTGTGTTGTGGGTCGGAGGATCAGGTTTTGCTTCCATGATTGAGAGATCGACCAATTATAATCAGTTTGAGCTGATATTCAATTCGATTCTAGGATATCCTGACAGAAACGATCGTGCAATTCTTATCTCTCTGGGACAGCAACTCTGGGATTCTACCGACCCAGATATCTACTTGAATTTTATCTCAGATGGATATGGTGGTGTACTTGGTCCTAAAACAATACTAGCCGTATATTCGGTTAATGATGCTCAAGTACCCATGCTTAGCTCTGATAGGGCTTGCCGCGCCGCAGATATTCCTGTCCTTAGTACGTCAACCAGACTTCCCTATGGTGTAGATGTGGTGGAAGGACCGATTGAAGGTTCAGCCGCAGTTTTCTTTGATGGAAACTTTCCAGCTGTACCAGAAGGAAATAGTGGCCCATCTCCGGAATATCATTCCTTGGCCCATAATCTGATTGCGGGAGTTCCTGAAGTCAACGCAATGGTCTTCAGTTTCATGTTAACAGGTATTGTTGAGAATACATGTGGAGAGATTTGTACATTCGAAGCAGAATGGTAAGCTAAAAAAATAATATAATAGATTTACCATAAATATAATATAATTTACTTTACTCTTTAATAGAATATTAAAAGCCACGCTTCATTGTATTTGTATGCAGAATCATCCGATGGCATCTAAAATTATTGTCTTTTTGATGATTTTACCTGCAATCTCTGGGTGTGTCGAAGATTCTGTTGAAGAATCTCTAGAACTGGATTTTTCGGTAGATTTCTTGGTGGGCGGTGAATTCCAGTCAATCCGAATTGTGAGTTCAGATCGAATGAGTGTTATGGTTCCGTACCTATTAATTAATCCTGAAACTGGCTACGTTCAGAATGGAACGGTTTTGAATTTTAATTCAGATTTTGAGAGTAAAACAGTCGTGATACTGGGACCACCAGGTGCAGTGGAATGCATCTTCCTGATGTCTGAATTTGGACGCGAGGAGTGGCCTGTCCGTAAAACGAATGAGAGCTGGAGGGAATGGGTTGACCGTGATGGTCATCTGCAGGGACTTGACGGGAATATCGGGGCCAGTTTACAATCCACTAATTCCACATATCCTTCATTGCAGAGGTCTAACGTGACCACGGGTTCAGTAGAATATGCGTTTTTAGACGTTTTAAGGCCAATTAGCGATGTTTCTACTATAGAGGAGGGGGCTTTGCATGGTACAGGGATAGTTAATGGTTTAACAGTATTTGAAATGATGGAGATAATAGCAGATCCAGATGGCGATTTCAATGATTTGTGGGGGCCCTTTACAGAACCACCTTTACCATCGTATACGAATGCACTGAATTTTTTTAGTAGTGAATTGACTTCATACGGTTATGATTCCCAAATACACAACTATCGGACTTCTAGTAGCCCTAGAGCCGAAAACGTCTGTGGTTACAAAACTGGAACATTATATCCAGACGAATGGCTAGTTTTAGGTGCTCATTTGGATGTAGCTGAACCGGGCAGTGGTCCAGGTGGTGGAACAAGTGTCGGAGCTCATGATAACAAAGCAGGTGTTGCCTTAGTTTTGGAGGCAGCTAGAGGTCTTGCGCAGTTTGATCATAGGCGTACTATTGTAGTTTGTTTTTGGAGCAATGAAGAGAATGGGTATGATGGCAGTGATAGTTGGATTGAAAATATTCCTGCAGGAGTTACAGTTACTAATTACTTGAATGCAGATGCCGTTGGGACCAATTGGCCGGGATACTATACTTTGGTGGTTGATTGCATACCTAATTATGATGATGAAACATTAGGTGATCAATGGGAAATGATAGGTCTTTTGGAATGGATAGGTACAGATAATCATGATGTTTCAGAAGCATTGAGGTTGGGCCGCGAAATATTTCACACCGAAGGCTATGCTTCTATGAAGGATGTAGATTCCTCAGATCAGAAGAGACAATCAATATCTGTACATGATAGTGATAGAGGTCGTTCAGATTATGAGAGATTTGCAGATCAATTGGGTGTTGTAAGTGTAGATTGGGGCAGTTTAACGGGAGGTTCTGATTGTTACCATGCAGATTGCGATACGCTAGAAACAATGATTGAGATGATGGTGATTGATAATGCTACTGGCCGTCAAAGTTTAGTTCAATCGTTTGACCTGATAACTTGGTGGATATTTACTGCAGCCATGTATCTGGATGAAACCCCGATTTACGATAAAAATTAGAATGAAACTATTTTGTCAGATTCTTCTACCAGTTCCATCAAGTCCTGCATGGTAGACATTGGACAAATGGGGGTTCCTTCTTTGTTACGGGAAACTAGGCAAGTACCGCAGGCAAATATTTGACCGCCTGTTTCCACATACTTGTTAATCTCTTCGATTACCTTAAAATCTTCATGAACTATTTCGACGGATTCGACTCCTTTTCCGATTAAAAAAGTTCTAACCTGGTGTTTTTTGCCTATTGAAAAATTCGCAAACCTGAAGGCATTCCAGACTGTTTCTGGATCAATCTGGCTTATTACAATTCCTACTTTCATAATGTCCTAGGAACCTGCCCGGAGGCAGGCTCCTTCTGAGGCAATTTCTTGCTTTCTTAGTGCTTTCTTCTTGCTACAGCAATGAGACCCACTGTCAGAGCAGACACAACTAGTGTAACACTAGGTGAGTCATCTTCATCATCTTCCTCTACAACAGGGTCTGCGACTTCATAGGTTCCGTTCAAATCAGCGACACCAGTTATGGTTGGTGAGTCTGCAGAAGCCAGAATTCCCTGCTTACTTGAGTAGTATGCTCTTGAGAAATCAGTGTTCTCTGCCCTCTGTGCAGTCTTGGTCATTGCAGACAAAGTTGCATCGTAGTCATCATAGCCGAAAGCTAGAAGTTCGTCCCATGTCTTTTCATGCATTGTAACATTGAGACTCTGGTTGTATCCTGCAGCTATCTTAGCTCCTATGGCAGCAGCCACGTCAGCATCGAATCCTACGACGTTGTTGTCAGCATCGTAGCTCTCGAATGGAGGATAGTAAGGATCAGTCCCGAAGACTAGACTTTCTGCAGCCAATGCGGCAGCTAGTGTACCAGCTGGTTCTGCAGGGTATGCGGTTGCAGTGTTTGCATCAGTATCATCAGTCAAGACGACGATTTCATCACCGAAAGTGGCTGCGAAGATAGTGTCATATTCACCAGAATCAACAATCTCGCCCAAGGCGACATTGATTGCATCTAGTAAGTCACTTTCTCCAGGAGCAACTCCGATACCGAAGTCTTCTTCACTGAATGAACCTGCAATTGAGAGTCCATCCGAGTCTGCTTGGTAGAACTTTAGAGTTGGTAGGTCACCAAGAACAAAGTCTACATCACCCTGTTTCAAAGCTTCAATTGCGAGATCGATAGTATCGAAACCGCTAACCTCAGCGTTTGCCAGGCTGTCTGCTGCATACACATCAGAAGTAGTTCCTGATTGTACACCTAGCTTGTAGTTCATTGTTGCTGCGCTTGCAGGCATCGCGGATGCCAGCACACATACACCAATGACCACTGTCAAAATTTGGCTAAATTTCATGTTTTGCCTCGGGGTTTGATAAAATTGTCTATATATAATGTAGAGGTGGTAGGTATATCGTTTAAAACGCACTCCTTTTGTTTACGGTATGCTGTCTGATAAATATTCATCCGGAAAAAAATACGGAAGAACGTTTACTATAGCTGTTTGTTCGTTGTTTTTGGCTTTTATTCTGCTTTTGTTTACGCCCAGTTTAACATCTGAAGAAGAGATAGATACGGGATGGGATCAAGCTCCAATATCAACAGATAACGACCTGAACGATGTTCTTGCATTGAATTCAACCTCAGCCTTTGCTATAGGTGAAAATGGCAAGATATACCATACGGTAAATTCTGGAGTCAATTGGTCAGAACAGGATTCAGGAGTAATCCAGGATCTGAATGCAATTGAGTTTAACGTTCAGGCTATAGTGGCTGGAGATTCCGGTACGGTCCTGATAAATGATGGTGATTCTTGGATTGCTAATTCAATAGAAGGTGCAGGTAATCTGTATGATTTGTCTGTACCTCATTTCGAGTCCTTGGCTGACTCGGTCATATTTGTCTCTGGAACTGGTGGTGAGATCTGGAAATGGAGCAACAGTACCTGGGATGATTTATCGAATTTTACAGGTACTACTAATGATATTTATGCCATTGATTTTGTTAATGAGGACGAAGGTTTTGCAGTTGGTGCAGATGGACTGATAATTGCTACTATAGATGGTGGTCTTTCTTGGGAAATCCGAGATTCTCCTGAAGAGTTTAGAGGTTTCTCATTTTATGATGTGACTATTTTCGGTTATAAAGGACCAAATGACGACGAAGCCAGTCCAGTGAGTGTTCTTATTGTAGGTGAAAATGGGACAGTCATTCAAAGTAGTGGTACTGGTCCTACGGCAATTGGATACATTTGGAAAGTCCCTTCTGAAAATTCACATCCAACTAATACGACTAGTACTCTAAAGTCAATAAGCGGTTCTTCACGCTTCAAATTCTGGATAGTTGGAGATGATAATTTTGTTGCGTTGACTGAGGATGGCGGTAGTTCATTTTACAATCAGTCACAATTGCAGAATACGGGGTCTGATTTTACAGGTGTTAGCTTCTGGGATGGATATTCAGGTTTTGCTGTTGGTGAGGAAGGTACTGCTTTGTATACCGATAGAGAAGGGCTGGATCCTAGATTACTAGATACTGCAATAAGTTATGATACTTTCTGGAAATTTGCCAAATATGCTTTTCCATTTCTTAAAGAGGGTATGTACAACACGTTGAAGATAATTGTTCTAGCAATCTTTATGGGATTTACCATAGGGGTGACCTTGGCAGTTTTCAAGACATCACAATTGAATATCAGGATTCCATTATCTCTACCTAAAGATGATGGAACATGGAAGTTTGTAAATTTCAATCCACTGAAATTCTTTGCAACAATCTATACAGATATATTCCGAAACACTCCACTTCTGGTCCAATTCTTTTTCATATATTTTGGGTTGGCAGAAATAGGAATAGATCTTACTTTTGAAAGTATTCTAGGGCCAGAGAAGGCTCTTGAAAGAGCATATGGAAGTGCAGTGGTAGCTCTGGGATTGAATTCAGGGGCTTATCAGACTGAGATAATCAGGAGTGGAATTCAAGCCATTCCAGCAGGTCAGATGGAAGCTGGAAGAAGTGTTGGTCTGACCTATATTCAGTCAATGCGTTTCGTAGTTCTTCCACAGGCTATCAGGATAGTCATACCTCCACTTGGGAATGAGACGGTCAATCTGGTTCTGAATTCAGCCTTGGCCTCAGCCATTGGATTTGGAGAGATAACTCGTAAGGGGCGATTTCTGATATCCGTAACTTTCGAAACCTTCTGGACATGGGGCCTGGTTCTCGTGTTCTATTTTGCCATAACGTATACACTGGCAAATATACTGAAATATGTAGAGAAGCGACTGAAAATTCCAGGATTAGGGCTTGGAGGTGAGGATTGATGTCTGATGAAGAATCCCCTGTGATAAGTGTCAAGAATTTGGAAAAGATATACACAGGGGGAGTTCACGCCGTTAAAGGTGTCAGTTTTGATGTCTTACCGAAACAGGTAGTTGTCATCATCGGTTCATCAGGAAGTGGCAAATCAACAGTCTTGAGATGCATAAATCGTTTGATTGAGCCCACAGAAGGAGAGATATTTTTGGAAGATGTTCAAATCAATTCTCCTTCCACAGATATCAATGAGATTCGATCCGAAATAGGAATGGTTTTCCAGTCTTTCGAGTTATTTATGCATCTTCAGGTCTTGGACAATGTAACCTTGGGATTGACAAAGGTTAGAGGATATTCAAAGGACAAGGCCGATGGTATAGCTAGAGAGGTTCTAGCAAAAGTGGACATGTCTGACAAGGTGGATGTGTATCCTGGGCAGTTATCAGGTGGTCAAAAGCAGAGGGTTGCAATTGCTAGATCACTGGCGATGAATCCGAAGGTAATGTTGTTTGATGAGCCTACATCTGCCCTTGATCCCGAACTGATAGGTTCTGTTCTGGAATCGATAAAATCATTAGTAGCGGAGGGGATGACGATGGTAATTGTTACACACGAAATTGGTTTTGCTAAAGAAGTTGGTGACTGGATAATCTACATGGATGATGGGCAAGTCGTGGAGGCGGGGACACCAGACATCATCGAGAATCCGAAGACAGACAGGATGAAGAAGTTCCTTGGACAGATATTAGAAGCTTGACAATGACTAAAATCAACTTAAAGGAAAAATTATCAAAATTCTCAGACCATTGGTCTCCTCGGATAGTAGCTGAGATGAATGATTATCAGTTTAAATTGGTTAAGATAAAAGGGGATTTTGTCTGGCACAACCACGATGATACGGATGAGGTGTTCATAGTCCTGGAAGGTGAAATGAAGATTGAATTCAAGGACGAAACGGTGGAATTGAAAGAAGGAGAGATGTTTGTGGTACCTAAGGGAGTTGAGCATAAGCCATATGCTGAGGAAGAATGCAAAATCATGTTAGTTGAACCTAAGGGAGTTGTGAATACTGGAGATGCAGGGAGCGATCTCACAGCTCCAAACGATATTTGGATCTGATTATGGTAAAAGTAATTAAGATTGGTGAAGAGGAAGAGGAAACCAAAATTGCAGAAAATGTAACGACGCAAGAACCTGTTGTTGATGAAGAACCAGTTACAACTGAATTGGATGATTACAAGATCAAACAGAAATTCGTCAAGAAGGTTTACTATACTCTGATTGGTGTTTTGTATTTTACTTTCTGTGCTCTTTTCAACTATTATGCAATCGGTGTAGAATATTATGGTCAGGAAATATCTTTTGAGGTTGCACCTCTGCTTTGGTTTTTCCTAGATACGTTTGTAGTAGCTCTAATTATTCCAATAGGCCTTCTCGTTTTGAGTTTTGCAAGTGGTGGCATATTATTCGGGGTACTTGTAGGATTAACCTATGGATTGTTTGGACTTTTATCTCGTGGTATCATGAAGATCCTAGGTTTCGATCTTGAACTTATTTTTCCCGAACTGGTTGGACATACTGGGGTGGTGAGCAAACCCAATGTACTTGGCAAATTTACCAGCTATAATCTTTCAGTTGAGATAGAAAAAGCCGGCCTGTACGGCAATAGTTTCTGGCATGGAAACAATGTCGCGGCAAGATCTAGAGGTGATGAGATTCCTGTCGGTACAAAAGTCAGGGTTATCGAGGCAAATTATTGGTCCTTGAGCTCACTTCTAAGAAATAGTCCAGTGATTATGGTTGTTCCGTTTGAGGAGGATACCGACTCATCATTAGATGATGAAACGTTAGACCATGAGGAAGTGAAACCTGAAGTTGGTGAGAATGAGGTAGATACTGGGAAAGTGAATGAAGGAATGGGGTTGAAAAGTGCTGCAAATTGGACTGTAAGGCTCATTCTTCTTCTGACAGGCATTCTTTTCATATTCTTTGCTTTGATGATTTTGGCCACTTGTAGTATGTCATCCCCTCCTCAATGTGGTACCTTGATGGATGCAGCCCCCTGCTTTTCCGTGTCGATAATTTGCTTTATCTTATATTTCTATCTAGGAAGAGTAGAGTAATCTTGAATGGTTTAGATGACAAGGTCTAGATAATCACCTGGTGCGTTAGTTAGATCTTGATCTAATCCTAGATAAATCTCGGTGGTTCTAATACTGCTATGTCCTAAACTAAGTTGAACTTGCCTCAGGGGAGCTCCAGCTTTGTAAGACAATTGAGCATACGTTCTTCGAAGATCATGCGGAAGTATTTGTTTATCCAGTATATTTTTTGAATGTTTAGCCACAATATCTCTTATTCCTTGTGGAGTTATCATGGTATTTCCAATTTCTCCATTTTTTCTTATTGAAAAGAATATTCGGTCTGTTTTACCCACTGTTTTGCTGATTTCCAGCCATTCCTCCAAACATTTCATTGCATATTCAGGAATTGCGACAGTTCTGTATCTATCTCCTTTTCCTTTGATATCAGTGAATGCCCATCTTCCTTGAACTTGTTTCATCTGGTCTATTTTCAGATCAGAGATTTCGAAGCGTCGAAGTCCACATCCAGTCATTACTGCAATTAGGGCTCTATCTCTTACAATACTCATTTTCTCTGAATTGAGATCATTCAATAATTTTTGCACTTCTTCCTGTTCTAACCAGGTTTTGTGTCTTTGACCTATTTGTCTCTTAAATTTTATTTCCAAAAGATCATTGTATATTTTTTCATCAATTACTTCCAATCTCCGCAGATCCTTGAAAAGTTGTCTTAGTACTGATAATGTGGTAGAAATGGTAGATTTTGATTTTCCGCTGTTTTCTAAGTACAATAGGTACTCGCGAATTATTTCAGCCGTAATACCTTGATTATCTCCTGCGCTGTACCAATTGAAAAATTGTGTTAGTGCCGTGTAGTACGTTTGTCTGCTATTTTGGTTTTGACGCTGATTTACTACAGACATCACCATTTTTTGGAGGTCTGGACTGTTTTCTGTGATAATATTCATTTTACTTTCGATAATATACATTATAAAAAGTAATATATAAAGGATTCGTTTTTTACAAGCACGAAATAGATCTCTGAAAAACGCAAAACTCCTATAGTTTCGTAATTTTTTAGGGATTTATAAATATTAGTATGTTTGTTAATATAATATGTTTTACTATAATTGATTAAATAATACTAATTACTAAATAATAGCAAAAGCCTTTATTTTAGTATGTTTGTCAATATAATGTGTTTTAGTATATTGCATTATATTGTCCATATCTATTAAATAACCAATTCCACTATTTTTCATGTAATCCTGCAACTGTATCTGTATCTTCCCACCAGTCCTGATGTTCTTTCTTTTTCCTAGCAACGTGCTTTGCCCATTTCCCACCTGGAACTGCTTTTCCCTTATCAATATATTTTTTGTGCCCCAGATATACCCATGCTGTCACAGTTTTTTCATTCTCCAGTTCAACTTCCCGCATTTCCCTGTTGTATGCAGATTCACCATGTTTTTCAGGGTTGTATCCCTCTAGTTCATCGATTCTTGTGATCATTTCATCCTTATGTTTAGGGTCAACAAACACCAGCATACCATGCACGTATTTTTCCTTCTCTTCGACTAGCATGGGATAAGCACCCATATCGAATAGCTGGCAATCTTTGATCCGCCCATATTCCATTCTGGAGATACTATCTTTCCACAGCCGGAAATTCGGCTGTTCTGGAAGCAGGGTTCCGTATACAAAGAAAGGCACGTCTTTCATCGTGATTTAGTATCACTTATGGTTATTTATAAGGTTAGAAAGTCGATAAAATATGGATTGGATCGAAGGTATTGGTTTGCTGGCAGGATTTATAGGTGTTTTTGGCTGGTATCCACAAGTTAGGCGTGTTTGGGTTGATAAGAGGGCAGACGGTGTAAGTGTTCCAACTTTTACAGTTATTGCGATTTCTCTAGCGCTGTGGTTAACCTATGGTATATTGAAGAATTTAATTGCTATTATTATTGCAAACATTTTTGCTTTAATTATGATAACAAGTATTGCAATTGGAGCTTACCGCTTGCAGACTGCCTAGTTCTTACTCAGGAGGAGGGATATTGTATTCGCCTTCTCTCTTATTAGACTCAGGCTCCTCTTTCTTTGTTTCCTCGTCTTCTTCAGTTTCTTCTTTCCTAATGTAATCTTCTTTCTCGTCCCATCCACTTGAGGCTTTCACCCCCCCCTTTTCAGCAGTTCCTTGGTTGAATAAGTTCGAGTCTTGATTATCTCCCGCGTATCTGGTTTCTGGATCATCCATGGTGAACGCCATGATTATACCAATCAACAATATTACGATTCCACAACAACACGCTCCGAAGGAACCCAGTGCTCCTAAAACCGCCCCAAATATTCCTTCAATAAGTTTGTCCAGGTCATAAACCATTATCACTTCGCCGCCGGTGTCCCAAGTGTAGGTTCCATCCGGACATCCATCTCCTGTCTGATTCCAAGTTGTTGTACATAGTGTTCCTACAACAATCCAATCATCATCTTGAGCAGAACCTCCGTCATCCTCTATGTAATTACATCTGGGGATGAAAACTTGTGTACCCTCTTCATTATGGGTCAATGTGAATGTTCTTATTAGATTACAGTCAGATTTGGTTAGATTCCAAGTGTAGTTTCCATGTCTCTCATTATATCCACCTTCTCCTCCACCTTCATAGGTACTTTCGATGTGGACATAAACACCCATTGTCTCTTTATCAGGATTACTTCTATCGGTGATTTTCATCTCCCCGTCTGCACCCTCGTAAAGTACACCATCCTCAAGGGTTTCTATGGTGTCTTCTCCTAGATTTGACAATACGATAATACCGATTAAAGTAATAATGATTCCAAGTCCAATAACTATCATAGGAACTTTGTTCATGGTGTTTTATTTCATTCCCCTATATAAGTCAATTTCAAAATAATTTTTTGAATCATCATAATAGATTATTCCGTTCCATAAGATCTGTTAGATAATCCCTGTTGGTGTAGATAGTTCCCCATAGCGCAAAAATTCCCAGTGAGATGAAGATTCCTCCTGTTTTTCTCTTCTGCAGGCAGTCATCCCGATCTGCAATAGACCCTAGGTCCATGTATTGCTGGCAACTTGTAATCTCATAGGTCTTGTCATTTAGGTGTGAGACATAATCCTCTGTTGCACTGTTCCAGAAAGCCAGACCAAAGATAATCAGACTAATTCCCAGTGTGGCCCCTATCACTAATTTCCAATAGTTTTCAATTTCCACAGTATTCAGAAAAGGAGTCCCCTAATAATTTTTTCTCCAATAGAAAAAATTGCTCTCAGAACATTATAAAATATGAACATTATGTCTTCCCCCCTAAATCTAGGAAGATAACCTTCTTTTTCTCTTTAGCTTCAAAACTGGATTGTAATTGTTGTAATTCAGTTTCTCTAATCTCAGCACGTTCTTGTTCATTATTTTCTTCCCAAGAATCAATGGCTAGCATAGACACTAAACTAGTCATCACTAGAGCGCCAATAGCTATGATAATAAGATTCATATTTTATTCCTCAAATTTTGTTTGTTTTAGAATAAGTAGGCCAGGATAGGTAACACAATAATTTCCCAAGGAAGAAAAATAACAGCAAACTTCAGGTATCCAAGCATAGTACAAACTAGAAGTTGTTATATATAAAGTTAACGGTAAAAAAGTTATATTATATTTTTTCTTTTTAGAGGATATATATACAAATGTTCTACTTAGGCTAAAATCAATTAAAAGGTGGGACACAGAATCTCCCGAAATTTTACTTTGACATACCCATAATATACAAGAGCCTAGTGACGATAAGTGGGCAAAGGACATTGCTTGGTCATAGGGGCTGGGGTCAGTGGCCTTTCATCCGGTATCAGGCTTCTTGAAAATGGTTGGAAGGTGACTATCTGGTCTGCTGAGTTCTCACCTAATACCACTTCTGATGTGGCTGCCGCTCTGTGGTATCCCTTTCTTTCCGCCCCCGTTGAAAGAACGGATGCTTGGGGTTCTAGTACATACAAGGTTTTCAAAGAATTGTCAAAATTAGATAATACTGGGATTAGTATGACGCAGACATATGAATATTTTAGGGCCCCACAACCAGATCCTTCCTGGAAGGACACTGTTGATGATTTTAGAAGGGTATCTGGTGATTTTCCAGAGGATTATGTGGAATGTTTTTCCTTTGTGACTGCTGTCATAGAAATGCCCATCTATCTTGGATGGCTGTCATCTAGGTATAGTTCTCTGGGGGGGGAAACAGCTCAGAGAAAGATTAGCGATTTTCTTAGCCTGCCGGCAAATTTTGAGGCAGTTGTGAATTGTACCGGTCTTGAGTCTAGGGATTTACTGGGTGATAATGACCTGTATCCTATAAGAGGCCAGATAATCCGTGTTAGGTCAGACATAAAGGAAATGCACCTAGATCAGCAGCATGAAACTCTCACCTACATTGTACCAAGGGGAAATGATATGGTCTTGGGAGGTATTGCACAGGATGGTAATTGGAATTTAGAACCAACTTCCGAGGACCGTGATTTCATATTTCAGAAGTGCAGTAATATCATTCCGCAACTTGAGGATGCAGAGATTATTGAGGATCTGGTTGGTTTGCGTCCGGGAAGAACGTCGGTGAGGTTGGAGAAGGAATCCATTCAGAACCGTTCTTTGATTCACAATTATGGCCACGGTGGTTCAGGGGTAACTCTTTCTTGGGGTTGTGCAGATGAGGTTGTGGAGTTGGTCAATGGCGGATAAACGTGGAACCCATGACTATGTTGAGGACCTTCGAAATGCAGAGGTTCTAATCTATATCAATGGCAAATTTTATCCTAGACAGGACGCCTCGATATCGGTCTTTGATAGCGGTTTCCTTCTCGGTGATGGTGTATGGGAAGGACTTCGGTTACACAATGGTAAATTTCTTTTTCTAGAACAGCATTTGGAAAGGCTTTTCTGGGGTGCATCTCAAATTGATATGGATATTGGAAAGACAATAGAGGAAATTACCTCAGTCTTGTATGATACAATAAAATTCAATAAGATGGAGAGCGGAGTTCACGTCCGTCTGATAGTCTCAAGGGGTGTCAAATCAACACCTTATCAGGATCCAAGTTTCACGATTTCTGAACCTACTATCGTTGTAATTCCAGAGTACAAGGCTCCATCTCTGGAAACACAGTTGAATGGAATAAAATTGGTATCAGTGGATATCATTCGGGGTTCGACCAATATTCAGGATCATCGAATCAATAGTTTGAGTAAGTTCAATTGTATACAGGCTTGTATAGATGCTAAGAGAAGGGGTGGGGATGAGGGACTGATGCTGGATCCCCATGGCTACGTTTCAACATGTAATTCCACACATTTCTTTATGATAACCGATAATGCGGTTTGGACCTCAACCGGTGAATATTGCCTGAAGGGCGTGACAAGACAGAATATCATTGACATCTGTAAGGCCCATTCTATACCTCTTTACGAGAGAAATTTCACATTAGCCGAGGTTTATAATGCTGATGAAGCCTTTGTTACTGGGACTTTTGGAGGTGTAGTTCCGGTCTATGAGGTAGACGATCATGAATTATCGGTACTTCAGACTGGCTCAATTGTCAAGACTTTACAATCACATTACAATGAATTGGTTGAACTAGTGAGTCTGTCTTGATTAGAATCGCAATGTGGTCTGGTCCTCGCAATATTTCTACTGCCATGATGCGTTCCTGGGAGAATCGGGCAGATACCTTTGTAATAGACGAACCCTACTATGCCTATTATTTGAGCCAGAATGACTTGCAGCACCCAGGTCGTGATGAGGTCCTACAGGCTGGAGAGTTGGATTCAGGGCAAGTATCTCGTGGCTTGGTCAATGATACTAGTGATTCCTGTTCAATCTATTACCAGAAGCACATGACCCATCATCTTCTGGATTCAATAGATAGGGATTGGATGGAAGCTGTCACGAATTGTTTCCTAATCAGGAATCCTAAGGATATGATTATATCCTATCATAAAGTTCATTCAGAGATTACGGGTAATCTCCTAGGTTTGCATCAGCAAAAGGAGATATTCGAATATGTCAAGAAGATGACTGGGGAGATACCACCTGTAATAGATTCCAAGGACGTTCTGATGAACCCCGGAGAGGTGTTAGGTAAATTCTGTGACAGGATTGGTGTCGCCTTTTCCAAGGAAATGTTAAGCTGGTCTAGGGGAGCCAGAGATACAGATGGTAATTGGGGAAAATATTGGTACAAGAATGTAATGAATTCCACGGGTTTCAATAAATACGTACCCAAGACAGAAGAGGTACCTGAAAAATATCTACCTCTTTATGAGGAATCCTATAAACTTTATCAAGATCTTCACACACGGAGAATAAGGTAAGCAATGAAGGAGGCCACTTAAGGTGCAACGCAAAAACTTCGGCGGCAATCAGGTGCTTAAGCCGTCGTCGGCCTACACCCCAGTCGATGAACAGGAAATTCTGCAGATTCTCGACAAACACCGAGGCCAGCGCATCCGCGCCGTCGGCAGTTTGCATAGTTGGAGCGATGCGATTCTTGGCGATGACGTGCTGCTGGACCTGCGACGATTGAATGACGTCCAACTACAGCCTGCTGGCGACCAGTTTGTTGCCACGGTTGGGGCTGGATGCCAGATTAAGCGCCTCCTCAAAGAACTCGCTCGCGACGGCGCCACCCTGTATTCACATGGTCTGATTACGGAACAGACAATCGCCGGAGCAATCTCCACCGGCACTCACGGTTCGGGAGGTAATAGCATGTCGCACTATGCCGAGGAGGTGCGATTGGCTCGCTATGACGATTCCACTGGTCAGGCGATTATCGAGGAGATTAGCGCTGGAGAACAGTTGCGTGCCGCTCGCTGTTCTCTGGGTTCACTTGGAATCATCCTGTCCGTGAAACTCCGCTGTCGCGCACAGTACAATGTACAGGAGCACTTCACCGAGACTCGTCGGTTGGCGGACGTCTTGGATGCCGAATCGTCATTTCCGCTGCAGCAGTTCTATCTCATCCCTTGGCGTTGGTCCTATTTCACCCAGCATCGGCGTGAGGTTGACCAGCCACGTTCCCGCCTCGCTAGGCTGTACCGGCTCTATTGGTTGGGGGTGATGGACTATGGCCTGCATCTGCAGATATTGTTCTTAAAACGCGTATTGCGAAGTCGTCGCTTGCTTCGTCTTGCCTTTCGTCGCTTCGTTTCGTTATTCCTTATTCGTAATTGGAAGGTTACGGATCGCTCCTCGTCCATGCTGGTGATGAAGCATGAGGCCTTTCGCCACATTGAGATTGAGTTGTTCGTACCCCGGGACCAGTTGGCGGATGCGCTTAGATTTACCTACGAAGTCATCAAGATTGCAGTCGGTAACGATTCAACGTTGTCTGCAAACAACCAGCGGCGAATTGAGGGTCTAGGTATGCAAGATGCTCTGGCCGGGCTTCATGACCAGTATTGCCATCACTACCCCATCTGCGTGCGGCGGGTGCTTCCTGATGACACTATGATATCGATGGCCAGTGGAGGGGAGCAGGACTGGTACGCGCTGAGTTTCATCAGTTATGCGAATCCAGCACGCCGTGCTGGTTTTTTCCTGTTCGCGAATTTCATGGCCCAAAGTATGTCACAATTGTTCCACGCGCGCCCGCACTGGGGCAAAGTATGCCCACTGGAAGCCAATGAGTTGGCATCCCTTTACCCTCAATTCGATGATTTCCGCACCGTCTGCAATACGCTTGATTCGCAAAGCGTCTTTCAAAATGATTGGACAGCGGCGCTGCTGGAAGATTAATAGTTAATTTATATCGGTCACTAATATCAACCATGGGCAAGGCCGTAACACTAACAAATATCAAGAAATATCAGAAGGATTTCAATTCTAGTTCAACTGCTAAATTATCTATGAATGCAGCTACTCGGACTGATGTTAGAAAACTTGCAATGAACTGGGATGCCTTCAGGCAGATAGATCATACTTTCTCGAACAAGGTTTCTGGAGAAATGAAAGCTACTAGTCAGATGAGGAGTGGAAGATGTTGGGGTTTTGCTGGCCTTAATTTGTTAAGAGTTTATTTAGGAAGGAAATACAAACTCAAGAATTTCGAATTCTCTCAGAATTATTTTATGTTCTATGATAAATTGGAGAAGGCCAATTACTTCCTCGAGAATATAATTGAGACTGCTGAAGAAGCCACCGACAGTCGATTGGTAATGCATCTACTTTCCTCACCTGTCCAGGATGGAGGTCAATGGGACATGTTCGTCAATCTGTTGAAGAAATATGGTACAGTTCCCAAGAAGGTCATGGCCGAAAGTCACCAGAGCAGTAATTCGGCTCAGATGAATAAATTGGTCACACGAAAGTTAAGGAGTTTTGCTATTGATTTACGCACGGCTCATTCTAAGGGAAAATCGGCCAATGTTCTAAGAGGGATGAAGGATGATATGCTATCTACAATTTACCAGATGCTATGTATTAGTCTGGGTACACCTCCTGAAAAATTTGATTGGTCAATCCGTGACAAGAAGAACAAATTCCAGAGATTTACAGATTTGACACCAAAGAAATTCTATAAGGAACATGTAGGGATAGAACTTGATGATTTCGTTTGTCTCATTAATGATCCACGCAGTTTTACGGATTATAATAAGACGTACACTGTGGATTTTCTTGGGAATGTATATGGTGGAAACATCATCCGTTACCTCAATCTTGAAAATGATGAGCTCAAGAAGTATTCAATCAAATCCATAAAGGCTAATGACCCAGTTTGGTTTGGTTGTGACGTCGGTAAATTTTTTACCCGGGAACATGGTGTGATGGATATGAATTTATTCGAATTCGATAGATTCTATGGTACTGAGTTCAAGATGAACAAGGCCGAACGCCTAGAGTATGGTGATAGTGTTATGACTCATGCAATGCTGTTCACGGGTGTTGATCTAAAGGATAACAAGCCGGTAAAGTGGAGAGTTGAGAATAGCTGGGGAGCTGACCATGGGGAGAAAGGATTTGATATCATGTCAGATTCATGGTTTGGTGAATTCATGTATGAGGTTGTTGTACACAAGAAACATATTACTAAGAAATTGGCAGAATTATATGATATGGAACCAATTAAACTCCCACCTTGGGACCCCATGGGTTCGCTGGCCCATTAATCCATAAAGGTTATTTTTATAGCCTATTCCATATCAACTTGAATTAGTTATGAGCTACGTCAAGGAAGCATTCAATTCGGTAAAGCAGAGGGACCCTGATCAACCAGAATTCCATCAAGCGGTATGGGAGGTTTTAGAAACTCTTGAGCCTGTTTTTGAATTACATGAGGAGTATAGGGATGCTCGTATTCTAGAGCGCTTAACTGAACCAGAAAGGATAATCACTTTCCGAGTACCTTGGGTCGATGACAAAGGCCGTGTTCAGGTCAATAGAGGTATGCGGGTTGAGTTCAACAGTGCTATAGGACCTTACAAGGGAGGCCTGCGTTTTCACCCTAGTGTAAATCTAGGAATAATCAAATTTCTGGGATTTGAACAGATTTTCAAGAATGCTTTGACCACCCGTCCTATAGGTGGTGGAAAAGGTGGCAGCGATTTCAATCCTAAAGGAAAATCAGATATGGAGGTCATGCGCTTCTGCCAATCCTTCATGACTGAATTATTCCGTCATATAGGAGCTAATGTTGATGTTCCAGCTGGCGACATAGGTGTTGGTGGTAGGGAAATCGGATACCTTTTTGGTCAGTACAAACGTTTGACCCGAAAGTGGGAAGGTGTCTTGACCGGTAAGGGATATGGATGGGGAGGTTCCCTGATCAGACCCGAGGCAACAGGTTACGGCCAGGTTTACTTCTTGAGAGAGATGCTGGCTTCCAAGAAACAGAAGATTAAGGGTAAGGTCTGTACAGTTTCAGGTAGCGGTAACGTTGCTCAGTTTTGTGTTGAAAAAGCTATCAGTTATGGTGGTAAGGTTGTTACCATGTCAGATTCGAGTGGGTACATCTTTGATAAAGATGGAATTGATGAGGAGAAATTAGCCTGGGTTATGGATCTCAAGAACAATCGAAGGGGCCGTATCAAGGAATATGCTTCTCAATTCTCCGGTTCCAAATACTATGAGGGCAAGAGACCTTGGGGTGAGAAATGTGATGTAGCTTTACCTTGTGCCACTCAGAATGAGCTTGAAGTAGATGGTGCAAAGAGCTTGGTCAAGAATGGTTGCAAAGCAGTTTGTGAGGGAGCTAATATGCCTACTTCACCTGAAGCACTGGAGATTCTCCTTAAGGCAGGAGTTATGTTTGGTCCTGCAAAGGCAGCTAATGCTGGAGGTGTTGCTGTATCTGCATTAGAAATGTCTCAGAATGCAGCCTTTGAGGAATGGACCCGTGAGCAGGTTGATGATAAACTGGATCAGATTATGACTGGAATTCACAAACAGTGTTCTGATGCGGCAGCTAAGTATGGAGACAAAGGTAATCTGGTAATGGGTGCTAATATTGCGGGTTTCCTGAAAGTTGCTAACGCCATGGTTGATCAAGGCGTAGTTTGAAACAAAAAGCAACAATTGCTCTCTTTCTGGTTACAATAGTATGGGGCTGGACCTTTGTCTGGCTCAAGAATGCTCTTGATGCCTCATCTCCATATACCACTGGTAATCAGACGAACATTGTTGCTACGTTGTTCGTTACCCTAAGATTCAGTCTCGCAGTTCTTTTGTTTTTCCTGATTTTCCCATCTATCCGGAAAGAGATTCAGGGTTTCCAGGTTTGGCATGATGGTATGATTCTGGCCCTCCTGATGACTGGAGGGTTTGTTTTCCAAATGATTGGTTTGGAGGGCATATCACCTGCCGTTTCTGCCTTCTTGACAAGTCTGTATGTACTTTTCACAGCCCTTATCCTAGCGTGGCATGCAGGAAAATTACAGAGCCGGGTCTTGCTTATTGGTGTAGTACTTGCAACTTTCGGAGCTGGATATATTCAAGGTCCACCTGAGCTTCATTATGATATCGCAGAATGGTTGACTATACTCTGTGCATTGATGTTTGCAGGTCATATCATTGCTACTGATATTGTTACCAAACGCGTATCTCCAATTGGTGTCACTTTCACATCGATTGTTCTTTCAGCTTTAATGTGTATTTTACTTTTCGACGTTTTTCTCTTCTTGGATATAGGAAAAATTGATGTGGTTGGATTGATAACCGAAAGGGATTTTCTTTATCCTCTATTGCTATCATCCGTCTTTGGAACTTTTGGAGCATTATGTCTGGTCAATTATTTCCAGAAGTATCTTGATCCTGTCCGGGCTGCGATTCTTTACGCTCTGGAACCTGTGTGGGCCACTCTGTTGGCCATAACTTTTGATATGACCGAATTTTCATTCTGGTTGATACTGGGTGGTAGTTCACTCTTGATTGGAAATCTGGTTGCTGAGTTAGGTAATCAGAGCGTTTCAGAATAACGTCTTGAGACTTCAGCCCAATTTACGACATTGAAGAATGCGCTGATGTAATCGCCTCTCAGGTTCTGGTAATTCAGGTAGTATGCATGCTCCCAAACATCACAACCTAGGATTGGTGTCTTACCATCACATCCACCATACTTACTTCCCATCAGTGGATTATCCTGATTTGCAGTGGAGCATACAGATAATTTGCCTTTTGTAGAGCATAACCATGCCCATCCAGAACCAAATCTTGTCATTCCTGCTTTGTGGAATTCAGCCTTGAAATCATCCAGATTTCCAAATGCATCCAGAAGAGCTGTGTTCAGTTCAGAACTCATTTCACCACTTGCAGGCCCCATAATCTCCCAGAACATGGAATGGTTGAAATGTCCACCACCATGGTTCCTCACAGCTCCTCTTTGGGCTTCAGGTACGGAATCAAGGTCTGTAATGAGTTCCTCTACAGATTTTCCATCTAACTTCTTTGCAGCTTCTACAGCTCCATTCAGCATATTCACATAGGCTGCATGATGCTTGTCATGATGGAAATGCATGGTTTCTTCATCAATATAGGGTTCAAGTGCGCTATAGCTATATGGTAAATCGGGTACTTCAAATGACATATTTTATCCTCTGTCAGGCAGAATAGAGGTCTTTATTATGTTTAGTCTCAGACGATAGGTCCTTTGTTTTTCTCATTTTATCATAATTACTAAAAAGGTAGTATTTAATGTAGGGATAAATTAGGGAATTATGGGCAATGATCTGTTAACATCTTGTACAGCATGTGGAAATGAAATTTCGGTGCGTGCTGAGTCCTGCCCCAAATGTGGAGAACCACGCCCTGAGAATCCAGTAGAAAATGGCCCTCCTCTAGCAGTCAAGTTATTTCTCAGTTTTCTCTTTACGATATTGGGGGTTTTATTATTTCTAGGTATTGTTGGCTATATTGTTGGTGGTTTTATTAGAACCTAACTGAGGGGTCCGGACCTCCTAAAGAGTAAAGTTCTCTTAGTCTATCTTTGTTATGTTTAACTATTCTATATCTTCCAAGTTTGTTCCGGATCTTTCATTATCAGCCTAGTAGGATAGGCTAAGTTGACACCTTGCTCTTCGAATTGTTTTAGAATTTCCTTAACATAGTAAGATTTTGTTGATCGCATTAGTGGAGCATTCGGAACATAATATCTTATTTCCATGATAACTTCTTGATCGCCAAAATCTCTTAACACAAACTGGGGCGGTTTTGGCTTTTCCTGACAGATGTCCGCATTATTCTTGGCAATTTCTTCAACAATTTTCTCAGCGTTTGTTACATTTTTCCATGTGGGTACCAATCCTAGCCTGATTCTTACTCGGAGATTCATGTCATCTTTGTGGTTAAAATTCGCGATAGTATCTTTCGTTAATAGTTTATTTGGTACCGTTAAAAGGACGCCATCTGTTGAACGCACTCTTGTAGTTCTGAGACCTATTTCAGTTACATCTCCCCAGCTTGAATACAAACTACCGATCTTCTTCGGTAGCAATATTCTATCACCTTGTCTAAATGGTCTATCTACCATTATGAATATACCTGCAATTATATTTTCTATAGTGTCCTGAGCTGCAAATGCCATAGCAAGTCCAACAATACCAAGTGCAGCCACAATTCCAGTAACATTTATTCCCAATTCACTAGCTGCTGTTAGAATAACTACAGCCCACAGACCTACACCTGCAACTCTGAAGAGGAAATTTTCAATTCCTTCATCAATGTAATCATATTTGTCAAAGACTTTCCTTAGGTATCTTAATATTAGCTTGATTACAGGAATTCCGATAATTAGTGTTAGCATCGCAGCTACGGGTCCCAAGGCAACTAATTCTGTTGCGCACTCGTAGGTTGGTGCAAGATTATTCGGAAGGTTATCTACACAGCTCATACTTGTTTCAGTACGACCCCTTTAAGAAATTTTCTTTAGAGTCATATGTCTTTAAATCAGCATTATTATAGCATAATCAGATAACAATGGACATCTCCAAATATCGTAAGGATTTTCCAATTCTGAATGTGGATGGTGGACCTACCTATCTTGATAGTGCCTGCATGACTTTGAGGCCACAGGTGGTGATTGATTCAATCAATGAATATTATACTAAATATCCAGCTTGTGGAGGTCGCTCAGTCCATAAATTGAGTTGGCAGGTTACAGAGGGCTTTGAAATGGCTCGAGACAGTCTCCGTAGATTGATGGGGGCTGAGAAGACATCCGAAATAGTGTTCACGAAAAATGCTACGGAAGGAATGAATATGGTAGCTAATGGTCTTGGTCTTGGCAAAGGCGATAAGGTCCTAACCTCAGATAAGGAACATAATTCTAATGTGGTACCGTGGCATCATCTGGCAAAATACAGGGGAATCAAGTATCAGGTAGTACCTGCCAAGGACAATTATTTTTTTGATCTGGAAGCATTGAAGGAAATGATTGATAGCAATACCAAACTAGTGAGTTTTGTCCATACTTCAAATTTAGATGGTAACACCAACCCGGCCAAGGATATTATTGAGATTTGTCATGATAAAGGGGTTAAGGTGATGATGGATACTGCTCAGTCCGCACCACATAAGGAGTTGAATGTAGTCGATCTGGATGTTGATTTTGCTGCTGCGAGCGCTCATAAATTCTGTGGGCCTAGTGGTATGGGATTGCTTTATGGAAAGTATGATGAGCTCAAGGAATTGATTCCGACTTATGTTGGAGGTTCTACGGTCGTTAGCTCTTCGTACGATGGTTATGAGTTGTTGCCCCCGCCATCATGTTTTGAAGCTGGTCTACAGGATTATGCCGGAGCCATTGGGGCTGGAGCTGCAGCGGAATATGTATTGGGTATTGGTAGGGATAATATTAGTGAACATGAAAATAAATTAAATGCTCTGTTGACCAAAGAACTGGAAGGTCTCGATGGTGTATCAATTATCGGTCCGGAAGTATCCAAGCGAGGAGGCATCTGTTCTTTTAATTTGGAAGGGTGGAATCCAACGGATGTTGCTATGCATCTGGATGAAAAATATAATGTTGCAATTAGAAGCGGAATGCATTGTGTCCATTCATGGTTCAATTCACGAGGCATTGATGGGACTGCCCGTGCGAGCATTTATTTTTACAATAATGAACAGGACGTAATCGCTTTCACAGATGCGATAAAAGATACACTGAGTGGTTGATGCCAGACTATCCCCTAGCGTCTTCTGAAATTGAATTGAATGTTGGGGCAATGAGGTATTCATTCCAGGATTTTCCACCTTATCGCTATGTTCCAGGTTTACATCCACATCCCACCAACAGTCCTGAAGGACATAGTTATGGTGAAGAAGATGAAGAGCATGAAAAATGGAATTCTAGCTTATGGCGAAAAAATGATGATTATCTATTCGGAATAGATCTCTACAATTATCACTATTATTGGGAAGCCCACGAGGCTTGGGAAGGTTTGTGGATAGCATCAATTAGGAATAGCAGTGAACATAGATTTCTTCAAGGTTTGATTAAGTGTGGAGCTGCCCTCCTAAAGATTAGGATGGCAAGTTATGAGATTCAAGATTTGATAGGAGCACGTAATCTGGCCCGTTCTGGCATCGATTTACTATCTAAAGTGGGAACTGACCAATTCATGGGATTAGATATCCTTACATTTCTAAAATTTTACCAGAATTTTGTAAATCCTATTTATGATAAGAAAATTCCAGCTATTGACCGAAAAACCCCTCGCATCGAACTTATGATTTGATCATTGGACGGCTGGCGCCACATTCAGGACACATATGGAGTGTACCTGTTCCATAATCATATCGGCATGCTGGGCAATTTGGAGATAAAACTAGGTCACCTTTTTCTTCAATTATAATCTTATCTGATTCTACTCTTTCAAGGTTTATAACGTCCTTTGAGAGTTTAGGTAGTTCAAATCTCCCAGCACCTCCTATTTTTGCTAGAATATCAGGAGGAAGCGTAACTGTTCCCGTTTCATCTATGATTATTTCCCTGCTTCCAGTCAGATCTCCTACGTCGATATCTGTACCGTGTTGTGCAACAAATCTTCCATCTCTCAATTCTAAGGATCTGTCTGCAAAGGATGCTACTTCACGGTTGTGTGTTACGACTAAGAAAGCTACATCCTCTTTTTTATGCAAGTCTTTGAAAATATTCAGAATCTCTCTACTTGTGATGGGGTCGAGAGCGCCAGTTGGTTCATCAGCAAGGATTAGTTTAGGTTTGGTTATTAGCGCCCTTGCGATGGAGACACGTTGTTGTTCACCACCCGACAATTCTTCAGGAATTCCATTAGAACGTTCTCCCATACCTAGCCGGTCCAAAAGTTCTTGTGCTTTTTTTCTAGCTTCCCAAGGAAGTACACCTTGGTGTCTCAATGGTTGAGCTACATTATCTAGGGCGTTAAGGTGGTTTAGCAAGTTTGCGTCTTGAAAAATAAAAGATACTGTCTCTTGCCTTAATTTAACTAGTTCATTTCCAGTTAATCTTGCCATCATTCTTTCGTTGAGCATAACTCCTCCTGCAGAGGGTTTCATTAATCCACCTAAACATTTTAGGAGTGTTGATTTTCCAGAACCTGACGGACCAACGATTGCAACAGCTTCACCCTCCATAACACGAACATGCAAACCTCTTAGAGCGACGACATTGCCATCCTCTGCTTTTGATTCATAGACGTGGTATAATCCTGATGCTGATAGGATCTCATTTAATTTGTTAGCCATTTATCACTCCCCCTTAAGGACTACAGCAAGATCTGATTTCAATGCTCTTCGTGTTGTAAAGATTAGTGCAAGTACTACAGCGAACAGAACTGAGAGGTTCACAAGTCCTAACTCTAGCCAGGGCCACACAAGATCCCTGTTGATTGGTGTTCCAGCTCCAAGGAACAGCTGAAATAAGAATCCAAATATTCCAAAGAAACCATTAAACGAATATGCAATTCCAAGTCCTAGTAATACGCCAAGTCCCATACTGACAATAATTATCGCTAGAATTTCGAATAAAACAAGACGTATGACTTGATTTGGACTGGCTCCGATGGCTTGGAGGATAGCCAGTTCTTTTTTGCGTTTGGTAAGAACTAATGATAGGAAGACAAATGCCGATGCTACTGAAGCAAGCGACGCCACCACAAATTGAAGGCTTAGTAATCCTTGTGTACCAAATATCAGCCCTCCATTTCTTTCTACTTCCCTGTGAGTTGTTGACCAGTCCTGTGTAGAGGCAACTTCATTCCCGTTTGTTACTTCAACGCTTAAGGTTCGTAAAGCATCTCCGCAATCATCCTCGCTCTGATCACATAGTTCAAAGAACCAGCGTGATGAGGTATAACCGTCAACTGCCTCATCTCCTGCTAGTAGTCTATAGGTTTTTTCTCCTATAACTATTGCTTGTTCAGCCTCTGCTGTTGATAATCCAGGCACCCATTGGTGATTACCCATGTAATTTACTTTAGTTTCAGTAGTTGTCGTGTCAATAATAGTGGTATTAAGTTCCCAAGAGAAGGTAGAAGTATATTCGTTATATTCTAGATTCATTACATAATCCTCTGGATCATTTATAGAATCCTCTGATGGTAAATCTAGTAGCCTTCTAGCATCTTCTCCAGTTGTAAAACCATCGTTTGCCCAACTAGTCACTGCCCCCTCAATATCATTTTCCGGGACTGCTTGAGCGTCCCAAATCAAGGTATCCTCATGATTATCGAATACAATCCAAGTCAGCAGGCTTGCGCCTTCTCCTTTTTTGTTAGTGAAGAGATTACCTACTGAGGTTGTTGATTCTATTTCATTTATTGATGGATGGTTAATTCTTTGAATGGCCAACATGACCTCATCCCTTGCTTTTTCCTCTGTGACAGGTGTGTCAAATTGAACTTGAAGATCTGCTCCAGTCTGTGCTGAGGCTGTTCTCTCATCCACTACAGTACCAGTGTATCCTTGAACAGCAGCAAGTGTAACTATTGATAGCGTTAGAAGCATGATGACAGCCAGTCGATTAACGGCCTCACTAGAACTTGATCCACTTAGCCCCCTTTTGATATCTGATAATGCAGGTGTCCACCCTAAGAGAACAGTGAGGATTTTTGGTCCAGCAGCCCCTATTCGGCCCAATACCAGTGCCCCCCCTATCCAAAGGCAGAATGGGCCTAAAATAAAGAGTAAGCCATTCCATATAAAATTGCCAACTATTCCATTCTCTCCATATATCCACCAGCCTCCTTTAGTCTCAATCCAACTCTCTAAAACTGCCAGAATTCCAACTATGAAAGCAGTCAAATGTAACCAGGTTCTTGGTTTTTTGGCAGTTACCACCTTACGTACACCTTCATCGATTTCTATGCTCAAGAATTCTTTAGTGCGGCTTCTTCCAAATAGCATAGCGACCACAATGGTAAGTATAATCACTAGAATCGTTGACCCTAAACTTAATATTGCATTAACATCGAATTCACCTTCTCTAAAAGACATAAAACCAACTGCATCGAGTATTAGTGGTACAGAGAGTAGGGAGAGCGTATAGCCTGCAAACCAACCTACAGTACTGATAACGAATACCTCAAGAAGCACCATACCTCTCAAATTTGTTTCAGTTCCACCAAGAACGCGATGAATAGCAATCTCCTTTTTTCTTTGTTCTAGAGACAACGCTAAGCCATATATCAGTACTGAGAATGATAAAACTACTATAGGAATCATTAGTATGTAATCAAATACTTGGACCAAACCAAGAAATATGTTTAGAAAGCCAATCGTACCTGAAATAAGATCAACATATTCAATTTCAATCTCCCCGTTTGCATATGTTTTGTCCTTAACTTTCTCCTGTAGATTTTCAAGCCAAACTTCAGCATCTGCAGTAGAAGATGTTGGTAGTAATGATCTATCTAATGCAACACCTAAATATCCGTGATCATAATCCATCAGAATCAAACGTTGTTCATCTGTAAGAACCGATTCTGTAATCATTACCGGGTTGAAGAGTAATGTTGGATTTCCAGGTCCAGCTTCTTCATAGATTGCAGCAATCGTTAGATTGCGTACGGTCATATTAACCCTACAGAATAGATAACCACTTTGTTCTATGACTTCTTCACCCTGACAGTTCTCTAAACCTCCACTAATAGCTTCGAAACTAACTGAATCAGTGACATATGTGAAATTTAGATAAGATATTGTTTCATTAACACTAACACCTGCTTTGCTTGCAATTTGAGAGGGTAGAACAATAGAGCGATTATTAGCAGCTGCCTCACCATCAACGGGCCATGAACCATAAATCACTTGTTTGGCATGTCTTTCACCCAATTCACCATCCCAAATTCCCTCTCCATAGAATCTCAAAGTCCGGTCCCCATTTATTGGAGGGCCTGAATCTAAGGCTTCGGGGTAATCGAAACTGACATTACGCCAATCACCTGTCGGACCTTCTATAGATATCACATTCAAAGGTTGTGGTACAAGGAAGGTCTCATCAAAGAATCCTTCGACACGAATACCTTGTCTTCCAAATATCAAACCACAATCCGAGAATTCATTCATTGATGTTAATTCATCACAGACTGATTCCCAAACTACAGAATTATTTGTCCTACCTGTGATATTTTCGCCCGGATCCCTTTTAAAATCAATTTTTGCGTCAAACACATCAGTTTGTAGCGAATCCTGTAGTGCCAATTGGGAAAGTCCTACTCCATAGGCAAGTACTGTCGTGATTACCAGTGATGCTAGGAACACTCCTGCGAACACGGCTAATCCTCTTTCACGACCAATCCAGGCACTTTTTGCTGCCATCCAGAGATTATCAGGCGCAGACAAAAGTCTAGTCTTCCAAGGTATGGTTGACTTTTCCGAATCAGTTCTTCCTTTCTTTTTTCCGAATAACTTCCAAAAAAGGTCTATAATCCTTAGAATCCCATCATTCATTTTCTTCACCTCCTATTCCCCATGCTGTGCGTATATCTGATGCCGCAGTTAATCCATCCTTGAGTAGTAGCATTCTGTCAGCTTTGGAGGCCAGACGCGGGTCATGTGTTACCATCAAGATTGAAATTGGTTCCTTTCTGTCACTACAAAGTTTTCTGAAGAGCTTTATGATTTCTTCTCCACTCTTTACATCTAGATTTCCAGTTGGTTCATCAGCAAGAAGTAGTGGTCGTGCTCCGGCAATTGCCCTTGCTATTGCAACGCGTTGTTGCTGCCCGCCTGATAGTTGCTCAGGTATAAAATCCATGCGATTTTCTAAATCTACTTTTTTGAGGGCTTTTCTTGCTCGTTCTTCAGCTACTGAGGTATCGTTACCAGCTAATTCCAAAGACATGACAACATTATCGAAAGCAGTTAACTGATCAAGTAAATGGTAATCCTGAAATATCCACCCTACTCCATTACGCCTCACATCTACAACTTTTCGTGGATGCTTTGTTCCATATTTGTAATGGTCTGCAACCCCCATTTCGAGATTGACTGACGCTGTAAGTTCTATTTCCCCGGACTCTGCTCTCAGAAGGCCTCCGATAATGTTGAGTAATGTTGATTTTCCACAGCCTGATGGACCCATAAGTGCCACCAATTCTCCAGTTTCAATGGTTAGATCAATTCCCTTCAGGACTTCTACTCGAGTTTCACCCTTACCAAAGCCATGTTGTAATTTATCTATTGAAAGTAATGCAGACATATATGTAATTATATCAGACAGAATATGGTATTTCAAACTTACATTTTGATTTTGTTAGTATAGACCTTGATTGCATCAGACATGTTGAGTTTACCAACCAGTATTTGGTGTGCTAATTTCTTATCAATGGTGACAAGGCCTTTTGACAATCTTCGTGATTCCTGTTGAACCCATGCAATTTCTCCACCTTTTGGTTCATAATCCTTCGGATTTTCCAAGACTTCTTTTCTAAGAGCAATCTTAGTAGCCGCAGCAGCATGACTTCCACTACCACTATGGTTTTCACTTACCAGTTTTATTAAGTTTGAGAATCTCTGAAGAGAATTGATTATTTGGTTTCTTTCTGGTGGTGATCCAGTTCCTATTTTTATTAAATTCAATCCTATCTCCTCATTTATTGTCTTAATGATTTGGACTAAATTGTCAATATTTTCAAATTCATTTTGGTATAGTATTCTGTTGCCCCCTACAACTGCCAGTCCATTTGTTCCTCCTGGATCTATACCTGCTATCAAATCGTGGCAGTCATAGAACGCACACCTTATTCTTAGTTCCAATATCTCTAGATTTCTGGGCTGTACTTGTGGCAAATTGCAGTCATGGAGTCTATATTTGGAAATAATTACCGAGACATTTTTACCATTTGGAGGTATTTCTTTGATATGCCTTAATGTGAATTCCTTGCTTTTGATTTTACTAGTTATCCTGTTTAATAGTGAAAAATCATCTAAGTAGAGACCTATTATCACGGTTTTATCCAATCAAAACTTATCCAGTATCCCTTGTAAGCTAGTACAATCGTTTTATTCACACCATGGCCTACCCTTACCATTCTAGTAACATCCAGCCATGACATACTATCATCAATTTTTTGTATTAACCAAGGTGCATGTTTGGATTCATAGTTGTAGACTCTATAATGCGTCCCAAATTTTAATCCTGAATTAATTTGATATCCCTTATCAATCAATTCCTTCATATTTTCATCATCCACGCTTGATTTGGCGTCATCCTTTAATTTTGTCTGAGGCCAGGATACGAATTTAGCAACGTAGTACACTGCGCTATTCTCCGAGTCTACTATAGATATCTGGACTCTTCTCTCAAGATCTTTTCCAAGTTCCTCAATTATGTCTGAGAAATCTATGATGTTCTCAAATTTCTTAATCAGAATTATGGCTGAAGCAGGTCCTTTAACTGAAATTTGTCGATCATAAAGACGTAGTCCATAATCTTCAATCTTAACAACGAGTCCCCTTTCTTTCAAATCTTTGTAGATGACATAACTCAGGTTTTTTTCCGAGAATTTTTCAATCTCTTTAGATTCTAATTGGATATCTCCCCTTTTGTTACAGTATAATGCTTCTTCGGGTGCAAGAAATAGGTTTCCTTTTTCTTGTGGTATTCCCGTGTGACCTTTGTTGTGAATCTGTGCGGCTAATTTTTTCTCAATTATCAGTATACCATTACGGTGAGTCTTGTAGTTCAGGCCTCCACCTCTTTAACTAATCTGACTTTTCCAGCATCACTAAGCATTCTGGCATTGTATTTTGGGATACTTACAATATCATTGTTTTTAAGGCTGTAATTTTTTGCATCCATTCCAGTAAAAGTTGGGAGGTCCTCGAGTACTTTAATTTCCAGATATTCATCATTTTGAGGTTCTATTTTTTTGATAGTCTTTTCTCCAGATTCAATCTTTTTTTCTTTCAATATGGAGTTATCAATGGGAATCTTATTTAGTAGAGTATTTGCCCGATGTTTTTCTATAACCGTACATAAAGAAATCAGATATTCATTCTCACTAGGATGTATATTTTCCATGTTAGGATTCTGCCCATTTACCTTTTCACGCGCTAAATCAGTTAATTTCCGTTCCCGATTTTTGTGCAGTTCAAGTTTCATGTCGGAAAACTTACGAACATCTGCATTAGCCTTTTCTAATCTTTGGTTATTATCCTTTGATTCTCCTATAATCTCCCGTATTTGTATTTCCAAGATTTCCAATCTTTTATAGAAAGTGGCTGGTAATTTTGTTAATCTTCCTTCTTTTCTTTCTTTGAAAGTCTGTACTCTTAAATCCCTTAGAGTCATAGGTTCAGCATCCATTATTTTGGTAGTAAAAAGGTTGTTAAGAATGTTTGCCACAGTCCAAAGCTTTTAACAACTACTCTTAGATGACAAGTAATGAAAAAGTGCCCGGTCTGTGCTGTTGAGGTTGAAGATAATGCACCATTCTGTAATATTTGTGGGGTCAACTTAGCAGGAGCTAAAGATGTTGGGCCTTCTAAGGTTGAAACGCCTGTGGCAGAGGATTCGGGAAAGGTAACCAGTACCTCGTCTCCGCCACTAGCATCATCTCGGCCAAGTTTTTACTTGCCAGCTCTTCAGTTCCTTTTGGCAGTTGCGTTGTTAGGTCTTGTTTTATATTATACTACAGGTGAAGTTCCGAGGCCAGATTATGTTTATGATGATGGCAAACCCACAGAGGAGAATCTGGATGCTTATATTGGTTATAATGAACCATTTCAGTGTCCTTCTTGGGGATCGGTTGAGGGAAATGCAAATGGTTGTCCCCTTATTCTAGAATCAAATTGGGACACTGCGGGTTTTAGTATAGAATCACATAAGTATCAGACAATTTTAGGTTTAACCGTAATGCTAGGTCTCTGTATTCTGGTACAAGGTCGGAGAATTAGTGATAGTAACATCATGGCACCGATGCTCTTCCCGATTATAGTTATGGCTATAATTTATCTATATATGGGCCAAAATGAGAGCCCTTTAAAACCTATTGAGACTACTATGGGAGCCACATCTGGTTTGGCAATAATTGTTGTTTCATATATAGTATTTTTATATTCAGTTACTGGAAAAGATATCAGTGATGCTCCTCTCAGTACAATATATTCTTTCATAGGTGCCGGTTCACTGGTTTTCGCCGCTTTGCATCATAATTGGGTTAGAGGTCCTTGGAAGTCTTGTAGTGATCTGGTGAGGGATTTTGATGCCGATATAGAACAGGCTTGTCTGGATGTTGGAGGTGATGTGACAAAAGTTTATGTTGATTTACAATCTATTGAGATGCTGATTTTACTGGCTGGTTTGTTCTTTTTAGTGTTAGGAATTGCAGGGTATCTTCTACAGACTATAAGACTCAAGGATATGGAAGAAGCAAAATACTTCTTCATGATAATTATGGGGCTTTCTTTACAGTTTATAGTTCTTGTCTGGAATCTGGTTCGAAATTTTGGTAATTTGTATTTTGAACAAGGAGACATCGTACTTACTGTTCTTTCTGTATCTATTGCCTTTATTGGAGTCTATCTATTTTATCGTAAAAGGAAATCTGAACAGAGCATGGAAGGTTTAGCCTATTTTGGTTTATTTGTAGCAGGTATTGGCACTCTTTTTGCTACAATGATTGCCCCTGCATTGTTGTCCGGCAAATCAATCTCATCACCGAATACCTCTGTTGAATGGGTTATGTTTGCTCTTCCTCTGGCTGTGGCGGCTGGTGCAGTTTGGTATGGAATGAAATATGGTTCTGAGAAATTCAGAGATAAGATGATGGAAATGCAATTATCTAGTCCACCTACCGATCCCTTTGATTCTTCATTTCAACCTGAAGATGATGAAGATAGTGATGAAGAAACAGAAACGCTGCCTTCTGGAGAGATTAGTCTTGAGGATGCAATGGATCGTTTACTATCTGAATTTCCAGAGGCCACGATTGATATCAAGCCAACTGAGGATGAGAACTATGGCGTAGATTTCAGTGAGATTGAAAAAGAACTCAAAGATGATTTAGCAGAAACGGCAGTAGTACGTAAAGCTATGAAAGTCAAATATACGGTGGATTATGATGAGTTATCCAAATATTATTCGACTACTAAAGACACAATTAATCAAACCGTTACACATCTAAAATCAGGTCGGAATATAATGTTGTACGGTGATCCTGGTACAGGTAAGACTGCACTTGCTAATCTTCTTTTAACTCAGATTTGTGGTGTTAACGAAGGGAAAGACGGAAGCCCTATTCCCAATTATACAATTGTAACTGCCAATGCTGAATGGTCCAATTTTGAAGTTATTGGCGGTATCTCTCCTGATGATTCTGGAGGATATTATTTCAAGGATGGTTATGTGTCAGATGCAGCAAAGCAATGCGAAAAATCTATGCAGGAAGATGGTAAACCTCATTATCTAGTTATTGATGAGTTCAACCGAGCCAATATTGATGAGGCCTTTGGTAAATTGTTCACGGTATTTGAATATCGAGATAAGCAGCCCTTATTGACGGCTAAGGAAACGGCTGGAGCCCCCTTCATGATGCCACCTGAATTTAGAATAATTGGTACTATGAACACACAAGATAAGAATACTTTGTTCAATGTAGGTCATGCGTTGATGAGGAGATTTGCATTTGTTGAGATCGGTCTTCCTCAGAAAGATGATGAATACAAACGCATGCCTATTTTTGTATTTAGTAAATTGACCAAACTGGGCATAGCTCCGGAAAGACCAGATACAGATGAGGATTGGTATGCTCAGAATAAGTTTGACTTCTACGATGAAGATGGTTCTATGTTCGAGGCCTTTAATAAACTCATGAATTTCTTGGAGGAGGAGGAACTACCGACCTCTCGAGATGATGAAATTGCACGGGGAGCTCGTACTTATAGGAAGATTGGACCAGCCGTCATTATTGATTCAATGCTCACGATCTTCAATTCCAGAGGTCAGTATGAAATGGACAGAGCATTACATGATGTAATCAAATCCAATATCATGCCTGCTCTTGAGGGCCTCGAGAAAAATGAATTGAAATGCCTGATGCTTAAATCTCAGGAAGTATTTGGAGCTAATCATGGGATTACTACAACCCTAGAGAAAATGGTCGAATCCCCAGGTTTAAGCGTATTCGGTTGATATGAGTTTACCAGATGCAACAATAGAGCTCAATTTACCAGAGGATCATACTGAGAATCTTGTTGAGGGGGAGAGCGTCATGATAAATGTTAATGCATTTAAGCAACTTGACGGCGTTCATGTTAGATTGGGTGCTGCCAAGGTTGATGATTTACCTCTTGTTAAATCCAATACCACACATTCCTTGCAATTCACAGTCCCGGATTACATAGGTGCGAATACAATTTGTTTACATAGTAAGGATGGCAATTCGATATCAAACAAATTGGAAGTGGTAATTGCCCCTAAAATGTTGGATTATGAACAGTTTAAGTTTCTTCGTGATGAACATATTCCAGACCTTGTAAAAGGTTCGGGAGCTGAAGAACCTAATGAGATGTATCCTGGAGCCACATCTTCTATTGAGGAAGAAAAGATCATGCTAAATATCGAGCAATTATTGGATTTTTCAGGAAGATTATTAAAAACAACTGCAGACATTCGTAAGGGTGCCTATACTTACAAAGTTGAAGTAGAGCGGAAGACCATGAAGGCTCAGATTAGGGGGGCTGTAAGATGGCAAAAAACGGCTTTGGCCCGTGCTCAGAAGGGTACAGAGTATGCCACTGCACACGTTACCGATATACGCAAAAGAAAATGGAGTACTCCTACTAATATCTTGCTTGTAAAATTCCATATGGAAGTTTTCATTGAAGCAATATTCTTTAGGGATGAGATGGACCGTAGAGAACGTGAGAAAAAGGCATGGTCTGCGATTTATGGTAAAGAATACCAACCAATGGATGAAGAGGGCAAGAAGATGATGGATAAACTCGATTTAGCTTGCAAACTCCATAAACAGGTATTAGGTGATGGGAAACTGGCAGAGATAATACCTGTAGCCAAAGGAACACGCAAGGAATCTCGTCTGATAAATCGTGAAGCTATAATCAATGCTAAGACCTGGAGTAAAAATAGAGCCTACCGTGATCTTCCCCCATTATGGCGTGAATTTCTAGATGAATATCAATCTTATTATGAGGAAACAGTCCTTGTGCAAACTCAGAAAATGACAGATATCTATGCTCTCTGGATCCTGTGTGAAATGGCCTCCGGTCTGAAATTAAGATCTCATGCTAAATCATTGAGAGAATTCCGTTCAAAGAACAAAGATATAGTTCTGAAATATGATGCCCCTGAGCAAGTAAGGCAAGGATGGAGCGATTCAATAATGGGCTCCTTATTTGGAGATACAGAAGCTTCAGCAAATCCAGTTCAAGGTTCAGGAAGACCAGAGATATTTATGAATTATAGGGGTGTCAATTTTTATTTCGAGGCAAAATACGAATTACAGAAAACACCTCGACAAGAAGATGTTTACAAAGTTCTAGCGTATATGAATAATTATGATGTACCATGTGGTGGAATTATCTATCCAGGTCCTCAACTGAAGATTACAGTTGATCGCAAAAATGGACAAGTAATGGCCTGGATTCCGTTTACTTGGACAGAAAAGGCATTTGAAGTTTCTCCAAATTATTTTGCATTTATAGCAGATCGCATGGCAACAATCTATTCAAGAATTGAAGAAGATAATTTGGAAATCTTTGTTTCTGAGGTTGAAAGAAACGCATTCGAATTCTATGAGGCTATTGCTACACCTGGTGCCGTTGCTCCAGAAATGCCGGAATTTTTGTATAATGAAGAAGTTGAATTGGATTTGGATGAGATTATAGATATGGAGGAAGAGACAGAAGAAGAATCACTAGAGTCAATGGCAGAGGAGGAATCGGGTGAAAAACGAAAACAACTAGTTTCTGATATTGAGAGTGGCAGTATTGCCTCGGGGAAAGGTGGTGAGGGAGACTATGCGATTTCCAAAAATATTACTGATGATGACGATTCTATTGACGTCGAGGAGGTTTCTTCAGATATTGAAGCAATTGAGGAGTTTTCACCAAACGTGGAGGACATAGATGAAAGTGAATCTGATAGTCAAGAACTTCCATCTAATACCCCTTCCGAGGAAAAGAAAATATCAGTATCTATTGAGCGTCTTAGAAAAATGGTGGATGAGAAAGATAATTAGTTATAGAGTGTCCTTGACTCAACAAATATGATAAAGGTAGGTATCAATGGTTTTGGAACCATTGGTAAGCGCGTTGCGGAGGCAGTTACTCTACAAGATGATATGACTGTAGTGGGAGTTGTAAAGACAAAACCGACATATGAAGTCCAAGGTGCATTATCTTCTGATTATGCGATATTTGCCTCTACTTCTGAAAAGATACCATTCTTCGAAAAACAGGGTATTGAAGTCTCCGGAGTTACTGAGGATTTGGTTTCAATGTCTGATATTATAATTGATTGTACTCCTGGTAAGTTGGGTGTAAATAATATGGAAATGTACAAGAATGGTAATACAAAGGCTATTTGGCAGGGTGGTGAGAAACATGCCCCTATAGGTGTCAGTTTCAATGCTTTAACAAATTATAATGACTCAATTGGGAAAGATTTTGTCAGAGTTGTTTCCTGTAATACTACAGGTTTAGCGCGGACCCTTCATCCCATATCTCAGAATTATGGGATTGATAATGTTCAGGCTGTGATGGTAAGACGTAGCGGAGATCCTAAAGACAGTGATAGAGGGCCGCTTAATTCTATTGAACCGGTATTGAATGTTCCTAGTCATCATGGACCTGATGTCCAGACGGTGATATCGGATTTGAATATTCAGACTATGGCTGTCAAAGTTCCTACTACTATTATGCACGTTCATTGCATAATTGCTAAACTTAATAAAAAACCTAATGTCAAAGATGTTTTGTCGCTTTGGGAGGCAACACCCAGAGTTAATTTATTGGATGGTTTTTTGAAGAATGGTGAAACTGAGATTCGGAATCTTCCTGGAACAGCGGAAATAATGGAATTAGCAAGAGATTTATCATATCGAAGAGGTGATCTAAATCAAATAGCAGTGTGGAGAGATGGAGTCCATGCTTTGGATGATAAGTTGTATTACTATCAGGCAATTCATCAGGAGTCAGATGTGGTGCCTGAGAATATTGATGCTATCCGAGCAATGCTTAATCTTGAATCGAACAACATGAGATCAATTCAGAAAACAAATAAAGCTCTTGGAATTACTTAGATACAGATTTGATTTTTTCTATGAACTCTTTATTGTAAATTGCATCCAATCCGTTACTATCTGCAATTCGAACTATTTCACCATTAATTGCATCAATTTCTGTTTGTCTTCCGTTTTCTAAATCTTGTAACATGCTGCATTTGTTCCCTGCAGTATTTCTAATGATTTTCTCAATCTCAGACCATGGTTCAAGAGGTAGGGCGATTCCTATTTCTGTTGATATATTTGTTGATTCCATACAGATTTTGTGTAATATTTTATTCAGTTCCGGCTTTCTGAGCTCACCATTCATTACTTTAGCGTGGGTAGCAACAGGATTTATTGAACTGTTAATAATTGTTTTAAGCCAGACATAACTAAGAACATCATCGACAACTTCACATGTAATCCCTGACTTATTTATTACTTCTGAAAGATCTATGAGTCTAGGACTAGCTGCTCCCGATGCTTCACCAATAAATGTGAAGCCAGCTCCTCTGAATTCAACTTCTCCAGTTTCAATCTTTGAACTACCTATCCCAGTTACCATGTAAGCAATTCTATTCTTTCCAATTTTTTCAGTTAATTGCAGGTAGGTCTTGATTCCATTCTGGCAGCAAAGTATAGGGGCACTGCTATTTCCCAGAAGTTCAATTAGATTATCTACGTCATAGCTTTTGACTGCTAGGATAATCCAGTCTGGATTATCTAATTCCGTGATGATCCGGATTTTCTTTTCAAGTCGTCTTCCATTGAAGTTATTAAGTACTATCTTTCCATTTCTGAGTAGTTCTTTGTGTTTAGGTTTGACAAGCAATGATATTTTAACAGTCGTATTTGAGAGCAATGTCGCTAACAAAGTACCAATTGCCCCAGGTCCAATTACAGTTATGTTCATGAATACTTTAGATATATTATGCACTTATTATTAATAATTTGAACACATATCTCTAATTCAGGCGAAGTAAGGTCGACACTGATATCAGGCCATTTGTCGAAAACTGCCCCTGCTACGTTGCGTGCAAGTTTTGTAGAATCATAATCATGGTTTCCTTTTCTGTTAACCCTTATTGCAAAATTATTTGCTAAAATAGTATTCTCAATCAATATCCTGATGCTTTCATAGATATTATTCTCTTTGGAGCTAGTAAATATACAAGGATACAGTTGTTTACTACTTAGAATGTCATTATCTAACTCCTGTTTGCATTCCAAGATTATAATCCTTCCAAAGATTCTATATTTCGCAAATATTTTTTGTTTTGATAAGAAAATTATAATCTTATCTCCAAGTCCCTTTAGACTTTGGTTTCCATTATTTACTATTGCATAACAATTCATTTTACTGAGTTTAAGACTCGGTCTACAATCTCGGATGAATGTCCAACGTAATTTTTAGGTTCTAGACATTTAGCGATCATCTTTTTTCCGATTTTTTCTCTTATAATCTCATTTTCGTATACAGCTTCCGAGAATTTTTTACCCGTCTCTTCAGCATCCATTGTAATTTGTCTTATCAATTCGTGTGCGGTCTGCCTTCCTAAATCAGTTTTACTGAGTGAGATAACAAAGGCCTCAGCCATAGGTAATCCACCTGCCCCCTCAAGATTTTCTTTCATACGTTCTACATCTACAAATAAATTTGAAAAGACATTTTCTGTCTTAATCAATATGTATTCAAGTAGAATGTAAAATTGAGGTAGTATTATTCTTTCACTACTTGAGTTAGCTAGGTCTCTTTCATGCCATTGTAAATTATTCTCATAAGTGGTGTAGATCATTGATCTCACAACTCTGGCTAGACCTCCAATATTTTCAGAGGTGATAGGATTCTTTTTTTGGGCCATGGTAGAAGATCCAACTTGTTTTTTCTTGTTGAAGGCTTCAGCGACTTCTCCGATGTCACTTCGTTGAAGATTTCTAACCTCTAAAGTAAATTTTTCCAAGCTTGTGGCCAAATTGGATCCCCAAGCAATAAGTTCAGCTATTCTGTCTCTACCAAGAATTTGGGTAGTGGCTAAAGGTTCGTTTAAGCCTAATCTATTACAAACTTCGGTTTGTACTTCCAGAGTATGTGGAGCCATGGCAGCTCCGGAACCTACAGCTCCTAAAAATTTACCAGTTACAATTCTGGGTTTAATCTCGTTTAGCCGTTCTTTATGCCGATTCAGTTCAGAAAGAAAAACAGATATTTTGAGACCAAATGTAATTGGTGTTGCCCATTGACCGTGCGTTCTACCTAACATTACTGTTTTCTTGTGTTTTTTAGCTAGTTTACTCAATGAACTTATCAAATCATCAATTGCCTTCTCGATTAGGACTAAGGCATTTTTATGTTGTATTGACCTAGCAGTATCTACAATATCATAACTTGTAGCTCCAAAGTGGATCCATTTTCCTGCATCCCCTGATTTTTCTTCAAGTGCTTTTACAACGGCCATAATATCATGATTAATCTCAGATTCTATTTCTTCTACTCTTTCACGTTTAACTAAAGATGTTGCATTACGTATAGTCTTCGAAGTATTTTTAGGGATAATTGTCTTTGTTTCTTGGACCTCAGCTAGTGTGGCTTCAACATCCAATAGGAATCCCAAATAGGAATCTGCTCTGAAAATTTTCCGCATTTTTTCGGTACCGTACCTATAGTCCAGCACGCTAACGGGGTTCATGCATTCGCAAAAAGTGCCCATTATAAACTCTCTGTTTCCATTTTCCTTCTATGAAGGAGTACTTTTATGTAGTAATTTGTTACCTTACTATTATGTTCCGAACATATACAGGCCCCGTCGCCATAATTCTGACCTTTTTGGCAGTGACTCTGTTAACATCTGAGGACGTTCAGGCTCTTGATATTGATTTAGAACCTATAAATTTTACATTTTCACCAGAATATCCTATTAGGGGCGAAGGTCTGGAGATTAGTTTTGAAGTAGTCAATAATGGCGTTGAGCCTGCTAACAATGTGAAAATTGTTGTTTGGAATAGTACTTCTGAATGCTACTATTATAGTGAATGTATTCCTATCTATGAGTCTACTGAAGCAGTTATAGAACAAACTAAGAAGGCCGTAGTTGAATTTACTTGTAATCCAGAAGGTCCTGATGGTTGTGGTGGTGTTGGTGATCGTGTATTGACTATAGCTGTTGACTATGAAGATGATATAAATGAAACTAATGAGGATAATAACCGGATAGTATATGAATTTACTATTTATTCAGAGGGGTTAGCTAATCTCAAAGGTCTTGAAGGAGATTTTACTTTAGTTGCAACTCCGGCGAATCCTGCTGAAGGAGATAATGTAGATATCCTAGTAATGTTTGAAAATGCGGGAAGAGCTGATTGTAGCGATTTCTATATTGAATTCAGACAAATTCTAAACGGCACGACTTCTACTATTGAAATAGTTCAGATGAGAATTATTCTTGGGCAGGGTGAGACAGCCCAGTACAATATTACTTGGTTTCCAGATGAAGTTGGTGATTATACTATTGAGGTCTTTCTGGATCCAGATGAGCAGGTTGAAGAACTTAGTGAAGACGACAATATTTTTGGCATTCCCGTGACTATCCGTGCACATACTTCTGAATTAACATTGGACGAATCCTGGAATCTTACAGTTAATCCTAATGATGCTTGGCTTGATTTACCTTATCAGGATCATGCAGTTAGTTTGGCTATCCAGGTTTTGAATGAGGATTATGTTGTTGAAGCTAATAATGTTAGAATCGGTTTCTATGATATTCCAGAGGGTGGTACTGAATCATTGATTGGTTATAGTTTTATAGATAATCTATCAAATGCTACCAGAAGGGGTCAGGCCATAATCCCCGGGGTGGCTCAATCCTCTATTACCTGGGATAAAAGTAGCGGTACTGATATTATAGGAAATCATACATTGGTTGTTAGGATAGATCCACTTGATGAAATAGAGGAATGGGACGAGGACGATAACAATTTTACTTTTGAAGTTGAAATATTTGAAGCAAAACCAGATATGACAATCTATGAAATTGCAATAGAGGGGCAGGCTGTACGTGGAATTCCATCGAATATAATAATTACAACTTTTAACACAGGAGCTATGGATGTCTCTAATTGTATAGTTGAATTGAGAGTGGATGGTGAAATAATTGATTCATGGCAACTTTCTTTGGAAGAAGGTGAATTTTACAATATTACGGGAGAATATACTTGGGATGAGCAACAACCTAGTGTTTCAGGACACATTGATGCAGGTAAAGTCATAGATGAGCTTGATGAAAGTAACAATGTAAAATCTTTGCTGATTAATGTCGCTTCTCCTGATTATGATTTAACTTTGGTTTCTGTAGACTCCGGAGACCCTGTATTCAAAGGAGATTATGTGGAAATAATAGTCCAGGTACGTAATAATATGGCAGGTATCCCTTCCTTTGAATTAGTAGTTTACTTGGACAATTCTTCATCACCAGAGGTCCAGAGTTATGATTTTGAGGGTAATCCAGTATATTATGTACCCCAGGAAGATTTATTGTATGAAGAAGTCAGATTTGTTACTGTTTTCTGGAAAACAACCTCTGTCCCTGGTTTTCACAATCTCACAATTGTAGCGCAGATAACCAATAGTGACTTTGAGGATCAGAATTTAACAGATAATTCAATTAACACTACAGTTTTCATAAAACCAAAAAATTATCAATTATCTGTTGAAATGAGAGAGTTACCAAGCCAGATTTATCTGAATGAAACATTGAAAATCACAGTGAGTGCTTTGAATTTCGGACCAGAGATATGTTGTGAATGTCCAGAGAGCGTTACAAATATGGAGAATGCATCTATAGATTGTAAAGGTGCCGAAATATCCATTTTCATTGATGGTGCCTTGCTTGAGATTTATCGGACCGAACCCTTAGGAAGGGTAATTGGTGAGGAAATTCGTGTATTCTATTGGCAACCTACAGCCCCTGGAACATATTATTTGGAAGCAGTCATTGATCCTGACAATATTATTGATGAATATAATGAGTTAGATAATCGGGCATATGCAGAAGTAGAGGTTACAGTTGAAGAATTTGTTGTTGTTGAACCAGAGGAAGTTGTCGAAGATGATTCATTTTTCAGTGAACCTTTGATTTGGGCACCTCTAATCGTTTTGGGCGTAGCAGGCCTGGGTATGTTTATCTATAGTAGACTTGGAGAGGGAGATGATTATTTGGAGTATTATGAAGAAACTGATAATGCCCAGAAAATAGGTGGTGTAAGTCAGCAATCTGGATTCAAGTATGATCCTGCGACAGGACAAACTATCAATTCTGAAACAGGTGAAGTTATAGAGTCGGGACGCAAGAAGGATTAGTATACATCGCGTAGGTAACGTCGTTCATCCTTCATTAATGTTTGATTAATGTAGTTCTCAGCATCTTTCTTTTTTAAGTTACCTTCTTTCTGAGCAATTTCTATCAAGGCTGCATGTACATCCTTAGCCATGTATTGTTTATCTCCACAGACATAGAAATACGACCCAGATTGCAACCATTCCCAGATTTCTTTTGAATTACCTAGTAAACGGTGCTGAACATATATCTTGTGTTCCTGATCCCTTGAAAACGCAGTTGTCAATTTTTGAAGGTGACCGCTTTTCATAGCTTTGAACCATTCATCCTTGTAAAAGAAGGTCGATTTTTCATGTACCTCTCCAAAGAACAACCAATTCCTTCCTGTTCCATTATCATCAATACGTTGTTCTAAGAATGCTCTAAAAGGAGCAATTCCTGTACCTGGGCCGACCATGATAATATCTTTAGAACTGTCTTCGGGAATTACAAACTCTTTTGTTGATTGAATGTAAATTGGGATTTTCGTATTATTGATCTCAACACGGTTAGAAAGATCACCTGTTGCTAATCCAAATCTATCTCTCTCAAAATTATTATATTTTACTATAGCCACAGTTAGGTGGACTTCTCCTGGATGTGATTTTGGCGAGGAGCTTATAGAATATAGTCTAGGTGTAATAGGGGATAGAGTATCTACAAATTCTTGAGGTGTAAAATGGACAGGGTGTTCATCAAGAATATCTATACAATCTCTGGTGAAAAGATATTTATCAACTTCTTCACGATCCTCAAGAATATTCTCTAAATCTTCCTTATTATTCCCCCTCTTCATTTTCTTGACTACGGCGCTGAGAAATTTCTTTCCAGCTCTATGAATCGTAAATTTATAGTGAAGAGCATCAGCTAATGTTGTTTCTTTCCCGTCTTTGTCGTGAATTGTATCCTTCTTTTTTGCCCCGATTTTACGAATAGTCTCTTTAATCAGTTCATAATCATTTGTAGGATAAAAACCTAAAGAATCTCCAGGTTTATAACGAATTCCACTTCCCTTCAATGAGACAACATAATGATTAGTCTCCTTCTCTGAACCTTCAGAAATACAGTAAGCCTCCTTGACAGTAGCCATGAATGGATTCTTTCTGTCGTATGTTATACTACTCATCCTATGACTTTCTTGGAGGGTGAGGTGTTCGACTCTGCTTGTTTCTGGAAAGATGTTTTTGCCTACTTGGTCTTACTTTCTCAGCACCCTTGCCTTTGTTCATCAATCCTCTTGATTTCTTGCCTGATGAAGTCAAACCTCGGTGCACCCTTCCTTTTTGGGCTCTACTACAAATCCAGTTTATTTTTGGATCTGCCATAATTACAGGATGATGGGGATCAACCATTATCATTTCGTACCACTTATGTTTACCGTCTTCACCAACCCAATAAGAATTTAGAATCTCTAGATTTGGATATTTCTTAGCCGTTCGCTCTTCTGCAATCATCTGCAGACTTTTACGCATAGTAATCTTAGCTATACCTGCTCTTTTGGCTCTTCTACCTGAGGTGATTGCATGTTTGTGCATACCTCCTCTTCGAATTCTGGTTCTAGCCATAATATAACCTTGTTTGGCCTTGTAACCCAAAGCTCTAGCTCGATCAATCCTTGTAGGTTTTTCTACTTTAACTGTAGCATCTTCTCTACGATAATGAAATAATCTATCTTTTTGAAGAGCTTTATGTTCTTTTGACGGAGACTTCCACTGGTCACCAATATGACTGTAAATTGACTTACTCATCGCGATTCCTCACTTACCGGGTTCAGCTTCCGCCACATTCCCGTATCTCTGTCGACAGAAGCTAGCTTATAAAGCTTGATACAATACTTTTGCAATGTCTCAGGGTCCAGAGCAGGTGATTTTGGATAAACCTGAGATGCTTAAAGGATTTCTGGGTCGCAAGTATTTACCTCCTCCTGAAAAAGTCTCTCATTTTAAAAACAGACGTATCGATAAATTGTATAAAACTAAAAGAGCACATATTATTGTCAATCCGTTCTCGGGGCACAAAAAAGGGATTGAAGTTGGAGATTTCGTAGCAAAAGAACTTTCTGATGCAAAGATGAAGGTCGAATTGTATAAAACAGATGAACCTGAACATGCAATATCAATTATTAAGGAATTAACCTTGGATTCTGAAGATATAATTGTATCGGTTGGAGGGGATGGAACTTTTTGCGAGGTGATTACTGGTTTGATGCTTCGTTCGGATTCGGCGTACAAAAGGGTTCCAGTAGCATTGATTCCAGCCGGTTCAGGTAATAGTCAGGCAAATGATATGAAAATTATGGACTATATGAATGCTGTTGAAAGAATATTCAGTGGTCGATTAAGAAAAATGGATATCGGAAAAGTCACATTTACATTGAATGATGTGTTGGAGACTCGATATTCACATAATTTGGTTGGCTGGGGCTTAGGGGTTGATTCAAATCTACTAGCTGAGAAGATGCGTTTTCTTGGTCCTTTAAGGTATGATCTTGGTGCACTTATGAGCATAATTCGGGGTAGAGTCCGCAAGGCACGGTGCTATATTGATGGACATCTAATAGATGCAGCATTTGTTTTGCTTCTTATCCAAAATACAAAAACTGGTGGAGACAGGCTAACACTGGCACCAATGGCCCAAGTCGACGATGGTAAAATGGATTTAGGCGTGATTTATCATATCGGCCGTTTGAAGGTCTTGAAAATGTTCAATCAATTAAAATCCGAAGGTTCTCATGTTTGGAATCCTAACGTTGAATTTTATCGCTTTTCCACTCTTAGAATAGAAACAGATGACCCCACCCCCATCAATATCGATGGAGAAAACATAGGATTCACTCCTATTGATATAGAAGTATTACCAGCTGCTATAACCATATTTCATTAAATGGGCCATACTAATTTTTAAGGCAGTCTTTGACAGATTATGCAGGGGTCTAATACCTTGGAAGGTCTAAAGCAGAAACTTGTTGACTGTGGAGCAGTGAAGCTTGGGGATTTCACACTTACATCTGGAAAGAAATCTAGCTATTATGTTGATCTGAAATTGGCTTCAACTGAGCCATCCATATTAAAGGAAATAGCAGTGGAATTCGCTAAATTATTACCAGAAGATGTTGATTTTATTGCAGGAATGGAGTTGGGTGCTGTGCCTTTGGCAGCTGCACTTTCATTAGAAACTGGGATTCCGTACTCCATGATTAGAAAATCAACTCGAGAGCATGGTACAGGTACAAGGATTGAGGGGCCAAGTAAAGGTCGAGCAGTTCTGGTAGATGATGTGGCCACTACTGGAGGTTCTAATATAGAATCTATCAAAATGCTAACCGATGAGGGGGTTGAAGTTCTGATGGTATTGGTGGTAGTTGATCGAGAAGAAGGTGCTGCTGAAAGCATAGCTCCCTTTAATTTAGAGTACAAATCCCTAATTCTAATATCTGACCTGGTGAATTAATGAATTTCTTGGTTATTGGGAGTGGGGCTAGAGAGCATATAATAGCTGAAAAACTATCTGAATCTGGTTCTACAGTATATAGTGTATTAACTAATCTTAATCCAGGATTATTGGAATTATCTGCAGGTTATCACAGTATTACTACTTATAATTCACGGAATACGCAGACTTCTATTCTTGATTTTGCAAAAGAAAATTCGATTCATTGTGTTGTGGTAGGTCCTGAAGATCCCTTAGCTAATGGGATGGCAGATATGTTCTGGAAATATGACATTCCTGTGGTGGGTCCAACCAAAAAGCTTGCCCAGATCGAGACCAGTAAAGGATTTACTAGAGATTTATTAGAAAGACATAGTATCGATGCTTCTCCTCAGTATAGACGTTTTAAGACTATGAATGGGGCTAGTGAATTTATTGATGAATTAGGGGAAAATCATGTCATAAAATTCGATGGTCTGATGGGAGGCAAAGGTGTGAAAGTAGCTGGAGAACATCTACATTCAAAAGAGGAAGCACTGATTTATTGCAAGCAAATAGTTGACGGTTCGGGGACCTATATTATTGAAGAAAAAATATTTGGTGAAGAATTCTCTTTAATGAGTTTTTGTGATGGCCAACGCTTGGCCCATATGCCCACAGTTCAGGATCATAAAAGGGCATATGAAGGTGACATTGGCCCTAATACTGGCGGAATGGGAAGTTATTCAGATAGCGATCACTCACTTCCATTTCTTACAGAGAAAGATGTTTCTGATGCCCGGGAAATCAACGAAAGAGTGTTTCGTGCGTTAATTGATGAAACTGGACAAGGCTACAAGGGAATCCTGTATGGTGGTTTTATGATAACTGGTAATGGTGTCAAATTGATAGAATATAATGCAAGATTTGGGGATCCTGAGGCCATGAACTTACTTACACTATTGGATAGTGATTTTTCTGAGATATGTTATAACATTACACAAGGTAATTTGGGTACTGTGAAATTTAGGAATGAAGCCTCAGTTTGTAAGTATATTGTGCCTGAAGGATATGGTAGCAATCCTAGGAAAGATGCTACCCTTATCGTAAATCCAGCTTATGCCCAAACGGCTAGCTTGTATTATGCAGCCGTAAACCAGATTGATGGTCAAATAACTACAACAAGTTCTAGGGCAGCAGCTTTAGTCTCTAGTTCATCAACCATTGCAAAAGCAGAGAAAAAATGTGAATCTGGTTTAAACTTTATTGCTGGGGATAATCTATATGTGAGACATGATATTGCAAAAGAAGGCTTGATTAAGAAGAGAATCGAAAATATGGGGGAGATACGTTGAGCCTGATAATTGCTTTTGTAATTCTAATAATAGGTTTTATTCTTTTAACTAAGGGAGCAGATTACTTCATAGAAAATTCTGCAACTTTTGCAGAAGATAGGGGAATCTCACCTCATGTTGTTGGAGTCACAATTGTAGCCTTTGGTACCAGTCTCCCTGAGTTATTGGTATCTATAATATCCTCATTTCAAAATCATAATGATTTAGCTCTTGGAAATATAGTAGGATCCAACATCTCCAATATTGGACTTGTTTTAGCAAGTGCCAGTTTCATATTTCATTACACTCTACGTAGTAATATAGAACCCGAGGATGATACAAATAAGGATAGTTATGTTATGTTGTTCGCAGCTTTACTTCTTATCTTTTTTGCTCAGGATAATTTAATATCTTTCTCAGAGGGATTAGTCTTCTTTATTTTGTATATACTATACTTAGTTTCCCTATATTTCCGCTCTAGTAAACTAGTAGAGAGCGGATCTGAAATGAATACCTCTTATCCTTTTCTTGTTGGAGGGTTAGTCAGCATGCTCTTTGGAGCTCAGATTACTATCAATTCAGCTGTAGATATAGCTTCACAGTTAGGGATTTCAGAAATTGTAATAGGCTTGAGTGTTGTCGCTATAGGGACTAGCCTTCCAGAACTTGCTGGAACCGTATCTGCGGCTCGGCTGGGCCACAAGGAGATTGCCATAGGTAATGTTATTGGATCCAATATAGCAAATATTTTTCTAGTAATGGGAGTTTTAGCAATGATTAATGCAATTGCAGTTGAACAATGGGTTTTAGAGATTACTCTACCTTTATTGATACTTATTACTGTAGCAACCTTAGGATTAATCCGTGTACCTTTTGGTAGACTTAGTGGCAGTATTCTATTTGGATTCTTTATCCTATTTATCTACGAACTCACAATATTATGAGAAAATTAGTTGAATTTCAAATATTGGATCAGAACGCTTTGCATTATGGTGTTGATTTATCAGAGTTAATGAATAATGCTGGAGCAGGGATTGCAGGTTACATCTGTAAGAACTATACCTCTAATACAAAGATAGCATTTGTCTGTGGAGGGGGTAATAATGGAGGGGATGGATATGTGGCTTCATCCATTTTACTTGGAAAAGGATTTGATGTGACGGTTTTTCAGTCATCTATACCTACTTCGATCATAGCAAAAAACAAATTACTTGAATTAGGTTTAATGACAAAAAACATCTCGGAATTGAAAGAGAATAAAAGTAAAACAGATCTTCTGGTCGATTGTTTACTAGGTTCAGGTACCAAAGGAGAACCTCGTTCACCCTTCGACAAATATATTGAGGTCATGAATTCTTTTGAGAACATTATATCCGTAGATGTGCCATCAGGTATTGGAAGTAGATATGCAATTATTCCTGCTGTTACTATTACATTCCATGATTACAAAGTGGAAATGAATGAAGAAAATAGCGGAACTATAATTTTGTATGACGTCGGTTTTCCAAGTCATATAGACCAGAAAACAGGGCCAGGTGAATTACAGTTATATCCTGAATTCGATGGCAAAAAGCATAAAGGACAAAATGGGAAAATTGGAATAATAGGTGGTGGTCCATATTCTGGAGCACCTGCTTTAGCGGCATTGGGAGCATATAGAGCTGGCATCGATTTGGTCCACGTTTTTGTCCCAGCTAGTTCATATGACCATGTTTCTGGCTTTATTCCTGAACTTATAGTACATAAACTCCCCGGAGAGATAGTTACTGAAGAACATTTGGAATCTATATTGGAGAAAAGCTCTGAATTTGATGCAATGGTTGTAGGTCCTGGTATCGGAAAACAGGAGCAGACTCAGAAGGCTATTGTTGAACTTGTCAAACATTGTAATAATATTGTATTAGATGCAGATGCTATTTTTGATTTCAATTTCAAGCATCCAAACATTCTGCTGACGCCACATCAAGGAGAATTAAAACGTTTGACACCTAGTTCAAGACCTAGAGATTTGCTAGAATATGCCTCAGAAAAAGGAATAACTCTGTTAATTAAAGGGGAAGTGGATGTGATCACCGACGGCGATTTCATTAAGGAGAATAGTTCTGGACATCCAAGGATGGCCGTAGGCGGCACCGGAGATGTTCTAGCTGGTGTCTGTGGGGCATTAATGGCAAAGGGATTAACACCTTTTGAATCTGCACGTTTAGCAGCTTATAGCCTTGGAAAAGCAGGTGAAAATTGTTATGAAGAGATAGGTTCCGGTTTTCTTCCTACAGACTTAGCCTTGTTTTTATCTAAGGTTCTTCAAAGAAACTAATCTCTTCTTCTCAGAGCTATAAAACAAATCATGAATAGAATAGGTAGTAACCCTAGTCCACTCAACATGTTTTCCTCAGCACCTTTTATAATCTCATGCTGAGAAGAAACCATTATCGTTTGTTCATATGAGGATAATTTTCCATGTCCTGTATCAACCTCGATACTATAGACATAAAACCCTTCATTTTCAAAAAATAAATCACCATAGTAGTAATTACCTTCCTTATACATAGGAATTTTCTGGCCATCCGCTAGAACTCCTTCAGCAGTTTTAGCTATAATCATTGAAACTGATTCCGGATCTTCATAATCTATAATGGCATTGACTTTAGTTACAACTCCCGTATTCACATTAGAGGGTGCTACTGAATATATCAATCCTTGATTTTTAACATCCAGATTCCGATAAAGGGTACTAACGCCCCCCCAACGGTCAATACATTCAATTTCCATAAGACATTCTCCATCTTCATACTTAGTTGAATCCCATGTAAAATCCACACTTTCGGCATTATTATCTAGATTAATCCAATCCTTTCCGTCTATACGATATTTGAGAGAAAATATACTGCTATAATCCTGAATATTTAAATTAAATTCAGCTATAGCTGTAATATCATCTGCAATCGAGCCCAGTACAATGAAAGGAGGAGTACTGTCTGTTTCAAATCTAATTGCCTGTTCCGTTATGTATCCTTGATTATCCTCGGCCTTAACGTCCAACCAATGCCAACCATCTCCAAATGGAGTCCACGTACTGGTAAATGTATTGGAGTTACCAGCATCAAGCGTTCTCCAGGATCCATTGTCAATTCTATATTGAACCGTTGACATTCCATCAGGGTCTGAGGCCTCGACTTCAATATTTATTCTGGAATTATAGAATTCTTCTTTCGGCATTATTATTTCTAGGTAAGGGTAAGTAATATCTTCTTCATTGAATACAGTGATGTTAACAGATTCTTGAGCCCAATTAGGAGTTAAATCGGAAGCCCGGAAAGTAATTTGGTGATCTCCATTTCCTGCATTTGCTCCTTGTGTATTCCAGCTGGCAATGTAGGAATCTCCCTCATTGTAGTACATTTTTCTCCAATTTTCCTGATTCACTCTATATTCTACATCGGAAATTTGATTATCATCTGTAGCTTCTACCTCCAGAACTATAATATCCCCTACAGTTTCACCTTCATCAGGTGAAATAATTTCTAGAACAGGGGGGTTATCATCATTCAATATCTCCAGATCTATTGTTTTTACCATACTAGCTCCTCCATCAACCACCATTATTGATAAGGCATGTTCACCGTTACCAACGGTTTCCGTGTCTATTGAAAGACTAAAATCCCCATTAAATTCACTTAATTCTGAATCTTCCCAATCTTCTTGATCCCAGCGATAGAACACATTTTTAATTCTCGATTTCTCACTTGTGGCAGAGGCATGGACCTCTATTTCTCCACCTATAATATCATCAAAATTTTCTAATTCAAGTTCAGGTGGAATGGCAAATGCCGTTTCCAAAACATATTTATCTGCAGAAGTAGACTCATCATTAAAGAATGCTACAAAAATATTAATATTCTCATAATCTATGTCTGAGAAGTCATTACCATTTTTATCTTCATGGTCTCCACCAATCCATACTGTAGTAAGTTCTTTAGTTTCATGTGGTTCAAGTTCTACACTTTCTTCGAAAGCATAATCCAAAAAACCAAAATGATAAGGATCGCCATCATAATTATTATATCTTGATACTTTTTCGACAATATAGGCCCGTACATATCCATTAAAAGTCGGATCCCCTAGAGATGCATCCTCATTCCAGGTCATGGTTACACCAACTCCGAGCTGATCTGCCCCTAAATGTTCCATTTGAATATCCAACGATATATCTGTATCATCACGCTGTCCACAGTTATCTATAGCTTGTTCATAATTTGAAGTGTCTGATTGGCCTCCTGATACTTTTTCATCATTTCCATCAAAAATAACGGTAGGGTACCCAGTAACATCAGGATAATCATCCATTCGTTCTTCTGCTTTATCATTTACATCTGTAATTAAGGCTACGAAAAAGAATTTGTCGTGATAATAGGGTTCATCAGGTATATCTTCATAGACTTTCATGAGATTCTCGGCTGCACTGGGACAGTAAACACACCACGTAGCTGTGAACTCTTCACCAAAGACTGCGTGTGTAAAATCTTCAACTGGCAATTCAGCTATTGGATTTGGATTGATTGCTGTCAAACACAGAATCAGGGCAATTGCTATGTATTGTACTCTTTTCACTAAGTATAGTTAATCTTTCTAATTAATAAGTTTAACTCCCCTTCATTATTTTCACAATCCCAATAGGATCGTCTGCTTTGAATATAGCACTGCCTGCAACTAAAATATCTGCTCCGGCATCTGCCAATCTTTTTGAATTTAATGGGCTAACACCTCCATCTACTTCAATAATTTTGTTTGGATAAGTCTTCTTGTAATATTTCACTCTCTCTATTGCATCTTCATGAAAATCCTGGCCACAATAGCCCGGCTCAACTGACATAACCAAAATCAGATCTACTAAATCTATGAATGGTTCTATAGAACTCTCTGCAGTTGAGGGATTAAGAGCAATTCCCGCTTTAATATTGTTTTTTTTAATATACTTAAGTGCTTTTAGTGGATTATTTGCCTCAACATGGACGGAGATAATTTCCGCTCCAGCATCTTTAAAATCCTCAATAAAATCAATAGGATCTGTAACCATTAAATGAACATCTAAAGGTGCTATTCCATTAAGTGATTTGACTAAATCAGGACCCATTGTAAGATTTGGTACAAAATGACCATCCATAACATCCATGTGCAGGTATGCTGAGTGTGGACCCACCAGTTCAGCAGCTTCCCTCATTCTACCAAAATCAGCACCGAGCATAGAGGGCGCAATATCAACCACGTAAAGTCCTCACAACGGTATCTATTATAAATTTCCGAGATAAATCAGCTCTCCGGTTTTGTACTATTTTAATAAATGTTTCCAATTGAGAAGACTCTGTGCGCCACCATTTATCATAGAATCCATCTATCTGATCCAAGTCCCATAAAATCAATTTAATCTGTGACTCGGGGAGTTTAGGAGCATTCCTTGCATGTCCTAAATCACTCTTTAGAATGTATTTCATTTTGTTCAGCACTAATATGTAGAATCCTTTTGGTTTCGCCTCTTCTCCTCCTTGATTCTTTATTATTCCTGTATCTAAACACCAATCATGTTTAGCTAGTTTCCCTTCTTCGTCCAAGTAAACAGGTAACCAAACTTTTTCAGAAGGAGGTGCTGGATTATGGGGGTTTAAATCTTCAGTCTCAACCTCTTCATCAGAGCTCATCTAATATTTTGTTGATAAAGCATACGTTATTAACTTTATCATCACAGACTTTTTATTAGAGTGCTATTGTCCATATATGGGGGAGCATGGTGTAACCTGGCAGCATTGCGGGCTCCAATTATACAGGAATGATTGCTACAGGGTCTGCTGATATCGTGATGAATGATTGGAGCTATGACCTGTGCAACGTTGAGCTCCGGCTCAATAGGTGAGACCCGCCGATCTGGGTTCAAATCCCAGTGCTCCCACCATTTACCCAAACTATCTATGAAAATATCAGGAATTTATCCTAATTCTGTCCATATTTTATTAAATCTGTAAAACGCAGATAATGTACAAACTATGGCAAATGTATAACACATCAAGGTCATGTAGTTCCAGTCCAGATAACCCTCCGAAAAATATTGAATTATTGGCACCATCACAAGTACCACTAATCTGTCCGCTCTACCAAGCAATCCAGCATATTCTCTTCCAGCACCAACGGCCTGGGCCTGTGTTCCCATATATGATAGCATTAAGATACCGATAATTGCCGCAAAACCTACAGTAATCTCAACCAAAGGCCCTAGTGCAATACCTCCTACGATTATTATATCTGCAACCCGATCTAGAGTGTGATCAATCAAGTCACCTCTACGACTGGACATTTCTCTTATCCTGGCCACCATTCCATCTAGAGCATCAAGAACAGCTGTCAAGAAGACCATTAATGCTCCAATTAATAGCCAATTAGTGTTCTCCAAGTCAGCCATATAAAATGAATATCCAGCTCCAATTGCTGTAAGTAGGGAAAGAAAGCTAATTCCCATAGGTCCAACAGGCATTCTCTTCGCTACAGGATTAAGTATTTTCGTTCCAAAGTCTCTATAATCGTCAGCAACCATTAGTACCATCCCATTATTCTTTCTGAGTAATCAATAGTTTCATCTAATTTAACTTTTCCTTCGAAGAATTGTTCGAGTATCCCAGCTGCCTGTTCACTTGTGTAATTAGTTGTATCCAATTGAGCTACGTTGCTCATATCAAACATCTCGATTGCCTCGGAATAAATAATGCCAATTGCTTCAGCTTCAAGATTTTCTCTGATTTTTGATTCAGAATAATTTCTTTTTTCCATACGAGATTTCAGAACATTTGGATCGCATCGCAAAACAATTACTTTTTCAACATCTTTTAGAGTATGGGAAAGATGCCCTTCAACAATAAAGTTATCACCTTTTTTTTTATGAAATACCTGATTTAATTTTTCAACATCGACTAACCATTCATCAGATGTTGTCTTTTCTTCAGATGATTCTGAATATAACTCTGATAAATGTAATATCTTTTTGTTCAATACCTTGGATATCGTGGTTTTACCCGTTCCCGGCGTACCGGTAAGGGCATACCTTGTCATTAGGATTGCAGGTCTTTTTCAGCAGCTGCTTTAGCTTCTCTCTTAGCCTTAGCTTTGGCCCTATCAATACGTTGTTTAGCATTAAATGCGGTAACATTCTGCATAAAACGATTATAAGCTTGATGAGTTTCTAGAGAATCTTCAGGACTGGCTTTAGCATCGGTTTCAGTTTCAATACGAACCTCAGTAATAGATACAAATTCGACACTTATCTTTGTAAGAGCTTTGAAAGAAGCTGTGAATAAATTTCCATCCTCATTAATTTCTCCAAATTCTTCTTCCATTAAGGATTTTAAGCCACCATTTTCTAATGTTTTACCGTGCCCTCGCTTTATTTCGAAGCTATTCATAGATAATCATTCTAAAACTCTGTATTTGTATTTTGGGGCTATAATTTTAGGTCCCCTTTCCCAAATTGTTTCATCATACGCTGTTGCATTCGTCTATTGCCACCTAGATTTGACATCATTTTACGACTCTGATTATACTGTTTCAGTAACTCTCTGATTTCTTGTGGATCAGAACCTGAACCTTTTGCAATTCTGTTAATCCTCGAACGTTTAATAATCTTTGGATTCTCCAATTCCTCTTTGGTCATTGAACTCATTAATACCTTGAATTTTTCCAATCTATCTTGAGTTTCATCCATTTGACCTTTCTTCATCATTCCAGACATACCTGGGACCATCTCCATTACCTTGCTTAGTGGTCCCATTTTAGTCAGTGCTTCCATCTGTTCCCGCATATCAATCAAGGTGAACTTTCCTGACAACATTTTGCGGGCCGTATCTTCTGCACTTTCAGCATCAAGCACTTCTTCTGCTCTTTCAAGCAGTGTCTGAAGGTCACCCATTCCCAACAAACGAGATATGAAGCGATCGGGGTCCAAGGTTTCTAGACTGTCTAAACTTTCGCCAGTTCCTACAAATACGATTGGAGCCTTTGTAACAGCGACAGCAGATAAAGCTCCACCGCCTTTTGCAGAACCATCTAATTTAGTCAATATGACACCAGACACCCCTACAGCATCATGAAATGCCTGCGCCTGGGGTCCAGCTTGCTGACCTACAGTAGCATCCATTACCAATAATATCTCATCTGGGTTTACGATTTTAGATAGGGATTTCATTTCAGTTATCAGTTCCTCGTCAAGAGCATGACGACCGGCAGTATCCACTATAACTACATCTAGTTCTTTGAATTCCTCCAACCCTTCTTTGACTACTTTTCTAGCATCCTTATTGTCTGAAGAACCAAATACGGGAACTTGAATCTGTTCACCAATCTGTGATAATTGATCAAAAGCTGCAGGTCTGTGAACATCAGCAGCAATTAAACCCAGATTCAACCCTTTCTTCTTGAAATGTTTGCCTAATTTTCCCGTTGTCGTAGTTTTTCCCTGCCCATAAAGTCCAACCAACATTATCTTCTGAGGTCCTAATTTTAGACTACGGGATTCACCTAAAGCACTTACTAATTCCTGGTGAACGATTCGCACAACATGTTCTCTTCCTGTCATACCAGCAGGTGCTTTTTCTTCAAGCGCTCGATTCTCTATTGTTTTGCTAAGTTCCAACGCCAATCGAACATTAACATCAGATTGAAGCAAAGCTCTTTGAATATCTCTTACTAATTCTTTGATTAGTTCTGGAGAAATATGACTCGCGCCTGCAATTTTTCTCAAGGTGTTGCGTAAAGCATCGCCCAAAGCATCAAGGACCATTAATTTGTGCCTGAGTAGCCGGTTTTTAAACTATTGCATTAATAATTTTAATGAAATTCATAACGAATCTTATGATTGGTTGTTCAAAGTATAAGACAATCTTTGCTTACCTGCGCCCTTATTATCACGTTTTACAAACTCTACTTTACCTATTTCTTTCAAAGAACGAACATGAGTACCAGCACAAGGGCAGACATCAATATCACCAATACTGATTACTCGTAATCTAGTTACACTTTTTGGCAATAATTTCCACAAACCGCTAGACATGCTCGAACGAATTTCAGGATTCCCTTCGAGGTCTGAACGGTTAGCCTCTGTGATTTTTACACTGACATCCTTAGCAATATATCTATTGGTTCGATCAATAAGATCATCTATGTCTTTCATGCTCAGTTTCAATGGCTTAAAATCTATCCGAGACTTCTCAAATCCTATTTGATTTCCTACAGTATCTGCGCCATGTAAATCACTTACAATGGCTGAAACAAGGTGTTGTGAGGTATGCATTCTCATGTGTGTGTACCTTCGTTCCCAATTTAAGTTACCTTCCACGGAATCGCCTACTTCAGGTAAATCACCTTCGACCATGTGCCTTATTCTATTCTTTTTACGAACATCATAAACAACACTCTCTCCATCTTCCCAATTCAAGGTTCCCTTATCAGATGGCTGGCCGCCGCCTAAGTGGTAGAATGCAGTCTCTTTAAGTTCTACAATACCTGGATAGACTGCAGTAACTTTACTTTGAAATTTCTTTTTGTAAGTCCCACTATGTGAATTCATATGGTACTGTAGAGTCATAATAATACTAGTAAAAGTGGCTATTTATTGACAGTGAAACTATTAAATGGATTATTCAATCGGTATCATAGAGGTAAGACATGAATATCCGTGTAACTTCAATAACATTGGCATTGTTGTTGATACTAAATAGCATAGTCTTGGCAGAAACTACAACACAATTTATACGTGATGGTGAGGAGCTGTCTGAAGTCGCATTGTATCTAGAGGAAGATGTCACAGATGATGGAACTAAGGTTGAATTCCCGAATGCCGAGGTTCTAGATGCATCTTATGTAGTTTCTGGAGGGGCTGATCAAGACGGAAACTATGCTGAGGATGTATCGGTAACTATCAGTGGTACAACTTGGAAATATAGTGGTGAAGGATATGGGCCTTTAGGTCAACAAGATGAATTCAGCGATGGTGCCTCTAAAAGAAGCGCTAGTTTTAGCAATGGCGATGGAGGCGAGACTTCACTTAAATTATTATTACCCGTCAATGCAACAATTACTGACGCGGAAGTTACATTGGCCGGACTCCCTCCAGCAGGTGAATTGGGAGATTACCAATTAACTTCCGAGAATACAAACGGAGGATCATACAGCACATATCCTAGTGTAGTTATCGATGGTTCAGACACTTTTGCAGTATGGCAAGATGACGGAGATCTGGAGAATAAGGATATATCCAACTTATACAAAATTCTTTTTAATTCCAGAGGTTCAAGTTGGGATGACCCAACGGTTTTGTACAATAATGATAATAGTTATGTATTAAGTGAACCAACAATTGCAGGAGACAGCGATTATCTAGGCGTTTCGTGGCTTTCTAGTGGAAACTTACAGGGGATGTATTCAACCAATGAAGGAAATTCCTGGAGTGACGTTATCACTTATGATTCAGAGTATTATATCTATTACCATGATTTGGAAGTGGAAGATGAAGAATTGTACATAGCTTTGTCCATCTATGCTCCAAATGATGACGGAGAATATGATTATAAAATTTATTTCTCGAAATCAGATGATAATGGTGAAACTTGGACTACACCCCTAGAAGTTTCAGATTCTAATACAGCTTCTAGAAACATGTATCCCAAGATGGATGTCGATGGAGATGATGTGCACATTTCATGGTTGGGTTCACCCTCAGGAACTGACCTTTCGATTTATTATTCCACATCGAGTAACGGTGGTACTTCTTTCAGTACTGGGAATCAGTTGAGTGGAACTGCAAATACTATTGATGTTGATGTTACTGCTAATGGAGATAATATTGTCGTTTCGTGGATAGAATCAGGAACAACTACTGACGAAACATACGTGCTCAAAGCAAGATCCTCCTCTAGTGGGGGTTCATCTTTTAACTCAGAAATTACAGTCTCCTCTACAGATGATGCCGATGTCAATGCAGTAAGGAGCACAAATGATGAAGGTAATAATTTTTACATATCGTGGACGCGCACAGACAATAATGATAATCTGAACATTGTGGTCGCAAGGTCGGCTAATTCAGGAACCAGCTGGAATTCAGCTGTTGAAATTGATGGAGTTGGTAACGCTGAGCAAAGGGGACTAGGATTCATCGATGCAGATTCCTCAAAGATTGTTGCCCTCTGGGTCGATGTATATGATGGTGACGGAGCTTCAAGCGATCCTGATATTTACTGTTCTTATAGTTCGAATGATGGTAGTTCATGGTCTGATCTGGAAGAAATAGGCTCAGATCAGTATTATGAGGCTGATTCCTTTGCACCAGCTCTAGCTTATTCTAATGATTATGTTTATGCCACATATTGGGATGGAGGAGATAACGATCCTGAAGGAGACACCAATGGAAACGATGTAATGAATGATGATGGCGATATATTCTTTAGAAGGTCAGCAGATGATGGGGAAAATTGGGATGACGTAATCGTTATTTCGAATAGTGACACAGATGGTATGACCTATGATCCACCATCATATGCGAGTTACTACTACGCATATTATCGATCAGATATAGCAGCTAGTGGTTCCAATGTATATGTAGTATGGTCAAATTATGATTACGATAATGCACAGTACGAAATTAGGTTTTCGAAGTCTACTAACTCAGGGAATACTTGGTCTGATGTCTCCGTCATAAGCTCATCACCATCGAGTGCAGATACCATCAATTCATATGGCCCTACCATAACTGCAAATGGAAATGACGTGTATGTTGCTTGGCAAGAATACTCTTATGATGGTACAACTGCAGCATATAATATAATATCCAGATATTCTAGTAACAGGGGGGATTCTTGGAATTCAGCTACGACAGTAACGGATTCTGATGGGACGCATTATATTCCTGAAATAGCATACGGCAATGATGTGGTTCATTTGACTTGGCATGCTTATAACACTGACGGAAATGCTCAATATACTATAGAATATGCATCTAGTGATGATGATGGAATATCATGGGAAAGACAGGTTCTGCGTGATCCTTCATCATCAGCTGGCTGGTGTTGGTTCCCAAACATAGCAACAGAGGATGATAATGTATATGTTGTTTGGCAAGATGATGATTGGGATGAGAATGCTATCTATGATATGGAAGTCGTACTAAAAAAATCTGATGACAATGGAGAAACATGGGATGAGGGTACTTTACTTGTGCCGAGTAAAGACACCTCAACCAGCTTTACATACATGTTACCTGCAGTAAGGAGCGCTGGTGGGTATGTGTATGTCTCTTATCAAGACTATAACGGTGCAACATATGATCATCATTTCAAATTTAGTCAGGATTCTGGAAATGGTTGGTCTGATGAATATACTGTAACTGATGGCCACATACTAAACTATGCTAAAATGGATTTGACTATTGATGAAGATGGAAAGACTTACTTTGGATATTCTGATGATACCAATATTGCAGAAGAAGAAGCTGAGGATAATGATGTTTTCATACGGGCCACCATTGATGGTTATCCAACCAATCCAACAATAAATCTTGATGGGGGCAGTGATGATTGGGATTGGCCTGGGGAATTTAACCCAGACAACTCACCGGTAATTTGGGATGATAATGGTGAAAACGGGGCATCAAAATCATTTGCAGAAGCTATTGAAGATGGATTGCAAGAGGCCATTGACAATGAAGATACTTTTGTTGATGAATATGGAGTGGAAATGGCAAATATCACACTAACCGTAACTAGTGATACCGATGGAAGAGTGGGTTTTTCAGAATTAAAGATTGAATACACTGTAGATTTCATAGTTGACCAGGATTTACTTGTCACCAGACTAAACAATCTGGTAGATGGGACTGATGATTCAGAGACGACTGCTGAAACTAAATTCTCAGTATCAAGTAGCACTAATGGTAAAGTTATTCTCAAGGATCTCAAGATAGTTACTGCTGAAGCTGACCTTGAAATAACACAGATGGATTTCAGCAATTCCAATCCAAGTGAAGGAGAAGACCTTGTAATCACAATACATGTCAGAAATACTGGTGAAGGCGATGCTTCTGCAGACATTACATGTTGGTATGATGGTGATAATGAGATTGGATCTCGGACTTTGACAGGAATTGAGAGTGGGAACACGGAAACAATTAGTATAACTTGGGAAGATCTTCCTGCAGGTAATTATGAAATTACTGCATCGATAGTAGATTCAGTACCCAAAGATAAATCACAAGGAGATGAGGATACGATAAGTCAGTCAATTAATATCGCATCTGCTGATCCGGAAATAACTACTGAATTTAGCTTTGACGGAGTTGCTGTTGAAGGTAATGAAATAGACTGGAGCCTTTCAATAGAAAATGAGGGGGAAAAATACGGTAATATCAAGGCTTATATTTATGAAAATGAAGAAGACGAAGATAACTTAGTGTACGAATCACCCATTACCAAAATTGATGTAGATGTAACTAAAGATTTTAGCGGTTCGTGGTTGGCTAAGTCTGGCGTTGATGACTTTTATCTAAAGGTAGTAGATACAGACGACAACATAATCCTTAATGGGGAAGGAGAGGGAGAATATTTGGATATCAGTGTTCAGAAAATGCCGAAGTTGACAGTAAGTAATATTGTGTGGGTTGATTCGCCAGATGAAGGGGCTAATATTATCACTTCATTTAGTGATGGTACTATTGCTTATGCAAAAATATACATCCTTAATGAAGGATCATTTGATGTTACAGCATCGGCCGAATTAAAACTGACAAAATCAGATAGAAAAATTGTGCCGACACCTGCCTATGGTGCAAATATCCATTTTAACGGAGATTCAGAAACGATTTTGATGATTAATGGGGAATATCCTAAAGCTGTTTTTAATTCTGAAGATCAGGACTCATTTTTTGGTAACTGGGTTGTAGATATCAAGCTGTCAAATATCATTGCTAAAAATAATGAAGAACAGATTTGGGATTCAGAGGAACTAGTTTTCACAGACACTAATCACAGAGTTGAAGTATTGGAACCTCCGAATCTATCAATGTCGCAATTTACTGCCAACCGTATAGATATAGGTGAAGGAGAAGCTGTCACGTTTACAATAGTGGTCGTAAATGATGGTGAAGCTGAGGCAACCGGAAACATACAAATCTTGCAAGGGGGTTCAGTTGTAGGAACGACAGCTTTCACAGCCCCAGCATTTGAATCAACATCTGTGATGTATGATTGGTCAGTTCCTGGCAATTATGATGGTGAAGTAAATCTCAGGGCCCAGATTGATCGTAGCTCTGTAAGTCCGCCAGGAGGTGCTGAAGATCATCCAACTGATGATTTTCAGACATTAACACTGAATGTAAAGGGGACTGTAAACATCAAACCCGCATCCGAATCTGGAGTTAGTACAGGCGAATTGATAGTCCCTCTCCTCGTATTTGTTGTACTGATAGCCGGGCTTGGTGGAGCTTATGTCATGTACAGGCGTTCACAACCCAGTGCTGAAGAAACAGATTCCTTTGGAAATATAGGTAGTTTACCTGAACAACCTCCAGCTGCACCGTCTGCGGCACCACCTCAACCTGAACAACCTCCAGCTGCACCGCCTGTGGCACCACCTCAACCTGAACAACCTCCAGCTGCACCGCCTGTGGCACCACCTCAAGAAACTTTACTAAGTATAACTGTTCCAGAAGGAGCACAACCGGGACAGCAAATACAAATCAAAGCACCGGATGGAAGGGTTGTAGCAGTAACTATTCCTGCAGGAATGCAACCAGGAACACAATTTCAGGTCAAAATTTAGGATTATTGACGGTAAATGCCGTTTTTCTTAAATAGCCCATTTTAAGTGATGACGAGCCTGACCAGCAAACGCTGTAACCAGGTGACCGTATTTTGCGGCTGCAATAACTTCGGCGAGCTCCTGATGTTGTGTGATGGAACCATTCCGTTATTGCAGATATGTTATGGAGATGGTAACAACACCCTGTTTGGGCTATCATCTGACATTCGAAATCAAAAGCGAAACTAGTGCAGTCAATCCGACAATTCTAGTAAATTTATATACTCAAAGTGTGCATTCGAAAGGAAAAACTTCGGTTGATCCTGCCGAAGGCTACTGCTATTGGAGTTCGATTAAGCCATGCGAGTCTAAGGGATCTTCGGATCCCTGGCGTAATGCTCAGTAACACGTGGATAATCTACCCTCAGGTGGGGCATAAACCCGGGAAACTGGGGCCAATTCCCCATAGATACAGATGGCTGGAATGCCTTTGTATTCAAAGCTCCGGCGCCTGAGGATGAGTCTGCGGCCTATCAGGTTGTAGTCAGGGTCATGACCTGACTAGCCAGCGACGGGTATGGGGTGTGAGAGCACTTGCCCAGAGATGGTTTCTGAGACACGAAACCAGGCCCTACGGGGCGCAGCAGGCGCGAAAACTTCGCAATGCGGGAAACCGTGACGAGGGGATTCCAAGTGTCTATGCATTGCATAGACTGTTTTTTAGCCTAAATAGCTATTAGAGTAAGGGGTGGGCAAGACCGGTGCCAGCCGCCGCGGTAACACCGGCACCTCGAGTGGTAGCCACTATTATTGGGCCTAAAGCGTTCGTAGCCGGTTTGGTAAATTCTTGGGTAAATCGTACCGCTTAACGGTGCGTATTCCGGGGACACTACCAGACTTGAGACCGGGGGAGATCAGAGGTACTTGCGGGGGAGCGGTGAAATGTTGTAATCCCGCAGGGACCACCAGTGGCGAAGGCGTCTGATCAGAACGGCTCTGACGGTGAGGGACGAAACCCTGGGGCGCAAACGGGATTAGATACCCCGGTAGTCCAGGGCGTAAACGCTGCTGACTTGGTGTTGGGGATCCTACGAGGATGTCCAGTGCTGGCGCGAAGGTATTAAGTCAGCCGCCTGGGGAGTACGGTCGCAAGACTGAAACTTAAAGGAATTGGCGGGGGAGCACTGCAACGTGTGGAGCGTGCGGTTTAATTGGATTCAACG